>ENA-UOJJ01000003-UOJJ01000003.1-human-gut-metagenome-genome-assembly--contig:-CS66-NODE-3-length-479656-cov-76.975106_pt1 | contig 479656 bp, 399 predicted proteins | sample MGYA00242343_ERZ723890 | MGnify/ENA metagenome assembly ERZ723890
GGCAGCGAAGCGTCCCTGCCAGTAACTTTGCGCGTCCGCAGACGCGCCCTCAAGCCGCTCTTCCCCCAAGATTCTGTGAAGAACCGCTTTTTTTCGTGTATACAAAATGAAAATCCGGCGCATCCTTCCTCAAAAAGGAGGAATGCGTATGGATTACAGAACAGACTTGGCGATGGAGCGCACTGTCCGCCCCGGCGGCATGGGCGAGGGCGTTTCGGTGCACACGCAGCAGCAGGCGGGCGCGGAGGTGACGTGGGTGCGCGTGTCGTCGGAGAAGGCGGCGGAGCGGCTCGGCAAGGCGCAGGGGCTGTACTGGACGCTGACACACCCGAAATTGCCGCACATGCTGCCGGAGGAGCGGATGGACATCGCCCGCGAGGTGGCGCAGATGCTGCGGATGATGCTGCCGCCGCAGGGTGACGTGCTGGTGCTGGGGCTGGGTAATCGGCGGATGACGGCGGACGCGCTGGGCGACCGGGTGGTCAGCGGCATCCTCGTCACGCGGCACATGCAGGAGGAACGCCTGCGGAGCGTGTGCGCCGTTGCGCCGGGGGTGCTGGGCATCACAGGCGTGGAGACGGCGGAGCTGGCGCTGGGGCTGGCGGAGCGCGTGAAGCCATCCGCCGTGATAGTGGTGGATGCGCTCGCGGCGATGGAAACGGCGCACATCGGCACGACGATTCAGCTGACCGACACCGGCATTCGCCCCGGCAGCGGCGTGGGCAACCACCGCAAGGGCATCACCGCCGAGACGATGCACGTTCCGGTGATTGCGGTCGGTATCCCGCTCGTCGTGTACGCTTCGACCATCGTTCGCGATGCGCTGGCGGATATGATGCAGCGCGAATCAGACGACGCACAGGCACTTGCGGAGCAGCTAACCAGCGGCTATCCGCGCGACTTCGTGGTTACGCCGCGCAACATCGACGAGCTGGTGGCGGGGCTGGCGGACTTGCTTGCGCTGGCAATCAACAGCGCGCTGCAAACGAATCTGGAGATGGAAGAGCTGTCGCACTGCCTGCACTGACGGGCATAATTGGCATTTGTGCCGCATACAATCCACCGATGGATGAAAGGCGGTGGAGGACATGAAGGCGCTTCGGCGGATGATGGCGGGACTTGTGTGCGCGGCGCTGCTGTTCGGGCGTGCCGCGGGCGAAGCGTCGTTTGACTTTACCGACGGGATGCCGGATGTCCCCGAAACCGCCGCGCCTACGGAAAATCCCGCGCCGACTATCACGCTGTCGCCCGCGTTTGAGATGACGGTCATCCGCCCGGTAGCGCAGCAGCACCACGGCGCGATTCTTATCTACCACACACACACTTGGGAGGCGTACCGGCAGACCGACGAACGCTACCAGGAGACGGAAAAGTGGCGCACGAAGGACGAGCGCTACAACGTCGTTGCGGTGGGCGAGGCGCTGACCCGTGCGCTGACGGCGCTGGGCTATACGGTCGTGCATGACACGACGGCGTTTGAGCCGCCCAAATTGGCGGATGCTTACGCGCGTTCCCTGACAATGCTGGAGCAGCGAACGGCATCTGGCGAAACCTATGACCTCTATATCGACCTGCACCGCGACGCGATTTCGTCCACCTCCACCATCCGCCGCACCGTCAACATCGGCGGCGAGGACGCGGCACGCTTCATGGTGCTTGTTGGCAAGGGGACGACCGGCGGCTATCATGAAATGCCGGATTTCGCCGCGAACCTGCACATTGCGGAGCTGCTGACGGACAAGCTCGAAGCTCAATGCGAGGGTCTTTCGCGCGACGTGAAGGTGCGCACGGGACGCTTCAACCAGCATATCGCGCCGCGTTGCATCCTGATTGAGTGCGGCACGAACGAGAACACGCTGGAGGAAGTCCTCTGCGGCATCCCGTACCTTGCGCAGGCGATTGCGGAGACGCTTGATGCGCTGGAGGCGGAGACAGCAATTAACAATGTGGAATGAGCAATTCGGAATGCGGAATCAAGCGCGGCGGGCGCGAATCGTCCTCCACAAAAGATTTTTCAAGGGAGAACGCCAAACACGATTTGCTGATAGAAAATTGTTACGGTCGTTCATTCTATGGATTATCCCAAAAGCTGCGGCGCCGAAGGGGTGGAGGGGGCGAGCGGAAAGCCCCCTCCTCGCCTCCGCAGAGGCGAAATCTCTGCATGACAGCGCAACGCTATGAAGAAACAGCATCGGCAATAAAGCAATCAAAAAACGCAGCCTGACACGTCTCGTCAGACTGCGTTTTGCATTTAGGCACCACCGCACAATTCGGCGGCACGTCTGGCGATGTCTTTTCCGCCATCTGCGGCATGCAAATTCCTCGATTTACCTCCAGTAAACCTTCGAAATTTGCATTTGCATCTGACGAAAAATCCATTCCTCAGCCGACCACCTCATTTGTGCGGTGTTACCTTTATTTTACAGCTTCGCCTGCGACAGCGGATATTCATCCAGCAGCGCCTTGAAATCCGCAAAATTCCGGCTCGTGCGGTCGACCATCGGCACAACCCACAGCAGAATCGCGAAGTCCAGCGCGACGGGCAGCCCGCCCTCCATCAAGGCGGCGGCAATGCGGATGAAGCGGTACATTTCCGCCCGCGCGGCGCCCGAAAGCGGCGATACCATCGCAAAAATCGGGGAGAGCACGGCGGTGATTTCCTCGTCCGACGTCTTGGCGACACTCGTGGCGTCCAGCAGGGCGGTCAGCGCGGCTTGGCTGATTGGCGCGGCGTCATCCGCCGGCAGTTCCGGGATGAACGGCAGCGCGGGGAGCGGCAGAATCGGCCATTGCCCGGCGTCGTAGGCGGCGTTGCGGGTCAAACCGATGCTGCTGCGCGACAAAAGCAGCTTGTGCATTCCGGAAATCGGCGCATAGTTCGGCAAGCTCGTCAAAAGCAGCACGGGCGTTGCGTCCACGGGGCGCAGGGCAACCATCGGGCGTTGTTCAGCGGAAATCTGGTGCGCAAAGCTGCGTTCCCAGCCCATTGCGGCGGCGATGTTGCGGATCAGCGTCGCGGCGGGCGCAGGGGTGGACGACACAATACCGATGCGGTCGCTCATCGCCAGCAGGAGCAGCAACGCAATCCCCTGATTCTTTGTCAGCGTCAGCCCGCACTTGCCGCACACAGCCGTCAGGCGTGCCAGCAGTTCGTCCAGCGTCGCCTGCTGCCCGCTCACAGGGCTCATGCGCAGCGGCTGACCCGTCAGCGGGATGTTCAGCTGCAAGTCACCCAGCAGCTTCGAGATGGTCGCGGGGAGCGCATCGTTCTGCAGTGTGTCAATGTGCTTGAGCAGGGAATCGCGCTGCACGGTCAGGCTGTTCAGTTCGGTCTTGAGCGACGCCACCTGCGCCTCGCACGCGTCGCGGTCGCTCTCCAGCTTGCCCGTTTCCTTCTGCAGGCGGTTCGCCATGCCGGCGATAATTTCCTGCTTGAAGCCGTCCATGTCGCGGCGCGCCTTGTCCAACTGGCACAGGGCAGTCAGGCGCTCCGCCTCCAAATCCTGCAGGCGGTCGCGCAGCACGCGCTGGAGCGCGGTGATGTTGCGGTCCTTGCAAATGCGGGGCTCCAGCTTGGAGCGCAGCCCGTCCAGCGAGAGCATGAAGTCCATCAGCTGCTCGCGCGCTTCAGGCATCCGCCACGCGGCGCGGAAGGCGTTCACCGCGTCCGCCACGGGGTTGTCAATGGGGCGCATGGATGTGCCGTTGGGCAGGTTTTGCGCCGGCGGCTCGTATTTGCCAACGTACCACTGGCTGCTCACCGTCTCCTGCACGCGGTTTTTGCTCGGCTGGGGGGAGGTGCGCAGCGGCGTGCGGACGAGCGGCGTGCCGGTCAGCGGGCCGGTTTTCATCATGCTCGGCGGCATTTTCACCGGGCGCGTCTGCTGCTGATGCAGAAGGTTCGCACTGTCGGATACGCCGGTGTTCAGGCTTTGCAGCGTCTCTTCAAAATCCTTCGTTTCGTCCAGAATGTTCAGCGTTTCGCCGATGGGCAGGGATTCATCCGCCGCGTCCGCCTTTTCCGCGGGCTTCTCCGCCGCGGGTGCTTCGGGGACAGTCTGGTCTGCCGGGACGGTCTGGTCTGCCGAGGCGACCGGGGCTGCCGGGGCAATCGGGTCTGCCGGGGCAGCCGCGGCACTCGGTGCAGCTGCCGGAACGGCTGCCGCATCCAACGGACGGTCAAAACGGACGGGCTTGGGGCGCATCTGCCGCTGAATTGGCGCGGGACGCACCGCTGTGGGCGCATCCTTCAGGCAGAGAATCGTGCGCTCCACGCCGTCCGGGCAGGGCAGCGTGAACAGCATTCCCGCCATCCCGCTGCTCTTTTGCGGCTTTTCCGGGTCATTTTTGCACACAGGCCCGTACAGCACGTTGTCCGCGCGCAGATAGAACAGGGGCGTAATCGCCGTTTCCGCCACCACCGCGGCATCATCCGCCGGGGCGGAAATCACCTCATAAAAGCTGTGCGCGGGCAATTCATGCACGGTGTCGGAATAGAGGATAAACTGGTTCGGTTCCCCCCTGTCAGGGCGGAAATTCTTGTTTGTGCGGATTTTTGTAGCTTCGGCGGGCAGATTCGCTAAGTCAACCAGACAATAATGCCCAAGGTCGCGCATCCGGCTCTTGAAGGTGTGCTGTTCGTTGCGGTCAGGGACGATGCGCAGGCAGCCTTCCACCGGAAACTGGTTCATCGCCTCTTGACGGATGTCAGCGTCCGGGGTCAGCAGCGGGCGAACGCGGAAATACGCCTGCTGGATATTGTCCTCCTCCAGATAACAGAAGAGAAGCTGATTGTCGATGCTCATAATTGCCTCCATAAATAATAAGTGATAAAATAAAAGAACACTCCCTATGAAAATTTTATCAAATAAAGTGCGAATCGTCAAGGGTTTCGACAGGGTTTTTCCGTAAAAAGACGCTATCTTTTTCCGCCGCGCATGAAACCGCCGAAAGCGCGCATAATGAACCCGAAAAGGGAGGCGAAAAACATGACGGTGGGGATGCTGCTGGCAACCATTCTGCTTGTGCTCACGTTCTCCGGCGTGCTTTCCGGCGCGTGGGAGCGGCTGGGGATTCGCCAGCGGACGGCGGGCGCGTGGCTGCTGGCAATGCTCGCGGCGCTGCTGATGCCGGATGTCCGGCTTGGCGCGGCGCGGGTGAATCCAGCGGGGCTGGCGGTGACGGCGACGGCTTCCGTGCGCCTGATGATGACCATCCGCCCGCGCCGGGAGCTGGTGCGCGTGCTGCTGGGCAGCGTGATTGCCGGGGCGATGGGGCTGCCTGTGCTGATTTTGTCGGACGGGCAGGCGGATGCGCTCTGGGCGTGCGCGATGCTCATCGGGGCGGCGGCGTGCTTTCTGGGGGTCAGCCGGCGCGGGATGCTCCTGTGCAGCTTGATGGGGCTGCTCGTCGCGCAGGGCGCAGCGGGCGTGTCGGGGGTTCTCCGCGCGGATGTGCAGCCGTGGACGGACGCGGCGCTGCTGTGCGCAAGCGTATCCACCGCGCTGGCGGAAATTGTGCGCCGAACCGCCATTTTCCTGCTGACCCCGCCGGGCGTGAAAGGGGGACACCGCGGATGAGGAAGCTTCTGACGCTGCTTTTGCTGCTGCTGATGATGCTCACCAGTTCCGCCATGGCGGCGGAGAAATCGGCATATCGCTTGGCGGATGAGCAGGGGACGCTGCTGGCGTGGCTGGATGTTCCCCCTGCCGTCGGGGATGTGCTGCTGACGGCGGATGGCACGCGCCACCGGGTGATTGCGGTAGAGGGGCAGCAGGCGGTCTTGCGCGAGGATGGCACGGAGACGCTGCCCGATGTGCCGTGGTCTGCCCGCGAGACGGCACAGCCTGTGACCAGCGCCGTGCGCACCATCGGGCTGATGGGCGACGCGGCGCTTGTGCGGGATTTGCGGGAAGAGCTTGCGAATCAGGGCGCGGCGCTGGTGACGGTGAATCCTGAACAGGCGGATTTTCCGCTGACCGTCGCGCGGGACGAAATCAGCAATTCCGCGGAATATGATACGCTTTTAAGCGGCGAGAAAGCGGCGAAAATCCGCCTGATTGTCCGCCGCGGCGGCGATAAGGAAGCGCTGATGAAGAATTTCGCGCTCTCCGTCAAGGCGGGGCTTGACCACACCGCCCCGACGCTCATTCGGGACGTGTACTTTGCCGCGAACGCGCAAGAGCCGCTCCGGATGCTCTGGGGCGCGCGGGAGACCGAGCCAATCCGCCTGCAAAACACGATTTTGCCGCTGGCGCAGGTGATTTCAAACGCCTTGGCGCCCCGCGACACGGCTGGCGGCATTTCCGGCGGCGAGGACGTGCCGGAACACAGTGCCGTGACAGGCTTGATTTTCGCTGGCGGTCTGCTGCTGGCGGGCGTGGTCGGCTACGGGCTGCTGCTGACCGGGGGACGCAGGCACGGGAAGAAAACGTAACCCAAAAGGCGATTCAGCCGATGAAGCTGAACCGCCTTTTTTCAGGTGCGTATGGTGATGATGCCCGCCGTGGCTCAATAATAGGTGATGGATACCACGTTCTCCGGCAGCCATACGCGGCGAATCTGGTACGAGCCAGACGGCTGGAACTCCAGGCACACATAGCCGTTCTCCCACGCCATGACCGCGCCGGTCGTGCCGGAAGAAATCTTCTGCTGATGCTGCTTGTAGTTCGTGCCCGGCCCGTAGTACGCCGTTGTGGTGGATGTCACGCGCCCCGAACCGATCGCACCGCCTTCAATCGGCACGCGGCTGACGTCAATGTCGATGCGCTGCTCGCCCGTGTAAACGCGCACAGTCTTGCCGCCATACTCAAACTCGACCTGCAGCCACCAGATATCGTTGCCGGACGCGCGGGACAGCACCGTCACCGTGTGTCCGCCATCGTTCCAGTAGGTGCCAAGCTCATCGTACTTCGTCGACGGGCCGGAGCGCGTCGAAATCGGGCGGTTGGACATGGCAAGCAGTCCGCTGCTGCTGTCGGAGGAAGAAGGCGTCCAGCGGCCAAGCGCCACGTCAAATGAGACGCAGATGGCGGGGCGGACGGCGTTGTCAAACTCCGTCACCTTGTTGCCATGGTCGTAGAAGCTGCCGTGCGCGCCGACGAACACGCCGAAGGTCGACGTGCTGTCCACGCGCGCCCAGTAGGAGGAGGTGCCTGTGTCGCTGGCGGTGTACGCGCCGCACTGCCGGGCGTATTCCGTGGCGTAGAGCAGCTCCGTGTCCAGATACTGCTGGATTTCCCACTGGCTGAGGATGTACACATAGTCCGACGAATTGCTGACGTACACGCTGTTCAGCTGCCCCTGTTCCGCCGACGTGAACGCGGAGGACAGGAACGTGCTGTTCAGCCACGAGCGGATGGTGCTGTTGTGCCACGAGGTGGTGCTGGTCGAGCGGTTGTAGACCATCGAATCCAGCCCGTACTCGCTCACCGCGCGGACTGTCCGGCTGCCGTAATCAACGCTGTACACGCGCCAGAGAATCGGCTCGTTGCCGTTGCGCAGGTTGCCATCCTGCTCGTAGTTGCCGAAGTAGAACGTCTGCCCGACGTACACGTCATTTTCCGCCGAAGCAGCGGGCAGCAGCGTCAGCAGAGAAACGAGTGCCACCAAAAGCGCCAGAATCCGTTTGTTACGCATGGAAAACAACCTCCTGTACAGATTTTGTAAAACCATTATATGCCATGCAACCCGCCTTGTCAAGTCCAAAAAACGGCTGTTTTTTGCCAAAAATCAGGCGGCGGCAAAATTTTCATCCGCGAAACAGTTGACCTTGACCGCGAAAAATGATACATTATAATGAGCGCGAATTCTGCGCTGTACGGTTAAGGAGGTACTTCCACTTTGCAACCCGAAATCAACCAAGAAGCCATCGCACGGATGCTCGATCAGGTGCAGAAGCCGACGCGCTATACCGGCGGGGAAATGAATACGCAGCTCAAGCCGTGGGACAGCGCGAAGCTGCATTTTGCGTTCTGCTTTCCGGATACCTATGAGGTCGGCATGTCCCATCTGGGCATGAAGATTCTCTATGCCGCGATGAATCAGCAGCCTGATATGCTCTGCGAGCGCGCGTTTATGCCGTGGGTGGACATGATGGACCTGATGAAGCAGGAAAATGTTCCGCTGTTCACGCTCGAAAGCCGCAGCCCGCTCAGCGCCTTTGATGTCGTGGGCTTTACGCTGCAATATGAAATGAGCTACTCCAACATTCTGGCGATGCTGGAGCTTGGCGGCATTCCGCTTTTGCGGGAAAATCGCCGGGAGGAAGACCCGATTGTCGTTGCGGGCGGGCCGTGCGCGTTCAATCCCGAACCGCTGGCGGATTTTATTGACGCGTTCATGGTCGGCGACGGCGAAGAGCAGATTCTCGACCTCAACCGCGTCATCATGCAGGGGCGCGAAGAGGGCGCGAGCCGCATGACGATCCTCAAGCGCCTGTGCGCCATCCGCGGCGTGTACGTTCCGGCGCTCTATGACGTCCAGTATAACGCGGACGGCACGATTGCGTCCATGAAGCCGAACTGCCCAGAAGCGCCCGAAAAGGTCTTGAAAGCGATTATCCCTGATTTGGACAAGGCGTTCTATCCCACGGAAATCCCCGTGCCATATATGGAGATTATCCACGACCGCATCATGCTGGAAATCATGCGCGGCTGCACGCGCGGCTGCCGCTTCTGTCAGGCGGGCATCCTGTATCGTCCGGTGCGCGAGCGGAGTCTGGAGCATCTGGTGGAGCTGGCGCAGCAGCTGGAGAACACGACCGGGTATGAGGAAATCAGCCTGTCCAGCCTGTCGTCCGGCGACTATACCTGTCTGGCGGAATTGATTCGCGAGCTGATTCGCCGTCTGGACGAGAAGCATGTGTCGATTTCGCTGCCGTCGCTGCGCCTGGACAGCGTGCTGAAGGATTCGCTGGAGGCGACGCAGAAGGAGAAGAAAACCAGCCTGACGTTCGCGCCCGAAGCCGGAACGCAGCGCCTGCGCGACGTCATCAACAAGGGCGTGACCGAAGAAGACCTGATGAACAAAGTCTCCGACGCCTTCCACGGCGGATGGAGCAGCGTCAAGCTGTACTTCATGATGGGTCTGCCGACGGAGACGACCGAGGACTTGGACGGCATTGCGGATTTGGCGAAAAAGGTCGTCGATGCGTACTTTGCCGTGCCGAGGGGCGAGCGCGCGAAGGGACTGCGCGTGGTGTGCAGCGCGTCCGTGTTTGTGCCCAAGCCCTTCACGCCCTTCCAGTGGGAGCCGCAGGACACGCAGGAGATGGTGCGCGAGAAGCAGAGCCACCTGCGCGAGAAGCTGCATATCAAGGGCGTTACGTTCAATTATCATGAGTCGGATTTGAGCTATCTGGAAGCGTGCTTTGCCCGCGGCGACCGCCGAATGGGGCAGGTGCTTCTCCGCGCGTACCAGAAGGGCTGTATGCTCGACGGCTGGACGGAGCTGTTCAAGTACGACATGTGGCGCGAAGCCTTTGCCGAGCTGGGCATTGACCCGGCGTTCTATGCCTACCGCCGCCGCGAGAAGGACGAAATCATGCCGTGGGATGTGATTGACTGCGGCGTGACAAAGGAGTTCCTGTGGCGCGAGAAGGAAAAGGCGGAAAAGGCGCAGACGACCAAGGACTGCCGCAAGGGCTGCAACGGCTGCGGCCTGCAGCGCTTCAAAGGGGTGTGCAAATATTGCGGATAATGGCTGTGTTTGAAAAAGGCATCCGACTGCGCCACATCGGGCATCTGGACATTCAGCGGGCGATGATGCGCGCGCTGCGCCGTTCGGGGCTGCCCGTGGCGTATTCCAATGGGTATAATCCGCATATTCTGCTGACGTTCGCGTCGGCGCTGTCCACCGGGGCGGCGGGAAAAAAGGAAATTCTGGATGTGACGATGGCGCGCGAGGTGTCGCCGGATGATTTCCTCCAGCAGATGAACCGCGCCCTGCCGCCGGATTTGCAGCTTTCTTTCGCCCGTGCGCTGGATGACAAGCACCCGGCGATGATGGCGCTCGTGCAGGCGGCGGATTACACGCTGCAAATCGAGGATGCGAACGCGGCGAACAAGATGATTGCGGCGATTCCTGATTTTCTCCAGCAGACGAGCATTCTCGCCATGCGCCGCACGAAATCCGGCATGAAGGAAACGGACATCCGCCCGCTGCTGGTGTCGCTCTCCGGCGAAGGCACGGCGATTCATGCCGTCATGGTGCTGACGGAGACGCTGGCGTGCAAGCCGGATATGCTGTTAAGTGCGCTTAGCACCTTCTGTGGGCAGGAAAGCGCCCCGGATGCGCTGATTATCCGAAACGGCTTGCTGGGTCGGGATGAAAACGGCGAACTGACGCCCTTGGAGAACCTATGAGAACATTGCTTGTGCATCAGGGCGAAAAGCCGCTGATTGGCATATTGGAAGACGGGCAACTGGCGGAAGTCTTTTTCCCGCAGGAGGGCGACACGGCGGAAGCGGTGCTGCTGGGGCGCGTGGAGCGCATTGTGCCGGGGATGAAGGCAGCGTTCGTCGATATTGGGCAGGAGAAAAACGGCTTTCTGCCGCTGGAAGAGAAGAACACGGGGCTGTCCTACCCGAAAACGGGCGACGCGGTGATTGTGCAGATTCGCAAGGAAGCACAGGGCGTCAAGGGCGCGTTCCTCACGCGCGACATCAGCCTGTGCGGGGAGACGATGCTGCTCACGCCCATGAGCCGCATGGTTGGCGTGTCGTCCAAAATCACGGAGGATGGCAAGCGGAAGGCACTGAAGGAGACGGGCAGGGCGATTGCGCAGGAGCGCTTCGGCTTGGTGATGCGCACAGCGGCGGAGAATGCGCCGGAGGAAGAACTCGCGGCGGAAGCGGAGCGCCTGTTCCAGCAGTGGGAGCAGATTCGCCGCGCCGCGCCGACCGCGCATGTGCCGTCCGTCTTGATGCAGCCGCGAAGCACGCTCGAAGCCGTGCTGGATGATTACCGCCCGCGCGGGATTGACCAAATTGTGACGGACGACCCGGCGGTGGCGGAAAAAGCCGCGGGCATTGCGCCGGTTCAGGTGATTCCTGAAAACCTGCTGACCATTTATAAAATTGAGTCGCAGCTAAAAAAAGCGCAGGAGCGCCGCGTGTGGCTCAGCAGCGGCGGTACGCTGGTCATCGACCCGTGCGAGGCGATGACGGTGATTGACGTCAACACCGCCAAATTCACCGGCAAGCGCGAGTTAGAGGACACCGTGCTGCGGCTGAATCTGGAAGCGTGCGGCGAGATTGCGCGGCAGGTGCGCCTGCGGAATTTGAGCGGCATCATCATCATTGATATGATTGACATGAAGACCCCGGAACACCGGCAGATGGTGCTGGACGCGCTGGAAGAAGCGTTCGCGTCCGACCGCGTAAAGACGGTGATTCACGGCTTGACCTCCCTCGGTTTGGTGGAAATGACGCGCAAACGGTCACGTCCGCCGCTGCGGGAAATGCTTGCAAAACAGGAGGAAGCCCATGAGTGACAGAAAGCCTGTCATCATTTCAGAAGAACAGCTGGAAGAGCAGCGGCAGTATATTCAGCAGATTCGCCTGATGCCGGATGCCCCGAAGAGCTACCACGTTGTGACCTATGGCTGCCAGATGAACGCGCACGACAGCGAAATCCTCGCCGGAATGCTGCGCGACATGGGCATGGAGGAAGCCGCCGACCGCGAATCGGCGGATTTTGTGCTGTTTAACACCTGCTGCGTGCGCGACAACGCCGAGCGCCGCGCCTTGGGCAACGTGACGTGGCTCAAGGAAGTACGCAAGAAGAATCCGCGGCTGATGATTGGCGTGTGCGGCTGCATGATTCAGCAGCCGGGCATGGCGGAGAAAATTTTGAAGCAGTATCGCTTTGTGGATTTGGCGTTTGGCACGGCGAACCTGTACCGCCTGCCGGAACTGATGCTCAAAGCGCTGGAAAGCGACCAAGCGGTGGTGGAGGTGGAGGAGCAGAACACGATTGCCGAGGGTCTGCCCGTGCAGCGCCTGCGCCATGACGCGGCGTATATCACGATTATGTACGGCTGCGACAACTACTGCACCTACTGCATCGTGCCGTATGTGCGCGGGCGGGAGCGTTCGCGCGAAATGAGCGCGATTGTGGCGGAAGCGGAAGCGCTGCGCGACAGCGGCGTGAAGGAAATCATGCTGCTGGGGCAGAATGTGAACAGCTACGGCAAGGGACTCCACACGCCCGTCACGTTCGCCCAGCTGCTCAAAGCGCTGGATGATGTTGGCATCCCGCGCATCCGCTTCATGACCAGCCATCCGAAGGACTTGTCCGACGAGCTGATTGATGTGATGGCGCATTCCAAGCACATCCTGCCGCAGTTTCACCTGCCGGTGCAGCACGGTAACGATGAAATCCTCCGCCGGATGAACCGCCACTACAACCGCGCGCAGTACCTTGACCGCGTGCGCAAGCTGCGCGAGGCGATTCCGGCTATCGGCCTGACGACGGATATTATCGTCGGCTTCCCCGGCGAGACGGAGGAGCAGTTTCAGGACACACTGTCCCTTGTGCGCGAGGTCGGCTATGACAGCGCGTTCACCTTCATCTATTCGCCCCGGACGGGTACGGGCGCGGCGAAAATGCCGAACCAAGTGCCGGAAGACGTGTCCTCCCGCCGCATTCAGGAACTGCTGAAGGTGCAGGAGGAATGCCAGAAGAAGGCGCTCAAGCGGTTCATCGGCACAGAAGAAGAGGTGCTGGTGGAGGGACTCAGCCGCCGCAGCGACACGGATGTGTCCGGCCACGGGCTGCACGGGCTGTCCGTCACGTTCCCCGGCACGGAAAGCGACGTGGGCGAAATCGTCCGCGTGAAGATTGTGGGCGCGAAGAACAACACGCTCACGGGCGAGAGAATCTAACCCGGCTGCAATCAGAAAGGACAATCAATATGAAAGAAGTTATGATGTGCGCGCAGAAGCTGGCGGAAGCCATTCTGAACAGCGACGTTTACCAGCACATGCACACGCTGGAAGAGCAGGTGACGCAGGACGAAGACGCGACGAAGGCGATTGCCGCCTACATGGAAAAGCGCACGGCGGTCGAACAGGCGATGCGCAAGCCGGACATCGACCCGTCGCAGCTTGCCGAAGCCGCGCAGGAACTGGAAGACGTGCAGCAGGCGATGAACGACTGCCCCATCATCCGCGACATGCGGGACGCGCAGAAGAAGTATCAGGACATGATGGACAACGTGAACCGCATCCTGCGCCTTGTTGTCACCGGCGAAACGGAAGACGACAAAGGCGGTCAGTCCACCTCCGGCTGCACCGGCAACTGCGCCTCTTGCGGCGGCTGCCACTAATCTGGGAAAGTAAAATTATTCACGAAATCATGCCTTTATAGGTTAGAAATCAAGCAAGCCAGCCGAAAAGCACCTCCCGCCCGCAAGAAACTTTGATGGCGGGGGGAGTCCAGAGGGGGCTGAAGTCCAGACTTGCACCCTCTTCAGCCCCCTCTGGGCGCTCTTTGGTTCCTTTCTGGCGCGCCAGAAAGGAACAACTTCGCGTCCGCAGACGCGACGGGAGCAGCGAAAGAAACCAATAAGGCATATTCCATAAAAACAGCAAGTTAAGGTAACACCGCGCAAATGAGGTGGTCGGCTGGCGAATGGATTTTTCGTCAGATGCAAATGCAAATTTCGAAGGTTTACTGGATGTAAATCGAGAAATTTGCATGCCGCAGATGGCGGAAAAGACATCGCCAGACGCGCCGCCGAATTGTGCGGTGGTGCCTTAAACTGCAACAAGAACGAAAGCGGGGAACAGACATGGCGAGCGTCACACCGATGATGCAGCAGTACCTTGATACTAAGGCGGAATATAAGGACTGCATTCTTTTCTTCCGCCTCGGTGACTTTTATGAGATGTTCTTCGATGACGCGAGGACTGCTTCGCGCGAGCTGGAACTGACGCTGACGGGCAAGGACTGCGGACTCAGTGAACGCGCCCCGATGTGCGGCGTGCCGTACCACGCGGTGGATACCTATGTCGAGAAGCTCATCGAGCGCGGCTATAAGGTTGCTATCTGCGAGCAGATGGAAGACCCCGCGCTGGCGAAGGGGCTGGTCAAGCGCGCCGTCACGCGCATCATCACCCCCGGCACGGTCATTGAACCGGCGATGCTGGATGAGAAGGCGAATAACTTCCTGTTAAGCATCTGCTTTGTCGCCGACCGCGCGGGGCTGGCGTTCGCCGACGTCTCCACGGGCGAGTTTTATGTGCATGAAATCACCCAGCCGGAAACCACGCTCTCGGACGAGGTGGCGCGCATTTCCCCGATGGAAATCATCTGCAATGACCAAGTGAAGCTGCGCGCGTGCCTGCAGCGGGAGATGCAGAATGCTTCGGAGCAGCCGAGCGCGTGGTTTCAGCTGGCGAACGCAACGGAAGCGCTCTGCCGCCATTTCGCGCTCAATGACCTGTCTCCGCTGGGACTCAGCGACGAGTACAAGGCGGGCGCGAGTGCCGCGGGCGCGCTGATGCGGTATCTGTCCGAGACGCAGAAGAACGCCTTGGAGCACATGACCAGCCTGCGCATTTATCAGGGCAGCGAAACGATGCTGCTTGACCGCAACACGCGGCGAAATCTCGAATTGACGGAATCCATCCGCGGGAGAAGCCGCAAGGGGAGCCTGCTCTGGCTGCTGGACAAAACCAGCACGGCGATGGGCGGCCGCCTGCTGCGCTCGTGGATTGAGCAGCCGCTGGTGGACGAAGCGAAAATCAACCGCCGTCTGGACGCGGTGGGCGAGTTTGCGCAGGAGCATGTGCTGACGATGACGCTCGCGGAGGAATTGCAGGGCGTGTACGACATTGAGCGCCTGCTGTCGAAGGTCGCCTATAAGTCGATGAACGCGCGGGATTGCCTGTCGCTGTGCGCGTCGCTGCAAAAAGTGCCGAAAATCCGTGAGCTGCTGCGCGAGGCGAAAAGTCAGGCGGTGGAGGAAATCCGCGATTCGCTGGACACCCTGCCGGAACTGACCGACCTGCTGACCCGCGCGATTCACCCCGACGCGCCGATTCTCATCACCGAGGGCGGCATCATCCGCGATGGCTATTCCCAGATGCTGGATGAATACCGCGCAGCGTCCACGAGCGGCAAGCAGTGGATTCTGGAGCTGGAGCAGAAGGAACGCGAGGAGACGGGCATCCGCAACTTGCGCATCCAGTACAACCGCGTGTTCGGCTACTACATCGAGGTCAGCAAGTCGTATTACGAAATGGTGCCGGCGCGTTACACCAGAAAGCAGACGCTGGCGAACTGCGAGCGCTACATGACGCCGGAGCTGAAGGAAATCGAGCAGAAAATCGTCGGCGCGCAGGAGCAGTCCACACGCTTGGAATTGCAGCTGTTCACCGAGGTGCGCGAGAAAATCGCGGAGCAGATTGCGCGCATCCAGAAGACGGCGATGGCGCTCAAATCGCTGGACGCGCTGCTGTCACTGGCGAAATCCGCGATAGAGTACCACTACGTCCGCCCAGAAATGACGCAGGACGGCACGCTGGATATTGTCGAGGGGCGCCACCCGGTCGTCGAGCAAACGATGAGCGAGGGCGGATTTGTGCCCAACGACACGCACATGAATGCTGACGACTGCCGCATGTGCATCATCACTGGGCCGAACATGGCGGGCAAAAGCACCTACATGCGGCAGGTGGCGCTGATTGCGCTGATGGCGCACATCGGGTCGTTCGTCCCGGCGAAGGAAGCGAAAATCCCCGTCACCGACCGCATTTTCACCCGCGTCGGCGCGTCGGATGACCTCGCCAGCGGGCAGTCCACATTCATGGTGGAGATGAGCGAAACGGCGTACATCCTGCGCAACGCGACGGCGAAGTCCCTCGTCATACTGGATGAAATCGGGCGCGGCACCAGCACGTTCGACGGCTTGGCGATTGCGTGGGCGGTGGTGGAGTACCTGTGCGACAAGCAAAAATCCGGCGCAAAGACGCTTTTCGCGACGCACTACCATGAGTTGTCCGAGCTGGAAGGGCATATCGACGGCGTGCAGAACTACTGCATTTCCGTCAAGGAACACGGCGAGGACGTCATTTTCCTGCGCAAAATCATTCGCGGCGGGGCGGACAAGTCCTTCGGCATCCACGTTGCGCGGCTGGCAGGCGTGCCGCACCCGGTGCTGGTGCGCGCGCACGAAATTCAGGCGCGTTTGGAAGTCAGCGACATCAACCAGCACGGCATTGGACAGAACATCCTGGGCGATGCCGAGAAGCGCAAGGACGAACAGGTCAACCTGTTCGACTACCGAAAGACAGAGATTATCAACGAACTGCAGACGCTGGATGTGATGGCGCTGACGCCGATGGACGCGATTAACAAGCTGTTCCTGCTGCGTGAGAAGGCAAGAAAACTGTAATACTATTTCCAAATTCGCCCGCACCAGCTGCTCGTGCCTTTTCCCTTCTGGCGTCCGGTCGTTCCACTTAGCGTAGCGCTGCTACGCTGCGTTTCACTCCCGTTAGCCAGAATGAAAAATTCACTTCGCATCTTGGCGCATTCTCATTTGGAAATAGTATAAAAACAGACCAAGAGTCGGCAAAACCGACCGAAATCTCATAAAAACCGACCGAAAGTCGGAAAAACAGACAGAAAGGGAAGCAAATGGCAGGAAAGATTCAGCTCCTGTCCGATGAGGTCATTGGCAAAATCGCGGCAGGCGAAGTGGTGGAGCGTCCTGCCGCCGCCATCAAGGAATTGGTGGAAAACTCGCTGGACGCGGGGGCCAGCGCGGTTACGGTGGAAATCCGCGACGGCGGCATCAGCTATTTCCGCGTGACGGACAACGGCAGCGGCATCCGCGGCGAGGACATCCGCATGGCGTTTGAGCGCCACGCGACGAGCAAAATCCGCCGCACGGATGATTTGTTCAGCATCCAGACGCTGGGTTTCCGCGGCGAAGCGCTGGCGTCCATCGCAGCGGTGGCGCATGTCACCTGCACAACACGCACGAAGGCAGACCAAAGCGGCATCAAGGTGCAGAACAACGGCGGAACGATTGAGTCCATCGAAGAAGCCGCCTGCCCCGAAGGCACGACGTTTGTCGTCCGCGACCTCTTTTTTAACACCCCAGTGCGCCTGAAATTCCTCAAAAAGCCGGTCACGGAGGCAGGCTATGTGTCCGACCTGATGATGCGGCTGATTTTGTCCCGCCCGGACGTGTCCTTCCGCTACATCAGTCAGGGCAAGACGCTCTATCACTCCGCGGGCGACGGCAAGCTGTCCTCCGCCGTGTTCAGCATCTACGGGCGCGAAATGCTCCGCTCCATGCACGAGGTGGACGGGCATCAGGCAGGGCTGATATTGAAGGGCTTCGTTGGCGTGGGCGAAAGCGGGCGCGGCAGCCGAAACCACCAGTCGTTCTTCATCAATGGGCGATATATGAAGTCGTCGATTTTGTCCGCGGCGGTGGAAGCGGCGTGCCGGGAGCGTGTATTGTCCGGCAAATACCCGACGTGCGTGCTGCACCTGACCATGCCGTATGACACGGTGGATGTCAACGTGCATCCGAACAAGCTCGAAGTCCGCTTCCAGAACGAAGCGGCGATCGCGGAAGCGGTCGAGGCGATTGTGGCGGATGCGCTGGCGGACAAAGCGGCCGTCGAGCAGCCGGATGTGCTGCGCCTGACGCCTGAACCGCCGCCGACGGTGCCTGTGACAGTCGTTCGGCAGCCTGTGACGGCGAGCGAGGCTATGCAGCCGGAAACTGCTGTTCGCTCGGCTGTTCCGCCGAAGGCAGAGAAAAAACCGACCGTCGGTACGGAAATTCCGCAAAAGGCGGCAATCCCCGCGAAAAACCCGCCGATTCCGACACCAAGCGCCCCAGCGGAAAAGCCGTCCGCGCCGCCGAAACCCGCGCCGAACGATGCCATTCCCGCGTGGAAGCAGCCGCTGATGATGCGCAGCCCGTCGGCACTGGCGCAGCATTACAACGCCGAACCCGCCGCGCCGCCGCCTGCGAATCCGCTAAAACCGACCGCAAGTCTGGTTTCGCCGATACCGGTGCAGCAGACGATTCTGCCACAGGCACAGGCGAACATCCGAATCATCGGCACGCTGTTTGACAGCTACATTCTGGTGGAATATACGGACAATTTGATGCTGATTGACCAGCAGGCGGTGCATGAACGCGTGATGTTCGACCGCATGATGAAGGCGCTCGACCAGCACCGCTGCGGGCAGGAAATGCTCGTGCCGATGATTGTCAGCCTGACGCGCCGGGAGCAGCAGCTGCTCGACGAGCACGCGCGGGAATTGGCGGACATCGGGCTGGTGGTCGAGCCGTTCGGGGAGAACGAGGTGTCGATTCGGTCGATTCCGATGATATTGGGTCAGCCGCAGGCGGCGGGGCTGCTGCGCGACATCATCGACCAGCTGGAAAATGAGCGCGGCGTGGTGTCGCTGGAAAAGCGGCGCGCGGCGATTTTGGCGCTGGCGTGCAAGCGCAGCGTCCGCTCCGGCGAACGTTTGAACGACGCCGACATCCGCGAGCTGGTCAGCCGCGTGGCGGACAAGCGCGTCATCCCGGCGAGCCCGCGCGGTACGCCGCTGGTCGTTGCGCTGAACAAAACGGACATCGACCGGCGATTCCGGCGGATGCAGTGAGGTGACAATATCATGAAGGAAACGTGCTGGGTGCTGACAGGCCCGACCGCGAGCGGCAAAACCGCGCTGTCGCTCCGTCTGGCGCGGACGCACGACTGCGAGATTGTCTGCATGGATTCGATGCAGATTTATCGCGGCATGGACATCGGCACGGCGAAACCGACGGCGGATGAACGCGCGCAGGCGGTGCATCACATGGTAGACGTCGCCGACCCGACGGAGGATTTTTCCGTCGCGCGCTATCAGGAGATGGCGGAAAGCTGCATCGCGGACATTCAAGCGCGCGGGCACCGGGCGCTGCTCGTCGGCGGCACGGGGCTGTATCTCCGGGCGCTGCGGCAGCCGATGGCGATGGGCGAGGCCGCGGCGGATGAAAGCATCCGGCAGGAATTGCAGCAGATCGCGGACGCGCCCGGCGGCAAAGAGCAGCTTCATCAGCAATTGGCGGCGGTTGACCCGGATACGGCGCAGCGCCTGCACTTGAACGACGTCCGCCGCGTGATTCGCGCCTTGGAGGTCTACCGCCTGACGGGCCGTCCGTTCTCGCAGCAGCCGCAAATAAAAACCGACAGTCGGTTTTCTTACCGCGTTGCGTCGCTGACGATGCCGCGTGACATCCTCTATGCGCGCATTGAGCAGCGAATCGACCAGATGCTGGCGGACGGGCTGGCGGAGGAAGTCAGCAGACTGCTGAAAAGCGGCGTTCCGCGCGACGCGAAGGCGATGAAAGCCATCGGCTACAAGGAAATGATACCGTATGCCTTGGGCGAAACGACGCTGGATGAGGCGGTTTACGCGCTGAAGCTCAACACGCGGCACTACGCCAAGCGCCAGCTGACGTGGATGCGCCGGGAGGAGGACGTCCTGTGGGTGGACGCGCTCGAACCGGATGCGTATGATAAATTGGAAGCGTATTACACGCAAGGAGAAGCAAAATGACCATTGAAGAATTGATTGCACAGGCGGAAAGCGGCTTGACGGCGCAGTTCGCCCGCATTGACCGCATGGAGGAAATTGGGACGCGCCGCGTGCTGGACGCCTTCCGGGAGCATCAGGTGGCGTACCGGCATTTCGCGCCGACGACGGGCTACGGCTATGACGACGTGGGGCGTGATACGCTCGAAAAGATTTTTGCGGAGCTGTTCGGCACGCAGGCGGCGATTGTCCGCCCGCAGATTGCCAGCGGCACGCACGCCATCAGCCTGTGTCTGTTCGGGCTGGTGCTGCCGGGGGACGACATCGTGTCTGCGACGGGGATGCCCTACGACACCTTGCAGGACATCATCGGCTGGGGCGAGGGCGACGCGCCGGTCGGCTCACTGCGGGAGATGGGTGTGAGCTTCCATCCCGTGGCGCTGCGTGGCGGCAAAATCGACCTTGACGCGGTGGAAAACGCCATCACCCCGAAGACGAAGCTCGTCATCGCCCAGCGCAGCCGCGGTTATGACTGGCGGCCGTCGCTGATGCCGGAGGAGTTCGCGCCCTTGGCGAAGATGCTGCACGAGAAGCACCCCGGCGTTTGCCTGATGGTGGACAACTGCTACGGCGAGTTTGTGTGCGAGAAGGAGCCGAGCCACTACGGGGCGGACGTGTGCGTTGGCAGCCTCATTAAGAATCCGGGCGGCGGACTTGCCCCCACGGGCGGCTATATCGTCGGTACGCAGGATGCCGTCGAGCGCATTGCTTACCGCCTGACCGCGCCGGGCATCGGGCTGGAAGTCGGTTCGTATGCCGCAAGCTACCAGCCGTTCTATCAGGGATTGTTCATGGCACCGCACACCGTTGCGCAGGCGATTAAGACCGCATGTCTGGCGGCGCGCGTGTTTGAAATCCTTGGCATGACGACGACGCCCGCGGCGGATGAGCCCCGCGCCGACATCATTCAGGCGATTCAAATGCGCACGCCGGAGCGCCTCGTCGCGTTCTGCCAGGGGATTCAGATGGCTTCTCCGATTGACTCGATGGCACTGCCCGAACCGTGGGATATGCCCGGCTACAATGACCAAGTCGTCATGGCGGCGGGCACGTTTGTCGCGGGCGCGTCGATTGAGCTGTCGGCGGATGCCCCCATGCGCGAGCCGTACACCGCCTACATGCAGGGCGGTCTGACCTACACGCACGGGCGAATCGCGCTGCAAATGGCGCTGAACCGCATGGTGGAACAAGGCGCGCTGACACTGAAATAATTATGAATTTAGCACGATAGATTTAGATCATACCCCTGCTTTTCCCGGCATACGATGTGCTGGAAAGGCAGGGCTTTTTGCTATGAACGAAACGAAACAGACGGAACTCCGCGTGCGCCCAAGGCGTACAGAACTCGCAGCCAGCAAGCCGGACATCGAGTGGGTGAAAACACCGAAAAAGCATTGGCAGGAGAGGCTGCTGCCCAATCTCGCCATTGCGTCGGCGCTGATGCTCTGCGCGGTTGCGCTGAAAACCGGGGCGATTCCGCCGTTGACGGATGCTGTGCAGTCAGTCATGAGCGCCGCAACGGATGATTCGCTCTTGAACGGCGATTTGGGCAAGCTGTCCTTTGTCAGCAGCATTTTCCCGGAAGCATCGCTCGTTTTCGGTGAATCGGGCGGCAAGCTGACCATGCCGGTGGAAGCGGAAAGTGTCGTGCACGCGTGGTCGCAGAGTGAGCCGTTCATCTCATGGGACGCGCAGACGAAAATTGTCACGTCCGCAATGGCGGGCGAGGTCATCGGTGTGTACCACGGCAATGAGGACGAACGGCTGGTGCAGGTGTTAGGCGCGGACGGGCTGAGCTGCTTGTACGGCAATTTGGCGAGTGTGACGGTCAGCACGGGCGACATGGTGCAGACGGGCGACCCGCTGGGGACGCTTATGGCCGGTCAGCCATGCGTGATGGAGGTACGGCAGGACGGCTTGAGCGTTGACCCGGCGGTGATGATGCGGCAATGAAGCGAAAAATCGCGACGCTGGGAGAAACGGACATCACGGTGCATCCGGCGGCGGGTATTCTCCTGCTCCTTGGACTCCTGACGCGCTGGCGGGCGCTGCTGATTTGCACTTACGCGAGCATCATCCTGCACGAAACGGCGCACGCGGCGGTCAGCGCGCTGTGGCATCATCCGCCGCAGGAGGTAGAAATTACGCCGCTGGGCGCAATGATGCGCTTGGAGGATGAGGAACGTCTGCCGCTGACGGCGCGAATCAGCGTGATACTCGCCGGGCCGCTGATGACGCTGATTTTGTGCGCCCTGTCGCTGTGGCTGACGCAAAACGGCGTGATTCCGCGGGAAACGGGGCGGCTTATCTTCCTCGGTAACGCGGGGATTTTGCTGGTGAACCTGCTGCCCGCGCTGCCGCTGGACGGCGGACGGCTGCTGTCAGCGGTCTTGCTGCGCCTCCTGCGGCGGGAAACGTGCTGGCGGGTGATGCGCATCATCGGCACGGCGGCGGGGGCGCTGCTTGTTGCCGGCGGCGTGGTCGGCGCGGTGCGCAGGTGGCAGGGCAGCTGGTCACTGGCGGCAGCGGGTTGCTTCCTACTATATAGCGCGGTCAGCGCGACGACGAGCACAGCACTGATGGAGCTTCGCGCGCTGATGGACAGAAAAATCCGCATGGAAACGCGCGGAAAACTGCCGATTCAGCCCATGGCGATGCTCTCCACGCGGACGCTGCACCACGCCGTGCGTGCCCTGCACCCAACGCGCATGACGCAATTGTACATCATCGAGCCGGGGACAATGCGGCTTCTTGGCGTGCTGACGGAGCAGCAGCTGATTGCCGCCTACCTGAGCGCGCCGCAGCGGACATTGGCGGAGGAGGTGGACGCATGACGATTGCGGAACTTGCGCCGGGGCAGTCGGGTGTGATTGCGGCGTATCGCGGGGCGGACGCGGAAGAGCGGCATCTGCTGGACATGGGGCTGACGCCGGGCGTGCGGGTGCGGCTGATTGGCACGGCGCTCCTTGGCGACCCGGTGATTCTGCTCGTGCGCGGCAGCCGCGTGTCCATCCGCCGGCGTCTGGCGCGGCAAATCATCCTGTCAGGTGGTGAGGCGGAATGAAAACGATTGCGCTGGTGGGCAGCCCGAACTGCGGCAAAACGACGCTGTTCAACGCCGTCACGGGGCTGCATCAGCATGTGGGCAACTGGGCGGGCGTGACGGTGGAGCGCAAAGAGGGGACGCAAAATGGCGTCAAGTGGGTGGACTTACCCGGCGTGTACGCGCTCAGCCCGTATTCGGCGGAGGAAAAAGTGACCATCGACTACTTATCTGGCGGTGATTATGATGAAATTCTGCAAATTGTGGATGCAACCGCCCTCGCGCGCGGCCTGTACCTGACACATCAGCTGACGCAGCTGTCGCGCCCGATGACGATTGCGCTGAACATGATGGATGAGTGCCGGAAGCGCGGCATCACCATCGACACGGAGGAATTGTCGGCGCGGCTGGGCATTCGCGTGCTGCCGATGAGCGCGCGGGATGGCACGGGCGTCCCGGAACTCCTGCGCGCACTGAAAGACGGGGCGAAAACGCCGAAAAGTCCGCCGAGCGCGCCGTACACCGCCATTATCCAGCGGATGAAAAGCGCCCTGCCGGCGGGGAATCTCCCGTCGGAGTTCCGTGCGTGGAAAGCGCTGGAAGGCGACGAGATGGGCGCGGCGGAGGCGGCACGGGCGGGGCAGGCGCAATTGCGGGCGCAGTTCGGCATGTCGGCGGCGGCAGCGCTTTCGGCGCTTCGCTATGCGTGGGCAGATGATCTATGCGCGGCGGTGCGGCAGGGGAATCCTGACAATCCGACGCGGGCGGACGTTATCGACGCGCTTGTGCTGCACCCTGTGCTGGCGCTGCCGATTTTGGCGGGGCTGCTGGCGCTCATGCTGTCGCTGGCGTTCGGACGGTTCGGCAGCGGGCTGTCCGACGGGCTCACGAATATCATCCTGATGATACAATCGGCGCTGGATGGCGTGCTTGGGCAATGGCAGGTCGCGGAAGCACTGCGGCGTTTGATTGTCGAGGGGCTGATGACAGGCGTGGGGAGCGTCGTCAGCTTCCTGCCGATGCTGCTGATACTGTTTGCGTGTCTCTCCCTGCTGGAGGACAGCGGCTATATGGCGCGGGCAGCGTTCCTGATGGATCGGCCGATGCGGGCGCTGGGTTTGAGCGGGCGGTCGTTCATCCCACTGCTGCTGGGGTTCGGGTGCTCCGTCCCGGCGGCGCTGTCGGCGCGGTCGATGCGGGGCGAACGCGATCGGCGTTTTACGCTGCTGATGATTCCCTTCATCTCGTGCAGCGCGAAAATGCCTGTTTTTGCGGCGCTTTCGACGCTTCTTCCCGGCGGCGCGTGGATGATTTTTGCCCTCTGCGCCCTGGGAATTTCGCTGGCGGCGATGATCGCGCAAATCCTGCGGAAAACGGTGTTTCCGGGCGAATCCGCCGCGTTCGTGATGGAACTGCCGCCGTACCGCCTGCCCTTGATGTCGAGCGTCCTGCGCAAGGTGCTCCGCCGCACGGGCGAGTTCCTCAGCCGCGCGTGCAGCGTGATTCTGCTGTCGTCGGTGGTCGTCTGGCTCATTGGGCGATTCACCTGGACGGGCGCGTGGGCGGCGAGCACGCAGGAGAGCATCCTCGGCAGCATAGCCGGGGCGATTGCGCCGATTTTCGCGCCGCTGGGCTTCGGAAGCGTTGCGGTAACGGCGGCGCTGCTGACCGGGCTGCTGGCGAAGGAGAGCATCATCAGCACACTGGCGGTCTTGGCGGGTCAGGGGAGCATCCGCGCGGCGCTGTCGGCGTCCCTGCCGACCCCGGCTGCGGCGCTGGCGCTGATGACGTTCGTGCTGCTGTATCCGCCGTGCGCCGCGGCATCCGCAAGCATCATCAAGGGGCTGAAAAGCCGGAAGCTGGCAGTGCTGATGGTCACGGGGCAGTGCCTGCTGGCGTGGATATGCGCGTGGATTGCGTACCGTTTGGCACTCGTTTGACAAATTTCGCGCAGGACAGATTGACAACGCGGCAGAATGCGGCTATAATGAAGATAATGAAATACTGCGGCATCGTGAGGAGCGGCGGCGCAGGATCAGAGATAGAGGAGGTACTTTGATGGATATTCAGGAACTCCAAGAGGTCTGCCGTCAAGTGCGGCGGGACATCATCATTATGACCAACAAGGCGGGTGCGGGCCATCCCGGCGGATCGCTGTCCGCAACGGAAGCGCTCGTTGCGCTGTATTTTGACGTCATGAAGGGCATTGACCCCAAGGACGACAAGAATCCGAACCGCGACCGCTTTGTGCTGTCAAAGGGTCACGCGGCTCCCGCGCTCTATGGCACGCTGTGCGAACGCGGCTATTTCGGACGCGAGGAGTTTGACCATTTCCGTCAACTGCACGGCATCCTGCAGGGGCATCCGGACGTGAAGAAGTGCCCCGGCGTGGATGCGTCGACGGGTTCGCTCGGTCAGGGCATCTCCATCGCGGTCGGCATGGCGCTGGGCGCGAAGAAGACGGGCAATCCCTGCCACGTCTACACCATCATTGGCGATGGCGAATCGCAGGAAGGGCTTGTGTGGGAAGCGTCGATGGCGGCGGCACACTATCACCTTGATAACCTGACGGTTATTTTCGACCACAACGGCCTGCAGATTGACGGCTCGAATGACGAGGTGATGTCGCTGGGCGATATTCAGGCGAAGTTCAAGGCGTTCGGCTATGACGTGATTGACGTCGCTGATGGCAATGATATGCGGCAGGTGCTGGACGCGCTGCACGCGCCCGCCTGCCCCGGCAAGCCTCGCCTGATTCACCTGCACACTCTCAAGGGCAAGGGCGTTTCCTTCATGGAGGGGCAGGTCGGCTGGCACGGCAAGGCTCCCAATGCAGAACAGACGGCGCAGGCGCTGAGCGAACTGGAGGGCTGAACAAATGGAAAAGAAAGCAATTCGTGTGGCGTATGGCGAGGCCATCGTCAAGCTCGGTGCGGAAAATGACAAGGTGGTCGTGCTGGACGCTGACCTTGCGGCGGCGACCATGACCAATGGTTTCAAGAAGGCGTATCCTGACCGCTTCATCGACTGCGGCATTGCCGAGGCGAACATGGTGGATATGGCGGCGGGTATGTCCACGATGGGGCTGATTCCGTTCTGCTCCACGTTCGCGGTGTTTGCGGGCCGCAGCTACGACCAGATTCGCAATGGCGTGTGCTATCCGAAATTTAACGTGAAGTTTGGCTTCTCCCACGCGGGCATCACGCTGGGCGAGGACGGCGGCTCCCATCAGGCGATTGAGGATATTGCCCTGATGCGCGTGCTGCCGAACATGACGGTGTTCGTCCCCAGCGACGCGACCGAGTGCGAGCAGTGCGTCCGCGCGGCTGCGGAAATCAACGGCCCGGTGTACATCCGCACCGCTCGTCTGCCTTCCCCGGTGTACGACGCGCGCCCCTTCACGGTGGGCAAGGGCAATGTCATCAAGGACGGCAAGGACTGCGTGATTTTCACCTGCGGCATCATGCTGGAGCACTGCCTCGAAGCGGTTCAGCTGCTGGCGGAGCAAGGCATTGACGCGGCGCTGGTGTCCTTCCACACCCTGAAGCCCTTTGACGACGAACTCGCCCGCACCTACGCGGCGAAGTGCGGCAAGGTGTTCACGGTGGAGGAGCACTCCATCATCGGCGGTCTGGGCGACGCGGTGGCTTCCGCCATCTGCGGCATGGGGCTGAAGCACTTCGAGAAGATTGGCATCAACGATGTGTTCGGTCAGTCCGGCAAGCCCGCTGCGCTGCTGGAAGAATACGGCCTGACCGGCAAGCAGATTGCCGATCGGATTGCGAAGGCATAATTTCTGCAAGAGATACTGCGGACAGCACTCCGGTGTGGGCGCTGTCCGCTTTGCGTGAGTCTGAATTCAGGAGAACAACAACAATGCGTATGCTGATTGTCAATCCAATCGCTGGGTGCGGCTATGCGCTGAAAGTGATGGAACAGGTGCAGAGCGTGCTGACCGCGCGAAACCTCCCGTTTCGTGTGATGCGGACGGAATACCCAGGCTACGCGGCGAAACTGGCGCGGGAAGCAGTCGAAATGGGCTGCGAAGCCGTCTACGTCATCGGCGGCGACGGCACGTTCAGCGAGGCGGCGCGCGGATTGGCGGGCAGCGGCATTCCGATTGGGCTGATTCCGGCAGGCACGGGCAACGACTTTGTCAAGACGCTCGGCACGCCGAAAGAGCCGATGGCGGCGCTCGATTTCATCCTCAGCCACGAGCCGCGCCCGTGCGACGCGATTGACCTGAACGGGCAGATGTTCTTGAACGTCGCCGGAGCGGGCTTTGACGTGACGGTGCTGGAAAATGTTGCGGATTTTGGCGGGAAAATCCGCGGGCTGCTGCCGTACCTCATTGGGCTGATTCGCGCGATTTGGAAGCATCAGCCGCTGAAACTGACCTACACCGTCAATGGTGAGACGCGGACGAAGGACGCGCTGCTGTGCATTGCGGCGAACGGAAAGTGGATTGGCGGCGGCATCCCGATTTGCCCCGATGCTGTGCCGAATGACGGCGAAATCGACTTCATGGTCGTCGGGCAGCAGCCGCGGTGGAAAGTGCCGTACTATCTCGTGCGCATGATGATGAAACAGATTTTGAACTTTCCGTTTACGGAGCATGTTCTTTGCGACAAAGTGACGGTGTCGTCGCCCGGAATGCATGTCGAGGTGGATGGCGAGATTATCGCCTGCGAACACGCGGAATTTACCATGCATCCCGGCGCGCTGATGCTGTACTGGTGAGGTGCGTATGGCAACTATCAGCATTATCCGCGTGGAAAATCCGGCAGAAAAGGCGGAGATTTCCGCGCACATCCTCCATGCGTTGCCGAATTGGTTCGGCTTGCCGGACAGCACGCAGAAGTACATCGACGACAGCCGAAACATGCCGTTTTTCGCCGCTGTGCGGGAAGGGCAGGCAGTCGGATTCGCGGCGCTGAAGGCAACCAGCCCCTGCGCGGGGGAAATCTACGTCATGGGCGTATTGCCGGAATATCACCGAAGCGGCATCGGGCAGCGGCTGTTTGCGGCGATTCGGGCGGAGGCAATCGCACGAGGCTATCGGCTGCTGCAGGTCAAAACCGTGCAGACGGGGCATTACGAGGAGTATGACCGCACGAACGCCTTCTACCAGCGCATGGGCTTCCTGCCGCTGGAGTGCCTGCCGACGCTGTGGGATGAATGGAATCCGTGTCAGGTGTATGTGCTGCCGCTGCAAAACTCGTAACTTTTCCTGTCAAAAAGCAGGAATTTCCGCGTTCTGTGGCGAATATATAGAAATATCCGCAGAAAAGGAGGCAACGTTATGGCTGATATTGGCAAGACAGTCAAAGAAATCTGGGAACAGAGCATGAAGGCAGTCAACAAGGCGGCGACGAACATCGCGACCAGCACGAAGCAGAAGGTTGATGAGATGAACATCGTCACGCGGCGGAAGGAACTGCAAAACCAGCTTGGTCTGCGGCTGTATGAGCTGTGGCAGGCGGGCGAGGACGTGCCGGAGACGCTGAAAGCGACGCTGGAGGAAATGCGCGACCTGGAAGTGAAACTGCAGGAGCTGCGCGAGAGCAAGACCACCGCGCCGGAGGACGAGAAGAGCGCCGAGACGCCGGATTCTGCCGCCCCCGCGCCGGACACGACGGACGTGAAAGTGCCGCTGGAGGACGACGACGTGCCGACGATTGAGATGCCGGACATCCCCGAAAAACCGGAGCGCCCGATGGATGCGCCGAGTATCCACACGGACGGCGAAACACCCGCTGAGTGACATCTATTTGCACACAAAAACGCCATTCCGACGCATGTTGTTCGGAATGGCGTTTTATACTATTTCCAGATTCAACTGCGCCATCTGCTTGCGCCTTTTTCGTTCTGGCGTCCGCTCACTCCATTTAGCGTAGCGCTGCTACGCTGCATTTCGTTCCCGTTAGCCAGAACGAAAAATTCGCCGCGCATCTTGGCGCATTTTCATTTGGAAATAGTATTACTTTTCGGTTAAATCAGCTGCACGTCATATCCGCCCTGCCAGCTGTGCCCGGGCTGAAGCAGCGTCACGAACGGCTTGTCCTCGAAGCGGCCGCTCTCCGTCACCTGACCGGGCATCCCGTGCCACGGCTCCAAGCAGACGTAATCCGCATTCTTTTTTGGCATCGACCAGACCGCCAGCACCTCCATCTTCGGGTAGGAGAAGCGCAGTCCTTTGCCGCTGCTGCGGTTGACCAAATCGACCGAGCGGCTCTTCAATTCGGTGAAAATCAGCGCGTCGCGGTCGTCGAAAAGGTCGTGGCTGAGCGGCAGCACACGGCTGTTGTGGAAGCAGGGGAGATATTCGCTGCCGTCAATGAGGTATCCGCCGGGGCAGAGGCTGTTGCGCCCGTCCTCGACCTGAGGGAAGACCAGCTCGTAGTCCGTGTAGCTTGCGCCTGCCTCCATCGGCACGATGAAGCCCGGATGCCCGCCGCAGCAGAACGGCATCACCTTGTCGGACTTGTTCTCGACAATGAACTGCGCGGAGAACCCGTTTTCGCGCAGCGTGTAGACAACGTGGAACGCGAATTCAAACGGGTAGGACGGCTTGCTTTCCTCCGTGGGGGTCAGAACAAGCTCAATGAAGTCGTCGCCGATTTTTTCGACCGTAAACTCTGGGTTACGGGAGAAGCCATGCTTGGCAATCGGGTAGGACACGCCGTCGATGATGACGTGGTTATCCTTCGCCGTGCCGCAGATCGGGAAGAGCACCGGCGCGTGGTTCGCCCACACGTTCGGATCAGCCTGCCAAATAACCTCGCGGTTATCATTCCCCTTGAAGGAGGTCATTTGCGCGCCCTTCTGCCGGACGCACGCGGTCGTATCACCGCAGTGAAGCGTAAATTCCATGAGAAACACCTCCGAAAATGTCGTTTCCGCAGGAAGTATTCGCGTCACGAAGCGAAAAATCCTGCATAAGATGGAACTGATTCAGCGAAAGGAGGAAAAAATCATGCGGGCAGCAGGATCGCCGTTTCAGGCGAAAAGCAGTCAGGAGCAGAAGGAACAGTGGATTTGGTGGCAGTGCCAGCGGGACACGGTGCCGCCGGAGGAAGAAGCGCCGCCAGTGAACGCCCTGCCCGAACGGGACGCGCCGCCGATGCCCGTACCGGTGCAGCCGACGCGCCATCAGCAGTACGACGCCATCATGCAGCGCATGAAGGTCGCTCAGGGGCGAACAGGCGCGTTTACATCCTGCGGCACCAGCACGCAAGACTCGTCCGGCAAGTGATACGCATCGAAATACGCATTTTCCAGCGGAATCCACCGCGCGTTAAAATCCTTCAGCCGCGCTGCGCCGACGCGCTGCAATAACCGTTCTTGCTGAACCTCCGGGTTAATCCGCAGGAAGAGCGACAAATCCGCATGACGGCGGATGTCCGGCAGCATACTGTAACTGCCTTCCAGAATCGTGATGGGCGCGTCGGGCAGGGGAATCGGCGCGGAGAATGCGTCCTCGCGGCACAGGTAGCGCTGATAGACGACGGGCTGACCCGCGGCGAAGGGGGCGATGACCTCCTGCATCAGGCGCTCCAAATCGACGTTGCCGCCCGGAATTGCCAGCCGCTGCGGCGTTTTCAGCGCGTGGGGCAGGAAGAAGTCGTCCATGCGGATGATGGGCGCGTTCAGCGCGGCAGACAGCGCATCCGCCAAGGTGGATTTGCCGCTGCCGCACGGCCCGTCAATCGTGACGAGCAGGCGCGGCTTCTTCGGCAGCTGGGCAATCCGCGTGAGAATCGGGGCGATTCGCGCGTCACGGGAAAAATCGGGCTGCATAAAACCTCCGACACAATCAGGCGCACTGCGAAAAACATGCAGTGCGCCTAAATTTGATTACGCGAGATGCTTTTTGAGAATCGCCAACCCCGCCGCCAAATCCTCGTAGGAAATGTTCAGCGGGGGCAGCAGACGCACCTTTTCGTGCGCCGTCAGCACCATCAAGCCGTCCTGCAAGCACGCCGAAGCAACTTCCGCCGCCGTCTTGTGCTCCGGCAGGATGCCAATCATCAGCCCCAGCCCGGTGATGCTCTTCACGCCCGGCGCGCCCGTCAATTCCTTGCGGATGTATGCCGCACGCTCCTTTACGCCCGCGAACACGTCCTCATTCAGCCGGGAGATGACGTTCAGCGCGGCGGCGGCACAAATTGGGTTACCGCCGAAGGTCGAGCCGTGATCGCCCTTGCCCAGCACATGCTCACAGCGCTCGCCTAAGAGGCACGCGCCCATCGGCAGACCGCCCGCCAGCCCCTTCGCCGTCGTCACCACGTCGGGATGGATGCCGAACTGCTCGTAGGCGTACAGCGTGCCTGTGCGCCCGTTGCCAGTCTGCACCTCATCGACCATCAGCAGAATATCATTCGCGCGGCAAAGCTCCTCCGCCTTCTTGACGAACGCCGGGTCAAGCGGAATCACGCCGCCTTCGCCCTGCACCATCTCCATCAGCAGCCCGCAGACCTTGCCCGTGCTCAGGATGGCTTCCAGCGCGGGAATGTCGTTTGCGGGCGTGTAACGGAATCCCGCCGGGAACGGGCCGAAGTGCTCATGGAAGCGGTCTTGCCCGGTCGCCGCCAGCGTGGCAATCGTGCGGCCGTGGAAGCTGTTCACCAGCGTCACGATAACGTCGCGGTTGTCCTTCTCGCCGTATTTCCGGGCGACTTTCAGCGCGCATTCATTCGCCTCCGCGCCGGAATTGCCGAAGAAAACCTTCTTCATGCCCGTGCGCTCGCACAGCAGCTTTGCCAATTGCGTCTGCGGTTCGGTATAGTAGAGGTTTGACGTGTGACCGAGGGTGGTCAGCTGATGCGTCACGGCGGCGACCCAGTCGGGATCGCACGCGCCGAAGAGCGTCACGCCGATGCCCGTGCCGAAGTCGATGTAGCGCTTGCCGTCGAGGGCTTCGTAGTGCGCGCCCTCGCCTTTCGACATCACCGCGTCAAAGCGGCCGTATGTGCCGGCGATGTAAGCACTGTCCGCCTGTTTAACTTTTTGGCACATAATTTCCCTCAATCTCCTTCTTGAACATCGTGCCGGCACCCTCGTCGGTCAGCGTCTCAATCAGCAGCGCGTGGGGAACACGGCCGTCGATGATGAACACCTTGCGCACACCCGCGCGGATGGCGTTGGTGCAGCACTCGACCTTCGGAATCATGCCGCCGGAGATGATGCCCTCCGCCTTCAGCTCCTCCACGCCCTTCAAATCGACGCGGCGGATGAGGCTTGTCGGGTCTTTCGGGTCGCGGAGCAGACCGACGGTGTCCGTCATGGAGATGAGCGCCTCGGCGTGCATGGCGGCAGCAATCGACGCGGCGGCGGTGTCGGCGTTGATGTTGTAGACATGCCCCGTTTCGTCGCACCCGATGGTGGAAACGACCGGAATGTAGCCCTTTTCCAGCAAGTCGAGAATCGGCTGCGGGTTGACGCTGTTGATTTTGCCGACGTAGCCGAGCTTGGGGTCAATCATCTGCGCCTTGATGAGTCCGCCGTCCATGCCGCAGATGCCCATCGCGCGCCCGCCGAGGTTGTCCAGCTTCGCCACCAGCGATTTGTTGATTTTGCCCGCCAGCACCATTTGGACGATTTCGCTCGTTTCTTCGTCCGTCACGCGCAGACCATCGATGAACTCCGTCTCCTTGCCGACGCGCTTGAGCATACTGGAGATTTCCGGGCCGCCGCCGTGCACCAGCACCATTTTGACCCCGATGAGGCTCATCAGCACCATGTCGCGCATGACATCGTGCTTGAGCTCCTCGTTGATCATGGCGTTGCCGCCGTACTTGACGACGACGATTTTGCCGTTATACTTCTGGATATAGGGCAGCGCCTCGACCAGCACCTGCGCGCGCTGGCGGTTCGTCATGCCGTTGTACATCTGCATATTGATTCGTCCTTTCAGCTCCGATAGTCGCCGTTGATTTTGACGTAATCGTACGTCAGGTCGCAGCCCCATGCGGTGGCGGAGGCGTCGCCGTCGTGCAGGGTGACGACGACATCCACCTCGTCCTCCAGCAGGATTTCCTTCGCCTTGTCCTCGCTGAAGTCGATGGACGCGCCGTTTTTGCACACGTCAATCGAGCCGACGGCGCTGCGGAAGGCGACATCCACCTTCTTCACGTCGATTTCCGCGCCGGAGTAGCCCAGCGCGCACAGCACGCGCCCCCAGTTCGCATCCGCGCCGAAAATGGCGGCCTTCAGCAGGCTGGAGCAGATGACGGACTTCGCGGCGAGCTTGGCGTCCCGCACGGTTTTGCCGCCCGTCACCACGCACGTCAGCAGACGCGATGCGCCTTCGCCGTCCTTAGCAATCATGCGGCACAGGGCGGTCGTCACCTCGTTCAGCGCGGCGCAGAACACGGCGTAATCCGCGTTTTCACTGTCAATCAGCGCATTGCCCGCCAAGCCGTTCGCCATGATGGACACCATGTCGTTGGTGGATGTGTCGCCATCGACGCTGACCATGTTGAACGTGTCCTTCACGTTGTCAGACAGCGCCTTGCGGAGCATCGCGGGGGAAATCGCCGCGTCGCAGGTGAGGAAAACGAGCATCGTCGCCAGATTCGGGTGAATCATGCCTGAACCCTTCGCGATACCGCCGAGGTGGCAGACCTTGCCGTCCACCACGAAAGACACCGCGACTTCCTTCAGCCGCGTGTCCGTCGTCATGATGCCCTCCGCTGCTTCCTGACTGCCGTTGCCCTTCACAGCGGCATACAGCTCGCTCATGTGCTGGGCGATTGGTTCGATGGACAGCGGCTGCCCGATCACGCCCGTAGACGCGACAATGACGTGGTGCGGGTCGATGCCCGCCGCCTTGCCCGCCAGTTCGCACATTTGCCACGCGACTTCTTCGCCGTCGGCGTTGCAGGTGTTCGCGTTGCCGCTGTTGCAGACGGCCAGCTGCGCAATACCGCCCGCCAAGTTCCGCTGGGTGACGTAAATGGGCGCGCCCTTGACCAGATTGCTCGTGTACACCGCCGCCGCCGAAGCAGGAACTTCGCTCACAATCATGCTGATGTCGCGCTTGCCGCGGTTCTTGCGGATGCCGCAGTGAATGCCGCCCGCCTGAAATCCCTTCGCGGCACATACGCCGCCCGAAATATGCTCCATATGCTTTTCCTCCATATTATATGCTTACAGATTCAGTCCTGTCGTTTCAGGTGCGCCCGTCATCAGGTTCAGGCACTCAATGGCCGCGCCGGACGAACCCTTGCCGAGGTTGTCGAACAGGCTGACCAGCTCGATGCGGTCGTCATTGCCCAGCACCATCAGCTTCATGCTGTCCTTGCCCGCCAAGGCGTTCGCGGGGATGAAGCCGCCGAACGCCGCCACGTCCTGCGCGTCCAGCACGGACACGATGGGGGAGGAAGCGTAGTGCGCCTTCAGGCACGCGGTCAGTTCCGCCACCGGGTGCGCGCACTTCACCTGCTGGCGGAACAGCGGAATCGTCACCTGCATCCCGGCGTAATAATCCGCCACAATCGGCGCGAAAATCGGCGCATGGGTCAGACAAGAAATCTGCTGCATTTCGGGCAGGTGCTTGTGCGATTGCGTCAAGCCGTAGGGACGGGGCGCATCGAGGTCAGGCGTGCGGGTGTCCGCCTCGTACTGGGCAATCATCTTCTTGCCGCCGCCGCTGTACCCGGTCAGGGAGAAGCAGGAAAGCAGCGTATCCGCCGGAATCAGCCCTGCGGCGACCAGCGGCGCGGCGAGCGCAATGAACCCGCTGGCGTGGCAGCCCGGCACGGCGACGTATTGCCCGGAGACGACGGCGTCCCGATGCTTCTTGGACAATTCCGGGAAGCCGTACGCCCAGCCGGGGGCAACGCGGTGCGCCGTCGAGGTGTCCAGAATGCGCGTATTGCTGCCTTCCGCCAGCGCGACGGATTCTCGTGCGGCTGCGTCCGGCAGGCAGAGAATGGCAATGTCGGCGGCGTGAATGGCTTCGCGTCGGGCATCGGCGTCCTTGCGCTTTTCCTCCGGGAGCGTCAGGAGCGAAAACTCCCCGCGCTCCGCCAGCCGATCGAAAATCCGAAGGCCTGTTGTGCCTTCCTTGCCATCAATAAAGACCGTCCATGCCATGATATTCCTCCTCCATTTATGCGGAATAGACGCATAAATATACAAACCTATTATACGCACATCGGCGCGCTTGTCAAGCGGAAAAGCACGAAAAAATCATTCCGCGCGCTCATAGCGGACAGTGAACCCGCCCGCGTCCGCCATCCACTGCGCAACGGTCGCCTCCATCGCCGCGACGGTCGCGTCCCAGAGTTCCGCTGCGCGCTCGCCGGAAAGATACCGTTCGCGGCAGGAAACACGTTCATCCTCCAAAACACGCTGCAAGTCGTTGTCGTCCAGATACGGATACAGCGCCAAATCGCGCGTGATGTCCGCTGGCGTGAGGGAGTCCAGCAGCAGCTCCGGCGCGGGCAGCGTCAGCGTCAGCACAGACCCGTCGCGCGTCATGGTCACCTGATGCAAATCAATGCCGAAACTGCCCTCATAGGTGTAATCGGCGTTGATGCTCGCCACTGTGCCGAGGAATGCCGCATTGACTTCGTAGTTCAGCGCGCCCTCTTCGGTGACGTGCAGCGTTTCCAGCTTCGCGCTCTGCTCCAGCTTCTGCGACAGCACGACGGATGCGCGAATCGCCGCGGCGGACTCATCCGGCATGATGCGCGCGACCCACTTCGCGGCGTACGGCAGCAGCACAATCACCAGCACGAGCGTCAGCGCGGAGGTAATCAGCCCCAACAACCACTTTCCGATGCGCTTCATAGCCGGCCTCCTGTCCAGATGTGCAGCTGAACGAGCAGCGGCACAATCAGATAGCGGAAGATTTCCACGGCGACGAACGCCACGCCAATCAGCGCGAAAACGTACAGCCAGACGCGGCGATGGCGGTGCTTTTCCCGCTTGCGGCGGCGCGGCGGCTCATCGGGCGGCGGCTGGGGAATATAGGTGCTCTGCGCGGGCGGCGTCTGCTGCCGGAAACGGCGGATTGTGCCGTCCGGACGCTGCTCGTAGCGTTCGTCTTGCGGTAGTTTGGGCTGCATGAGCGTCATCTCCTTCCGTGGCTGCATTGTGTGATTACGAAGGGCAAAAAGCGCGGATTCCCACGCAAAACCGACGATGTTGGTCATGCCCCTTCCTTATTATACGACAAAATCAGCAAGTTTTCCTGCATTTTCGGAAGAAAAAGCAAAAAAGCAGGAAAAATACAGACGGCACGGATTTTCCTGGAAGACAATTGACATGCCGAAACATGTGTGGTAAAATAAGCAAGGTGGTTCAGGTGATTTTTGTGTACGATTCGTCGGACAGAAGATAACGTAAAAATTTGCCGACTGCAAAAGCAGCGATGGATGGAAGGTGGATGGCGGCGATGACGGAAGCAACGGTGCAGCAGTCGGCGACGACCACGCGCGAGCAGATTTGGCTCAATCGTGAGCAGGTGCGCAAGGAAAAACCGGTCTATCGGGCGCTGAAACGCGCGCAGGATATTTTCTTCTCCCTGCTGGCGCTGATTGTGCTTTCGCCGCTGCTGCTGATTGTAGCGCTCGCGATTGTCATTGATGACCCGAAAGGCTTGCCGATTTTTACGCAGGTGCGCAGCGGCATTGACGGCAAGGAGTTCCACATCCATAAATTCCGCTCCATGTGCGTGGACGCTGAGGCGAAGCTGGCGGATTTGAAGCGCAGCACAGAGATGAACGGCCCGATTTTCAAGCAAAAGGATGACCCGCGCATCACCCGTGTGGGGCATTTCATCCGCAAGTGCGGCATCGACGAGCTGCCTCAGTTGTGGGATATTCTGGTTGGCAGCATGAGCATCGTCGGTCCGCGTCCGCCGCTGCCGTGCGAAGTGGCGGCGTATACGGATTACGAGCGCCAGCGCCTGTATGTCCGTCCCGGTCTGACCTGCATTTGGCAGATTCAGCCGAACCGCAATGACGTGACGTTTGACGAGTGGATGGACATGGATATGCGCTACATCCGCGATCGCAGCTTCCTGCTGGACTGGAAGCTGACTTTCGGCACGGTATGGACGGTTTTTGCGGGCACGGGCGAATAAAAAGCGTGCATAAATATGCCGCTGGATGAAAATACTGCAAAGAAATCATCGGAAGCGTGCGTGTGCCAAGAATGTCACCACGCTTTTTTTGCGTTCCATATTATCCTGTTTTCAAATTCGCGGCGCAACTGGGTGCATTCTCATAAGGCGACGAACGTTGCCACACTCGGAAATATATAATAGGAAGAAAAGCTGATAAAACTGCATTTTCCACAAAATTAATCGAAATTTACTTGCCAAATAACGGGTTGCATGGTATAATGGAAAATACTTGATGGGTATGTACCTGTCGGCAGCTGGTTCGCCGCAATGTTTGCATGACGAACTTTTTTTCAAAAACGAGACGATGGGGGGACAGCATGAGAGCCTACAAGATTGCGGTTGCTGGCGCAGGCTACGTCGGCATGGCGATGGCGGTGCTGCTGTCCCAGCATCATCAGGTGACAGTGGTGGATATTGTGCCGGAAAAAATCAGCATGATTAATCGCCGCCAATCGCCCGTGCGGGATGACGTGATGCAGCAGGTTTTGTCGCACACGCCCCTGCACCTGAGCGCAACGCTCGACGCCCAAGCCGCCTACGCCGGTGCGGACTTCGTCGTCATTGCCGTCCCGACGAATTACGATGATGTTACCCAGCGCTTCCAGACGGCGGCGGTGGAGGAGGTTATCGGGCTGGTTACGCAGTGCAATCCGGATGCGGCGGTGGTCATCAAATCCACCGTCCCGGTCGGGTACACGGCGTCAGTGCGCGAGAAATTCCATAACAGGAACATCCTCTTCAGCCCGGAGTTCCTGCGCGAATCGCACGCAATGGAGGACAGCCTGTACCCAAGCCGCATCATTGTCGGCACGGACATGCAGGATACGCGCCTGACCGCATCCGCCCGCGCGTTCGCTGCGCTATTGCAGGAAGGCGCGGAAAAGCTGAACGTTGACACGCTGCTGATGGGCTTCAGCGAGGCGGAGGCGGTCAAGCTGTTCGCCAACACCTATTTGGCGCTGCGCGTGGCGTACTTCAATGAGCTGGACACCTACGCGGAGAGCAAAGGCTTGAACACACGGCAGATTCTGGATGGCGTGTGTCTCGACCCGCGCATCGGCAGCCATTACAACAACCCGTCGTTCGGCTACGGCGGCTACTGCCTGCCGAAGGACACCAAGCAGCTGCTGGCGAACTACGCCGATGTGCCGCAGAACATGATTTCCGCCATTGTCGAGAGCAACAAGACGCGCAAGGACTTTATTGCCGACCGCGTGATGGCGCTGACGACGGAAAATCATCCCGTTATTGGCGTCTACCGCCTGACGATGAAGCACGGCAGCGACAACTTCCGCCAAAGCAGCATACAGGGCGTGATACAGCGCCTGAAGGCGAAAGGCGCATCCATCGTGATTTACGAGCCGACACTGCCGGATGGTGAAACGTTTTCCGGCAGCAGGGTGGTCAACGATTTGCCGCAATTCAAGGCAATGAGCCGCGTAATCGTGGCGAACCGCTACGACAAGGCGCTTGATGATGTGCAGGATAGAGTGTATACGCGCGATATTTTCCAGCGCGACTAAGTACGACTGAACAAGGGAGCGGTAATCATATGCAGCATGGACTGCCAGAACAGGCGATAGAACCGACAGCATCCCGCACGGGCGCGAATAAACTTGGCTACCGTGCCGTCAAGCGGGCGTTTGACCTGACGGCAACGGCAATGGCGGTTATCGTACTTTCGCCGCTGTTCCTGATTCTTTCCGTCATTGTCTATCTGGGTGATCCCGGCGCTGTCATCTACGGGCAGGTGCGTATCGGCAAGAATGGCAAGCCGTTCAAAATGTGGAAATTCAGGAGCATGTACCGCAATGCTGATCAGATGATTGATCAGCTGAGCGAGGAGCAGAAGCGCCAGTATCATACGGAGTTCAAAATCGACAATGATCCGCGCATCACGCCGGTAGGCAATTTCCTGCGCAAAACGAGTTTGGACGAGCTGCCGCAGCTGTTCAATGTTCTTGCGGGCGAAATGAGCCTCGTCGGACCGCGGCCGCTGCTGAAGTCGGAAATCCAGCAGTATTATGCGGATTCGGCGGATGTGCTGCTGTCCGTCAAGCCGGGCGTGACGGGCTATTGGCAGGCATACGCGCGCAACAATGCGACCTACCAGAGCGGGCATCGGCAGCAGATGGAGATGACATACATCCGCCAGGCGTCGATATGGCTGGACTGCAAGATTCTGCTGAAAACCGTGGTTGCTGTCCTCCGCAGGGATGGCGCGAAGTGAGGGCGAAGCAATGAATTACCTGATTTTCGGCGGTTCCGGCTTCATCGGCACACACCTGATTCACCGCTTGAAAGATGCGTGCGTAAAGCCCGGCGACTGCATTTACGATTTGGATTTGGTCATGCCCGGCGAAGAAGGCGTTGTGCCCGGCGTCGTGGAGAAAAACGAGGGGGTCATCTATCGCCGCGTGGATGTGCGCAAGCCGATTGACTTTGCTTTCACGCCCACGCCGGATGATGTGATTTTCAACCTTGCGGCGGTGCACAGGACGCCGGGGCATCCGGATTACGCCTATTTCGAGACGAACATTCGCGGCGCGGAGAATGTGACCGCCTTTGCGGAGCAGCACGGCATCCGCAAAATCCTCTTCACCAGTTCCATTGCGCCCTATGGTGCGGCGGAGGAGCTGAAAACGGAGGACACGCTGCCCACGCCAAACACGCCATACGGCATCAGCAAGCTGGTGGCGGAGAAAATCCACCAGATTTGGCAGGCAAAGGAAGCAAACCGCGAACTGACGATTGTGCGGCCGGGCATTGTGTATGGCAAGGGTGAGCATGGCAATATGACCCGCTTGTACAACAGCCAGAAGAAGCACTATTTCTTCTATGCCGGGCGCAAGGACACGGTGAAGGCGTGCATTTATGTGAAGGAACTGGTGCGCTTCTTCCAATATCGGATGATTGACCATGATTTTCCGGGTGTGGATGTGTACAACTGCACGTTCGAGCCGGCGTACACCATCGAGCAGATATGCAGCGCCATGCAGGCGGCGACCGGGATGAAGCGCCATATCCCGCTGATTCCGGGCGGCCTGCTGATGACCGCGGCGACGATTCTTGGCCCCATCGGCGGCAAGAAAGTCGGCATTCACCCGGCGCGCGTGAAGAAACTGATGGTGAGCACGAACATCAGCGGCCAAAAGTTGGCGAAGAGCGGCTATGCGTTCCACGCGGGGCTGGAGGACACCTTCCGCGACTGGTTCGAGGACTGCGGCAAACAAGGCTTGTATTGAGCATCCGACGCGATGAGGAGGAAAATGATGAAAGTTGTCATTCTTGCCGGCGGCTTCGGCACACGAATTTCCGAGGAATCCGCATTCAAGCCAAAGCCCATGATTGAGATTGGCGGTATGCCCATCCTGTGGCATATCATGAAGACATATTCTGCCTATGGCTACAACGAATTTGTGATTTGCGCGGGCTACAAGCAGCACGTCATCAAAGAGTGGTTTGCGGATTACTTCCTGCACACCTCCGACATCACGTTCGATTACACGCACGGCACGAACGAGATGATTGTGCACAACAAGCACGCCGAGCCGTGGCGCGTGACGGTTGTCGACACTGGCTTAAATACCCAGACAGGGGGGCGCGTCAAGCGTATCCGCGAGTATATCGGCAATGAGCCGTTCATGCTGACCTATGGCGACGCGGTGGGCGACGTGAACATTGCGGAACTGGTGGCATTCCATCAGGCGCACGGGAAAATCGGCACCATGTCGATGTACAACTTCGGGCAGAACAAGGGCGTGGTGGAAGTCGGTGCGAACAGCGTGATTGACGCTTTCCGCGAGAAGTCGGACATGGACGGCGACCTCATCAACATCGGCTTCATGGTATTCCAGCCGGAGCTGTTTGACCTGATTGAGGGCGATGAAACCGTGTTTGAGAAAGGCCCGCTGACCAAACTTGTCGCACAGAAACAGCTGGTGGGGTACATCCACCAAGGCTTTTGGCAGTGCATGGACACGCTGCGGGAGAAACAGAAGCTGGAGCAGCTGTGGGCGTCGGGCAATGCGCCGTGGAAGGTGTGGGAGAAATGAAGCAGTTCGATTTGTCGTTTTATCAGGGCAAGAAAGTGTTCGTGACGGGACATACCGGCTTCAAGGGCTCGTGGCTGTGCAAGGTGCTCGCCAATGCCGGGGCGATTGTTACGGGGTATTCACTGAATCCCCCTACGTCGCCGTCCTTGTTTGAAATCGCTGATATTGCGCAGGATGTGCACTCGGTTATCGGCGATATCCGCGATTATGCGACACTGAAGGCCGCGTTTGACGCCGCACAGCCGGAGATTGTGCTGCATCTGGCGGCGCAGCCCATCGTTCGTGACAGCTACAAAAATCCTGCTTACACCTATGAAACGAACGTCATGGGCACGGTGAATATTCTGGAGTGCGTGCGAAACAGCAATTGCGTCAAGTCCTTCCTGAATGTGACGACCGACAAGGTGTACCTGAACAAGGAGTGGGCGTGGGGCTACCGCGAGAACGAGGAGCTGGACGGTTTCGACCCGTACTCCAATTCCAAGTCCTGCTCGGAGCTGGTGACGCACAGCTACAAGAACAGCTTTTTTGCTGATGGGCGCGTAGCAATCTCCACAGCGCGCGCAGGCAATGTCATCGGCGGCGGCGACTTCGCCAACGATCGCATCATCCCGGACTGCATCCGCGCGGCGATGAAGCAGGAGGATATTGTGGTGCGCAACCCGTTCTCCACCCGCCCGTATCAGCATGTGCTGGAGCCGCTGTATGCCTACCTGATGATTGCCGCCATGCAGTACGAGGACGGCAAGTACGCTGGCTATTATAACGTTGGCCCGGATGATGTGGACTGCTTCCAGACCGGCGCATTGGTGGATTTGTTCGTGCGCAAGTGGGGCGAGGGCATGAAGTGGGTCAACCGCTATGACGGCGGCCCGCACGAGGCGAACTTCCTGAAGCTGGACTGCGCTAAGCTCAAGACGACGTTTGGCTGGAAGCCCCACTGGAATCTGGACACGGCGATTGAGAAAGTTGCCGAATGGAGCAAGTGCTATCTGTCCGGCGGCGATGTTCGCACGTGCATGGACGAAGAAATCACGGCATTTTTGTCGGCAGGAGAATAAGATGGAGAATGTAATCGTTACCGGTGCAAACGGTTTTATCGGCAAAACGCTGGTGAATGCGCTGCTGGCAAAGGGCTGCCGTGTCACGGCACTGGATGTCCGCTTTGATGATGTGCTGGCGGATGACCCGCGCGTCACCTGCATCAGCGTGCTGAACAAGGACGTGCCTGCCCTTGCGAAGGAGATTCCCGCGGCGGATTATCACTGCTTCTTCCACTTGGCGTGGGCGGGCACATCCGGGCCTGCGCGCGCGGATTATGATGTGCAGCTGTCGAACGTCAAGCTGACGTGCGACTACATCAAGCTGTGCGCCGATGTGGGCTGCAAGCGCGTGGTGTATGCATCCAGCATCAACGAGATGGAAACCTACGAGTATCTTCAGTCGGATGATATTGACCCGGCGGGCGGCTACATCTACGGCACGGGCAAGCTGGCGGCGCACCTGATGGGCGAAACGGTCGCCAAAATGACCGGTGTGGAATTCATCCCGGTCATCATCACCAACATCTATGGCGTGGGTGAAAAATCCGCGCGGATGATTTACACCGCCATCCGCAAGCTCATCCACAAAGAGCATTGCTCCTTCACGGCGGGGTATCAGACGTACGACTTCATTTATATCACCGATGCCATCAACGCCATCATCGCCGTGGCGGAAAAGGGCAAGCCGTTCAACCGCTACTACATCGGTTCTGGTGAGCCTAAGCCGCTGCGGGAGTTCCTGCTGGAAATGCGGGATTTGGTTGACCCGGCGGCTGAAATTGGGCTGGGGGATTTGCCTTTCAAGGGTGTGAACGTCTCCTACGACCAGTTCGATTTGAAGAAGGTTGAACGGGACACGGGCTATGTCAATCAGATTCCGTTTGCGCAGGGCATCAAGATGACGGCGGATTATATTCGGGAGGAAGCATAAAATGGTGCAGAAGTTTGATTTTCAGCCGCTGGATTTGCAGGGTGCGTACCGCATCAAGCCTTTTTATGCCACGGACAACCGCGGCGGTTTGATTAAGGATTACAATGTTGACACCTTCCGCGCGAATGGCATTGACCACGATTTGAAGGAAGTGTTCTACACCATTTCCAAGCGCGGTGTGATTCGCGCGACGCACTTCCAGCTGGTTAAACAGCAGGCGAAGCTGGTGCGCTGCATCTCCGGCCATGTGTATGACGTGATTGTGGATTTGCGCCCGGATTCGCCAACGTTCGGGCAGTGGCGCGGCTTCCACCTCACGGGCGAAAACACGGAGATGCTGCTTGTGCCGCAGTATTTCGGGCACGGCTATCTGGTCATTGAGGATTCGGTAGTCAGCTACAAGTGCGCCGAGGTGTTCTATGGCGAGGGCGATTCCGGCATCATGTACAACGACCCGGATATCGGCATTGAATGGCCTTTTGAGTTGATTGGCGGCAAGGAGAACCTCATTATCAGCGAAAAGGACTTGCACCTGATGAGTTTTGCGGACTACAAGCAACTGTAAGGGGAGTCGAGGATGGATATCGTCTATTCTTCCAGCGACAGCTACTGCGAGATTGCAGGAATTTCCATACTGTCGCTCTTGGAGCACAACCGGAACGTCAAGGAACTCAACCTCTACCTGATAGACAACCAGATTTCAGCAGAGAACAAGCAGAAGCTGGAGGGCATGATTGCCTCCTTCGGCCGCACACTGACGTATCTGGCGCATCCGGACATTGAGAAGCGCTCCGCCACTGAAATCAACGTCGGCCGCTGGAACATCAGCACGTTCTACCGCCTGTTCCTGCCCTCCATGCTGCCCGAAACAGTGAAAAAGGTGCTGTTCATTGACTGCGATACGCTGGTCATGCAGGACTTGACGCCCCTGTGGGAAATGGACATGGGCGACAAGTGGCTCTATGGCGTGGATGACTGCCGCGGTGCCGCCTACCGCACCAATCTGGGACTTCAGCCGACGGACAACTACATCAACAACGGCGTTCTGCTGGTGGATTTGGACGCGTGGCGCAAAAACAACGTCGAGGACATGTTCCTGCGCTACATCCGGGAGAATCAGGGCGATATCACCTTTGTGGATCAGGGCGTGCAGAACGGTGTGCTGAGCAAGCTGGGGCGTTCGGGCATCCTGCACCCCAAATATAACTGCATGACGGTCTTTTTCGCGTTTGATTACAAGAACCTCATCAAGCTGCGCAAGCCGCCTGTGCCGGGCGACCCCGCGCAGTACCGGGAAGCGGTGGAGAATCCGGCGATTGTCCACTTCCAGTCGTGCTTTCGCATGAGCATCCGCCCGTGGGTGGCGGGCTGCAAGCACCCGTATGCCAAGACGTATCTGGCATACAAGGCGAAAAGCCCGTGGAAGGATACGCCGATGAAGCCCGACGACCGCACCGCGCCGCAGAAGGTGCTCAGTGCCGTCACGAGCGCCATGCCGGAGGGGCTGATGGTGGACTGCATCTCTTTTGTGCACACCAAGATTTACCCGCTGGCGAGGAATTTGAAACAGAGGATGAACCGAAAATGAGCATACAGTCAAAGGTACATTTCTGGCGCTTTACCTTGCGTCGGCGGTGGATTTTGATGCGGCTGATCTTTTGCGGAAATGGCGTGGCGCGGGCAAAGATTCTGAAAAAAAGTGGCGTGTTCGGGGCAATGGGGGATAACTGCTGGTACGAACCGCACAAATTGCCGAGCGAACCGCAGCTGGTTTTCATGGGAAACAACGTCAATATTGCGGCGGATGTGGCAATTTTGAACCATGACATCATGGCGGCGATGATTAATCGCATGGACGGTATGCCGAAATGCAATATTCGGGTGGGGGGGGGTAACCATCGGGAACAATGTGTTCATCGGTGGGCGCTCGATTATTCTGTATGATGTGAACATCGGCGACAACGTTATCATTGGGGCGGGCAGCGTGGTAACGCGGGATATTCCCAGCGGCAGCGTGGCTGTCGGCTGTCCGGCGAAGGTTATCGGGAAATTTGAGGATTCGGTGGAACGCTACATTGCTGCTAATCGGAAAAAGTGAGACAGCGAAGGCAATTCAGCCGATAGGAGAACACGATGCTTGATTTTGATTTGCTGAAAGACTGCTACGGCTGCGGCGCGTGCGTCAACGTCTGCCCGCGCGGCGCGGTGCATATGACGCAGGCAGCGGATGGCAGCTACATTCCCGAAATTGACGAAGCGCGCTGCATCGGCTGCGGCAGGTGCGACCGCGTGTGCATCCATCAGCACGCGGACAAAAATCATACGCCGCTGGGCAAGGAGGGCTGCTACGCGGCGTATCAGCTGGATACGCAGGCGCGCAAAGCGTCGGCATCCGGTGGCATGTTCTTCCCACTGGCGCAGGAAATGCTGCGGCAGGGCGGCTATGTGTGCGGCTGCGTGTGGAATGAGCAGATGGACGCGGTGCACATCGTCTCCAATAAGCTGGAAGATGTTGAGCGGATGCGCAGTTCCAAGTATGTGCAGAGCGACATTGGCAATTGCTTGGCGACGGTTCGTGACCTGCTGAAGGCGGGGACGCCCGTCATGTTCTGCGGCACGCCCTGCCAGTGCGCGGCGTGCGCGGCAGTGACGGGCAATCCGGAAAATCTGCTGCTGGTCGCGCTGATTTGCGAGGGCGCACCCACGGCAGGTGTCTGGCAGCGCTACCGGGATGCGAAAGCGGCACGGTACGGCGAGAAAATCCGCAATGTGAACTTCCGCAGTAAGACGCCGGTCGGCTGGACGATGCCGTATTTTGTGCTGACGACAAAATCGGGCAAGCGGCATCAGGAAATGAGCTATCGGCAGAATCCGTATGTGCTGGCGATGCTCCAAGGTCTGACGTACCGCCAAAGCTGCTATCATTGCGAGTTTAAGGGCGACAACGGCAGCGCGGATATCGTCGTCGGCGACCTCTGGAAGGCAGGGGAACGGCTTATCCAGCGAAGCGAAAATCAGGGAATTTCCGCGCTGATTGTCAACACTCAAAAAGGCAAAGATTGGGTGGATAAAGCCGCAAGCGCGTGGTTCATGGAGGAATATCCGCTGGAGCGGGTGTGCGCCAACAATTCGATGCTGGTGCGCGCGGGCAAGGAAAATGCACATCGGGCGCAGTTCTTTTCACAGCTGGATGCTACGCCGATTGAGACGAACCTGAATCAGTATATTGTGCATGAAAATGGCATAAAGCTGCGCGTAACGCAAGCGCTGGTTGCCGTTGGGCTGTACAAGCCGCTGCGGAACGCGGTGCGTAAGCTGCGCCGGAGATAAGGAGGCGCGGCATGAAGATACTGCTTGTAAACAAATACTTTAATATGCACGGCGGTTCGGAAACCTACTTTTTCGGTTTGGCGGATTTGCTGCGGCAGGCGGGGCACGAGGTTATCTTTTTCGCCATGCAGGATGAAAAGAACCTGCCCTGCGAACAAAGCGCGTATTTCGTCAGCAATGTGGAGTTTAACGGGGAGTTAACCGCCACGCAGAAGCTGAAAGCCGCCTTCCGCATGGTGTATTCCTTTGAAGCAAAGAAAAAAATCTCTGCGCTGATTGAAAAGGAAAAGCCGGATATCATCCACATCAACCTCTTCCACCGCGTGCTGACCGCTTCCATCGTTGATGCGGCGAAAAAGCACGGCATCCCGGTCGTCCTCACCATGCACGACCTCAACTGCGTCTGTCCGAATCACGTCATGCTCGACCACGGGAAAATCTGCGAAGCGTGCCTGCACGGGAATTACTGGAACTGCGTCAAGCGTGTGTGCTTCAAGGATTCGCGGGCGAAGTGCCTGATGGCCGCCATCGAGAGCGATTTCAACAAGCGCAGCGGGCTGTACAGGAAAATTGACCTGTTTATCACGCCGTCCGAGTGTTACAAAAACAAGCTGGAAGCGTCTGGACTGACAAAATCGCCCATTGTGCACATGAAAAACTTCCTTCCGGCGGATACAAAGTACGCCGTGCAGGGCAAACGCGGCGATTATGTGCTGTATTATGGGCGGCTTTCGGCGGAAAAGGGTATCCTGACGCTGGTTCGGGCAATGGAAAAGTTGGAAAATGTTCCGCTTATCATTGTCGGCACTGGCCCGGAGGAAGATGCCATCCGCGCGGAAATCGAAGCGCATCACCTAAACCAGCGGGTAACGATGGTCGGCTTCCAGTCCGGCGAAAACCTCTGGCAGTATGTGCGCAACTGCGCCTGCGTGGTCGTGCCGTCCGAGTGGTACGAAGCCAGCGGTTATACCGCGTGCGAAGCGCAGGCGATGGGGAAGCCCGTTGTTGCGACAAACGCCGGTGGTTTGCCGGAGAATATTGTTGATGGCGAAACGGGTTTCATCAGCCCGATGAAGGACGAAGCCGCACTGGCGGATGCTATCGGGCGCGTGATGCGCTTGAGCGACGAGGAATATCAGCGGATGGCAGAAAAATCCGTCGCCAACGCGAAAAAGCTCTTCGATGCGTCCGGCTATGTGGCGAAACTGCTGGTTTTATACGCGAACCTGAAAAGAAGAGGAAATTGATGATGAAAGTATACACACAAACGTGGTATCGGGGCAATAATTACGGCAGCGTACTGCAGGCCTACGCGCTTCAACATACCATCAGCGACATGGGGTATGCGTGCAGCGTCCTGAATTATAAGCCCACAAAGGCGGATATGTGGAAGCTGAAGTTCATCAATCACAGCCTAAAAGAAACCATACAGTACAAAATCAACGAATATCTGATGAAGAAGAACGGCGCGTCCGAAGCTGTCAACAACCTCTCCCTGTTTGATGATTTTTGTGCGCAGCATATGCAGATTACGCCGCCGTGCTCCACTGCGCCAGAAATTGCTCGGATTTGCGGTGATGATGCCGTATTCGTCTGCGGAAGCGACCAGATTTGGAATCCATACCTCTATGATCCTTACTATTTTCTGGAGTTTGTGCAGGATAGCCGCCGCAAAATCGCGTACGCGCCCAGCTTCGGCGTGATGGAAATCCCGCACAGATGCCAGAAGCGGCTCCGCAAGGCGATTGCTCCGTTCCGCTACGTCTCTGTGCGGGAAAAGCGCGGGGCGGAAATCGTGCGTGAATTGACAGGCAAACAGGTGATGGTGGCGGTTGACCCCACGCTGTTGGTGAGCATGGCGCATTGGCAAACGCTTGCGAAGCCGATTGACAGCGAACAAAAGTACCTGTTCTGTTATTTTCTCAGTGAAAATGCGCGATATTTGGAAACCGCAGAGAAAATCGCACAGGAAAAGCATCTGACGATTCGGATGCTGCCGATGGTCGCTGCGGACTTCAAGAAGCCGGGAACCGTCAAGGAGCCCGTCGGCCCGCGCGAATGGCTCGGACTTGTGGAAAATGCAGATTATGTATTAACCGATTCGTTTCACTGCACGCTGTTTTCGATTCGCTTCCATAAGCAGTTCAACGTCCTCCAGCGGTTCAAGGAGGGTGACAAACGCGGGCAGAACAGCCGCATTCATACGCTGCTGCAAACGGCAAATATGCAGAATCGGCTGGTTGTGCCGGGCGAGGATGCCACAACGGAAATCATCAGCGACGGCTGTTTCCAAACCGCGGATGCGCGGATGGCGGCGCAGGCGGCAGATTCCCGGCAGTGGCTTGAACAAGCGCTGCAGTCGTGTGAAGGCGCGGGCAATTCGGCGAATTGACAAAAATCAAGATGGAATGTGAAGCAGCTTATGAAGATTCTGCATATTACCTATGGGTTTAACGGCGGCGGCGTTGGATTCGTGATTGCAAACTATTGCGCAAACCAGCCGATGCCGGGAATAGCATTTGACATTGTTGGCGAAAGCATCGGCAAGCCGCATCTTTTGCAGGAACGGTTTGAAAAAGCGGGCTTTCACACGTTTTATGTCACGCCCAAAAAGCAAAGCCTGCTGAAAAATATCAAGGAAATGCGCCATGTGATTCAACAGGGACACTACGACGCGGTGCATGTTCATTTTGAAGAATGGTCGTTTTTGTACCTGTGGATTGCCAAGCTGTGCGGCGTGAAAGTGCGCGTTTGCCACGCACACATGGCGTATATGACCGGCGCTTCGGCCAAACCGCACTATCGGCTGTTCCGCGTGCTGCTGAATCGCTTTGCGACGCTCCGCCTGGCGTGCTCCAAGGATGCAGGTGACCACCTGTACGGCAAGCATCCGTATACCGTGCTGAAAAACGCGATTGAGGCAGAGAAATACGTCTATCATCCGGAAACGCGCCGACACATCCGGGCGCAAATGGGGCTGACGGACAAGTTTGTGGTGGGCGTGGTCGGGCGGCTGACATATCAGAAAAATCCGCAGTTCACCGTGGAAATTTTCGCGAAAGTTAAAGAAAAAAGACCGAACGCGGTGCTGATGTTCGTCGGGCAGGGCGAATTGGAGGAGGAAACCCGCCGCATGGTACAGGCGAAGGGGCTGACGGATAGTGTGCTGTTCCTCGGTCTGCGCACCGATGTGCCGGATTTGATGCAGGCGATGGATGCGTTTGTACTGCCGTCACGCTTTGAGGGATTGGGTATTGTCTATATTGAAGCGCAAGCCGCAGGTTTGAAAACTTTTGCGACAGCGGAGGTTGTGCCGCAGGAGGCGTGCGTTGATGAATCGCTGTTCACCTATCTGCCGCGAGAGGCAACCGCGCAGCAGTGGGCAGATGCGATGCTGGCGGCGGATACCACCCAGCGGGAGAACAAGCTTGAGGTGATTCAAAGCCACGGCTATGACATCCATCAGGAAGCTGAAAAACTGAGAGCCCTTTACCTGAAAGGTAAGGCAGAAGGGGAAAAATGAGGTACTTCAGAAATCCGAATTTTATTTCGTTCTGTTTTTTAATCCTGATTAAGCCAGGCTGCATCAGCGGTATCCCCGCGCTGGGAATACTTGACACGCTGCTGAACATAATTCGCATCATGCTGGTGCTATTTACACTCATCGTATTGTTCAAAAACGCGCAATTACTTCCGGTTAATCGGCTATTTGGCGTAACAATGCTGGTGGTTGCGTCGATTCTCTGGGAGCCAACCGCCACGCTCATTGGTGGCGGCAGCATTGCGGATTTCGGCGCGCTGATGAATGACTTGGGCATCGCACTGGTGTGCTATATTGGGCTGCGCGCGGGATACGATTCCTTCATCGAAGGTGTCGCAAAAGTTTCGGGCGCATATGTGCTCATCAACTGCCTGACCGTGATTTTGTTCCCGGCAGGGATGTATGCAACTACGAAGTATTCGCAAAACTTCTTCCTGAGTTACCGGACAGCGTGGTTCGTCATTTACCTGCTGGCGTTGACAACCACGCTGCTTTGGAATGCAAACGTTGGTTCGCGCTTCACAAAACGGTTTGCGATTGCCGTGGCTGTCGCGGCGACTCTGTCGATGATCTTGCAGTGGACGGCGACGGGGCTGTTCTGCTTTAGCATCGGCGGTCTCGTGCTGCTCTACTGCACATGGAAAAAAAGGAATCCGTTCAAGATTTCGACGGTGATGCTCACGGAAGCGGCGGCGTTCTGGGCAATTGTCATTGCCCGCCTGATGGACATGTTTTCGTTCCTTCTGGTGAACATTCTGCACAAGGACGTGACGCTGACGTTCAGAACGCGCATCTGGGATAACGCACTTGCAGCCATCCAGCAGAATTTACTAACAGGGGTTGGACGACTGGACGCAGCGCAGATGGAAGCTATTCTCGGCTATGGCGTGTCCCATCCGCACAATCGATACTTGTATGTCACCCTTTGCTTCGGCATCATTGGGCTGGCTTTATTCCTTCTGATTGTTTACTATGCAAACAAAGGCACTATCAACCCGCATAGGGTGCGTGAAGGCAGAATTATGATGGCTGCCTTCATTGCTCTGCTGAGCGCTGCTCAGGTGGAATCGCTCTCTGCCACGGGCGGTTATGCGATTCCGCTGTATCTCATTGCTGCGGCGCTCCATTGCAGGGAAGGCAGAAGAAAGGAAATGGGGGAGACTCTCCGCAGCACATGTTGACGGCGCGCGGAAAAACAACTATTTATAGTAGAAAAATCTAAGTGCTGAGACGGGATGCGCGTCGTGAAGGGAAATGAATATGGAGAAGAGAGTAACTTCCGCATTTGGCTGGAAGTTTTTTGAAAGGATATCCGTACAAGGAACTAACTTTCTGGTTACGTTATTGCTTGCCAGACTGCTTACACCGTCCGACTATGGAACAGTGTCAGTTGTGACAATTTTTATTGCGTTAGCAACGACATTTGTTCAGGGCGGATTTAACACAGCGTTAATTCAGAAGAAAGACGTTGATGGCAATGATTATCTCACGATTCTCATGTTCTCTGAGATTGTCGCAGCGGCGCTGTATGCTGTGATTTTTTTCGCCGCGCCTTTTATTAGTAATATTTATCATACATCGGAGTTAAGCAGCCTCCTGCGCGTTATGGCAATCGTTCTATTTCCGGGTGCGTTTAATGCGGTGCAGGTTGCCTATGTAACAAGAGATTTGCGTTTCAAAGTGCTGACCATTTCAAGCTTTGTGTCCGCTTTGCTGGCGGCGGCTGTCGGAATTGGCTTGGCGGTCGCAGGATTTGGCGCATGGGCACTGGTGATACAGCAGTTGGTGAACCAAACCGCGACCTGCTTTGTCACATATTGTATTGTTCGGTGGATTCCTAAAGGAAGATTTTCAGTCCAGAGCCTGCGGCGACTTTTGCCGTTTGGCGCAAAAGTGTTCGCATCCAATTTCATTGTCGCCCTGTTTCTTGACATAAGAAGCTTGCTGATTGGCCAGATTTATTCATCAGAAGCTCTTGGATTTTTCAATCGCGGCAAGCAGTTCCCGCAAGCCGTTATGGAAAGTGTGAATGGCACGATTCAGACGGTTTTACTTCCCGTTTATTCAAAGAAACAGGATTCTGTTAGCAGTGTCGCGAAAATGGTTTCCAAAACGGTGAGAATATCCAGTCTCCTGTTGTTTCCTATGATGGTTGGATTGGCAGCGGTTGCTGAACCGTTGGTTTCACTGCTGTTGACGGACAAGTGGCTGGAATGCGTCCCGTATTTGCAGATTTTCGCTATTGGATACCTCTTTCAGGCGATACAGCTGGCGATTATTCAAGCGATTAAGGCGATTGGCGACAGCGGCACACCGCTAAAGCTGGAAATCATCAAAAAATGTGTGGAAGTCTTTTTCCTGATTGTTACGATTCGGAAAGGCGTGCTGATTTTCGCGTCTTCCTTGCTGATTTGCAGTGTGATTTCTCATCTGCTGAATATGTTCGCGGCCAAAAGAATTCTAAACTATACGGTTAAGCAGCAATTGATAGACATTCTCCCGGCCACTCTGTTTTCGGCAGTGATGGCAGCTTGCGTCAAGTGCGTTACTCAGCTTTTGAATGGCGCATTTGTAAGCCTTGCTGCAGGAATTGCAACTGGCGTGGCTGTCTACCTTCTGCTGTGCATGCTGTTCCACGTTCCCGAAATCAAGCAGCTGAAAAATAAGCTATTCAAACGTAAGCATGCTTAAAGCGATGATGGTAGAAAGTGGCGAGCAAACGTCATGTTTCATAGCTGCCGCCACAAAATATGGGAGGTAATACGCTATATGAAGGGGATTATCCTTGCGGGCGGCTCCGGCACGCGCCTTTACCCGCTGACGAAAGTAACGTCAAAGCAACTTTTGCCGGTTTACGATAAACCGATGATTTATTATCCGATGTCCGTGCTGATGAATGCGGGCATTCGCGATATCCTGATTATCTCCACGCCGCAGGACACGCCGCGCTTTGAGAATCTGCTGGGGGATGGCCGGCAGTTTGGCGTGCACCTGACGTACGCGGTTCAGCCGTCGCCGGACGGGCTGGCGCAGGCGTTCATCATTGGTGAGGATTTCATCGGCAGTGACTCCGTGGCGATGGTGCTTGGCGACAACATTTTCAGCGGACATGGACTAAACAAGCGGTTACATGCGGCGGTACGGAACGCGGAAAACGGCAGGGGCGCCACCGTTTTCGGCTACTATGTGGATGACCCGGAACGCTTCGGCGTTGTTGAGTTTGACAAGGCCGGAAAGGCGATTTCCATTGAAGAAAAGCCGGCGCATCCGAAAAGCAACTATTGTGTGACAGGCTTGTATTTTTACGACAACCGCGTGGTTGAGTTCGCCAAAAACCTCAAGCCGTCCGCCCGTGGTGAACTGGAAATTACGGATTTGAACCGCATTTATCTGGAGGATGGTTCGCTGAACGTTGAACTTTTAGGTCAAGGATTCACTTGGCTGGATACAGGCACGCACGAAAGCCTGGTGGATGCGACGAACTTCGTGAAGACGGTGGAGCAGCATCAGCACCGTAAAATCGGCTGTCTGGAAGAAATTGCGTATCTCAACGGCTGGATCAGCAAAGAGGAGCTGATGGAGGTCTATGAAGTGATGAAGAAGAATCAGTACGGGCAGTACCTGAAAGATGTCATGGATGGGAAATATCAGGAACGTTTGTACTAAGAGGAGAAGCACAATGACGATTATTGTTACTGGCGGCGCGGGTTTTATTGGCAGCAACTTCATCTTCCATATGCTCAAGAAGTACCCGGACGATCGGATTATCTGCCTTGACAAGCTGACGTATGCGGGCAATCTGTCCACGCTTGCGCCCATGATGGATAACCCGAATTTCCGCTTTGTGAAGGCAGATATTTGCGACCGGGAAGCAGTCTACAAGCTGTTTGAGGAAGAACATCCTGATATTGTTGTCAATTTTGCGGCGGAATCGCATGTTGACCGCTCGATTGAGAACCCGGAAATCTTCCTGAAAACCAATATTATTGGTACGGCGACGCTCATGGATGCTTGCCGCAAGTATGGCATCCAGCGTTACCATCAGGTTTCGACAGACGAGGTGTATGGCGATTTGCCGCTTGACCGCCCCGATCTGTTTTTTACCGAAGAAACACCGATTCACACCAGTTCGCCGTACAGCAGTTCCAAGGCAGGCGCTGACCTTCTGGTTCAATCGTATTACCGCACCTACGGTCTGCCGGCGTCAATTTCCCGCTGCTCCAACAACTACGGGCCGTATCATTTTCCGGAAAAACTGATTCCGCTGATGATTGTCAACGCGCTGGCGGATAAGCCGCTGCCGGTCTACGGCGAAGGCTTGAATGTCCGCGACTGGCTGTATGTGGAAGATCACTGCAAGGCGATTGACCTGATCATCCACAAGGGCCGCGTGGGCGAGGTTTACAACGTCGGCGGGCACAACGAGAAGCAGAATATCGAGATTGTGAAAATCATCTGCAAAGAGCTGGGAAAACCCGAAAGTTTAATCACGCATGTCGGCGACCGCAAAGGGCATGATATGCGCTACGCCATCGATCCGACGAAAATCCACAATGAGTTGGGCTGGCTGCCGGAAACGAAGTTCGAGGACGGCATCAAAAAGACGATTCAATGGTATATCAACAACCGCGAATGGTGGAAGACAATCATCAGCGGCGAGTATCAGCATTACTACGCGAAGATGTACGGCAACCGCTGAGCGCCGGAGGAAATGAACGTGAAGTTTTTTGTAACGGGCGTTGGCGGACAGCTGGGGCATGACGTGATGAATGAACTGCTCAAGCGCGGGCATGAGGGTGTCGGCTCGGACATTCAGACGGCTTACAACGGTATCATAGACAATTCGCCGGTGTCAAAAGCGCCGTATATACCGCTGGATATCACAGATGCTGACGCGGTGGAAAGGGTCATCACGGCAGTCAATCCCGACGCCGTGATTCACTGCGCAGCATGGACGGCAGTTGACTTGGCGGAGAATGCGGAGAATCAGGAAAAGGTTCGCGCCATCAACGCGGGCGGAACGCAGAACATCGCAAATGTGTGCAAAAAGTTAAATTGCAAGATGACCTACATCAGCACGGACTATGTGTTTGATGGGCAGGGAACTGCGCCGTGGAAGCCGGATTGCAAGGATTACAAGCCGCTGAACGCCTACGGTCAAACGAAACTGGAGGGTGAATTGGCAGTCAGCCGGACGCTGGAGAAATACTTCATTGTCCGCATTGCGTGGGTGTTCGGCCTGAATGGGAAAAACTTCATCAAGACGATGCTGAACGTTGGCAAAACGTACGACACCGTTCGCGTCGTCAACGACCAGATCGGCACGCCGACGTACACGCTGGACTTGGCACGCTTGCTGATTGATATGAACGAAACCGACAAGTACGGATACTATCATGCGACCAACGAAGGCGGTTACATCAGCTGGTACGATTTCACGAAGGAAATCTATCGGCAGGCGGGGTATACGACGCAAGTTGTGCCCGTGACAACCGCTGAATACGGGCTGAGCAAAGCGGCGCGGCCGTTCAACAGTCGGCTGGACAAGAGCAAGCTGGTGGAAGCTGGGTTTACGCCGCTGCCGACGTGGCAGGATGCGCTGCACCGTTATCTGCGGGAAATTGGGCAGTAAGGAGAGCACCAAATGGGACAGATTCGAGTCGAAAAGAACGTGGGTGGCATTGCGGGACTTTGCGTGATTGAACCAGCGGTTCATGGAGATGCACGCGGCTACTTCATGGAGACGTACAACGAGCGCGACATGCGGGAGGCAGGCATCGACGTTCACTTCGTGCAAGACAACCAGTCGATGTCAACGAAGGGTGTTCTGCGCGGGCTGCACTTCCAGAAAAAGTATCCGCAGTGCAAGCTGGTGCGGGTTGTGCGGGGCACGGTGTTCGACGTGGCGGTGGATTTGCGCGCCGATTCCGAAACTTATGGGAAATGGTACGGTGTCACGCTGTCAGCGGAAAATAAGAAGCAATTCCTGATTCCGGAAGGCTTTGCGCATGGTTTCCTTGTGCTGAGCGACGAAGCGGAATTCTGCTATAAGGTTAATGACTTCTGGCACCCGAACGACGAGGGCGGCTTGGCGTGGAATGACCCGACAATTGGCATCGACTGGCATGTGCAGGGCGAATATCGTGGCACCGCAAGTGCAGACGGCTGCACGCTGGCGGACGGTACGCCACTGAATTTGAGCGAGAAAGATCAGCAGTGGCTGGGGCTGAAAGATACCTTTAAGTTTTGAGACGAATATTATCGCAGGAGGAAACCGTGGCAAACGGGCACTTCCTCCTTTTTTTATTTTGCGGCAGCGGGAAAAATCGGCCATCAGCGCGCGAAAAAAGCACAAATTCCAAACGGAAAACAAAACTTTGCGCAAAATGTTCGGAAAAACACTTGACAGCGGCGGAAGAATACGGTACAATGAAGTGTACCCAAACGGCGCGAGATGTGCAGTCTGGGAAATCGGCGAAGGGGGAGGAAACGTCATGACGAAGTGCAAGGGTGCTGTTATGATGGGTTCTCTTTCTTTCCTGGGACAAGCAGTTGCAGGAGCGCACCGTTCAGGGGACTGAACAGGCGGCGCTCTTTTGTTTGCCTGACGGCGAAGGAGGTTTCGACTTTCATGAAGAAAGTTGCAGTCATCATGGGCAGCGACAGTGATCTGCCGGTGCTGAAAGGGGCGTTTGAGCAGCTGAAAAAGCTGGGCATTCCCTTTGAGGCGCATGTTTATTCGGCGCATCGGACGCCTGCGGAGGCGGCGGCGTTTGCCGCATCCGCGCGGGAAAGCGGTTTCGGTGTGCTGATTGCGGCGGCGGGCAAGGCGGCGCACCTCGCGGGGGCACTCGCGGCGCAGACGACGCTGCCGGTGATTGGTATTCCGGTTAAGTCCTCGACGCTCGACGGGCTGGACGCGCTGCTATCCACCGTGCAGATGCCCAGCGGGATGCCTGTGGCGACGGTTGCCATCGACGGCGCTGCGAATGCGGCGCTGCTCGCGGCGCAAATTCTTGCGGTCGAGGACGAGACCCTGGCGGAAAAGCTGCTGGCGATGCGCAAGGCACAGCATGACGCGGTCATCGCCAAGGACGCGGCGCTGATCGTTGAATAACACAAAACACGAACATTCTAAATCTGCAAGCATCAACTGTTGCGGCAGACAACCGTGATATAATAGGAGGAAACAGCAATGAAGAAGCTTGAACAGCTCTATGAAGGCAAGGCGAAGAAGGTTTTTGCGACGGACGATCCGAACGTTGTGCTGGTGGACTACAAGGACGACGCAACCGCGTTCAACGGCCTCAAGAAGGGCACGATTATGGGCAAGGGCGTCATCAACAACCGCGTGACGAATTTCCTGATGAAGATGCTGGAGAAGAACGGCATCCCGACGCATTACATTGAAGAGATTTCCGACCGCGAGACGCTGGTGAAGAAGGTTCACATCGTGCCGCTGGAAGTCATTGTGCGCAATATCGCCGCCGGTTCGCTGTCCAAGCGCCTCGGTCTGCCCGAAGGCACGAAACTCAAGCAGACTGTGCTGGAATACTGCTACAAGGACGACGAGCTGGGCGACCCGATGGTCAACGAGTACCATATTATGGCGATGGGCTGGGTCTCCAAGCCGGTGCTTGACCAGATTGCCGCCTATGCCCTGCGCATCAACGAGCTGCTGACGGCGTATTTGAAGGAAGTCAACATTGAGCTGATTGACTTCAAGCTGGAGTTCGGCATCACGAACGACGGTCAGCTGGTGCTGGCGGACGAAATCAGCCCGGATACCTGCCGCTTCTGGGATACCCGCACGGGCGAGAAGCTGGATAAAGACCGTTTCCGCCGCGATTTGGGCAACGTGGAAGACGCTTACATCGAAATCCGCAAGCGCCTGATGGGCGAATAAGAATATCTGCACCCCGGATGGCAATCGACTGTCCGGGGCGCTTGTGTGGTAATCAAACACTGGTCAGCATGAAGGAGCAATGAAGATGAACAAGCTGGAGTCAGCCTGCTATCTTGCGGAGGCGGACGAAGCGCCGTTTGACAAGCTGCACGAGGAGTGCGGCGTGTTCGGCATTTACCGCGCGGATTCCGCCAACAAGAGCGTCGTCGCGGAGACGTATCATGCGCTGTATGCCTTGCAGCACCGCGGTCAGGAGAGCTGCGGCATTGTCGTCAACGATGATGGCGTGATGAAGGCGCACAAGGACAACGGACTGGTGACGGAGGTGTTCACGCGCGACGCGCTGAGCAAAATCCACGAGGGAACGATGGCGGTCGGTCACTGCCGCTACGGTACAACGGGGATGCACAGCCGTTCCAATGCCCAGCCGCTGCTGATTAACCATCAAAAAGGCGCGATGGCACTGGCACACAACGGAAACCTGACCAATGCGGCGGAGCTTCGCGAACAGCTGGAGAAGAACGGCGCGATTTTCCACTGCACGTCGGACACCGAGGTGATTGCCTACATTATCACGCAGGAGCGCCTGAAGTGCGGTTCGATTGAACAGGCGGTTTTGAACGCCATGCAGGTCATCAAGGGCGCGTATTCGCTCGTCGTCATGAGTCCGACGAAGCTGATTGCCTGCCGCGACCCGCATGGCTTCCGTCCGCTGTGCATGGGCAGAATCGGCGACGATGTGGTGTTTGCGTCGGAAAGCTGTGCGCTGGATGCCATCGGCGCGACGTTCGTGCGCGACATTGAGGCGGGCGAAGTCGTCGTTGTCAACGAAGAGGGGATTCATTCCTATAAGATGCCCGGCGCGTGCCACGACGGCATGTGCATCTTCGAGTTCATTTATTTCGCGCGTCCCGATTCCGTCATTGACGGCAGCAGCGTCCACGAGGCACGCATCCGGGCGGGCAGCTTCCTCGCGCTTGACCATCCGGTTCAGGCGGATGTGGTCATCGGCGTGCCGGATTCCGGGCTGGATGCCGCCATTGGGTACAGCCGCACCAGCGGGATTCCCTACGGCATCGGCTTCATCAAGAACAAGTACATCGGGCGCACGTTCATCCAGCCGGGGCAGAAGCAGCGGCAGGACGCGGTGCGCATCAAGCTGAACGCCATTTCCGCCACCGTCAAGGGCAAGCGCGTCGTCATGGTGGATGATTCCATCGTCCGCGGCACAACCTGCGCGCGCATCGTCCGCCTTCTGCGCGAAGCGGGCGCGACGGAGGTGCATGTGCGCCTGTCCGCCCCGCCGTTCACCGACCCCTGCTTCTTCGGCACGGACGTGGACAGCAAGGAGAACCTGATTGCCGCACACCATTCGGTGGAAGAAATCGGCAAAATCATCGGCGCGGACTCCATCGGCTTTTTGTCCCTGGAGGCGTGCGACAAGCTGGCGGCGGACAGCCACTGCGGATTCTGCAAGGGCTGCTTCTGCGGCAAATACCCGGTTGACCCGCCGCTGGTGACGGAGAAGAACAAATTCGACCAGCCCATTCACGGCGGCAAAGTGCGGGACGAAGACTAACGCGACGAATGCGACAAAGGAGCAGACAACCATGATGAAGAGCGAGAGCGAAAGCTACAAGGCAGCGGGTGTTGACATTACCGCCGGTTACGCGTCGGTGGAACTGATGAAGAAGCACGTCGCGCGGACAATGACGGCGGGCTGCGTCGAGGGCATCGGCGGTTTCGGCGGTCTGTTTGCGCTGGACGCGGCGGGCATGGAAGAGCCGGTGCTCGTTTCCGGCACGGACGGCGTCGGCACGAAGCTGAAAATCGCCATGCTGCTGGACAAGCATGATACCATCGGCATTGACTGCGTGGCGATGTGCGTCAACGACGTCATTTGCTGTGGCGCGAAGCCGTTGTTCTTCCTTGATTATATCGCCTGCGGCAAGAATGTGCCGGAGAAAATCGCGTCCATCGTCGCGGGCGTGGCGGAAGGCTGCGTGCAGGCGGAATCCGCGCTCATCGGCGGCGAAACGGCGGAGCATCCCGGCATGATGCCGGAGGATGACTACGACCTTGCGGGCTTCTCCGTCGGCATTGTGGACAAGAAGCGCATCATCAACCGCGAAACGGTTCGTCCGGGCGACGTGATGCTGGCGCTGCCCTCCACGGGTGTGCATTCCAACGGCTTCTCGCTCGTGCGCAAGGTGTTCGCTATTGGCAACGGCGGTGAAAACCGCAATTATCCGGAGCTGGACAAGTCCCTCTGGGAAACGCTGCTCACCCCCACGAAGATCTACGTCAAGCCCGTGCTGGCGCTGCTGAAGGAATTGCAGCCCAAGGCAATCAGCCACATCACCGGCGGCGGCTTCTATGAGAACATTCCGCGCTCCCTGCCCGAAGGCTGCTGCGCGAAAATCAAGAAGAGCGACGTGCGCGTGCTGCCGATTTTTGACCTCATTGCCCGCGAAGGCAGCGTCCCGGAGCGCGACATGTTCAACACCTTCAACATGGGCGTGGGCATGACGATTACCGTCGCCCGCGAAGATGCCGACAAGGCGCTTGCTATCCTGCACCAGAACGGCGAACCCGGCGCGTATGTGCTGGGCGAAATCGTGGCAGGGGAAAAGGGCGTGGAACTGTGGTAAGAGCAGCTGTCCTCGTTTCCGGCGGCGGCACGAACCTGCAAGCCATCATCGACGCGAAACGGGCGGGCAAAATCCCGTCCGCGGAACTGACACTCGTCGTGGCGTCAAACGCATCCGCCTATGCACTCACCCGCGCGGAAAACGCCGGAACTGCCCATGCCGTCCTGCGCAAGGAGAAAGGCGAAGCACCTGCTGATTACGGCGAGCGTCTGCTGACCCTGCTGCGTGAAAACGCGATTGATGTCGTTGTGCTGGCGGGCTTCCTGACGATTCTGCCGGAGAACGTCATCCGCGCGTATGACCACCGGATTTTGAACATCCATCCGAGCCTGATTCCGTCCTTCTGCGGCGACGGCTTCTATGGACTCCATGTGCACGAAGCGGCACTTAAACGCGGCGTGAAGGTCACGGGCGCGACGGTGCATTTTGTCAACGAAATTACCGACGGCGGCGATATTATCGCGCAGAAAGCCGTTGAAGTGCTGCCGGGCGACACGCCGGAAATCTTGCAGCGGCGCGTGATGGAACAGGCGGAGTGGATTCTGCTGCCGCAGGCGCTGGAGCAGGTGGCAGGCGAAATCGCAAAAAGCGGGAGGAAAAGCAATGAAGAAGCAGGAAGTGAACGACGTGCTGAGCAATAACACCTATCCGGGGCGCGGCATCTGTCTCGGCGTGGACGAAAGCGGCGAATATGCCGTGATTGTCTACTTTATCATGGGCCGCAGCGTCAACAGCCGCAACCGCATTTTTGAGGAGACGGACGACGGCATCATCACCAAGGCGCACGACGAAAGCCTGATGACCGACCCGCACCTGATTATCTACGCGCCTGTCCGTGCGCTGCCGGGCGGCGAATACACCATCGTCACCAACGGCGACCAGACCGACACGGTCTATGACTTCATGCAGAATGGGCAGACGTTCGAGGACGCGCTCCGTACCCGCACGTTCGAGGACGACCGCCCGAACTGGACGCCCCGCATCAGCGGCTTGGTGCGCGTCGCGGACGGCAAAGCATCCTACAAGCTGTCCATCATCAAGTCCGACGACGGCGACGAAAGCAGCGTCCTGCGCTATTTCTATGAGTACGCGCAGCCCAAGGCGGGCGAGGGACATTTCATCCACACCTACCAGTGCGACGGCAATCCGATTCCGTCCTTCGCGGGCGAACCGGAGAAGGTGGCGCTGCACGGCGATATTGAGCAGCTGGCGCTGGATACATGGATGAATCTGAATGAGGACAACAAGGTGTCGCTGTACGTTTCCTATATCAGCTTGGCGGACGGCAGCAGCGATACCATCATCATCAACAAGCATGATCAGGAGGAAGAGGCATGAAAGAGCTGGAATTGAAGTACGGCTGCAACCCGAATCAGAAGCCGTCGCGGATTTATATGGAAGAGGGCGAACTGCCCCTGACCGTGCTGAACGGCAAACCCGGCTACATCAACTTCCTCGATGCGCTCAACGGCTGGCAGCTGGTCAGCGAACTCAAGCGCGCGACGGGTCTGCCCGCGGCGACGTCGTTCAAGCATGTCAGTCCGGCGGGCGCGGCGGTGGGTCTGCCGCTGAATGATACCCTGCGCAAGATTTATTTCGTGGGTGAACAGGAACTGTCGCCCTTGGCGTGCGCCTATGCCCGCGCGCGCGGCGCAGACCGCATGTCCTCCTTCGGCGACTGGATTGCCCTGAGCGACGTGTGCGACGAAAGCACCGCGCGGCTGATTAAGCCCGAAGTGTCCGACGGCATCATCGCTCCCGGCTACACCGACGAGGCGCTGACGCTGCTGAAGATGAAGAAGAAGGGCAATTACAATATTGTTCAGATTGACCCTTCCTACCGTCCCGCGCCCATTGAGCACAAGCAGGTGTTCGGCATCACCTTTGAGCAGGGGCGCAATGAGTTCGTTATCGACGAAAATCTGCTGAACGACATCGTGACCACGAATCACGACCTGCCGGAGGACGCCAAGCGCGACCTGATTGTGGCGCTGATTGTGCTCAAATACACGCAATCGAATTCCGTCTGCTACGCCAAGGACGGTCAGGCGATTGGCATCGGCGCGGGTCAGCAGAGCCGCATTCACTGCACGCGTCTGGCAGGGCAGAAGGCGGATAACTGGCTGCTGCGGCAGCATCCGCGTGTGCTGGCATTGCCGTTCGTGGAGAAAATCGCCCGTGCCGACCGCGACAACACGATTGACGTGTTCATCTCCGACGAGCCGGACGAGGTGCTGGCGGACGGCCGCTGGCAGCGCTTCTTCACCGAGCGCCCTGAACCGCTGACGAAGGAAGAAAAGCGCGCATGGCTGAATCAGCAGACCGGTGTTGCGCTGGGCAGCGACGCGTTCTTCCCGTTTGGCGACAACATCGAGCGTGCGCACCGCTCCGGCGTGACCTACGTCGCCCAGCCCGGCGGTTCGATTCGCGATGATAACGTGATTGACGTCTGCAACCTATACAATATGGTCATGTGCTTCACGCATATGCGCCTGTTCCATCACTAAGAAGGGACGAGAAGCAAGATGAAGGTACTCATCGTCGGCGGCGGCGGACGCGAACACGCCATCGCGCTGAAAATCAAGGAAAACCCGGAAGTGACGGCGCTGTACGCCGCGCCCGGCAACGGCGGCATTGCGCAGATTGCGACCTGCCTGCCCTTCAAGGCGACGGACGTGGATGGTATCGTCCGCTGGGCGGCGGAGAACAAGGTGGATTTCGTCATCGTCGCGCCGGACGACCCGCTGTGCCTCGGCATGGTGGATGCGCTGGCGGAGCAGGGGATTCCCGCGTTCGGCCCGCGCAAGAATGCCGCGATTATCGAGGGCAGCAAAGTGTTCTCGAAGAACCTGATGAAGAAGTACGGCATTCCGACGGCGGCGTATGAGACGTTTGACGATTATGACGCGGCGGTCAAGTATTTGCAGACGGCGGATATGCCCATCGTCGTCAAGGCGGATGGTCTGGCGCTCGGCAAGGGCGTGCTCATCTGCCCCGACCGCGAAAGCGCCGTGGAAGCCGTCGCGTCCATGATGAAGGAAGCAAAGTTCGGCGCGTCCGGCGCGCGGGTCGTCATCGAGGAGTTCCTGACCGGCCCGGAAGTCAGCGTGCTGGCGTTCACGGACGGCAAAACGGTCAAGCCGATGGTGTCCAGCATGGATCACAAGCGCGCGCTTGACCACGACGAGGGCCTCAACACCGGCGGCATGGGCACCATTGCCCCCAATCCCTGCTACACGCCCGAATTGGCGCAGCGCTGCATGGACGAAATCTTCCTGCCGACGATTGCCGCCATGAACGCCGAGGGGCGTACCTTCACGGGCTGCCTGTATTTCGGTCTGATGATGACGCCCAAAGGCCCGAAAGTGATCGAATACAACTGCCGCTTCGGCGACCCGGAGACGCAGGTGGTCTTGCCGCTGCTGAAAAGCGACCTGCTGACCATTATGCGCGCGACGGTGGACGGTACGCTGGCGGATACACCCGTTGAATTCGCGTCTGGCGCGGCGTGCTGCGTTGTACTGGCATCCGGCGGCTACCCGGTCAGCTACAAGAGCGGCTACCCGATTTCCGGCTTGGATGAAGCAGGCAAAACCGCGACCGTCTTCCACGCGGGTACGAAGCTGGTCGATGGGCAGATTGTCACCGCGGGCGGGCGCGTTCTGGGCGTCACCGCGACGGCGAATACGCTCGAAGCTGCGATTGACAAAGCGTATCGGGCAGCGGACAAAATCACCTTCACCGACATGCACATGCGCCGCGACATTGGTCAGCGCGCCTTGGCATCACGAAAGGAGAGCCATTCATGAGCGTCAAACGCATTTATGTGGAAAAGAAAGCCCCCTACGCGGTGGAGGCGAAGCAGCTGCTGTGGGAAATTCGCCATATCCTGCAAATCAAGACGGTCACGGGTTTGCGCCTGCTGAACCGCTATGATGTCGAGGGTGTCGACGACGCGCTGTACCAGAAGTGCCTGCCGGTCGTGTTTTCCGAGCCGCAGGTGGATGTGACGTATACGGCGTTGCCGCATGGCGCGAAGGCGGTTTTCGCGGTGGAGTACCTGCCGGGTCAGTATGACCAGCGCGCGGCGTCCTGCGAGGAGTGCATCCAGCTGGTGGGGCAGTGCGCCCGCCCGACGGTTCGCAGTGCGCGCGTGTATCTGCTGGACGGCGATTTCACGGCGGATGAGCTGGCGCGCGTGAAGAAGCACGTCATCAACCCTGTGGAGGCGCGCGAAGCCGACTTGGGCGAAAAGACGACGCTCCAGCAGCAGTACGAAACGCCCGACCATGTGGAGACGTTGACGGGCTTCACGGCGATGAATGCCGATGAGGTGGATGCGTTCGTCAAGAAGTACGGCTTGGCGATGGATGACGACGACCTTGCGTTCTGCCGGGATTATTTCGCGTCCGAGCACCGTGACCCGACGCTGACCGAAATCCGCATGATTGACACCTACTGGTCGGATCACTGCCGTCACACGACGTTCCTGACGACCCTTGACGCGGTGGATGTGCGCAAAGCGGCGGTCGAAAAGGCGTTCCAACGTTATTTGGCGGCGCGCAAAACCGTCTACGGCGACCGCGAGCGCCCCATGAACCTGATGGACATCGCGACCATCGGCGGCAAGTACCTGAAGAAAATCGGGCAGACCCCCAACATTGACGTGAGCGAGGAAATCAATGCCTGCTCCATCAAGATTGATGTGGATGTGGACGGCGTGAAAGAGCCGTGGCTGCTCATGTTCAAGAACGAGACGCACAACCACCCCACGGAGATTGAGCCCTTCGGCGGCGCGGCGACCTGCATCGGCGGTGCGATTCGCGACCCGCTGTCCGGGCGCACCTATGTCTATCAGGCAATGCGCGTGACCGGCGCGGCAGACCCGCTCGTTCCGGTCAGTCAGACCATGCCGGGAAAACTGCCCCAGCGCAAGCTCGTCACCACGGCGGCGGCGGGCTATTCCTCCTATGGCAACCAGATTGGTCTGGCGACGGGGCTGGTGGATGAAATGTACCATCCGGGCTATGCTGCCAAGCGTCTGGAAATCGGCGCGGTGGTCGGCGCTGCGCCGGAGAAGAACGTCCGCCGCGAAGTGCCTGCCCCCGGCGACAAGATTGTCCTGCTCGGCGGACGCACCGGGCGCGACGGCTGCGGCGGCGCAACGGGTTCGTCTAAGTCCCATAAGCTGGAATCCATCGAAACGTGCGGCGCAGAGGTGCAGAAGGGCAATGCCCCGACCGAACGCAAGCTCCAGCGCCTCTTCCGCGACGGCGAAGTCACCCGGCTCATCAAGCGCTGCAACGACTTCGGCGCGGGCGGCGTGTCCGTGGCGATCGGCGAACTGGCGGACGGCCTGCTGATTGACTTGGACAAAGTGCCGAAGAAGTACGACGGTCTGGACGGCACGGAGCTGGCGATTTCCGAATCGCAGGAGCGGATGGCGGTTGTGCTTGCGCCGGAGGATGTTGATGCGTTCCTTGCGGCGGCAAACCGCGAGAACCTTGAAGCGACCGTCGTGGCGGAAGTGACCGCCGAACCCCGTCTGCGCATGACGTGGAAGGGCGTGACGATTGTCGATTTGTCCCGCGAGTTCCTCAATTCCAACGGCGCGGAGAAGCACACGACTGCGTCTGTCCCGGATGATGATGTCAAGCCCTACGAGTTTGCGGGCGATACGGTGACGGAGAAGCTGACGGATATGCTCGGCAACCTCAATATCTGCTCCAAGCAGGGCTTGAGCGAGCGGTTCGATTCTACCATCGGCGCGGCGACGGTCTTGATGCCTTTCGGCGGCAAATATCAGCTGACCCCGAACCAGACGATGGTTGCAAAGCTGCCGGTTCTGCACGGCACGACGGACACCGTGTCCGGCATGGCGTACGGGATGCACCCGGAAATCCTGTCGCAGTCGCCGTATGAGGGCAGCTATCTGGCGGTCATCGAGAGCGTGACGAAGCTGGTCTGCGCGGGCTTTGACTACAAGCAGGCGTATTTGACCTTCCAGGAATATTTCGAGCGCATGGGCACGGATCCGACGCGCTGGGGCAAGCCGTTCGCGGCGCTGCTGGGCGCGCTGGATGCGCAGCTGGATTTGAATATCGCGGCGATTGGCGGCAAGGACTCCATGTCCGGCACGTTCGAGAAGATGGACGTTCCGCCGACGCTCTGCTCCTTCGCGATTGCCCCCGGCAAGGCGAGCGAGGTCATTTCGCCCGAATTCAAGGAAGCGGGGCACGCCATCCGCCTTGTCTCCTGCGACCCGCACGATACCGCCGCGCTGACCGCGAATTATGATGCCGTTCTGTCCGCCATTCGCGCGGGCAAGGTGGTTTCCGCGTGGGTGCTGGGTCTGGGCGGTGTGGCGGAAGGCCTGTTCAAGATGGGAATTGGCAATCAGATTGGCACGCGCATCGACGATGATTACGACGGCAATCTCTTCGCGCAGCAGATCGGCGCGATGCTGCTGGAATGCACCGAAGATATCGACCTCGGCGTGAAGGTGGGCGACACCGTGCCGGAGTGGGTGCTGGAGTACGAGGGCGAGCGCATTGATTTGACCGCCATGCAGGAAATCTACGAGGGCAAGCTGGACAAGGTGTTCTCCTACCGCGGTCACACCGGCGAAACGACGGAGAAGTTCTCCTATTCGGCGGAAACCTACCCCGTGCCCGCCGTCAAAACGGTCAAGCCGCTGGCGTTCATCCCGGTTTTCCCCGGCACGAACTGCGAGTACGACACCGCACGGGCGGTCGAGCGCGCAGGCGGCGCGGCGGAAATCCTCGTTATCAACAACCTGACGCCTGAGGCCATTACGCAGTCGATTGCCGAGGCCAGCCGCATGATTGCGCGCAGCCAGATGATTGTCCTGCCCGGCGGTTTCTCCGGCGGCGACGAACCCGACGGCTCGGCGAAATTCATCACGGCGTTCTTCCGCAATCCTGCCATGAAGGACGCGGTGCATGATTTGCTCCAGCGCCGCGACGGCCTGATGCTGGGCATTTGCAACGGCTTCCAGGCGCTGATTAAGCTGGGGCTTGTGCCATATGGCGAAATCATCGACACGTCCGATCAGTGCCCGACGCTGACGTTCAACGAAATCGGCCGTCACCAGTCGATGCTCGTCCGCACGCGCATTGCGTCGAATAAATCCCCGTGGTTGTCCCGCTGCAAGGTGGATGACATTCACACGGTCGCCATCAGCCACGGCGAAGGCCGGTTTGTCGGCCCGGAAGCGCTGATTCGTCAGCTTGCGGCGAACGGGCAGATTGCCACGCAGTATGTGGATTTGTCCGGCGCGCCGTCGATGGATATGCGTTTCAACCCCAACGCCAGCTATTTCGCCATCGAGGGCATCACCAGCCCGGACGGCCGCGTACTGGGCAAGATGGGGCACACCGAGCGCAGCGGCGAAAATCTCTACAAGAACGTACCCGGCGACAAGTATCAGCCGCTGTTTGAGGGCGGCGTGGACTACTTCCGCCTGTGATACTATTTCCTGCATTCGTCTGCGTCGTCTGCTCGTGCCTTTTCCATTCTGTCGTCCGCTCGTTCCACTTAGCGTAGCGCTGCTACGCTGCGTTTCACTCCCGTTAGCCAGAATGAAAAATTCACTTCGCATTTCGGCGCATTCTCATTTGGAAATAGTATAAACTGCAGCCCTCCTGTTGCCTTTTGCCGCAAAATCTGCTATGATAGAGGGCAAACGGCGGCAGGAGGGAATCACCATGCTTTTGACGGATTTTGATGCGTCGCGCCAAGCAGTCATCAACCCCGATATGCTCTTTTCGCCTGTGCCGGATTTGCCGGAGACGGTCGTCAGCTGCTTTTCGCACGTCACGTTCGAGCGGATGCTGGATATGGCGGCGGATGTGCGCGTCCTTGACGAACTCGGCGACGCAAACGCGAAGTATCCCGTCTACCGCGGCGTATGGCAGGGGACGCCGCTGACATTTGCGCTGGCGATGGTCGGCGCGCCGTCCTGCGTGGCGATGCTGGAAGAGCTGCACGCGCTGGGTGCGAAGCGGTTCGTCGTATTCGGCAACTGCGGCGTGCTGAATCAGCAGATTCGCGACTGCGGCATCATCATCCCGACCGCCGCCGTGCGCGACGAAGGCACGAGCTTCCACTACGCGCCGCCGTCGGACGAAATTCCGGCGAATCCGAAATACCGCGGGGCGTTCGAGGCGATTCTGCGCGAAACGGGCGTGGACTTCACCGAAGGCAAAGTGTGGACGACGGACGCCTTCTACCGCGAAACCCGCGGGAAGGTGGCACTGCGCAAGGCACAGGGGTGCGTCTGCGTGGATATGGAGTGTTCGGCGCTGATGGCGCTGGCACAGTTCCGTGGAATCGACGTGTTCGAGTTTTTCTACGCGGGCGATAACCTTGACCGCGAGCAGTGGGATCCGCGCAGCCTGTCCACCCATGCCAAGCTGGATGAAAAAGACCGCGCGGCGTATCTGGCGCTGGAATTGGCGCGGAAAATCACCCTTTGAAATGAAATCGGAGGAAAGCATTATGCCTCATGACAGCTATATCAGCCCATTTTCGACCCGCTATGCCAGCAAGGAGATGCAGTTCATCTTCTCCGAGGACAACAAGTTCCGCACTTGGCGGAAGCTGTGGATTGCGCTGGCGAAGGCGGAAAAGAAGCAGGGGCTGGACATCACTGACGAGCAGATTGCCGAGCTGGAAGCCCATGCGGAGGACATCAACTACGACGATGCGCAGCGCCGCGAGAAGGAGTGCCGCCACGACGTGATGAGCCACGTCTACGCTTACGGGCTGCAGTGCCCGAAGGCAGCGGGCATCATCCATCTGGGCGCGACGTCCTGCTATGTGGGTGACAACACCGATGTGATTATCATGCGCGAGGGCTTGCAGGTCGTGCGCCGCAAGCTGCTCAATGTCATGAACCTGCTGGCGAATTTCGCGGATAAGTACAAGGCAATGCCCGCGCTGGCGTACACGCATCTGCAGCCTGCCCAATTGACGACGGTCGGCAAGCGCGCGACGCTGTGGCTGAATGAATTGTACATGGACTATTGCGAGCTGGAACACCGCCTGTCCTCCCTGGCGCTGCTGGGCAGCAAGGGCACGACGGGCACACAGGCGTCCTTCATGGAGCTCTTTGGCGGCGACAGCGCGAAAATCAAGGCGGTCGAGCAGGATATTGCCGCGTCGATGGGCTTTGACAAGGTCGTGCCGGTGTCCGGGCAGACGTACTCCCGCAAGATGGACTATCAGGTGGTTTCCGTGCTGAGCGGCATTGCGCAGTCCGCGAGCAAGTTCGCCTATGACCTGCGTCTGCTGGCAAATTTCAAGGAGATGGAGGAGCCGTTCGAGAAGAGCCAAATCGGCTCGTCTGCCATGCCCTACAAGCGCAACCCCATGCGCTGTGAGCGCATCAACGCCTTGGCGCGCTACGTCTGCGTCGATACGCTGAACACGGCAATGACGTCCTCCCTGCAATTCTTCGAGCGCACGCTGGATGACTCCGCGAACAAGCGCATTGCCGTCGCGGAGGCGTTCCTCGGTGTGGATGCTATCCTGAACATCATGATGAACGTCTGTGATGGGCTGGTGGTGTACGACAAGGTGGTGCGCGCGCGCGTGATGAACGAGCTGCCGTTTATGGCGACGGAAAACATCATGATGGACGCGGTGAAGAAGGGCGGCAATCGTCAGGAGCTGCATGAGAAGCTGCGCGTGCATTCGCAGGCGGCGGCGCGCGTGGTGAAGGAAGAGGGCGGCAAGAACGACCTCATCGACCGTATCTGCGCTGACCCGGCGTTCATGATTACCCGCGAGGAAGTGGGAGCGATTCTGCGTCCGGAGCAGTTCACGGGCCGAAGCTGCGAGCAGGTGGAAGAGTACCTGCGCGACGTGATTCGCCCGCTGCTGGCGGAAAATGCAGATTTGCTGGGCGAAAAGCAGGAATTGAGCGTCTGAACATCGAATATTTCATCCGAAGCCCTGCTTGCGGGGCGGAAACGGCGATAATGCCGATATGAATGAAAGGAACTGTTATGCCTTACATAGAAACGACCTCCAACGTGTCCATTCCCGGACGAAAAGAGCAGGTCATCAAGGATCGCATGGGCGATGCCATTGAGAAAATCCCCGGCAAGACGGAAAGTTGGCTGATGCTGTCTTTCCGTGACAATGCCGCAATGTATTTCAAGGGCACGGACGCCCCCTGCGCCATCTGCCAAGTGAAGCTCTTCGGCGGATCTGCGACGGAGGAGGATTACGCCGCGCTGACCGAGGCGCTGACGGACATCCTGCGCGAAGAACTGGACATTGACAGCGACCGCATCTATGTGACGTATGAAGAAATCGGCTTCTGGGGCTGGAACGGCGGCAATCTGTAAGCATTTTCGCCTTGAAGAGGGCACGGTAATTTGGGGAAAGGGGAAAGTATGCCGTCAAAGCGGCTGCGTTTCCCTTTTTTCATGTTTTTTCCGCCCATCGGGAAGAAAGTGGCTGCTTCATTCGTTATCTGCACTGTGGGGTGTTCTGAATGTTCACGGATGCTTCACGGAAAATTTGTGAAAAGGCATTCATATTCGCGGCAATTTGTTGTATAATGGAGAAGCAGAACGCATGAAATCATTCAAGATGCTAAAGGAGGCGGAGCTGGCGTGACAACGTTCTTGCAGACGCTGGAGACTTTTTTCTGGAACGTGCTGAACCGCCCCGGTCTTTCCGATATTGCGGATATTCTCATCGTTGCCATTATTATCTATGAACTGCTGATGCTCACCCGCGACACGCGGGGCAGCGCTGTTTTGAAGGGGCTTGCCATGCTGCTGCTCATCGTCGGCATCAGCAACCTCTTCGGGCTGACGGCACTGAACTGGCTGCTGATGAGCGTGGTGAACAACGGCGCGCTGGTGCTGGTCATCCTCTTTCAGCCGGAACTGCGCAAGGCATTGGAGCAGATTGGCCGCGGCGCGCGCATTGAAACGAAGCGGCGCGACACCGATAAAGATGAAGCGACGCGCATTATCGACGAAATCATCCGCTGCCTGCAGGATTTGAGCCGCCGCCATGTGGGGGCGCTGATTGTCTTTGAGCAGAAAACGGGCCTGCAGGACATCATCGAGAACGGCATCGGCATCGACGCGCGGATCACCTCCGGCCTGCTGGAAAACATCTTCGAGCCGAACACGCCCCTGCATGACGGCGCCGTCGTCATCCGCGGCGAACGTGTGATGAGCGCGGCGAGCATCCTCACGCTGACGGAAGCCAGCGGCATCAGCCATGACCTCGGCACGCGCCACCGCGCCGCTATCGGCGTGTCCGAAACGACGGACGCGATTGTGCTGATTGTCTCCGAGGAAACGGGCATCATCTCGATGGCGAAGGGCGGCAAGCTCACCCGCCACCTTGACGCGAAGTCGTTGCGGACGATTCTGGAGGGCATCTATGTCCGCAAGCCGCATCAGCGTCTGCTGTCCATGCTCGTGCGCCGCAAGGGAAAGGAGGGTGCCAAATGACGCAGACCCCTTCCGCAAAGCCGCAGAAGAAGCGTGACCCACGCCTGACGATGCTGCTGGACGGTCTCAAGCGGATTTTCATCCACAATTGGCCGACAAAGCTGCTCGCGCTCCTGCTGGCCATCATTCTCTGGGGCGGGCTGATTACCCAAGACCCGACGCTCACGCGCGAAAAGCACTTCTCCAGCGTTAGCGTGTCTGTTTCGGGCGAAGAATCCGTCAAGCGCAACGGCTTCATTGTCACCAGCGATTTGACCAGTCTCCTTGGTGACGTCTCCCTTACCGCTGACGTGCCGCAGATGCAGTACGCCAACGCCAAGGCGACGAACTACAACGTCCGCATTGACCTCTCCCGCATTTCGTCGGCAGGGGAGCAGGAAATCCGCATTCTGTCCACCAATTCCAGCACTTACGGCACGGTTTCTTCGATTCAGCCGTCTACCGTGACGATTGACGTGGAAGAGTACATCACCCGCTTCCGCATCCCCGTGTCCGTGCAGACGGTCGGGAGCGCGCCGGAGGGCTACTACGCGGGTGCGGCGACGCTCGACCCGCCGACGGTGACGATCAGCGGCCCGAAGTCGATGGTGGATAAAATTGTCCGCGCCGAAGTCGTGCTGGAGCTGAACAACCTGCCCCAGCGCGAGGGCATGATTCGCAAGGCGCTGGCGTATACGCTGCTGGACGAGAACAACAACGCGATTGAAAGCGACTTGCTCGAAGTGACGAGCGAGTCGGTGCTGCTGGACAGCGTGATTGTGGAGCAGACCATGTACGCCATGAAAACGCTCGAACTCTCCCAAACCGGGCTGATTCAAGGCACGCCGAAGGAAGGCTACGAAATCAAGAAAATCAGCATGACGCCGGAGAACATCACGGTGGCGGGCTGGTCAGGCGAACTGGCGGAAATCGACGCGCTGTTTACGGATGCAACCATCGACGTGTCTGGCTTGTCCGATTCGGTCAAGCAGCGCGTCCGGTTGAGCAGCGTGCCGGAGCTGAAATACGTCAGCGCCACCTACGTCAATGTGACGATTGAAATCGGGCCGGTGTTGAAGTCGAAGAGTTTCACGAACCTGCCGATTCAGATTGAAGGCTTGGAAGCGGGCTACAACGCCTCCATGAGCCGCGTGAATGCCTCGGTGATGATTACCGCGCCGCAAAACTGGCTGAACGCGCTGCAAAGCCGCGATATTCGGCTGGTATGCGATGCGTCCGGGCTTGCGCCGGGGACGTACAGTCTGCCCGTGCTCTGCCGCATTGATGCGGACGAGGACGAGGAAATCTCGGTCGAGGTCGTGCCGGGGAACGTCAGCGTAACAATAACAGTAGAGTAATTTTGAAAGGGGAGGATGACCATGGGCAGTTTCATCAACGCGCTGTTCAATTTCCTGCTGGGGTGGATTCGCGGGACAGCGCAGTGGCTCTGGAACATGGTGACGAGCGACAGCCACGGCGGTCTGCTTGGCTGGGCGATGCGCAACTGGCTGCCGCTGGTCATCCTCCTGTGCATTTTCGGCGTCGTGATGGACTTTCTGGTCTACCTGATCCGCTGGCAGCCGTACCGTGTCTGGGGAAACTTCTGGACACGCTTTCTGCCTAAGCGCGCGCGCCGCACGCCGACGGGCCGCCACCTGATTTACGCTGACGGCACAATGATCGAAGAGGAGCAGGTGGTGCAGCACACGCAAAAGCCGAAGTCCGCGCCCAAGCGGGAAAGCCACGCGGCGACGCGCCGCAAGCGGGTGATTCCTGCCCGGCGCGCACATTTCGGCACAACGCAGACGGAGCTGACCCCGCCGCCGCTGACAATCGCGCAGGACAAAAATCAATATCATGACAATATACCGGGGGGACAGGCATGACCGAGCTTCCACAGGCGTTTTTATCCCAAATGGCGGCACAGCTGAAAGGCGAAATGGCCGCCTTTTTGCGTACATATGACGAGCCGTATCAGCGCGGTCTGCGCGTGAATCCGTGGAAGCGCCCGACGCGGCTGCCGGAGGACTGCGGCGAAAGAGTTCCGTGGGAGGAAAACGGGCATTACCTCGCACTGACCTCGACCGCCGGCGCGGACGTGCTGCATGAAGCGGGTGCGTGGTACTTGCAGGAGCCGAGCGCGATGCTGCCCGCTGCCGTGCTGAACGCGCAGCCGGGGGAGCATGTACTGGACTTGTGCGCCGCGCCGGGTGGAAAATCAACGCAGAGCGGCTTGCGTATGGGCGGACAGGGCGTGCTGGTGTGCAATGAGCCCGTCTGGGAGCGCGCGAAAATCCTCTCGCAGAATATCGAGCGCATGGGCATCCCGAACGCCCTCGTCGTCAGCGCCTATCCCGATCAATTGGCGCGGCGCTGGCCGGAGGCATTCGACGCGATTCAGGTGGATGTCCCCTGTTCTGGCGAAGGCATGTTCCGCCGTCATCCGGAAACACGCGCGGAATGGTCGCCCGAAAGCCCCGCCGGATGCGCCAAGCGGCAGGCGGAAATCCTCGACCGCGCGGCGGAAATGCTTCGTCCCGGCGGGCGTATGGTCTATTCCACCTGCACAATGAACCGCACGGAAAACGAGGATACGGTGGATGCGTTCCTGTCGCGCCACGCGGATTTCTCGCTGGAAGCCTTCTCCTTGCCCGGAGCGGATGCGCCGGACGGGATGCTGACGTGCTATCCGCACCGCATGAAAGGCGAGGGGCATTTCGTCGCCCTCCTGCGCAAGCACGGCGACGCGCCCTGTAATTGGCAGAAAACGCCAGAGAAGGATGCGCCGAGCAAGGAAGCATTGCAAGCCTTGCGCGCCTTCTGCCCGACGGCAAACGCGAATGTGATGCGCACCGGCAGCGGCAAGCCCGGACGCAGCCGCGACGAATCAGTGACGCTGAGCTGCTTGCCCGACCGTCCGGTCTGCGACGGCATTCAGGTCGTCCGCTGCGGCTTGCAATTGGGGACGGTGCAGAAGAAGCTGTTTGTGCCCGACCACGCGTGGGCAATGAGTATCTTTCCACCGGATGTGCCGCGTGTGGAACTCACGCGGGAGGATGCGCGCCGCTATCAGGCGGGTGAGACGCTCCCGGCGGATGGAAAAGGCTGGACACTTGCGTGCTGCGACGGCATTCCGCTGGGCTGGGGCAAAATCTCCGACGGGCAGATGAAGAACCACTATCCCAAGGGATTACGCCGCCCGCTTCGCTGATTGCAGCACGGCGGCGTTCCAAATCACGCGCACAAGGCTGCCTGCCAGCATCGCCAGCACCGCGCCGAAAATCCGCACGCTCGGCATCGGACAGAAGATACTCATCACCACCAGCGTCAGCACGGAGGAAACAATGGTACCCGACATCGCGCGCCGCTGAACGCCCAAGCCCGTCACCAGCCCGAACTGCACCTGCTGGATAGCAAACAGCATCGACAGCGGGGAGAGCGCCATCAGCACACCCGTCAGCGCTGGTTCGCCATAGAGCAGCATCGAAATCGGCTGCGCGAAGAGAAACAGCACGCACGAGGACAGGCAGCCAATCAGCCCCGCCATCAGCAGCAACTGCCGCATGGTGCGTTTCAGGCGGACGCGGTTGCTTTCCTGCCGGGACACGGCGGGCGCGGCGACCATGCACATGGCGCTGGTGATGACGCCGGGCGCCATGATGAGCGGCATCGCCATCCCGCTCAGCAGCCCGAACTGCGCAGTCGCGGCGGACGCGGTCAGCCCGGATTGCCGCAGGCACAGCGGCAGCAGCACTGCCGTCAGCATCCGCAGGCACGTCTGGCAGAGGCGCGAAACGGCAGTTGGGGCGGATAACGCCAGCAGCTCACGGCGCAAATCGGCGGATGGCACACCCGGCGGCAGCGGCGCACGGCGGCGGAACATCATCCAAACGCAGATACCCGCCAGAATTCCGGCAAAACCCGGCAGCGCGGCACGGACGGACAGCGGTGACCGCGTGAAAACCAGCAGCAGCACAAGGCTTCCGACGAACCGGACGACCTGCTCGCTGCATTCGCACTGCGCGGGCGTGAGCATATCGCCGCGGCCATAGAACCACCCGCTGTACACGGCGCAGCAGCCCAGCAAAAACACGGCGGGGATGCTGATGAGAATCGCGGGCAGCGTCCGAAAGTCGCTGAGCAGCCACGCCATCCCCGGCGCAAGCAGGAACAGCAGCGGCATCATCACCAGCGCAATCCGCCGATTGAGTGAAAGCCCCGCGCGCAGGACGGCGCTTTGATCGGCGTTCGGGCGCGCGGTCATGCGGCTCATGGCGGTCGGCAGTCCAGCGGTCGCGGGTGTCAGCGCCAGCATCGCGGCGGATGCGGAAAGCTCCATCACGCCGATGGCCTCCGCGCCCATCAGCCGCGCCGTCATCAGGCGGAAGAAAAATCCAAGCCCGCGCGTGAAGCCGTTCGCAATGGTCAGCGTAAGCGCCTGTTTTTTGAGGGTCTGGGGCATAAAAACGCCTCCTTTGCCCGCAAACTTATGCGCAGCCGCTGAAAAACTTGACAGAACCCGCGAAAGCCGATATAATGGGGAACAAACATGCAGGAGGACACAAGTATGGACAAGTGGGACAGCCGATTTATGGAAATGGCGCACGTCATCGCCGGATGGACAAGCTGCTACCGTCCGGGGCGGAGCATCGGCTGCGTCATTGTGAAGGACAAGCGCATCATGACGACGGGCTACAACGGCGCGCCGGCGGGCCTCAAAACCTGCCGCGAGCGCGGCGAGTGTATGCGCGACCGGCTCGGCATTCAGTCTGGCACGCGCGCCGAACTCTGCTACGCCATCCACGCGGAGCAGAACGCCATCATTCAGGCGGCGAAACTTGGCGTTTCCATCGATGGCGCGACGCTTTACTGCACGCACCAGCCGTGCAGCGTGTGCGCGAAGATGATTATCAATGCAGGCATCCGCCGCGTCGTGTATCAGGAGGGCTACCCGGACTCCTTCTCGCTGGATATTTTTGAGGAAGCGAAGGTTCAATTGGAGCGCTTCGACCCGGAAAACGCGCCGGAAATCAATCCGTAACAAAAGCATCCCGTCTGGAGAAAATCAGGCGGGATGCTTTTTGTTAATGCAAAGATGCATATTAATCAGTTTTTACTTTCTGCAGCGGGTTAATCCCCTTGATATTCATTCAGGGCATCCGTGTCCATTTCTTTAATTTCAAACGTTTTTCGGGTTGATACGCAGAAATTGTGCTCAATCATCAAATTAGCAAGTTTTTCACCGTCTATCAGAATAATGTGATGTGTATTGGCGTAATCCTTCGCTTTTTTTGAGAACGTAGCTGTTGTTACGAAAAGTCCATCGCCATGTTTTCCTGCAATCGCACCTACAAAGTTCTGAATTTCCGGCTGACCAACAACCCTGTCCGGTGCCCATTCTTTCGCCTGCATATTAATCAGGGAGAAGCCGAGTTTGTCTTCCATGATAACGCCATCAATGCCGTCATCGCCGGAAGCGGCAGTTGCGTGACTCCCGTAAGCAACAGTTCCGTATCCTATTTTTGACAGAAGGTCAATCACGAACTTCTCAAATTTATATGGCGAAATCATTAGAATTTCACTCAATAAATCGGAAGCAAGGGTCGTATTTATCTGCTTATATGCATTTTCGAGCTGGTCATCTGGCGTAAGATCAGGCGACCTTGAAATCATTGGTGTCAAATCACTATCATTTGCTGAATTGGAAAGTGAAATAAAGTGAGCAAATGATGGAAACTTCTCCAGATATTTAGAGTCGATTTTGTCGGGGTTCTCGGCGATAACCTTCTTGCCAGCCTCTGTAATGACAATGGTTGCGCGCGCCGGGCTGTCAAGAAGTCCGGCTTTTTTTAGATAGGTCTTTGCCCATCCGACCCTGTTTTTATACACGGTTTGTCTGCCACTGGGCAGCATTTCCGCGAGGTCTTCTGCCGATAAATTTAACTGCTGCGCTAATGCGGCATTGGCATCTTTGATTTTGTAGACCTGACCGTCTTTTACTGCCATCAGCAAAGGCTTCATTAACTCGTCATATTTAGGAACAGGCATAGAAATCCTCCTCTCTTGTTTTAACAAAATCGGAAGTGCTTCAATATCACTTCTCTTCCGGATTCGGCTCTTTCCCAACGCACCAGCCACGCAGCTTGTTGACGCTGCGCTCCACCGCGTCGCGGCTGTCCTTCCACGGCTCGGCTTGAAAGCGGTAGTCGAATTTCTTGATGAACCAGCTCACGTCGCCCTGAATGCGGTCGAATGCTTCGGTTTCCAGATTGCAGATGAGGTCGGCAAAGGCGGATAATTCGCGGCTTGGCAGCTCCTGCGGCGCGAGTTTCAGCAGCTGCACCGCGTGGGGGAGGCAGACCCCCTTGCTCTGCGCAAAATGCTTGCGGAATTCCGAATCGTTCTGGTAGAGATGGAAAAATGTGTGCAGATAGCGGTTCATGTTGTCCTCAATCGCGTTGCAGACGATGCAGGTGCTGCACAGCGCGTCAAGCTCCTGCACGGCGGCTTCCATCGCCTTGGCGGGTGACGGCGCTTTGCCGGACAGACGGTCGAGAAAGGACGAATTGCCGTTGGCGGCTTTGCGGATGTCGTTGAACGCTTTGTTTAATTTGCCGCGCGTCTCCGTCAAGTGCGATTCGAGCATCAGCGCGTGGCCGAGCCGATTGTCGCCCTTGAACAGCATCCGCTGGTGGTGCTGGCAGAAGCCTTTTTTGTTCACCTGAATACGCACGTCCGGCTCCATGACCGACGCGCCGAGCGAATATTCAATCTGCTGCAGTTCCACCCGGCGCTGCAGGGCGCAGAGCAGGCACTCGCCGTCAATTTTCGCCGCGTCCCAAACCGGAATGGTGTCGATGTGGTATCGCATGTGCTGTCCTCCTGTGGATTCTTGCTTCGATTCTTGCTCCTATGGTAGCACATTTTGCCGAAAAGCGCAAGTCATTTTCGCTTCCGCGCGGGCATATCGTCTGCCAGACCCAAGGAAGTGGAGGCGAAGAACATGGGACGCGTGGAACAGCGGCTTTACCGGCAGCAGATGGCGCGCAGGCGACTGGGGCGCATGATTGTGCTGACGCTGCTGATTTTTGCGGCGGGCGCGCTGACCCTTACGCGCAACGCCGCGTCGCACCTGACAGCGGAGACGATTGCGCAGCCGACCGCCACGCCGATTGCCGCCGCCTATGACCAGACAGTCGTTTCACGGGAAATCACGCTCGCGGCGGAAACGTGGTACGCCATCCAGACTGGTGTTTTCTCCAACGAGGATGCTGCGCGGGAGAAGGCGGAACTGCTCACCGACCGCGGCGCACCGGGCGCGGTTGTCGAGGACGGCGAAAAGTGGCGCGTGTTCATTGCCTGCTACGGCACGGAGACGGATGCCGCATCCGTGCGGCAGCGGCTGGGCGAAAATCAGCGCATTGAAACGTACCTCTACCGCTGGACATGCCCGGAATTGCAGCTCCGGCTCAAAGGCATGGCAGGTCAGGTGGATGTTGCCGAGGCGGGGTTCACGCTGCTGCTGCAAGCCGCGCGGACGCTGCGGGACACCGCGTCCCTGCTGGATGCGGGCGAACTGACGCTGACGGAAGCGCAGGAGCAGATAACAGCGCTGGACGGTCAGATGACGCTATGGCGGCAGACGGCGCAGGAGCGCTTCGGGCGCAATCCGCCGTCGCCGATCAAGGAGCTGCTGGCGCTGTCGGACGCGTGGGCGCAGATCAGGGGCAATCTGGAGAATCAGGATAGCAAAACAGCCCTGTCCGCCCAGCTGAAACTGGAGGGAATCGGGCTGTTCGGGCGGATGATTGCGCTTCGGCAGGGGATGGGCGCATAGTTACCGCTTGCGGATGACGCCCGGCACGTCCTCGCCAAAAACGATGGCGCGGATGGCGGCAGCCACGCCTTGCTGGTCGTTCGGCAGCGTCTCAAATCGTGCGGATGCCCTCACACGCTCGTTTGCGTTGCTCATCGCGACGGAAACGCCCGCCGCTTTGAGCATACTCAAATCGTTGTCGCTGTCGCCGAACACCATCACTTCGTCCATCGGGATATTCAGCGACTTCGCGAGCGCCTGAAGGGCACTGCCCTTGCTGGCGCTGCGCGGTACAATCTCAATGTTGTCCCACCAGCTGCTCGTCACGTCCGCATCAGGGCACCTATCGCGCACGAACGCACGCAAATCGTCCAGCAGCGGCAGATTCTGCGAGAAAACGACCACCTTCACGCAGTCCTGAATCACCGCGTCGATGCCCTGCTTCCGGTTACGGAAAGCGGTGCGCCCGCCCGCGCGGTTCAGGAATGTGCCGATGACCACCTTCGCGCGGGAAAGCGGCATGTCGTCCGACGCAACCACCTCGTGAACGCCGAACACCGCGTACTGCACGTTTGCTTCGTCCAGCCGCGCCGTGATGCGATGGACAGTCGGCTGCGGCAGGTGGTGCGCCTCCTGCACGTCGCCCAGCGGCTTCACCAGCGTCACCGCGCCGTTGAGCGCAATGACGTGCATTGGCAGCTTCGCGTCCACGGCAAAAAAGCTCGCGTCGTCCGGCAAGCGCCCCGATGCCAGTGACAGCACGATGCCCTTTTCCGCCGCGCGGCGCAGTACATCCGCCGTTTCCGGCAGAATCAGCGGTTCATCCGTCAGCAGTGTGCCGTCCATGTCGGTGGCAATCAGGCGAATCGGCATTTGTAAATTCATAAAATTCCTCTCCTGTCAGAACGGGCACTTCACGCGGAACGTTCGCCCGTCCAGCTGCGGCAGCGCGCCGCCCGTGTCCAGCGTCAACTGCGCCGCGCACAGGCAGAGCTTCCCCTGCATTTTCATTTGCCGATTGAACGCGCGGTCGCCGTACACGTCGTCGCCCAGCAGCGGATGCCCCAGCGCTGCCATATGCGCGCGGATTTGGTGCGTCCGCCCTGTAATCAGGTGGATTTCCACGCGGCTGACCGCGCCCTGTTCCAGTGTTTCATACGCCGTCACAATCGGCCGCGCGCCGGGGACGGCGCTGTCGTGGATGGTGACATGCGCGGCTTTCGCGTCCTTGAGCAGGTAGGCGCGGCAGGTGGCTTTCGGCGGCTTCATCATTCCGCGCACAAGGCAGATGTAGCGCTTGTCCATTGTGCGGTCGCGGAAGGCGCGCTCCAAAATGCCCTCGGCCTTCTCCGTCTTGGCGAACATCAGCAGCCCGCACGTCTGGTTGTCCAGCCGATGGCACGCCTTGGGTGCGCGCGCATCGGGGGCTTGCTGGCGAACGTGCCGCGCGGCCAATTCGGTCAGCGTCACGCCGCCCTTTTCGTCCGCCTCTACGCTGATGCCCGCCCGCTTGTTGACCAGCAGTACATCCGCATCCTCGTACACGACATCCAGCAGCGGTGCGGTCTGCTCCATGCAGAATACTTCCACACATTGCCCAGCGTGCACGCGCACATCCGGCTTGACGCGCTTGCCGTCGAGTTTCACGTCGCGATGGGAGAACGCCTCCTGCGCCGCGCGGGAGGGCAGCTCCGGCAAAAAACGGCGGATGCAGGCGTCTATGCGCAGCCCCTCCGCCGCAGAATCGGTTTGAAATGTGTATTTCATGATAGCTCCTGTTATTGCACCAGCGCGGCGCGGTATGTTCCCCAGCGCGGTGTGAAGGCGTACAGGCGATGCAGGCACGCCGTCAGTTCCTTCGTTGGCGGAATCGGCAGCATTGCCCGCACAACCTCCATCAGCTCTGACCACGTTACATGCTGCTTGACCAGTATCCGCAAATCGTGCGCGCCGTTTTCCTCCGTCGTTTCCAGCCCCATGCAGCTGTCCAGCAGCGCCGATAGCTGTGCGTCTGTCTCAAATTCCTCCGGCAGCAGGTCGCGCGACGCCATCAGCGCACGCTCGCTCGGCAAATCCGGCTGATACCCCATCGGAAAGCCGCCTTCCCGCAGGATTTTCTCCGGGTCAGCCAGCCCCGGATGCAGCAGAAACAGCTCCCCGGCGCGGTTGTAGTAGAAATCGTTGCCCGCCTTCAAGTAGCGCAGCGCCAGCGCTTCGTCGTTCGCGTATGAATCGTGCAGCACGCTTTCGTAGAGCCGGGAAAGCGCCTGCTTCGCGCTCAGCATTCCGGACAGGTAGAGCGCCGCCTTCGTGTCCGTGTCGAAGAACAGCAGGCGGCTGCGCAGCTCCTGATGCCGCTGCTCGCGCAGAATCAGCGAAAGCGGGATCATCAGTTCCCGCGGCAGGTGCAGCAGAACGTCCTGCTCGTCCACCTCCAGCGTACACCAAAGGCGGCGCAGCAGTGATTCAGCGGCGGACAGCTCCTGCCAGCCGTCGATGCGCGCCTGACCTCCGCAGAGAATCAGCCGGACAATCAGCGCATGTTCCGTCTCTGTCAGCAGCGCGGCTTCCACGGGCAGGCGCGCAAGCACATTCGCCCGCATCTCCCGCAGTGTGTGCAGTACGGGCGATTTGGGTGATTCCTCCGCGTCGTACGAGCATTGCCACCAGCATTCGGTCTCCCGCTCGTCCTGCAGCGTGAAAATCGACTCGGTTGGGTAGCTCAGCAGACGCGTCTCGCACGCTTCCATCTGCCTTTGGTGGAGCATGGACTGCGTTTTGTCCGCCCAGTGCATCCTTTGCAAATCAAATTCGCGGAGCATGAAGCCTCCTGATACGCAAATAATAGGGGATAGCAGCCATTACAGCTCATCCAGCAGCGTTTCCAGCGAAATGGGGACAAGCAGAATGCCCGCTTCGGGCAGGGCAACCGTGTTTTCCAGCAGGTAGAACACCGGGTCGCCGTTTTCATCCAGATAGAAATCCTCTTCCGGATAGAACGCGGCTTCCAGCTCCTCGAATGTCAAGCCGTCATAGAACGGTACGTCGCCGGATTTCATCATCCGCTCGATTTCCGCCCACACCAGCTCGCGCACGCAGTTGTCCGCCTTCGCCGTCTGCCGGTCTTGCAGCCAAGTGTCCACCTTGCCGTCCTGCGTCAGAATCCCCAGCAGGTAGGGCAGGCTGATGATTTCACCCGCGCGGCTGCCCGTCAGCGCGAACACATGCCCGCTGATGGTGGTGGACTCGCTGTCCGGGCGCTTTGTGTGTTTCGTGATGAGAATCGAGAGGTAATCCGCCGTCTGGCAGGTGACTTCATACGTCACGTCGATGATGGTCGCCTGCGCCGCGCCGTCAGTCAGCCCCGCGTTCATCGGTGCTTCAAAGGCAAGGGTATCATCAGCGGTGTAGGCATAGGTTGTGTTGAACATCGCAGCGATTTCGTCGTCGCCGGACAATTGCGGATAGCGGTAGCGGTAGATGTACGTCGCGGTGGATTCGTCCGAGCCCGCCGGGTAAAGGTATTCGCCCGTCAGGTCGTCGGCAAATTCGTAGCCGTCCGCCAGCGCGGGCAGCGTCAGCATCATCAGCAGGAGAAGCGGCAGCAGATACCGGAATGCCTTCTTCATGCGCGTACCCCCTTGCTCAAATCGGCGGATGCGCTGATGGCGGCAACGTTGCCCTCGCCGACTGCCTTGGCGATTTGCAGCGGCTGACCCGTGCAGTCCCCGCAGGCGTAGACGCGCGGCAGATTCGTCGCCATCCGCCGGTCAACGGGGATGAACGCGCCTTCGGTTTTCAGCCCCGGGAGCAGCGTGTCCGGCGATACGGCAGGGCGGAAGATGAAGATGCCGTCGTAGCGGTATTCGCCCGCATCCGTCTTGAGCACCAGCTGATTTGCTTCGTGCCGGATGGACTGCGGCTTGCCCTCGCACAGGCGGTACGGCGGATTTTCCGGCTGCGCGTGCTGCGCAAGCAGGTAGTAATCCACCTCGGATGCCAGTCCGGCGAGAAATTCCGCTTCTTCGATGCCGCCCGTCCATGCCGACAGCACCGCCACCTTTTTGCCGCGGTAGAACATGCCGTCGCATGTGCCGCACCAGCTTACGCCGCGCCCCAGCAGCTCTTCTTCGCCCGGCAGCAGCTTTGGACGCGCCGCGCCCATCGCCAGCACAATCGCGCGGCTTTCGATGATGTCGTTGCCGACCAGTGTCATGTAGATGTCGCCGCTTGGCATAATCTGCCGCGCCAATTGCTCGATGATGATAACGCCCATGTCCGCAGCCTGCGCCCGGAAGCGTGAAAGCAGCTCTTTGCCGCTGATTTGCGGCAGACCGGGGTAGTTGTCGATGCGTTCTGCGCGCTGAAGCCAGCTGGTGGCGGACTGCGCGCACGCGACCGCCGTCGTCAATCCGCGCTGACGGGCGGTCATGGCGCAGCTCCACGCGGCGGGGCCCGCGCCGATAATCAGAAGGTCATAGGAAGCCATACTGTTTCCTCCAAGGGCTCGTTATTGGTAGGTATAGCGCGCAATCAGCCACGGCATGGCGCTGTATGTGCCGTATGCGTCGCAGTAGATGCGCAGGTAGTCGCCCACCGCCCAGTCGGTTTTCGACTTGTTCTCAATGACCACGGGGCGGCTCTGACCGTCCTCGCCCGTGTAGACGATGGCTGTCTGCGGCTTGGTGGAGATGATTTCGGCAATCGTGCCGACGACCAGATACACCTGCGAATGCTCGGAACGGTAGGTGATGTTTGACATCAGCTCGGAGTATTCGGCGGAGTTGTTCAGCGGCCACGCTTTGCGGGTGTACACGTCCTGATTCGGAACGTAATAGATGGTGTAGTCCACGCGCGAAGTCTTGCTGCCCGGATAGGAGGACGTGATGGTAATCGTGTTGTCGCCGATTTTATCGAAGATGGCAACAAACTTGAACTCGCCCGTCTTATCCAGATTCGTAATGTCAAGGTCTGAGTGATTCGTCAGCACGTCCACCGTTGCGCCAGGTTTGGTCGTCGCGGAGATTTCAAGGGTGGATTTGCTCGTTGATGCGTATGTCGTCACCGCCAAGTCCAGCGGAATCTCCTGCACTTCGCGGTAGAGGGTGAGGTCGAGCGCGTTTTCGCGGCAGTACGGTGCGCGGACGCGGAATTTGAACACATTATCGCCAATGGGCTGAACGGTTGCGTTGTAAATCAGCAGACCGTCCTCACTGACCGTGTCGGAAATGTTCACCTCGTTGACCGTCACCGTTGAGCCCGGACGCACTTGCAGCTGCACGGAGTACATAGCGGTTGTCACTTCCTGCCGCATGGATTCCGGTGAAACCAGCGCAATTGGGCTGAGCGGAATGAAAATGTCGTACTCAATAGGGTCGAGCGCCTTCTGCCGGCCGTTTGCGGTTTTCAGGAACGCCTTGAGCGTCACATGCATCGTCTCGTTTTCCACACCGATGCTCGGCAAGTCGCGATACCAGAGGTAATCCGGAATCTCAACCGTCGCGAAGCCGTCCACCACGGGGTACGTTGCCTGCATCGGCGCGCCGACGTAAATCTGCTGCCCGTCCTCGCCGGGGATGAGCACCGTGTGCGCCGCCAAATCATCCACAATGCTGGACGTGATGGATGCGTTCGACCCACTGGAGGTGTTCAGCAGCCCCAGATGGGACAGCGCGAAGAATCCGCCGACGCCGACCAGACCCACAACCAGCAGGATAATCAGCACCCGCAGCGTCACCCGGAAGCCCTTGCCGCGCGTGCGGTAGGATTTCATTTCGTTCATGCGCGGCGGGGCGGATGGAATCGTGTTCTCCTGCAGCATGGTGACGAGCGGGTCGTATCCGCGGGTGTCCTGCCAGATTTTCGGCTGGGGGACGACGTTGTCCGCCATCGCCGCGCTCTGCGCAGACGCATTGCGCTCGTCTTCGTGCCCGACCATGCGGACGCGCCCAACGTGCGCATTCATCAGCGATTCGCGTGAGGAATGCATGTGGATGGTGGTCGCGCCGGAAGGGGCGGAGCGCATCGAGGCTTCTTCCTTCATCCGCTCCAGACGGCGTGCGCCGCGTACTTTGCGCTCTTTCAGCTCCGTCATGTCCGTGGCGAGTTCATCCCGTCGGTCGCTGGATTCGTCAACGGCGCCGTCCTCGTCAACGTGGATGTACTTCTTCGGTTCTTTGTCTTCCTTGCGGAACTGCTCCTGCCACGCGGGCGTTTCGGCGCTTTCTGGATTCAGCGGCGCGCCGCAGCGGATGCAGTTGGGCAGGGAAGCACGGTTCCATTGACCGCATTGGGGACACTTCATGGCGGAAACTCCTTCTTATGTCAAAACTTTGAGGGGTTAGAAATCAATTGGGTCGTCCTCGTCGTTGTCGTCAATGACGAGCCAGCCGCTGGAAAGGAAGTTCGCCATGTCCTCGCGGCTCATCACCCAGTCCACTTCCTGCACCGCCATGCCCGCGTAGCTGATGGGGTGCACCGCGTCGTCCTGCGGGATGCGCAGTTCCTCAATCACGCAGGTGCGCAGCTTCAGCGCCTGCTCCATGGCGGCAATCATGTCGTCAAGCGTCATGTTCGTCTGAAGATTGTTCTTCATGATGACGTCCACAAGGTCGCGCGCCTGATCGTAGGTAAAGGTGCGGCACTGGTCTGCCAAGGTGGACATGACCGTGCGGGCGCGCTGTGTGCGCATGAAATCGCCGCCGCCGCCCGCCTTGCGGATGCGCATGTAAATGACTGCCGCGCGCCCCGTGAAGCAGTAAGTGCCCGCCTGCGCCATCGTCGGCTCGGTCTGACCGGGGTCAAGCGGATAGCGCCGCAGATACGCCGCCTCCGACGCGTTGACTGTGATATCCACGCCGCCCAGATAATCAATAATGTTGGCAATCATCTGGAAATTCAGCAGAATGTACTTTTCAATTTTGATGCCCAGGTGCTGGCTGATAACCTTGCACAGCGCTTCCGGCCCGGAATTGCGCGCGATGTAGTTGATGCGCCCAATCACGCCATCGGGGCGCTCCACCAGCGCGTCGCGGATAATCGACGTGAGCATGATGCGGTGCGTCACCGTGTCCAGCGAAACAATCACGATGCCGTCGGTGTTCACGAGTTTGTTCGTCCACTGGTCGGAGCAGAGCAGCAGATAGTGGTGCAGCCCTTCGCGTGGTTCGGGGATGCTGTCATAATCAATCGTCGGAATCGGCTTGGGGGTGTCCGCCAGCGCGGGCGCGGCCAGACAGGGGATGAGCAGACAGAGCATCAGCAGCAGACTCATCAGGCGTTTCATCGTGATTTCTCTCCTTTGTTAGAGCATTGAATGCTGCAAGACATATTGGTCACCATATGCAGCTTCTTCATTATAGCATTCCTTTGCGCGAAAAGGAAGGGACAAACCGCCCTCCCGCGGATTTTTACATTTTTCACGGCGCGCAGTGACGCGAAAAAAGCTCTCTGCCCGTCAGACAGAAAGCTTTTTCGGGATAAGCTGAACTCACAGCGCCTTTTTAATCAGGTCTTCCAGCGCCGCCTTCGGGTGATAGCCCACCAGCGTGTCCACCACCTGACCGTCCTTGAACAGAATCAGCGTCGGAATGCTCATCACGCCGAACTGCTGGGCGAGTTCGGGACACTTGTCCACGTCCACCTTGCCGACGACGACGTCATCCGCGTGCGCGGCGGAAACCTCCTCCACTACCGGCGCGAGCATCCGGCACGGGCCGCACCACGTTGCCCAGAAGTCCACCAAAACGGGCTTGTCCTGCTTCACAAAAGAAGAAAATTCACTGCTCATAAGTTCCTTGGCCATAAAAACACATCCTCTCTCAAAGGTAATGTCAGTTTTTGAGCGCGTCTGCGGCAGAAATCACGCGCAGCAGCTTCGGCGCATATTTTCCGGACTCACTGCGCTTCTTTTCCGTCGCCGTCAAGCCGATGAGCGTCGCTGCCAGCCCGATCACACCGCCGATGGCACTGCCCGCCGTCTCGCTCTGCGGCGCAACCAGCGCGCCCAGCAGCATGCCGATGAACAGCCCTGCCAGCGGCAAGAGATACGCCAGCGCGGATGCCTTGACAACCGTCTGTTCGGGCAGCGACACCACTGCCACGTCGCCCACATGCCCTTCGCCCTTCACCAGCAGTACATGCTTCTTTTCACCGCCGATGCAGGCGTGGCATTTTTCGCAGTCGCCGGGGCGGCAGAAGGTGACTTCCAGCGTGTCGCCGGAAACCGCGGTAATCGTTCCTGTTCTTTCCATGAAGTTGTCCCTCCTTGCAAGAGATGCCTCATTATAGCACAGGAATGCAGCCGCGTCAATCCGCGCTTGCCTGACAAAGACAGTATACCCCGCTTTTTGCAAAGTGAAACCGGCTTTTTACGAAATTCACTGTGCCGTCATGATGCGCACGCCTGACGCGGGAACGCCTGTATGCACCTGCACGAGCGTCAGCACCAGCGCGGTGTCCTGCTCCGTGATTTCCTGCTTTTCCGTCACGATGGTGACGCTCCCGTCCGTCACCACAGCGCAGCACGGCGCGAGCTCCGAGGTCAGCAGCGCCCCTTCCAGCGCTAACTGCGCCTGATGCAGCGCAACGTAGGCTTGCAGTTCTTCCGCCGCGCTTTGCCGCGCAGCGCGGTCGGTGTTTTCGCTGCTGATGAGGGTTTCCAGCGCCGCCATGTCGCGCTGATAGGCGCTGTCGCGGCTGATGCGGAACGCCTCCAAGGGCGATGCGCTTGATTCAGCGGATGTCATCGGCAGCGTCACACGCTGCGCCTGCGGGGATGACGGGCGCAGCAGAAGCGCCGCGGTGAGCGAAAGCGCCAGTGCCGCCATCAGCAGCCAGTTCTTTCGGCGGACAAGGAATGTCGGCAGGGATTGCAGCTTCATGGGGCGTTTCCTCCTTTTCGCGGATACACGGCGACGCGGCTGCTGTCCAGCCCAAGAAGCGTCGTCACGGCTTCCTGCAAGCGCAGGCGGACGGCAATGTCCTCCGCGCCGGACGCCACCACCACCGCGCCGCAGGGGTGGCTGTCCTCCGTGTAGATGGTTACGCTGACGCTGCCCGCCCCCGCGATTTCGGACAGCACGCGGGCAATGCGGGCTTCCTCGTCGGGGCTGCTGCCGCTGATTGCGCTCACGGACAGCGCCAGCACCACGCAAAGCGCGATTGCCGCATACAGCCAGCCGTCCCGCCGAAGCAGCTCCCGGAAGCGGGTCATGTTCATGGGGCGTCCTCCTGCGCGGATGGCTGGCGCGACAGGGCATCCACCGCATCAGCAAAGGAAAAATCAGCCGTTTCAGACAGGAGAGACGCGGCGGAAGCGCTGCTTTCCGGCTGCGAAAACCGTGTACACAGCGTTTGCAGCGCCGTCAGCCACGAGAGCAGCAGCAGCAGACTTGCCACCAGATGCACCGTGCTTTTCAGCCTCGTTTCCGGCAGCAGAGACAGCAGGAGCGAAGAGAGCAGCGACAGCACCGCAAACCCGGTCAGCGCTTCCATCGTCATTCACCTCGTTATCGCAGCATCATCGTGAACCCGCTGACGGCAATCAACTGCGCAATCAGCATCAAATACATCGCCGCGGCGGACAATTGCAGCACGAACAGCAGCATCAGCACCTTCGCGAAATCGTGGATGCATCCGGCGAGCGATCCGTCGGATACCGGCTGCATCAGCGCGGACGCGAGCTTGTAGAGCATTGCGGCGGCCAGCGTTTGGCACAGCGGCAGCAACGCGCGGGACGCTATGACGATCAGCCCCGTCACGCCGAGCGCGCTTTGCACCAGCATCCCGGAGCCGACCAGCGTGTCCACCGTGTCCGCGAACAGCCCGCCGACGAACGGGACAAGGTTGTTCAGCGCGTATTTCGCCGTGCGGAGCGTCACGCCGTCAATTGCCGCCGCCGTTACCGAGCGCGTCGTCAGCACACCGATGAACACCGTGAACCCGATGCCCAGCGACCACACCGCGCATTGCTGCGTAAATTCCGCCAGCCGCTGCACGCGGATTCCGTCGCCCAAATGGCAGAGCATACACAATACCCCCGACGCGACCGCCAGCGGCACGGTTACGCCGGAAATCAGGCTTGTCATCGCGCTTGCCGACGCCACCACCGCCGGCTGCATCAGCGCCGAACCCGCGCTCCCGCCAACTGCCGCCATCATCGTCAGCAGCATCGGCAGCAGCCCCTGCATCCCCGCGGAAATCTGCTGCACCGTCGTAACAGCCAGCGTGATGTGGTCGCTCAAATCCTGCGTGAGAAACACACACACGAACAGCTGCACAACGATGCGCCCGCATTCGCTGCTTCTGCCGCTGAACTGTTTCAGCAGCGCCCAGAGCAGCGCGGGGGCAATCAGCCGCGTCAGCCGCCAGAGACTTTGCCGCACGGCAGAAAAGAACTGCCGCGAGAGCAAATCGGCGGTCTGCTGAAAGTCGATGGTCATTTCGCCGCGCGCAATGGCGGTCAGCGTCTGCCGGAAACCGCCGGTTTGCGCGAAGGGGTCGTCGTCGGAGAGGGCGGATTCCAGCGCGGCGCTGTCCAAGGCGGATACGATGGTGCTGATGCCGCTGGAAAGCGATTCCGATTCGCCTGATTCCGCCGATGCGCCTGCCGTCAAGACAGCGGCAAGGACACAAGCTGCGACAACAGCGCCTGCAAGACGGGCAATGCGCTGGAGAGCAGCAGCACCCGCCCGGCGAACTCTACCTTCAGCGCGAGGGCTTCCTCCTGCGCGTCCCGGCACGTCTGTGCCGCAAAGTCCAGCAGGAGCGACAGCCCGGCGATTTTGAGCAGCTGCTGCATGAAGCTGTCGTCCAGCCCGCTCATGGCGGATAAAGACGCAATCCCGCGCACCAGCGCCGAGAGCGCCGGAAGCGCCGCCAGCAGCACGATTGCGCCCGCGCCCAGCGATACGCCCCACCCAGCTTCCGGCCGCAGACGACGCAGAATCAGCGCCACCAATGCCGCGCAGACCGCAAAGCCCGCCAGTTTTCCCGCCGTCTCCATCCCGCGCCCTCATCCAAGCTGAAAAATCGTTCGCACGTTGGTGAACAATTGCGACAGAAGCGACACGACCATCAGCAGCACAATCGCCAGCCCGGCGACTGTCGCCAAATTCGCCAGTTCACTGCGCCCGGAGCTGTTCAGCACCGACGCCACGACCGTCGTGAGGATGCCGACCCCGGCAATCTGAAAGAGCAGGTCAAGCTGCATGGAACTTTCCCCCTTACATCAGGATAAGCAATAGGCACAGCCCGCCAATCCAGCCCAGCGTCTGATACAGCCGCGCGTCCTTGTCCGCCTTGCGTGCCGCTTTCTCGTGCATCAGCGCCACCTCCTGCCGCGCGTTTTCCACGGCGAGCAGTCGGCTTTCGAGGCTGCCGCGGCTGAGCAGGTGCATCATTCGGCTGATGATGTCCTTTTCGCTGATTGCCGGACACAGCCTGTCCGTCAGCGCGCCCGGCGAGGACAGCGGCGCACGTTCCAGCGCGTCCGCAAGCTGACGCAGTAGCGTATCCGGCGGATGATTCCCGTCCGCGCACAGACGAAACGCTTCCGGCAGCGAGTATGCGCACGACGCCATCAGCAGGTGCAAATGCGGCAGCACTTCGCCCCAGCGCGCCAGCCGCTGCTCCTCCTGCCGCAGGTGCGTGGACAGGTGCAGCCCCGCCAGGGTGGACAGCAGCGCCGCGCAAATCGGAAACAGCAGGCGCGTCATGACAAGGAAATCGGGCTGCCGCAGCGGTCGTGCAGCGCGGTGATTTTCCCGCCGCCTTCGCTGGAAAGCAGCACATACAGGTCGAAGCACCGCCGGGAGAACAGGGGCGATAATGCCGGGCGATTCGCCGTTTCCGCCAGCGCCGTTCCGTGCACCGTCGCCAGCACCGACGCGCCGCACGCCCACGCGTCCATCACGCACGCCGCGTCCTCCGCGCCGGAGAGTTCGTCCATAGCAATCACGTTTGGCGCCATTGAGCGGATTAACCATGGCACGCCTTCTGCTTTCGGCAGCCCGTCCAATACGTCGGTGGATGCGCCCACGTCCAATTGCGGCACACCGTCCACGCACGCCGCCAGTTCGCCGCGCTCGTCAATCAGCGCCGCTTGAACCGACATCGTATCCGCCATTTGCCGCGTCAGGTCGCGCAGAAGCGTTGTCTTGCCGCTGCCGGGCGCGCCGATGATGAGCACCGACGGCGTTTTGCCCGGAAACAGGGCAGGGAAGCGGCTGATGAGACCATCGGCACAGCCTTGCCATTCGCCCGCAATGCGGATGCACACGGACGCAATGTCCCGCAGCGTGCTCTGCCCGTTTTTGCGCGTGATGTGCCCGCACAGCCCCATGCGGTGGCCGCCGCGCAGCGTCAGGTAGCCGCGCCGGGTCTCGTCTGCGCGCGCGAACAGGCTGTGCCCTGAAAGCGCCTCCGTCAGCGCCTCTACCTGCAGTTGACCGGGAATCCAGTCGAGCTTCGCCGTCCGCGTCGCCGTTACGAACACGGCAGGGCGCTCGGCGCGGATGCGGATTTCGCGCAGTTCGCCCGGCAGCAGCATCGCCAATTCATCCCGGATGCACTCCGGAAAGCAGGGGGAGAGAAAATCGCGTGTTTCATCCCAATTCATGGTATCCCTCCTATTCAAACAGCGTCAGCCCTAATTTCTGGTACAGCGCCCAATCTACCAGCCCGTTCGCTGAAAGCTTGAATGTTTCGCGCGCTTTATCCACCGCGCGCTGCGTTGCTGCGCCGAAAATGCCGTCCGGTGTTCCGAAATAGAAGCCCAGCGCGCGGAGCTTCCGCTGCACGGCGCGAACCATGCTGGAGCGGTCGCCGTTTTTCAGCGTCCGCAGACTGCCGCCCAGTTCGCCGTACGCGCCGCATTCAATGACGACGACCGTCCCGTTGGGTACGCGCGCATAGAGGGCTTCCGCATCGGCGACGCGCATTCGGATGCACCCGTGGCTGGCGTTTGTGCCGATGGACTCCGGGCGGTTCGTGCCGTGAATGCCATAGTCGCCCCACGGGACGTTCAAGCCCAGAAAGCAGGTGCCGAAACCGCCCATCTCGCCCGAAAAGCGCCGGTTGATGCGGAACACGCCCAGCGGCGTCGGCGTATCCCGCGCGCCGGTGGCAATCGGGTATCGCGCGGCGATTTCACTTCCGCAGAACAGCGTCAGCATCTTCTGCTCCACATCAACGTGGATGGCGCAGGCGGTGGAGGCGCTCCGCACGCGCCCGGCAAAGAGCGGAAAAATCAGAACAATCAGCAGAATCAGCAGCGAAAGGAGTCTGCGCAAGGGTGAACAGCCTCCTTTCGGGCGCATCTGCGCTTGCAGAAAGAGCATATGGAGCGCAGCGGACAGATAGAACGCAAAGTTTTTACGCAAAAATGATGAATAACTGCTTGATTTTAACACATCACATGCGTTATAATGGAGATAAAGACAGGGAGGTCTGTCTGGACAATACGATTAGGAGGAAAACCGAATGAAGAAGTTTCTTGCAGTTCTGCTGATGCTCGCCATGCTGCTGTGCGGCGCTGCTTTCGCGGAAGACACAGCCCCCGCGCTGACCAAGGACGTTGTGGTGCTCTTTACCAGTGACGTCCACTGCGGCATTGACCAGGGCTGGGGCTACGCGGGTGTGGCGAATATGCGCAACAGCCTGCAGGCAGACAACCATGTGGTGCTTGTCGATGATGGCGACGCGATTCAGGGCGAAACCATCGGCACGCTGACCAAGGGAAGCGCCATCATCGAGCTGATGAACGCGGTCGGCTACGACATCGCCATCCCCGGCAATCATGAATTTGATTACGGCATGGAGAACTTCCTCGAACTGACCAAGCAGGCGAATTTCCCCTACATCTCCGCAAACTTCACCTGCCGCGATGAGTTGGTTTTCGCGCCCTACGTCATCAAGGAATTTGACGGCGTGAAAATCGCCTTTGTCGGCATGACTACCCCGAACACGATTACCTCCTCCACGCCCGTCTACTTCCAAGACGAGGAAGGCAACTTCATCTACGGCTTCATGCAGGATGAAACGGGCGATAAGCTCTACGCGGCGGTGCAGTCCGCGGTGGATGCGGCGCGCGCGGAAGGCGCAGCGTACGTCGTTGCCATGGGGCATATGGGCATTGAGGAAAGCTGCTCGCCCTACATGAGCACCGAGGTCATCACGCATACCACGGGTATTGATGCGTTCCTTGACGGCCACGCGCACGAGACGATGGCTTGCAACGAAGTTAAGAATGCTGAGGGCAAGACGGTGCTGCGCGCGGCTTGCGGCACGAAGCTGTCCTCCGTCGGCTATCTGCGCATTGCCAAGGATGGCAAGCTGACGACTGGTCTGTACACTTGGACGGTGGACATTGCCGCGCCGAAGCTGCTGAATCTGACGGGCGACGCGGCGGACGCGGTGGCGGCGCAGGTCGCCAAGCTCGACGAAATCCGTCAAACCGTCGTTGCGACCTCTCAGGTGCCGCTCTACGTCAATGACCCCGTTGCGGTGACGGCGGAAGGCACGCCCGTCCGCATCGTCCGCAACGCCGAAACGAATCTGGGTGACCTGTGCGCTGATGCGTACCGCGCGCTGTCCAACGCGGACATTGCGTTTGTCAACGGCGGCGGCATCCGCAAGCAGATTGAAGCGGGCGACATCACGCTTGACGACATTTATAGCGTCCATCCCTTCGGCAACACCATGTGCGTCATCCGCGTGACGGGTCAGCAGGTGCTGGACGCGCTGGAGTGGGGCGCGCGCGCTGTGCCGAGCGAAAACGGCGGCTTCCTGCAGGTATCCGGTCTGACTTACGAGATTCACACGGGTGTCGCGTCCTCCGCCGAGAAGGACGAGAACGGCATGTTTACGCGCGTTTCGGGCGAATACCGCGTCAAGAACGTGATGGTCGGCGGTCAGCCCCTTGAACTGGACAAGACCTACACGCTGGCATCCCACAATTACATGCTGCTTGGCCATGGCGACGGCTACACCATGTTCGACGGCTGCGAAGTGCTGGGCGAGGACATGATGGTTGACAATCAGGTGCTGATTACCTACATCACGACCACCCTCGGCGGCGTGGTGGGCGAACAGTACGCCAACCCCTACGGCGACGGCCGCATTGTGGCGGTGGAGTAAAGCAATTCTTCGGCTGATGATTTCTGCGTTTGCAGGGGTCATCAGCCCCTTTTTTGTGTCCGGTAATTGTTTTCCCACTGTTTTTTGCTTGACAAGCGCCGGAAAAGATGGTATGATAACCGCAATTCAACAGAGACGCAAGTCTCCACAAGGCTATGAAGAGCAGCAGTAGCCGGGAAGTCGCTTTTGCAGAGAGCCGCGAACAGGTGCGAGTGCGGCAGGCGGACACCGGGGAAGAAACAGCTCAGAGCCGCCGCCCGAAAAGCATCTGCGAAAAGCATTTGTTTAGTAGGCACGGACGGGGGAAGCCCGTGACAGCTTCGCGCAATCGTCATTTACGACCGTTGCGGCAGAGATGCTCCGGCGCGCGCCGGGGAAAATTGGGTGGTACCGCGAGAAGTCTTTCGCCCCATGTGTTGGGGTTGAAAGGCGTTTTTTTATACCGCAAAAAAGCAAGGAGGATGACCATGAAGCGGACACATTACTGCGGCGCAATCCGCAAAGAGCATATGGGACAGACGGCGACGCTGTGCGGCTGGGTGCAGAATCGGCGCGATATGGGCGGCGTGATTTTTCTGGATGTGAAGGATCGCGAGGGCGTTGCGCAGGTCGTCTGCAATATGCAGCACCTGCCGCCGGCGGACTTCCACCATGCGGAAACGCTGCATATGCAGAGCGTGATTCAGGTGGAGGGCGAAATCCGTCACCGCGACGAAGAAACGTATAACCCGCGCCTTGCGACGGGCGAGGTGGAGCTGCTGGCAAAGCGCCTTGTCGTCCTCAGCGAAGCGCAGCCCCTGCCGTACTCGATGGACGAGGATGCAAAGGTGCGCGAGGAACTGCGGCTCAAGTACCGCTATCTGGATTTGCGCCGTCCGCAGTTGCAGAAGGCACTCCGCTTCCGGCATCAGGTGCAGATGGCGGCGGAAAAGTACCTGAACGGCGACGGCTTCACCTGCATTGAAACGCCGATGCTCTGCAAGTCCACCCCAGAAGGCGCGCGCGATTACCTCGTGCCCAGCCGCGTGCATCCCGGCAAGTTCTACGCTCTGCCGCAGTCGCCGCAGATTTTCAAGCAGATGCTGATGGTCGGCGGCATGGACAAGTATTATCAGGTCGCCCGCTGCTTCCGCGACGAGGATCTCCGCGCCGATCGCCAGCCGGAGTTCACGCAGGTCGATATGGAGATGTCGTTTGTAGAGCAGGAGGATATCCTCCAGCACTTGGAGCGCCTGTTTAAGAGCATCTTTCGTGACGTGATGGGACGCGAAATCGGCTATGATTTCCCGCGCCTGACGTGGCAGGAGTCCATGGATCGCTACGGCTGCGACAAGCCTGATTTGCGTTTCGGCATGGAGATCCGCGACGTGACGGACTTGGCGGCGGAATGCTCCTTTTCCGTTTTCCGGCGCGTGGCGGACGAGGGCGGCAAGGTGCGCGCGCTCAATTGCAAGGGCTGCGCGGAGAAATTCACCCGCACAACCATCGAAACGCTGACCGACCACGCGCTGGGTTACGGCGCGAAGGGCATGGCGTGGATTCTCATTCACGACAGCGGCGAGGTCAACTCCATTTTGCAAAAGTACTTCACCAAGGCGCAGTGGCAGACGCTGCTGACCGCGCTGGATGCCCAAAATGGCGATTTTATTCTCTTCTGCGCCGATAAGTTCCAAACCGTCTGTCGAACGCTGTGCGGCTTGCGCCTCGAAGTCGGTGATATGCTGGGTTTGCGCGACAAGCAGGATTACCGCTTCTGCTTCGTCACCGACTTCCCGGAGTTCGAGTGGTCGGACGAAGAACAGCGCTATATGGCGATGCACCACCCCTTCACCATGCCGTACGAGGAGGATTTGCCCTACCTGATGACCGATCCCGCGCGGGTGCGCTCACAGGCGTATGACGTGGTGCTGAACGGCATTGAGCTGGGTTCCGGCTCGATTCGTATCCACCGCCCGGACGTGCAGGCGCTGATGTTCCGCGCCTTGGGCTTCACCGAGGAAACAGCCCGCGCCCGCTTCGGCTTCATGATTGACGCCTTCAAGTACGGTACGCCGCCGCACGGGGGATTCGCTTTCGGGCTTGACCGGCTTGTGATGCAGCTGCTTGGCGCGGATTCCCTGCGCGACGTGATTGCCTTCCCGAAAGTGCGCGACGCATCCGATTTGATGACGAGCGCGCCGGATTTTGTTGATGCCGAGCAGCTGGAAGTGCTGCAATTGGGCGTTTCGACGGCGGCGGAGGCAGAGAAGCATCCGCAGAAAAAGCGCCCGACGATGGCGATTAAGACCGTCGCGGAGCTGGCGAAGCTGTCCCTGACGGCAGAAGAAGAAGTGACAATGGGCGAGGAGCTGAACACAATTCTTGGATTTGCTGAAGCCTTGCAGGAAGTGGACACGACCGACGTTCCGCAGACGGCGCACGTCATTCCAACGGAAAACGTACTGCGCGAGGACATTCCGGCGGCGCCCTTTGACCGCGATTTGCTGCTCTCCAACGCGCCGACGCACACCGAAGACTGCGTGAATGTGCCGCAGACATTCGATTAAGGGAGGAATCAGGCATGAAAATTACCCGAATGACGCTGCTGGAACTGTCCGATGCCATGCAGCGCGGCGATTTGACCTCCCGCGAGGTCACACAGGCGTATCTCGACCGCATCCATCAGGTGGAGGGCAAGGTGCAGGCGTATATCAGCCTGAACGAGGAAGAAGCGCTCCGTCAGGCGGATGAATGCGACAAGAAGCGGCAGCAGGGCGAAAAGGTGTCGCCGCTTTGTGGCATTCCCGTCGCCGTGAAGGACAACATCTGCGTCAAGGGCGGCAAAACCACCTGCGCATCCAAAATGCTGGCGGATTTCGTATCGCCGTACTCCGCCACGGTCTGGGAGAAATTGCAGGCGGCGGGCTGCGTCCTGCTCGGCAAGACGAATCTGGATGAGTTCGCAATGGGCTCATCCACCGAAAACAGCGCGTTTCACCCCACGCATAACCCGCGTGATTTGTCGCGCGTGCCGGGCGGGTCGTCCGGCGGTTCGGCAGCGTGCGTCGCGGCGGATGAAGCCCCATTCTCCCTCGGCAGCGACACCGGCGGCTCCATTCGCCAGCCCGCGGCGTTCTGCGGCGTTGTTGGCATGAAGCCGACGTATGGCATGGTCAGCCGCTATGGGTTGGTCGCGTTTGCCTCGTCGCTGGATCAAATCGGCCCGATGACGAAAACTGTGGCGGATAACGCGCTTGTGCTGGACGCGATTGCCGGCTACGATTGCCGCGACACGACCTCCATCAAACGCGGCTATACGCCCATGAACCGTGAAATGAAAGCAGGCGTGAAGGGCTTGCGCATCGGTCTGCCGAAGGAAATGTTCGGCGAGGGCTTGTCCGCAGATGTCCGAAAAGCCGTCATGAACGCTGCCAAAACGCTCGAACGCCTTGGCGCGACGGTGAAGGAAGTCAGCATTCCGTCGCTGAAAGTCGCGCTTCCGGCGTATTACGTCCTGTCCTCGGCGGAAGCCAGCTCGAACCTTGCGCGTTTTGACGGTGTTCGCTATGGGCATCGTGCGGCGGAATATGCTGATTTGGAGGAATTGTACCTGAAGAGCCGCAGCGAGGGCTTCGGCGCGGAGGTCAAGCGGCGGATTCTGCTGGGCACTTACACGCTGTCCGCCGGGTACTTCGATGCGTACTACAAGAAGGCATTGCAGGTGCGAACGCTCGTCATCCGCGAACTGAACGCGGTGCTGAAGGACGTTGACTGTCTGCTTTCGCCCGTCGCGCCGACGACTGCCTACAAAATTGGCGAAAAGACGATGTCGCCGCTGGAAATGTACCTCGGCGATATTGATACCGTCCCGGTGAATATCGCGGGCATTCCGGGCTTGTCGCTGCCTTGCGGGCTTGACCGCGCGGGGCTGCCCGTCGGCGTGCAGCTGATGGGCGCGACCTTCTCCGAACCGCTGCTCTACCGAGTCGGCTATGCGCTGGAAGAGGCGCTGGGCGAAATCTGCAAGGAGGCGACGCTGTAATGGCTTGGAAGATGATGGACGGATATGAAATGGTCATCGGCTTGGAGGTTCATGTGGAGCTGAAAACGAAGACCAAAATCTTCTGCGCCTGTCCGACGACCTTCGGCGCAGCGCCGAACACGCAGTGCTGCCCGGTCTGTATGGGCTTTCCGGGCACGCTGCCGGTGCTCAATCGGCAGGTGGTGCATTACGCGGTGCTGGCGGGGCTGGCGACGGGCTGCACGATTGCGCGTTACTCCAAACAGGACAGAAAGAATTATTTCTATCCCGACCTGCCCAAAGCGTACCAAATCAGCCAGTACGACCTGCCGCTGTGCGTCGGCGGGCACTTGATGGTGGAGACGGAAGCGGGCGAGAAGCGCATTGGCATCACGCGCATCCACATCGAGGAGGACGCGGGCAAGCTCGTGCATGACCCGGAGAAGGGGACGCTCATCGACTGCAACCGCTGCGGCGTTCCGCTGATTGAAATCGTGTCTGAGCCGGATATTCGCACGCCGCAGGAGGCTGTCGCGTACCTGCACAAGCTGAAGGCGGTCATCGAGTACACGGGTGTGAGTGACTGCCGGATGCAGGAGGGTTCGCTCCGCTGTGACGTGAACTTATCCATCCACAAAAAGGATGAACCGTTCGGCACGCGCACGGAAATGAAAAACTTGAACTCGTTCACGTCCGTTCAGCGCGCGATTGAGGAGGAATACCGCCGGCAGGTGGAGGCAGTCAAGAAGGGCGAAGCGATTGTGCAGGAGACGCGCCGCTTCGACCAGAGCACGGGCAAAACGTCCTCCATGCGCCGCAAGGAGAACGCCAACGACTACCGCTATTTCCCCGACCCCGACTTAGCGCCCATTGTGCTGAGCGACGAAGTCATTGCCGGGTGGCGCAAGGAACTGCCGCAGCTGCCGGATGTGCGCAAGGCGGCGTACATGGCGGATTACGGGCTGACGGCGTACGCGGCGGAGCAACTGGTCTCCAGCAAATATCTGGCGGACTACTTTGAAACGGCGGCGCAGTCCACCACGGCGGTCAAAATGCTGGCGAACCTGATGATCAGCGAAGTGTTCCGCCTGCTGGATGGCGAGGATGCGAAAATCCCGCTGAACCCGGCGGCCTTGGCGAAGATTGCGGACATGACGGAGCAGAGCCTCATCAGCGTCGGCACGGCGAAAAAGACGATAGACGCGCTCTGGGACACGCCCGAAGATCCGGAGGAATACGTCACCCGCATGGGAGTGATGCAAATCAGCGATGAAGCGGTGTTGGCAGAGTACGTCCGCAAAGCCATCGACACGCACCCGGAGATGGTCGCGGGCTACCGCAAGGGCAAGCTGACGCTGAAAAACGCGCTGATGGGCGTGGCAATGGGGCTTTCCGGCGGCAAGGCGAACCCGGTGGTGCTGCAAAAGCTGATGGACGCGGCGCTGGACGCATAATAGCAGGAAGGAATTACGCAATTCATGTCAATCGAAAAGGTACGCGCAGCATTTGCCGCGCTGGGAATTGCCGACCGCATCCGCGAACTCGATGAAATCCAGCGCAACGGTCGCTTTGGCGGCACAGGCGCTGGGCTGTGAGCCGGGGCGCATCGCGAAAACGCTCTCGTTTCAGGGCAAGGAGCAGCCGATTCTGGTTGTTGCGGCGGGGAATGGCAAAATCGACAACCACCGCTTCAAGGAGCGCTTCGGCGTGAAGGCGAAGATGCTCGCATCGGAGGAAGTGCCGGAGAAAATTGGCCATGCCGTCGGCGGTGTCTGCCCGTTCGCAGACGCGCCCCCAAGCTGCTCTTCCCCCAAGATTCTGTGAAGAACCAAAATTCGCGGCGCATCTTGGCGTATTCTCATTTGGAAATAGTATAAAATTGCATACGAAAAAGACCACGCGCCGAAAATCGGTCATGCGTGGTCTTTTTCATATGCGGCAAAATCAGGGAATCAGCAGACGTCCGCAGCTTTCGCACTCCACAATCTCGCCGTTGGCGGACGTGACGCGGCTCAGCACTGCCGACGGCAGCGACATATTGCATCCGCTGCACTGGTTGTTAATCAGCCGAGCGAGCGGCGGCGTGATGCGCTTCTTAATCTCGTGATAGCGTGCCAGCAGCTCCGGCGAAATGCCCTCGCCCTTCTTTGCGACGATGGCCTTCTGTGCCTTCAGGGCAGCTTCCTTTTCCGGTGATTCCTTGTCGTACTGCTTCTTGAGATTATCAAATTCTTCCTTCAGCTTAATGGCATCGCGGCGCAGGCTGCGTTCCTTCTGATCGTAATCGTTGGCATCCTTTGCCATGCGCTTCATTTCCTGCTCATAGCTGCCAATCGTCTCCAGAAAGCGGTTCACTTCGCTCAGCAGCGCTTTCGTATCATCCAATTCGGTCGGAGGATTCTGCTCGAAGCGGCTTTGCAGGTGGCGCAGCTGTTCTTCGCAGCGGGTGATGGCATCGCGGATGGCATCCTTGCGGTCAGAGAGAATCGCCACCTGTTCCTCCATCTGCTTGTACTGCTTCTGCTTGGCGTTGAACTGCGTGCGGCAGGTATTCATCTTCTGGCGCAGCGGACTGCGGCTCAGCTCCTGTTCGAGTTTGTCAGCCTTGCGGTCTTCCACTTGATACTGCCATAACATAGCAAGCTGGTCCATAAGTACCTCCTTGATAAACAGCGTGCCGGAGGGCACGGACGGTCACTCATACGCGCTGCGTTCGGAGCGCGAAATGTGCATTTTCCATTGTACTATATCCGGCGCGTTTTGTAAAGCCTTCATGAGCGCAAAAATACCGGGATTTTCCGTGGCAAAGTGTCCCGCCTCCAACAGCACCACGCCGTGGTAGGATGCATCCAGCGCAATGTGGTGCTTCACCTCGCCCGTGAGGAAAGCATCCGCGCCCATGGCGTGCGCATCCGCCCACTCGTCGCACCCGCCGCCGGAGCAGAGACCGACGCGGTGGATGAGCGCCTCCCGATGCCCCATCACGCGCACTGTGTCGCCCAACTGCCGCGCGGCAAAATCCGCGAATGCTTCCGCCGTCATCGGTGCGGATAAATCTCCCACGCGCAGGAATCCCTCGCCGACGATGTTCTCCAGCCCCAGCAATCTCGCCAGCGTGTCGTTCATGCCGCCGGGCGCTTGGTCGAAGTTCGTGTGCGCGGCAATCAGCGATAAGCCGTTTGCAATCAGCCGAATCAGCAGATGCCCCTCGTAATCCGCCTCAGTCAGGTGCTTCCGGGCGGAAAACATCAGGGGATGATGCGTCACAATCAGGTTCGCGCCCGCTGCCAGCGCATCGTCAATCACGCGGTCGGTCACGTCCAGCGCAAGGTGGATGCCCGTCACCTCCGCCTGTGGATTGCCCACCAGCAAGCCGGAATTGTCGAAATCCGCCTGTGTGTCAAACGGCGCAAGCGCGTCAATCAGCTCGTAAACCCGCTGTACCGTCAGCATAATGCACCCTCCAATTCCGTGATTTTCCGTTGATAAAAGTCGATTTCCGCCGCAATTTCGCCGCGAATCCGGCTTACATCACCCGTTGCGGATGCAAGCCCGGTCAGGCGGTCAGCCATCACCTTGATGCGGTAGCGGCAGTAGTCCAGCAGCATTTTCGGCGGATTCTGCACCCACAGCAAGCGCCCGTAGTGCACTTCCTCCGCCGTCCAGCCTTCCGCCTGCCCCGGTTCGGCGCGCCAGAAGATGTAGAAGCGCCCCGCCGCTTGGCAGAGTTTCTCCTGCACGATGTGGTAGCCGATTTCAGGCAATGTCCGGCGGACGAGCGGCTGCTCCGTATGCGAGGAAAGCACCAGTACCGCTCCGCAGAGCTTCTCTGCGCCGCTAAGCAGCACCGCGCGGATGGTTTCGCCGCCCATGCCCATCATCGACACACACCCGCAAGGTTCGGTCAGCGCATCCAGCCCGTCGGCGAGCCGCACATGCGCACGCTTCTCCAAATGATGGCGGCGGACGCTTTCTTCCGCGTGGAGAAGTGCCTTTGGGCTGACATCTGCCAGAATCATCTCTTGGCAAATGTTGTGCGTCAGCAGATAGCAGGGGAGCAGCGCGTGATCTGTGCCGATATCCGCGCCCAGCGCACACGGCTCGTACAGCTGCGCGGCGAGGGATAGTCTTTCGTCGAGCATAACGCCTCCCAAAAACGGCCCTGCCGCCAATTCGTGGACAGAGCCGCAAATGTTATTCCGTATAGTAGTCGCGCAGTTTCTTGGAACGGCCGGGGTGGCGAATCTTGCGCAGTGCCTTTGCTTCAATCTGGCGGATACGTTCGCGGGTGACGTTGAACTCCTTGCCAACTTCCTCCAGCGTGTGCGCCTGTCCATCCTCCAGCCCGAAACGAAGGCGGATGACCTTCTCCTCGCGCGGGGTCAGTGTGTGCAGCACTTCCTGCAATTGTTCGCGCATCATGGCGTTGGACGCCACCTCCGCCGGCGCGGGCGCGTTCTCATCCTCGATGAAGTCGCCCAGATGGCTGTCCTCTTCCTCGCCAATCGGGGTTTCCAGCGACACCGGCTCCTGCGCAATCTTGATGATTTCGCGCACCTTGCTCTCGCTGATGCCCATTTCCTTCGCGATTTCCGCGGGTGTGGGGTCGCGCCCCAGCTCCTGCGCCAGCTGACGATTGACGCGAATCAGTTTGTTGATGGTCTCCACCATGTGCACGGGAATGCGAATCGTGCGCGCCTGATCGGCGATGGCGCGGGTAATCGCCTGCCGAACCCACCACGTCGCGTAGGTGGAAAACTTGTAACCTTTGGTGTAGTCGAATTTTTCTGCCGCTTTGATTAAGCCGAGGTTGCCCTCCTGAATCAGGTCAAGAAACTGCATTCCGCGCCCGACATAGCGCTTGGCGATGGACACCACAAGGCGCAGGTTCGCTTCACTGAGCTTCTTTTTTGCCGCTGCTTGCTCCTCTGGCGTGCCTTCCGCAATCTGCTTTGCCAGCGCAATTTCTTCTTCGGTGGTCAACAGGGGATATTTGCCGATTTCTTTCAAATACAGGCGGACAGGGTCGTCGGAACTCACGCCGTCGGGGACGGACAGGTTAATCGTGTCAATGGGGGTATCCTCGCTGGACTGCGCGGGCTGCGGGTCGTTTTCATTGATGACGGTCACGCCGAGCGCTTCGAGATTCTCCAGCACCTTGTCCAGCTGATCCGGCTCGATGTAGAGATCCATCAGGCGTTCCATAATCTCCTTGTAGGTCAGCGTGCCCTTTTTCTTGCCGTATTCATAGAGGTCATCAAGCCGCTTTTGGCGGCCATCCGGGTTTTGTGTCAAGCGGAATCCACTCCCTTCAGCCCAACAGGGAATCATCAATCCATGTAGTCCACCAGATTCTTGGACATGTTCGGGCGCTTGATCTTGCGCAGCGCCTTCACCTCAATTTGGCGGATGCGTTCGCGGGTGACGTTGAACGCCTTGCCAACTTCCTCCAGCGTACGCTGCTGACCGTCATCCAGCCCGTAGCGCATCCGGATGACCTGCTCTTCGCGCGGCGTCAGCATGTGCAACACGTCGGAAAGCGTCTGCTTCATCATGCTTTCCGCCACAATCTGGGAGGGCGGCGGCGTCTTGTCGTCTTCGAGGAAGTCGCCGAGGTGACTGTCCTCCTCCTCGCCAATCGGGGATTCGAGCGACACCGGCTCCTGCGCAATCTTGATGATTTCCTGCACCTTGCTCACGCTGATGCCCAGTTCCTTCGCGATTTCCTCCGGGCGCGGCTCACGCCCCAGCTTCTGCTGAAGCTGGCGGTTCACGCGCACGATGCGGTTAATTGTTTCCACCATGTGCACGGGAATGCGGATGGTACGCGCCTGATCGGCAATCGAGCGGGTGATAGCCTGCCGAATCCACCACGTCGCGTAGGTGGAGAACTTGAAGCCCTTGGTGTAGTCGAACTTCTCCACTGCCTTCATCAGACCGAGGTTGCCCTCCTGAATCAGGTCGAGCAGACTCATGGAGTTCTTGCTGCGCCCGACGTACTTCTTGGCAATCGACACGACAAGGCGCAGGTTCGCTTCGCTCAGGCGGCGTTTCGCCTCGTTGCGGATAGCGGGGTCGTCGCTTTCCAGCTGCTTGGCAACTTCAATTTCCGCTTCGCTCGTTAGCAGCGGAATGCGCCCGATTTCCTTCAAATACATGCGCACCGGGTCGTCGGCAGAAATGACATCAGCTTCGCTCAGGTCGTCGTTCAGTGCGGGATCGGGCACTTCCATGGCAGCGGGGGATGTATCCGGGATTTCCGCGGAATCCACCACGGTCACGCCCAGACTCTCCAGCTTGTCCAGCACCTTCTCCAGCTGATCGGCCTCAAAAAAAGTATTGCCCAGACGATCGGTCACTTCCTGATAAGTGATCGTGCCTTTGTTTTTTGCGTATTCGTACAGTTCGTCAAGCGGTGACGGACGGCCATTCTGCGAAAGCGTCAAGTTGAACTCTCCTTCTTGTGATACAGCCGGGTTTTCCGGCTCGGTAGCGATAAACAAATTGCAATTTCCATAACGACTGCATTATTTCAGTCGGTTGATGGTGGCAGTCAGCTGCTTTGCTTCATCCAGCGCCTGCATTTTTTCTGCGCCGGAGAGCGTTTTGATGCGCTTCATAATCTCGTCGTACTGCGCGCGTGCTCGTTTCAGGCGCATCCGCGATAGGCAGTCGTGCGCCATTTGCAGCATTTGATCCGTGCTTTCGCCGCTCTGCGCCATCAGCAGATGACTGACGCGGGCGCGCACCACCTCGTCGCTCTGGCTTTCCACCAGCGACGCGGCGGACACACCGCTTTGCAGCTGCAGAAACAGCTCCTTGAGCAGCAGGTCGCGGAAGTCGTCCTCCTGCGCCAAATCTTCCGGCAGACGCGATGAGGCAATCAGCGAAAGCAGCAGCTCCTCCGCGCGTACATCCTCGTCGGCGTTTTCCGGCTCCGGGACAGGCGTCGCGGGCGGACGAGCGATTCGCGCGGGCAGGGGAGGCGCAGAAGTGATGTCCTTCGGCGGCGTCATGCCGATTTGCGCAATCAGCACATCGCGGCTGAAGCCCGTCTGCACGATGAGCTCCTGCAGGGCGTTCTCCATCTCCACCGGCTCCAAGTTCCGCAGGATCGCGGCGCACGCCTTCGCGTAGGCGGTTCGCCCCTCCTGCGTGGTCAGGTCGTGTTCCGCGCGAAGCCGACGCATCCGATAGGCTTGCGGCGTCAGGGCAGGCAGCTTGTCGAAGCCTTCTTTCCCGTCGCGGCGGATGAATTCGTCCGGGTCAAGCCCGTCGGGAAAATCCAGCACGCGCGCCGGAATGCCTTCCGCCTCCAGTATGTCCAGACCGCGCAGGATGGCGTGCTGCCCCGCGCTGTCGCCGTCGTAGGACAAGTATACCATCGGCGCAAAGCGCTTGAGCAGCTTTGCCTGTTCATTCGTCAGCGCCGTGCCGAGTGTCGCGCAGACGCCGGTCACGCCGAACTGCGTCAGCGAAACGACGTCCATGTACCCCTCGACCAGCACCACACGCTCCAAGTGCCGCTCTTTGCGCAGAAGATTTGCCGCGTACACGCCCAAACGCTTGTTGAAAATGGGTGTGTCGGACGTGTTGAGGTACTTCGGCTGCACGTTCTCAATCGCGCGCCCGCCAAACGCCAAGACGTTGCCGTACTGGTCGATGATGGGGAAAATCGCGCGGTTGCGGAACATGTCAAAAGCGCGGCGCGGGCGCGCAGGGCGATCCGCCGTCGCTTCCTCCGCGTCTTTGATGACAATCAGCCCAGCCATTTGCAGCTCTTCGGTGGTGTAGCCCTTTGCCTGCATCGCGCGGGTTAAAGCGTCCCAGCTGTTCGGCGCTGCGCCCAGACCGAATTTGCGGATGACGCCGTCGGATACGCCGCGGCGCTTCAAATAATCCAGCATCGGCTGCCCCGCGGGGGTGAAGAGCGTTTCGTAGAAGAAGTGCGCCGCATCCCGATTGCACGCCAGCAGTCGCTCACGCTGCGTCTGCCGCCGCTGATAATCCGGGTCAGCCTCCATCTGCGGCAGCGGCATGTGCAGCTGATCCGCCAGATGCTTCACCGCTTCGGGAAACGGCAGATGTTCAATCTCCATCACAAAATGGATGACGCTGCCGCCCGCCTTGCAGCCGAAGCAGTAGAACAGCTGCTTTTCCGGATCCACGGAGAAAGATGCGGTTTTCTCTCCATGGAAGGGGCATAGCCCCCAGTATTTGCGCCCATTCTTTTTGAGCTGGACGTACTGCCCAACGATCTGAACGATGTCCGCACGCGCGCGGAGCTCATCCAGCCAAGAAGGCGGAAAACGCACGGCACCGCTCACCTCCCTCAAAAAGCGTTCTGTCAAGGAACACAAAAAGCACACCCGGAACCAACAGGAAACGGGGAACGCATTGTGTTATTTGGATGGCTTGCAGGGCTGTCTCTGCTCATCCATCAGTTTAATTCGCCAAGAAATCGAAATTTCCTGCTTGTTTCAGCCTTGTGTTTTTGGAATCTTCGGAAAAAAAGCGGGAAAATGCGAAGAACGCTTGTTATATTGCCGAAAACCCGCTCGGCACGAACAGCTGCTGATAGGTGCGGATGGCGTAGCGGTCGGTCATGCACGATACAAAGTCGCACACAGCGCGTGCCGTGCCTTCCTTGTAGCCGATGAGCACGAACTCCTCCGGCATTTCGCCCGGATGCTCGCTGTAATAGCTGAACAGCGCTTCCACAACGTGTTTGCAGCGCTCTTCCTCCGCCTGCCGCCACTGGTCGCGGTATACGCGCGCAAACATGAACTCCCGCAGGCCGTCCATGGTTTCCTGCACCAGCGGCGACATGGTCAGCTTCGGTTTGTCCGCGCTGCACGTCACAATGTCGCAAATCATGGTGTTGATGCGCTCGCCGTGCGTCTGCCCCAGCACCTTCAAGCAGTCCGCCGGCAGTTCAAAGGGCTGCAAGACTCCGGCGCGCAGGGCATCATCCAAATCGTGATTCAAATACGCAATCCGATCGGCGCGGCGGACGCACTGCCCCTCCAGCGTTGCGGGAAACTGCTTGCCAGAGTGACAGAGGATGCCGTCGCGCACCTCCCACGTCAGGTTCAGCCCGTTTCCGTCGTTCTCCAGCGCCTCGACGCAGCGCTTCGACTGCTCGTTGTGCCGGAAGCCTTCGGGCATTAGCCTGTCCAGCGCGTGCTCGCCGATGTGCCCAAACGGCGTATGCCCCAAATCGTGCCCCAGCGCAATTGCTTCCGTCAAGTCCTCGTTCAGCTGAAGACACCGCGCCAGCGTCCGGGCAATCTGCGCCACTTCCAGCGTGTGCGTCAGCCGCGTGCGGTAGTGGTCGCCTTCAGGCGCGAGGAACACTTGCGTTTTGTATTTCAGGCGGCGAAACGCTTTGCAGTGGATGATGCGGTCGCGGTCGCGTTGGAAGTCCGTGCGCATCGGGCAGGGGTCAATCGGCTTTTCGCGCCCGCGCGTGTCCTTCGCGCAGACCGCCCGCGGTGATAGACGCTGTGCCTCCTCCTGTTCCAATCGTTCCCTGATGGTCATCGTCGTTTCCCTCCTCTCTTTGCATTATAATTACAACATCGAGGGGCAAAAATCCTTGCGAAATCACAAATTTGACGCGAAAAATTCACACTTTACAAATCTGCGTTTTTATGCTATGATACTTGACTGTATCAACAAATTCGCAACGGGAGGAAAACTGACCCCATGAAGAAGAAATCAACCGCGAAGAAAGTATTGCTGACCATCCTCGGCGTCCTGCTGGCGCTGGTAATCGTGCTGGTGGGCACGGTCTACGTCATCTGGCACGACGAAATCACAACGCTGCTGTCCTTTCAGCAGGTGACACAGCGCGATGAAAGCCATAAGGATGGTTCGGTGTATGTGCTGAATGTCTCCGGCGGCTACCATTTCGATGAGTTCCTGGCGCAGGGCGGCGCGTCCAATGACACGGAGCTTATCTCCTTTATCACGAACAGCATCACCAAGGGCATTATCCCCATGAACATCAAAACCTCGGAAATCGCCTGCTCCGCTTTCACCGCGGATACGGCGGACGGCGACCGCGTTTTCGGCCGCAACTACGATTTCCACGAGACGAACACCGTCATCGTCTACACGAATCCGGGCAACGGCCGTCATGCTTCCTATTCCACGGTGGACTTGCAGTTCCTCGGCTTAGACAGCACGAAGGACGTGACCACCTTTGGGCAGAAGATTCTCACGCTTGCCGCTCCTTTTGCGCCGCTGGATGGCGTGAATGACGCGGGCGTGGCGTGCGGCATCTTCATGTCCTATCAGGGCGGAGAGAAGGTCGCCGCGACGAATCAGCAGACCGACAAGCCGGATTTGACCTCGACTACGATGCTCCGCATGATTCTGGACTACGCCGACTCCGTTGAAGAAGCGGTCGAACTGGTGGAAAAGTACGACCTGCACGACTCCGCGAAGACGAGCTTCCATTATATGATTGCGGATTCCACGGGCAAGAGCGCGATTCTGGAGTGGGTGTCCGACAGCAGCGACGACGACGCGGACGGCGCGAACCGCCAACTCAACGTCATCTGGAACGACGCTGACCCGCTCTCCGGCGCGACGGACTGGCAGATGATTACCAACTTCATCATCACGCCGGATTACTACACGGCGGACGCGAACAAACCGGGTCTTGACCGCTATGAGCTTCTGCGCGACCGTCTGGCGGAACTGAACGGCGTCGTGGCGGACGAAGAAGCGGCGATGGGTCTGCTCGATGCGGTCAGCCGCCGCGACTGGGGCAATCCGGGCGATTCCAACTCGCTGACGATTCACTCTGCCGTCTATAACCTCACGGACAAGACGGTGCTGTGGGTTGGCAATGAGCATTACGGCGAAGAAGGCTACACGTTCCGCTTCAGCCTGAATAAATAATACTATTTCCAAATGAGAATGCGCCAAGATGCGCCGCGAATTTTTCGCTCTGGCTAACGGGAGTGGAATGCAGCGTAGCAGCGCTACGCTAAATGGAATGACCGGACGACAGAGCGGAAAAGGCGCAAGCAGATGGCGCAGGTGAATTTGGAAATAGTATAAGGACACAAAACATCCCCGGAAGCGTCATGCCTCCGGGGATAAATTTATTGGGGGGGATGAATTACTTGCCCAGCATCGCCGCGCCGATGATACCCGCATCCGGGCCGAGCTTCGCCAGCTCAATGCGCGCCGATGGGAGCGTCTTGTACAGCACATAGCGCCGCGTTTCCGCACGAACAGCGTCCAGCAGGAAGTCGCCCGCTTTGCTTACGCCGCCGCCCAGCACGATAACCTCCGGGTCAATGCAGTTAACTAGGCTGGCAACCAGCTGACCCAGATACTTCACATAGCGGTGGAACACCTTGAGCGCGATTTCGTCGCCGTTCTTCGCCGCGTCGAAAACAACCTTCGCGTTCACGCGGTTCAGGTCGCCCTCGCACACCTTCACAATTTCACTTTCCGGGTGCACCGCGCAGAGCTCGCGCGCCATGCGGATGATGGCGGTCGCGGAGCAGTAGCGCTCGACGCAGCCGTAGTTGCCGCAGGTGCACGGCTCGCCGTCAAGTTCGAGAATCATGTGGCCGATTTCGCTGCCGACGCCGTGGAAGCCGTTCCAGACCTTGCCATTAAAAACGATGCCGCCGCCGACGCCTGTGCCGAGGGTGACGAACACACTGCTGTCCGAACCAGCGCTCACGCCCGCGACGCTCTCTGCCAGCCCTGCGACCGTCGCGTCATTGCCGACGAAAACGGGCTTGGCAATGTGCTTGTTGAACTCCTGCACAAACGGCACATCCACCCAGCCGAGGTTGGTGCAGAACGCAATATTGCCCGTGCGGGGGTCGGTTACGCCGGGAACGCCCGCGCCGATGGCCTTCACGTCACCCAGCGTGTAGCCGCCCTTGTCGATGGTGTCCAGCACGCAGTCCGCCATCGCTTTCACCTGCATGTCGAAGGGGATATCCGTGCGGGTGACGATGCCGCCCTTGCACAGAATCTTGCCGCTTTCGTCCACCAGACCGACCTGAATGCCTGTGCCGCCAACGTCAATACCAACATAAATCATGGGAAAAAGCCTCCTGTATATTGTAATTGTGAAAATACGTTAGTCCTGATTCTGCGCGTCGGGATTGGAACGCTTCATGATCATTTCGTTCATGCGGCGGTCAAGCTCCCGTGCGGCGCTGAAACCGAGCTTCTTCATGGACAGGTTGCGCGCCGCCACCTCGATGATGATGGCGAGGTTGCGCCCCGGCCGTACCGGCATGGTCTGGCTGGGTACTTTCACGCCGAGAATCGTGATGTACTCGTCATTCAGCCCAAGCCGGTCGTACTCCTTGCCCTCGACCCACTTCTCCATGTGAATCACAAGGTCAATGGACTTGCTCTGCGCGACGGCGCCGATGCCGTACATCGCGCGGATGTCGATGATGCCGATGCCGCGAATCTCCATGAAGTGGCGCACCATCTCCGGGCATTCGCCGGTCAGACGGTTGTCCGACACGCGGCAGATGTCCACCACGTCGTCCGCCACCAGCTGATGCCCGCGGCGAATCAGCTCCAGTGCGGCTTCACTCTTGCCAACGCCGCTGTCGCCCGTAATCAGCACGCCCATGCCGTATACCGATACCAGAACGCCGTGGCGCGTTACGCGCGGAGCGAGGCAGCGGTTCAGGTAGTTGATGGCGGTGAAGAAGAACTTCGTCGTCACCATTCCGGTCTGATAGACGGCGATATTGCGCGCGGCGGCGGCTTCCAGCAGCTCTTCCGGCGGATGCATCCCGCGGCAGATGATGACGCAGGGAATGTCGAAGGAGAAGTACTTTTTGAGCATTTGACGGCGTACTTCCGGTTCAAGGTTCTCCAAATACGTCATTTCGACCTTGCCGATGACCTGTGGACGCTCAAATGGGAAATATTCATAGAAGCCGCAGAACTGCATACCCGGACGGTTCAGGTCGGTGGTGCGGATATCCCATTCCGTCTGCGTGGAAGGGGACAGCACCGTCAATTGAAGCGTCTTGGCAAAGTCGGCTGCCTGTACCATAGGAAACCTCCTAAATACTATGCAAAATCAGTCAAAAAGAATCCGCTGGATATACCGCGCCACGCCGTCCTCCTGATTCGTCCCGCAGACGGCAAAGCCCATGCGCTTCACGTCCTCGCGCCCGTTGCCCATGCACACGCCGTGCCCGGCGGCGCGCAGCATCGACACGTCGTTCAGGCTGTCGCCGAACGCCATGCACTGCGAAAGTGGGAAGCCCATTTCCTCCGCGCAGACGGACAATGCGTGTCCTTTCGTCGCCAGCGGGGGATTGACCTCCAGAAAGTACGGCTTCGAGCAGGTCAGCGCGACGGACTCGCCGAACTGCGCCTGTGCCTCCGCCAGCATCTGCACAACCTGCTCCGGCGGCGCCATCATCAGCAGCTTCGTCGTCGGCGCAGATAGATGCTGCTCCAAATCGCCGACGTACACGCCGCGCAGGGACGAGCTTTCCGCATATGCGCGGGCATAATCCCCCTGCTGATTATAGTAGAAGCAATCGCCCGCGTACGTCTGGCAGTAGCATCCGCGCTCCTTGGCGAACCGGGCGACCTGCCGTGCGATGTCCGCGGGAATCGTCAGTTCATGCAGCGTTGTTCCGTCCGGCTGGGCGATTACCGCTCCGTTGGCGCAGATGACCCGGCTCGCGCACCCGATGCGCTTTGCAAACCCCGCCATGCTGCAATAGGTGCGTCCGCTGGCGGGCAGGATGAAGATGCCCGCTTCACTTGCGCGGCGCAGGACGGATACTGTTTCGTCCGAAATCGTGCGGTCGTCCCGCAGCAGCGTATCATCCAAATCAAACGCAATGGCGCGAATGACCGGCTTCAACTCTCTCACCTCACAGCAGAAATCACTCTCACGTTCTATTATAGCAAAGAATTCGAGGTTGCGCCATAGCGTTTTGCAGAAAAAGGTCGGATTTCGTGAAAATTTTTGTGCGAAATCAGCAGGAGTTTTTGCTTTTTGGTGGAAATGTACATGAGAATCCCTTGGGAAAGGAAAGGAGAAACGTTCCGATGATGAATCGTGATGAAGCACGCCGACTGGCACGCGAGCTGGTTGCGCAGATGACGCTGGAGGAGAAGGCCTCCCAGCTCCGTTTTGACTCGCCTGCCATTCCGCGGCTGGGCATTCCGGCGTATAACTGGTGGAATGAATCCCTGCACGGCGTGGCGCGCGCGGGCACGGCGACGGTGTTCCCGCAGGCGATTGGTCTGGCGGCGATTTTCGACGAGGACTTCCACGAAATGGTGGCAAGCGTCATCAGCACCGAGGCGCGCGCGAAATACAACGGGCAGTCTGCGCATGGCGACCGCGACATTTACAAGGGCTTGTCCATGTGGAGCCCGAACATCAACATCTTCCGTGACCCGCGCTGGGGCCGCGGTCATGAGACATATGGTGAAGATCCGTATCTTACCAGCCGGCTGGGCGTACGGTTCATCAAGGGCTTGCAGGGCAATGGCAAGTACCTCAAGGTCGCCGCGTGTGCCAAGCATTTCGCGGTGCACTCCGGCCCGGAAGCCATCCGCCATTCCTTCGACGCCGTGGCGAACCCGAAGGACATGAACGAGACGTATCTGCCCGCGTTCGAGGCGGCAGTGAAGGAAGCGAAGGTGGAGAGCGTCATGGGCGCGTACAACCGCGTCAACGGCGAACCTGCCTGCGGATCGAAGACGCTGCTGGTGGACATTCTGCGCAATAAGTGGCAGTTTGAGGGGCATGTGACGTCCGACTGCTGGGCAATTCGCGACTTCCACGAGCATCACCATGTGACCGATACCGCGCCGGAATCGGCGGCGCTGGCGCTCAAAAACGGCTGCGACGTCAACTGCGGCAACACCTACCTGCATATGTTGACCGCGTATCAGGAGGGCCTGGTGACGGAGGAGGACATCACGACCGCCTGCGAGCGCATGTATACCTCCCGCTATCTGCTGGGCTGCTTCGCGGACGACTGTGAGTACGACAAAATCCCCTATACCGCCAACGATACCGACGAGAACGACGCGCTGGCACTGGAAGCAGCGGAAAAGTGCATGGTGCTGCTGCGCAACGATGGTGTGCTGCCGCTGGACGCGGGCAAAATCCGCACGATTGCCGTCGTCGGGCCGAACGCGGACAGCGTGCCTGCTTTGGAAGGCAACTACAACGGCCGTTCCAGCCGCTATGTGACGTTCCTCGAAGGCATCCGCGCTTATGCGGAGGAGCACGGCATCCGCGTGCTGTTCAGCGAAGGCTGCCACCTGTTCAAAGACCGCGTGCAGAATCTGGGTCAGCCGAACGACCGCTTGGCGGAAGCCGAACTGGTTGCGGAAAATGCGGATGCTGTGATTGCGTGCGTCGGTCTGGATGCGACGCTGGAGGGCGAAGAGGGCGACACGGGCAACGCGTTCGCGTCCGGCGATAAGATTTCGCTGAATCTGCCCGAAAGCCAGCAGAAGCTGCTTGATGCGCTGGTCAAAACCGGCAAGCCGTTGGTCACGGTCGTCGCGGCAGGCTCTGCGCTGAATGTGCCGCAGGGCAATGCGGAGATTATGGCGTGGTATCCGGGTCAGGCGGGCGGCACGGCGCTGGCGGAAATCCTCTTCGGCGAGGTCAACCCGTCCGGCCGTCTGCCGGTGACGTTCTATCATGACCTGTCTGAACTGCCGGAATTCACTGATTATTCGATGAAGAACCGCACTTACCGCTACTTCGAGGGCAAGCCGCTCTATCCGTTCGGCTACGGGCTGTCCTACACCACCTTTGCGCTGGATAACGAAGCGGTGGATGCCGAAATGGGCTGGGTGACGGCAACGGTCGAGAACACGGGCGACCGCGACGGCGAAACGGTTGTGCAGGTGTATGTGCAGGACGTGGACACGAAGTGGGAGACGCTGCATCCGCATCTGGCGGGCTTCGCGCGCGTGGCACTGAAGGCAGGCGAGAAGCGGCAGATTGCTGTTCCGCTGGATAAGAATGCCTTCACCGTCGTCAACGATGCGGGCGAGCGCGTGGCGGACGGCAAGGTGTTCGACGTGTACTGCGGGCTGTATCAGCCGGACGAGCGTTCGGCGGAACTGACCGGGCAGACGCCTGTCAAGATGACGATTCGCTTCGAGTGATTCATAGAAAAGCAGGGGAATGCGCGGGCATTCCTCTGTTTTTTTGCGATTTGCGCTGCCGGAACGGTTGAAAAATCCCTTTTCAGCAGGTATAATAGAAGGGAGATTCCCAAGGAGGCTGCATGATGTTTACCGGATTTCCGGAGGCGACGATTCAGTTCTTTCTGGACATTCGCTTCCATAACAGCATTGACTACTTCGAGGAGAACCGCGCGCGCTATGAGCGGGACGTGAAAGCGCCGTTTGAGGCGTTCATTCAGGAACTCGCGCCCGCGATGCTCTCCATTGACCCGCAGATGGAACTCCGCCCATACCGCTGCATGGCGCGGCTGCGGCGTGATGTTCGTTTCACGAAGGACAAAAGCCCCTTCCGCGACCATTTGTGGGTACTGTTCCGCCATGCGGGCGAACCGCGAGAGGGCAGCGTGATGTATTGGTTTGAACTCGCACCGTCGGGTATGAACTGGGGTGTCGGCACATGGGGTGAAAATCGGCAGATGATGGACATCTTGCGGCGGAGGATTGTCGCCGACCCGGACGGAGTGCGGAACGTCATCAAGCAGTGTCACCTGACGGAGCATCACATGCTCGTCGGCGGCAGCTCCTTCAAGCGGCTGGAAGTGCCGGCGGGTGTGCCGGATGACCTCAAGGGCTGGTATGCCCTGCGCGAGGTGTACATTTCGCCGGAAAGCACTGCCTCGGTGGATGTGCACAGCCCGCAGCTGACGAAGCGCGTGCAGGAGGATTTCCTGAGCCTGTCGCCGCTGTATCACCTGCTGCGCGGCGCGTATGAGGCGGTTCCGCCGGAAGATGTGGACAAGATGGTTCAGAAAATGCGTAGATAAACGGACAGAGGAGGAAGAGAAGATGGATTGGATGAAGCTCAAGAGCGGCTCGGACGTACGCGGCGTGGCGGTGGGCGAGAATGCCCCGCTGACGGAGCATGTGGCCATGTGCCTTGGCATGGCGTTCGCGCGCTATGTGGCGAAGCATGTCGGCAAGCCGGTGACGCAGGTGACGATTGCCATCGGGCGTGACAGCCGCATTTCCGGCCCGGCGCTGCTGCACGCGGCGGCGGAGGGTGTGAGCAAAGCGGGCGCGTCCGTGCTGGATTTTGGCATGTGCACGACCCCGGCGATGTACATGTGCATCATCACGCCCGGTTTCCAGCCGGATGGCTCGATTATGATTACCGCAAGCCATCACCCGTATGACAAGAATGGCCTGAAGTTCTTCTTGGCGGAAGGCGGCGTGGAAGGCGACGTGGTGGAGGAACTGCTCAAAACGGCGAGCACGCTCGAACCCGAAGACACGCCGCTGGCAGGCACGATTGTTAAGAAGCCGTTCCTGCCGACGTACAAGGAGCAGCTTGCCGACCGCATCCGCCGCGGACTGGGTACGGACGTGCCGAAGCCGCTGCTGGGGCTGCACGTCGTGGTGGACGCGGGCAACGGCGCAGGTGGATTCTATGCGCAGCTGATGGAAGAACTGGGCGCGTGGATTGAAGGCAGTCAGTTCTTGGAGCCGGACGGCATGTTCCCCAACCATATCCCGAACCCGGAGAATGAAGCGGCGATGGCGTCGATTTCCGCGGCGGTGAAGCGCGTTGGCGCTGATCTCGGCGTGATTTTCGATACCGACTGCGACCGTGCCGCCGTGGTGGATGCCAACGGCCGCGAAATTAACCGCAACCGCCTGATTGCTCTGATTTCCGCAATCCTGCTGGACGAAAAGCCCGGCGAAACGATTGTAACGGACTCGGTGACGTCCTCAGGCCTCAAGAAGTTCATCAACGACTGGGGCGGCGAGCATTACCGCTACAAGCGCGGCTACCGCAACGTCATCGACGAGGCCATCCGCCTGAACAAAGAGGGCATTTCCTGCCCGCTGGCGATTGAAACGAGCGGACACGCCGCCCTGCGCGAGAATCACTTTCTTGATGACGGCATGTATCTCGTCACGGTGCTGATTGTCCGCGCCATGAAGCTCAAGCAGGAGGGCAAGACGCTCGGCAGCCTGATTGCCGACTTGAAAGAGCCGGTCGAGAGCCGCGAAATCCGCCTGAACATCACCGCCGATGACTTCCGCGACGCGGGCAAGGTAGTCATTCAGCGCGTGCTGGATTATGCGAACGCGGCGGAGAACTGGCATATCGCGCCGGATAACCGCGAGGGCGTGCGCATTTCCTTCGACCTTGACGGCGGCATGGACAACGGCTGGTTCCTGCTCCGCCTGTCCGTGCATGACCCCGTGCTGCCGCTGAATGTGGAAAGCGACGTGCCCGGCGGCGTGCGGCAGATGCTGGGGAGCCTGCTGAAGGTGCTCAATGACGCGGAAGGCATCGACCTCACGCCGCTGAAAAAGGCAGTGGAAGAGGCATAACCATGCGCAGGAACAAACAGGCATTGAGCCAAGAAGAATGCGAACAGGTGCTTCGCCGGGCGACCAGCGGTGTTTTGTCGCTGATTTCCCTTGATGGCTTCCCGTATGGCGTGCCGCTGTCCTATGCGCTGGTGGATGGCGTGATTGTCTTTCACGGCGCGCTCGAAGGGCAGAAAATCGACTGCATCCGCCGCGATAACCGCGCGTCCTTCTGCGTGGTTGACGCGGACGACGTGATTCCGGAGAAGTACACGACCGCGTACCGCAGCGTCATCGTCAAGGGGCGAATCGCCATCGTGACGGACGAAAAGCAGAAGCATGACCTGTGCATCGCGCTGGCGAAGCGCTTCTATCCGGATGAATCCGCCGCCGAGGTGGAATATACGCAGTTTGCCAGCCGCCTGTGCCTGATGGTGCTGACGCCGGAGCAAATCACGGGCAAAATGGGGCTGGAACTCATGCAGCGGAAGGAACAGGCGCAATGAATGTCGATGATTATCAGCAGGAGGCCATGTCCCTGCTTAATCCAGCGCTGAATCCGCAGGATGTGCTGGAAAACGCGCTGATGGGGCTTTGCGGCGAGAGCGGCGAAGCGATTGATTTGCTCAAAAAGCACCGCTTTCAGGGGCATCCGCTGGATAAGGAGAAGCTGAAAAAGGAGCTTGGCGACGTCGCGTGGTACTTGGCGGAGGCGGCGCAGGGGCTGAATGTGCCGCTGAGCGAAATTTTGCAGGGGAATCTTAACAAGCTGCATGGGCGCTATCCGAACGGCTTTTCGTCGGAGCGCTCCATGCACCGCGAAAACGCGGAGTAACGGGAGGAAGCATCACATGCGCAAGGGTGACGAAACGAAACGGGAGATTCTGCGGGCGGCAGAGCAGCTTTTCTGCCAAAAGGGCTACGAAGCCGCCAGTATGCAGGAAATCGTCCGTGCGGCGGGCGTCAGCAAGGGCGGCATCTACCACCATTTCGCCAGCAAGGAAGAAATCATGACGCTGCTCAGTCACCAGCACGCGCAGGAATCGGCGGAACGTGCCGAAGCCCAATTGGCGGATGCGCCGGATGACCTTGCGCGGCTGAATCTGCTGCTGACGGCGTGTCTGCCGATGCGCGATGAGGACGCGGCGTTCACGGCGATGCTCCTGCCGATGGCCACTTCGCCGGAAGGGCGCGCGATGGCGCTGACGTACTTGGATGCATTGTCAGACCGCTTCCACCCGCTGCTGGAACAAACGATTGCGCAGGGTGTCCAGAGCGGCACACTGTTCACGGAGATTCGCGGCGTGGCGGGCATCGTCCTGCACCTGCTGGGTGACTGCTTTTTCGATTTGGCGGGGCAGCTCATGCAGGCGAAAAACGACAAGCAGCCGTGCGATTTGCCCGCCTTGGTGGATTTGCTGACGCGCTACCGCCGTGCGGTTGAAGTGCTGCTCAACGCGCCGTTCGGGTCGGTCACGCTCCTGACGCTGGAAGACGTAGAAAGCATGGCGCAGCGGCTGTTGCAATAATTGAAAAAACCGCCCTCGGACAGTCGAATTTGACTGCTCCGAGGGCGTTCCTTATGCAATTAGTATCCTCTCCGCTGCCGGCGGTTCTGCGGCTTATCGCTGCTCTGCTGCCGCTTGTCGGGGTGGCGAATCGCCTTGCGCGCGTGCGCCGGATTGTCGCCCGGACGCGCTGGACGGCGGTCGTCCCGCATATCGCGCTCCGGCGGCACAAGGCACTGCTTGCCGTAGCCAATCAGGTCTTCGCGCCCCGCAATCCGAAGCGCCTTGCGCACCAGCGGCTGATTTTGCGGATTCTTGTACTGCATCAGCGCGCGCTGCATCGCCTTTTCCTCCGGCGACCGCGCGACGAAAACGGGCTGCATGGTGCGCGGGTCAAGCCCGGTGTAGAACATGCACGTCGACAGCGTGCCGGGCGTCGGGTAGAAGTCCTGCACCTGCTCCGGGTAGAACCCCGTGTCGCGCAGGTAGCACGCCAGCTCAATCGCGGCGTTCAGGTCGCTGCCGGGGTGGCTGCTCATCAGGTAGGGAATTAAGTACTGCTTTAAGCCCAGCTGCTCGTTCACCTGCTGATACCGCGCGACGAATGCGTCGTACAGCTCGCGGCGCGGCTTGCCCATGCGGTCAAGTACATACGGGCAGACATGTTCCGGCGCGACTTTCAGCTGCCCTGACACGTTGTACTTGCAGAACTCTCGCAGGAAGCGCGTCGGGTTCTTGTCGGACATGATGTAGTCGTAGCGCAGGCCGCTGCGGACGAACACCTTCTTCACCTTCGGCAGCTCGCGGAGCTGCTTGAGGATGGACAGAAATTCCTCGTGATCAACCTGCAAGTTCTTGCATGGCTGCGGGAACAGGCACTGCCGATGCTTGCACGCGCCGACTTTCAGCTGATTTGGACACGCTGGTTTGCGGAAATTCGCCGTCGGGCCGCCGACATCGTGAATGTAGCCCTTGAAATTCGGCAGTTGGGTCAGCAGCTTCCCTTCGCGGAGAATGCTTTCGGGGCTGCGGCTCTGGATGATGCGCCCCTGATGGAACGTGATGGCACAGAAATTGCACGAGCCGAAGCATCCGCGCGTGGAGGCAATCGAGAATTCGACCTCCTGCAGCGCTGGGATGCCGCCCTCTGCCTTGTACATCGGGTGATAAGTGCGCGTGTAGGGCAGGTCGTACACCGCGTCGAGGGCTTCACGGCTCAGCGGCAGGCACGGCTGATTCTGTATCAGATACCGATCCGTGTCCTGCTGCTGACACATGCGCTTGCCGCGAATCGGGTCCTGCTCGTCGTACTGGATGACGAACGCCTCAGCGTACTTGCGCTTGTCGGTACTGACCTCCTGATGGCTTGGCAGCTGAACGCACGTCGGGTCAGGCGTCTTGCTCATGTAGCAGATGCCGCGCATTTTCGGCAGTTCTGCCGGATTCATGCCGTCCGCCACCCAGTTTGCGCATTCGATGATGCTCGTTTCGCCCATGCCGTACATCAGCAGCGTCGCACCGGAGTCCACCAGAATGCTGTGGCGCACCTTGTCGTCCCAGTAGTCATAGTGGGAGAAACGGCGGAGGCTCGCTTCCACGCCGCCGATGAGAATCGGCACATCGCGGTACGCCTGCCGGATTCGGTTGCAGTAGACGATGGTCGCACGGTCGGGGCGCATGAAGCCTTTGCCGCCGGGGGCGTAGGCATCGTCGTGGCGGCGCTTTTTCGCGACGGTATAGTGGTTGACCATGCTGTCAATCACGCCCGCGGACACCAGAAAGCCAAGCCGGGGCTTGCCGAACTGCTTGAACGCGGAAGCATCCTGCCACGGCGGCAGACAGAGCATTGCCACGCGATAGCCTGCCTTCTCCAGAATGCGGCTGATAATTGCCAGCCCGAACGACGGGTGATCTACATACGCGTCGCCGCAGACATACACAAAGTCGGGCGCATCCCAGCCGCGCGCGTGGCATTCGTCCAGCGTCACGGGCAGAAAAGTCTTGTTGAGAGTATTCATGGGTCACTCGCTCCCTTATATCATACGCTTCTATTGTATAGGAAGCTGCCGAAATTGTCAAGCGCGCTTCTGTTTCGCGAAAATTCGCGGCATCGGCAGGGCAATCAGCAGCATCGCCAGCGCGACGCTCACCCAGCCGAAGCCGTGCTCATACAGCGGCAGCGCATGGCAGAGGGTGCCGAGGATGCCCAGCGGCAGGTGCAGTGTGTCCAGCGCGTACAGCACGCTGACGACGCCCGTCCCGGCGACAACAATCGGGTAGACATAGCGGTTCTTCGCCCACACGCGGTGCGTCATGCCCAGCAGAATCAGCACAATCGCAATCGGATAGATGGCGTTCAAAATCGGGATGGAAATGCTCAAAATGACCGTCAGACCCAGATTGCAAATCAGGAAGGAAAAGCCGGTGATGAGAAGGACCCACTTGCGGTAGCTGATGCGGGAGAAAAGGTGCGAGAAATACTGCGAGATGGAGTTAATCAGCCCGACACACGTCGTCAGGCAGGCGAGCGTGAAGATGGCGGCGAGCAGATATGCGCCGGGTTCGCCGAAAAGCTGGAAAACGATGCACCGCAGCGTCCACGCGCCGTTCTCCTGAATGTCGTACACGCCGGAGGAGCACATGCCCATGTAGCTGAGCATCATGTAGACGGCGGAGAGAATCAATCCGGCGAAAAGCCCAGCCTTGACCGTGTGGTGCAGTACATCCTTGCGCTGCGTCAGCCCGAAGCTGCCCAGCGTCGTGGCAATCACTAAGCCGAAATTCAGCGCGGCAATCGTGTCCATCGTCTGGTAGCCTTCGGAGAAGCCCTTGAGGAACGGGGCAGCGCTGTATTCCGTCTGCGGCGCGGCAATGTTGACCTGCCCGCGGAACAGAAAGCTGATGAAGAGAAACACGAGCAGAATCAGCAGCGACGGCGTGAGAAAATTCCCGATGCGGCTGACGAGCTTGCCCGGTGTCATGCACAGCCACAGCGCAATCAGGAAGAACACCAGCGAATACACCACCATCCACACGCGGATGTTTGCGCCCTGCGGCAAATACGGCGCGACCGCCATCTCAAACGGCACGGATGCCGCGCGCGGAATGCCCAGCCCCGGCCCAATCGACAGGTAGATGAGGACGGTGAAAATCAGGGAGAACTTCTTCCCAGCGTGCTGCGCGAGCTGTTCCAGCCCGTCGAACCGCGCCACAACGATGACGCCCAGCACTGGCAGAATCACCGCCGTCGCGAGGAAACCCAGCATGGCGCTGACGGTGGTGCTGCCCGCGTTCTGTCCTAAAAAAGGCGGGAAAATCAAATTTCCCGCGCCGAAAAAGAGTGAAAAGAGCATGAAGCTGATGAGCAGCATTTTCTTCCGGTCGAGTTTCATGGGCTGCATCCTCCCTGCGCATGACAAATTGGCGAAAAACAAAGAAAAAACATACGCGGATGTTCCAAAGTATAACACCGTGCCGACTGCGTGTCAAGATTGCAATGCGAAAAAGCTGAAGTCGCGCAAATGCGGGAAACTACTTGCAAAGTGCGGCGGGACGTGGTATAATAAATTTTCTGAAGGGGAGGGATTGCCGGATGCAGAGCATGACCGGATATGGCAAGGAGACATCTCGCCAGGGCGACTGGGAGATGACCGTGGAGCTTCGGGCGGTGAACCATCGCTTTCTGGACTTGTCCATGCGGCTCGGCCGCGGTCTGACCTTCCTGGAGGAAACAATTCGCAAGACGCTTGCGCCGCTTTGCCGCGGACATGTGGACGTGCAGCTGACACTCCGGCGCATCAGCGGTTCTGACAGCGATGTGACGGTGGATGAGACGCTTGCCGCGGCGTACATGCAGGCGGCAAAGACGCTGCAAACGGCGACGGGCGCGGTGAATGACCTGACTGTCAGCCGCCTGATGCAGCTCGATGGCGTGACGGCTGTGACGGAACGTGCGCTGGATGAAGAAGCACTCACCGCGCAGTGCCGCGAAGTGACGGCGCTGGCGATGCAGCACCTCACGGACATGCGCATCCGCGAAGGGGCACATCTGCGGGATGATTTGCAGGTGCACCTGGATGCGGCGGCGGCGCTGCGGGAGCAGATTGCGTCGCGTGCCCCGCAGGTGGTGGAGGAATACCGGCTGCGCCTGACCGAACGGTTGGCACGTCTGCCAATTGAACCTGTTGACCCGGCGCGGCTGGCACAGGAGGTTGCGCTGATGGCGGACAAATGCGCCATCGACGAGGAGCTGTCGCGCCTTGAAAGCCACATCGCGCAGATGCATGCGTATCTGGATGTATTCGGCGAAACGGGCAAGAAGATGGATTTCCTGATTCAGGAAATGAACCGCGAAGCCAACACCATCGGCAGCAAATGCTCCGACGCGCAAATGGCGCAGAACGTCGTCAATCTCAAGAGCGAGATTGAAAAAATGCGCGAACAGATTCAGAACGCGGTGTGATACCAGCATGAAGGGAAATGGCAACATGAGTGAAGCACGAAAGGGTATGCTGCTGGTCATTTCCGGCGCGTCCGGCACCGGGAAGGGCACCGTCATCAAGGAATTGATGGCGCATGACGATTCGCTGGTTTTTTCCGTCAGCGCAACGACCCGTTCGCCCCGTCCGGGCGAGGAAAACGGGCGCGAATACTACTTCATCAGCGAAGAGGAATTTGCGCGCCGCGTCGAAAACGATGAGTTCATCGAGTATGCGCCGGTGTTTGCCCACCACTACGGCACGCTCCGCAGCGAGGTCAGCCGCCGCTTGGCGCAGGGACAGAATGTCGTACTGGATATTGACGTGCAGGGCGCGGAGCAGGTGATTGCGCGCGAGAAGGACTGCGTGAGCATCTTCATCCTGCCGCCGAGCATGTCGGAGCTGCACCGCCGTCTGGAAGGGCGCGGCACGGAATCGCCGGAGCAGATCGCCATGCGGCAGAAAATCGCCGTGCGCGAAATCGCCCTCAAAAATCACTACCGCTACAATGTCATCAACGATGATGTAGCCGCCTGTGCCGCGCGGATTGCCGGCATCATCGAGGCGGAGCGCTATAACACGGCGCGCTATACCGTCGAAATCCCGGAGTAAGATAAAAGCGTTTCCTGCCGCAATTGCGGCTGAACATAAAAGGAGGAACACCCTTATGTCGATTGTCGAACCCTGCGTTCTGGAGCTGCTCAAGCACGCTGATTCCCGCTATACCCTCGTGGTGGAGGCGAGCAAGCGCGGCCGTCAGATTATCGGCGGCAGCAAGCCCCTGCTGGACAATGAAGGCATGAAGCCGCTTAAGACGGCGGTGGAGGAAATCAACCGCGGTCTGATTACCTACGACGAACCGAACGACGAAAACGAGGATCAGGACGTCGATGTGCTGTGAACTTCCCGACGTGCGCGAACGGCATGTGGTGCTGGGCGTAACGGGCGGCATTGCGGTTTACAAGAGCTGCGAAATTGTCTCCCGTCTGCGCAAGCTCGGCGTGGAGACGCACGTCATCATGACGAAAAACGCGGCGCAGTTTGTGCAGCCGCTGACGTTTGAAACGCTGAGCAACCATCCCGTCGTCACGGACACGTTCGCGCGCCCGGAGACATGGGAGGTGGAGCATATCGCGCTGGCGAAACGCGCGGATGTTTTTGCCATTGCGCCCGCGACGGCGAATATCATGGCGAAGATGGCGTGCGGCATTGCGGACGATATGCTGTCCACCACCGTCTTGGCGACGAAAGCGCCGATTCTGCTTGCCCCTGCCATGAATACCGGCATGTGGACGGCAACGGTGACGCAGCAGAACGTGCAGACCTTGAAAGCCCGCGGCGTGCATTTTGCAGGGCCGGAAGCGGGCTTTTTGGCGTGCGGCGATACGGGTGCGGGCCGCATGAGTGAGCCGGAAACCATTGTGCGCGCGATTGTCTCCCTGCTCTGCCCGAAGCGCGATTTCGCGGGTCTGCGTGTGCTGGTGACAGCAGGGGCGACGCGCGAACGCCTTGACCCTGTGCGCTACATGACCAATGACTCCTCCGGCAAAATGGGCTTTGCCCTTGCTGAGGCGGCGAAGAACCGCGGCGCGCAGGTGACGGTGATTGCGGGCAGTACAACTGCGCCTGTGCCGGATGGCATTGACATCCGCCGTGTGGAAAGCACGCAGGATTTGTTCGACGCGGTTACGACGACTGCGCACGACATGGATGTTGTAATTCAGGCGGCGGCTCCGGCGGATTACCGCTTTGCTGTGACGTATCCGCAGAAGCACAAGAAGGCGCACGACGGACAGCCGTTCGTTGTCAAACTGGTGGAGAACCCGGACATTGCCGCGGCGGTCGGTGCGGCGAAAAAGCCGGGGCAGGTGCTCGTCGGCTTCGCGGCGGAAACGGAGAACCTACTCCAAAACGCGCGCCGGAAGCTGGAAAGCAAGCATCTTGACCTGATTGTTTTGAACGACGTCAGCCAGCCCGGCGCAGGCTTCAATGTTGATACGAACATTGCCACGCTCATCACGCCGGACAGCCAGACCGAGTACCCGCTGCGGACGAAAAAGCAGCTCGCTGAGGACATCCTCGACGCGGTGCTTGACATTCGCAAGCAGAAAAAAGCATAAGAAAATGGACTGCTCTCAAATGCGGAGCAGTCCATTTCTTTTACATAATCGGCGTCGTCAGAATCCGCTTCTTCATCCGCACGGTTGTGCCCTGACCGGGCGTGGACGTAACGCGCAGGTCGTCCATGAACGTCTGCATGACGGCAAAACCCATGCCGCTGCGTTCCTGTTCGGGGTGCGTGGTAAAAAACGGTTCCATCGCCTGCGGAATGTCGGCGATGCCGCGTCCCTTGTCGGTGATTTCAATGGTCAGCAGCGTGCCGTCAATGCTTGCGCGCAGGATAACCGTGCCGCGCGTGCCCTCGTAGCCGTGCACGATGGCGTTCGTGACGGCTTCGGAGACGGCGGTCTTGATGTCGGCAATTTCGCTGACGGTTGGGGAGAGCTGGACGGCAAAGGCGGCAATCACGACGCGCGCAAAGGCTTCGTTTTCGGGCAGGGAGAGAAATCGGATTTCCATTTCGTTGTGATGGCTCATGCTTGCGCCTCCTGATGCTTGTCCAGCTGGCGGATAATCCGGTCAAGCCCGGACATGTGGAATAGCCGAGCGATGTGCGGGTTCATGCCCACAATCGCGACGTGCCCGCCCCGGTCGCGCAGCAGCCGATAGCGCCCCAGGACAACCCCGATGCCGGAGGAGTCCATGAACGTCAGCGACGAGAAGTCCAGAATCAGTGTGCGGATGGAGCGGTCAAGCAGCAGCGCGTCTAAATCGCGGCGAACGCTCTGTGCGCAGAAGTGGTCGAGTTCGCCGTCGATGCGCACAATCAGCCGATCGCCATCGCGGATGGATTGCAGCATAAAAAGTACCTCCTGTTTTTCTGCGCAGGAGGTTTCGCCATTTGATTGCCTGTTTCCTGCGAAGAAAAATGGCTGTGTTTGTCGCAGGGGTCAGAAGCGTTCGCGGAAAATCGCCCGGAATCCTGCTGATTTCCGCGCGTTTGCCGTATCACGTCTTGATTTTCATCAGGATGACACCGCCTACCATCAGCGCTACGCCGACCCACTTCTCCCACGAGAACGGCATCTTCTCCGCGCCCAGCCAGCCGAATACGTCAATCAGCGCGGCGACGGTCAATTGTGAGAGCAAAATTGCGGAAATCGCGACCGTCGGTGTCAGGCTGCCAATCGCCCACATCACTGTCAGCGTGATGACCGGCGCGAGTACACCGCCCAGCCACGCATACCACGGCGCTTGCGGCAATAGTCGGATGTTGCCTTTGCCGAAGAAAACCGCGATGAGCAGCGCCAGCAAAAAACCGATCAGCTGCACGAATGCGTTCGTCTCCAGCGTCCCCACCTTTTCGCCAAGCCGCGTGTTCATTACGCCCTGCACGCTCATCGCCGCGCCTGCCAGAATTGCAGAAAGAAAGCCCAGCATCAAACGACACCTCCTGTTGATACGGATAGTATGGCTGATTGCTGGGCTTTTATGCACTTTTTACTCGTCCCGATAACGGGTCATCATCGCTTTGAACAGTTCCTGTGCGGATGGCGGCGTAAACGTAATCGCGTTCGCGCCTGCCGCAACCGTCGCGGCGATGGTATCCGGCTTATTGCCGCCGGTGGCGATAATCGGAAAATCCGGGTACTCCGTGCGAATCTTTCGCACAATCGCCGGGGTATTCGCCCCGCCCGCGACGTTGAGAATCGACGCGCCGGATGCAATCCGCTGTCCAATGTCGGTCGCTTCGTCAATCACGGTGATGATGACGGGAATGTCCACCGCCTTCGAGACCGTGAGCAGATTCAGGTTCGATACGGGCGCATTCAGCACAACGCCCATTGCCCCTTGCGCTTCGGCATCCTTCGCGAGCGAAACGGTGCGAAGCCCCTGCGTTGTGCCGCCGCCCACGCCGCAGAAAACGGGAATATAAGACGCTTTGATAATCGCATCGCTGATAGACTGCTGCGGCGTAAATGGATAGACGGCGAACACCGCGTCCGCGTCGCAGTTCTTGATAATCGCCAAATCGGTCGTAAAAACAAGGCTCTTGATGCGGCGCCCGTAAATCACGATGCCGCTTGCCTTGCGGATTTCTACGGGCATTTCAAGGATACTGTGCCGCAAACGGCTGTCCACCTGTGGTGGCAGTTTCTTCGGGTACTGTTCCATGCCTTCACCTCGGGAAATCATATTATGTGGCGTTGTCACTGCGCGCGTCGCTCAGCTCGTCCACCTGATCGTGAATCGCCTGCATCCGCTGGTCAAGGGATGCAATATCCGTCGCGACGCGCTGCAATTCGTCGGAAATGTGCTGCGGAATGTACTCCTGCGCCTTGTAGCGGAGCGAATGCTCCAGCGAAGCCCAGAAGTCCATGGCAATCGTGCGAATCTGCACCTCGACGGGTACAAGAATCCGCCCTTCGGAGAGAAAAACAGGAATTTCAACAATCAAATGCAGGCTGCGGTAGCCGTTCGGTTTCGGCTCGCGGATGTAATCCGCCATGCGAACCAAATGCACGTCGTCTTGGCTGACCAGCAGGTTCGCAATGGTGTACACGTCCTGCACATACGAGCAGATAACGCGGATGCCGGCAATATCCTGCAAGTTTTTGACGGCGCTGTTGATGCTGACTTCGTAGTTCTTGCGCTTTAGCTTCTCCAGCATCGACTGGATGGTTTTCAGCCGGCTCTGCATGTGGTGGATGGGATTGCGGCGATGACGCATCTGGAACTCGTCATCAAGGATTTCCAGCTTCGTCTGAATCTCCTTGATTGCGGCGGAGTAGCGCGACTGCACCAGAAAAAACTCCTCTACCATGTGCTGAAATTCCTCGCTGACCTGCTGAAGATGCTGCGAATCGGTGTTCATGGGCTTTTACCCTCTCTTTCGCCAGTGTGTGCGGCCTCATCATATTTGGGCCGGAAGGGGACGTGGATGCGGAAGGTGGAGCCTTCGCCGGGGCGCGAGTCAACCGATACTGTGCCGCCAAGCATATCCAAAATCCGCTTGACGAGGCACAGCCCTAAGCCGACACCCTCCTGCTTGCGGGATCGGTCTGCCTGATAGAAACGGTCGAAAATGCGCTTCACGGTCGCGTCGTCCATGCCGATGCCGTGGTCGGTAATTTCAACGGTCGCCGTATCTGTGGCGAACACGCGCACCTCGATAACTGCATTCTCCGGCGAAAACTTGATGGCGTTTTGGATGATGTTCATCCAGACGTGGCTGAGCAGCTCTTCGTCCGACACGACGGTAACGCTGTTCAAATCCAGCTGCCAGCTGATGCCGCGCGCGCTCCATGTCGGTTCTAAGCGCAGGATGACCTGACGAAGCAGCTCATCCAGCGAAAATTCCGTCAGCGACGCGGGCGCGGACTGCTGCTCCAGCGCGGACAGGCGCAGCAGCGTCTGCGACAGGCGCGATAAGCGGTCGCTTTCCTGCGCAATTAAGTCCACATATTCCTGCCGCTGCGCCTCGGTCAAGCCGGGCATTTGCAGCAGCCGCGCAAAGCCTCGGATGGACGCAATCGGCGTTTTGAATTCGTGGCTGATGGAGCTGATGAAGTCTTTCTGCAGGTAGGACGTTCGGCTGAGCGCGTCGGTCATGGCGTTAAAGGAACGCATGAGTTCCCCTATTTCGCCCGGCGCGTGGGCGGCATCCAGTTTGACGGTGAAGTCGCCCTCTTCAACCTTGCGAGTCGCATTCGTGATTTCATGAACGGGCTTGGAAATCCAGTAGGATGCCAGCGTCACCATCAGCGCAAAGACTGCCAGAAAGCTGGTTGAGCCGAAGATGATGCGCGCAAACGCGATGCCGTAGCTGCTGCCGTCGCCGCCAGCGGTAATTGCAAGGACGCCTGTGCGCATCTGCACATACGTTACCGGATTTCGCTGCGATTTCCACGTCGTCGCTTCGTAGGCAATGCCCGCGCGTTTCAGCTCCCGCTGCGTGCCCGCGGACAGGGCAGCGACATCCTCGTCGGACAGCACAGCAACTTCGATGCCGTTCTGCTCCATCAGGCGGGCTAATTCGTCTGTTCTCAGCTCCGTGCGCTGTTCCAGTTCCATCAGGTAGATGGCGACGGCGCGCTCACGCACTTTCAGTTCCTGCAAAAGGTTGATGTGCGTCACGCAGAAGGCGAGAAACAGGCTGATGACGGTGGCCAGCAGCGAGCCAATCATCAGCGCCGCAATCATGCGCCCGCGGAAGGAGTATGGTTTGCGGATGATGCGGCGCTTATCCATTCTTGACCGCCTTGTAGCCCAAACCGCGCACTGTTACGATGCTGAAATCGGGGAAAATCTCGCACTTTTCGCGCAGACGCTTGATGTGTACGTCCACCGTGCGTTCGTCGCTCTGCGCATCCATGCCCCAGATTTCGTCCATCAGCTGCCGGCGCGTGAAAATCTGCATCGGGCTGGACAGGAGCTTGAAGAGCAGGAAAAACTCCTTCTTCGGCAGCGTCAGCAGCGTGTCACCGCGCTGCACGGTCAGCGAATCGTAATCCAAGTGCGTCTGCCCGATGGTCAATTGGTGGCTCGTCATGGCCTGCGACCGCCGCAGCAGCGCTTGCACATGCAGCAGCAGCTCGTCCAAATCGACCGGCTTGGTCAGGTAGTCATCCGCGCCGGAGGTGAAGCCTGTCCGCTTGTCCTCAATGGTGTCGCGCGCCGTCACCAGCATGATGGGCAGGCGCGGATAGCAGCGGCGCAGTTCGCGCGTCAGCTCCCAGCCATCCATCACCGGCATCATCACGTCGGCAATGACCAGATCGGGCATCACCCTGTCGATGGCGTTCAGCGCTTCCTCGCCGTTGGCAGCCCCGACGACTGAAAAGCCGTTCAACCCCAGAAACGCGCTCATCATCCGCTGCAGCGGCGCGTCATCCTCAACCACCAGAATCGTAAACATGGCGGAAACCTCCTTGTGCTGATGCTTCTATTATATCACATCGACCGCAAAGCATCAATAGGATTCAGCCGTGAAGCCTTGCGCGCGGGTGCCCAGCCGAACAGAATGCCGACCGAGGCGGAAAACACGAACGCCAGCGTGATTGCGCCCGCGTTGAGCTGGAAGGTAATATCCAGCGCCATTGCAATCATCCACGAGACGAGATTGCCCACCAATATGCCGATGAACCCGCCCATGAGCGACAGCATGACCGATTCCATCAGGAACTGCATTTGAATCAGCCCCGGACGCGCGCCGAGCGCCTTGCGCAGGCCGATTTCCGTCGTCCGCTCGCTGACGGAGACGAGCATCATGTTCATAATGCCGATGCCGCCGACCAGCAGGGCGATGGACGCAATGCCCGCCAGCATCGTCGTCATCATGCCGGTGATGCTGTTCATCGTATCCAGCAGGCTGTCCAGATTGATGATGGAGTACGCGCTGTCGCGGTAGTTGAACGCGCTGTCCAGCAGCTGCTTCACATTGTCGACGGTTTCGGAGGATAACGACGAGTCCTTCAAGTACAGCGTCAGCGACCGCACGGTGTTTGAGCCGCTCAGCCGCATCGCCGCCGGATAGGGGATAATCGCCTTACCGCCGTCGCTGCTGGCAGACATGGCAGCCATCAGGTCGTTTCCGCTGTCCTCGCTCAGCACGCCGACGACGGTGAACTGCTGCCCGTGCAGAATCAGCGCCTGCCCCAGCGGGTCTTCGTTCGGAAAGGCAGCGGACGCCAAGGTCTGGTCGATGATGCAAACATGGCTCGAACGATCCATGTCAATCGCCTTCAGCGCCCGACCGCGCCCAATCAGGTCATCCTGCACGGAAAAATAGTCGTTGCTGCGCCCCTCCAGCGTCACATCCTCCACAAGCTGACCGTCCTGCGCGGCATAGGTGCGCAGGGAGACATTTGGGTCAACACCCGCCACATTGTCCAGCGCAGCAATGTGCGTGAGGTCGCTTTCGTTCAGCCCATGCTTGATGGCTGTGCCGCTGATGCTTACGCTCACTTTGCCTGCGCCCAAGGCAGAGAATTGGCTCGTGATTTCGCCCGTTGCGCTGCCGACCGTCGTAATCAGCGCGATAATCGCTGTCACGCCGATGATGATGCCCAGCATCGTCAGGAAGGTGCGCATTTTGTTGCCGCGGATGTTCTGCCACGACATGCGAATGCTCTCTTTAAGCATCTTCCACCACCCCTTCACTGATTTCGCCATCAAGGATGCGCACAATGCGCCGCGCGTGGCGGGCAATCTCAATGTCATGCGTAATCATGATAATCGTGCGCCCCTCGTCGTTCAGGTCATGGAAAAGGCTCATCACCTGCCGTCCCGTCGCCCGGTCAAGCGCACCCGTCGGCTCGTCCGCCAGCAGGATGGTCGGGTTGTTCGCCAGCGCGCGGGCAATCGCGACGCGCTGCTGCTGTCCGCCGGAAAGCTGGTTCGGGAAGTGGTGCATCTTGTCCTTCAAACCGACGCGCTCCAGCATTTGCTGCGCCCGCGCGGCGCGCTCGTGGCCGCTCATGCCCGCGTAAATCAGCGGAAGCTCCACGTTTTGCAGCGCGTCCTGACGCTGAAGCAGCTGGAACGACTGGAAGATGAAACCGATTTCCTTCGACCGTACGCGCGCCAGCTCCGATTCGCTCAGCGCGGATACGTCCCGCCCATGCAAGTGGTATGTGCCGGATGTTGCCGTGTCCAGACAGCCAATGATGTTCATCAGCGTTGATTTGCCCGACCCGCTGGGGCCAAGAATGGCGACAAATTCGCCCTTGTCCACCTGCAGGTCAATGCCCTTCAAAACCGTCTGCTGTTCGTCACCCATTTTGTATGTTTTGACGATGTTCTCCATCGTCAGAATATTTTCCGCCATGGTGAATGCCCCTTTCCGTCAATAATGCATCATGGGCATTTCCATTGTGTTCTTCACGGGAATCAACACCGCTTCGCCCGTGCGGATGCCGTCGACGATTTCGACAATCGAGCCGTTGTTGATGCCCAGTGTCACGCGCTGCTGTACAATATCGTCCTTGCGGTCGTAGCAGTAGACGAACGGCTTGCCGTCCGAATCGTACTGAATCGCGTCAATCGACACGGTCGTAACGTTCTTCACGCTCTGGTACAGCACGCGGATTTCGCAGCTCAAGCCCATGGCGAGCGTCCCGTCCTGCGGCACGGTCATCGTCACCTCGTAGTACGCCAAGTCGCCGGATACGGTCGCTTCCTGCGCAATGCGGGTGATGGTGCCGGTGAGCACCTTGCCAGTGGACAGCACGGTCACATCCGCCGCCTGCCCGACGGAGAGTGCCGGACGGTCGTATTCATCCACGTTGAACACAATCTGCGGATTGCTGTAATCTGCGACACGCAGCAGCTGCTGCCCCATGGTCACCTCGTCGCCTTCCTCGACGTAGAGGTTCGAGAGCGTTCCGTCCATCGGCGCGCGTGCCGTGCCGCCGCTTGAAAATTTGAGGATAATGTCGTTCTTCTTCACCACGTCGCCCTCGGAGAACAGGCACTCTTTGACGGTTGTTTTCGCGGTGGAGGTGACGATTTGGCTGTCCTTTGTCGACAGGTTGCCGGAAAAGGTGTAGTAGGTGCTGATGTCCTGCGTGCGGGCGATTTCCTCGCGGTAAGCTGTATTTTTCCGTCCGCCCGCAAAGAGGTAAACGCCGCCCACGACGAGCGCAAGCACGACGATAATGGCAATGATTTTTCCAGTCTTCTTCATAGTTCCTCTGACTCCTTCCAGCTCATGAATGTTCCGGAAGCAATTATGACACAATTGGATGAAGCCAATGTGAAGTTACGAGGAAGCGAAAATGAAGTTTGCAGGGAACAAAAAAGCCCGTGACGATTTTACGTCGCCACGGGCAGGGGATTCGAGGATTAGAAGTCCAAATGCAGTTCCACCGGACCGCCGATGAGGTTGCCATCGGTATCCATCAGGCGGAAGATGATGAGGTTCACGGTGTGCTGTCCATTCAGCGCGTCCGCGGGGACGGTCAGGGTCATCTGCGTGCCGTCCGCATTCCACGCGGTTTCCCACGCTTCGGCAATGTCCATGCCGACGGCGTATTCACCCGTGCGCAGCGCTTCGGAGAAGGTCAGCGTGATGGTCAGCGCGGTGTCCGACAGTGCCGCTTCGCCGGAGACGGTCGCGTCAAAGGCGGTCACGGTCTTTTCGGGCGCTTCGGGGCGGGTGATGGTTTCGCCGCGTTCAAGCGCCTGCCGCTCTTCCAGCGTATCCGGAATCGCGGGCCACACCTGCGAGAAACCGTTGTTGTAGCGCTCAGCGTTCCAAGAAATCGGCTTGGTGAACAGCGCAGCATCCTGCTTGCCGTTGTTTTCAGCGGAAGCGGCAATGTCCGCCATCGAGAACTCGAAGGTGTATTCCGGCATGGAGACAAACTTCAGGTTCTTCACCTTGAAGGTCTGCGAGGCGTCCCAGCCAGCGTTTGCAATGCGGATAAACAGCGCGTCGTGGAACAGAATGCCGTATTCCAGCAGGCTCGTGTCTTCCGGCACCACACGTTCGGGTGTGAAAATCATGGAAGCGGGTTCGGTTTCGCTGCCGATGTAGACCAGCGGGGGATTCTCCTTCGTGTTCGCCAGACGGGACGCGAAGCCCAGCACGCGGTTCTCTTCGCCCTCGTCGCCCTTCGTCGTGCCGTGACGGAGCGCATCCGCCAGCGAAACGGCGGAGAAGTAGACGCTGTGCGCCGCCTTGTCCGTGCCGACGGTGCGCAGTTCGTAGCGCCCGTAGACGGACTGTTCAGCAGTCAAGGTGAAGGTGAACACGTCACCCTCGTGCGAAGCGGCGGCGACTTCCCTGCCGTCCGGCAGCACCAGCACCACGTCGGGCGCGTCGGAATGCGCGGTAATGGTAACATTGTGGTTCGTCAGGAAGGTTTCCTGCGCCGTCCACAGCGTGTACTTGCTTTCGGCAGACCACGGGATGTAGGAAGAATTGATGTCAAACGGGTAGTCGTTCAGTTCGCTGATGGTTGCGTAATCCGCCGCCGGGTAGGACATGCCGGAAATGCCAGTGCCTTCCGGGAACAGATCCTTCACATGCAGCAGCTTGTCGTCCGTCTGCTTGAATTCGCGATCCATAATCGCCAGCGCAAAGCAGAAGTCACGCGGGTAGAAGACGTGGTCACTCTGGCGGGCACGAACAGCAATGTTGTTTTTCTCGATTTCCGTCGTGCCGACGAAATCGTAAACCTCTTCTGCTGCAACCATGCTGGCGACAGCGCCTTCATTGCCCAGCCAGTGGGTGTCAATGCCTGACACGGTGAAGAAGGGGCGCGGCGCAACCAGCGCAATGATTTCCACCGGGTCAAACGGAATCTGGTTATCACGGGCGACGAACATAGCTGCCGTCTCCGGGAACCAGCTGTTGCCCTTGCCGTAGGACACGGTCGGCACTTCGGTCTTGCCGTATACACGGTCAGCCTTGGCGTAGGCGGAGGTGTTGAAGTTAAAAATCTTGCCTTCCACCTTGTAGCGGTAGCTCTGGATGCCCGAACCGCCGCATTCGCTCGGCACGCAGATGCTGATGCGGTCGTCAAACGCCGAGGTGAACATGGCGGCCTTGCCGTAGCGGGAATGACCCGTGATGACGGTCTTCGCCGGGTCAAGGCGAACCAGCTCGCCCAGCGTCAGGCTCGTGCCCTCTGCCTGGTTTTCCAAGGCGGTCACAATCTGACTGGCTGCCCAGCTCCACGCCATCAGCGCGCCGGATGCGTGCTTGTAGTCGTTCGCGTCGTAGGGGTAGAGCGTGGTGTACACGCCAGCACGGTCAATGCCGTCATCCGCATTGGAGTCATCGGGGTAAATGTCAGTGGCTTTGAACGTCACCAGACCGTAGCCCTGTCCGTTCAAGTTCGCAGCAGAGAATGCGGAGGTACCGCCGATATCAATCACGAACGGCACTTGATCCTTCTCTTCGCCCCAAGCAGCCAGAATCTGCGCATCCGTCGGTACATTCAGCTTCGCGGCGAAGCTCGCCTTTGCGCCCGTTTCCGGATTCGTGATGGTAATGACCGCCTGATACACGGGGCGCACACGGGCGGGGATGGTTTCCTCGGTAATTGCGCCGGTGGTGTTTACGAACACCGCGTCGCCTTCCGTGCCCCACGGCGGTTCGCCGATGTAGTGGACGGAGTAGCCCGCGTTCCACGCTTCGATGGCAAGCTGCTTGGCTTCCGCCTTGGTGGATGCAGGGCCGAACGTCTTGTCGCCCACCGTTACTTCACCTTCCAGCAGCGCGGCGGACAGCTTGCGGAATTCGTCGCCGAGGTTGAAGACACAAGCGCCCATGCCCCAGATGCCGCCGTAAGACGCGGTGTTGTCCTCGTAGACAATCTCGTACTTGCCAGACACGTCCTCCGCCGCGGTTTCCCAGCGGTAGCCCAGCCAGTAGTGCTGGATCAAATCGCGGATTTCGGTGCGGCGCGCTCCCCATTCGGTGATGTCGGTCACAACGCCGTCGCCGTTCGGGTCATTCTTCACGTCGAAAAACTCAAACGGATTGTTGATTGTGTCGATGGCGGGCAGCTCATCAATGCCGGGATACCCGTCCAGCGGCGCTTCAGCGCAGGCGCTCATCAGCGGCAGCAGCCCGATGATAGCAGCGAGCAGCAGCAGGAAAAATCGTTTCATAGAGATCCTCCTTTTCTCTTTCAGCCGAACCTTTGTACATTGTCCGGGAGGCGACGGCTGCATTACCTCATCCGGAAGTTACCCTCATTATAGCGGAGAAAGGGCGGCGCGTCTATGCAAATTGTCCACACTACTATGCAAATCGTGCAGATATATCTGGGAAAAAATTATCCGTATTCGACAACGCAAAAGCTATTTGCCAAGATTTCGCTGAAAATCCGTCGGTGAAATGCCTGCTGTTTTGCGAAAAGTGCGCAGAAACGAAGAATACGAATTGAACCCGCTCTGAAACGCGGCATCCGTCAGCGATACGCCGGAGGCAATCAGCAGTTTCGCGCCGCAGATGCGCCGGAACTGGATGTACTCGTACACCGACGTGTTCGTGTAGCGGACAAATTCGTGCGACAGGTACGATTTGCTGATGAAGAACGCATCCGCAATCTCATCCAGCGTCAGCGGCTGGGCGTAGTGCTCGTTGATGTACGCCATCACGCGCTGCATGATGTCCGGCGACGACTGTGCACTCTGCGGCATCGGCGCTTCCTGCGTCACGCGGAGGATTTGCAGCAGAAATTCCGTCATCGCGGCATAATCCGCCAAGCGCGATTCGGGGCGCTCGTCGCCCGTGTTCTGCGCCACGCGGTCAATGCACGATGTACACAGTGAAAGCGCTTCTTCATCCAGCTGATAATGATACCCGGTGCGGCTCGTGCAGTCCAAAAGGCGCTGCTCCAGCGGCAGAAGCCCCTGCCCCAGCTGGTGCAGCATCCCGGAGGAGATGAACAGCACCACCCGCTCGTAGTTGCGGATGGCTTCCTGCGAGATAATGCCGTGCATGACGAATGGCGGGAAAATCATCAGGCTGCCGCGCTGGAGCGTGACGATTTTGTTGTCCACATACAGGCGGGGAAAGCCGCTCAGGTGAATATACAGCTCAAAGAAATCATGCGTATGGATTTCGCGCAGGTGGATGTCGGGCGACAGCGTGTGGAACGCCTCATAATCCGAACGTCCTTGCCCCATGTCGCTTGTGCGAACCAGCACATCTTCCTTAAGCTCCTGCGCGGGATGCTTCCTTGTCATATGCCTTTCTCCTTGTCCCAGTATTGATAAAAGCATCATAGCAGGAAAGCTGAAAAAGGTCAAGCAAAAACCCGAAAACTGTTCTGCAATCAGAACAATTTCCGGGTAAAAATCGGTTATTTGCTTTCGCTGTCCCATGCGCGGTAGGATTCTTCCTCCAGCAGCGTCTCAATGCGTCCGTCGGTCACGCGGGTCAGCGTGTCCAGCACAGATGGCGCGTCCGTCTGGCGAATCAGCAGCGTGAAGCCGACGGCGGTCGTGAACTCGCTGCTCAGCAATTGCACCGGCAGGCTTTTCAGCGCGTACTGCACCTTGTCCCACAGCGGATAGGCGACTTCGCACAGGTATTGGCACGAGGGCAGCATTTCGACGACCTGCGCCGCCTTGAGCGCGACGACTGCCCCTTGCGTGTACGCGCGCACCAGCCCGCCCGCGCCCAGCAGCACGCCGCCGAAATAGCGTGTGACCACGCAGCAGCAGTTGACTACGCCCTGATGCTTCAATACCTCCATCATCGGCAGCCCCGCCGTGCCGCCCGGTTCGCCGTCGTCTGAATAGCGCATGATGCCCGCGTTCTGCCCGATGATGTAGGCATAACAGTTGTGCGTGGCGTCCTTGTGCTTTGTGCGGATGGATTGCAGAAAGGCAAGCGCCTCCGCCTCCGTTTCGCACGGCGCGGCATAGCCGATGAAGCGACTTTTGTTGATGATGAACTCGTCGCTGGCGAACTGCCGGAGCGTCCGATAGGGGTTCATGGCACTCATGCGAGGAACAGGCGGCGGAAGTTCTTCTTGCCCTTCTGAATCAGCAGACCGTCCGCAGGGACGTCGCTCTCCGCCAGTGTGGCGTTCAGGTCATCCACCTTCTTGTCCGCCACCAGTACCGCGCCCGCCTTCACCTGATTGCGCGCGTCGCTCTGGCTCTTGCACAGCCCGGACTTGACCAGCATGGTCGTCACGCGGCTGTCGGCGGCGAATTCGGCCTTCGTCAGCGTGAAGGAGGGGACGTTCGCGGCAGACGCGCTGCCCGCGAACAGTGCGGCAGCGGCATCGGCGGCCTTCTGTGCCTCTTCTTCGCCGTGCACCAGCTTCGTCACCTCGAATGCCAGCACCTTCTTCGCCTCGTTGATTTCGCTGCCTTGCAGCGCGCCCAGACGGCGCACTTCGTCCATCGGCAGGAAGGTCAGCAAGCCAAGGCACTTTTCCACGTCCGCGTCATCAACGTTGCGCCAGTACTGGTAGAAATCGAACGGGGAGGTCTTGTTCGGGTCAAGCCACAGCGCGCCCTTCTCGGTCTTGCCCATCTTCTTGCCGTCGTGGGTCAGCAGCAGCTGGAACGTGCAGGCGAACGCCTTTTCACTGTCCTTGCGGCGAACCAGGTCCGCGCCGCCAAGCATGTTGCTCCACTGGTCATTGCCGCCCATTTCCAGCCGGCAGCCGTAGCGGTGGAACAGCTCCAAGAAGTCGTAGGATTGCATGAGCATGTAGGTGAATTCGAGGAAGGACAGACCGTTGTCGGTCGCCATGCGCGTCTTGTAGCAGTCAGCGGTCAGCATCTTGTTGACGGAGAACATCGCGCCGATGTCGCGCATGAATTCGATGAAGTTCAGGTTGCGCAGCCAGTCCGCGTTGTTGACGATAATTGCCTTGTCGTCGGAGAAATCAAGGAAACGGCTCATCTGCTGCTTGATGCACTCGACGTTGTGGTCAATCGTCTCGACGGTCATCATCTTGCGCATGTCGGTCTTGCCGGACGGGTCGCCGATCATTGCCGTGCCGCCGCCCATCAGCGCAATCGGGCGATGCCCCGCGCGCTGCATGTGCGCCATCGCCATAATCGGGATGTAATGCCCGATGTGGAGGGAATCAGCGGTCGGATCGAAGCCGACGTAGAAGGTGGTCGGTTCTTCGAGCTGCTTGTACAGTTCGTCCTCAAAGGTGGTCTGGGCGATGAAGCCGCGTTCTTTCAAAACGTCAAGAATGTGCATGGGGAACCTCCTATATATTAAGTAGTAGGGGAAACAGTGTCATTTCGCCAGCACCTGCGCGAAAATCTCCCGCAAGGTGCTCATGCCCTCGTGAATTTGCGCGATGCTGGAGTTGGAGAAGTTCAGGCGCAGCGTATTCTCGTGTCCGCCGTCGCAGAAGAAGTGCGTGCCGGGGACGTAGGCAACGTGGCGCTCTACCGCTTGTTCCAGCAGCTCCTTTGCGTCGATGCCCTCCGGCAGCGTCACGAAGATGAACAGGCCGCCGTCCGGGCGCGTGTACGTCGTGCCTTTGGGAAAGGTCGAAAGTTCACTCAGCATAGCATCCAGCTGCGCCTTGTAGCTGCGGCAGATGCGCTTGATGTGGTCGGGCAGCAGACCGCGCCGCAGGTACTGATCCACAATCGCCTGTGTAAGGTTTGCCGTGTGGACGTCGGTGGACTGCTTGCCGACGGTGCATTTGCGCAGGATGCTCGCGTCGCCCGCCATGAATCCGACGCGCAGACCGGGGCTGATAATCTTGCTGAATGAGCCGAGGAAAACGACCCAGCCATCCTTGTCGAAGGATTTGATGGAGGGGCACGCTTCTCCGGCATATCGCAGGTCGCGGTACGGGTCGTCCTCCGCCACGACGACGTGGTACTTCGCGGCGAGTTCCGCAATGGGCTTGCGGCGGTCGGCGGCCAGCGTGATGCCCGTCGGGTTCTGGAACGTCGGGATGGTGTAGAGCAGCTTCGGGTGATACTGGCGCATGGCTTCTTCGAGCTTTTCCGGGATGATTCCGTTCTCGTCGCTCTCTACCGGCACCAGCGTTGCCTGATACAGCCGCATACACTGCATGTTGCCCAGAAATGACGGGTTCTCCACCAGAATCACGTCGCCGGGGTCAATCAGCGCTTTGCAGAGCAAATCCATTGCCTGTGTTGAGCCGGTGACGGGCAGCACCGCAGGCACGGCGCACCCAAGCTGCTGTTCCACATAGGCGTGCAGGCTTTCCAGCAGCGGCGGATACCCCTCTGTCGCGCCATATTGCAGGATGCGCTTGCCATCATTTTGCAGCACGTCGCGGGCGATTTCGGCGCATTCCGCATCGGGCAGCGCCGATGCCGCCGGATTGCCGCCCGCGAAGGAAATCATGCCGGGCTTGGCAATCATCTTGAAGATTTCGCGAATGGCGCTGCCGCTGATCTGGTCGAAGCGGTGCGCAAAACGCAGGGAATCAAGCGCCATAATCCAATCACTCCTTACTTTCAGAGAATAAGAATAAAAAACACCTTCTCCGGACAAAATCCGGGGAAGGTGACAAAATGCCACGGTACCACTTCCGTCTGGCTGCGAACAGCCCTCAAGGAGGAACAGTCATTCCTCGCACGCTGTAACCGGCGCACCGGATGCCGCCTACCCGCCGCGCAGACGCGGTTTCAGCGGATGGCTCGGAGCTGTACGTCACCCTATGCGCCGCCTGCTTCCTCACACCGCCCGGAAGCTCTCTGCCTGCGCCGCAGAAGCGGATGACCCGTCTCCTCATTGCCCTGATGGGTGCATGATAGCACGGTTTTTCCCGCTTGTCAAGGGGAAAATTTTTGGTCAGGCGGTATCGCAAAGGCGGGAAAATCACACAATCTGCAAGAAATGTTCACGAAATCGACACATGTCGGCGCTTTTTCTGGAATTTCTGGCGGCATTTTTGTGAAACGGGCCGAAAAAGTCTTGCCATTTCCGCTAAAATCCTGTATACTATACTCTGACCCAGCTATGGGTGCATTTATCGTGTCCGCGAGGACAAAAGCTGGGAAGCCCCTGGATGAAGGAGGTCGACTACTATGGATTGCAAAATCAAGAACGACATCGGAACAATCTATATTACGGAGGATGTCCTGCTCAAGGTCGTGGGATACGCGGCGCTGGAATGCTACGGCATCGTCGCCATGTCCTCCAAGCGTGCCAAGGATGGCATCGTCGAATGGCTGGGAAGGGAAAACCTCTCCAAGGGCGTGCAGATTCGCAGTGTTGGCGATATGCTGGACGTCGATCTGTTCATCATCGTGGAATACGGCATCTCCATTGCCGAGGTGTGCAAGACCATTGTCGATACCGTGCGCTACAAGCTGGAAAGCATGACGGGCGTGAAGGTTCGCAAGGTCAACATCTCCGTGGAAGGTATCCGCGTGTAATGCAGGAAAGCCACACGGCAGCAGTTCCAAGGAGCTGGCGCCGAAAGCAGGTAGGAGGAATTTACCTTTGATACAGCATAAAACCATTGACGGGCTGCTGCTGCGCGACATGGTCGTCGCGGGTGCGGCACTGCTCGAAAAGAACCGGGAAGCGGTGGACGCGCTGAACGTTTTCCCTGTCCCGGACGGCGATACGGGGACGAATATGTCCCTGACCATGCAGAGCGCGACCCGTGAGGTCAATGCGCAGGAGTACCTGCGCGCGGATGAGGCGGCGGCTGCCATCTCGAAGGGTGCGCTCAAAGGCGCGCGCGGCAACTCCGGCGTTATCACGTCCCAGCTGCTGCGCGGCTTCGCGACGTCCTTGAAGGGCGTGGAGAAGATTACCCCCGTGCAGTTCGCGCAGGCATTGAAGGCGGGCTCTGACAAGGCGTACAAGGCGGTCATGAAGCCCAAGGAGGGCACGATTCTGACCGTCGCGCGCGTCATTGCGGAGGACGCCATCAAGTACACCGAGAGCAATCCCGATGACTACGATGGGCTGATGAACGTCATTCTGACCAGCGGCGAGGCGATTTTGAAGCGCACGCCTGACATGCTGCCGCCCCTGAAAGCGGCGGGCGTGGTCGACTCCGGCGGACGCGGCCTCATGCTGATTTACACCGGCTATGCGGCGGTCATGCGCGGCGAGGAAATCGCTGACCCGGCGGCGCTGCTGGCGGGCGATAGTCAGGTGGAGGAGGATATTCACGACCTGTCCGGCGATCTGACTTACGCTTACTGCACGGAGTATGACATCGTGAACTTCCGCGAGGACTGCACCGAGGGCGACGTGGATTCCTTCCGCCGCCGCCTGAACCGCATTGGCAACTGCGTCAAGGTGACGGGCGACCTGACCGAGACGAAGGTGCATGTGCACACCAACGACCCCGGCAATGCTATCCAGTATGGCATTGAGCTGGGCGAACTGGTGAATGTGAAGGTGGACAACATGCTGGCGCGCAAGCGTGCGCTGGAGGCGGAGAAAGCGCCCGCAGCGGTGGAAGCCCCTGCTGAACCTGCGAAGGAATTTGGCATGGTGGCAGTGTCGCTGGGCGATGGCTTCTCCAGCATCTTCCGCGATTTGACGGTGGATGTGGTGGTCGAGGGCGGTCAGACGATGAACCCGTCGGTGGATGACATTCTGAACGCCATCAATCAGGTCAACGCCAAGTGTGTGTTCGTGTTCCCGAACAACGGCAACGTCATTTTCGCGGCGAATCAGGCGGCGGAACTGGCGGAGAAGAAAGTGCACGTCATCCCCACGAAGAACGTGGCGATGGGCATTGCCGCGGCGGTCGCGTTCCAAGACGACGTGTCCGGCGAGGAGAACGCCAAGCGCATGGAGGAAGCGGCGGAGCACGTCAAGACCGGTACGGTAACGTATGCGGTGCGCGACAGCGAGTACAACGGCGTGCAGATTCACAAGGGTGACATCATCGGGATGCACAACGGCAAGATTGAGTATTGCGGCAATTCCGTGCATGACGTTGTGCTGGACATGATGAAAGCCGTTGTGACCGACGACGCGGAGCTGATTACCGTCTACTACGGCGCGGATACGACGAAGGAAGACGCGGAGCAGGTGGCGGCGGAAATCGCCGAGCAGTATCCGAACTGTGATGTGGACTGCCTGCTGGGCGGTCAGCCGCTGTATTACTATCTGATTTCTGTGGAGTAAAAAGCAAATGGAGCTTTCCGCCATCAAGGGCATTGGCCCAACCCGGCTGGAATCCCTTCGCGCAGTGGGCGTCTGCTCATTGCGCGATTTGTTGTATTTTCTTCCGCAGCGCTACGAGGACAGAACACACCCGATTCCCTGCGCGGACGCAAACGGCGGCGAGGTGCTGGTGATGGGCGTTGTACAGGACGCACCGAAACTCAGCCGCTTCAACGGCTTGACGCGAGTGACGGCGTACCTCTGGGATGACAGCGGAAAACTGCCGCTGGTGTGGTATAATCAGCCATGGATGATGCAGAACCTACCGGTTGGACAGACCATCATGCTCTTCGGGCGTATGGGGCAGAGCCGGGGGAAACCCGTGCTCCAAAATGCGCAGCGGGTGACGGAGCCGTGCATCCTGCCGGTGTACCGCGCCGTGAAGGGGATTCCGGCGAAGTCCTTCCGCGAAATGATGCAGCAGGCGCTGGAACAGGTCGATGACTGCTGTCCGGAGACGCTGCCGAACGACCTGCGCATCCGCCATCAGCTGTGTGAGCTGAATTTCGCCATCCGGCAGGCGCATTTCCCGCTGAATGTAGAAAACCTGCGGCTGGCGCGGCGGCGGCTGGCGTTTGAGCAGATGCTGATGTATCAGGCGGCGCTGGGGCTGCTGCGCGGACATAAGGCGGATGGCACGGCACTGCCGATTCCGCCGGATGCGCCGGATAAATTCTGGCAGACGCTGCCGTTCCCACCGACCGGGGCGCAGAAGCGCGTCTTGGAGGAAATCGCAGCGGATTTGCGGTGCGACCGGGCGATGAGCCGCCTCGTGCAGGGCGACGTCGGCTGCGGCAAAACCGCGCTGGCATTCGGGGCGATTGCCATGACATGCGCCTGCGGATACCAGGCGGCGATGATGGCGCCGACGGAAATTCTCGCGCGCCAGCACTACGAATCCGCCAAGGCAATGCTGGAACCGCTGGGCATCCGCTGCGGTCTGCTGATTGGCTCGATGCGCCCGAAGGCGAAGCGGGAGGCGCAGGAGGCTTGCGCAAACGGGGAATATCAGGCAGTGTTCGGGACGCACGCGCTGATCAGCGAAAAGGTGGCGTATCAAAGGCTCGGACTGGTTGTGACGGATGAGCAGCACCGTTTTGGCGTGATGCAGCGCTCGACCTTGCAGCAGAAGGGCGCGGACGGCACGAAAGCGCCGCATGTGCTCGTCATGTCCGCAACGCCGATTCCGCGCACGCTTGCGCTGATTCTCTATGGCGACCTTGATGTGTCCATTGTCGATGAGCTGCCGCCGGGGCGCACGCCGGTCAAGACGCGAGTCGTGCCGGAAGAGAAGCGCGCCGGGATGTACGGCTTCCTGCGGCAAGAGGTGCTGAAAGGGCATCAGGCGTATGTGGTCTGTCCGCTGGTTGAGGACAGCGAGATGATGGAGGACGTTCGCAGCGCACAGGCGACGTTCGACGCGCTGAAAAACGGCGAATTGTCGGGACTTCGTGTCGGATTGACGTGGGGCGCACAGCCCGCGGACGAAAAAGCGCAGGTGCTCAGCGAGTTTTCCGCCGGGAATCTCGATGTCCTCGTGTCCACGACGGTCATCGAAGTCGGTGTGAACGTGCCGAACGCGAGCGTCATGGTGATTGAAAATGCCGAGCGCTTCGGGCTCAGCCAATTGCATCAGCTGCGTGGGCGCGTCGGGCGCGGGTCAGCGGAAAGCTGGTGCTTCCTGCTGGCAGCGGAAAATGAGCGATTGCGCATCCTGACGCAGACGAATGACGGCTTCATCGTCGCGCAGAAAGACTTGGAGCTTCGCGGGCCGGGCGACCTGATGGGTACGCGGCAATCCGGCGAAATGATGGCGGATTTCCTGCTTGACGGTGACGTGAAGCTGCTGGATGAAGCTGCGAAGTGCATGAAGCGCCTGCGGGAAGACCCAAAATTGACGGCGGAGCGTCAGCAAGTGGAAGCGGAAGCGCTGCGCAATTATCGCGATAAATTGGCAGATATTGCAATGAACTGATGGAAAGGGGCAAAATAGGATGGACAACATGCTGACTTGCACGGAAAACCGCGAGCTTTCGTGGCTGCGGTTCAACGAGCGAGTGCTGGAAGAAGCGGAGGATGAGCGCGTACCGCTGTGCGAGCGTCTGTCGTTCCTCTCGATCTTCCAGAGCAATCTGGACGAGTTTTTCATGGTGCGCATCGGAAGCCTGCATGACCAGATGCTGCTGGATAAGGAGACACGCGAGAACAAGACGAACATGACTCCCGGCGAGCAGATTGACGCTGCCGTCAGCCGCATCCGCACGCTGTGCGACCGCCGCGACCGGACGTATGCCGATGTGCTGAAGAAGCTGGAGGACGAGGGCATCAGCATCGTCAACTTCCGCCAAATCAGCCCGGAAAGCGAACAGTATCTGGCGAAGATCTTCCGCGAAGACTATCTGCCATTGCTTTCGACCTATGTCGTGGGCAAAAAGCAGACGTTCCCGTTCCTCAAAAACAAGGAGATTTATGCCGTCGCCGTCCTGCGCACGGGAAGCGAGAAGGAAAAAATCGGCATCGTGCCATGCGGGGAGAACATGTTCCCGCGCCTGATTGAGGTACCGGAGCGTACGGGCTGCTATATCCTCTCTGAAGAGCTGATTCTGCACTATCTACCGCTGCTTTTCGGGAGCTACCGCATCGCAAGCAAGACGCTGGCGCGCATTACCCGCAGCGCCGACATTGATGCGGACAGCGTATACGACGAAGACCTCAACTATCGCGACCACATGGCGGAAGTCGTGCGCCTGCGCCAGAAACTCTGCCCGGTGCGCTTGGAGTTGAGCCGCAAGATTGGGCACGACATCATTGAGAAGCTGTGCGATCAGCTGCGGCTTGACACCGCGCGCGTCTACGAGTACGATACACCGCTGGATATTAGCTTCCTGTTTAATATTCAGGACAAACTGCGCAGCCACGCGGAACTGTTCTACGCGCCGCGTCATCCGCAGGCAACGCCGGATATCGTGGACAATCGCCCGGTGATGGAGCAGATTCTGGAAAAGGATGTGCTGCTGCACTATCCCTACCAGAGCATCCGCCCGTTTCTGCGGATGCTGTCCGAAGCGGCGAATGACCCGCAGGTCGTCTCTATCCGCATGACGCTCTATCGCCTCGCGCGCGACTCGAAGGTTGTGGAAGCACTGGTGGAAGCCGCCGAAAACGGCAAGCAGGTGGACGTGCTGGTGGAGCTGAAAGCCCGCTTTGACGAGGAGAACAACATCGAGTGGAGCCGCCGATTGGAGCGCGCAGGCTGCCACGTTATCTACGGTGTGGATAAACTGAAGGTTCATTCCAAACTTTGCCTGATTACGCGCAAAACGGATGAAGGCATCCAGTACATCACGCAGATTGGCACGGGCAACTACAACGAGAAGACCAGCCGCCTGTATACCGACCTGAGCTACATCACCGCGCGCGACGAAATCGGCGAAGAGGCATTGCAGGTTTTCCAAGCGCTGATGCTGGGCGAAACAGTAGACCACATGTCCGTGCTGCTGGTCGCGCCGCACTGCCTGCAGGACAAGTTAATTGACATGATTGACGGTGAAATCAGCAAGGCAAAGGCGGGGCAGAAGGGTCTGATTCGCTTGAAAATGAACAGCCTGACGGACAAGATGCTGATTGACAAGCTCGTCGAGGCGAGTCAGGCGGGCGTGCAGGTCGAAATGATTGTGCGCGGCATCTGCTGCCTGCGCGGGGGCGTGCCCGGCTTGACCGACAATGTGCACATCATCAGCATCGTCGGGCGATTCCTCGAACACAGCCGCATCTACATTTTCGGCGACGGCGATGCAGCACGCTACTACATTGCTTCGGCGGACTGGATGACACGCAACACTCTGCGCCGCGTCGAGGTGGCAACCCCGATTTTGCAGGACGACGTGAAGCGCCGCATTGACCACATTTTCGACGTCATGTGGCATGACAACGTACAGGCACGAGACCAGCAGCCCGACGGCAGCTACACCCGCCGCTATCCCGGCACGCAAACGCCGCTGGCGAGCCAGAACGTGCTGTATGACGAAGCCTACCGCATGGCAAAGGGTATCAAAGAACAATAAAAACCGACCGTCGGTTTCTTTGAAAAAGAGGCAAACAAAAAAGACCTCCGGTCGGGAAAAACACCCGCCGGAGGTCGCCGGTCAGTCATCCATCAGTTCCACAAGAACCGCGTTCTGCACGTCCATCCCGCGACGCGTCAGCGACCATCGGTCGGTTTTGTGCTGAAGCAGTCCTTCATGCTCGAATTTCCGCAGCTTCTCGCCGTACAGCGCATCCAGCGAAACGCCATGTCGCTCCTGAAATTCCGATTCGCTGACGCCGCAGGTCATTCGCAGCCCCAGCATCAGCGTTTCAAACCGACCGTCGGTTTTTGAGACGAACTCCCGCTCCCGCAGCGAATCGTCCTGCGACTGCACCATCCGCAGATACGCGGGCAGCGTGCGTGGGTTTGTCAGGCGAATCATCCCGTTCTTCGCGGGCAGATACGACGCCGCCGACACGCCCAGCCCGATATACGGCACCTGCTGCCAATAACCGATGTTGTGGCGGCATTCGCAGCCGGGGCGCGCGAAATTGCTGATTTCGTACTGCTGGAAGCCTGATTGCGCCAGCAGATCAAGCGTCAGGTCGTACATGCGGCGCTCGTCGTCCTCGTCCGGCAGGGTCAACTGCCCGGTCTGCAAGTCGCGGTACAGCGGCGTACCTTCTTCAGGAATCAGCCCGTAGCAGGACAAATGCTCCGGATTCAGCGACAGCGCCTTCTCCAGCGTCTCACGCCACATGCTGACCGTCTGACCGGGCAGCCCGAACATGAGGTCAAGGCTGATGTGCTGGAATCCAGCGTGCCGCGCAAGCTCGACGCTCTGCTGCACCTGCGTAAAGTCGTGGATGCGCCCCAGCATCTTCAGCAGTGCCGGCTGGGCCGCCTGCATCCCCATTGACAGGCGATTGATACCGCAGTTCAGCGCCGCATCAAGCCACGCATGGGTCAGCGTGCCGGGGTTCGCCTCGGACGTAAATTCCGCACCAGGCGCAAGGGAAAAATGCGCTGTAACGCCCTCCAATAGCCGCGTCAGCAGTTCTGGCGGCAGAATCGACGGCGTGCCTCCGCCTAAATACGCGGTTTCCATGATGCTATGCGGGAGTTTCGCTGCCTGCGATGCGGCTTCGGTCAGCACCGCATCCACATAGGCACGCTGTGTAGATTCCGCATGGGAGAAGGAAGCAAAGTCGCAGTAGCGGCATTTTTGGCGACAATAGGGAACGTGCAAGTAAATTTCCATTCAAATCACCTGTAAAGGACTGTTCAAACGCGGAAAAATCCGCTACAATAGAAAAAGTGGCAAAGGAGGTGTACGAAAATGGATACCATCATCAGTTTTCTGGAAAAACTGGTACATTATTCAGCAGAATTGGGCATTGTGCTGGCGGAGCTGGCGGGCATCGCTATTCTGATTATCACGGCGATGAAAGGCGTTGTCAGCTACTTCAAGCACAATGAGCATCTCCGGCTTGAGCTGGCGCAGGGCATTGCGCTTGCGCTGGAATTCAAGCTCGGCGGCGAAGTGCTGCGCACGGTCATCGTCCGCGAATGGACGGAACTGCTGATTCTGGGTGCGGTCATTGCGCTGCGCGGTGTGCTGACGCTGCTGCTGCACTGGGAAATCAAGGTGGAAGAAGAGCATGACGAGCGCCTGCTCAAGCTCAAAGCGATGGAGGAAGCCGAAAAAACGGCAGAGACATCAAAACAGTGATAAAAAGCAGGGGAAACAAGCATTCCCCTGCTTTTTTCATACCTTTGTTTTCTGAATCAGGCGCTCGCAGTCGCTGGCGATTGCCAAATTCAGCAGCGGAAGCCCCTCCTGCATGGCGTAGAGCGCGGTGTACATCGTGCCGCCCTTCTGCCGATTCAGGTAGCAGACGCAAAATGCGCTGTTGTCCACCATGTACCGATTCCGCATGTACATGCAGCCCTCATAGTAGTGGTTGGAGAGGACAACTGTCTCGTCGGCGGCATACAGCAGCTGCTCGTAAATCATGCAATCCGACGCTTTCCATCGCGCAGACTGCGTGCTGCACGGAATCGCCAGCCGAAGCCGAACATCCGCATGGTGCGTCCGCATCAGCAGAATGCGCTGTGCTGCCAGCGTGTCAAATCCCAGCGCGCCGCCGCAGATAAAATCCCGAAACCCGTGCTGATACAGTGCTTCCAGCACCCGGTCAAGCCGCTCTGTCAGCGCAGGAAGCTCCTGCGGCGGAATCGCCCGATGCCCCGTGAAGCAGACGGAAATGTCCTTTCGCCCGTTCTCCTGCGACGCAAACACGTCGGCAATATGGCTGCGGGAAATGTAGGAAAGCGGCTGATGCAGCGCAGTGGGCGCTTGGAGCGGCGCCCGAAGCCAGCGGTCGCTGACCTGAGCCTTGCGGTACAGCATGTTTTTTCCTCCTGACAGCGTCAGTTGCTGTCCATCTTCAGCACGGCAAGGAATGCCTCGCTGGGCACTTGCACCGTGCCGAACTGCCGCATTCGCTTCTTGCCCTCTTTCTGCTTTTCCAGCAGCTTTTTCTTTCGGCTGATGTCGCCGCCGTAGCACTTTGCCAGCACGTCCTTGCGCATCGCCTTGACGGTTTCACGCGCGATGACCTTGCCGCCGATGGCCGCCTGAATCGGAATCTCGAACATCTGCCGCGGGATGACGTCTTTGAGCTTCTCGCAGATGGAACGCCCGCGCCCGTACGCCTTGTCGCGGTGGACGATGATGGAGAACGCGTCGCAGATTTCGCCGTTGAGCAGAATATCCAGCTTGACCAATTGGCTCTCGCGGTAGTCCTTGAATTCGTAGTCGAACGAGGCGTATCCGCGGCTGCGGCTCTTAATCTGGTCAAAAAAGTCGAAGATGATTTCGTTGAGCGGAATGTCGTAATTCAGCTTGACGCGCGTGCCCTCGTACTGCATGTCAAGGAAGATGCCGCGCCGGTCTTGGCACAAGTCCATAATCGTGCCGACACTGTCCTGCGGCGTGAAGATTTCCGCGTGGACGAACGGCTCTTCCATCATGGCAATTTCGCCAATGGGCGGCAGCGCCATCGGGTTGTCGCACATCAGCACCGTGCCATCGGTTTTTGTGATGCGGTAGATGACGCTCGGCGCGGTGGTGACAAGGTTCAAGTCCCATTCGCGCTCCAGCCGCTCGGTGATGATGTCCATGTGCAGCAGCCCCAAGAAGCCGCAGCGGAAGCCGTAGCCCAGTGCGACGGACGTTTCCGGGTCAAAAGAAAGGGAAGCGTCGTTCATGCGCAGCTTCTCCAGCGCATCTTTGAGCGCCGGATAGTCCGCGCCGTCCGCCGGATACACGCCGCAGTAGACCATCGGCGTCACCTGCCGATAGCCGGGCAGGGGGCAATCCGCCGGATTCATGGCGTCGGTAATTGTGTCGCCGACGCGGGTTTCACGCACATCCTTGATGGAGGCCGCGACATAGCCCACGTCGCCCGCTTTTAATTCGTCGCACGGCTGATAACCCGGCGCGAACGTGCCGACTTCCACAATGTCGAATTCGCCGCCCGTCGCCATCATGCGCATCCGCATTCCCGTGCGGATTGTGCCCTGCTTGACGCGGATGAAGCAGATTGCCCCGCGGTAGTTGTCGTAGAACGCATCGAAAATCAGCGCCTGCAGCGGTGCATTCTCGTCGCCCTGCGGCGCGGGAACGTAATTCACAACTGCTTCCAGCACTTGATCGATGTTCAGGCCAGTTTTCGCGCTCACGCACGGCGCGTAAGACGCATCCAGCCCGATAACGTCCTCAATTTCTTGCCGGACTTCTTCCGGCTGTGCGCTGGGCAGGTCAATTTTGTTGATGACCGGGATGATTTCGAGGTCATGGTCGAGCGCCATATAGCAGTTCGCCAGCGTCTGCGCCTCAATGCCCTGCGTCGCGTCCACCACCAGCAGCGCGCCTTCGCACGCCGCCAGCGCACGGCTGACTTCGTAGGTGAAGTCCACATGGCCGGGCGTGTCAATCAGGTTGAGCGTGTAGGTTTTGCCGTCTTTGGCGGTATAGTGCATATGCACCGCCTTGGACTTGATGGTGATGCCGCGCTCGCGTTCCAGCTCCATGCTGTCCAGAATCTGCTCCACCATCTCGCGCTTCTGGAAAACGCCTGTCGTTTCCAGAATGCGGTCAGCCAGCGTGGACTTGCCATGGTCAATATGGGCGATAATGCAGAAATTGCGAATCTTCGATAATCTATCGGACACGCTGAAATCCCTCCGTCAAAAGCCTTATCACAGGCTCAAAATACCACAATCTTATCATAGCCGATTTTGGCTTGATTTGCAAGGGGAACGGGCAAAAGTGACGCTTTTTTCCGCAATGAAAAACGGATGAAAAGCAAAAAGCCGCCAGTTGATCGGCGGCAAAAAAGGAAAAATTACGCTTTCGGCGGCTGAGTCGGCGCATCTGCCGCAAACGTCGCAGCATACTGCGATGGCGTCATGCCTGTTTCATTGCGGAAAATCTTGCTGAAATACGATTGGTCGTCATACCCGACGCACGCCGCCACTTCATGCAGCAGAATATCCGGATGTTCGCGCAGCATCTGCTTCGCGGCGTCCATGCGGCACTGCGTCAGGAAGGTGTTGAACGTCGTTCCGGCATACTTGCGCAGCAGGCGCGACAGGTATGTCTGGCTGATGCCAACATCGGTGCAGATACGCGGGATGCTCAGCGGCTGGGCGTAGTTCTCGCGAATGTAATTCAGTGTGTATTCGCACAGCTCGTTCGCGCTGACGTTCTTGTCGCGGATGAACCCTTCCTCAAAAATCAGGGAGTACAGGCTCGCCAGCAGGTCGCCGTAGGAGGAGGCGCTGCCGTATAGTTCGTTTGCCTCGCGCAGAATCTGCTCGCGCTTCCTTTTGGGGCCGGGAACGCCCAAGTCCGCCGTGTACAGAATCAACTGATAGCACAGGTCTTCCGCCTGAATCTGCGGCAGGCTGTTCTGATTCCATTCGATTGCAAGGGACACAAACAGCTCTTTCAGCATTCTTGTATTGCCTGTTTCGACGAATGACGCAAGGCGCTTTTTTGTCGCAGCGGACAGGACGGAAGGCTGCAAGGCGTTTTGCAGTGCGTTCAGCGGGACAAGCTGCCCCTTGCTGATGACGACGGTATTCACCATGCGCCCTGCAGCGCGGCTCAAAAACTGCGGCAAGGTGAGAATGTCGGCATCTTCCGGCGCGTAAATCGCCGTACAGGGCAGATCCGGGAAGTCGGCTTTAAGCAGGTCGGACAGCTCGTCGGGAAAACGCTTCTGCCGGTCGGCACTGCTGCGCAGGAGAATGGTTTCCTGCTCATCGCGCCCATAAAACGCAATCCAGCCCGCCTGATGCACCTGCCGAAGCTGCGCGGTGCGGAATTTTGCGAAGCGTACGGTGAACAAATTGCCCTGACGGACAAGGCGAAGCGCATCATACGGCTGGAAAACAGAGAGCAGAGCAGCGGCTCATCGACTGCTTCACCGCAGAGCAGGCGAGTCAGCGTTTCCTCCATCAGGTCATTTGCTTCTGCATCGAGCGTTTCGCGGATTCGGTCGAGAATTTGCCGGAAACTCTGGATTTCCACGGGCTTGAGCAGATAATCATCCACGCCCGCCTGAATTGCCCCGCGCGCGAACTCAAATTCCGCGTAGCCGGAGACAATCACTGTATGTGTCCGCGGATACAGCTGCCGGACACGCTGCGCCAATTCAATGCCATTGATGCCCGGCATACTGATGTCCGTTACCAGCACATGGACGTGCTGCTGCGCCATCAGCCGGAGGGCATCGTCGGCGCTGCCGGAGAGCAGAATGGTGTCAAACGCAGGGCAGTATTTCTGGCAGATGGCTTTGAGGAACGTCTGCGCGGGACGCTCATCATCTACGATCAGAATGGTGTACATCGTCTTCCTCCTCACTGGTGCGCGTTTCAATCAGTTCGACTACTGCGCCGCCGTCATTGCGGACGCGCATCCGAATTGCGCCGCGGCTGAAATAGAACAGGCGGCGATAGGTGTTGACAAGCCCGATATGGGCGGACGTGTTTTCCGGCTCGGTCAGTTCACCCGCTTCAATGCGGCTGAATTCTTCCCGCAGGTGCGACAGAATTTCCTCCCCGAAGCCGCAGCCGTCGTCGCAAATCAGCAGATGCAGGCAGCCGTCCTCATCGACCGTGCCGGAAATGGTGATGTGAATTGTGCCGCTTGACCCCTGATAACCGTGGGAAATGGCGTTTTCCGCGATGGGTTGAAGGGAGAGCTTCGGCAGTGTCAGATGCGAGAAAGCGTCCGGTATGTCGATGGTGTATTCCAGCCGATCCTCCAAACGAGCTTTCGCGAGTGCCAGATAATTGCGAACGTGGGCGATTTCCTCCTGGAGCGTCGCGGTTTTGCTGCGCAGGTCGGTGGAGTAGCGCAGCATCTGGGCGAATTTGCCGCAGATGTCGATGACCTCCTCGTTCCCGGCTTCCATCGACTTTGCGGAGATGATGTTGAGCGTGTTGTAAATGAAGTGCGGGTTAATCTGCGCCTGCAGCGCGTTCAGCCGTGAACGGAGATTGCTCTCGCGCAGTTCTGCGTCGTTGCGCATGGCAGTTTTCAGCTCCATTACCTGCTTGTCAAACACGTCCTCCAGTTCGCGCATCTCCACGTCGCGCGGGTTCGTGACCTTCGGCATTTCTTCGGGCAGCAGGGGACGCTCGGCTATTGCCGCCGGGTCGGACAGCTGGGAAACCTTGCGCGTCAGGCGCAGAATCGAGCGGCTGAGCTGATGCGACGAGAGGATGATGAACACTTCTGCGATGAACAGCACCAGCAGACTGACCAGCACATGGTGGAGGATGACGGAGTGGATGGACGACTCGAAAACCGCGGTACGCTGGGCGGCATAAATGTCGAAGCCCAGCCAGCTGCAATGCTCCTTGACGACGTAGTAGGTGTCGCCGTTTTTGTCGCTGCACTCGGTCATGCTGCCGTATTCGGCGGCGGAGTAGTCGATGGTGTCATCGAAACTGCGGTGGAACAGGCGGCCGTCCGCGTCGTAGGCGGTGGCGCGGAATCCTGCCATATCGTTGGAGGAGAAAATGTCGAACAGGTCGGTTGAAAGCGCATTGACCTCCACAAAGCCGATCTGTTTGCCGTGATAAACGGCAGGGGACATCAGCGTATAGATAGAAATCCGGCGCGCGACGAACCACGGGTCAATGTGCGGGCGGACAAGCGTCTTCTGGCTCAGCCCCCGGTTGCGCTCGTTCAGGTAGGGCAGGCGGAGCATGACGGTGCGCAGCTCATCCGAGTAGTTTTCCAGCAGACCAATCGTCTCGTAGCGGCTGGACAGGTAGAAACCGTCCATTGTCAGCACGTTGATACGGTAGAAGTAGTCGTTCAGCGGCTCATGGAAAAGCGCGGCGGAAAGCGTGTTCTGTGCCTGATGGTATTCGGACGTCGTCTCCATGTCTTCGCCTAATGTGTAGATGGTATTGAGCGCAGCCATGAAGTCATTATCCTGTTTCAAGCCGTCCAGCGCATAGCCCATGACGGTGATGTTCTGCTCGAACGCCGCGACAATTTTGCTCGCCATCGCGTTCAGGTTGTCTTCCTCGTACAGCAGGATGTTCTGTATCTCGGAGAGCGTCGCCAGAACAGAGTTGACGGCAATCATGCAGGCGGCAATCACAGAAAACAGGATGGTCATTTTCGCGCTCATTCGCATACACGTCAGTTTTCGCATACATGCCGTCCTTTCTATTTCGCATTGTGCTGATGGAAGCAGTATAGCACATACGCAGAGAAAATGCAAAAGAAAAGTACCCCGTGTTGACGGAAACGCACAAAAGGCGAATAGCGCATAAAGAAGTTTGGTTGTGTTTTGTATTTTCCCAATAGCAGTGCTGGATTTTCCCTTGTTCAAAACAGGCGCTGGGATTATACTAAATCACGAAAGCACCGCCATGGTGCGAATTGAGTTTGTTTCCGATGTTGAAAGGGAGGAACGAGACATGAAACACTTTGGATGGCTTCGCAAGGCAGCCGCATCCGTACTGGCACTGGCTATGTTTGCTGCGGCCCCCGCTGCACTGGCGTATTCCGACGCGAATCTGGAAGCCCCGCGCGCTAAGAACGTCGTCATTGACGGCGACCTGAGCGAGTGGGACACGAGCCGTTGCCTGCGCATTGACAGTGAGAAGCAGATTGTCGATCAGATTGAGCACTGGGACGGCGAAGCGGACTGCTCGATGGAAATCTACGCCATGTGGGATGAAGAGAACCTCTACATCGCCGCGAAGGTGTGGGATGACACGCCGTTTGTCTACCGCGAAGGTTTCCCGCTGGATGAACTGGATGCCATCATCCTCTTCTTCAGCACCAACCCCAACGCCGACCCGAACCGTACAGCGTATGAAGCGACCGATTGGCGCATCGTGCAGTCCACGGACGAATATGACTTCTTCAACTATATTGACCGCGACATGATCGCTGACAATCTCGGCTGGGAGACGCAGGGCGAATACGGCGACGAGCTGGTGTTCGACGACTACGAAGCCGTGACCGTCCGCGACAAGGAAATGGGCGGCTACATCCTCGAAAGCAAGATCCCGCTGCACAACCTCTCCAATGATAAGATTGCGCAGCTGGTTCCCGCTGCGGGCACGACCGTTGGCTTTGACTTCTCCATCCTTGACGTTGACCTGCCGTGCCCCGGCATTCACAGCCTGCGGATGCAGTACTCCGCGCAGCTGGACGGCCGCGACCGCAAACCCACAATGCACAACGTGGACGAGAACCCCAGCCTGTGGGCGACGATGACGTTCGTGGAAGAGTAACAGATTCCCTGTATTCTCAGAGGAGGAACAAGCAATGAAGCTGAAAAAATTCGGTGCGCTGCTGCTGACGGGTGTGCTGGCGATTACGTCGCTGACGACCAGTGCCTTTGCCGCCAAACGCGAGAAGCGCAGCGCCGATGACATTGATTTCGCCGCCGTGCTGGAGGATGTTTCTGCAAAAGGCACGGTCAACGTCTACCACTGGTGGACGGCGGGCGGTGAAAAGGATGCGATTGAATCCGTCATCGACGAATTCAAAGGCGCGTACGGCAAGGTGAAAACGAAGTCGAACGCCATTCCGGGCGGCGCTGGCGGCGCCATGGTCATGAAGGTCAAGGTGCTTCAGCAGGCAGGCAAGAGTCCTGAAACATTCCAGGCGCATCCCGGTCAGGAAATTCAGCCGTACCTCGATGCGAACATGCTGCTGGATTTGTCCAAGCTGTGGGACTACGCGAAGCTCAACGAGCGCATCCTGCCGGGCATCAAGGACTTGCTGACCGCGCCCGACGGCAAGAACTACGTCGTGCCGATCGGCATCCACAAGACGAATGTTATCTTCTACAATATCCATGTGTTTGAGAAGTACGGGATTGCGATTCCGGATCACGAGAACATCACATGGGACGAGTTCTGGGACATCTGTGACCAGCTGGCGGCGAAAATGCCCGACGGCGAGTACCCGATTGACCTCGGCGACCGCAAGGGCTGGCCGGCATGTCAGGTGTTCGAGGACATCATGATGGGCACTGACCCTAAAATCTATCAGGACTTCATCAACGGCATCTATAACGTCGAGGATGTGACGAAGGTGCTGACGACTTACGCCAAGTTGATGGATTACGTCGCGCCCGACCATTCCAGCCGCGACTGGTACGAAGCGAGCGGTCAGGTTGTCGCCGGGACGTATGCCATGCAGATTATGGGCACTTGGATGCAGCCGCTGATGACCAGCATGGGTCAGGAATACGGCAAGGACTACGGCATCTTCACGTTCCCCGGCACGGACGGCTGGTTTGGCATGAACATCGACGGTTTCGTCGTCAGCAATGACTCAGCGGATGTCGAGGCGGGTCTGCGCTGGGCGTACAACGTGTCCAGCACGCCGGTTCAGCAGCGGTTCTCCGCTTTGAAGGAATCCATTTCGCCCTACACCGATACCCCGGATGACTGCTACAACGAACTGACCCTTAAGTTCAAGAACGAGCTGATCAGTGACACGACACGCAGCTATCCCAGCTTCACCCACGGCACGGCGCTGCCTTGGAGCGCGTCTATGAGCCTTCAGACGCAGGTGCAGGAGTTCGCTACGTCCAGTGACCACGACGCGGAATATTTCGCGAATAAGATCGTCAACATCCTCAAGGAAGCTGGCGTGAAAGGAGAATGGAACCTTGTTGACTAAGAAATGGATGCGGCGCTCGCTGGCGATGCTGGGTGCGCTGACGCTTACAGCCGGACTGTGGGCTGCTCCCGCGATGGCGGAGGAAAAAACCTACACCCAGCCGACGCTCAATCCCCATGTGAAGAGCATCATCGAAGTTGACGGCTACCAGTTTATCGACCTGAACAGCAACGGCACGCTTGACCCCTACGAGGACTGGCGACTGGATGCTGACACCCGCACGGCAGACTTGGTCGGGCAGATGACGGTGCGCGAGAAAATTGCGCAGATGCAGCACCCGACGTACCTGCCGCGCGCCGATGGCAAGATTCCATCCTACCTGAACAAGTGGTGCAATAAGGAAGGCATCGGCATGCTGCTGATTCGCGAACTGAACAGCGTGGAAGCGGCTGCGGTGTCCATGAACACGATTCAGGAGTACGCTGAGGGGTCTCGCCTGGGCGTGCCGGTGCTGGTGTCGATGGACTCCGTGCATGGCCTGTCTTACGTCTCCGGCGCGACCGTTACCGGGCATAATCTGGCGCTGGCGGCAACCCGTGACGAAGACCTTGTCACCCGTCTGGCGGAAATTGCCCGCGATGAGCATATCGCCATCGGCGTTCGCATGACGCTGTCTCCCGAAGCCGACATTGCCTCCGAACCCCGCTGGGGGCGCGTCATGGAGACGTTCGGCGAAGACCCTGACCTTGTGACGAAGATGGTCACGGCGCAGGTTGTTGCGTTCCAGAATGGGCGCGACGGGCTGAACACCGGCGCAATCGTGGCCTGCATGAAGCATTTCCCCGGCGCAGGGCCGCAGATGGAGGGCAAGGACACCTCGCCCATCATTTCCAGCGCGGAAACGCTGCAAATTCACCTGAAGCCGTATTATGCGGCGCTGGAAGTCAACATCGCTTCCATCATGCCGTACTACTCTGTCCCGCTGGAGCTGGACATGGAGAACTCCGCCATCGGCTCGAAGGCGACGCTGCAAGACCTGCTGCGCGACGAAATGGGCTTTGAGGGCATCATTCAGACCGACTGGGGCATGATTTGGGCGATTCAGGAAGGCCGCGGCACGATGATGGGTGAAGAAGTGTCCGACGAAGAAGCCATCCTGATTGGCATCACCGAGAGCCGTGTGGACGGCATCGGCGGCGAATCCATCCGCCTGATTGACCAGATGGAAGAACTGACAAACGCGGGCAAGATTGACGAAGACATCCTGACGGCGGCGGCGACGCGCATCGTCAAGGCGAAGTTTGAACTGGGCGTGTTCGAGAATCCCTACTGCGACGTGGAGTACGCCGTGCAGTTCGTCGGCAACGAGGAACATCAGGCGGTGAACCTTGAAGCGGCGCGCAAGGCGATGACGCTGCTCAAAAACGACGGCATCCTGCCCCTCAAACAGAACGAGAAGCAGACGATTCTGGTCTGCGGCCCGCGCGCCGGCGACATGGACTCGCTGGTCGGCGGCTGGTCTTCCGCGCAGGAGGGCTTGACCATTGCGGACGCAGTGGCGGCTTACGCAGGCGAAAATGCAACGGTCATCTATGAATCCGACAACGTTGAGCGCATTGCAGAGCTGGCGAAGGACGCGGACATCATCATCGTGTCCGTCGGCGAACCGAGCTACCAGCACGATCCGCCGTGGGGCTACGACACGCTGGAGATCACCGGCAGTCAGCAGGAAATCCTCGAAGCGGCGAAAGCCAGCGGCAAGCCGATGGTGACGGTCGTCACGGGCGGACGTCCCTACATCCTGACGTGGTGCGACGAGAATACGAACGCGATTCTGGAAGCGTACTATCCGGGCTCGCAGGGCGGCATCGCGATTGCGGAAACGCTCTTCGGGCTGAACAATCCCACGGGCAAGACGCCCTTGCAGTTCCCGCGGGATATGGATTCTGTCCGCAATCAGGAAGGCGATGTGTCCTTCGACCTTGAAAACCCGCTGTATGACTACGGCTGGGGTCTGAGCTACGGCGAATGATGTATCAGCCCGTACAGGCGCAGCGGAATTGCCCAAGCCTGTACGGGCTTTCTTCAAAGCTGATAGCAAAACCTCGAACAGAATGCAACAGAAGGGGATTTGCCCATGGAACAATTTTCTGAATTTTTTGAGAATCTGGCGTTCATGACCTTTTCTCATGACAGGTTCTGGGTTCTCTGCGCCATCATCGTCGCGGTGATTCTCGTGTACCAGCTGCTGCTGCGCTTTGCGCCTAAAACAGTCGGCCCGGTACACCACTTTCTCCAGCGGCATCCGCTGATTTGGATCTGCATCCCGGCGGCGCTGCTGATTTACTTCGTGTATGTCTCGCTGGGCTGGAACCTGTGGGTTTCCGTGTCCGACTGGGAGTCGGGGCAGCTGGAAGCAAGCTATGGCTGGGGCGGCTTCGGCAACTACGCGAAGATGTTCTCCAGCCCCGACTTCTGGCCGTCGCTGCGCAATACGCTGCTGCTGTTCTGCCTGATTCCGCTGTGCCTCCTGCTGGGTCTGGGGCTGGCGCTCATCATGGATCAGGGGCTTCGCGGCACGGCGCTGTTCCGCACGCTGATTCTGCTGCCGTTCGCGCTGTCCTTTGTCGTGACCGGCACGGTCTGGGCGTACATGTATCGTCCAACGGGCGGCGTGCTGAATTCCTTCCTCTCGATTCTTGGCGTTGACGTTTCTGCCGCGATGAAAGCTGGGCACCTGATGTGGGCGTCGAGCAACTCCACCATCATGCTGTCCATCATCATTGCGATGGTCTGGCAGTTCTCCGGTTACGTGGCGGTCATCTTCCTCGCCGCCATCAAGAACGTGCCGGTCAATGTCATCAACGCCGCGAAGCTGGACGGTGCGTATATGCCGCGCATCTACTTCAAGCTCATCATTCCGCAGCTCAAGGGCGCGATGGGTTCCTGCATCACGATTCTGGCGATGTACGCCCTGCGCTCGTTTGACTTCATCGTATCGCTGGTGGGTTACACCACCTCCGCCGCGTGGACGCTGCCGATTTGGATGTACAATGAAGCGTTCCAGAACAACAACTTCGCGTATTCCGCGGCAATCAGCTGCTTCCTGCTTGCGCTGGTGCTGGTGCTGATTCTGCCGCTGACCTACTGGACGAACAGAAGGAAGTGAGCATGAAATGCAAAATAATTTGAGTATTGAGCGCAGCAAGCAGGAACAATCGGCACAGACGACGAAAATAAAACCCAAGTGGCACATGACCGTGCTGCATGTGGTGTACTACCTCATCATGATTGCGTTTCTGGTCTTCTACATGCTGCCGTTCTGGGGAACGGTGATGACGTCCTTCAAGTCCAACAGTGAAGTGATGACGACCACGCCCATCACACCGCCGTCAGAGTGGACAATGGAGGGTTACGAGAGTGCGATGGAGGAGCTTGCGCAGCCGCTGATGACCAGCCTGCTTGTGACGCTCTTCGGTGCGGCGGGATCGGTGTTCCTCGGTTCCATCTGCGCCTACGCATTGAGCAAGTGGAAGTTCCGGTTCAACAACGTGTTCTTTATCGCGCTGGTCGCGGCAACATATTTGCCCTTCCAAGCGATTCTGATTCCGCTTTTGCAGACCATCAACGCCCTTGACCTCTACGATAACCTCTGGGGTCTTGTGCTGGTTCACGCCATCTTCGGTATGCCGATGTGTACGGTCATGATGCGCGGGTATTACGCCGACGTGCCGGACGCGCTGATTCGTCAGGCGATGATCGACGGCAACGGCGTATGGCAGATTTACCGCAAAATCGTCCTGCCGAACACGAAAATCGCGACGATTACGGTCTTTGTCTTCCAGTGTACGTCCATTTGGAATGAAATGCTGTTCGCACTGGTGCTCGGCGGCTATGATTCCAAACCCGCGACCATTGCCCTGAACGAGCTGGCGGGCACGATGGCGGCGGAATTCAACGTGCAGATGGCTGGTTCGCTGATTCTGGCGCTGCCGGTGCTGGTGCTGTACATCTTCATGGGCAAGTACCTCATCAGCGGTCAGATGTCAGGCGCGGTCACAGCGTCGTAATGCGCGGCGCAATCAACAAGGAGGAAAGGTTCATGAAAAAACTGCTCAAAAGCGTCGCGGCGCTCTCCCTTTCCGCGATGATGCTGCTTTCGCCCGGTGTGCTGGCGGAAGAGGACGAGGAAGAAAGCAATGTCGTCGAATTGACGACGGTCGTGCAGGAATATGAAGGAAAGCAGATTGTGCTGAAAACTGCCGGACTGGATATTCTGGAGCAGGACGGCTACAAGTTCAAGGACTTGAACAAAAACGGCGAGCTTGACCCGTATGAAGATTGGCGTCTGACGCCTGAAGAGCGCACGGAAGACCTGCTGAGCCGCATGAGTGACAAGAACAAGGCGGCGCAGATGGCGCACATGACGCTGGTCACGCTCAAAGAAAGCTGGTTCAGCGATCTGGACATCGGCTTTGCGCTGACGTACACTTACTTCGCGGAAAGCAAGGAGTCGGCGGGCGAGAAGATGAACTACGTCCAGTCCCTGTGCGAAGAAAGCGAACTGGGTATTCCGGTCGTCTTCTCCATGGACTCGGTCATTGGTGCAAGCTGGATTAACGACACGACGATTCTGCCGGACGCCATCACGCTGGGCGCGACGGGCGACGCGGAACTCGTGCAGGAGCTGGCAGACATTCAGCGGCAGGAAATGAAGGCGCTGGGTGTTCGCATGAGCCTCTCCCCGAACGCGGACTTGGCGACTGACCCGCGCTGGGGGCGCAATCAGGAAACTTACGGCGAGGACGCGGATACCGCCAAGGCGATGGTCGTCGCGGCGATTACGGGATTGCAGAACGGCACGGATGGCATTGGCGTTGATTCCGTCATGTCCTGCGTGAAGCATTTCCCCGGCTCCGGCCCGCAGACGGGCGGCGTGGACGGCTCTCCGCTGGTGTTCGATGACGAAACGTTCGCGCTGCACCTGAGCATCTTTGAGGCGGCGCTGACGGTGCATCCCGCGTCCATCATGCCTTACGGCTATTCGACCGTCCCGTATCTCGGCGGCGACGCGGTGGAGAATTACGCGCATGAATCCTCTGTGGTCATGAACGATGTTCTGCGCGGCCGTCTGGGCTACGACGGCATTATCCAGACCGACTGGGGTCTGAACCACATCGTCGCGATGCAGGCGGGTGCGGACGTCATGGGCGGCATGGGTCAGCGCGACGTCACCCGCATGGTGGATCAGGTTGACCCGTCGCTGCTGACGGATCGCTGCCGCCGTCTGCTGCTGGCGAAGTTCCGGCTGGGCGTGTTCGAGAACCCCTACACCGACGCAGACGAAATTGCGCAGGTTGTCGGCAGCGAAGAACATTATCAGAAGGCAATGGAAGCCGCGGAAAAGGCGGTCACGTTGGTGAAGTACGAGAACCAGCAGCCGCTGGAAGGTCAGCAGATTCTGGTCGTGGGCGCACTGGCAAAGAACGTTGATGCGCTGTCGAGCGGCTGGAAGATTTCCTCCGAGACAGGCTTGAAGACCGAGGGCAAGTCCATCTACGACGCCATCTGCAAGCGGGCGGGTGCGGACAACGTGACCTACATCGGCGATGACGAAACGCTGATTGCCGATTCGTACCCGGCAGGCACAACCGCGATTGTCGTCGTCGGCGAAGCGAGCGGCACGCACGAACCCGCGTGGGGTACAGCGACGCTGGAATTCCCCGCAGAACAGCAGAGCTTGTTGAAAAAGCTCGATGCGTCCGGCGTGAACGTCGTGTCCGTCGTGCTGATGAATCGCGCGTATGTCATGACGCCGGTGGATGCCGCGTCCGACGCGGTGATGATTGTCTACCGTCCCGGCGTGACGGCGGGCGCGGAAGCGGTGGCGCACGCGCTCTTCGGTGACTGCGCGATTTCCGGCAAACTGCCGTGGCAGATTCCTGCGACGATGGATCAGGTGATGCTCCAGCGCGAAGACCTGCCCAAGGACATCGAAAATCCGCTGTATGATTACGGTTTCGGCATTGAAGTGGCCGCATTCGGTCAATAAGCACTGAGGGAAAGAAAGGAAGTCCGCCATGGCAGCGATTACGATTAAGAACATGGACGTGACCTACAACAAGGGCAAGTCCTATGTCATCAAGGACATGAATCTGGAAATCAAGGACGGCGAATTCTGTGTTTTCCTGGGGCCGTCCGGCTGCGGCAAGTCTACCGCAATGTACTGCATTGCGGGTCTGCTCCATCCGGTTCACGGCGAAATCTGTTTCGGGAATGAAGCGATGAACCAGCTCGACGAGCGCGGCAAGGAAAAGAAATTCGTGCCGCCGCAGGAGCGCAACATTGCGATGGTGTTTCAGGAATACGCGCTGTATCCGAACATGACCGTGCGCAAGAACATGTCGTTTGCACTGGAAACGAAGAAAGCGCCGAAGGAAGAAATCGAGAAGCGCGTGAACTCGATGTCCGCGATGCTGGGTCTGGATGAACTGCTTGACCGCAAGCCGGCGCAGCTCTCCGGCGGTCAGCGTCAGCGTGTGGCACTGGGACGTGCGCTGGTGCGCGATCCGCAGGTGTTCCTGCTGGACGAGCCGCTTGGCAACCTCGATGCGAAGCTCCGCGATCAGGTGCGCTATGAGCTGAAGAAGATTCAGACGCAGCTGGGCGTCACCACCATCTACGTCACGCATGACCAGACCGAAGCCATGACGATGGCGGATCACATCGTGCTGATGAAGGATGGTCACATCATGCAGCAGGGGACGCCGAACGACCTCTATGCGCATCCAAACAGCCTGTTCGTTGCGAGCTTTGTCGGCACGCCGCAGATTAACAAGCTGACGTGCAAGATTGTGGAAAAGGGCGGTTCGCTGGCGTTCCAGTGCGGCGAACTGCTGCTGTCCGTGCCGGATGACCTGACCGCGCTGATGCAGCAGTACAAAGGCAAGGAGGTTATCGTCGGTCTGCGCCCGTCGGAACTGACGCTCGCGCCGGAAGGTCAGGGCGAAATCGAGGGTACGGTGGACAGCGTTGAGCCGTTGGGCGATGGCTTCATCGTATATCTGAAAGCGGCGGGTCAGATGCTGGTGGCAAAGATTGCGGGCGGCAGCACTGTCATCGGCAAGACGATTTCGCTGAACATTGAAAAGGGGAAATTCCACATTTTCGACAGCCAGACGGAAGAACGGCTGAATCCGTAAATCCATTCCAAGCTGCCGCGCAGTTCTGATTTTGCGCGGCAGTTTTTTTCTACTATTTTCAGATTTGCGGGAGAATCGAAATTCTTTGCAAGCGCAGAGGTCGGAGAAGGAATTCGTCTGGTGCTTGTCGAATAATAAACATACATGTATATTCTGGTGCTATTAGTTTAAAAATAAGACAAATATACAATTTCGCGGAAAGATAGGAGGACGATGGAGGATGAACGAGAAAATGGAGCGTCTGCTGACGATTTTGCAGGATGTGAACGACGAAATCGACTTTGCGCATGAGCGGCATATGGTCGATGACGGGCTGATTGACTCGCTGGAGCTGATGAAAATCATCGTAGCGCTGGAAGAAGCCTATGACGTGCGCATTGACGCAGGAGAGGTGGAGCCGGAGAACTTCAACAGCGCGGAGGCGATTCTGGCGCTGGTGAACAGCTGCCGGAAGCAGGCATGATGCGCTGTGTGCTGCCATGGCTGGATAGTTGGGCGGCAAAAAAGCCGGATGCGGCAGCGTTTGAGGGCGAAAAAACGTGCCTGACGTGGCGGCAACTGCACGATACGGCGAAACGCATCGGCACTTATCTGGCGCGGCAGCTCCCGCCTCGCGTTCCCGTTGCGCTGTGCATGGACAAAAGCCCGATGACTGTCGCGGCAATGCTTGGCGTGCTGGAAGCTGGGTGCTTCTATACCATCATTGATGTGCAGATGCCGCAGCAGCGTGTCCAGCTGATTCTGGATGTGCTGCATCCGGCGCTTCTGCTGACTGACGAGGGCAAAGCGCCGATATGGGCGGATACGGCGGGAAAACTGCCATGCGTCTCCGCGGAAACAGCGGTGTCCTGCGATATTGACGAATCGCTGCTGGCGGCGCGTCAGCGGGACATCATTGATACCGATTTGCAGTATGTGCTGTTCACCAGCGGTTCGACCGGGCGTCCCAAGGGCGTTGCGATTCGCCATCGCTCGGTGCTGGATTTCGTGGAATGGGCAGTCCCTGCGCTGCGGCTCGATGAAACCGTACGTTTCGGCAATCAGGCGCCGCTGTATTTTGACAATTCGGTGCTGGATATTTTCTGCACGCTCAAAAGCGGCGCATACGTCTACTTCCTGCCCCAGAGGGACTTCCTCTTCCCGGCACGGATGATGGACGAATTGGAGCAGCGGCAGATTAACACGTTGTTCTGGGTTCCATCGGCGCTGATGCACCCGGCGAATCTCGGCGTGGTGAAGGACGGGCGTCCGCGCGGGATCAAGCGGGTGTTCTTCTGCGGCGAGGTGATGCCGAACCGTCAGCTGAACATCTGGCGGCGCTCCCTGCCGGATGCGGATTTTGTGAATATGTATGGTCCGACGGAAATCACGGATGTCTGCTCGTGGTATCGTGTTGACCGCACCTTCGAGGATGGCGAGCCGCTGCCGATTGGCTTTCCGTGCGAAAATACGCGCATTACGCTGCTGGACGGCGAAATCTGCGTCTCCGGGACGTGTTTGTCCGCCGGATACTACAATGCGCCGGAAAAAACGGCGGCAGCGTTTGTCCAGCATCCGGACGCGCGGGGGATTCCGGAGCGGATGTACAAAACGGGCGACCTCGGCGCATACAACGAGCGCGGCGAACTGATGTTTCTTGGGCGCAAGGACAGCCAAATCAAGAAGCAAGGTTATCGAATTGAGCTGGGCGAAATCGAGTGTGCAATCAAGGCGTGTCAGGCGGTGACGCAGGGCTGCTGCTTCTATCAGGCTGTGACACAGCAAATCGTCTGCTGCTATTCCGGCGAGGACGACGAAAAGGCGCTTCGGGGCGAACTCAGGCGGCGGCTGCCGAAATACATGCTGCCGGATGTGTATTACCATCTGCCGCAGTTTCCGCAGACGATGAACGGAAAAATCGACCGCGTGCGGCTCAGACAGGAGCTGGGATTGTGAGCGTCGTATCCTTTGAATTTCTGGGGTTTCTTGCTGCGCTGGCCGTGGTGTACTACGTCCTGCCGATGCGCGTGCGCAAGTGGGCGCTGCTGGCGGGCAGTGCGGCGTTCTGGCTGCTCTGCGGCTGGCAGGGGGCAGCGTACCTCACGGCGGAAACGCTGCTGATTTGGGGCTGCGCACGCCTGATAGGGCGGTTTTCGGAGCGCAGGGGCGTTTGCCGCGCACTGCTTATCGGCGGAATGGTCACGGTTTTCGGCGCAATGGTGCTGATGAAGGCGCTCGCGCAGCTGCAAGCCCTGCCGGATGGGCTGCTTGTCCCCATCGGCTTGTCGTACTTCACGTTCCAGAGCGTAGGCTACCTCATCGACGTTTATCGGGGGAAGGTTACGCCGGAAAAGAACTATGCGAAAGTCCTGCTGTTCGCGGGCTTTTTCCCGCAGATGACGCAGGGCCCGATTACGACGTGGAAGCAGCTGATGCCGCAGCTGGACAGCCCGCACCGCCTTTCACCGAATGGCTTTGTGTCCGGTGTGTTCCTGATAGCGTGGGGCTTTTTCAAGAAACTTGTCATCGCTGACCGCCTGATGCCGGTGCTGAGTGTGCTCGTAGCGGCGGCGCAGGAACTGCCGGGCTGGCTTGTGCTGGCGACAGCGGCGATGTACGCCATCGTGCTGTATGCGGACTTTTCCGGCGGCATTGACATCATTCGCGGCGCGGCGGAGCTGCTGGGCATCGACCTGCCGGAGAACTTCCGCCGACCATTCTTTGCTGCAAGCATTGCGGATTACTGGCGGCGCTGGCACATCAGCCTCGGCGTATGGTTCCGCACCTATTTGCTGTACCCGCTGGTGGCGAGCCGCGCTGGAATCGGGCTGGCGAAGGTCGGCAAGCGGCTGTTCGGCGCAAAGGCAGGGCGCGCGATGCCGGGCGCGGCGGCGTCGATGGTGGTTTTTCTGCTCATCGGCGTCTGGCACGGATTCTATTGGAACGCGGTGCTGTACGGCTTGTGGTTCGGACTGCTGACGGCGGCGGGAATGCTGCTTGACCCGCAATTTCGGAAAATTCGCAAGCGCGTGACGGCACATCGGGGCGGTGCGGCGCTTATGAAGGCGTTCGGCTGGCTGAGGACGATGGCAGCGGTTCTGCTGGCGCAGTTTTTTGCCTGCACGACGTCGCCGGGCATGGCGTTTGGCATGATGGGGCGCATCTTCACCGATTTCAGCGCGGGTATGACGCGTAATTTCCCGCTTGGGATGCAGGACGGCATTGTGGCAATTATCGCGGTACTGCTGATGCTGCTGGTGGACATCCTCTGTGAAAAACAGCCGGATTTGCGCAAGAAGCTGGCGGTTTCGCCGCTGTATGTGCGCTGGACGCTGCTGATGGGGCTGATGTTCCTGACGCTTATCTTCGGCTGTTACGGCGCTGGATTCGACCGCACGGCATTCCTGTACGCGGGATTCTGAAAAGGAGGGAAAGGCAATGACAGATGAAGTGGTCAGCCGCCGACGCGAGAATGCAGCATTTTTCCTCCGAATACTGGCGTTTGGGCTGATTTTCACGCTGATTTCGTGCGCTGTGCTGTATGTGCTGACGCCGAAATACGACTACGGGCCGGGCAGCATGATGAATCTGCCCCTTCAGCCGCGCAACACCATTGACGTGCTGGCGGTCGGCACAAGCACGACGTATGCTGCAGTGAATACGAACGTACTGTGGGCGAACTGGGGCTTCAGCGTGTATGATCTTGCGAGCGCGGAACAGCAGTATTGGCATACCTACTACTACTTGGAGCAGGCGCTGACAACACAGCACCCGAAAATCCTTCTGCTGGATGCAAAAGCAGCAACGTACCCCGACGATACGACCCGGCGCGGGCGCACGATTCTCTCCACATCTGGCATTTTGAACCCGATTCGCCGCGCAAACGCGATTGCCGCAGGCGGTCAGCAGCCGCTGGACTTCCTGCTGGGCTATCCGCAGGTGCATGAGAATTGGAAATCACTGACGGCGGAGAATTTCGCGTTTCCCGGCTGGACGGGCGGACGCAGTGTCGACTGGAAAGGCTTCATCGAATGCGACAAGATGGAGCATCACACGAAGCCAACGTTCTTCTGGACGGAGACGGGCAAGAAAATTAACGGGCGCGAGGCAGAATATTTCGAGCGCATCTGCGATCTCTGCGAAGCGCAGGGCATTCAAATCATCCTGATTTCGTATCCAAGCCCGGATTACGAAAATGATCATATGTATATCTGCACGCTGCGGAAGATGGCGGAGGAACGCGGCATTCCGCTGCTGAATTTCAACAATCCGAAGGGGCGCTTCGGCATTCGGTACAGCAGCGATTTCGCGGATTGGCAGCACCTCAATGTGAAGGGCAGCATCAAGCTGTCGCTGCGAATCGGCGAATATCTGGAAGAAAATTACGACTTGACAGACCACCGCGGCGATCCACAGTACGATTCTTGGCAGCGCTGTCTGGAGGAATGGCAAGCGGCGTATCCTGAGATGGCAAACATGATTCGCAATGAAAGGAAGGAAAAATAGCGATGAAACGAAGCGTTCTTGACTATTTGGAGAACACCGCAAAGCGCTGCCCGGAGCGTTTGGCATGGGATGCCTCGGCACCGTTCACGTTCGGGCAGTGGTGGGACGCAGCGCAGCGGATTGCATCTTCGCTGAGCAGCCGGTGCGCGCGGAATACGCCGGTTGCGGTGCTGATGAACCCGCGCAGTGCCGAATGTGTGAAGGTATTCTTCGGCGTGTGGGCGGCGGGGTGCTTCTATGCGCCGCTTGACCCGATGCTGCCGCCGGAGCGCCTGAAGCTCATCATGCAGAATTTGCAGCCAACGGCGATTGTCTATGATGAAGAAAGCCGTGCGAAAGCGGATGCTGTCTGCCCGGACGGGTGCGAATGCGTGCTGTGGTCGGACGCGGCGCAGTCGCCCGTGGACGCGGATAAGCTGGCACAAATCCGGCAGACCGTGACGCCGGACCACCTTGCCGCGATTCTCTACACCAGCGGCTCGACGGGCATTCCGAAGGGCGTCGCGCATACGCAGGGGTCGCTTATGGCGTACACCGAAGAGACGATTGAACGCTATCAATTCACCGAGAACACCGTTTTCGGCAATCAGTCGCCGTTTTTCTACGCCAATTCGATTATCGACATTTTCCCGCCCGCGCTGCTTGGCGCCAAGGCGTGCATGATTCCCGCGACGGCGCTGTCGTTCCCGAAAACGCTGGTGAATTACCTGCGGCAGAAGGGCGTCACGGAGTTGACGATGACACCATCGAGCTTCGTGCAGGTGGCAAACAGCGGCGTGCTGACGGAAAACTGCCTGCCGGAGCTTGAATACATGATTATGTCCGGCGAAGTGATGCCGTGGGCGCAGTTGGCCGTCTGGATGAACGCCGCGCCGAAGGGTCATGCGTGGAATTTCTACGGCAGCACGGAGATGTTCAGCGTGTCCGTCGGGAAAGTCGAGGGCAATTACGAGGCGGGACAGCTGATTCCGGTCGGAAAGCCATTCCCGACGGTGAAAATCCGCTTCATGACCGATGATGGGCAAGCTGCCGCACCGGGCGAAGCAGGGGAGATGTACGTCTCGTCGCCGATGGTATCGCAGGCGTATTACCGCGACGAAGAGCGGAGCCGCGCGGTCTATGTTGCTGACCCGCTGAGGCAGGAGCCGGGCGTCTGGTTCCGTTCGGGCGACTACGGCTTCCTCGACGCGCAGGGACGGCTGAACGTGCTGGGACGCAAGGACAGCATGGTCAAGCATCATGGTTACCGCATGGAGCTGGGAGAAGTCGAAGCGGCGCTGCGGAGCATTCCCGGCTGTCTGGAAGCATGCTGTCTGCTTGACAAGGAACAGGATGTGCTGTGGGCGTTTGCTGTGGGCAATTTGACGGAAAAGGCGCTCATGGATGCGCTGAAAACGAAGTTGGCGCGCTATATGCTGCCGGACAAAATCGTCCTGCTGCCGGAGCTGCCGCATACGGCGAATATGAAAATCGATCGCCAGACGCTGCGGAAGCGGATGACCGAACAGGGTTGACGTATGCTGAATATTGCAGGAAAAAAGACTGGATTTCCTGCTTGACTTGCATCCGCCCCGCTTGCTGGGAAACCGGACGACGATTCTGCGAATAACCAAATAGGACAATTGCTTTTTCTCCGCATTGATAATATGGAGGATAACCTGCCAAATCCGTAGAAAATGGGGAGAAACGTGTCTGTGCTGAATATTCCAAATGAACGGACTGGATTTTCCCTTTACCCTTTTTGTGGTTCTGATTATAATGATAATCAAGAGGTCGGCGCAAGGAACCCTGACAAAGAGAGGGAGGGTAGCAATCAGGAAGCAGGGATCTTGCCGACAGAGCGTAAAAGGTTTCTTAGAAAGGAAAGGAGTATTTTCATGAAGAAAAAGTTATCCCTGTTGGTCGCATTGACGATGATGCTGGGTTCAATGGCTGGCTTGGCAGAAGAAGCGAAGCAAGGCCCGACAGAAGCGGAACTGCTGGCGCAGCCGTGCGAGTTCGCCCTGATTGAAGCCAATGGCGAACAGCCCCGCTTGACTTACATCGAGGGTGTCACCCCGATTCTGGAAGTGGACGGCTACAAGTTCAAGGACATGAACAAGAACGGAAAGCTTGATCCCTACGAGGACTGGCGTCTGGACACCGAAACCCGCGTGAATGACCTGATCAGCCAGATGACCCCCGAAGAAGAAGCGGGTCTGCTGTTCTGCGTCAGCGCGAATCTCGAAACGGCGCGCTCCCTGATTCCGGATTTCAACCTGACCTGTATGCTGTTCAACCTGAACGGCACGCCGGACAACGTCGTCAGCACGCTGAACAACCTGCAGGCTGCGGCGGAAAAGGAACGCCTGGGCGTCCCGATGATTTTCACCTCTGACCGTGAGTTCAACGCTTGGGGCGGCTACATCGACAAGGCGCACATCGCTTACGGCACCGCCAATGACCCCGAACTGGCGTACAAGCTCTCCAACATCTACGGCAAGGCGATGGTTGCGGTCGGTATCCATGTGACCTTCGAGCCCTACGCGAACGAAATCGGCGCGCAGTACGGCGAGAATCCCGAACACATCGCGAACATCGTTTATCAGGAAGTTAAGGGCATGGAAGACGCCGGATTCGCGTCTTGCGTCAAGCACTGGATCGGCCGCGGCGGCGACTCCAGCTTCGGCAATGCCCGCTCTGTGGCGCAGAACTTCGACAACTGGATGGTCGGCTGGAAGGCTGCGCTGGCTGGCGGCAACGAATGGGTCATGACCAACTGCGGCGGCACGGGCATCACCAATACCACCGACGTCAAGTGGGACTCCGTGACCATGAGCTACCTGCGTGACACCCTTGGCTTCGACGGCATCGTCGTGACCGACTGGTGGTCGCTGGGCATGCGTCAGCAGGTTTCCGGCGTCACCAACGAGGGCGTTGAACTGTCCGAGCAGACGGGCCGTTGGCTGTACAACGAAGCCCTGAAGAACGGTACCGACATGTTCGGCGCTGGCGGCATCAAGCATGGCGAAGAAATCAGCGAAAACACCATGTGGAACTGGCCGGACTGCATCGTGAATGGTCTGAAGGAAGGCGACGTGGAGAAGCAGTGGGTTGACCGCTCTGCCGCGCGCATCCTGAAGTTCAAGTTTGAAAAGGGTCTGTTCGAGAATCCCTACCGCGTGATGGACGAGGCGCTGGCTGTCGTCGCGAGCCCCGAATGGATCGCGAACCGCACTGCAATCCACACCAACGAAGACCTGCGTGCTGCGCGTACCGCGGAAGAAGTCGAGCTGGCTGAAAAGCTGCAGGCGAAGTCCGCTGTGCTGGTGAAGAACGACAACGGCCTGCTGCCGCTGGCGAAGGGCACCAAGGTTTATATCGAATCTTCCTCCGCGGATACCCTTGACCACTACAAGACCTACCTGAACAACTTCGGCACGGTCGTTGACAGCATCGAAGAAGCGGACGTCGTGATTGGCTACTTCTCCGCGCTGAACGACGCAGCGGAACTGCTGGTGGAAGACGCGCAGGATGCGGGCAAGCCCATCATCCTGACGATGGTTTCCAAGGTCACCGAATACGAACTCAAGAATGCGGACGCTGTGATGTACATTCCGTACAGCCAGCAGCCTGACCATGGCTCCGGCGAAGCGGGCTTCATCTACGGCACCGAACCTTGGATTTACGCTGACCTGATCTTCGGCGAACGTCAGCCTGAAGGCATCATCCAGAAGGAACAGGCTCGCAACAGCTGGACCGAAGCCGCACAGTGGAAGGATCTTGCGGGCGATCAGGGCGCTTCCAACTACGTCCGTCTGCTGGTTCAGGCGCTGATGGAAGACGACCCGAACCACGCTTCCCCGAACAACTTCGGTGATCCGCTGGTGGTTTACAACTACTCCATGCGCTATGGCCAGAAGGGCGACTTCCAGTACTCTTGCTTGATTCTCCCGTCCGTGTACGAAGAACAGGAAACCACCAACAGCCGCGGCCAGACCGTCAAGAGCGTTGTGGGTACTGTGTCCGCCAAGGCCGGCGAAGAATTCATGGTCTACTGCCTGCTGCGCAACAATGGCGCGGACGATCTGACCTACGTTCAGGTCAAGGACGGCGACGAAGTGGTGGCTGAAAAGCTCTACACGGTCTGCGGCGGTTCTTGGCGCGTGGTCGAAATCCCCGTGACCATCGCGACGCCCGGTGAACACACCATCACCGTCGGCACGCAGTCCGGTACCATCACCATTGCTGAGTAATCCATCCTCATTCCTCCTCTGGGGGCGGGCTTCGGCTCGCCTCCACTTTTTCGTTCAGCAAATAGGTTTGTGCTGGATATTCCAAATTCAAATGCTGAAAATTCCATTGCACAGGCAGAAAAATCGTTGTACAATACCATTGAAAGCTGAAACAGGCTTGCAACAGGTGTCAACCAAACCGACAAAGGAGTTGTGTGAACGTGAAGAAGAAGTTAGCTGCTTTCCTGGCCATGATGATGGCACTGGTGACGATGTCCTCCGCGGCGATGGCGGAAGAAGAGACGCCCACCATTACAGCGCACAAGGCGAACGCCATCACGATTGACGGCGACTTGAGCGATTGGGACTTGTCCTCTCCGGCGGTGCTGGAAGATGCGTCCCAGATTATCCGCGACCTCAGCTTCTGGCAGGGGCCGAATGACCTGTCCGCGAAGGTCTACGCCGCGTATGACGAAGAGAACCTGTATCTTGCCTTCGACGTGACCGAAGATACGCCCTACGGCGCTATCGAGATGCTGCCGCTGGACGGCGAAGACAACCTGAAGGTCTTCATCTCCACCGATCCCACGGATGACCCGAACCGCACGGAATACCACACCAACGACTTCCTGCTGTTCCTCATCTGCGACAACAACTACTTCGATACCGCGTTTGACCGCACGATGGTCGCCAAGGAATATCGTCAGCGCTTCATCAGCAAGGGTATCGACGGCGGCGAAGACGTGCTGACCGAAGGCTACGAGCGCGCGACGCAGGCAACCTCCACGGGCTTCATCTTTGAAGTCAAGATTGCGTGGGCGAATTTCGCGAACAACAAGATTGCGGTCTATAAGCCGCAGTCCGGCGACGTGGTGAAGTTCAACGTGGCGGTCACCGACATTTCCTATCCCTGCCCCGGCACGGAGTACATCCCGCAGATGGCTTGGACGGGTACGCTTGAAATCAACACCAATCCGAGCCTGTGGGGCAATCTGGTGTTCGAGTAAGCAGAACAAAAAGCCTCATCATGAGGTACAGACGGGGCGCACACTGCGTCCCGCCTTTTTTTCACTTCGTAAGCAACCAATTGCTTTCTATCGCCATAAGGGGGATTCCATCGTGCGAAAATGGCTCATCGGACTGCTGATGATTCTCGGACTCTGCGCGGGCTTTGCTCAGGCGGAAACATACGTCGTTGCCGTAGACGGCACGGGGGACTTTCAGACGCTCACGGAAGCAGCTGCAGCGTCCTCTGCGGGCGACACGATTCTTTTGCGCGCGGGCGTGTACGGCGAGCAGGAGACGTTCCCGATTGTCCTTGACCATGCAGTCACCATCGAGGGCGAGGACGGCGCTATGCTGGATTCGCCGCGTTTCAAGACGATGGTCAGCGTGACGGCGGACGGCGTGACGCTGCGGAACATCCGCTTTCAGGTGCGCAAATGGGGCATCGTTGCGGATGTGAGCCGGGCGATGACGGTTGAGGACTGTGAATTTGTGCTGGGCGACGAGGAGTGCCGCACGTCCTCTACGGCGATTTGGCTGCGCGGCATGAAGGACTGCGCGATTCGCCGCTGCACGTTCCGTCAGGTCGGCATCTGCATCGCGGGCGACCCGCTGAGTGACAAGAGCGAGGGCAAAACGGTGCTGACGGGCATGTGCGAAGCCGGGGAAGATCCCGAATACTTCTCGACGCACGAGATTGCGGACTGCACCATCAACGGCAGACCGTATTACTACTTCGTCGGACAGGACAACCTGACTGTTCCGACGGATGCGGGCGGTTTGATTGCCGTGGAATGCGATAATCTGACGGTGCGGGACATCGACGTCTCTGACAGCAGCATGGGGCTGGAAATCGCGCGGAGCAGAAATGTGACGCTGGAGAACGTTTCGGCTGACCGCTGCGGCATTTTCGGTACATACCTCGTTTTCGTGCAGGGTGCGGCGCTGCGCAATGTTCACGTTGAGCAGACGAACCACGGCATTGACATCCGCGGCAGCCAGAACGTCGTCGTCACGGACAGTCTTGCGCTGAACTGCGACCAAGGCGTGTTTTTTACCCACTGCACGGACTGCACTTTGCAGGATTCGCATGTGCAAGGCTGCGGCTTCGGCTATTTTGGCGCGGTCGGGAACGGCAACCGCATCGAAAACTGCACTTTTTCTGATAACGCCGACGGCATCTACCTGCAAAACGAGCCGAACGCGACAATTACTGCCTGCGACGTGCGGCAGTCGCGTGTGACGGGCTTGCGCATCCTCAAATCCAGCTGCGTCTGCACCGATACGACGGTGGCGGACGGCTGGACAGGCGTCATCTACTACGATTCGCATGACACGACCATCGAGAACTGCGATTTTTCGGACAACGCCAGCGCGAACATGTACCTTGGCAATGGGCGCGGCGCGACGATTCGGAACTGCCGCTTCTCCGGCGAAACGAAGGCGCATCTGGAAGTCGAAGGGACGCAGACGGACATGCTCGTGACGCAGTGTACCTTTACGGGCAGTCGGGCGGATATGCTCAAAGCAGCTTCCCATACGCTGCCGACTTTCACCGACTGCGCATGGAGTACACCGGGTGTTTTCTGGACAGGAAAGGAATGGAATGGCAGCACAGATGGCGACGCGCCGAATCGCAATTGCGACATCGTGCAGATTGGGCGGGAAGCCCCGCGCACCGATTCCGTTCCCTATGACACGCCCGAACAGGCGATAGACGGCGCAGTCAACTATCGCAAGGAAAACAGCGGGCGCTATCTGCTGCTCAGCCAGACGAACTGGACGTTCCGACTCTTCGACTCTCCGTCAGAATTTGACCGTGGCGGCTGCGTGAACTTCTATCAACCGGATTTTGATGCTTCGGACTGGGCGAATATCTTTGTGCCGAGCGTATGGCAGACGCAGGGCTATGACCATCCGATTTACACCAACACAACGCAGAAGTTCGCGCGCAATTTCGGCAACAAAATCGGTTATCCGGCGGATTTGCCGATGGCGCCAACAACGTACAACCCCATCGGGCTGTATCGCCGAACGTTCACGCTGCCGGAGAGCTGGTCAGGCGAACGCATTTTCTTGACGTTCGAGGGCGTCGATGCGGCTTTCTACCTCTGGATGAATGGTACGCAGGTCGGCTACGCGGAGGATTCCTTCACGGCGGATACGTTCGACGTGACTGATTACATCCGTTATGGCGAAGAAAACACGCTGGCGGTCAAGGTCTACCGCTGGTGCGACGGCTCATGGCTGGAAGATCAGGATTATTTCGATTTGAGCGGCATTTTCCGCGATGTGTACCTTTACGCAACGCCGCAGACGTTCGTGCGCGATTACAGCCTTGTGACCGACTTTGACGCGGATTTCGCGGACAGCACGTTCTCTGTAACGCTGATGCTGGAAAACCGCGGCGATGCAGACGGCGAGATTTCCGTCTCGGCGCAGCTTTACGATGCGGACGGGCAGCCGGTCGCATGGACGGTGGATGCAGCGCACGCGATACTTTCCGCAGGCGAAGCGCAGAGCGTCACCCTGAGCGGCGTTGTTAAGACCCCGCGCAAATGGAGCGCCGAAGACCCGTATCTCTACACGCTGGTGCTGGCGGAGAAGAGCGGCGAGGAAACGGTCTACGAGAGCTGTCAGGTCGGCTTCCGCAAAATGACCTACAAGACGAATGCAAGCGGCTGGTTTGAGGGCAGCACGGGCGACGCCGACCTCATCCGAATCAACGGGCAGCCGATTTCCCTGCGCGGCGTCAACCGCCACGAGACGCACCCCGAATACGGGTACGCCGTGACGCGCGAGGTCATGGAGACAGACATCCGCATCATGAAGGAGAACAACATCAACGCCGTGCGCACGTCGCATTACCCGAACAGTCCGTACTGGTATTATCTGTGCGATAAATACGGCATTTACGTTGTCGATGAGGCGAATCTCGAAGTCCATTCCAACATGATTTATGAAAACGCGCGCATTACAGAATATATGTCGAACGCGATTATTGACCGCGAGTACAACATGGTGAATCGCGACCGCAATCATGCGAGCGTCATCATGTGGTCGCTGGGCAACGAGTGCAAGAACCCGGAGATTCTGCGGACGATTCTGGTGCAGCCGTATGTCAATCAGATGGGCGAGACGCACGTCCTGCACGCCTACGACCCGACGCGCCCGTGGCACTACGAGCAGGCGCGCGACAATTTTTCGACGGGCATCGACGTTTACTCCGGCATGTACGAAACGGTCGAGCAGATGATTGCCTACGCTGAGGCGGGGCACGACACGCCCTACATCGAGTGCGAATATGAACACGCGATGGGCAACGCAATGGGCAACATGGACGAATATCAGGCGGCGTTTGATACCTACCGCAGCTTGCAGGGCGGGTTCATCTGGGACTTCATCGACCAGTCGATTTACCAGACCGCCGAGGATGGAACGCGCTATTTCGGCTACGGCGGCGATTTCGGCGAGCGCGTACATGACGACAATTTCTGTGCGAATGGGCTTCTGCTGCCTGACCGCACGCTTCAGCCGGAAATGGCGGAAGTTCGCTATCAGTACAGTCAGCTGAAATTCGATGCGTTTGACGAAGACCGCGCGACGGTGCGAATGAAGAACTACTTCTTATTCACTGATGTGGCGGAAAAGTACGAATTCAGGTGGAACATCACGGCAGATGCGGACGTTGCGGCGGAAGGCGTGCTTCCGGCGGACGTGGTGTGCGTGGCGAATGTTGATGCGCGGACGAATCAGCCGGGTGAGCGTGTAGTCACACTGAATCTGCCGACCATCGCGAAAGAGGCAGGCAAAGAGTACTTCCTGAATCTGACGGTTGCGCTGAAAGCGCAGGATGGCTTGCTGAATGCGGGGCATGTGGTGGCTTACGAGCAGTTTGCCATGCGCAATGACAATGAACTAACGTCGATGCTGCCGGACACTGCCATGACTGTGACGCAGGATGGCAATGTGCTGTCCATCAGCGGCGAGCAGTTCCACACGGCGCTGAATCTGGAAACGGCGCAGTTGACGCGCTATGAAGCCTTGGGTGCGGACGGCACGTTCCATGCGCTGATTGTACCCGGGGAAGGACCGAAGGGGAGTTTCTACCGTGCCGCGACGGATAATGACCGCGCGTTTGGATCCGGATTGGGGCACATGAATGCGGCATGGAAAGAGCCGGGAATGTATGTCGTCACGAACAGGGCGCTGTATGCGGACGAAAACCCGGTTCGCGTGACATTCGACGGCTGCTATCCGGCGCTGGAAAACATGCTGGTTTCGCTGGAATACCGTTTCTATGGCGACGGCAGCATTCGCGTGCAGATGCACCTGTCCGCGCCGGAGCATCAGCAGCTGATTTACATCCCTGTCGTCGGGATGCAGATGACGCTTCCCAAGGCGTATGAGCGGATGACCTATTTCGGCTGCGGACCAGAAGAAAACTACACCGACCGGCACAGCGGCACGAAAGTCGGATGCTATGAAACGACTGTAACGGACAATTTCTTCCCGTACATGGAACCATCAGAAACGGGGAATCGGACGGGCGTGCGCTGGATTGCGCTGACGGACGAGACGGGCGAGGGTCTGCTGGCTGCGGCGGATAGTGCGCCGATGGAAGCGAGTGCGCTGCACTACACACCAGAAGCGCTCACGCAGGCAAAGCACCCGTACCAGCTGACGGCGACGGAGAACGTCATTTTGCGCCTGAATGCCGTGCAGATTGGGCTGGGCGGCGATAATTCATGGTATCGCATCATCGTGCATGAGCCGTACCTGACGCCGCTGACGCGGGATTACGACTACGCCTACATCCTGTCGCCGCTTTCCGCGAAGGAGGATGCGATGGAAAAGGCAAGGACAATCCGCAATTATCCGTAAACAAAAACATCGGGCAGTGAACGCACCATGCGCACTGCCCGATGTTTCTGTATTCGATTACAAATCCGTCTGGTCAAACGGCAGCACAAGGCGGTTGCTGCCATCCGTCCACAGGCGTTCGAGGTTGTAATACTCGTACTCCTCGGTGTGGAAGATGTGCACGAGCATGAAGCCGTAGTCGAGGATAATCCAGCGGCCTTCGTTCTGCCCCTCGCGGCGGCGAATCGGCACGCCCAGCTCCGCCATGCGCTCATCCACATCGTCTGCCAGCGCCTTCACCTGATTGACCGTGCGCCCGGCCGCAATCAGCATATAGTCGCAAATAACGGTCATGCCCTGCACGTCCAGCGCGACAATCTGACCGGCTTTGTTCTTGTAGAGTTCCTGTGCAGCTTCCTGCACGAGCTGAAGATTCTGCATAATATTTCTCCTTCTGATAATTCACTTGGTTTCGGGAAGCGTTTTCAGCCACGCAATGGTTTGCAGCGTCAGCGGATGCACGGTTTTCCCGCTGCTGCGCAGATAGTTCGCTGATCCTTCCAGACTGGTTAGCAGCGCCTTTTCCAGCGAAAAGCCCGCCAGCATCCGCACTTTATCCAGCAGCGGATAGGATGCGCGGGTCGGCTCAATCTTGTCCGCCAGCCAGATGACCATGTCCAGCTTGCTCATGCCGGGGCGTCCGCTGGTGTGGTTGGTGATGGCAGAGAGAAGCTCCGGGTCGGTGATGCCGTAAACATCCTGCGCCTGACATGCCCCGGCGACGGAGTGGAGCAATGCGCCGCTTTGCAGAATGTCCGGATCAACCGTCAGCTGATGGTCACGGCAAAGCTGCTGCATGGCACTGAGCGGCAGACATTTCGCGCAGTCGTGCAGAAGTCCGGCGGCTTCCGCCTTGACCGGGTCAAGATGGTGCGCAATCGCCAATTGCCGCGCCGTGTGCGCCACCGCCAGCGAATGCATAAACCGGTGCTGATTCAGGTCGGTGAAGAGGCGGTCAAGCCACTTGTCGCCTTGCGGGACGCGCGGCGACAGCCCGTACAGCCCGCGCACTTTGCAGTATTCCCGCACGGGTACGCTGCAATGCGGCGTTGCCTGACCATCCCGAAGCGCCTGCCGCAGTTCCGTGGAAGACACATCCACCACGTCCGCGTCAAGCGCCACGAATCGTCCGCCGAGCGCAATCAGCCGCCGCTGCTCGTCTGCCAGCACCTTGGGCGATATGCTGGTCGGGCGCGGGCAGATAACGAAGGTACACAGCGACAATACCTGCTCAAAATTCCGCCATGTGTGCAGCTCCATCAGCGTGTCCGTACCAATCAGGTAAAAAAGCTCTGCCTTGGGATAATCCTGATGCAAAATGGACAGCGTATCTACCGTATAGATAACGCCTTCGCGGTCGATTTCCGCGCGGCACGGCGTCAGCCCGTCATGCAGCGCACAGGCGCAGCAGACCATGCGCCAGCGGTCTTCCGCGGGGGTGATGCCTATCTTGTGCGGCGGATTGCCCGTCGGGAGTACCAGCACGCGGTCAAGATGCGCACCCTGCATGGCGGAAAGCGCCATATGGATGTGCCCCTCATGAATCGGGTCGAACGTGCCGCCTAAAATACCAATGCGTTCTTTTGCCATGTGATGGCAATCCTCCTGCTTGTGCAAGTGTACATTCCTATTATACCCGAAATTTCGGGAATTGTAAAGGCGGAGAAGCGATGGAAACGGGATTCAAGCGCAACCTGCTGGCGGAGCTGCTGGACAGCGTGGGGCGCGGTGTGCTGCTGATGGCGCTGGGTATCGGCTGGTTTGTGTTCCTCTGGGGATTGAACCTCCCTGCGCTGCTGGCGGGCATTGCACTGGGCACGCTGCTGCTGCTGCTGCGCCGCCTTTATCGTCAGACGACATTGGTGCGGCGCGAAACGGCGCTCCGCTGCCGCATCGGTGGCGAACTGCTGCTGGAGAAAATGCTGCTTTCGGAGGCGAAGGAAGCCCACTTTCAGGCGGCGCTGCTGCTGGAGGAAAAGTGGCCGCTCCGGATGCAGCGCATCACGGCAGACGGCGCGCTGTGTGGACAGGAAAAGCCTACTGGCGGCGCGGAAACGCTGCTGGTGCAGTGCGTTCGGATGCCGCCGGAAGGGGAGCTGTCCATCGGGCAGCTGGTGGAGGCACACCGGGCGATGCAGCGGCAGCAGGCGAATCGGGTCATCCTGTGCGTGCTGGGAAAAGCGCCGCCGCGGGTGATTGCACGCGCCGAGCAGATGCCGACGCCCATCCGCGTCATTCGCCGAGAGACGCTGCTGGCGCTGGCGGGGCGGCTTTCCCCCGCGACGGATGCACAATTGGTGGCGCTGGGGCAGCGAAAACGGAGAACGCCGCAGCGCGGCAGCCTGCTGTCTATCATGACGCAGCGGGAAAAAGCACCGCGCTACTGGGGCTATGGGCTGTTCATGCTGATACTTTATATCCTCACTGGCAGCGCATGGTACGCCATGCCGGGGACGGTCTGCCTGACGCTGTCGGTCGTCTGCCGTTCCGGTCAGGCGGAGGAGGCGCGGCTGTAATCACATCAGCGGCGCAATCGCCTTGAGAAGCGCACCAGCAACCTTCATCGAAAGCTTGTCGTTTTTCAGGCGCTCAGGTGTCATGCGGCGGCACTGCTTCAGTGTATGCTGAAAATCCGCCTCAATGTCCGCGATGCACGGCACATCCAGCATGTACGCCGCGCACTCAAAGTGGTGGTACAGACTGCGGTAATCGAGGTTAATCGTGCCGACGACGGCCTCTCGGTCATCCGCGACGAACACTTTTGCGTGGACGAAGCCGGGGGTATATTCGCTGATTTTGACGCCTGCTTTCATCAGCGAAGCGTAATGCGTGTGCGCCAGCGCGAAGGCGTACTTCTTGTCGGGGATACCGGGGAGAATCAGGTGGACGTCCACGCCGCGCTCCGCCGCATATTGCAGCGCCGTCTCCATGTTGTGGTCGATGATGAGGTAGGGCGTCATGATGTGGACGTACCGCCGTGCGCGGGAGAGAATGTCGATATACACCTGCTCGCCGACTTTGTTGCCGTCCACCGGAGAATCCGAGTAGGGCAGCACGAACCCCGGCGCGTCCATGACGGGCTTTGTCGGATATGCCAGAAAGCGCGACGCTTCCATCGTGTGCTCGTCAATTGCCCACATATTCAGGAACATCAGCGTAAAGCTGCGCACCGCCTCGCCGCGCAGCATCACCGCGGTGTCCTTCCAGTGCCCGAAGCGCACGACGCGGTTGATGTACTCGTCCGCCAGATTCACACCGCCCGTGAACGCCACCTGCCCGTCAATCACGGCGATTTTGCGGTGGTCGCGGTAGTTGTAGTGCGTCGAGACGAACGGACGGACGGGCGCGAACATCTTGCACTTGATGCCCAGTTCCTGCATCCGGCGGGGATAATCGTGCGTCAGGTGGGTGAACTCGCATGTGCCGTCCACCAGTACGCGCACCTCCACGCCCTGCTTCACTTTTTCCACCAGAATACTCAGCACCTGCCCCCACATTTCGCCCTCTTCCACGATAAAGTATTCCAGAAAGATGAAATGCTTCGCCTGCCGAAGCGCGGGCAGCAACGCGGCGAATTTGTCCTCGCCCAGCGGAAAGTACGTCACAGCGGTGTGCTCCCAAACAGGATAGCAGCCGCTTTTCGCGATGTAGCTTGCCATGCGCGCAATCTGTGGGTCGCGCTCTTCCAAATGCTGCTGGGCGCTGGCGTGCGCGCGGAGATCGCTGCGCCCCTCGCGAATCAGCTGTGTCGTCCGTTCGCGCAAAAGCCGATGCCCTATGTCACTCTTGGTGTATAAATAGAACAACGCCCCGAACACTGGCGCAACGCTGAAAAACACCAGCCACGTCAGCTTCGCGGTCGGGTCGCCTTCACTGTTGAGCAGATAAATGACAATGATGGCGTTGAACACAATCGTTCCGCCGAAAAAGTGCGGCAAGAACTCTGCTGCCGCGCTGAACAGCCCCAGCAGAAGCGCCAGCTGCAGCAAAAATAGCAGCACAATCAGCCCCAGACGACTGAAAATCGCCTGAATCAGGCCACGTTTGCCCTTGCGCAGAAGCCGAATTCCCTTGCCTTCCTCGCGATCGTTCATGAAGCCGCCTCCTGAAAATCAATGGGAAATCATATGATTTATCCTACTGTCTTTTTGCCTTTCTGTCAAGTCCTTTGCCAGGCTGATTGACAGAAAAGCTGTTTTCCGTTATAATTAGGAGTGAATCAAGCCGGAGCGATGAATACAGAAAGGGATGTTGATGATGTCTTGGGAGGAAAAAACAACACAGGCAATTGAAAATCTGCTGATTTACGCATCGGCAAAAGGGCTGATAGAAACGGTGGATATGCCGTACTTCCGCAACCTGCTGCTCGATGCGTTTCAGCTTGATGCCCCCGCCGGCGATATTGTGCCGATGGCGGACGTGCCGCCGACCGCGACGGCGCTTCTGCGGGCACTGTGCGATTTGGCGGTCGAAAAAGGCATCATCGAGGACATGACGTATGCGCGCGACCTCTTCAGTGCGCGCCTGATGGGACTGCTCACACCGTCGCCAAAGGAAGTACGCGCGCACTTCCAGCAGTGCGTTGCGCAGAATCATCCTGAGCAGGCGACGGAAGATTTCTACCAGATGTGCCGCGCGTGTGATTACATCAAGGTTGATGCGATTGCGCAGAACGTCCGTTATTTTGCCGATACGCCGGCGGGACGGCTGGAAATCACCATCAATCTCTCCAAGCCGGAGAAAGATCCTAAGGAGATCGCGAAGCTGAAGAATGCGCCCAGCGTCGGCTATCCGAAGTGTATGCTGTGCGTGGAAAATCCCGGCTACCGCGGTCGCAGTAACTTCCCGGCGCGGCAGAATCACCGCATGGTGCCGCTGTCGCTCGCGGGACAGACGTGGTATCTGCAGTATTCGCCGTATGCGTATTACCCGGAGCACTGCATCGTGCTGAACAGCCGGCATGTGCCGATGCGCATTTCCCGCGGCACATTTGATCGCCTGTTCGACTTTGTGCAGCAGTTCCCGCATTATATGCTCGGCTCGAATGCGGATTTGCCGATTGTCGGCGGGTCAATCCTCAATCACGACCATTTTCAGGGTGGGCGCTATCATTTCCCGATGGACGATGCGAAAGTTCGCTGCCAGCTGAAGTCTCCGGTGCCGGGCGTTTCGGCGGCACTGCTTGATTGGCCGATGTCCACCATTCAGCTCAGCGGCACGGACGAACAGACGCTGATTGCCGAAGCCAGCCGGATTCTGGACGCGTGGCGCGGGTACAGCGACGAAGCGTGCGGTATTTTCGCGGAAACGGACGGAACGCCCCATAACACCATTACGCCGATTCTGCGCAAAGAAGGGGAGCAGTACCGCCTGAACCTCGTTCTACGCAACAACCGTACGAGCGAAGAGCACCCGCTGGGCATCTTCCATCCTCATGCGCCGCTGCATCACATCAAGAAGGAGAACATCGGGCTGATTGAGGTGATGGGGCTGTTCATCCTGCCGGGACGCTTGAAGACGGAGCTTGCGGCACTGAATGGCTACCTGACGGGCGAGAAGCCGCTGGTGCGTCCGGCGGAAAGCGACCCGTGCGCGAAACACTACGACTGGCTGGTGGAAGTTGTCGCGCGGCACGGACTTGTCCAAACGTCGGCGGAAGCGGAAGCCATCCTGCGGCAGGAAGTGGCGCTGGTGTGCACGCAGGTGCTGGCGGATGCGGGTGTCTACAAGCGCGATGAAGCCGGATTGGCGGGCTTCCAGCGGTTCATGAAGACACTGGGCTACGAAGCGTAATACTATTTCCAAATTCACCTGCACCATCTGCTCACGAATTTGGGCGCATTCTCATTTGGGAATAGCATAATATCAAACGCCGTGTTTCCAAGATCGGAAGCACGGCGTTTTGCGTACAGAAAAAGGGGAGTCCCGCTGATGCAGGATTCCCCCTCTGTTAGGAAACGATTACTCCGCCTTGACCACAGCGTCCAGCGTGCAGCCCTTGTCGAATTCGATCGTGCCCTTGTAGTTCTTAATCGTGCCGCTCACGGTGATGGTGTCGCCGACCGCCAGCGTTTCCGCGCCTTCGCCGGACAGACGGTAGCACTGCACCGCGTAGTCAGTCAGACCGCCGGGAACGATGGTCACGGTGATGTTCTTGTACTCGTCGCTCCAAGCGGTGTCGACGCTGGTGATAACGCCGGTCATGGTGGAAGCGTCATTCATGGACAGACCCGCCTCCAGCGCGTAGGCGCTCACCGCCAGACGAACGCTCGCCACGGAGTCCGCAGGAACGGTCACGCAGCCCTTGTCGAACTCGACCGTGCCCTTGTAGTTCTTAATCGTGCCGTACACGCCGACCACGCTGCCAACTTCCAGCGCCTGCGCGCCCTCGCCGGAGAGACGATAGCACTGAATGGGCTGTTCGGTCAGACCGTCGCAGACGATGGTCACGGTGATGTTCTGGTATTCGTCGCTCCACGCGGAGTCAATGGAAACCACTTCGCCCACCAGCGCGGTCGGAGCCGTCATGGCAACGCCCGATTCCAGCGCGTAAGCCGCGTCTACAATCGCCTTCTGGCTGACGATTTCGCCGTAGCCGACCAGCACGCAGCCCTTGTCGAACTCGATGGTGCCCTTGTAGTTCTTCAGGATGCCTTCGACGGTAATCGCGTCGCCCACCTGCAGGTTTTCCGCGCCTTCGCCGGTCAGGCGGTAGCACTGGATGGGCTGATCCGCCAGATTGCCCACCTGAATGGTGACGGTGATGTTCTTGTATTCGTCGCTCCACGGGGTGTCAATCTTCGTCACCGTGCCGTAGAGCCGCTGGGTGTCTTCCAGCGCCAGACCCGCTTCCAGCGAGTACGCCGCCGCCACGATTTCTTCGTAGCTCATGCCTTCCAGAATCATCGCAGCAGGCACCTTGTGCGCGAAAGACACGCTCACGGTTTCGCCAGCAGCGTTCGACAGGGTGGCCGTCAGGGTGTAGGTCACTTCTTCGGGATTCTTTTCATCCACATCAATGGTGACCATCTTGTTGTCCTGCGGAACAATCTTGATGGTGTCGCTGTCCGCTGTCCACGTAATCGGGAATTCGATGCCGCCGATGTTGATGACGCCGACCACTTCGTAGTCGCTCATCGTCGTTTCCGGCAGATCCTTGTACATCATGAACAGGTACGTCTTGGCCGCTGCCAGATCTTCATCCGTGGTTTCCGCCATCGCGGCGCAGCTGAAGCACATCGCCAGCAGCATGAGCATCGCAAGGAATTTCTTCATGATTGTTTTCTCCCTTTCCTTGATTGTCAGGGGTGTTATTCAGCGAGAAGGAGTCCGGTTTCGTAGACACGCACAGCGACGTTGCCGCTCGAATGTTCGACAAAACCGCGCACGGTGATGGATTGCCCCACCATCTCATCGGTCACGAAAGATGACGGCGCAATTACAGTCATCTGCTGTCCGTCCTGTTCGACGGTCAGATACGCGCGGCTGTTGTCGTCGTCCCGGCTGATGGACAGCACATGCAGTTTGTGCAGCTCGGCGCTTGTGTTCTGCGCCAAATCCGCATGAGCATAGGCCGCTTCCTCACCATTTTCGTCCGTCAGCACCGTCTGTGCCATCAACTGGGACAGCGTCGTCTCGGTATAGTACGGCGCGTGACCTTCGCTGAGCAGCTGAATGTTGCCGGGGTCTTTCGGCTTCATCATGCGGTAGGAGACGTCGGAAATCTGCCACTGGTCACCCGCCGCGTAGTACTGCACCGAACCGACGATGCGCACTTCGTTGCCGGGGGTGAGAATCGACAGCCCCTTGCCGCTGAGGTTGAAGCCGTAGTAGACGGAGATGCCAAAGACGATGCCGCTCTCCGCGTCAAGGCTTTCGACATACACCGAGTTGTTGTGTGCCAGCGTGACGATGCCGTTGAAAGCGACCTTCTTGTTCTGGTACGCTTCCGGATGGCAGCGCAGTTCGCGCAGGGTCAGCTCGATGGCGTCGCCGTAGTAGAAATCGGGGTCAGGCTGACCGGAGTAGAGGTTCAGCTTGAATTGCCGCGCCTGATCCAGTGCGTTCGAGCAGATGCTGCCGTACTGGTTGTTCGCGGTGGAATACGCGCGCGCATAGCCGTTTTGCAGCAGCTCCAGATTCAGGTTGCGGTATTCCGCACCTTCCGACGGCTGATACCACACCCAGACCAGCATCCGGCCGCCAGTGGAGTCAAGCTCCCAGCGGTCAGAATCCGATTCCAAGATGATGGACACTGCCGAAGCGAGCTTCTCCTGGGTGAAATGCGACGCGGCAACGCCGTATTCCTCAATCTTGCCGGTGGATTCGGGGGTGTTCAGCGCCAGAAAGCGCGCTTTCAGCACACCGTCCGCGCAGACGCTTTCCGGCACATCGAAATGCACCGTGTCGCCGTCCACATGCGTCCTGACGGTCGCACTGGTTTTGGCGGTTGCGGAGGACATGCTCAGCTTCAGCTGCGCCACATAGTCCACAAAGTCGTCATCGGTGGTTTCCGCCGCCGCGCCTGACGCCGTGCAGAGCAGCAGCGTCAGGGTCAGCAGCAGGGAAAATAGATTGCGGAGTGTTTTCATCTGCGCGCCTTAGATACCAAAGCCCGCGATGGACTGTTCGCACTTGGTGATAGCTTCGTCGAAGCGCTTCTGGATGAGCTCGTCCAGCTTCGCATCGTTTTCCGGCTTGGTCAGGTCGCCCAGTGCCGCAGCATCCGTCATGCAGCCCGCCATCAGTTCGCCAACGCGGCTGCGTGCTTCGGAAGAGCCGGGGAACGCAGGAGAGGTGTAGTAAGCATCAACCTGCTCCAGGCAGACCTTCGCCGCCAGCGCCGCCACGTTGTCGCCGCCGTCCGCGCCCGCAACGAATTCCGCATAGACTTCGTTTTCCGCAACGGACTTGATGACCGGCACATAGCCGGACGCCATGGAGAATTCAGCCTGGAAATCCACCGTGGTGGTCAGGTACTTGACGAACAGCCAGGAAGCGGCCACTTCCTGCGCATTGGACTTCTTGAAGATGCACAGGCTCGGGCCCTGAGAAATGACCTTCGCGTTGCTGGCATCCACCTGCGGGATGGTCGTGATGCCCACTTCAAAGGGATAGGTGCCGTCCGCACCCTTGGTCGGACGCTGATGCGTCGCGCCGGCGGAGGAGCCGATGGACATGTAGCTCTTGATGCCGGAGTCGGAGACGAACAGACCGGAGGTGTAGCTGCCGTAGATGGTCTGGGTCGTCACAAGCCCCTGATTGTACCACGTTGCGAAACGCTTCACGAACGCGCGGTTTTCGGGCGTGTTGAACAGGAAGTGTTCGCCGGTGGCGCTGGTGTAGGGGGTCTTGAGCTGCTCCGTCATGGTGATGAACCAGTTGTTCTCGGAGTCATAGCCCAGCGGGATGCTGTACGGATCGATTTCGACGATCTTGTTGCACAGCGCTTCCATCTCGTCCCAAGTGGTGGGCGGGGTCAGGCCGTTCGCGTCGAAGAACGTCTTGTTGTAGTACAGCACTTCGGTGGACTTGCTCATCGGCAGCGTGTACATTTTGCCATCGCCGAACTGACGGCCTTCCTCGTAGTACGCGGAAATGAAGTCGTCCTTCTGCTCCTGCGTCAGGCCGAAGGTTTCGGTCGTGCCGTCGGCGCGGTTGACGGTCGCCGTGCTGTCAATGTAAGCATCCAGCGGCTGCACCGCACGCGCGAGGTTGTACAGCGCAACGTGATCCGGGTAGCAGTAAGCGATGTTGGGCTGGCCGCCGACGGTGATTTCCTTGGAAATCTGGTCGCGGACATCATCGTAGCCGCCAACGGAGGTGTAGCTGACATGGATGTTCGGGTAGAGCTTGTTAAACTCTTCGATGTACGTATCCAGCACAGGGGTCAGGTTGGAACCCATCGTGTTGTAGAAGGTGATGTTCACCTCGCTGCCGTCGTAAGCAGCGGGATCGCTTGCGGATTCAGCAGAACCGAAGCAAGCAGTGCAGGCCATCAGCATGGTCAGCGCCATGAGAAGAGAGAGGAACTTCTTCATGTGTCTTTCCTTCCTTTCTGGTCGAGGAGAACAAAAAATTGTTAAAGGCGGAAATCCGCCGATTAACCTTTGATACCGCTGCGGCTGACACCCGACATGATGTACTTGCGCAGGAAGATGAACACAAGGAACAGCGGAAACGACACCATCGCGACCGCCGCCATCTGCACGGGATAATTCGTTTCGCCGGTGGAGCTGTTGAAGGCGTTGCGCAGACCGTTGGTAATCAGCTTGTGCGCATCGTCATTCGCCACCAGACGCGGCCAGACGTAGGAGTTCCATGCGCCCATCATTTTCAGGATGGTGATGGAAATCAGCGTCGGCAGGGAGAGCGGCACCATGACCTTCCACAGGTACTTGAAGTCGCTCGTGCCGTCTACCTTTGCCGCAAGATACAGTTCGTTCGGAATCTGCAGGAAGTTCTGGCGCAGCAGATAGATGTAGAACACGCTGACGAGAAACGGCACAATCAGCACCGTGTAGGTGTTCTGCCAGCCGAGCATGAAAATCGTCTGGTAGTTGGTGATGGTGAACAGCTCGCCAGGAATCATCATCGTTGCCAGCAACGCGCCGAACAGCGCGTTCTTTCCCTTGAATTCCAGCCGGGCAAACGCGAACGCCGTCAGGATGGTGATAATCAGGGACAGCATCGTCGAGACGATGCCGACATAGGCGGTGTTGAGGAACAGGCGGCCCAGATTGCCGGTGGAGAACGCATCGGCGTAGTTGCTGATGAGCACCATGCGCGGCCAGAACGTCGGCACGGACGCGCGGTATTCATCCAGCGACTTGAGCGAGGAGATAATCATCCAGTAGAACGGGAACAGCACAATCAGCGCCATCACAATGAGGAAAGCATAGGTGATGAACAGCGTCAGCACCTTCGTGATGCGCTGGGTGACGCTGACTTGCTGCATGTTCCGCGAATGCATGATGGTGAAATCTTTTTCGGACATACTGCACCTCTCAATAATGCACGCGCTTCTTGCTGACCTGCATGTTGATCATCGTCACGACGAAGATGATCGCAAACAGAATCAGCGCAGCGGCACTGGCCACGCCGTAGTTGGACTTCGGCAGCGCATCGTAAATCATGCCGACGATGGTGTTCATGCGTCCTGCGTCGCCCGCAGGACCCATGGTCTCGCCGAAAATGCCGACGATGCTGGTGTATTCCTTGAAGCCGCCGATGAAGCCGGTGATGACGACGTAGGCAATCATCGGAGAGAGGAGCGGCACGGTGATTTTGGTGAACACGCGCCAGCGGGGAGTAGAGTCCACCTTTGCCGCGTCGTAATACTGCTTGTTGATGCCCTGCAGACCGCCCAGCAGTACCAGAATTTTGAAGGGCAGCGCGTTCCACACGATGTAGACAATCATGACGAACATGTTCGCCCAGTATTCCGAGCCTTGGTTAATCCAGTTGACGTAGTGCCCGCCGAAAAGCTCAATGACATTATTGACAATGCCCTTGGTCTGAATCAGGCGCTCCATGTGCGGCATACCGATGATATTGAACATCGCGGCGAAAACCATGCCGATGGCGATGGAGTTGGTCACATAGGGCAGGAAGAAGATGGTTTGCAGTACCTTTTGCAGGGGCTTGATGGAGTTCAGCGCAACCGCGATCAGCAGCGCGAGAATCGTCGAAATCGGCACGGTGAACAGGCACAGGAGCATCGTGTTTTTCAGCGCCGTCTTGAAGCCGCTGTCGCCGATAACCGTCTGGAAGTTCTTGATGCCAACGGTGAAGGTGGCACCGCCGACTTCGCTCAGGCTGTTGTAGTCATTCAGGAATGCCAGTCGCACCGTGTTGATAATCGGCCAGACCGTAAAGACCAGCAGCAGCACGATGGCGGGGGCGAGATAGAGCCATGCTTTCCATTGATGCTTGCTTTCTACCATCTTACTTCACCTCGAACGGAATGCGAACGCCCTCGTCATCCCGCGTGAACAGGAAGATCTTGTGCGGCTTGATGCGGTAGCGCACGACATCGGCGGACGCATCCACCTTGTTGTCCGCGTCGATGATGGAGCGCACCATCGGCTTCTGGGAGGCTTCGTGCGTGGAGACGACGGACACGTCGCGCCCCATGACCTCGACATTCTGCGGCTTGCAGCACAGCGTGCCGTTCGCCATGTCGAGGATGAAACCTTCGGGACGGATGCCGACGAACACGTCCTGATCCTTCACGCCGGGCACATCCATCACATTGTCCGCGCCGATGAACAGGCGCTCGCCCTTGACATGGCCGGTGAAGATGTTGATAGGCGGCGTGCCGAGGAAGTTCGCAACGAACAGGTTTGCCGGGTTGTCATAGACCTCTTGCGGCTTGCCAATCTGCTGCACCACGCCGAACTTCATGACAACAATCATGTCGGAAATGGACATGGCTTCTTCTTGGTCGTGCGTGACGAAAACGGTGGTAATCTTCGTTTCCTTCTGGATGCGGCGGATTTCCTCGCGCGTCTGCAGGCGTAGGCGGGCGTCAAGGTTGGACAGCGGCTCGTCCAACAGCAGCACGCGGGGCATCTTCACCAGCGCGCGGGCGATAGCGACGCGCTGCTGCTGACCGCCGGAAAGTTCGCTGGGCTTGCGCTCCAGCAGTTCCTCAATCTGCACCAGCCGGGCGGCCTCATGTGCACGCTCCAGCATGGCTTCCTTGGTCATCTTGTCCTTGCCGCGGAGGTTCTGCAAAGGGAAGAGGATGTTCTGCTTGACCGTCAGATGGGGATAGAGCGCGTAATTCTGGAACACCAGACCAATGCCGCGGTTTTCCGTGGACAGATCGGTCACATCGTCCTCCCCGAAGAAGATTTTGCCGCTGGATGGCTTTTGCAGACCGCTAATCATGTACAGCGTCGTGCTTTTGCCGCAGCCAGACGGGCCAAGAAGACCAATCAGCTTTCCATCCGGGATGGTAAAGTCAAAATTGTTGACTGCTACCACTTCTTCGCCGGACTTCTTGTTGCGGCTCGGGAAGATTTTGGTCAGGTTCTGCAAAACGATTTTCATAGAATCCCCTTTCTTTGCCCTTTGTCATCGTAGTGACATGCCTTCGCCGCTTTTGAAGCGGGTGGAAGTATCGTCTGAAAGCCGCGCGGGATGGATTTGCGCGGTGGTGCCTTAGTACGTCTGATGCGCGACCTTTTCTGCTTGGAGCTTGGCTTTGTAAGCAACCAGCTCATCGGTGGAATTGAAGATCATCTGGCTGGCCATATCAACCGCGACGGTATCAGCAAGAAGATCGTGAATCAGTGAATGTTTCCGCGTGGCGAGGAAGAGGACAAACTGCGCGACGGAGAGAATCAGCACAATGCCCAGCACAACGATATTCAGGTTGCCGAAGAACAGCATCATCACCGCCATGATTGGAATCATGGTTTCCACCGCGTATTTGCCCAGCACTGTGCGGACAAAAAGCGTCACATGACCGATTCTCACGCCGTCATTGCGCATCAGAGCCACACCGAATATCTTTTTGCCCAAGGTTTGTCCGTTTTTGAAAAGGAGCGGAACGAGGAATTCTAATAGGAGATAACCCGACAGTACGCCGAAACTGACGATGAGAATCGACAGCTGAATGACCATGCCATACGCATGAACGGCAGTTTCATCAGCGGCGAGCACGGCGTTCGCCTGTTCCACCAGCGCCCGCTGCGCGTCAGTCAGGGCGCTGTATGTCTGGGTCATGATGGACATGTCCAGCCCGCACGCGTCTGCCACGGCCTGATAGCGCGCCATGAGCGTCTGGTACTGCGCGTCGAATTTCAGCAGGGCTGATAATCCCCACGCACAAAGAACGCAGGCAATCGCCAGCAGAATCACATCGAACAAAAAAGCCGAGATGCGCTTCCACACGTTTGCCCGTTGAAGGTCACAGGTCATAGGGACTAACCTCCCGCTGATTAAGAAAGTCTAAGCAGGGTTCCTTACTCTATTATACTGATATTTTGTAAAAAAGCCATAGGAAAAACAAAATTCTTCTGCAAATTCGTCTGATTCTCTGAAATTTCCTCCGAAAACAGCACAGGAACAGCATTTGCGAAAGCATCTGCGTGCCGTTTATACGATTTCCAGAGGGCACAGGCGAGGCAGATAATAGATATGAAGCACCATTTTCTGATTTCTTGCGGCATACCCCGTTGACAATTGCGGGAAATGGGCGTAAGATAAAAGGCGTGGCTTTCGGGCAAGCAGCCCGCGAACGCCGGAAAGGAGTGTCTGACCGCATGGACGGTGATCCGTATAGTACCCCTGAGCCCATCGGCAGCGCTCTGACGGCTGACTGATGCCGACCGCGCTGCCTTCCTTCGGAAATGTTGAAAGGACGCAGCACTAACATGAGAAGAATCTTTAAGACCATCGAGGATCATCTGACCGAATGCACGACGCTGGAAAAGGGCGTGTGGGTGCATCTGCAAAGCCCGACGAAGGAGGAAGTGGATGGTCTGACCACCCGCTTCAACCTTGACCCGACCTTTCTGCCCGCCGCGCTGGACGAAGAGGAATCCGCCCGCATTGACTACGACCCGGACAAGCAGCAGACGCTGATTATTGTGGATATTCCGTATGTTGATACCGAGGGCACGGGCTATGTGTACAGCACAATCCCGCTGGGCATCGTGCTGTGCGACGAGGTGATTATCACCGTCTGCACGCGCGATACGCCCATCATCAATGACTTTACTGAGGAGCGCATTCGCAATTTCTGGACGTTCAAGCGTACCCGCTTCATCCTGCAAATTCTCCAGCGCAATGCCGGCCGCTTCCTGTCCTACCTGAAGCAGATTGATAAAACCAGTCAGCACATTCAGGAAAAGCTGGAGCATACCAGCCGCAATCAGGAATTGCTGCAAATGATGAAGCTGGAGAAGTCACTGGTTTACTTCAACACGTCGCTCAAAGGCAACGCGCTGGTCATGGAGCGCCTGATGCGCCAGGACATCCTCAAGCGCTATCCGGAGGATACCGACCTGCTGGAGGATGTTATCATCGAGAATAAGCAGGCAATGGAAATGTGCTCGATTTACCGCGACATTATGAGCAACACCACCGACGCGTTCGCTTCCATCATCAACAACAACCTAAACATCACCATGAAGGTGCTGACCGCGCTGACCGTCCTTTTTGCCGTGCCGACGCTGGTTATGACGATTTGGGGCATCAACGTCCCCGTACCGTTTGAGAGGCAGGCGTGGGGATTTGCGGCAGTCTGCGGCATCTCCATCATCCTGACGTTGTTCGCCTTCGTTATTATGCGCCGAAAGAACATGTTCTAATACTATTTCCAGATTCACCTGCGCCATCTGCTTGCGCCTTTTCCCTTCTGGCGTCCGTTCATTCCACTTAGCGTAGCGCTGCTACGCTGCGTTTCATTCACGTTAGCCAGAATGAAAAATTCGCGGCGCATCTTGGCGCATTCTTATCTGGAAATAGTATAACGCATCCGCAGCATCCGCGGCATCAAAAAACGCCTCTGTCCATTGCAGACAGGGGCGTTTTCGATTGGCAAAAATCAGGCGGCGGGCTTTTCATCCTTCCGTGCCAGCAGCCACGCGGCGGCGAAGCCCAAGATGAACGTCAGCACGCTGACAATCACCTGCACGAGGTTGAAGCCGGGAAGCGACAGCCCCATCAGGATGGCAAACGGCGATGCGACAACAAGCCCAAGAATCGCGCCGTAGGTGATGCACTTCCACTTCGCAAGCAGAATCTCAATCAGCTTCGCAATGGCGAAAATGCCGATCACCACGCCGATGCCAAACGGCAGCAGAATGCCCACGTTGTAGAGAATCGCGCCGCCATCGAGCGCCACCAGCGCATTGATAAGGTTCTTAATCGCGCCGATGACGGGGTAGTAGTAGCCCATCAGCATCAGCATCATCGAGCCGGACACACCGGGGATGACCATCGTCGCGGACGCAATGCAGCCCATCAGCGTAAGCTTCAGGACTTCCAGAACGCTCAGAGAGATGACCGCACCGGTATCCTGCGTTTCTTTCAGCGTTGCCATGAAGATAACGAGCGCGAAGAAGAGCACGAACAGAATGCCGCCAAGGATGCTGTCGCGCTTTTTGCTGCCCTTGATCTGCTTGAAAATGGCGGGCAGACCGCCCAGAATCAGTCCGATGAAGAGCGTATTCGTCGGCAGCGAGGCAAATTCATCCATCAGCGCCCATGTGATGACGTTGGAGAGAATCGCCAGCGCGGCAATCATGCCGACAACAAACGGCAGCAGCGTCATGAGGGACTTCTTGAACTGCTTAAAGAGGTGGGTGATGCAGTAAATCAGCGTATCGTAGATGCCCATGGAAACCATCATTGTGCCGCCGGATACGCCGGGGATGATGTTGGCAAGCCCAATCACCATGCCTTTGAGGATATCAATGAAGAATTTCATGCCTTTCACTCCTTAATATAATTAGAAAGGATTTTCCGAAAACCATCATACCATGATTTGCCGCTCATGACAACCCTGCAAGCGAAATTTTACGTTTGCAATTTTTTCGTGCTGGGCAACTTTTTCCGAGAACACGTTGACAAGCTGTCGAAACGTGCTATGATGAAATTGGTTTCTGTCAAAATAGCAATGGAGTGAATAGACCAAATGGCAAATCAGTCGCACGCGGCAAACATGACACAGGGCAGCATCTGGAAACTGATGGTTCGTTTTGCGATTCCCATCTTTCTGGGCAACCTGTTTCAGCAGTTCTACAATGTAGCGGATACGTTTATCGTGGGCAATGTGCTGGGCACGGAGGCCATGGCGGCAGTTGGCTCGTCCGGCAACCTGATTTTCATGCTCATCGGCTTCTTTCAGGGTGTTTTCGTTGGCGCAGGCGTTGTCGTCAGCAGATTCTGGGGCGCAAAGGATCATGAGAATGTTTCGATTGCGGTGCATACGTCTGTTGCGTTTGCAATCGTCGCAGGTCTCGTGCTGACACTCATTGGGGTTCTGCTGACACCGACGATTCTGGACTGGATGCACACGCCGGCGGACGTGCTGCCGAATTCGATTGAGTATTTCCGCGTGTACTTTGGCGGCGTGATTTTTGCTGTTCTGTATAATGCGGTAAACGGTATTTTCCAAGCGGTTGGCGACAGCCGCCATCCACTGTATTTCCTGATTATTTCCGCCATGCTCAATGTTGCGCTGGACTTGCTGTTCGTCGGCGTGCTGGGTATGGGTGTTGGCGGCGCGGCGTTCGCGACGGTCATCTCGCAGGCGGTCAGCGCGTTCCTCGGCCTGAGGAAGCTGATGAAGGCGACGGAATCCTACCGCCTGATTCCGCGGAAAATCCGTTTCAACGGGCGAATGCTCCAAAAGGTGCTGTACATCGGCATTCCGTCGGGGCTGCAAAACGCCGTGATTGCGCTGGCGAACGTCGTCGTGCAGACGAACATCAATGATTTCGGCGCGCTGGCGCAGGCGGGCTGCGGCGCGTACTCCAAGATTGAGGGCTTTGGCTTCCTGCCGATTACCAGCTTCACCTTGGCGCTGACGACCTTCATCGGGCAGAACCTCGGCGCGCAGGAGTATGAACGCGCCAAGAAAGGCGCGCGGTTCGGACTGATTGCGTGTGTCAGCATTGCAGAAGCGATTGGACTGGCGATTTACGCCTTCATCCCGGCACTGATTGCGATGTTCATCCAGTCGGGCGACGCGGCGCAGGTGCAGGAGGTCATCCGTCTGGGGACGATGCACGCGAGGATAATGACGCCGTTCTACTTCCTGCTGGCGCTCTCCAACGCAATGGCGGCGGTTCTGCGCGGCGCAGGACGCTCGATTGTGCCGATGATTGTCATGCTGTGCTGCTGGTGCGTATTCCGCGTGACGTACATCACCATTGCCGTGCCGATTCGCCCGGAATTGACGACGATTTCGTGGGCTTACCCGATTACATGGGGGCTGTCCTCCATCATCTTCCTGATTTATTACAACGTCGTGGACTGGGTTCACGCCTATGGTCGGAGCAAACCACGCAAAATGGCGTAATACTATTTCCAAATTCACCTGCGCCATCTGCTTGCGCCTTTTCCCCGTTGGCGTCCGCTCATTCCACTTAGCGTAGCGCTGCTACGCTGCGTTTCATTCGCGTTAGCCAACGTGAAAAATTCGCGGCGCATCTTGGCGCATTCTCATTTGGAAATAGTATAAAAGAATAATGCCCCTGCACGTTGCCAATGGGCGGTGCAGGGGCTTCGTTTACAAATCCCAATCATCGTCGAGCGTGTCCGGTGAATCGGCAGCCTTCAAGCTGCGTGTGCCGGGCGCGGGCTTGGGCAGCACAACGCCATCCATCGCCACGTCCACCAGAAAACGGTAGACCTTCAAGCGTGCCTTCTGATACGCCTTTTCGTCCAGCACATCCATGTAGAACTGCTTGTACTCATCAAACGCCGCCAAGCGGATTTTCAGCGTCGTCATGCCGTACGTCTGGGAAACAATGGAGTTCTTCGTGCGGACGTAGTAGTATACCGGCGACGGCACAGCGACAATGTACCTGGCGACACGCAGGTACTCCAAATTGAACATGAAATCCTCGCAGATGCGCAGCGCAGGGTTCATTTCGAGGTGATGCTGCACAACCAAATCCCGGCGGTACAGCTTGTTCCAGAGTACACCGTAGTAGAAGCTGGCAGGGTTCTCCATCATCTTGCTGGCATACTCCCGCCGCGTCATCACGCCGACGGGCATCACCCGGTGCTTGCTGGCGACGAGTTTGCCGGATACGCGGTAGAAATCCGCAATCACCAAATCCGCCTGATGCGCTTCGGCGGCGGCGACGAGCTTTTCTGTCGCATCGGGCGTCAGCCAGTCGTCGCTGTCCACAAATTGCAGGTAGTGCCCGCGGGCTTCGGCAATACCGAGGTTGCGCGTGGCGGATGCGCCGGAGTTGGGCTTGTGAATCACGCGGACGCGGGCATCTTTCTGCATGTAGCTGTCACAAATCAGGGGCGAGGCATCCTTGCTGCCGTCATCCACCAAAATCAGCTCCAAATCGGGATAGGACTGCTCCAAAATGCTGTCGGCACAGCGCCGCAGGGTGCTTTCGGCGTTATACACCGGAACAATCACGGACACCATCGGGTCGTATAAGTACATTGCGCTTCCATTCCTTCGTCTTTATTCGCCAATGCTACCCGCATTATATCATAGATTGATGCGTTTGTGAATGCACGAAAGCACAAAAGAAGTGCTTGCACATCACGAAAAAATGCGTTACAATAAGACGTGGATTTTGCGAAAAAAGAGGGAAACATGATGGCAGCAACGCACGACGGGCACCGAAAGCGGATGCGGGAGCGGTTCAGAATCAGCGGCTTGGAGGGCTTTTCTGAGCATGAGGTGCTGGAACTGATTCTTTTCTATGGCCGCGCGCGCGGCAACGTGAACGATACGGCACACGCGCTGATGGATGTGTTCGGGTCGCTTCCGCGGGTGTTGGAAGCGTCGCCGGAGCAGCTGATGCTGATTGACGGCATCGGTGAGGAGAGCGCAACGCTGCTTTCGCTGATTCTGCCGCTGTTCCGCCGCTATTCTGATGAAGTGAATCAGGTGCGGAGCAAGCTGGAAAGCCGGCAGGTGACGCTGGATTACTGCCGAACGATGATGGCAGGCTACCGGCGGGAGCAGTTTTATGTCATTTGCTTGACGGCAGATGGCAGCATTATCTGCAATCGCAAGGTGACGGAGGGCACGCTTTCAGCGGTGACGGCGTACCCACGCTTGGTGCTGGAAGCCGCATTGAACAGCAACGCGCACAGCGTTGTATTGTGCCATAATCATCCAGGAGGCGTTGCACTGCCGTCGGAGGATGATATCTGCACAACACGCTATTTGCAGCAGCTGATGGAGGGCGTCGGCATCATTGTGCTGGATCATGTGATTGTCGCGGGCAACCAGACGTACAGCATGGCGCAGCACGGCGAACTGCTGCATCCATCGGAGATTATGCGGGCGATGGTAGCGGCAGCAGAGAAACCGTTGAGAAAGTAAAGAAGCAGCTTCCGATATCCCCAATTGGGGGCGGAAGCTGCTTCTTGTTTTACACTATTTCCAAATGAGAATGCGCCAAGGCACGAGCAGCTGGTGCAGGTGAATTTGGAAATAGTATTACTTGTTGTTCGGAATGTATACCGACGCGCTGGCGCCCAGCGGAATCTGGTTCGTCGTCAGCTCCACATGCACGGGGAAGTACGCGGCATTCTGCACCGTCGTGCCGAGATTGCCGATTTCTGTAACCGTGCCGGTAAGCACATTCGACTCGTCCATATCCAGCGTCACGGACACCTTGTCGCCCACATAAAGGTTCTTCAGGTTTACCTCGTCCACCTGCGCGACGACTTCCAGCTTGTCCACCAGCATCAGGCGCGCCAGCAGCTGCCCTTCGTACACCTGCTGACCGGGCTGCACGGCGAGCGTGCCAATCACGCCGTTCTGCGCTGCCGTAATGTCCGGGGAGGCATCCGGGGCGGTAGCAGTCGGCATCAGGCGGAGCAGCGGCGTGCCGTTTTTCACTTGATCGCCCACCTTCACCAGCACTTCCGCCACGCGCCCCTGCCCGACCGCCGTCAGCGTGTCACGCCGATTCACAACGCCGCGCCCGACTTGGTCACTGGCAGTGCGGTTCTTGTCGCGGAAGAGGGAGAGTATCTCGCCTGGCTCAAACTCGCCCGTGAGCACCTCCACCATGTATTCCGCGCCGGACACCATCGTTACGCGCCCCGTGCCGACCGAACGCCCTTCCTTGTTGGAGCGGAAGTACAGCGTTTCGCCCACGTCCACCACGCGGTTGTCGCGCTTGTCGTATGCTGTCGTGATGCTGCCCGCAATCACCCATTCGGATTCCGGGCGCATGGCAATCAGTCCGCCGTAGCGGGTGGCAACGGCAGTGGCGTCGTCGCCCGCAGCGCAGTAAATTGCCTGTACGGTCGCATCCTCCGTGGCGTAAACTGTGGTTGTGCGCATGGAGAACAGCAAATCGCCCGCGTTCACAAGGTCGCCCACTTCCCAGGTGAAGGGCTGGAGCGTGCCGGAGAACGGCGCGGTAATATCAACGTAATTCACCGCATTCACAACGCCGCTGGACACGGAGCAGTCCGTGAGCGAAGCCGGGTCAGCCAGTGCGATAGACCCGACCATCGCCAGCGCAAGCAGGAGAGCAAATAGCTTTTTCATAGCAGAAATCATCCTTTCGTTGATTCTCTTGTCATTCGACGCTCTTCAGCGCCTCCACCATGTCAATCGACCGAACCTTGCGCGTCAGCAGCCACTGAATCAGAAACGCGAACACATAGGTAATTGCGCAAGCGCCCGCGACGGACGGAAAGGTGACATGCGTCGGGAAAACCATTGAATCGTATTCACACATTTTGAGGATAATGGTGGTGATGAGGAATCCCGGCGGAATACCCAGCAGAACACCGATGATGGAGATGTAGTTGTTCTCGCGCAGCATCAGACGGCGGATTTCCCTCTGATGGTAGCCCAGCACCTTCAAGGTTGCGTAATCACGGACGCGCTCGCTGAAGTTCATCAGCCCCATGTTGTAGCAGATGATGAACGCCAGTGCCAGCGCCGCAACGCTCAGAATAGTGAACGCCGCCGTTGTCGAGTCCATAATGCTGGACATTTCCACCAGCTGTTTCGCCGGATAGAGCAGCGTTCCAACCTCGTCCATTTCCTCCAGCAGGTGCGAACAGGCGGGCGTCGGCGCGGTAATCAGCAGCGTTGTCACTTGGAAATCACCCTTGCGGCAGGCTTCCCACGCTTCCTTGCTCATGAACAGACCCTGACCGATGTTTGTGTCCGCCAGCGCGTTGATGGTCAGCGAAATGGTGTCGCTGTCTCCGGGCAGACAGATGCTCACGGTGTCGCCCAGCCCCACGTTCATCAGACCGGCTAACTTCCTGCTGATGGCGGTGCCGGTGCGCGGCAGCGTCAGGAATGTCGCATTGTCGCCCAGGGCAATGGAAGTCTGGTCATCCGTCATCACGGTCAGCAGACAGGAGCGCAGGTTCGTCTCGCTGCGCAGGCTGACGGACTGCTCCATGATGCCGTCCACCTTCATGGCGTTCAGCGTCTCACGGTAGTGGTCAAGCGAGGATGCCTGTCCGGAAATCAGGTTCGCGCGCACGTCGTAGCGCAGGGTGTGCGTGTAGTAATCGTCGATAAATGTGTTGATGGATTCCTGCAAGCCGAAGGAGCAGATGATCAGCATATTGCAGCACAGGATGCCGACGAGCGACAGGAATGAACGCCCCTTGTTGCGGAAAATGTTGCGGATAATCATCTTCGTGTTGAAGGAAAAACGCCCCCACAGCCGGGGAATCCGCTCCAACAGGATGCGCGAGCCGGATTTCGGCGGCTTTGGGCGCAAAAGGCTTGCCGTCGTTTCCCGCGCCGCGCGGTTGTAGGTGTGCAGGCAAATCAGCAGACACATGACCACGGACAGCACGGCAATCAGCCAAGTGATGCCGGAAATCGGGGCGTGAAGGCGCGCCGGATAGCGCACGTTCGTCGAGACAATCGGCCAAAGAATGTACGGAATGCTGATTTGCCCCGTGAGCACGCCCAGTAGCGAACCTGCGACGGACGGCACAATGGCGTAGCTGAGGTAGTGCAGCCGAATCTGCCGATCGCGGTAGCCCAGCGCTTTGAGCGTGCCCATCTGCACGCGCTGATTCTCAATCATGCGCGTCAGCGTGTTGACGACAATCATCGCCGCGACCGCGAAAACCAACACCGGGAACAAGTAGGACAGACTGCGGAACATGCTGACGAAGTTGCGCGCTGAGAGTGTGCCGCTGTGTGTGTCCTTGTCCACAATCAGCGCCGTCGGGCAGGTGTTCATGATTTCGGCGCGAACCTGCGTCAGGTCTGCGTCAGATGATGCTTTCACCAGCATTTCGGTGAACGGAAACGCCGCTATGGCCTTCGCGCTGACGTACATGTAGCCGTAGATGTCCGGCTGCGGCGTGATGTTCTTCGCCGTCACAAGGTATTCGCCGGAGAGAATTGTGCCGCGCACGAAAAAGGTGAGCGACACGCCGCCATAGGACACCTTCACCGTGTCGCCGACGGACAAATTGTGCGCCTGCGCGAACTGCTCCTCCAGCAGACAGCCGCGCGTATCCGATGCGGAAAGTTCGCTGCCCGTGCGGATAATCGGCGTGCAGATGCGCATGTCGCCGTCATAGCCGTGCACCATCAAGGTCACTTCGTCGCCTAAGTCAGGGCAGTCCATCTCCAGCGTGACGCGCGCCTGCACATCCTTCACACCGGGCAGATTCCGCAGCTTCAGGATGTCGTTCTTGCCAAATGACGCTCCTTTCACCCAGAAATCCGCCAGATTGCTCTGCGCAATCGGCGTTTCGGTGGATAGCTCCAGCATACGCCAGTTTGCATCCAGTCCACTGAAGCACCATGTGCCCATTGCGCAGAGGAGAAACATGGCGAGAAACTGCATGGCGCTGCGGCTCATGTCGCGGAAGAGTTTTTTCGTCAGCGTTCCATGATACTTTTTCCCGCTGCTCTGCGTTACCATGTGATATCAGCCACCTTCGCGGGATGTTCATTCACGGTCATTTCCTGCACGCTGCCGTTGCGCATCCGAATCAGGCGGTTGCCCAGCGGCGCAATGCTGGCGTTGTGCGTGATGATGACGACCGTTGTGCTGTAGTCGTGGCACAGACGGGTCAGCAGATCCAGCACCTGTTCGCCCGTCTTGCTGTCCAGCGCGCCGGTCGGCTCGTCGCAGAGCAGCAGCGCCGGGTTTTTGCATAGCGCGCGGGCAATGGATACACGCTGCTGCTCGCCGCCGGAGAGCTGGGCAGGGAAGTTGTTCATTCGCTGTCCCAGCCCAACCTGCTCCAGCACTTCACGCGGATCAAGCGCACGTTCGCAGACCTGCTGCGCCAATTCGACGTTCTCCAGCGCCGTCAGGTTCGGCATCAGGTTGTAGAACTGAAAGACGAAACCCACGTCGTGGCGGCGGTATTCCGTCAGCTGAGGCGAGCGAAGCCCGGTGATTTCCTTATCCCCAACAATAATTCGCCCGCTGGTCGCTTTGTCCATGCCGCCGAGCAGGTTCAGCACGGTGGTTTTGCCCGCGCCGGACGGTCCCAGCACCACGCAGAACTCGCCCTTCTCAATCTGGAAATTGACATGATCGGACGCGTGAACAACGGTGTTGCCCGCTGGGTAGTCCTTGCAGACATCTTCAAACGAGATGTAGCTCATGCCATACACCTTCTTTCTTCCATCTTACACCCCTATTATACAGGAAGAAGGTGAATTGTCCATGAACTTTTGCCCGACATTTCCGTTTTCTCTGCAAGAAAGTCAACAGGAATTGAAGAAAAGTTAATCCCACACAAGAGAACGTACAGGAAGACGATATTTCTGTGTGGATTCAGCAGGACAAAAGCCCTTCTGTGTCGAATAGAATAAAGAAAAGGGACTCTGCAAAGAATCCTTTGAAGGAGGAAAACGACTGTGTTTGAAAAGCTTCTCAGCCGTGGTGAACGGCGTTTTGGACGGTACTTCGGCATCCCGAAGCTGATGATGATTCTCTGCATCGGCATGGGTGTTACCTATGTGGCGGATTATCTGCTGGCGGCGTATAACATCAGCCTGTCGTATTACCTGATGTTCGACCGTGAAGCCATTTTCCACGGGCAAATTTGGCGGCTGGTGTCGTTTATCTTCATGCCGCCGTCGTCCTCGCCTGTGTTTCTGCTGATTTCGCTCATGTTCTACTGGTATCTGGGTACGTCGCTGCAGAACACATGGGGCACGTTCCGCTTTACGGTATACTACCTCTGCGGGATGCTCGGCGCGATTCTCGCCGGTCTGATTACTGGCTATGCGACGAATACTTACCTCAATCTGTCGCTATTTCTGGCGTGCGCCGTCCTCTTTCCGGAGACAGAGGTCAACCTGATTATCATTCCGGTCAAGATGAAGTGGCTGGCGCTGGTCTATCTGCTGCCGGTTGTGCAGCAGCTGCTGACGAGCAATCTCTGGGGCATTCTGGCGCTGGTGATGAGCCTGCTCAACGTTATTCTGTTCTTCTATGGCGATTTGATCCAGCGCATCCGCGATTTCCGCCGTCGTCAGCAATGGAAGCGAAACTGGAAGTAACGAAAGTTGAAAGGAGCGATGAATCGGGTGCGTGACCTGCTTTATCTGCTGTTAGGATATCTTTCCGGCTGCGTGCTGTATGCGGAGGTCTTTTCGCGCGTGTTCCATAAAGAAATTGCGTCGGCTGCGAAGGACAAAAACCCCGGCGCGGCGAATGCGTTTGTGCACGGTGGATTCTGGTGCGGGGTGTTGACGCTGGCGGGCGATATGCTCAAAGGCATGGTTCCCGTGGCGCTGTATATGCACTATCTGCCCGAAACACTGCTGACCCCCCTTGCGCCGCTGGTGCTCTGCGCACCGGTCGCGGGGCACGTTTTCCCGGCGACACGCTCGTTTAAGGGCGGCAAGGGCATTGCGACGACGTTCGGCTGCCTGCTGGGGCTGCTGCCATTCTGGACGCCGGTGCTGTTGCTGGCGTGCATCTTCATTTTCTACTCGACGATTCTGCGGATTACGCCGAACCTGTCCCGTACGCGGGTGACGTACCTCACACTGCCACTGGGGATGTTGCTGATGGAAGTGCCGCTGTGGATTTGCTTCGGTACGCTGTGCATGACGGGCATGGTGCTGGTGCGCCTGCACATCAGCACCGAGGAGCGGGAGAAGCCGGCGGTGCATCTGCTCTGGTGGACTTGATGGAGACGGGGAGGCGAAAACATGTTCAAAATCCTCATCGTCGAGGATGACACGGAGCTGTGCCAGCTGTTTTCGCATGTGCTGGAGAAAAACGGCTATCACACGCGCATGGTGTCAAACGGGCAGGAAGCGCTGGATGCGCTGGCGGAAGAGTATGTCGACCTCATTATTTCGGACATCATGATGCCTGTGATGGACGGCTACGAGCTGGTCCGCTCGCTGCGCAAAAAGAGCGTTATGACGCCCGTGCTGATGATTACGGCGCGCGACGCTTTCGACGACATGCGTCTCGGCTTCCTCTCCGGCACGGATGACTACATGGTTAAGCCGATTAACGTGAGCGAGATGGTGCTGCGCGTCGGTGCGCTGCTGCGCCGGGTGCAGATGATGAACGAGCATCGGCAGGTCATCGGCGAAACGGTGATGGAGTGCGACTCGCTGACCGTGACGCGCGGCGAAACCAGCATGATTCTGCCGCAGAAGGAGTTCATGCTGCTCTACAAGATGGCGGCATATCCGGGCAAAATATTCACGCGGCAGCAGCTGATGGACGACATTTGGGGCTACGATTCCGATTCGGACAGCCACACGGTGGATGTGCACATCGGCCGCCTGCGTGAGCGCTTCCGCGATAATCCGGATTTTCATATTGTAACCATGCGCGGTGTGGGCTATAAGGTGGTTAAGGCATGAAGCGGCAGGAGAAGGGACGCGGCAAGCTGGATATTCGCGTGCTGTTTACCTTAGCGGCGATTGCAGAGATTCTCGGTACGCTGCTGATTGCAACGCTGCTCACGGCGCTGCTGGAAAACTTGCTGCACGAAGCGATTGAAGTACATCCACTGGTGTGGCTGCTTCTCTTTGGCACGACGATTGGGTTGACGGCGGCGACGGTGGTGAACGTGCTGCTGCTGCGTCCGGTTGTACGGCTGAGTCGCGCCATGAAGCAGGTTGCCAGCGGGAATTTCTCCGTCCGCCTGACGACGAACAGCGTCATCAACGAAATTGCGGACAGCTATGACAGCTTCAACCGGATGGTGGAGGCGCTGGGCGAAACGGAGACGCTGCAAACCGACTTTGTGTCGAACGTATCGCATGAAATCAAAACCCCTGTGAGTGCTATCGAGGGCTACACGACGCTGCTGCAAAGCACGGATGTTTCGCCGGAGCAGGCGGGATATATCGAGCGGATTCTGCTCAACACGCGGCGTCTGTCCACGCTGGTGGGCAACATCCTGCTGCTCAGCAAGGTCAGCAATCACACGATGCCGATGAAGCAGACATGCTATCGGTTGGACGAGCAGATTCGTCAGGCAATTGTGCTGCTGGAAGCACAGTGGTCGCCTAAACAGCTTGACTTTGATGCCGATTTGGCGGAAGTGACGTGGCGTGGGCCGGAAACGCTGATGCTGCACGTCTGGACGAACCTGATCAGCAATGCCGTTAAGTTTAGTCCGCAGCACGGATTGATTGCTGTTGCGCTAAAACAAACCGACGGTCGGTTTGAAATCGCCATTACCGACCAAGGGCCGGGAATCCCACCGGAGGAGCAGGAACGCATTTACCGTCGCTTCTATCAGGTGGACAGCTCGCATCAGCAGGAGGGCAACGGGCTGGGGCTGGCACTGTGCAAGCAGATTCTGGACGACTGTGGCGGCACAATTCGCGTAGAAAATCAATTGCCCTGCGGCTGCCGGTTTATCGTCACCCTGCCGGAGAAAATGACAGGCGAAGAAGCAAAACAGGAGGAAGCTCATGGCACAGGAAAATAACACCGCGCGCGAGCAGACAGCGCTGGAGAAGCTGAGTCAGGATGCACTCAATCAGGCGCGTCGGGAGCGCAAGATGATTCAAGACACCTGTATTGCGGAACTGGCGCAGTGCGATACAGAGATCCCCGAGGCGTTGGAAAAGCAGGTGCAGGCGGAGATTGCAAGTCTCCAGCAGGCGAAAGAGAACCTGTCGTCGGCACACAAAATCGCATCCTCCACCGTAGATGAGCTGTCCGCGCGTGCCGCGGATGTGGCGAAGTCCCTCAACCGCAAGTGGTACCGCATCAATCCGCCGTCGAACACGGCCATTGATGTCCAGGAGGAGGAAAAATCCTTCTTCGCGCGCGGTATGAACGGCTACAAAATCGCCCTGATAGTCTTTATCGGCAGCTTTGCGGGCGTGATGCTGGAGCTGCTGTGGTGCTTTGCGCGCCACGGCTATCTGGAAAGCCGGTCGGGGCTTGTCTGGGGGCCGTTCAACATGCTCTACGGCGTGGGTGCGGCGTCGCTGTCCATCAGCCTCTACCGCTTCCGCAACCGCGGCAAGTGGCTGAGCTTCTTGGGCGGATTTGTTGTCGGCAGCGTCGTCGAATACGGCTGCTCGTGGCTGCAGGAGGTGCTTTTCGGTTCGCGCTCGTGGGATTACAGCCGCGTGCCGTTCAACATCAACGGGCGAATCTGCCTGCTGTATTCACTTTTCTGGGGTGCGCTGGGTATCTTCTGGATTAAGGATATCTATCCGTTCATGGCGAAGTGGATTTTGAAACTGCCGAACCGCGCGGGAAAAATCCTCACATGGGTGCTGTCGATTTTTCTGGCGGTCAACTGCCTTGTATCCGCGGCGGCGGTATACCGCTGGTCGGAACGCCTGCACGATGAACCGCCGAAAACGTGGATTGGCAGCGTGATGGACGCACGATTCCCGAACGAGCGAATGGAGCGCATCTACGCCAACATGAATTTCGGTGACAGCGAGTGATCCACGGAGGAAACCAAACATGAACATCGACAAGAAAACCTGCATCAATATAGGAATCGTAGTATTTCTGCTGTATCTGGCGATTCACTACTGGGACGGTCTGGTCGGCCTGTTCAACCTCTTTCTGGCGGCAGCGGGAACGCTGATTAACGGCGCGATAATTGCTTATGTCCTCAATATCCTCATGCGCTTCTACGAGCGGCATATGGCGCCAAACACAAAGAAAAAGGTGTGGAATGCCATGCGCCGCCCGGTCTGCATGGCGCTGGCGTTCCTGACGCTGGTTGCGGTTATCGTTGCGCTGATTCAGATTATCCTGCCACAACTAATCTCCTGCGTTCAGGTGCTGCTGTCATCGCTGCCAGGCGTTCTGCGCAAGATGTACGACAAGCTGATGGAGAATCCGACGATTGCTGCGCTGATGGTGGACTATAACCTCGTTCTGCCTGCGACGGAACAGGAATGGCGCGAAATTATCGAGCGCGCAGCGAATCTGCTCTTCAACGGCGCGGGCAATGTCGTCAACACGGCAGTCAGCTTCACCACGTCGGTTATCGGCTCGATTCTCTCCCTCCTGATGTCGCTGATTTTCACCTTCAACATTCTCATCGGCAAAGAGACACTCCAGCGCCAGAGCCGCAATTTGCTGCACCGTGTTCTGGGTGATACGCGGATGGCGCGTGCCATGCACATCATCTCAACGCTGGACGATTGCTTCCATAATTATATCGTCGGCCAGTGCACCGAAGCGGTGATTCTGGGCACACTCTGTACCATCGGCATGACGCTTTTGCGGCTGGATTACGCGCTGATGCTGGGTACGTTCGTCGGCATGATGGCGCTGATTCCGATTATCGGCCCATACATTGGCGCAGCGGTCGGCTGCATCATGCTCTTCTCGATTTCGCCTGCAAAATCACTGGAATTCCTGATTTACCTCTTCCTGCTCCAGCAGGTCGAGGGCAACCTGATTTACCCCCACACGGTCGGCAGCAAATTGAAGCTGCCGGGCTTGTGGGTGCTGGCGGCAGTGCTGATTGGCGGCGGCATGATGGGCATCTCCGGCATGGTACTGTTCGTCCCGCTGACGGCGGCGCTGTATCGGCTGGTGGGCGAATGGGTGCGCCGTGACCCACGGCTGGTCAAATCGGCGGAGAAAAAAGCATAAACCTGCGGCGTGCTTCCGTATCCATAGCGGAGCGCGCCGCTTTTTTTGCGCACCAACGCAAAACGTCCGGCATAGCTTGAAAGTGCCCCGGAAAGCTGATTGACAGCGCCGGGAAAGGAGGAATTTCGCGATGCCGACAACGTTCACGAATCAGGCAACGCTTTCTTATAACAACCAGTCGATTCCCTCCAATGTGGTGACGGGCGTGTTGACCGAGGTGCTGTCCGTGAGCAAGACCGCGATTCCGGCAGCCTACCAAAACGGCGATACGATCACCTACGCCGTGCAGCTTGTCAATTCCGGTACGTCGGCGCTGACGGGTTTGACGCTGACGGATAACCTGGGCGCGTATACCCCTGCGGCGGGTACTGCAGCGGTCGTTCCGATGACGTATCAGAGCGATACGCTGCGTTACTACCGCAACGGCATCCTGCAGGCGACGCCGACCGTCGCGGCAACCAGTCCGCTGACGGTGACAGGACTGTCGATTCCCGCGGGCGGCAACACCACGCTGATGTACGCCGTCAAGACAAATCAGTTCACGCCCTACGGCGCTGAGGAAAGCGTGACGAACAACGCAACCGTGACAGGCGGCGGGCTTGCTGCGCCCCTGACGGCGGAAGCAACCGTGAATGCCGACCCCGCGCCGGATTTGAGCGTTATCAAATCCATGTGTCCGACGACGGTGACGGAGGCGGGTGTGCTGACGTACACCTTCACGCTGCAAAACCGTGGCGCAACGGCAACGACGGCGACGGACAACGTGTCACTGACGGATACGTTCGCGCCTGCGCTGACAATCACGAGCGTGACGCTGAACGGCACGGCACTGACTGCCGGCACGGATTACACCTACGACGGCGCGACCTTCCGCACGCTGACACCGCTGCTGATTCCCGCCGCCACCTACACCCGCAATGCGACGACGGGCGAAGTGACAATTACGCCCGGCACGGCAACGCTTGTCGTTACGGGTACGGTTTGACCATTGCTTGCCCGGTCTGCTCGCGCGGATCGGGCATTTTTCCACGCTTGACAGGAAACGGGAAAACAGCGTATAATCAAAGCAGCATAACCGAAAAGAGGAGTCGCAACCATGAAGAAAAAGTGTCTGCTGGTATGTTTGCTCTGCTGTCTGCTGCTTGGCCTTGCACTGGCAGAAGAGCCGATGACGGAGACGGTGCTGTTTGAGGGCAGCCAGCCCGCGTCGGGCGGCTGGAATCTTGCGCTGACCATTGACACAACGAACGTTAACGGCACATTTGACCCGTCGCTGATTTCCGAAAACGGGTATTTTGCCGTGACGTATGACGGGGTGCAAAATGGCGTCTATCTGGCGCTGTCCGACTGGGAAGGCGGCGTGTGGGCGCAAATCAACGTGCCGTCCACCTGCACGCAGACGGATGGAATGTACACGGCGGTCTTTTCGTTTGAGCAGTGCCGGATGGCGTATGGCAGCATGGATTTCGCGGCAGCAGATCAAATCTGCGTCGGCACGTCCGTATCCACCAAGACGATGGTGATTCACAAGGTTGCATGGTGCGGGGCGGCGCAGACGGATTCGCTGGGCGCGGATGAGGTGCTGTTCAGCGGTGCGGCGACGTCCACCGCACAGAATGAGTGCCTTGTCTTCCGATTCACGCAGCACGTCGGCGGCATATTCGATGCGTCGCAGATGCGCACGGACAGCCGGTTTTACGTCGAGTACAGCGGCGCAAAATACGGTGTATATCTGGCACTCTCCAGCCATTCCGGCGCGACACAGTGGGCGAAGGTGAATGCCTCGGAGACGGTGGAGGTGTCCGAAGGGCGCTACGGGGCATATTTCGATGAAAGCGCGATGGCAATGGCGTTCGGGTCGAATTTTGCCCGGCTGGATCAAATTAGCGTATATTCGTCGGGCAAACAGCCCGTGACGCTGCATAAGCTGGCGTATTTTGCGGGAACGGGCGATGTGGTGGATACGTCCGACGGCCGCTGGGATCGCCCGGATACCGGCATTGCCTTCATTGGCGACAGCATCTGCCAGAACGCGAAGCTGCTTTACGGCGATTGGAACACGATTCTCGGCCGCAGCGACTGCGCGAATTACGGCATCGGCGGGCAGACGACGCTGGAGTGCCGCGCGCGTATTGGGGAGCTGGCGGCGCGCAATTATCGGCAGATTGTGTTCATCTGCGGCATTAACGACATCGGCCATGGCTATACAAAGGAAGAAATTGTGCAGAATTACGCCGCTATGATTGAGACGGTGCAGGCGAATAACCCGGACTGCCAGTTTGTGATTCTCAGCACTTTGCCCACGACGAGCGCATTTTACAGCGGTCAGCAGGGGAAAATTACGCTGCTGAATCTGGCGTTCAAGCGGTTCGCGAATAAGACGCCAAACGTAACGTTTGTGGATGCATACAGCGCGTTCTGCCCCAAAGCGGGCGAATACGCCTACCCCGAACTGCTCAGTGACGGGCTGCATCCGAACGCGGAAGGTTATGCGAAAATTGCGGAAATGCTCACGCCATATCTGCTTCCGGAGACGGATTTTGCGATTGAATAACAGCAGAATGCACAAAAGCGCAACGATGTTTTTGGCGAAAATCAAAGTAGTTTCCTTATGCGCATCATTTGCCCGTTGATTTTTCATCCGAGTTGTGATAGCATTGTTCAATGTGCTGCGAAACTGTTTTTCTTAAAGAACTATGCAAAACGGCAGGCAACACCAGAAGCTGGAATTTCTGCAAAGGAGGCGTGGCAAATGCGATATACCCGCGAGCAGGCCTGTCTGGCGTGGCTGGCGCAGGGAATGTTAGGCAGCAGGCGACTGAAAAAGCTGCTGGATGAGTACGGAAGCGCAGAAGCCGCGTATGATGCCTTTCAGCGCGACCACGGCGCATCCTTGCAGAACCGGATTTCGGATTACAGCCTGTCGCTGCTGCGGGCAAGCGCGTCGCGAGAGAAACTGCATGATATGCTCGTGACCATGCGGAAGTGGAATATGGGGCTTGTCTCGATGGCGGACGATATGTATCCGGAATCCCTGCGAAACATTCCCGAACCACCGTACATGCTCTTCTATCAGGGGGATTTGCGCGCGGCGGAGGGCAGGTGCATCACCGTTATCGGTTCGCGGAGCGCGACGGTTGCAGGCATTGCGGCAACAAAATCGCTCTGCCGTGATTTGAGCAAGCAGGGCGTGTGCATTGTCAGCGGACTGGCGGTCGGCATTGATGCGGCGGCGCACGATGGGTGCCTGGACGGCGGCAGCCCGACCATCGGCGTAGCGGCAAGCGGGTTGAACGTGCCGTATCCATCGGAAAACGTGGCGCTGAAAGCGCGAATCCTTTCACAAGGCGGGCTGCTGCTGAGTGAATATCCGCCAGATATGCAGTCAAGCAAGTACGTCTTTGCGGCGCGAAACCGCATTCTGGCTGGACTCGGCCATGCGGTGGTGCTGATGGAAGCGCGCATCCGTTCCGGCAGTATGCTGACGGTGCATCACGCGCTGGATCAGGGCAAGGATGTGTTCGCTTATCCGGGCATTCCGGACGCGCCGATGTCCGAAGGGGCGCATCAACTCCTGCGGGAAGGTGCAGTCTACTTCACAAGCGCGAAGGATATTCTGGAGGACATGGACTGGCAGCCCGCCGCAAGCATCCCGAAGCGGCAGGATACGGGTCAGCCGCGCCCCGCACCCCGAAAAAAGGAAACGCAGCCCGCTCCGGCCAAAGCACCGAAAGCTCTGCCTGTGATGGAGCAGAAAGCGCCCACGCCGGAACCGCCTAAAACGCCCGAAATCCCGCTGCCGCCGATGGACGACGTGCAGAAGCGGATTTACAATGCCTTGGCGGACGGTGAGCGCTCCTTTGATCAGCTGGCTTCGCAGACGGGGCTGGACGCATCAAGGCTGATGGCATCACTGACTATGCTGCAAATCCTCGGTGCAGTGAAGGCACTACCCGGAAAAAGCTATTGCAGGGCGACAGAATAGCCCTTCTCTCATTTCCAAATTTATCGGAGGGGTAAACAACCATGACGGCAGCCAAGCAGAAACTCATTATTGTCGAATCTCCCGCCAAGGCGCGAACCATCAGCAAATTTCTGGGCAAGGGCTACAAGGTCGAGGCCTCGCAGGGGCATGTGTGCGACCTGCCCAAAAGCCAGATTGGCGTGGACGTGGACAACGACTTTGCCCTTAAGTACATCACAATCCGCGGGCGCGGCGAAATTCTTAACCGCATCCGCAAAGAGGCGCGCACCGCGTCGCAGATTTACCTCGCAACTGACCCGGACCGCGAAGGGGAAGCGATTTCGTGGCATCTGAGCCATGTGCTGAACATGGATCCAAGCCAGCCGTGCCGCATTGAGTTTCACGAGGTGACGAAAAAGGCGATTCAGAACGCGCTGAAGTCCGCCCGTCCGGTGGATATGGGGCGCGTGGACGCGCAGCAGGCGCGCCGTGTGCTGGATCGTCTGGTCGGCTATAAAATCAGCCCGCTGCTGTGGGCGAAGATTAAGAAGGGGCTTTCCGCCGGCCGCGTGCAGTCTGTCGCGACGCGCATGGTGGTGATGCGCGAGGAAGAAATCGAGGCGTTTATCCCGGAGGAATACTGGGAGATTTCCGCCAAGCTGCTGGCGCATCAGGCGCACGGGCGCAAGCTGCACTTCACGGCGCGCCTTGCCACGCTCGACGGGCAGAAAGCGGTGATTGCCAACGCGGAGGAAGCGCAGAAAGCAGTCGAACGCATTCAGAAAGCACATTTTGCGGTCAACAGCATCAAAATGAGCGAAAAGCGCAAGATGCCGGCTGCACCGTTTACGACGTCCTCTTTGCAGCAGGAAGCCAGCAGAAAACTGGGCTTCACGACGGCAAAGACGATGCAGGTTGTCCAGCAGCTCTACGAAGGCATTGACCTTGAGGGCGAGGGCACGCAGGGTATTGTCAGCTACATCCGTACGGACAGCGTTCGCATTTCGGATGAAGCCCTGAATGCCCTGCGCGAGTACATCCCGGAGCGTTTCGGCAGTGACTATCTGCCGGAGAAGCCGAACGAGTACAAGGGGCGCAAGAACGCGCAGGACGCGCACGAAGCCATCCGCCCGACCGACGTCCACCGCACGCCGGACAGCATCAAGCCGTCGCTGACGAAGGAGCAGTACAACCTCTATAAGCTGATTTACAACCGCTTCCTGGCGAGCCAGATGATGCCCGCCCTCTACGAAACGATGACGATGGAAATCAGCGGCGACGGCGTGGGAATGCGCTTCTACGGCGAACACAAGAAGTTTGCGGGCTTCACCTCGGTGTATGAGGAAAGCACGGATGACGACGTGGCGTCGAGCGAAACGACGCTGCCGCAGCTGTCCGAGGGTGACGCTGTGGCAGTTGCCGATGTCGCCAGCGAGCAGCACTTCACCCAGCCGCCGTCCCGCTACACAGAAGCGTCGCTGGTTCGCATGATGGAGGAAAAGGGCATCGGCCGCCCGTCTACCTATGCGCCGACCATCACGACCATCATTTCTCGCGGTTACGTCAGCCGGGAAAAGAAGCGCCTGTATCCCACCGAGCTGGGACGCATGGTGACGAGCATGATGGAAACGTACTTCGAGGACATTGTTGATGTGGAGTTCACCGCCGAGCTGGAAGACAAGCTGGACAAGGTGGAAGAAGGCGAAATGGACTGGAAGCAGATTCTGCGCGACTTCTACCCGCCGTTTGAACAGACGCTGAAGCTGGCGGAGCAGCAGATTGAAAAGGTGGAGGTCAAGGACGAGCCGAGCGACGTGCCGTGCGACAAGTGCGGCGCGATGATGGTCTACAAAATGGGGCGGTTCGGCAAATTCTTGGCTTGCCCGAACTTCCCGGAATGCCGCAATACCAAGCCGATTGTCACTTACATTGACGCGCCGTGCCCCAAGTGCGGTGCGCGTCTGATGGAAAAGACGAGCCGCAAGAACCGTAAGTTCTACGGCTGCGAGCGCTACCCGGAATGCGACTTTGTGTCGTGGGAGAAGCCGGTGACGGAGAAATGCCCCGTCTGCGGCAGCTATATGGTGGAAAAGCGCGGCCGCAAGGGCGAAGTATGGCACCTGTGCGCCAATGAAACGTGCCACCACCGCATTGAGGTGCAGGCAAGCGAGGAGGAAGCGGATGAGTAATCTGCACGCGACGGTCGTCGGCGCAGGGCTGGCGGGCAGCGAGGCGGCGTGGCAGCTGGCGCGGCAGGGGATTGCCGTCACGCTAATTGAAATGAAGCCGGAGAAGATGTCCCCGGCGCATCATAGTCCGCTGTTTGCGGAGCTGGTCTGCTCGAACTCTCTGCGCAGCGACCGATTGACAAATGCCGTCGGTCTGCTGAAGGAAGAAATGCGCCTGATGCACTCGCTGGTGATGGAAGCGGCGGATTTGGCGCGCGTTCCGGCGGGCGGTGCGCTGGCTGTTGACCGCGAGACGTTCTCCGGGCATATCACGAAAAGTCTGCGGGAGCATCCGCTGGTGGAGGTTGTCAGTAGGGAAGTCACGGAAATCCCGGATGGCCCGGTGATTATTGCGACTGGGCCGCTGACCAGCGACGCGCTGAGCGAAACCATCAGCCGTCTGCCGGGTCTGGAAACACTGAATTTCTACGATGCGGCTGCCCCGATTGTCACGGCGGAATCACTGAACATGGACAAGGTGTTCCGCCAATCCCGCTATGACCGCGGTGACGACTATCTGAACTGCCCGATGACGGAAGAAGAGTACAACGCGTTTGTGGATGCGCTGCTGGCGGCGGAAACGGCGGATATTCACGGCTTTGAGGAGACGAAGGTCTTTGAAGGCTGTATGCCGGTGGAGTCGATGGCGCGGCGCGGGCGCATGGTGCTGGCGTTTGGCCCGATGAAGCCGGTTGGCCTGCGTGACCCCCAAACGGGCAAAGAGCCGTATGCCGTCGTGCAGCTTCGGCAGGACAACGCAACAGGCACGCTGTACAACCTCGTCGGCTTCCAGACGCGGCTGAAGTGGGGCGAGCAGAAGCGCGTTTTCGGCATGATTCCCGGCTTGGAGAATGCGGAATTTGCCCGCTACGGCGTCATGCACCGCAACACGTTCCTGCATTCGCCAGGCTTCCTGAATGCGCACTTCGAGATGATTTCGCGTCCGCAGTGCTATTTCGCGGGGCAGATGACGGGCGTCGAGGGTTATGTGGAAAGCGCGGCGAGCGGTCTGCTTTGCGGCTTGAGCCTTGGACGCGATTTGCGCGGGCTGGGCACGGTCGAACTGCCGGGCATCACTGCCATGGGCGCAATGGGGCGCTATGTCTCCACGCCGAACCGCGATTTTCAGCCGATGAACTGCACGTTCGGCCTGTTAGACGGTCTGCTGGTGGACAAGCAGCACAAAAAAATCCGCAATAAACAGGAACGATATACCGTGATTTCGGAGCGTTCGCTCAGCTATCTGCGGGATTGGGTCACAGAAATGCAGGTTTGAGGCAGAATCGCGTGACAATGGGCGCGGTTTGTGGTATGATGTGCATGGGCGCGGGGAAAAATCCGCGTTCAGGAGGAAAACAATGAGCATGGAACTCAGAGGCACGACGATTTGCGCCGTGCGCAAAAATGGCCACACCTCGATTGCGGGCGATGGTCAGGTGACAATGGGGCAGAGCGTTATTTTCAAGTCTCATGCCCACAAGGTTCGCCGTCTTTATGGCGGACAGGTTGTAATCGGCTTTGCGGGCGCTGTGGCGGATGCGTTTACCCTGTGCGATAAGTTTGAGGAAAAGCTGACACAGTGCGGCGGCAACCTCGAACGCGCGGCGGTTGCGCTGGCGCAGATGTGGCGCAGCGATTCCGGAATGCGTCAGCTCGAAACGCAGATGATCGTGGCGGACAAGGATACGCTGCTGGTCGTCAGCGGCACGGGCGAGGTCATCGACCCGGACGAGGGCGTGGTCGCGATTGGCTCCGGCGGCAACTATGCGCTGGCTGCTGCGCGCGCGCTGGTGCAGAACACCGACCTCTCCGCGCATGACATTGCGGAAAAGGCGCTGCACATCGCGGCGAGCATTTGCGTGTTCACCAACGACAACGTGATCGTCGAAGACGTGTAAGGAGGGGCAGACATGGCAGAATTGACGCCCCGGCAGATCGTCCGGGAACTGGATCGCTACATTGTTGGTCAGGATGAAGCCAAGCGTGCTGTCGCAATTGCGCTGCGCAACCGCTATCGCCGCTCCAAGGTGGATGATGCGATGCGCGAGGAAATCAGCCCGAAGAACATCCTGATGATTGGCCCGACGGGTGTCGGCAAGACGGAAATTGCCCGTCGGCTGGCGAAGCTCGTCAGCGCGCCGTTCATTAAGGTGGAAGCAACGAAATTCACCGAAGTTGGCTATGTGGGCCGCGACGTGGAGAGCATCGTGCGCGATTTGGTGGAGAATGCCATCCGCATGGTGCGCGAAGAGCATACGGCGCGTGTCGCTCCGCGTGCGCGCGTGATTGCCGAAGACCGGCTGGTGACGCTGCTGGTGAATCCGCCGAAGAAGCCCTCGAACAGCTTCTCGCTGGATTATCTGCTGGGTCGCGCGAAGTCGCCCGAAACTCCCGCGAAGGAAGAAAACGCGGAACTGGCGGATGAGCGTGAACGGCTTCGTCAGCAGCTGATGAAGGGCGAAATCGAAGACCGCGAGCTGGAGATTGAGGTCGAAGAAGCTGCGCCGTCGCTGGAAGTAGGCGGCAGTGCTATCAGCCTCGGCGACATGATGGGCAACATGATGCCCAAAAAGACGAAGCTGCGCCGCGTGAAGGTCAAGGAAGCCCGCAAGATTCTGGAACAGGAAGAAGCGGACAAGCTGATTGATCAGGACGCCGTGCAGGAGGAAGCGATTCGCCGCGCCGAGCAGGACGGCATCGTCTTCATCGACGAGATTGACAAGATTGCAGGTCGCCGCGGCGGTTCGGGTCCGGACGTGAGCCGCGAGGGCGTGCAGCGCGACATTCTGCCGATTGTCGAGGGCAGCACGGTCAATACCAAGTACGGCCCTGTCAAGACGGACTACATGCTGTTTATTGCGGCGGGTGCGTTCCATGTGGCGAAGGTCAGCGACCTGATTCCGGAACTGCAGGGGCGCTTCCCGGTGCATGTGCAGCTGAAGAGTCTGACGCGCGAGGACTTCCAGCGGATTCTGACGCAGCCGGACAACGCGCTGACGCTGCAATACAAGGCGCTGCTGGCGGTGGACAAGGTGATGCTGACGTTTGAGGACAGCGCCATCGAGGCGATTGCGAACGCGGCGTTTACGGCGAACGAGACGGCGGAAGACATCGGTGCGCGCCGCCTGCACGCTGTGTTCGAGCAGGTGCTGGAGGACATTTCCTTCAACGCGGGTGACGAGAATATGCCGCCGTTTGAGCTGACTATCAACGGTGAGTACGTCCAACAGCATCTTTCCGGCGAAAACAAGCCAACGGATCTGCGCAAGTATATTCTGTAAAATTCACGAATCGGCTGTCAGAAAAATCCGGCAGCCGATTTTTCTTGTTCAGCCCCTTTGCATTCTTCTGATTTCATGGTATAATACGCATATCTGCGAAAAGGAGTGATTGGACATGAAAAAGATTGGCATGATTGGCGTCGGCAATATGGGCGGCGCAATTCTGCGTGGTATGATTGCATCCGGCTATGTGGCGGCGGAAGACGTGATGGCGTGCTTGCACAGCGAGGAAAAGCGTCAGGCACTGGCTGCGGAAATTCCGGGGCTGACCTGCACGACGGATGCCAAGGCGCTGGCGCAAGAGTGCCGTATGATTGTGCTGGCGGTGAAACCGCAGGTGCTTGGCGAACTGCTGGACAGCATCAAGGGGGAAATCAATGACCGCGCGCTGGTGTCGATTGCGGCCGGCTGGACGATGGACATGCTGACCAGCAAAGTTGCCGGAACGACCGCGACGCTGCTGCGTGTGATGCCGAATACGCCCGCGCTGGTGGGGGCTGGCATGACCGCAATTTGCCGCCAGACGACGCTTTCTGCGGCTGATTTGGCGTATGCGCAGGGTATTTTTGATGCAATTGGCGAAACGGCGGTCATTGACGAGAAACTGTTTGATGGCTTTATTGCGGTCAGCGGCAGCAGTCCGGCGTATATCTTCATGCTGATTGAAGCAATGGCGGATGCGGCAGTTCGCGAAGGCATTCGCCGCCCGGATGCTGTCAAAATGGCGGCACAAGCGGTGCTTGGCAGTGCCAAAATGGTGCTGGAAACGGGGAAGCATCCGGGGCAGCTGAAGGATGAAGTTTGTTCTCCGGCTGGGACGACCATCGAAGCGGTGGAAATGCTGGAAAAGCACGGTTTCCGGGCGGCAGTGCAAGACGCGATGGCGGTCTGTGCGGAAAAATCCCGTCAGATGTCTAAATAATCAATAAATTCAATATAACAAAAGGGGAGTCAAGCATGACGGAAGCCCGTCCTCGCAAACAGGTTAATATTTACACCGACGGTGCCTGCTCCGGCAATCCGGGGCCGGGCGGCTGGGGCTGCATTCTGGAATTTGGGCCGCACCGCAAGGAAATGAGCGGCTATATGGCGGGCACGACGAACAACCGCATGGAGTTGTTCGCCGCCATCAGTGCGCTGGGGGCACTGAAGGAGCCGTGCGACGTGAAACTGTATTCGGACAGCGCATATCTGGTCAACGCCTTCAACGAGCATTGGATTGACGGCTGGAAGAAGCGCGGCTGGAAGAATGCTGCCGGTCAAGCGGTTGAGAATCAGGATCTCTGGTTCATTTTACTGGCGCAGACCAAGAAGCACCACGTAACGTTCTACAAGGTCAAGGGTCACGCTGATCATCCGGAAAACATCCGCTGCGACGAATTGGCGACGGGCGCGATTAAGGAGTATCGGCGCATCAACGCCATGGATGAGGAGTCCAAAGCTTGAAATCAGCGTGAGGGAGCGATACATACAACTATTCGCTAAACCACAGTTTCACGAATAGTTGCGTCGATTTTGAAGGAAGGAGGGCGATTCGGTGCCCAATCAGCAGCCTACATACCGCGAACAGGTCGATGCGCAGCGAATCATCCAAATTCGCGAGATTCTCAAAGACCTGCCGCAAGCCTGTGGTGATTTCATCCGCAGCATTGCCGTGACGACCGGTACGTTCACGCGCTTGGCGTATGCCATCGACCTGCGGACGTTCTTCACATTTTTGCAGCGCGAGCGCGTCGCGTTTGCCGACACGCCGCTGACGCACCTGACCGACCAGCAGATTGGTTCTGTCACGCAGAGCGACTTGACGGCGTACATCGAGTATCTGACCTACTACTTCAAAGAACAGGATGCTGATGAAGAAACTGCCCCGCTGAAGCCGCTGGTCAATCACGAACTGGCGATTAAACGGAAATTGTCAGCAATCCGGTCATTCTACGAATTTCTATTCAAGAATCAGCGAATCAGCGCCAATGTGACGACGCTGGTGTCTCTTCCCAAAATCCACGAAAAGCCGATTATCCGCCTTTCGCAGGAAGAAATGATTCGGATGCTGGAGCAATCCGCAACAGGTGCTGGGTTGTCGGAGCGTCAGAAAACATACCAGAAGCTGACGGCCAAGCGCGATTTTGCGCTGATTTCGCTGTTTCTGGGTACGGGCATACGCGTTTCGGAGTGCGTCGGACTGAATATTTCCGATGTGGATTTGGAAAACAATGCCTTTCTGGTGACGCGAAAAGGTGGCAATCAGGTCGTGCTGTATTTTCCTCCGGAAGTCGCGACGGCACTGGCAGATTATCTGGATGCTCGCCGGAAAATCGCAGCATTGCCCGGTCATGAGGATGCGCTGTTTCTATCCCTGCAAAAGCGGCGGATTACGCAGCGCGCCGTGCAGAATCTCGTGAAGAAGTATGCCGCCGTTGCCGCGCCGCTGAAGCCGAAAATCAGCCCGCATAAGCTCCGCAGTACGTTTGCGACGAACCTCTATCAGGAAACTGGCGATATTTATTTGGTAGCGGATGTGCTTGGGCATTCCTCCGTTGATACGACGCGCAGACACTACGCCGAAATGACTGACCGCCGCCGCCGAATGGCTGCGGAGCGCGTGGTATTGCCGACGCTGGAGGAAGTCACCGGGCATCAACCGCCGGAGCAGGACGAAAATCAGGATACCGAAAAGGGAGAAACGTGACTTCCCTGCCGCGTTTCTCCCTTTTATTAGGATTCTTCTTCCAGTTCAATGCCCGTGATGCTGATGGCGCGATAATCTGCGTCGCCCATCACGCATTTCATGCAGTTGTCGCAGATTTTATCCGGGTCAAGGTCGCACCGCTGGCATTCGCCGCAGTCGATGCACTCCCGGTCGTACAGTACACATTGCTTCGCCATTGCGTATCCCTTCTTTCCACCATTATTATAGCAGGTTTCGACAAAAATTCAAGCCGGAACGAACGGTTGTTTGATTTTTGCGGCGAATTGTGCTATAATAAGCGCATCAACACAGAAAGGCGGCGATTTTCCCCATGCAAAGACCTCGTGGCGATAATCAGCAGCGCATCCTCGATTTTATCAAGTCCGAAATTCAAACAAAAGGTTATCCGCCGTCCGTGCGCGAAATTGCGCAGGCGGTCGGGCTGAAATCCACCTCCACCGTGCATGGGCATCTTCAGCGGCTTGAAAAGCGCGGTCTGCTTCACCGTGACGCGATGAAACCGCGTGCCATGGAAGTGACGGGTGACCCGAATTTTATCCGCAACAACTCCACCGCCGTGCCGGTTGTTGGGCGCGTGACGGCAGGTCAGCCGATTTTCGCGGAGGAAAATCTGGAAGAGTATGTGCCGATTCCGGACATTATGCTGGGTGAAGGCGAACACTTCATCCTCCATGTCAAGGGCGATTCGATGATTGAGGCGGGCATCCTTGACGGCGACTACATTATTGTGCGCAAGACCAGCGAGGCGCTCAACGGCGAAATCGTCGTTGCGATGATTGATGACAGCGCGACGGTCAAGCGATATTTCAAGGAGGATGGGCACTTCCGACTCCAGCCGGAAAACCGGACGATGGAACCGATTTATGCGGATGAAGTGACGATACTTGGCAAAGTCACTTCGCTTTATCGCCTGCTGAAGTAAAGGGGGCGAGAAAAATGGCTCAAGGCATGGACGAAAAAGCACTGAAGCGCCAGAAGTATGGCATTCCGACGTACTCATTGGCGGAAGAACTGCTGAACAGCATCTCCCACGGCATCGGTGCAGGCTTAGGCATTGCGGCGCTTGTCCTCTGCATTGTGAAAAGTGCCCATGCGGGCGACGGCTACAAGCTGGCATCCAGCATCGTCTTCGGACTGACGACAACACTGCTGTACCTGATGAGCTGCCTATATCACGCGCTGAAAGTCAATCGCGCGAAAAAAGTCTTTCGCGTGTTCGACCACTGCACAATTTTCCTGCTGATTGCGGGAACGTACACGCCATACACGCTGGTGACGCTGCGCGGCCCGGCTGGCTGGGTAATGTTCGGCATCGTGTGGGCTGTCGCGATTACAGGCGTTGTGCTGAACGCGGTGAACCTTAAGAAGTTTGCAAAAATCAGCGTCGTCTGCTATGTGGCGCTGGGCTGGGTGATTCTGCTGGCTACCAAGACGCTGGTGGCGAACCTCGCCTACCCCGGCTTGGTGCTGCTTGTGGCGGGCGGCGTGGCGTACACCGTAGGCGCGGTGCTGTACGCCATCGGCTCAAAGAAGAAGTACTTCCACTCCATTTTCCATTTCTTCTGTCTGATTGGCACGGTGTTGCACTTCTTCTCCATCTACTTCTACGTCCTGTAAAGGAGCGCACGATGCATCAGGAGATTCTTTTCCCGCGCGAAAAAGCAGCGCTGTATCCCCTTCTGGCACAACAGATTGCGGCCTTGGCGGAGGATTCGCAGCCGCTTTCGACGCTGGCGAACGCATCCGCGCTGCTGTATGAAGCGCTGCCGGATATCAACTGGGTGGGCTTCTACCTCGCCAGCGGCGATATGCTGCATCTTGGCCCATTTCAGGGCAGGACGGCCTGCACGCAGATTCCGTTCGGCCGCGGCGTATGCGGCACAGCGGCGGCAACGCGGCAGGTGCAGGTGGTGCCGGATGTGCAGCGTTTTCCGGGGCATATCGCCTGTGACAGCGCGTCCAGGTCGGAAATTGTTCTGCCGATTTGGGTGGACGGGCAGGTCTTCGGCGTGCTGGATATTGATTCGCCAAGCCTGAACCGTTTCACGGAGCAGGATGCGGACGGGCTGACCGCATTCGTTGCAGCGCTGACCCGTTCGGTGGACTTCGCACATGGATTGCTGAAATAAACAAAATCCCTTCCAAAGTCGTGTGACGATGGAAGGGATTATTCATATGGTGGATTACAGCCAGTTTTCGTGGGCTGCCTTGTATTCGCGGACGGCTTCATCGGCATCGGCAATCAGTGCCGCCGCCTCATCGGTGGAGTAGACCGTCGCGCCGCTGGCACAGGCGTGTCCCCCGCCGTGGTACTTTTCCGCTACCTGATTGATGGTCAGAAAGCGGGAACGCAGACGGACGCGCGTCGATCCATCCGGCGATTCAATGAACGCCAGCCAGCACAGGTAGCCGCGGATGCCCTCCAGATAGGAAATGGCGGCACTTGCCTGCTCGTAGCTGAGCCCAAACTGCGTCTGCACGTCCTTGCTGACGGAGAAATACGCGACACCGTTCTCTGTGCGGTGCATGTTCTCGTAGACGTACGCCTTGAACTTCAGCGAATTGTACTCCACCGAGTAGAGATTCGCGAACAGCCACTCCGTGTCGATGCCGGTATCCAGCAGCATCGCGGCAAGGCGCATCGTGTCACCGGAAACGCAGGAGAAGCGGAAGCGCCCGGAATCCGTGACCATGCCTGTATACAGATACAGCGCGGCGTCCTTCGTCAGCGTCAGTTCGTCACGGCACTTGTCGTAGAAATCCACCACCATTTCACACGCGGACGAGCGCTCTTCCTCCACCCACATCAGGTCGCCATACGGTTCAACGTTGATGTGGTGGTCGAGTTTCACAAGCTCCTTGCACAGCGCGTACTTCGGGTTGGAAATGCGGCTGGCGACGGAAACGTCCAGCACAATTGCGAGAGACTGCGCGTACACGTCGTCGGCGACGGGCGCATCATCTTCGCCCAGAAACGCCAGATAGTCGGAATGCTCATCATCCACAATCAGCACTTTCTTGTCGGGGAAGCTCGCCTGAATCAGCGCCTTCATGCCCTTCGTTGCGCCTACACAGTCCCCGTCGACGCGCGAATGCCGGAAGAGCATAATCGTGTCGTATGCCTTCATCTTTTCCAGAATCTGATGCTGTATATCCATTTATTTGCTTTCTCCCATCATTTCATCCAAATCATGCAGCATGGCCATTGCTTCCTCGCGATTTTTCAGCGTCGCGCCGCTGGCTTTCATGTGCCCGCCGCCGCCGTATTTGACGGCAATCGGATTGATGTTGAAGCGGCTTGACCGCAGTTCGCACAGCACGCCCTTGTCGCTCTCGGTGAAGTTGACCCAGATGTCCACGCCGCGCATATCCGCCATGCTGTTGACCATGCCGCGGGACAGCGTGAAGTCATCCACGCCATATTCGCCTTTTCCATCCATCGTCGTATAGACATACGCGACGTTCTTCCCCGTGAACTGCACATGCAACAGAAACTTCGCCCGCACGACAAGCTGGGCATAATCGCTGGCATACAGATTGCGATAGAGTGCGTTTGTGTCAATCGGCTGCTCCATCAGGTAGGAGGCAAGGCGAAACGTGCGGGCATTCGTTGCGTCATAGCGGAAGCGCCCGGAATCCGTCACCATGCCGGTGAACAGCGCCGTCGCCGCCTGCGTATTCAGCGACCAGCCGCATTCCTGCGCCATCTGCGCCACCAGACCGCAGCAGCTCTCGAACGTGTCGTCCGTTGCTTCAATGTCCGCAATTTTCTCCACGAAGATGTGGTGGTCGATGTGGGCGGTCTGCGCGGCAAGTGTGTAACGGGTATCGCTGATGAGCGACTTGGCGGATGTATCCAGCACGATGGCGAGCGCGCCCTGATAAGCACTGTCGGGAATCTCGTCCATGATAGAATCTTCCATAAAGCCGTAGCGCCCCGCGCCGTCACCCACCATGTGCACCGTTTTGTCCGGATAATTCGCCAGAATCAGGTGCTTGAGGCCAATCTGACTACCCAGCGCATCACCGTCCGGGTTGGTGTGGCGGTGCAGGATGATGGTCTGGTGCGCGGCGATAGCGTCTCGAATCAGTTCAAACATGTGCAGGAGCCTCTCTTCCGTCAAAATAGCCCTTATAGACGACCTTGTATGGGCTGTTCGGGAACAAATAATGGTGCAAATCAATAAAGTAGTCGTCTGTCATGCTGGCAATGTAGTCCACCACAATTTGATTTGGATCACAGTCCGCATAGGGCTTGACACGCGGATAGTATGAGCGAGTCACATAGGCGATATGATGCGTGAAAATGGGCGACGTGGTGTGGTTTTCGCGCAAATCATCCAGCAGCTGCCCGTACATCTCCTGCATCATGGGGCGCACGGTGTCGGACAGGTGCGCGGCCTTGGCAGCTTCGTTGTAAATCAGCTTGTAATTCTCCGCTTTGGACGCCCGCAGCGCCTCGAAATGCACCGTATCCAGTTTGATGTAGGGCTTCCCGTAGCTGTTTTCGATGATGTTGACGACCAGATTGTTGATGATTTCTGCATTCAGCGAGCCAATCTCGTGCTCCGCATAGGCATCCTCCGCCGTCATCTTGACGCGCGCGGCATCCTGCCGATCCTTGCCTAAATAGGCGATAATGTCCGCTACGCGCACGACATTCCCTTCCAGCGTGGAGGGCTGAATGCGGTTCGCATAGCCATCCTCCGTATAGGCGCGTTCCATCATCCGGTCAAATTCCGCGAAGCTGTCCACCGGCACGGGGCGGTATTCCTCCAGCTCAATTTCGCCGTTGTGTCCGGCAATGCCCACCAGCGTCTGCAAGCTGATGTTGAAGGGGTAAATGCCGTCCAGCACGCGGACAGAGTGGATGTTGTGGCTGAAATGCCGCCCGGTGTGCTGCATGGAAATCTCGTTCAGGAACACTTCGCCCGAATGCGCAAACGGCGGATGCCCGATGTCATGCCCCAAGGCAATCGCCTCAATTAGGTCGAGATTGAGGTTCAGGGCGCTGCCGATGGTGCGCGCAATGCGGGATACCAACTGCACATGCAGGCTGCGGCGCGTCACGTCATCGTTGCGGATGAGCGAAAACACCTGCGTCTTGTCCGTGTAGCGGTTGAAATATGGACAGTGCATAATTTTATCCACATCATGCAGGAAAGCTGGTCGCCAGACGCTGCCCGCATCACGCGGCGAGGCAGCGCGGCGGATGACGCTTGTATTTGGGCAGAAAACCTTGGGGCTTGTGCCGTGCTGCCGGTCGCTTTCAATCCGGCGCGTCATTTCTTCAGATAATGATTCAAAACGGGGCATTCAATCGCCTCTTTTCATTGCGCTTCTGTTCCATCCAGTGCGCTGAGCGCGGCTTCATCCGCCACCAGCGTGAAATCAGGATGCAGCTGGAGAATCGAAGCCGGAACGCGCGGGGTCACAGGTCCGAAAAACGCCTGTTTGAGGATATTTGCCTTGCTTTCGCCGGACACGACCATCACAATCCGCCGCGCCTGCATGATGCCGCAGATGCCCATCGTGTAAGCGAAATGCGGCACATCTGCTTCCGATGCGAAAAAACGTTTGTTCGCTTGAATGGTGGCATCCGTCAGCGCAACGCGGTGTGTGTCCTTTTGGAACACGTCTTCCGGCTCGTTGAAGCCGATGTGCCCATTTGGCCCAAGCCCCAGCAGCTGAAGATCAATGCCGCCCAGCTGGCGGATGGTCGCGTCGTAATGGCGGCACTCCGCGTCGCCGTCTTCTGCCATGCCATTCGGAATGTGCGTGTTCCTCAGATCAATCTGGATATGGTCGAAGAAATTCTCCCGCATGAAATGCGCATAGCTCTGCGGATGGCCGGCGGGCAGACCGACATATTCATCCAGATTTACCGTCGATACCTGCCGGAAATCAACGTCGCCCTTATGCTCCCACGCGATGAGCTGCTGATACGTGCCAATCGGGCTGGAGCCGGTTGCCAGTCCAAGAACGGAATCGGGTTTCAAAATCACCTGCGCCGAAAGAATGTTCGCCGCTTGTCGGCTGAGATGCTGGTAATCCCGTGCGCGAATGATCTTCATATCGCTGCCTGCCTTTCTGCAAATGGGGACAAATCCCCTCTATACAGTATAGCATAAATTGCAGCGTCTTTCAACTATTGCGCGGAAAGGAAGCGGCGAATGTCCAAAATCATATGGACAAATCGGTAGCAATTTGGTATAATCATGACAGAACAATCCACTGCGGAAGAAATTCCATATATGAAGGAGGAGCACTCTATGATTTACTATGTCAATCAAGCCATGCTGCATGATGGTGACGGCAGCCTCGGAACTCCCTTCCGTCGCATCAGCGAAGCCGCCAAGATCGCCAAGCCCGGTGACGAAGTGCTGGTGTTTCCCGGTGTGTACCGCGAATATGTCAATCCGGAACGCGGCGGTACGGAAGATGCGCCCATTCTCTATCGCTCCATCGAGCCGCTGGGCGCGGTGATTTGCGGCGCAGAGCGCATCAAGGGGTGGACGCCCTATCAGGGCACGGTGTGGACGGTGCGCGTGAAGAACAGCACGTTCGGCGCGTATAATCCGTATACGACGGAGGTTTTCGGCGACTGGTACTTTGCGCCGACGGTGCGCCACACGGGTGCGGTGTATTTGAACGACCAGATGCTCTACGAGGCGGAATCGCTGGAAGAGTGCATTGCGGGCGAAATTTACAAGCCGTCGTGGGATCCGCAGGGGTCTACCTTCAAGTGGTTCAGCGAGCAGAACGGCGACGAAACCGTGCTGTATGCCAACTTCCACACGCAAGACCCCAACCGTGAGAAGGTGGAAATTAACGTCCGCCGCCGCTGCTTCTTCCCGGAGAAAACGGGCTGCGGGTACATCACGGTGCATGGCTTCAAAATCGAGAAAGCTGCGACGACATGGGCGCCGCCAGCTGCGTTTCAGGACGGCATGATTGGCCCGCACTGGTCGAAGGGCTGGATTATCGAGGACTGCGAAATCACGAACAGCAAGTGCTGCGGTATTTCGCTGGGCAAATACTACGACCCGGAAAACGACCACTACTTCACGAAAAAGCACCTCAAAAGCCCGACGCAGATGGAGCGCGACGCGGTTTGCCGCGGGCAGTATCACGGTTGGCTGAAGGAAAACATCGGCAGCCACATCATCCGCCGCTGCAACATCCACAACTGCGAGCAGACGGGCATCGTCGGACGTATGGGCGCGGTCTATTCCGTGATTGAGAACAACCACATCCACCATATCAACAACATGCAGGAGCTCGGCGGCGCGGAAATCTCCGGCATCAAGCTGCACGCGGCGATTGATGTGGTGATTCGCCGCAACCACATCCACGACTGCACCATGGGCGTCTGGTGCGACTGGGAGGCGCAGGGCACGCGCATCACGCAGAATCTGCTGCACCACAACGAGCGCCCTGCGTACTGCACATGGGCGGTCGGCGGCATGGAAAGTCAGGACATTTTTGTGGAGGTCGGACACGGCCCGACGCTGATTGACAACAACATCATGATGTCGAAAGTGTCCCTGCGATTCGCGACGCAGGGTGTGGCGCTGGTGCATAACCTCATGCTGGGTACGTTCACCTGCGTCGGCAGCGGCACGAGCTGGCGCTATACGCCTTACCATATCCGCCATCGCACGGAGGTTGCGGGCTTCATGACCATCCTCCATGGCGACGACCGCTTCTACAACAACATCTTCGTGCAGGCGCACCCGGTGGATGCTCCGGCGAAGCAGGGCGATCCGGGCGAAAACGAGCGCGTCGTGGGTACTTGGTGCTTCGACGATTACCCGACCGAGCAGGAGTGGCTGTATCAGTTCGACTTGGACGTGGCGCGCCCGGACATGGGCAAGCTGGAAGAGTACCACTTCGGGCATCTGCCGGTCTGGGCAGACGGCAACGCTTATTTTGCGGGCGCGAAGCCGTGGAAGAAGGAAAAGGACTGCTGCGTCAAGTCCGAAAAGCCATATTTCATGCTGGTAGAACGTGAAGGACAGATTTTCCTTGATACCGACGTGGCGGAGCTGATCGGCGCGTTCCGCGGCGGATTGGTGGACAGCGACACGCTGGGGCGCGCGTTTGAGCCGGATCAGCGCTTTGAAGCGGCGGATGGCTCGACCATCGTGTTTGACAGTGACTTCTACGGCAATCACCGCGGGGCGCGGGTGCTTCCCGGCCCGTTCGCGACATTGGATGCGTCGATGCAGCCGCTGTTCTAATCAAAATAAGAAGAAGGTGTGGAGGTCGTCAAGCTGCCTCCACACCCTTTTCTATGCTGATTTTACGCTGCAATCAGCCGCAGAGTCAGCGGCGTAGGCGTTGTATGGCTTGATTTCCACAGTTCTTCTGCCAAGATTTTCATAAATGCGGTGCGAAATGGAGAGCACGGTACGTCCCTCTGAGGCGCGGCGGAGCGCTTCCAGTACGCGCGCTTCGGTTTCGGCATCGAGGTTCGCGGTGATTTCGTCCAGCAGCAGCACCGCTGGGTTTGCCGCCGCCGCGCGGGCAATGGACAGCAGCTGCCACTCCCCCTGCGAAAACATGCCGTCTGTGCAGATGGTATTGTACCCGTCCGGAAGCGCGCGGATGGCGTCATCCATTCCCGCCAGTTTCGCGGCATTCTGTGCCATTCCCTCGGTGATGGTCGGGTCGGAAAGTGTAATCTGGTCAAGCACCGTCCCCGGTACGCGGGAGAAGTGCTGCTCCACGCAGCCGATGCACGCGCGGCGCTCATGGTCGGGAATCGCCGAAACGTTCACGCCGCCGATAGTAATATTCCCTTTTTCCGGCGGATAAAGCCCCAGCAGCAGCCGGAACACCGTGCTTTTGCCCGCGCCTGTTCTGCCAACCAGCGTGACCTGCTCCCCTTCCTTCACGGTCATGGAGAAGTCGGACAGAACCGGCCTTTCGCCGTAGCCGAACGTCACATGGGACCGCCGCGCGCGGTATTCTTTCGCTCCTGCGGAATGGCGCGTTCCGGCTGATTAAGGAACGTGTCGATGCGCTTGACACCCGCCATAGCGGACTGAATCGTCTGAATCTCCATGCCGAGGCTTTCAATCGGCGAAAAAATGCGTGAAATGTAGTTGATGATGGCGACCGACGTACCGACCGACATGCCGAACAGTGCCAGCACATCCGCATTGCCCGATGCGGAGAGCAGCATCACGATGCCCACGACGGCGGCGTTAAGCAGAAACACGACGGGCGAGTAAATCGCGTCGTAGAAATTCGTCTTTTCCATTGCGGCATAGCTTTCGCCGATGCGCTGGTCATAGCGCTGCTCCATGTAGCTTTCCAGTCCCAAGGCGTGAATGGTGCGGATATTGTGCAGCGTTTCCGGTACCTGCCCGGACACGGCGGCGACGGCGCGACGGTTCTCCAGCTGCGCGGCGAGCATCCGCTTCTGCACAAAACGGGTGAAAACGGCGAACAGCGGCAGAATCACCAGCAGCACCAGCGCAAGCCCCATGTTCTCCACGGCAATCACTGCCAGAATCGAGATGATGCGGCAGGCATCCGCTACCATGCTGATGATGCCGGAGGTGAACAGTGCTTCGACAGCATCCACATCACCCGAAAAGCGCGCGGCAACCTCGCCGGGATTCTGCCCGACGAGCGTGCTGGCGGGCAGCGCGATGAGCTTCTGCGACATTTCGGAGCGCAGGGCGTGCGTCATCTTCTGCCCGAACAGCACCAGCAGCGTTTCCTGCGCCGAGGAGAGCGTCCCCTCCAGCACAAGGCTGCCGAAGTAGAGCAGCACGGCGGTGAACAGCAGCGGCATGCCGCCCGTCAGCCGGTCAATTATGTTCTTGAGCAGCAGCGGCGGAATCAGCGACGCGGCAACCGATGCCGCAACGCACAGCAGCGTACCAATCGTCAATATCCGATGCGACCGCACCGCTGCCTTGAGCGCGGAAATCACGCCCGCTTTTTTCTGATTACGCATGTGCTTCACCCCCAACTTGGCTCTCGTAAAGCCAGCGGTATGTCGGAACGGATGCCATCAATTCGTCATGCGTGCCGACCGTCGTCTTGCCGTCCTCCATGAAAATCACCTGCTGCATTTGCGGGAAGTGGTACAGTCGATGCGAAATCAGGAAAATGACCTTATCCTTGGCGTATGCCTGCAAATTCGCAAACACAGCGTCCTCCGTCTTGCGGTCAAGCGCGGAAAACGGGTCGTCCAGAATCATCAGCGGACGCGGATGGGCAAGCGTTCTTGCCAGCGCCAGCCGCTGCGCCTGACCACCGGAAAGCCGTGCGCCGCTGCTGCCGACGACCGTGTCTGCGCCATTTTCCATCGCCAGCACTTCGTACGTCAGGACGACGGCGTTCAGCTGCGGCAGAACGTCCTGCCTGCTGCCGAAAAGCACGTTGTTTTGAATCGTGTCCATGCTCAGTTCCGGATCATGTCCCAAATAGCCGACCATACCGGAGATTTCCCGCGGCGAGAAGCTCGAAAGTTCCTTGCCGCCGAAGCGAACCGAGCCGCCATAGGGCATTTCGCAGAGAAATACGCGCCCGAAGGTGGATTTGCCGCAGGCGACAGGGCCAGTCACGCCGATGATGTCGCCGGGATGCGCTGTCAGCGAAAGGCCGGAGAAAATCGGTGCGTCTCCATAGGTGAAGGACAGATTGTCGAGCGTCACGTCGGCAGACTGCGGGATGCGGAGGTCGTCCAGCGCTTCCGGCGACTTCATCAGCGGCTTGATGCGCTTCCACGACACTTCCGCTTTCTGCACGGAGTTAAACAGCTTTGCCGCCTTGGAGGACTTCACCGTCAGCCTCGTGAAGCAGGACAGGAAGGTGGTGAAGGTGCCGATGTTCCATGCGCTCCAGCCTGTGCCGAGTACGTTCTTCGCGCCGAACCACAGGACGAACAGCACCCCGGCTCCCGATGCCGCCAGATACAGCGGCGGCAGGGCGGATTGCCACACGTTGGAACGCACAGCAGCCTTTTCGTAATTCTTCAGCGCGTTTTCGTAACGTTCCGCGCGGGCTTCCTCGCAGCCGTAGATTCGGTAGGTGACGGCATTTTCCGCGCGGTCGAGCGTCGCAACGCTGAGCGCACTCGCCGCTTTCTTGTACGCCGCTCCTGCGCGCTGAACGGGCTTTTTCATTTTTGCTGCGCAGAAGTATGAAATGGGCGTGAACAGCAAACTCAGCAGCGCCAGATGCCAGTCGTAAATCAGCAGCATGACTGCGTAGCTGACCATCACCACGCCGGTATCAAACACCTCGGTGGTGAACTTGCGCATTCCCTCCACGCAGTCGTCCACGTCAGAAATGGCTTTCGTCATCAGCTCGCCAGCGCCTTCTTTCTCCAGCGACGTGCGGCTTTCGCGTACCAGATTGGCGTACAGAATGCCCTTCATGCGGCGGTTGATGTTGTTGGCGAAGCGCCGGACGTAGAATCGCTTGATGAAACGCGCGCCCTGAACCACCAGCGTGACGAACAAATATGCCAGCACAAGCGTTGCCATCGCTTCCGCGGTTTGATAGCCGCCCAGAATGTCGGTCAGGCACTGGGCAAGCCGCCCTTCGAACCACGGCGTCGCCAGCAGACCCACGTTGTAGAACAGCCCGGACAGCGTGACGAAGGTCAGCGACAGCCATTCGGCACGAAAATAGGAGCTGACTTTGTTCGGACAGAAATTCTGCTTGTCTTGCATCGTCTTTATTTCCTCTGCGCCTGAATAAAATGCGGGAATCCCGCGCGGCTTTCGGTTTTGGATGCTGCGTACAGCTTGTTCAGCAGCACTGCGAAGGTTTTAGATTCATCGTCCGTCAGCACAGAAGTCAGGTACTCGTAGAAGGATGCTTCGATCTCTGCTTTGGAGGCTTTCATGGCTTCCGCCTTTTCCGTGGGATACAGCAGCTGACTGCGGCGGTCGTTCGGAGCCTCCTGACGCACCAGAAAGCCTTTCGCTTCCAGATTTTTCGTCCGCCGCGCGATGGCTGCCTTGTCTGCGTGCAGCAGTTCCGCCAGCGCCGCCTGTGTGCAGCCGGGATGGTGCCGCAGCGCGTGAATCAGATCAATTTCTGCTGTGCCGACGCCCTCTTCCCGCAGGGACAGCAGGACGAGTTTCTCTGTTTCCCGCGCGATTTTTGTGATTTTCCGCTCGGTGATATCCATATGTGCACCTCCGTGACGCTAATGGTTGTATGTGCATCGTTGTACATGCAACTATTATAATCAGGGACAGTGCAATGTCAAGGGCGTTTTTGCAAGATTGCCGCGAAATTTGAAACTCCCTGCCGGAACATCCTCGGCAGAGCGCATTGTTATTCTTATGAAATTCCCCTTGCCTATCATGTGCTGTCGGCACATGGAATCAGCCGCAATGCTGACGGTGTGCTTACGTTGGAACAGTATGCGGAAAACGCGGATGCTTGTCAAAAATGTGACGTTCCCCTGCCAATCCGCCTATTTCCGAACATTCACCTAAATTGTTCGCAAAAAAGTCGGTTTTTTTCTGAAAAAGGCTTGATTTTTGTGCCGAATTTGTGTACAATGAGTCATGTTTCCCGGAAAACGTTCGCTTTTTAGCGGATGGTTACACCGTTTTCACCCATCGAATGGAGGAGGACTTGACCATGAAAAAGTTTGCATCTCTGCTGCTTGCGCTGGTGATGTGCCTGTGCTGCCTGACGACTGCTGCACTGGCTGAACGCGCGCCCGTCGCGAAGGATGACCTGAAGATCGGCTTCATCTTCCTGCACGACGAAAACTCCACCTACGACCTGAACTTCATCACCGCGGCGAAGGCTGCCTGCGAGAAGCTGGGCATCGCCTACGAAACCAAGACCAACATCCCCGAAGGTCAGGAATGCTACGACGCAGCTGCTGAGTTGGCGGACGCAGGCTGCGACATCATTTTTGCGGACTCTTTCGGTCATGAATCCTACATGATTCAGGCCGCGCTGGAGTTCCCGGAAGTCGAGTTCTGCCATGCGACTGGCACGAAGGCGCACACCGAGAACCTGCCCAACTACCACAACGCTTTCGCGACCATCTATGAAGGCCGCTATCTGGCGGGCGTTGCGGCTGGCATGAAGCTGAACGAAATGATCGAAGCCGGCACGATTACGGCGGATCAGGCGAAGATTGGCTATGTCGGCGCTTACCCCTACGCGGAAGTGAAGTCCGGCTACACCTCCTTCTTCCTCGGCGCGCGCTCTGTCTGCCCCTCCGCGACGATGGAAGTGACCTTCACCTACTCTTGGTACGACGAGGCGATGGAAAAGGAAGGCGCGCAGATGCTGATTCAGAAGGGCTGCGTCCTTATTTCCCAGCACGCTGACTCCATGGGCGCTCCGACTGCCTGCGAAGTGGCGGGTGTGCCGAACGTCTCCTACAACGGCTCCACGGTGGCTGCCTGCCCGAACACCTTCATCGTTTCCTCCCGCATCAACTGGGAACCCTACTTCGAGTACATCCTGAACTGCATGATGAACGGCGAAGATATCGCGCTTGACTGGACTGGCACGATTGCGACCGGCTCTGTCGAGCTGTCTGCCATCAACGAGCAGGCTGCGGCGGCTGGCACGGCTGAGAAGCTGGAAGAAGTGAAGGCTGCGCTGGCGGCTGGCACCATCAAGGTGTTCGACACCACAACCTTCACCGTGAACGGCGAGGCGCTGACCTCCTATCTGGCGGACGTGGACGACATGGGCGACTTCGTGGGTGACACCGAAGTGGTCATCGACGGCGAATTCAAGGAATCCTTCTTCCGCGCCGCTCCCTACTTCGACCTGAACATCGACGGCATCACGCTGCCCGAAGGTATGTAATTCCATTTTCGACTGCCCCGATCTTTTGCATGGGGTCGGGGCGGTCGAATTTCTTGTTGACACTGCAAATGAAAGTGCAGGCAAACCCGCTGCATTCCCATTTGCAGTGTTTCCTATTCATTCGCGTCATTTACGATTTGCAATCATAAAGGAGTGAGCCGGTTGGAACAGAGAACCGCAGCCGTCAGCGTTCGCAATGTGACCAAGCGCTTTGGCCCTGTGCTGGCCAATGATAAGGTGTGTCTGGATATTTACCGCGGCGAAATTCTTGCGTTGCTGGGCGAGAATGGAAGCGGCAAAACCACGCTGATGAACATGCTCTCCGGGATTTACTACCCCGACGAGGGCGAAATCTACATCAACGGCAAGCCCGTGTCCATCTCCTCCCCGAAGGAGTCGTTCCATCTGGGTATCGGCATGATTCACCAGCACTTTAAGCTGGTGGATGTGTTCACGGCGGCGGAAAACATCATCCTCGGTCTGGATGAAAAGCTGGATATGAAGTCCGCCATCCGCAAAATTCGGAAAATCTGCGACCAGTATGGCTTTGATATCGACCCGAACCAGAAGATTTACGATATGTCCGTTTCGCAGAAGCAGACGATTGAAATCATCAAGGTGCTGTATCGCGGCGCGGATATCCTGATTCTGGATGAGCCGACCGCCGTGCTGACCCCGCAGGAGACGGACAAGCTCTTCGCCATCCTGCGCAATATGCGCAACGCGGGCAAGGCGATTGTCATCATCACCCACAAGATGCACGAGGTGGAGTCGCTGTCCGACCGCGTGGCAGTGCTGCGCAAGGGGCAGTACGTCGGCGATGTGATGACCCGCGACACGAATGCCGAGGAATTGACGAACATGATGGTCGGGCATCCGGTAAAGCTCAACATTGAGCGCACCGAGCCGGTCAATCCCCGCCCGCGCATCGAAGTCAAAGACTTGATTGTGCGCAACGAGGAAGGCACGACGAAGCTCGACCACGTCAGCTTTACCGCCAATTCGGGCGAAATTCTGGGCATCGCGGGCATCGCGGGTTCGGGTCAGAAAGAACTGCTGGAAGCGATTGCTGGGCTTCAACCTGTCGATTCTGGCAGCATCAGCTACATCGAGGACGACGGCACGCATGTGGAACTGATTGGGAAAGATCCGTTGACTATTCAGAACATGGGCGTTTCGCTCTCCTTCGTACCGGAGGATCGGCTGGGCATGGGCTTGGTCGGCAACATGGACTTATCCGACAACATGATGCTGCGTACGTTCCGCAAGGGGCATTCGTTCTTCACCGACCGCAAGAGCCCGCGCCGAATCGCGGAAAACGTGGTCAAGGAGCTGGAAGTCGCGACGCCGAGCCTGAGTACGCCGATTCGTCGTCTGTCGGGCGGCAACGTGCAGAAGGTGCTGGTCGGGCGCGAAATCACCTCCGCGCCGAAAGTGCTGCTGACGGCGTATGCGGTGCGTGGGCTGGACATTCATTCCTCCTACACGATTTATAACCTGATTAATAACCAAAAGAAGCAGAACGTGGCGGTTGTCTACGTCGGTGAGGATTTGGACGTGCTGGTGGAGCTGTGCGATCGCATTCTGGTGCTGTGCAGCGGCAAAGTCAGCGGCATCGTACCCGGCCGCGGCGCAGACAAGCGCGAAATCGGCATGATGATGACCCGCGTGGGAGGTAACGAGCATGAGTGAAGCCAAACGGGAGCCGCTCTTCCACATTTCCAAGCGAACAGACATTTCGTGGCAGAAGGCGCTGCTGATTCGCGTGATTGCCATTGCGCTGGCACTGGGCGCAAGCGCTATTATCTGCCTGCTGCTGACGGATGACGACCCGCTCGCCATTTACAGTACCATCATCAAAGGCACGTTCGGCACGCCGCGCAAGACGTGGGTGACTTTCCGCGACGTGGCGATGCTGCTGTGCATTTCCCTCGCCGTTACCCCTGCGTTTAAGATGCGCTTCTGGAACATCGGCGGCGAAGGACAGACGCTGATGGGCTGCCTCGCTTCTGCCAGCTGCATGATTCTCCTGCGCGACGTGCTGCCGAACTGGGCGCTGATACTCGTGATGCTGCTGACCAGTATGCTCGCCGGCGCGATTTGGGGCGGCATCCCGGCGCTGTTCAAGGCAAAGTGGAATACGAATGAGACGCTGTTCACGCTGATGATGAACTATGTCGCGACGCAGCTGGTCGCATACTTCTGCATCTTCTGGGAGTCGCCGAAGGGGTCGGGCAAAATCGGCATCATCAACCAGCGCTCGCAGATTGGCTGGCTGCCGAAGGTTGCTGACCAGCAGTATCTGCTCAACATCATCGTGGTCGGCGTGCTGGTGCTGCTGATGTTCCTCTACCTATATTACACCAAGCACGGGTACGAGATTTCCGTCGTCGGCGAAAGCCAGCGCACCGCCCGGTATGTAGGGATCAAGGTGGAGTGGGTCATCATCCGCACGATGCTGATTTCCGGCGCAATCTGCGGCTTGGCGGGCTTCCTGCTGACCGCGGGCAGCGACCACACGCTGACGACGACGCTTGTAGACGGACGCGGCTTCACGGCGGTCATGGTGTCATGGCTGGCGAAATTTAACCCGTTCGTTATGATTTTTACCAGTTTCCTGCTCGTTTTCCTTGACCGCGGGGCTGGCGAGGTATCCTCGAAGTTCGGGCTGAATCAGTCTTTTGCGGACATTATCACCGGTGTGATTCTGTTCTTCATCATCGGCTGTGAGTTCTTTATCAACTACAAAATTAGCTTCTGCAAGCGTACTGGGAAGGAGGAGAAGCTGCGTGTTTGATATCATTTCATTCATTCCCCGCGCGGTGGTGCAGGGCGTTCCGCTGCTTTACGGCAGCACGGGTGAAATACTGACGGAAAAATCCGGCAATTTGAACCTCGGCATCCCTGGCATCATGTATGTCGGCGGCATCTGCGGTGTTATCGGCTCGTTTTTCTACGAAAACTCCCTGCCCAGCAAGGCGGACATCAGCGCGCTTCCGGCAATTCTGATTCCGATTGTCTGCTGCCTGCTCGGTTCGCTGCTGATGGGACTGCTCTACTGCCTGCTGACCGTTACGCTCCGTGCGAATCAGAACGTGACGGGCTTGGCCATGACGACCTTCGGTGTGGGTGTTGGCAACTTCTTCGGCGGCTCCCTGATCAAACTGTCAGGCAGTGAAGTTCCGTCTATTGCCCTCTCCGGCACAAGCTACTTTTTCCATCGCCCACTGTTCGCCGAGAGCGAAGGCTGGTTCTATCAGGACTTCCTGTCCTACGGTTTCATGGTATACCTTGCGATTGCCATTGGCTTCTTTGTCGCTTGGTTCATGAAGCACACCCGCACAGGTCTGCACCTGCGCGCGGTTGGCGAAAATCCGAACACCGCCGACGCCGCGAGCATCAACGTGACGAAGTATAAGTACATGGCAACATGCATCGGCAGCATGATTGCAGGGCTTGGCGGACTGTACTACGTCATGGACTACGCAAGCGGCGTGTGGTCAAACAACGCGTTCGGCGACCGCGGCTGGCTGGCGATTGCGCTGGTCATCTTCACCATCTGGCGCTCGAACGTTGGCGTGTTCGCGTCGATTCTCTTCGGCGGACTCTACATCCTGCATATGTATATCCCGACCGGCTCAAATCCGGCGGTGAAGGAACTGTACAAAATGCTCCCCTACATCGTGACCATCGTGGTGCTGTGCATTTCCAGCTTGCGCAAGAAGCGTGAGGACCAGCCGCCGCAGCATTTGGGGCTGCCATACTTTAGAGAAGAAAGGTAAACAAATAGAAGAACCGCGGCGGGTGCTGAAGAAAGGCACTCGCCGCGGTTACTTTATGATGCTTATAGAATCTTTATTGCGCTTTTCGATGGATTGTGCTACATTTGCATCGCTTTTTGCGGTTGAATTGCTATGAGCGAATCAACGAAAAGAACGGAAAAAAAGGAAAGCAAATAATCGTTTGACTGCCAGCATATAAAAGAGGATTTGCGCCTGTTGAAACGCAAATCCTCTTTTCATACTATTGACAAAATTCTTTAATAGGCTTCCTTGCTTATTGCTTGCTAATCTGCCTCGCCACATGCACCCCACTTGCGGACGCGTGGGACAGAGAGTGCGTGATGCCGCTGCCGTCGCCGATGATGTAAAGCCCGTCGTGGCAGGTCATGAGGTTGCTGTCCACCTCGACCTCCATGTTGTAGAACTTCACTTCCACGCCGTAGAGCAGCGTGTCGTCGTTGGCAGTGCCGGGGGCGACTTTATCCAGCGCGTAAATCATCTCAATGATGCCGTCCAGAATGCGCTTGGGCAGTACGAGGCTCAGGTCGCCCGCGGCGGCGTTCAGCGTCGGCACGGTGAACGACTCCTTGATGCGTTTTTCGGTGCTGCGCTTGCCGCGGATGAGGTCGCCGAAGCGCTGGACGATAACGCCGCCGCCCAGCATGTTGCTCAAGCGGGCAATGCTCTCGCCGTAGCCGTTGGAATCCTTGAACGGCTCAGAGAAGTGCTTGGCGACCAGCAGCGCGAAATTCGTGTTGTTCGTCTGTTTTGCGGGATCCTCGTAGCTGTGACCGTTCACAGTTACAATCCCATTCGTGTTTTCGTTGACGACAACGCCCCTGGGGTTCATGCAGAAGGTGCGTACCGCGTCCTCATACTTTTCGGTGCGGTAGACGATTTTGCTTTCATACAGTTCGTCGGTCAGGTGCGAGAAAATCTCGGCGGGCAGTTCCACGCGGACGCCAATATCAACGCGGTTGGAATTCGTCTTGATGTGAAGGTCTTTGCAGACTTTCTCCATCCATTTGCTGCCGCTGCGGCCGGCGGAAATAACGCACTTGCGCCCTTCAAAGAATTTGTCGCCGCTGTAAATGCGATAGCCGTTGTCCGTCTTTTCTACCGTGTCGATAGGGCAGTCAAAATGAAACTCCACCTGTTCCTTCAGATAGTCGTAAAGGTGCTCGAGCACAATATAGTTAATGTCCGTTCCGAGGTGGCGAACGGAAGCGTCCAGCAGGTGCAGACCGTGCTGCATACACGTCTTTTTCAGGCTCGTGCCGGCGGTCGAATAGAGCTTCGTACCCTCGCCGCCGTAGCGCAGATTGATGGTATCAACATATTCCATGAGTTCCGTGGCAGCCTTTTTGCCGATGTACTCGTAGAGCGTGCCGCCGAAATCGTTGGTGATGTTGTACTTGCCGTCGGAGAATGCACCCGCGCCGCCAAAGCCGCTCATGATGGAGCAGCACTTGCAGTGGATGCAGGATTTCACTTTCTCGCCGTCAATCGGACACTTCCGGCGGTTGAGCGGGTGCCCCGTTTCAAAAACGGCGACTTTCAGGTCAGGTCGGCGTTCCATCAATTCATAAGCGGTAAAAATTCCTCCGGGGCCAGCACCAATAATGAGTACATCGTACATCGTAATTCCTCCATCAAAAGCTGCAGTGGGGTGGCTGACAGGGACATTTCCCCCATTTTGCAAGCATATAGCAACTATTTTATTATACCATACTGCCGCGCTGGTGACAAGTGCATAATGCGTTATTTTCCCGCCTTAACAAGCGGCATCATCGGAATCGTCTCTTCGGACAGCACAACTTCTTCCATAGCGGCGAGCATGAATCCGCCGCCAGCAGCCTGACCGGAATCTGCGTCATCATGCGGCAATGCTCAGCACGAAACATCCACTGCGCAAAACGCTACATTTTCACACGCCTGCGCCAAAGTTTGCGCTGCGTCGCAGTCCAGATTCAGCCAATCCTGCTTTGCATCGCTTGTCAGAATGACAGGCATCCGGTCGTGGATGAAGCGAATTTGTTCGGCGGGCTCACGCGTTAGAATGGTGAACACTGCGCGCCCGTTCTCCACGCGGTACAGCCCCGCCATGTATAGCAAACCTGCATCCGCCTGTCGGATGGCGTACTTGATTTTCTCCCTGCCGTGCTTTTCCCACTCAAAATAGTTCGTTGCTGGAATCAAGCAGCGGTGCTGACGCATTGCGTCCTGAAAGAGCGGCTTCTCCCCTGCCGTTTCGCTCCGAGCGTTGATGAGCAGGCGGCCGTCCGGCAGCGTGTATCCCCATTGCATGGGAAAGGGCATGACGCGCCGGTTTCGATTGTTCGCCAGCACAGGCACGATATCCGTCGGGAAAATCTCGCCCGTCTTGACGGTGGCGCCGCGCCGATTCAGCTGATCGATGATGCTGCGAAGTTCGCCAGAATTGTCACTATCAGCAAGGAAAAAACGCCCGCACATGTGCAAAGCCTCCTCGTTCAGCCTTGCAGCGGATGCTTCATCATTCGCGCTTTGCGGCTGAGATAATACTGGTATACTTCGCCATACGGAATCCAAATTCCTGCTTTCACAATCTGCACATACGCATTGTCCACCACGTCCTCTGCCTCCCGCCCGATGGGATAGCGCTGATGGCGCGTGTAGTAATCGTTTGTCTCCTCGCGCAGCCACTTCGCAATCTGTTCGCGCTGGCACAGTTTCAGGTCTGCAAACCGCTTGTCCAGCTGCCGCGGCTGCTGAGGAACATTCAAACCCCATTGCATAATTCATTTCTCCTCTATCCTATTTTCCAATAAGAATGCGCCAAGATGCGCCGCCGAGTTGTGCGATGCCGCCTTAAATGGAGCCACTGACGCGGGCGGATGCCATGTGGTGTTACGCGGCTTTCCGGCGAACCGGCCGCACAACCGTGACCAGCCGCCCCAGCCGATGTGCCGTCTCGATGGTCTGCGCCGTGCCGCCAGGCTGACCGTCAAAACATGCCAGCAGCACGCTGCAATGCGACACCATGTAGTAGTTCCGATCGAATAGGCAGCGCTTGGTATACTCGTGCGCAATCCATGTGATGACATCCGCTTCCTCGCGGATGCGCTCCGCCCGGTCGCGCAGGGATTGCGGCCACTTTGCAGTCTGTCCGTCGTGCGGAATGGCAATCTCCAGCGTGATTTCCGGGTACTGCTCGCGCAGCGTCAGCACCGCCTCCGCCGCGTACATATCCATGCCAAGTGCCCCACCAGAAATGAAGTGCGTGTACCCTTCCAGAATCATCATTTCGATAGAATTGCACAGCCGGCGCTTGAAATCCACGCAGCGCGGGTCGGCTTCATCAAAACCAAACGGCAGCTTTTGCGGACGATGCCCGGTGAATGCCACGCTGTGCCGCCAATCAGCAGGTTCTCGGCGAATGATTCTGTCCATTTCAATTTCCCTCCGTCGCTTCTACAAACCAGCGCCCGACGATGGCAGTGCGTTCGTCTGTCGGACGCTCAAAAAACAAGTAGCGCTCCTGACCTGCCAGCATCACCGTGTATCGGTCACCCTGCCCGCCGGATTTGCGCGCTGCCGCGGGCACAATCGCTTTTACACGCGAAATTTCGTATCGCCGTCCGTCCACCCAGTGGATAACCTGCGGCCGCATCCGCCCGGAAGCATCAAACACAACATCTACGTTGATATACTGCTTGCGATATTTCAACGCTTACTCCCTCCTGAATCATTCTGCACGGCTGAAGCACCGAAATTCCACATTGTCATTTACACGACCTCCGGATGTGATTTACTGTGTCTATTATAACGTGAAAGAACGTTCTTGTCAACAGTATAGCACTGTTATTCTATGATTTTCATTTTCGACGGTAAACAGTGCGCAGATATTATCTGTGTCTAAACCTCGACGCGTTTTATTCTGCCTATGGGAAAAAAGGCACTCACCCGCAGGAAAAAACACACCATATTTCCGCGTAAGCATTGACATATTGGCAATCTCGTCTTACAATAGAAATGCCTATAGGCACTGCCCGGAGCACATACGCGCAAGTGCGAAACGGACACCATCATACAGAAAGTCGTGAGGGTGAAATGGATGAGTGAAAGTGAGATTACCGACGTATACAACAAGATGCTGGAGGATCTCGTGCGATTATGCCGCATTCTGCTCAATTACCAAATGATTCATGGTGTGGATGCGGAAGATATTGTTCAGCGAGTGGTACTGCGGGCGCTGGAGAAGAAGGAGCAGCTGGCGAATCACAAGAATCTCTACGGATGGTTCGTCAACGCCTGCAAGCTGGAGTGCATCACACTGGCGCGTCGCTCCCGCATCGAACGCAGGCGGCTGGGTATATCGCTCCCGCTGGAACCGGAAATCCTCATCGAGAAACAACAGGACGAACTCATCCAATGGCTGCGAAAGAGCGAGATGAACGAGCTGCTGGAGGAACTGCAAGCGCGCCTGACCCCGCTGGAGAAGTCCGTCTATCACCAGTATTACGAGGAGGATAATTCCGCGGCGGATACAGCGGACACGCTTGGTATCAAGCGCAACACGGTCAACGATGCCGCGCGCCGCATCCGCAAAAAAGCGGCAGGACTGCTGTTCGTCACGCTGCTGCTGTGCGTACAGGGCGGCACGTTTTTGATTCTATAAAGGCACCACCGCACAATTCGGCGGCGCGTCTGGCGATGTCTTTTCCGCCATCTGCGGCATGCAAATTTCTCGATTTACCGCCAGTAAACCTTCGAAATTTGCATTTGCATCTGACGAAAAATCCATTCGCCAGCCGACCACCTCATTTGTGCGGTGTTACCTAAAATTTTTTCTGCTTATCCCATTTTGCCCTTCTCATGCAGTATCATATAGTGAAGGGAGGCTTTTTTGTGAGCGACCCAAAAGAAAAGGAGGTTCAAGCCATCCTGCAAGCGATTGATTACGGTCATCTGCCGCCGCGCGAGACGCAGCGCCGCCTGCTGAACATCATTCAGGCGGAAGCCACCCGAACGGACGCGCCGACAGATGAAACGAAAATCCACACCTGCATGGATTTGCTGGAACGTCTGCAAGGTGAACAGGAGCCGATTGCCCCCGCGCGCGTGGATGCCCTCCGGCAGCACATTGCGGCAGCACATCAGAAAAACGAAAGAAAGCGTCAAAAGCGAAAGAAAATCATTGCCACTGCAGCTTGCAGTGCCGCGGCGATTGCCGTCGCCTTTGCCGTATCGCATCCGCTGCTGTGGTATGAAAACTGGACAACCGCCGATGAACAGCAGCACTTCGTGACGGGCCACGAAATCGCCATCGAAATGCTGGAAACTGCCGTCGCTGCCCCCCTGCTGCCAACCGACGATACCGTTGAGGTGCAGAGCATCGCAGCGCTTGATGCGCTGATTGGCAGGAAAACCGGCATCCCGGAAATGGTGAACGGTCAATGGGATCTTCAGCACCGCTATGTGAATTTCACGCGAAGTGGCATCAGTATTTCGCTGATGTATGTCAATGCGGCGGACGCACAGCAGACGATCGTCGGTGTAATCAATCTGATTTCCAATCCGCAGTATATGATGCTTTCATTCGAGCAGTCGTATGAAGGAACGATTCAACAGTTCGATGGACTGAATTTCTACATTACGGAAAATATCAACAAGCCCGTCGCTTTATGGCAGGGCGACGACAAACTTCTGCTGTTTTCCGGCAGAACGTCGCAGGAAGAGGTAACTTCTCTCCTGCGCACAATCATTAGAGAGATAGGAGAATAAATGATGCATATGCTTCGCCGTATTTTCGCTGTGCTGCTTGTTCTTGCGGCACTTTTGAGCTGCGCATTCGCAGACGATTCCGTAGAACCGTGTGCGGATGTCACTTTCCTGTCCGCCACTTGTTCGCTCGGCATGGACAAAGTTGCCACTTTTACTCTGATGACGGATATCCTTGCCGGACGCATTGTTGTCACCAACGCATGGCTGGAACAGCAGTCGAACGGACGCTGGGTTTATGTGAAAACGCTGGCTGTTCCGGCGACAATCGCCACGAACACCATTTCGTACTCTGCGACCCTCTCCTATTCCAGCGCGATTACGACCAGAGGCACGTTCCGAATCGGCTTCACTGCGGATGCGGATGGCCATCAAATCACCCGCTATTCCAACAGCCGCCGTTTCATCTGATACTATTTTCAGATTCACCTGCACTTTTTCCGTTCTGGCATCCGGCAGCTTCATTTAGTGCAGCGCTGCTGCGCGGCATTCCACGCCCGTTCACCAGAACGAAAAATTCGCGGCGCATTCTTAATCACAAATAGTACGACAAGCAAAAACTGCAAGTCCCTGCCCGCATCAAACAGCGCGGCAGGGCTTTTTTAATTGCCTTTCGACTATCCACGCGGGAAAAACGATGTGATTTCCAATTTTCGTGCATGAAAACGCAGGAAGTGCACAAAATGTTTTTCGGACACCGAAATCATGGGTAACACCGCACAGCCGCAGATGGCGGAAAAGACATCGCCAGACGCGCCGCCGAATTGTGCGGTGGTGCCCATGCACTTTCCCGAACAGATTTTGAAGGAGGCTGACCATCATGCGAGCAACCGGTATTGTTCGCCGCATCGACGAGCTGGGGCGTGTTGTCATTCCCAAGGAAATCCGCAGAACGCTGCGGATTCGCGAGGGCGACCCGCTGGAAATCTACACCGACCGCGACGGCGAGGTGATTCTCAAGAAGTATTCCCCGATTGGCGAAATGTCATCCTTTGCCAAGGACTACACGGAGAGCCTGTTCCGTTCGCTGGGGCATATTGCCGTGATTGTGGACCGCGATCAGGTGGTGGCGGCGAGTGGTCTGCCGCGCAAGGAGCTTGGCGACAAGCCGATCTCCCGCGCGCTGGAGACAGCCATTGCCAGCCGACAGACCGTTGCCCTGAATCAGCAGAGCGGCGGAAGAATGGTGGCAGTGACGACGGAAGAAGATCAGAACCCGAACTACACGGCGCAGGTCATCAGCCCGATTATTGCCGACGGCGAAGCGATTGGCGCGGTGCTGCTCATGAGCCGCGACAACGGCGTCAAAATGGGCGATACAGAGTTGAAGGTGGCGGAAACGGCAGCGGGCATCGTCGGGCGGCAGATGGAACAGTAAAAAATCGGGAAGCGCGCGCTTCCCTTTTTTGCGTTTTTGCTTGATTCAGAGGGCATTCTGGCGTATAATGGAGTACGGTATTTTCATCACGGAAAGGATGCAGCCAATGGCAAGCAAATCCAAGTCGATTATCGGCGGCATGACCGTGCTGGGCATTGCAGGCATTATCTGCAAGCTCGTCGGCGTGCTGTTCTCCATCCCCCTGACGTACGTTATCGGGGCGCAGGGTCAGGGCATCTACAATGCGGTTTTCCCGACCTACAACCTTCTGCTGACAATCTCATCCGCCGGGCTGCCCGTCGCGGTCAGCCGAATGGTATCCTCCGCGCTGGCGAAGGATGACCCGCACAGCGCCAAGCACGTTTTCCGTGTCGCACTGCTGCTGCTGACGACTTTGGGATGCCTTGCGGCCATCATCATGCTGGCGGGCAGCGGAATTCTGGCGGCGCGCGTGAATCAGCCGGACAGCAAAATCGGCTTTCAGGTGATTGCACCGTGTGTGGCGGTTGTGTGCATGATGTCGGCGTTCCGCGGCTTTATACAGGGACAGCAGGACATGGTGCCGACCGCCATCAGCCAGCTGATTGAGCAGGTCGGCAAGGTGTTTCTGGCGCTGCCGATGGCGTATATCGGCAACCAAATGGGCGGCGTGGCGATGGGCGCGGCAGGCGCGCTGCTTGGCACAACCATCGTCGAAGGGATTGCCCTGCTGTACATGATTCTGCTTTACTTCCGCCGCCGCAGCCGCTTCGACGCAATTCCGCAGCTTACGCCGGAGCAGAATGCTTCCACCAAGCGCATTGCCGAACAGCTGATGGTGATTGCCATCCCGATTACCATCGGCTCATGCATCGTGCCGCTTTCGCAGTTCATCGACTCGGCAATGCTGGTCAACCGCTGCGTCGTCTCCGGTCTGACGCATGATGCAGCCGTTGAGACGTACGGCGTGTTCAGCGGCATGGTCATTCGCCTGATTAACATTCCCACGGCGCTGTCGCTGGCGGTCAGCATGTCGCTCGTTCCGGCAATTTCCTCCGCGTGGGCTGTGCAGGATATGGACGCGGTGCAGCGGCAGACGAATCTCGGTCTGCGCTTTGCGTTCCTGATCGGGCTGCCCTGCTCGGTCGGCATGAGCGTGCTCAGCGAGCAGATTTTCCGTTTCTTCTATCAGGACTCGTCGCTGAGTGAAGCGCACCTCATGACCGGCAGCACGCTGCTGATGGTTTCCAGCCTGACGGTGGTGCTGTTCACGGTCGTGCAGGCGACGAGCAGCATTCTGCAAGGCGTTCGGAAGCAGCGGATTCCCATGTACACGCTGGTTGCGGGCGTTGTGTGCAAAATTGCGCTGAACTACACGCTGGTGGGGATTCCGGGCTTCAACATCCACGGCGCGCCGATTTCGTCGCTGGTGTGCTACACGGTATCGCTCGTTCCGAATCTCTATTACGTCATGAAGTATACCGGCACGAAGTTCAATTGGCGCGACTGGCTGGTGCGTCCGGGCATTGCGACGCTGGCGATGGGCGCGGCCGTCTGTCTGATGACACGCATCCTGCCGTTCAGCCGTCTGCTGACGATTGTGGAGGTAGCGGTCGGCGTTGCGGTGTTCGTAGTCACGGCGATTTGGACGAAAGCACTCACCAAGGAGGACTTGAACGCCTTCCGCCGGAAGCGGAAATAAGAAGTGAGGAAAGAAGCATGAAGCAGAACATCACCGTTGTGTCGCTGGGGCCGGGCGATCCGGAACTGCTGACGGCGCAGTCTCTGAACACGATGAAGAAAGCGAAGCGGCTGATTTTCCGCACGGCGCAGCACCCGGTTTACGCGGCGTTGACGGAAGCGGGCGTCCAAAGTATGTCGCTGGATGATTACTACGACCGCTATGAGGATTTCGACGAGATGCATCGCGATATGGCGAAGGCACTGTGGGCGGAAGCGGAGCATCACGCGGTTGTCTTTGCCGTGCTGGATGCCGGAACAGATGGCGCGGTGCGGGAGCTTCGGGCACAGCAGCCGCAGGACGCGGTCTTGCGCATTTTGCCGGGCGTAACGCTGGCAGATGCGTGTATTGCACAGCTGCCGGGGAATCTCGCCCCCATCGGCGCGCTGCGAACGATTCCGGCGGAGGATGCCGTGACCGCCGCCGCTGACCCGACAACGCCGCTGCTGATTACGGAAATCTGGAATCGCTCGCTGGCATGTGACCTGAAACTGCGCCTGTGCGATGTTTACGGCGACGAGCTGCCGACGGTGCTGTTCCCATCCACCGTCAAGACGAACCGTAAGCCGCAAAACATCCAGCTTTGGGAGATGGACCGCCTGCACACCTATGACCACACGGTCTGCCTGTATCTGCCCGCCGTTCCGCTTCAGCAGCGCACCCGGTACAGCTTTCAGGACTTGCAGAGCATCATGCACCAGGTGCGCCGCCAGTGCCCGTGGGATCGCGAACAGACGCATCAGACCCTCCGCCGTTATCTCATTGAGGAAGCGTACGAGGCAGTCGGCGCGGTCGATGAGGGCGATATGGATCATCTGGCGGACGAGCTTGGCGACGTGCTGCTGCAGGTGGCGTTCCATGCAGACATTGCAGAATCGGCGTACGAATTTACGATGCAGGACATTACGACCGCCATCGTCCACAAAATGCTTTACCGCCACGCGCACATCTTCGGCAATGTTCACTGCGACACGCCGGAGGAGGTTGCGGACAGCTGGGAAAAACTCAAGAAAGCCGAAAAGGGGCTTATGTCGCAGGGCAGTGTGCTGGCGGACGTGAGCAAGAGTCTTCCAGCGCTCATGCGGGCGGAGAAGGTGCAGAAGAAAGCGGCGCAGGTCGGCTTTGACTGGGATACGCCGCAGGATGCGCTGCCGAAGGTGCATGAGGAAGCTGACGAGGTGCTGACAGAGCTGCAAAACGCACGCGATCCCGGCGAAGAACTGGGCGATCTGCTGTTCAGCTGCGTCAATGTGGCACGGCTGAGCGGCATTGACCCGGAGCAGGCGCTCAAAAATGCCACCGAAAAGTTCATCAAACGCTTTTCTGCCATGGAAAATCTGATAAAATTGGACGAAAAATCGCTGAAGGACTTGACTTTATCGGAAATGGATGTATACTGGAATCGGGTGAAAGCCGCGCAAAATCGCGCTGTTGAGCCATCTTCCCCCGCAGATTGGAAGCGCTGACCGCGACGCTATGCCGCAGCAGCGTGCTGCCAAGGTTATCCCATTTCATCTATGCGTGAATCGCGCAAACAAGGAGGAATATATTCCATGAATAAGACCGAACTGGTTGCTGCCCTTGCTGAAAAGACCCAGCTCCCCAAGAAGAATGCCGAGCTGGCGCTGAATGCGGTTGTTGAAGTCATCACCGAAAGCCTGTCCAAGGGCGATAAGGTGCAGATTGTTGGTTTTGGCTCTTTCGAGGTGAAGGATCGTCCGGAACGCATTGCCCGCAATCCGCAGAAGCCCGAAGAAGAGATTACCATCCCGGCTTCCAAGGCGCCTGTTTTCAAGGCTGGCAAGTCCCTCAAGGACGCTGTCAATCAGTAATCGTCCTTAATACGATTTTCTGATTCATTTTCGCATCAGACATCGTATAGAAGCCCGCAGGAGCAATCTTGCGGGCTTTTTTCTCAAATACCCGAAACACGGAGGAAATTATGCGTCTTGACAAATATTTGAAGGTGTCTCGCATTATCAAGCGCCGCACGGTGGCGAACGAGGCCTGTTCGGGCGGGCGTGTCACGCTCAACGGCAAAGTCGCCAAACCCGGCGCAGAGGTCAAGCCCGGCGACATCATGACCATCCGCTTCGGCGACCATTTGGGGCGCTACGAGATTCTGGCTGTGCCGGGTACGGTGCGCAAGGAAGGTGCTGCGGAAATCTACCGTGTGCTGGAAGAGGATGCGGCGATGGCGTCCGAACGCGGCGCGGAGGAATAAATCATGTGGGGCGCAATTATTTTGGGCGGCGGCAGCGGGCAGCGCATGGGCGCGAAGTGCAATAAAGTGTTGCTGCCAATCGCCGGAAAAAGCATGATTGTCCGCTCGGTGGAGGCGTTTGTGCCACTGGTGGAGCAGGTGGTTGTTGTCAGCCGAGAAGAGGACATGCCCGTTATGGCGTCTGAATTGGCGCAGAACGGGCTGGACGTTCCGATGGTATCAGGCGGCGCAACGCGTCAGGAATCGGTCTGGCGGGGCTTGCAGGCGCTCTCTGGGCAATGCGGCGGCGTACTGGTGCATGACGGCGCGCGCTGTCTGGTGACGGCGGACGTTATCCAGCGCTGCATGGTGTCGGTAGAGAAATGCGGAACGGGCGTCGCCGCGGTTCCTGTGACGGACACCATCAAGACCGTCAGCGACGCCAATATCGCGCTGGACACGCCGAATCGCGCTTCCCTGCGCGCTGTGCAGACCCCGCAGGGCTTCAAGGTCGATTTGCTCCGCCGGGCACACGAACAGGCGCAGCGCGACGGCTTCCTCGGCACGGATGATGCGTCGCTGGTGGAACGGCTGGGCGTGCCCGTGCAGCTGACGGAGGGCAGTCGACGCAATATCAAGCTAACGACCCCGGAGGATTTACTGATGGCAGAAGCATTTTTTGCAGAACAGGCGCTGCCGGCGCTTCGCGTTGGGCAAGGCTATGACGTACATCGGCTGGTGGAAGGCCGTCCGCTGATTCTCTGCGGCGTGAGCATTCCGCACACACTTGGGCTGCTGGGGCATTCGGATGCGGATGTGGCGCTGCACGCGCTGATGGATGCCATGCTGGGCGCAATGGCGCTGGGCGACATTGGCAAGCACTTCCCGGACACAGACGAAGCGTACCGCGGCATTTCGTCGATGCTGCTGCTTCGGCACGTTGTTGCGCTGCTGAAGGCGCACCACGCGCGTGTAACGAATTGCGACGTGACCATTGTGGCGCAGAAGCCGAAGCTGCTCCCCTACATTCCGCAAATGCGGCAGAATGTGGCGGATGCGCTGGAACTGCCCCTTGCGCGCGTGAACATCAAGGCAACGACGACGGAAAAACTCGGCTTTGAGGGCGAAGAAAAGGGCATCAGCGCACAGGCGGTCTGCATGGTGCAGGAAAACGGCTAATACTATTTCCAGATTCACCTGCGCCATCTGCTTGCGCCTTTTCCCTTCTGGCGTCCGCTCATTCCACTTAGCGTAGCGCTGCTACGCTGCGTTTCATTCACGTTAGCCAGAATGAAAAATTCGCGGCGCATCTTGGCGCATTCTTATCTGGAAATAGTATAAATGAAAACGCCTTTCGGAAGGATGATTTTCCCCCGAAAGGCGCTTTTTTCAATATGTGAAGAAATGCGGCGCATGAAACCAGATGCCTCCGCGCCGCTACCCTTTCGGGCAGGCTTTCGGCCGATGCGGGATGCAGAAAAAAATCCGCATAATAATCAAAAATCCAACCATGAACCTTGTGTCGGATAATGAACAACGCAATAACCGTCTGCGGCTGCGCAAACCATAAACCTGTGCCAGCCGCGCTTGCTAAAAGAGCGCATCGGTCTGGAAAACATCACAGCTCTACGTCAAACGTCACCGTCTGGTTCAGCTGGTCGAGCTTCATTTGAATTTCCATGATTTCCGCCGAAATCGCTTCATACGCCTTGCGGACATCCGTTAAATCGTAGTTGATGCAGGTGTACTCCGTCGCGCCGCTGCGGCCGTAATGGTCGTTGTTGCGCGCCTTGGGCTGACGCTTGCGCAGAATGTCCAGCTGTTGCTTGCGCTGGCTGAGCTGCGCCATCACGACGAGCGCCTGATCAACTGTCAGCACGCGCCCGCTGCCTAGCGTCAGGCTGGTGGAAACGTTGCTGCAATTCACCGCGTGCTTGATTTTCACGATTTTCGCATCCAGCGCCCGAAGCTGCGCTTCCGTCTGCGGATAGCTGTACTGCGGAATCAGCGGCTCCTCGTCGGCGGCATACACATAGGTGCAGAAATTTTCCTCCTGATTGAGTAGAAATTCCTTCTCCTCATTCAGCTGCCGAAGCAGTTTATTGGCATAGGCAGATGTCATTTCCATGAGCAAACTCTCCTTTCAGGCGTTCATCAGAATTTCCTTAATTGCCGGATAAATCGTTCGATACCCTTCCGGGCGGATGTGCATCCCCTCGTGGGTAAATTCCGCGCGCAGCCGTCCATGTTCATCTTTCAGCGGCGCGTTGATGTCGATGTAGTGCAGGTGCAGCGATTTTGCGAGCTTCTGCACTTCCGCGTTCGCCTGCGCAATCTTCCCGTTCGTCCGCACACGCAGACACGGCTTCATTTCCGGCGTCGCGGCTTCCTCGTTGATGGGATAGTACGCCATCAGGTAAATCTGCACATCGGGGAGCGCTTGCAGCACTTTTTCCAGAATCGCCCGGTATGTCCCCATGATTTGCGCCATTGGGCGGGATGCGTCAGACAAGTCGTTCGTGCCGATGTTGAGGAACAGCATCCGCGGCGCAAGGTCAAGAACGCAGACAGCAAGGTTCGTCAGCAGTTCGTCCGTCACGAAGCCGCCGATGCCGCGGTTGTACACCACAACCGGCAGATTGTCTTCCGCGACGAACTGCTCAATCGGAAACATTTCCATCAGCGACGACCCAGCAAAGACAATTTGCCCCTTCTGCGCGGTCTGGTTCAGCTGTCGATAGCGGATGATTTTGTCCTGCTTGTCCATGCGTTTTTCCTCCTATGCTGATTATTGCTTGCGCCACAGCGCCGGATAGAGCAGTGCGAGCATCGGGTACAGCTCGAGACGACCCGCGAGCATCAGCAGACTGAGTACGACCTTCGCGAACGATCCGTATCCGGCGAAATTCCCCGCTGGGCCGACCGCGTTGAACCCCGGCCCGACGTTGCTCACGCAGGTCAGCGCGGCGGACAAGTTCGTTTCAATGTCGTACTTGCCTTCGAAGGCAATCAACACTGCCCCGATAAGAACCATGGCGATATACACGAACGCGAACGAGGCCGTTTCGCGCAGGAGCGTGTCATCCACACCTTTGCCCTCGAAACGGACGACCTGCACCTTGCGTGGCTGGAACGTATGGCGCACGGAGCGCACTCCCTGCTTCCAGAGCATGGCAATGCGGCAGATCTTCATGCCGCCCGCTGTTGAACCCGCACACGCGCCGATGAACATCAGCACGAAGATGAGCATACGCGCCGCGACCGGCCAGAGGCTAAAATCCGCCGTGGCATAACCCGTGGTGGACATGATGCTGGCAACCTGAAAGCTGGCGTAGCGCAATGCGTTGCCGACCGTGCCGTACTGCGGCAGAATCACCATGGTAATCGCTGCGGTGACAGTCAGAAAAATGCCCAGATACCAGCGCAGCTCCTCGCTCTTCACGATGCCGCGCCAATTACCCGTGATGGCACAGTAGTACAGCGCGAAGTTGATGCCGAACATGACCATAAAGACGGTGATGGTGACATCAATCACCGGGCTTGCAAACGCCCCGACGCTCGCAGCGTAATTGCTGAATCCGCCAGTGCCTGCCGTGCCCATTGCGTGAATCGCGGCATCGTAGGGGTTCATGCCCGCAATCATCAGCACGATAAACTCCAGAATCGTCAGAATCAGGTAGATGATGTAGAAGATTTTCGCCGTATCGCCCATTTTCGGGACAATTTTGCTCAGCGTCGGACCGGGGCTTTCTGCCTTGACCAGATGCGACGTACGCTCACTGAGCTGCGGCACGAGCGCCAGCGTCAGCACCAGCACGCCCATGCCGCCAATCCAGTGCGTGAAGGAGCGCCAGAACATGATTCCCTGCGGCAGGTTGTCGAAGTTCTCCAGCACGGTCGCGCCCGTTGTCGTGAAGCCGGACACGGACTCGAACAGCGCGTCGATGTAGTTCGGAATCATGCCGCTGAACACAAACGGCAGCGCACCAAAGCAGCTCAGCGCAATCCACGCCAGCGCCACGGTCAGGAAGCCCTCCCGCGCGCGCAGATTCCGCTCGCCTGGCCGCACCAGAAACCGCAGGGGCGCACCAATCGCAATCAGAATCAGCATCGTCGCACCCAGCGCCCATGCGTCGCCGTCCTGCTGGAACAGCGCAATCACAAGCGCCGGGGTCATGCAGGCGGCTTCAATCAGCAGCACTGCCCCCTGCATATAAGCTACAAGCCGTTTATTCATTTGCTGATAACCTCGTTCAAATCGCCGATGCCGTTTTCGCAGACGATAATAACCACATGGTCGCCCTCTTCAATCTTATCGTCGCCGAAAGGCACGATGACCTTCCCCTGCCGGGCAATCACGGCAACCAGTGCGTTCTTGCGGATATGCAGGTTCTTCAGCGGAATGCCGATGTAGGAATCCGATGCGCGCGCAATAAATTCCAGTGCCTCCACGCGTCCGTTCATTAGGCGATACAGGCGCTCCACCTTCGTGCCGTCGCTGTTGACCAGCGCACGGACATAACGCAGGATGGTTGAGCAGGTGATGGTTTTCGGGCTGACCATGCTGTCCAAGCCCATGCCGTTCATGATGTCCGCGTACGCCAGCCGATTGTTCTTCACAATAACTTTCGGCACGCCCTGCTTGACTGCGAACAGCCCTGTCATCAGGTTCTCCTCGTCGCGGTCGCACATGGCGATAAAGGCGTCCATCGACTCCAAGCCTTCCTGTTCCAGCAGCTCCTGATCTGTGCCGTCGCCCAGAATCACGTTGACGTGCGGCAGACTTTCGCTCAGGCTCTCCGCCTTCTTCGGATTGATTTCAATCATCGCGACGTGCATCCCCATCGGCACAATCATCTTCGCCAGATAGTAACTGATGCGCCCGCCGCCCAGCAGCATGACGTTCTTCACGCGCAGGGAGTGCTTGCCCAGAAAGCGAAAATAGTTCGTAATCGTCACCATATCGCCCGCAACGTGCACCCGGTCGCCCGCGTGGATGACGAAATCGCCGTTGGGGATGATGACCTCACCGGAGCGTTCGACAATCGCGTACAGCACGCGGGGAATCCCCGGCAGCCGCGATGACAGGGCGTGCAGCGGACAGCCGACAACCACGTCATTCTCCTGTACGCGGAATTCCACCATTTCGATCTGCCCCTTGGCAAACGTCTCGATATTGTTGGCGAAGGGGAAGCGAAGCAGGCGGCTGATTTCCAGCGCTGTTGCGCGCTCGGGGTTAATGGCGTTGTCGATGGACGTTTCCCGCTGCAAGAGGGACAAACTCTCGTTATATTCCGGGTCGCGGATGCGGGCAATTGTGTAGCGTGCGCCCAGCCGCTTTGCAATCAGGCAGCAGAGCATGTTCGTTTCGTCACTGGCGGTAGCGGCGACAACAAAATCCGCCTTTTCCACGCCGGCATCCAGCAGCGTGCGTGCGTTCGCCCCGTTGCCGCGGATGCACAGCACATCCAGCGTATCCTCGCACCGCTGCAAGACGTCCTCGTTCTTGTCGATAATCACAACGTCGTGTCCCTCGCGGGTCAGCTGCTCCGCAACCGTATGACCGACTTTGCCGTCCCCGACGACCAGTATGCGCATAATCCGTAAATCCTCCCACTGCGCCGTGCATCAAATTTTTCGCCCGGCATCACCTATTCTATCACAATTCGCTCAAAAAAGAAATACCCTCCTGCAGCCGCGAGAGTGCCCACGCCGCGTGTGTGCTGACGGCGGGCGATGGGTGATGCAATAGCGGCATCAGCAGCGGAATGAGCGACGTATCGCCGCTGCAGCCGGCAAGCAGGCAGCTTTGCGATAATACCCGGTTTGGCAGCGTCAGGTTTACGCCGATGAGCGGGCGCAGCGAAAGCGCCGTTTCCTTTGGCTGACGCAGCAAATCCGCCAACGGCACGGCAAGATGCGCCTCCCCCTGCGGCGGCGGATTATGTGGACACACTCGCTGGCACACGTCGCAGCCAATCAGCCGGTTGCTCATCTTTGCGCGGATTTCCTCAGGAACTTCACCGCCGACCATCATCCAATTGCGGATGCAGCGCTCCCGGTGGAACACGCCGCCCTCCAAGGCGTTCGTCGGACAGGCTTCGACGCACTTTCGGCATTCCCTGCAGTGAAGCGGTTTATTCTCCGAAAGAAGATGCTCCGTTGCGGGCAGACGCGGCGTGTACGTCAGAATCTGTACATGGAAGCGGCTGCCGATGCCGCGAATGTAGGAGATGGTGTTTGTTCCCTGCGAAAAATCCGGCAAGCGCGCAAAAATCGGCTTCACGCGAATTTCATCCCGCAGCGCAAGCCCCGGAAACGCCCCGCTTTTAACCAGCGATGATGCTGCTGTATACGCTTTCTGGGATGCAAAATAGTACGGGTGAATCCATGCGCCGTCCGATGCGGGCTGCTTCTCTGCCTCGTAGCACCACAGTGCCAGCATCAGCGACTGTTCTGCGTCCAGCCCGCACTCTGCGCCATCCAGCACGACGGCGTGATGAAATCCGCTGTCCAGCAGCGCCTCCACAGGATCAAGCACCCTTGCTCACGCTCCCTCACGATATTCCTTCCCATCATAGCACGAAACCGCTTTTTCCGCAAGCAAAACGGGAACTTCCCGGCAATGCACCGAAAAGTTCCCGTTGGGATTATGCGTCCCGTTTCGCCATCATGTCTTTGACCTTCATCAGGCGGGTGGTAGCGCCGCGCTCGTTTTCTTCCAGCTTCATGCTGATTTCGCGAATCGTCATCTCGAACTGCGGAATCATCACATATTCGAGGGCGTTGACGCGGCGGCGGGTCTTTTCAATCTCGTCCGCCAGCATGTCGCAGGTCTTTTCAATCTCCGCCAGGCGTACCAGCTTCGGCAGAACAGACGCCAGCGTCGCAATCGAGCCATCCAGCTCGGCAGACGTTTCCGCAAAACCGTAGGACTGCACGGTCGTTTCCAGCGACGCCTGATCCGCTTCAATCGTCGGCACATGCACAGACAGGATATTCCGCTCACTGACGCGCAGTTCCGCCTGACGCGCCGGATACAGCACAGCGGCTTCCAAACTCTGCGGCGACATGACCGCGCGCGCCATTGCGAAATCGCGCAGTGCACCGCTGAGTTCCGCCTCCACCTCGCGGCGGAGCGTGTAGTTCTCCCGAATCAGCAGGATGAACTGGCGCACCATTTCGTCCCGCTTGTCCTTGAGCAGTTTATGACCGCGCGTGGCTGTGACGAGGCGCTTCTTGATGCGGGTCATTTCCATGCGGGTCGGGTTGACGCGAAGCGCCGTTGGCATTAGGCTTTCACCTCCGCCTTTGGCAGGAACTCATCCAGCATGTCGTCGCGGATACGCTTCAGTTCGCCGCGCGGCAGCATCGCCAGCAGCTTCCAGCCGATGTCAAGCGTTTCCTCGATGGAGCGGTTCGTCTCGAAACCTTGCGAAACATATTCCTTCTCAAAAGCATCCGCGAACGCCGCGTACTTCTTGTCCACGTCGGTCAGCGCCGCGTCGCCCAGAATGACCGCCAGTTCCTTGGCTTCCTTGCCGCGCGAATAGGCAGCGAAGAGCTGGTTCATCGTGGCGGCGTGATCCTTGCGGGTCTTGCCCTCGCCGATGCCCTTGTCCTTCAAGCGGGACAGGCTCGGCATGACGTCAATCGGCGGCTCAATGCCCTTGCGGAACAGCTCGCGGGAGAGGATAATCTGCCCCTCGGTGATGTAGCCGGTCAGGTCGGGAATCGGGTGTGTCTTGTCGTCTTCGGGCATGGTCAGAATCGGAATCTGCGTAATCGAGCCTTCCCTGCCGACGACGCGGCCCGCGCGTTCGTACATGGAAGCCAAGTCGGTGTACAGATAGCCCGGATAGCCGCGGCGGCCGGGAACTTCCTTGCGGGCGGCGGAAACTTCACGCAGGGCTTCGCAGTAGTTGGTGATGTCCGTCAAAATCACCAGCACATGCATTCCCTTTTCGTACGCCAGATATTCTGCCGCCGTCAGTGCCATTTTCGGCGTCGCGATACGTTCAATCGCCGGGTCATTCGCCAGATTCATGAACAGCACAGCGCGCTCGATAGCGCCCGTCCGGCGGAAGTCGCTGATAAAGTAATCCGCTTCCTCATAGGTAATGCCGATAGCGCCGAAAACGACGGCAAAGCGGTCGCCCTTGCCCAGCACGCGCGCCTGACGCGCAATCTGTGTCGCCAGCTGTGCGTGCGGCAGACCAGAGCCGGAGAACACCGGCAGCTTCTGACCGCGAACCAGCGTGTTCAGACCGTCAATGGCGGAAATGCCCGTCTGGATAAATTCACTCGGATAGTTGCGCGCGGCGGGATTCAGAGGTTCGCCGTTGATATCCATCCGCATTTCGGGAATCAGCTCCGGGCCGCCATCCTTTGGCTTGCCCATGCCGTCGAAAACGCGGCCGAGCATGTCCATCGAGACGCTCAGTTCAATGCCGCGCCCCAGAAAACGCGCCGTGGAGTCGGAGATGCGCAGGCCGTTGGAGGATTCAAACAGCTGCACCATCGCCTTGTCGCCATCCACTTCCAGCACTTTGCCGGAACGAATTTCGCCGTTCGACTGATGGATTTCCACCAGCTCATTGTAGGTCACGCCGCTGACGCCTTCCACCAGCATCAGCGGGCCAACGACCTCTTTAATCGTATGGTACTCTTTGAGCATCAGCCTTCGCCTCCTTCATCCATCAGCGCCGCGCACTGACTGCTCAGGTCGCTTTCAATCTGCTCGAAGCGCTTCATTTCCGATTCGGGGATGTACTTGGCGCGGCCAATCTGCTCGCGGACAGGCAGCGCAATCACGTCGGAGAGGTTCGCACCCGCGTCCAGCGCCTGATTGCCCTTTTCCTGATATTCCAGAATCAGCCGGAGCATGGCAAACTGCTTCGCCAAGCTCGTGTAGGTGTCCACCTCGTCGAAGGCATTCTGATGCAGGTAGTCCTCGCGGATGCTGCGGGCGACTTCCAGCGTCAGGCGGTCTTTCCAGCTCAGCGCATCCACGCCGACCAGCTGCACGATCTCGTTCAGTTCCGCTTCCTCCTGCAGGACACGCATGGCTTTGGCACGCAGCTCGTTCCATTCAGGCGAAACATTGTCGCTGAACCACTCCTGCAAGCGGCTGATGTAGAGCGAATATGACTGCAGCCAGTCAATTGCCGGGAAATGGCGCTTGTACGCCAAGGAACTGGACAGCCCCCAGAACACCTTGACGATGCGCAGCGTCGCCTGCGAAACCGGCTCGGAAATATCGCCGCCGGGCGGGGAAACAGCGCCGATAGCGGAAATGCTGCCGCGGCGATCATCACCGCCAAGGCAGACGACCGCACCTGCGCGCTCATAAAACTCCGCAATACGGGATGCCAGATATGCCGGATAGCCTTCTTCGCCGGGCATTTCTTCCAGACGGCCAGACATTTCGCGCAGCGCCTCCGCCCAGCGGGACGTGGAGTCAGCCATAATTGCGACCTTGTAGCCCATATCGCGGAAGTATTCGGCAATGGTGATGCCGGTGTAGATGGACGCCTCACGCGCCGCAACCGGCATATCCGACGTGTTGGCAATCAGCACGGTGCGCTTCATCAGGCTCTCGCCCGTGCGCGGGTCATGCAGTTCCGGAAACTCGCGCAGAACGTCTGTCATCTCGTTGCCGCGCTCGCCGCAGCCGACGTAGACGATGATATCCGCATCCGCCCACTTCGCCAGCTGATGCTGCACGACGGTTTTGCCCGAACCGAACGGGCCGGGAACAGCCGCCACGCCGCCGGAGGCAATCGGGAAAAACGTGTCGATAACACGCTGACCCGTGACCATTGGCGCTTTCGGTGCGAGCTTTTCCGCATAGGGACGCCCACGGCGTACCGGCCACTTCTGCAGCATGGTCAGTTCATGCTCCACGCCCTTTTCGTCGCGGACAACCGCCACCACGTCCGTCAGCCGCGCGACCTTGCTTTCGCACTTGACAATTTCGCCGGAAATGCCGTGCGGCACCATGATGCGGTGCTCGACGACGGCGCTCTCCTGCACCTGGCCAATAATCGTGCCGCCTGTCACCTTGTCGCCGGGCTTCACAAGCGCCTCAAAGCCCCATTCCTTATCGCGGTTCAAGCTCGGCACTTCCACGCCGCGCGTAATGTGCATCCCGTACTTCTCGGCAATGACAGTCAGCGGACGCTGAATGCCGTCGAAAATGGATTCAATCAGCCCCGGTCCAAGTTCCACGGAAAGCGGCGCGCCGGTGGATTCCACCGGTTCGCCGGGGCCAAGACCAGACGTTTCCTCATAAACCTGAATGGAGGCCTTGTCGCCGCGAAGTTCAATCACCTCGCCCACGAGGCGGTTTTTGCTGACGCGAACGACATCGTACATGCGCACGTCCGCCATATTTTCCGCGACAATCAGAGGGCCGGCGACCTTTACAATTCTTCCTTGCTGCGCCATTGGGTCAAGTCCCCTCTTTCTCATTGTTGAACAGAATATCCGCGCCGATGGCCTTTTCGACATTGACCTTGACACGGCTCAGCCCGAAGCCGTTTGCGCCGCTGCTGCCCGGAATCGGGATGACGGCGCACTTCGGGTCGGTCTTGTAGCGTTCCAGCGTTTCCGGCACCTGCTGCGCGCACGTCTCCGTCAGAAAAATGACGGGAATGCCCTCGCTGTACAGGCGGTGGAGCGCTTTCGTCGTTTCTTCAGGCGTGCTGACAGCAATCACGCGCATCCCCAGGGCCTTAAATGCCAGCACGGCGTCGCGTTCGCCAACCACGCCCATTTGCTTCTTTTCCTGCTGCATTGCCCCTGTTTCTTCAAACATACAGATCACGCAGCCTTTCCCGGATATTTTCCGCATCGAAGCCATTCTGCTTGCCCGCCAGAATCAGGCGGACAGCCGCGGTTTCGCGCTGCACGGCGAGGAAATACGCCGCCGCCCGCTCCGGACAGATTTGAAAGCGGAATGGGCGGTACAACTCCAGCAGCGCGTCGTCCATTGCCTTTTCCAGCGCGGGCAGACGCTTGCCGTCCATGGCCGCATTCTTCGCCGCTTCCGTGACCGACGCGCCATACGGGGCGAGCATCGCGGACAGCATGTCCGGCTGCGCAAAGCAGAGCCGCCACGACTGCGCGCGAATCGTGCCGCCGTCCAGCAGTACACTCATGAAGAATGTTTCATCCTTCTTCATCTGCCGCACGCGCAGGAGCGCCACCGCGTTGAGCAAATCAACATGCCCGCGGAAATATTGCAGCGTGACCGGGCTATGCGTCCCCTTCAGGCGGCTGAAAATCAGCTGGTACATGGCGCGGTCAATGGCAACGTCGATGCTCATCGGGTCAATGCCCGTGACGATATTCTGCTCCAGACGATTCATCGCATCCCGGAAAGCGGCAGGCAGCGTGCTGTAACGATGGTCGGTGACGGCGTGGTGGAGCGTATCCGCCGGAATCGTGCCGCAGTCCGACAGCGCGGGCGCAGACAGCCCCAGCAAACGCGCTTTGAGCAGCATTTTGAGGTTCGCTGCGTCGTAAGCATACAGGAAGCAGTCCACCAAAGCGGGTTCGGGCGACAGGGCGCGTGCGTCCTGTGCTGCCTGATTTACCCGGTCAGCGGCAAGCTGTTCGGGGTCGGTGATGTCCGCGCCCGTCCAGCCAAGTTCGGAGAGCGTTTTGCGCGCTTCCGGCAGGGATGCCGTGGAGAGAAGCCGCTCCATGCCTGCAGCATCAAGCACATTCCGCTGCAGCATCGTCAGCCGCCCGGCGGAAAAATACACGCTTGGCTGTGCCATTTCGTGTCCTCCTCTCGCGATTATGCCGGACGATCCGGAAAGAGAATCGCCGCAATGTCTGCTTCCATATCCAGCCGCCGACTATCCAGCAGCGACGCGAACGTGCAGCTGATTTCCATGCCGTTTTTCGCCAGAATCAGCCCCGTTTCGCCGTCGCGCTTTTCTTCGCCCAGCGTCAGTTGACCCGGCTTGCCCTGCTTTTGCAGCATCGTATTCAAATCCGCAAGGAACTTGTCGTCAAACCAGCCGGGGTTCTTGCTGCCGAGGATGACGGTTTCGTCGCCATCCGACACGGCAGCGGCTTCCGTCATCAGGAAAGCCCGCGCCTGCTGAGGCGGCATGGCTTCCAGCTTGTCAAGTGCCTGCGCGAACGCCTCGTCAATCAGCGCGCGCTTGTCGCTGAGTAGGCGCTTGCGTTCTTCCAGTTCTTCCATGCGCTCCATGCGCAGCCGAGCCGCCTCCGCATCCTCAGAAGCCTGCATCATCAGGCGGCTGTGCGCCGCAGCCATCCGCTTCTCTGCCGCGTCGCGCAGGCGGGCAGCTTTTTCGTTGGCATCGCGCATGATGTCCGATGCACTCGTGCGAGCGTCAGACAGGATTTTTTCCTGAATCGCGTTTGCGTTCATGATGCTCCCCTTACAGCACGATGGCGTTGACGCACAGGAAGGAAATCAGCAGCGCCAGAACGGCGTAGGTTTCCACCATCGCGGTCATCATCATGCCCTTGCCCTGCATTTCCGGACGACGGCCGACCATCAGCATAGAGCCGGCAGCGCACTTGCCCTGCGCAATCGCGGAGAAGTAGCCCACGAGCGCGATCGGCAGCGCGGCAGCCAGCAGCATCAGCGCTTTATCCACCGGCACAACGGCACCGCTGCCGCCCATGATGCCAATCTTCGCCATAATCACGATAGCGATAACGAATCCGTAAATGCCCTGTGTTGCGGGCAGCAGCTGCAGAAGCGTCAGCTTCGAGCTGGCTTCCGGCGTTTCAGCGGAAACACCTGCCGCCGTTTCGCCCGCCAGACCCACCGCCTTGGCAGAGCCCATGCCGGGCAGAATCGCGGCAATCGCCGCAGCAAACAAACCAATCGCCAAACCCAATTCCATGACAGGTGACCTCCTTCAAAATCAATCGAAAGTTACGCATCCTTACTCCCGGTTTCCGGGCGGATGCTGACGTACTTCGTCCGGCGCTGCAGCGGGCGGAATGCCACGCCGCCTTCCTCAAAGAACTTGCCGAAGAACTCAATATACTGCAAGCGGCAGGCATGAACATACGCGCCCAAGGCGTTGATGCCAAGGCTGAACGCGTGTGCGCCAACGAACAGCACCGAGCCGAGAATCCAGCCAAGCGGGCCGTTCTGGAAAATCATGCCGACCAGCATGTCGATGACCTGCCCCATGACGCCCGTCGCCAGACCCATGCCGAACAGGCGCATGTAGGACAGAATGTCGGAAATCCAGCTCGTCGCGCCGTAAATCTGGCTCAAACCGCCCAGCAGACGCGCAAACGGATTCTTCTTCTCGCGTCCGCCGAAGAGAAGCAGCAGCGCCACGCCGAAGATGGTCAAGCCCAGCCCAATCATCTTCAATGTACCGCTGCACAGCGCGTACAGCCCAAGACCCGTCAGTGCGAAAATCCACGAGAACTGGTCGTAGAGTGCATCCAGCGGCTTCCCGCGCTTGAAATTCAAGTACGCCGCCATGCCAAGACCAGCGTACAAGTGAATTACGCCGACCGCCAGACAAATCATCATGACGGGCATCGGGTCGTTCATCGGGTCAAGCAGACCGCCCCACGGGGCTGTAAAGCCCATCCAAGTGTTGTACGCCGCGCCCCAGACGACGGTCATTACCGCGCCGCCGAAAAGTACCCAGAGCAGCCGGGCATTCTTCTTTGCGGGCTTTTTGAGGAAAATCAGCGCCAAGATGCCGACAATCATCACCAGACCGTAGCCGGCGTCGGACAGCATCATGCCGAACAGACATGCATAAAATGGCGCCATCACCGCGGTCGGGTCAACGGAGCGGTACGCCGGGAGCGCAAAGCCCTCGACAACGCTCTCGTAGGGTGCATTGACGCGGTTGTTATCCAGCAGAACGGGCGGTTCATCCCCTTCCGCCGGGTCGGTAATATCCACAGAACAGGTAGGTGCAAGGCTGCGGCACTTGTCCGCCACTTGCTGGGCGACCTCAGCGGGTACCCAGCCGCGCAGGAGAAACGCCTTGCCTGTGCCGATGGTCTGGCGTGCAGCTTCCAGCTGATCGCGTTCAATCGTCAGCGCGTCATACCAGACCTTGAGGTGCGTCAGCTCGGCGGAGAGGGCTTTCCAGTCCTGCACAAGCGCTTCCTGCTGACGAAGAATTTCGTTCTTTTCGTTTTCCAGCCGTGCGGACTGCTCCGCGGCAGTTCCCGTAAATTCCGGAAGCTGCGCCGGGGCAAAGCCCGCGTCCCGCAAATTTGCGGCGACCTGCTCCCGTGCGCTTTGATGCGCACAAATCCAGACGGCGGAGGTGTCGTGTTCGGCGCTGAGCTGCTCCACCACCACGGGGAGCGATGCCCATTTTTCCTGACACTGCTGGAGCTCTGCGGCTTTCACCGTGCCGAGGAAATGCGCCACACGGCGGGTGTTATGCATCTGCTCCATCGGCAAATCAAACGATAGCCACGGTTTCAGCTGCGACTGTGCTACTTGCAGGCGCATCAGCTGGCCGCGGTATTCGCCGCTGTGCTTCTCCAGCGTTTCCGCCTGACGGAGCGTTTCCTGCAAGGCAGCTTCCTGCTGCGTGATATAGTGGACGTCCTGCGCGGACGCCTCAGGCAGATTGCCCATAAAGGGCGCAGGCTGATGATTGTAGGCGGCACATTCATGGATGGCCCACGAGAGCCGCGCAAGGAGCGCATCGACCTGTTCCAGCCGACCGTCGTCCCTTGTGCGGTACTCCGCGAGTGCCTCATCCTGAAGCGGCGTGATTTCTACACAGCCCATATCCTGCAGCGTCCGAAGAAGTTTGCGCTGATCCTGCCGCATTGCCAGCAGGTCGATGCGCTTCATTTCAACGATTGCCATGCTGCAAGACCCTTTCATAGATCGCGCCGACGGCTTCGGGCAGGTGCTTGCGTGCCTGCTGGCAGAGCGCTTCCCGCTGCTTGCCTGCCTTGGCGCGCTGTGCAGTCAGCTGATGCTCAACCTCCTGCTTTTTGTCCTCCATCGCCTGCGCATACTGTGCGCGATTTTCAATGGCGGCGGCGCGTTCCTGCTGCGCGATGGCGGCTTCGACGGCTTTCACAACGTCGCGTGCCTCACGCTGCGCAGTTTGGCGGATTTCGTCTGCCTGCGCCTCCGCCTGCTGGATTCCTTTCATGATTTCCAGCGACAATCCATTCACCCTCTTTCCGGATGAGTGTCCATATTATTTGGTGCCGAAGAGGCGGTCGCCCGCGTCGCCCAGACCCGGAACGATATAGCCGTGCTCGTTCAGGTGGTCGTCCATGCCCGCGACGTAGATGTCCACGTCCGGATGGTCTTCCTGCATCCGCTTGATGCCTTCCGGCGCTGCAATCAGGTTGACCAGACGGATGTGACTGCATCCGCGCTTTTTGATGAAGCTGATGGCTGCGGACGCGCTGCCGCCGGTGGCAAGCATCGGATCGAGGACAATCAGTTCACGTTCCTGCGCGTCGGCGGGAAGCTTGCAGTAGTATTCCACCGGATTCAGCGTCACGGGATCGCGGTAGAGGCCGATGTGACCGACGCGGCAGGCAGGAATCAGGTTCGTAACGCCGTCCACCATGCCCAGACCAGCGCGCAGAATCGGCACGATGCCCAGCTTCTTGCCCGCAAGCACCTTCGATTTCATCTTGCAGATGGGCGTTTCAATCTCGACTTCCTCGGTGGGCAGATCGCGAGTGACTTCGTAGACCATCAGTGTAGAGATTTCTTCCAGCAGTTCGCGGAATTCCTTGGGACCCGTTTCCTTCTTGCGCATGATGGTCAGCTTATGCTGAATCAGCGGATGGTTGAGAACGTGTACTTGACTCATGGGGATGCCTCCTTTATTTTTTCCGAGGGTACCAGAGTGGTTTACAGCGCTATTATAGCATTCTCAAAATCATTTTGCAAGTATTTTTGCAGATTCCGCAAAAATTTGATTCATATGCGCGGAAAATCGCACTTTTCTCCTATTAGATATGCAATATTTCGCGACGACCATGCATTTTTGTGCTGCTGGTTCTGTTCAAAAATCAACATTGACAGCGCGAAGTGATTGACATACAATAGTCTTATCCTATTATATAGGAGCAACTTTTCGCCAGCGCCCAATTTGACCCGGTGCATCCTCTTGTCTGAAAAATGTCAAATTGCGTGTTTAGGCGTCAGAAGATGATAATATAATTGGAGGAAACTGAAATGCTGCCTGTGATTGGGGTTACAGCAAGTGTGTCGGACGATCGCCTTTCGTTTCAGCAGAAGCGGATGTACTGCGAGGCGATTTCCGCGTGCGGCGGACTGCCGCTGATTCTGCCGCCGCAGGAAGATGTGTCGCGCGCATCGCAGGTGCTGTCGCTGCTGGATGGCCTGCTGCTGGCGGGCGGCGACGACATTGATCCAGCGTATTACGACGAAAAGACGCTGCCGGAATGCGGGCTGATTACACCCATCCGCGATACATGGGAAATGCCGCTGTGCCGGGAAGCGCTCCATCGCCAATTGCCTTTGCTGGGCATCTGCCGGGGGCTTCAGGTGCTGAATGTCGCGTTGGGCGGCTCACTGGTTCAGGACTTGCCGTCGCAGCACCCTGACTCCCCCATTTGCCATCAGCAGACGCAGCCGCCGGAAGTCGCGACGCATCCCGTGCGGGTGGATGCACAGAGCCGCTTGGCGCGCATCATTGGCGCTGAGTCGCTGATGACGAACTCGCACCATCATCAGGCGGTGAAGCAGCTTGCGCCGGGGTTGACGGCGACGGCGTGGGCGCAGGATGGCATCATTGAAGGGGTGGAAAAGATAGACGAGCCGTTCTGCGTCGCGGTGCAGTGGCATCCGGAGCGGCTCTGGAATCAACCGGACGGCACACCGCATCGGGCGCTGTTCGCAGCGCTGGTGGATGCGGCGAAATCAGCTGCAGTCTGATAGACAAAGCGTTCCCTTTGTGGTATGATGGACATGAAACCACCTCCAGACTTCCGAAATCAGGAAGGAGAAAATTGCCATGTGGAAAAAATTCTGCGCCGCTTTGCTCCTGATGCTTCTGCTGCCTGCCTGCGCACTGGCGGAGGTCGTCATCAGCGAAATCATGACCTCCAACGGCACATACGAGAATGGACATGCCTACGACTGGATTGAGCTGCACAACACGGGCAAATCCACCGTCGATATCAGCGGCTGGTATTTGAGTGACAGCAAAAAGGACAAGATGAAGTTCCAGTTCCCGCAGGGGACGAAGCTCAAAGCGGACGGCTATCTGACCGTCTTCTGCACGGGCAACGACGAAGTGGACATCGGCAAGGGCAGCGAGTTCTACGCGACGTTCGCGCTCAGTTCGTCCGGCGAAAGCATCTATCTTTCGGACGCGGACGGCAATCAATTGCAAAAGCTGAAATATCCCCAGCAGTACGGCTGCGTGAGCTACGGTACAACCGATGACGGAGCAACCTACGGCTTCTTCGAGAACACGACACGCGGCAAGAAGAACGATGCGACCATCTATTCCGGACGGGTGGATGCACCTGTGCTGGACACGGCGGGCGGCTTCTACACGGACAGCGTGACCGTCATGGCGCACTCGGTGCTGTCCGGCGCGACACTGCGCTACACCACGGACGGCTCCACCCCGAACGCGAAATCGAAGGAGTTCCCGGCAGGCGGCTTTACCATCAAGAAAACGACCGTCGTTCGGATTCGCGCGTTTCAGCCCGAACTCGTCTCGTCGTCCACGGTCAGCGCGACGTACTTCATCAACGACGACCCCGCCACGCCGATTGTCTCCTTGATTACGGACGAGGATTACCTGTTCAACAAGAAAACCGGCGCGCTGGTCAAGGGCACCGGCAGCATCCCCAACTACGACAAAGAGCTTGAATACCCCATCAACATCGAGTATTTCACGGGCGACGGCATGTGCGAAATCAACCAAATGGGCACATTCACCTGCTCCGGGCATTCCGCGCGCATCAACGCCCAGAAGTCGATTGCTCTCTATGCACGCAAGGCGTACGGCAACGACCGCTTTGCCTTCAACCCCTTCCCGACGCGCGACTACGATTCCTACAAGTCCATTCTGCTCCGTGCCGCCAATTCCGATACGTACGCAACCCGCCTGCGCGACATTGTGGCATCGTCGCTGGCGGAAGGCGAAGGAATTCTGTACCAAGACCACGTCGTGATTCAGGTGTACATCAATGGACAGTACTGGGGGCACTATAACCTGCGCGAGAAAATCAACAAGTATTTCATCGCGCAGTACGAGGGCGTGACGGACGAAAAGGACATTGACAGCATCGACATTCTCGCCCGCACCGGCACAGACCGCTTCACGCAGAACGGCAGCAACGAGGATTGGCTGGAACTGGCGGATTTCTGCAAGAAAAACGATCTGAACGACCCGGAAAATCTGCAGTACGTCACCGACCGGCTGGACGTGGACAGCCTGTTCACCCATGCTGCGTACGAAATCATATTGGGCAATGTGGACTTCACGAACGTGCGCGTATACCGCGTGCCGGGCGGCAAGTGGAAGTATCTTCTGTTCGACGTGGAAGCGTGCTGGCGGAATCTGGATAAAACGCCGTTGGAGTATTACATCAAGCCCGTCACCGCGAAGATTCAAGGCTTCCGGCACGAGCCGCTCAATGCGCTGCTTGCCGTGCCGGAAATGAAGGCGAAATTTCTCACGCGCGTGGCGGAAATTCTGGAAAAGCACTTCCGGTGGCCGGATGTCGAGGCGCACTTCAACGAGGTTATCGACGTATTGGAGCCGATTCTGCCGCGCCACATTGCGCGCTGGAAGAACATGAAGCTCAGCAACTGGCAGAAAAACATCAGCGCGACGGAGTATTACGCACGCGTGCGCCCGAAGAAGATTCCGGAAATGCTGCAAAAGGCAATGAAGCTGACCGACGAAGAAGTGGAGACATATTTCGGCGAAGTGCTGCGCTTGTTGGAAGAAACGAATACGAAGAAATAACTTGATGCATCCTCTCGCTTGACGGCGGGAGGGTGCTTTTTGCGCTGTTCGCCTTTTCAAATGCAAACGGATGTGCTATAATAGCCGTGCAATAGGACGGAAAAGGAGGTGTACGGATGGCGGGACGGCTGATTTTTCACTGTGACGGCAACAACTTTTTCGCTTCCTGCGAGTGCATAGAGCATCCTGAATGGCGGGATGTACCGATGGCGGTCGCTGGCGACCCGAAAGACCGCTGCGGCATCGTCGTGGCGAAGAACGAGCTGGCAAAGAAAGCGGGTGTCAAGACGACGGACACCATCTGGCAAGCGCGGCAGAAATGTCCAAACATTCTCTTCGTTCCGCCGCATCACGACGAGTACGCGCGCGTGTCACGGCGCATGAATGCCATTTTCCGCGAATATACGGATTTCGTGGAGCCTGCTTCGATTGACGAATCGTATCTGGATATGACAGGCGCGCCGGGATTCTATGGGCTGTCCCCGCGCGAACTGGCGGATTTGCTCCGGCGGCGTGTGCGAGAGGAAATCGGCATCACGATTTCCGTGGGCGTATCGTTCTGCAAGGTGTTCGCGAAAATGGGCAGCGACTACCGTAAGCCGGACGCGACGACACTGATTTTCCGCGAGAACTATCAAGAAATGCTCTACCCGCTGCCCGTCGCGACGATGCTCTACGCCGGGCGCGCGTCCGTGCAGACGATGGCACGCCACGGCATCCGCACCATCGGCGAACTGGCGGCGCGTCCCCGCGCAGACTTAAGGAGGATGCTTGGCAAGTCCGGCGAGCAACTTTGGCTGTACGCGAACGGCTTGGATGACAGCCCGGTTCGGCGCTATGAGGACAAGCCAGAAGTGAAGTCCGTCAGCCGCGGCATGACCTTTCGGCGTGATTTGGTCAACATGGAGGAAGTGCGCTGCGGTGTGTCCGTGCTGGTGGATGAAATCGCGGCGACACTGCGGCAAAGCGGATTGAAAGGCAGCGTCATCAGCGTGACGCTCAAAGCGCCGACGCTGCACACCCTGTCCCACCAAGTTACCCTGCCGCATCCGACGTATTTGCAGCAGGAAATCCGCACGGTGACGATGCAGCTGATTACAGACCACTGGTCGGTTTCAGCGAAGTCACCTGTTCGGTCGATCACTGTCGGTGTATCGCATCTGTCCGGTGAAAACGAGGCATATACGGAGCAGCTGAGCTTGTTTGATTTGTGTACTTCGGTCGGTAATGCAGAAAAAGAACCGACGGTCGGTCTGGAAAAACAGGAAAAAGTGGAGGCGGCAGTGGCAAAACTGCGGCAGCGCCTTGGCAACGATGCGGTGTCCCTTGGCTGTTACGACAACGATGAAATCGGCGTGCGGCGATATGGGAAAAAGCGCTGAATTCGGTATGCTTGACAGCCAATTCCGGGCATATTATAATAGAACAAGCCGGTTCATTTTCCGGGTCTATTAGGAGGAAACGATATGGGAGCAATGCCCGCAAGCCGCTTTGCTTTTGGGTCAGTGCCGTGGTACAGCGTGCTGATTGTCAGCGCGATTGTGATTGGCCTTTCCCTGTGCGGTCACGAACAGAAGCGGCTGAAACTGCCTGCTGATTTGGCGATTGACCTCGCGCTGTGCCTGATTCCATCCGCCATTGTCGGTGCGCGCCTGTACTACGTCGCGTTCTCGTGGGACGTGTTCGCCGCCGACCCGCTGCGGATTCTGCGCATCTGGGAGGGTGGACTCGCCATCTACGGCGGCATCCTTGGCGGAGCGATTGCGCTGCTGCTTTTCTGTGCCGTGCGGCATATGCCGCTGCTTCAGTTAGCGGACGTTCTTGTTCCGGCGCTTGCGCTGGGGCAAGGCATCGGGCGCTGGGGCAACTACTTCAATATGGAGGCCTACGGGCGGCTGATTACGAATCCGCAGTGGCAGTTTTTCCCGGCGGCGGTGCTGATTCCGGTCGATTCAGGCTACGAGTGGCATATGGCGACGTTCTTCTATGAATCGTGCGTCGATGTGCTGATTTTCCTCGTGCTGTGGTTCGGCGTGCGGAAGCGCAAGCGGTGGAACGGACAACTGCTGGCAGTCTACATGCTCATGTACGGCATCGGGCGTGCGGCCATCGAGGGGCTGAGGATGGACAGCCTGTATTCCGGCAGCATTCGCATCAGCCAGATTGTCAGCATCACGCTCGCGGCGGTCGGGCTGATTTGGCTGCTGATTGGCACATTCGCGCGGAAAAATCCGCAGAGAGAGGGATAACTATGCCGACGACACCAGCGAAAAACCTGCTCTACCGCGCGGCGCTGCCGATTCTGGCACCGCGCAGCCGCGGGCAGATGACGCACCACATGTCCGGGCATCCGCTGACGAGTCTGCCGAACTATGAGCGGATTCTGGCGAAGCACCATGTGTTCGGCGCGTCACTGCTGCTGCAGGATGGGGCGAATTGCGCCCTCTGCGACACATCGACGGCGAATCCAGAGCATCTGGCGCAGGAGAACACGCTCTACCGCGTCGCATCGATCACGAAGATGGCGACAGCACTCGTGACGCTCCGCTGCATTAACAACGGGCTGTTTTCGCTGGACAGCGAGGCAGCTTCCCTATTGCCGGACGGCGAAAAAGACCCTGCGCTGTCCGGCGTGACCGTGCGGCATCTGCTCTGTCACACGTCGGGGCTGCGTGACCTGCCGATACTGGACGATTGCCTGAAAGAGGGCAAGCCGTACACGGAACTGCTGCGTCAGCCGGAGATTCGCGCCTGCGCGCCCGGTCAGCAGCTGATTTATTCCAACTTCGGCTTTGGGCTGCTGGGATGCATTCTGGAACAGCAGACGGGGCTGTGTATTGAGCCGCTGTTTCAGGAAATGCTGTTCCGTCCGCTGCACATGCGCGCGACGCTCGATGCTTCTATGCTGAACGAGGCGGAAATCATGCCGATTACGCGCGTGCTGCCTTATCGCGCGGGTCAGGAGCTTCGCGTGACGGCACTGGGGCGGCATCCGCTGCAAAAGCCGAATCCGCTATGCCATTACGGGCATACGGCAGGAGCAATGTATACCGACGGTCGGTCTGTTTTGCAGATGCTGACGCTCATTCATCAGCGCGGCACGATGGACGAAACGCGTCTTATCGGCGAAAGTCTCATGCAGGAAATGACGCGCCGGCAGTCCGCAACCCCGACGCGCACCTACGGGCTGGGGCTGGTCATCCTCAATCGCCCGGAGATTTCGCCGCGCCAGCTGCTGGGGCATCAAGGATTCGCGTACGGCTGCGTGGACGGCGCGTTCATCGAGGAAGGAACGGGACGCGCCGTCGTGTTCCTCAACGGCGGCGCGAGCGAGGCACGAACAGGGCGGCTGGGGCTGGTCAACCGCGATGTGCTGCAATGGGCGCTGAAACAGGAGATGCCATCATGGACATAATCACGCGTATCACCCGCCAGCGCGGCAAAATGCAGATTGTCATCAGTGAGCAGGAGACGATCGTCGTACCGCTTTCGCTCTTCCGCGAGCGGCCGCTGACGGAGGGTCAGCCCATCAATCTGGAAGAATACGACAATTGGCTGATGGTGCGGCAATATCGCCATGCGCTGGATCGGGCAGTTGCCTGCCTTGCGGCGCGGGCGCACAGCAAGCATGAAATCGAACAGAAACTGCTACGGGTCGGCTATCGTCCCTGCACGGTGGAGATGGTGCTGTATAAATTAGAGCGCGAGCATTTGCTCAACGATGCGGACTTTGCGCGGCAATGGGTAGAGGCGCGTTCGGGGCGCAAGCTGGGACGCAGCCGTATTGCGCAAGAACTGCGGCGCAAGGGTATCGATGCGGATGAGGCAGAGGAAGCCCTATCCGCGATTGGCGAGGACGACCAGCTGGCGGACGCGATTGCACTGGCGGAAAAAGCAGCGGCGCGCGCGAAGTCCGACGAGGATCCGCGCAAGACGTATCAGCGCATTGCGGCGATGCTGGCGCGGCGCGGCTTCCGCTGGGACATCGCGAAGGAGGCGCTGGCGCAGGTGCTGCAGGCGGATTGACACTTGACACGGAAGCCGTTCCCCGATATAATGAAAACATCTTGCGGAAAACGCGAAAGGGAGGAAAGCACGGTGGAAAATCAGGAGTCGATTTACGAGGAGAAGCAGGGCAATCTGCTGACCGGCATTCTCGGCGCCCTCTTGGGTGCGCTCATCGGTACGGCGCTGTGGGTGCTGGTCGGCGTATGGGGGTACATCGCAAGCATCGTCGCGTGGCTGACGGCATTCTTGGCGGGCAAGGGCTATGATCTGCTGCACGGTCGGCCCGGCAAGGCGAAGACCATCACGATTATCGTAATGCTGATTCTGTCGATTTGCGTCGGTACGGTGGGAACAGTCGCTGTTGTCGGTGTGCAGAGCATCAAGGAAGCTGAAGAAGAAATGAACTCGTTTGAGCTTGCCCATTTCAAGAAGCTCTACCCGAACGAATTGGACTATGTGCTGGAAATGATGCAGACGAACGACGAAATTCACACCGAAATAACAAAGAGTCTCGCGTTGGGGATGCTGTTCGGCGCGCTGGGCGCGTACCCGATTGTGCTGGGCGACCGCCGCAAGAAGCAGAGGCAGGATACCGTCCAGCCGTATGAGGCGGCGGATGGCGCACCGAAATCAACGGAAAACGCGGATGACACGGACAAGCATCTGGATGCCTAATCACATAAAGCAATCGCCGTATCGGAAAATCAATCCGGTACGGCAATTTTTTGCGTTTATGGTTTTTTGCGGGTGCAGCGGGCAAACTCCGCCGCCAATGCAGCGTTGATTTCTCGAACGGCGGTTTCGTCCGGCTTGACCTCCTCGCGGTCATAGGTGAAAATGCCGTTGATTTCCTCCTCCACGTCGCTGACCTGCGTGTACACCAGCGCGGACAGCCCCTTTTGCAGCTGCGGCAGTACCGTTTCCAGCTGCAATTGGCGATAGCGCGCGGTTAAATCCTCCCGACTTTCCGCTGTGCCATAGCCATACGACTTCTCATGCGTACAGTGGCCGGGCATCGGGTACGCAATGCCGCCGTACTCCGTCAGCGCCGTTACGCGCCGATGCTTCCGCACTTTCAGCGGATAGAAATAGTTGTGCATGGAGTATACGTCACCGCCGCCTTGGTCAAACCAGCCGCTCGCTTGGTCAATCAGGCGCGTCGCATCCATCCGGCGGAGAATTTCCGTCACCTGACGTGCGTTGAACTGCCCCCAGCCTTCGTTGAACGGCACCCACAGCGCAATACACGGATGATGGTACAGCGTATTCACCGTGTCCGACATTTCGCGGAGGAAAAGCGTCCGGCTTGCTTCATTTGGGCGCGACAGCAGATGCCGGAACAGCCCGACATCTGGGAAATGCCGCAGAATCGGCAGCAGCGCGTTCGCCAAGTACGTCACATACCACGACTTCATGGGTGTGCCGCCGCTGACAAAATCCTGCCAGACAATCAGCCCCAGCCGATCACAGTGATAATACCATCGCTGCGGCTCGATTTTCGCGTGTTTGCGCAGGAGGTTGAAGCCCAGTGCCTTCACGCGCTGCAATTCGTTCACCATTGCTTCGTCCGATGGCGGCGTGTACAGCCCATCCACCCAGTAGCCCTGATCCAACAGACCGTTGAGCAGAATCGGCTGACCGTTCAGGCAGAAGCGAGGAATGCCGTGCGCATCCGGCTGACACGTCCACTGTCGCATGGCAAAGTAGCTTTCCACCTTGTCCTCCGGCAGCGAAATTTCCACATCGTAGAGGAACGGGTCGTCCGGCGACCAGCAGTGCAGCGCATCTTCCGGCAGCTTTAGGGCAACACTCGCCTGATGATGAACCGCCGTGTTCCGCGCCAAGGCGACTTCCCTGCCGTCTTCGGTCACGCGAAAGGTAACAAGGCAGTCGGAACTGACGGAGACGGCAAAACGAACCGTGCGCGTCGGCACGTCTGGCGTAATCGTCAGCTCCTGCACATAGCAGTCCGGCACACGCTCCAGCCAGACGGTCTGCCAAATGCCGCTCTGCGCGGGATAGAACATGCCGCCGGGGGTCAGTTTCTGCTTGCCGCGCGCCTGAATGCCGCAGTCGGACGCATCCTGCACGGCGACATGCAGCGTATTTTCGCCGTCCTGCAAATAGTCGGTGATGTCCAGTGAAAACGGCCAGTAGCCGCCGCTGTGCCGCCCGACCTCCCGATGATTGACGAGAATCACGCAGTCATTGTCCACCGCGCCGAAATGCAGCAGCACGCGCCCGCCATCCCCATCCGGCGGCGTAAACATGCGCTGATAGTGCAGCCACTGATTCGGCTGAAGCGTCCGCCGAACGCCCGAAGCTGCCGTCTCCGGCGAATACGGCACGAGGATTTCGCCGTCCCGCGCATGGGGCAGGGCTTCATCTGCCGTAATGGCGTACGACCACAAACCGTTGAGGTTCAGGAAGCTGTCTCGGCGCAGCGCCGGACGCGGATACTCCGGGAAAGGAATCACGAGCGTCTCCCCTTTCGATTGTTTATGACCATTGTAGCACATCCGCCAGAAAAATGAAAGAGCGGAAATCGACCTTCCCCCTTGACAGAAAAGCGCGAAACACCTACAATGAACAGGACGGTTTCTTTATCGAAGCGACCGAAAAGGAGTTGAATTTTGATGATGAAATATGTATTTGTGACCGGCGGCGTTGTTTCTTCGCTGGGCAAGGGCACGACGGCAGCATCCCTGGGACGGCTGCTGAAGGCGCGCGGCTACAAGGTTGCCATGCAGAAATGCGACACCTACTATAACTTCAATCCGGCGCTGCTGTCCCCTTTGCAGCACGGCGAAAATTTCATTACGGAGGACGGCGTGGCGGCTGACCTTGACTTAGGGCACTACGAGCGCTTTATCGACGAGTCGCTCAAGGGTGAAGCAAGCATCACCACCGGCAAGATTCACACTGCCCTGGTGGAGCGTGAGCTGCGCGGCGAATATCATGGCGCGACGATTACGGTCGTGCCGCATGTGACGAACGAAATCAAGCACCGCATCATCACGGCGGCGGAAAACTCCGGCGCGGACATTGCGATTATCGAGATCGGCGGCGTGGCGGGCGATATCGAGTCCTCCCCGTATCTGGAGGCGATTCGCCAGCTGAAATGGGAGCTGGGCGCGGGCAACACATGCTTCATCCATGTGGCGCTGATGCCGTATTTGTCCGTTGCGGGCGAAATGAAAACGAAGCCGACGCAGCACTCTGTCAAGGCCCTGCGCGCCATCGGCATTCAGCCGGATGTTATCGTCTGCCGCACAGAGGTGAACATCAGCCAGTCCGCGAAGGATAAAATTGCGCTGTTCTGCAATGTGCCGGTGGGCAACGTCGTGCAGAACCGGGATGCGTCCACACTGTTTGAAGTGCCGCTGAATCTGGAAAAAGAGGGGTTGGCGGGCATGGTGCTGAAAACGCTGAAGCTTGACAATCCCCCGGCGGATTTGACCGAGTGGACGAACATGGTTGCCCGATATGACGCGCCGACGCAGGAAGTGCATATCGCGCTGGTCGGCAAGTACGTTGCCGTGCATGATGCGTACCTGTCTGTGCACGAAGCGCTTGTCCATGCAGGCATCGCAAACCTCGCGGCGGTGTATGTGGACTATATCTCCTCGGACGAGCTGACGGCAGCGAACGCCGCGGAACGGCTGGGCAGCTATCACGGCATCATCCTCCCCGGCGGCTTCGGGCACCGTGGTGCGGAGGGGATGATGGCGGCGGCGAACTTCGCGCGCACGAAGGGTATCCCTTGCCTGATGATTGGCTACGGAATGCAGCTTGGCGTGGTGGAAGCAGTTCGGTCGCTTTTGTCGCTGCCAGACGCGAACTCGACGGAAGTCAATCGGCTGGCAAACCCGGCGGTGGTAGCGATTCCGCGCGACCGCGTGGACGAGAACGACGGCCGGCAGAATGCGCGCATGGGCGGCATGGATGTCGTGCTGACCGAGGGCAGCCGCACCGCGGCCATCTACGGTCTGACGATGGTGCACGAGCGCCACGGCAACCGTTACGAGGTGGATGATGCGTTCCTTGCGCCGCTGCACGAGGTCGGCGTGGATTTCGTCGGCTTCAGCGCGGACGGAAATTACCCGGAGGTATTCGAGATTCCGGCGCATCCGTTCTATATCGGCACAATTTATCATCCGGAGTTCCTTTCCCGCCCCAACAAGGCGCATCCGCTGTTCGCAGCGTTTATCGGCGCAGCGGCGGCGCATCAGGCATAAGGAGGCTGACATATGGCCAATGCGATTCTCATCCCCGGCAAAGAAAAACGGGTTTACGGCGGGCATCCGTGGGTGTTCCGCAGCGATATTGCGCGCGTCGAGGGCGATTTCACCCCCGGCGACATCGTATCGGTATATTCCAGCAAGGGCAAATTTCTGGCGAAGGCGTTTTACAATCCGCAGAGCCAGATTTCCCTGCGCATCATGAGCCTGCACGACGAGCCGATTGACCGCGCGTTCATCTTCCGCCGTGTCAAGGAAGCCGTCGACTACCGGCGCACGTTCGCGGACTTGCGCTCCTGCCGATTGATTTTCGCGGAGAGCGACCGCCTGCCCGCGCTGATTGTGGACAGTTTTGGCGATGTATTGGTACTGCAATGCCTGGCGCTGGGCATGGAGCGCTTCAAGCAGGATGTGGTGGATGCATTGGTGGAAGAAGTGCATCCACAGGGCATCTATGAACGCAGCGACGTGCCGGTTCGCCGCTTGGAGGGCTTGGAGCAGCTGACAGGCGTGATGTACGGCACAGTTCCCGACCGCGTGGAGATGGTGGAGAACGGCGTCCACTTCTGGGTGGATGTCAAGGAAGGGCAGAAGACGGGCTTCTTCCTCGACCAGAAGGAGAACCGCGCCGCGATTGCGCCATTCGTCAAGGACAAGACCGTACTGGACTGTTTCACGCACACGGGCAGTTTCGCGCTTCATGCGGGGCATTATGGCGCGAAGGAAGTCACGGGCGTGGATATTTCCGCTTTCGCCTGCGAATTCGCGACGGAAAACGCGCGCCTGAACGGATTGGAGAATGTCGTCCACTTCGTCGAAGCGAATGCGTTTGACCTGCTGGCGGAGCAGAGCCGCGCGGGCGTCAAGTATGACGTGGTGATTCTCGACCCGCCCGCGTTCACCAAGACGCGCAGCGCCATCGAAGCGGCGACGCGCGGCTACAAGGAAATCAACCTGCGTGCGATGAAGATGGTCAAGCCCGGCGGCTACCTGATTACCTGCTCCTGTTCGCAGCACATTCTGCCGGATGCGTTCATGCAGATTGTCCGCGACGCGGCGCATGATGCGCATGTGCAGCTGCGTCAGGTCGAGTACCGCACGCAGGGGCGCGACCACCCGATTCTGCCTGCCGCGCCGGAAACGCAGTACCTCAAATGCGGCATCTTCCAGATTTTTGATTAATACTATTTCCAAATTCACCTGCGCCATCTGCTTGCGTCTTTTCCGCTCTGGCGTCCGGTCGTTCCATTTAGCGTAGCGCTGCTACGCTGCATTTCACTCCCGTTAGCCATGACGAAAAACTCGCGGCGCATCTTGGCGCATTCTCATTTTGAAATAGTATGAGGTGCAAAACGATGAAACTGATGTTTGTCCGCCATGCTGAACCGGACTACAAGCACGATTCGCTGACCCTGAAAGGGCATCGGGAGGCGCAGCTGCTGTCGCTTCGGCTGGCAAAACTCGACGTGCGGGACTTCTACGCCTCCCCGCTGGGGCGTGCGCAGGAAACCGCGCGGTACACCTTGGAGCGCACGCACCGCACGGCGGAAACGCTGCCGTGGCTGGCGGAGTTCCGCGGGCGGAGCATTGACCCGGAAACGGGCGCAGAGCGGATTCCGTGGGACTACAAGCCGCGGCTGTGGCAGGGGCATCCGCTGCTGTACGACGTGAATCACTGGACGGAGGATGAACTGTTCCGCGTCGGCACGGTCGATGCGATTTGGCGTGAAACGCAGGCGGGCATGGATGCGCTACTGGCGCGCTACGGTATGATTCGCGACGGACATCTGTACCGCTGCGACAACAACCAGCCGGACACGATTGTGCTGTTCTGCCACTTCGGCATCATGATGGCGTGCATCGGGCACTTGCTGGGCGTGTCGCCGATGCTGCTGTGGCACGGCTTCTGCACGCAGCCGTCCAGCGTGACCACGCTGGTGACGGAAGAGCGCGTGAAGGGTGAGGTCGTGTTCCGCTGTATGCAGTCTGGCGACCTTTCGCACCTGTACGCGGCGGATGAGCCGTACTCGACGGCAGCGCTTTTCCCGGAATGCTACACGGGGCGCGACAGCACCGACCCGCCGGAGTGGGACACGCTTGGATACCGGTAAGGAGCAGAAATGAAGCTGATTTCGTGGAATATCAACGGCTTTCGGTCGCTGATGAACCGGACGCTGCTGGATGCTTTCGCGCGGCTGGACGCGGATGTTTACTGCCTGCAGGAGACGAAGTTGCAGGCTGGTCAAGGTGAGCTGGATTTGCCGGGGTTTACAGGCATTTGGAATTACGCCGACCGCCCCGGTTATTCCGGTACTGCGGTGCTGACGCTGCGGACGCCTGTATTCTCCCGCTTCGGCTTGTGCGAGGATGAAACCGATACGCAGGGGCGTGTGATTACGGCGGATTTGGGTGACTTTTACCTTGTGAACGCCTACGCGCCGAACGTCGCGGCGGATTTGAGCCGCCTGCCAGAGCGTGTCGCGTGGAATGACGCGCTGCTTCGTCATTTGCAGGCGCTTGATGCGCAGAAACCCGTCATTCTCTGCGGGGACTTGAATGCCGCCTACAACGATGCGGATTTAGCCGGAAAGTCGCAGGGAATGCACGTTCCGGGCTTCACGCGCGAGGAACGCAGCGGGATGGCGGCACTTCTGCAAAGCGGCTTCGTTGATGCCTATCGCCACGTTCATCCGGACACCGCGCCCGGTGCGTTCGCCTATCGCAAGGGCATTCGCGCAGGCGGGCTGGATTACTTTCTTGTGTCGGCGCGCATGGTGGAGCGTATAGTCGATGCAAATGCGCATCCGAGAATCCGCGGCTCTGACCACTACCCGATGGAACTTGTTATCCGCTGACGACGAAACGCCGTTCACTGCTTGACAATGGCAGTGAGCGGCGTTTTTTCAGGGGCAAAGTTCGCTCAAAAGCGAGTAGTAGCGCAGTTTTTCCTCATCAAGGGGGAGATTCAGCGCGGAAAAGAGAGTATCTCGGTCAAACGGGCGCGCCCTTCCGCCAAAAAGCCCGGTCGTATTCGCCCACATGCTCCATAAGCCTTGGTCGAGGTCGCGCCATCGGTCGGCACAGCCCGCCTGCCCCAAATCAAGGAAGCCGACAATCCCCTTTTCGTCCGCGAGGATGTTCGGCAAACAGAAGTCGCCGTGGGACAGCACAAGCGTTTCCGGCGGACGGTTCGCTTTCAGCCACGCCAGCAGCGCTTCCGGCGATGCAAATCCGCCTGCGCCGTATGTTTCCGGCTGATTCGCGGTGTCAATGGTAACGCGCCCAGCGGCGATGTCTGCTTCCGCCTTTTGCAGGACGTCGTCCAGCACATAGGAGCAGGGACAGCCCGCAATGTCGACATTCCAGAGCATCTCCGCCGCTTCCGCCATCCGGCGCGCCAGCAGCGGCTGATTGTCCAGAAACGTTTCGTCGCAGAGCATCCGCCCGCGAAGGCGCGTCATCAGCAGATAGCGCATTCCACCCTGCACCGCCTCCGCCAGCACCTCCGGCACGGGCAGCCGCCCCTTCAAAAACCGCAGCATGATGCCCTCATTCGCCGCATTTCCCGTGTCCGGCTGCACTTTCAGCACACAATCCTCATACATCACGACCTGCGCGCCTGAAAGCCCGATGCGGTTCTCTTCTCCCGGATGTTGAGGTAGAAGCGCCTGAATCACCGCTGGTATCATTCGCCAATCTCCCTTTCTGCGTTTTCCCGATAATATCATAAAATTTTCCGCCTGTCAACGCCGGAAACGCTTGCACAAGCGTGCCCGATGTGCTACAATGTGGGAGGTTCCTAAGTGCAATTGAAGGAGGCAGCTATCATGACTGATACCCCCAACACCCCTGAACTGAATCCGCAGGACGTGCAGGATGAAGATGATCTGGACGTGGTCGTGATGACCGACGAGGACGGCACGGAATATCTCTATGACATCGCCGCCCGCATGGAACATGGCGACAACGAGTATGTGGTGCTGGTCCCGCAGGATGAAAATGACGACGAGGTCGTAATTCTCCGCTCTGAAATCGTCGATGACGAAACGGAAGAATTTGTTCCGGAAGAGGATGACAGCATCACCGATGCCATCTTCGAGGAATTTAAGCAGATGTTTGCCGACGACTACAACTTCGCCGACGGCGACGAGGGCGACGACAGCATGTTCACCGACGCGGAGTGACGCAGGAGGCTGACGATGAGCGAAATTCAGGACGAGGACATCATCACGTTGACCGATGAAAACGGCAACGATGTGGAGTTCCTGCTGCTGGACGTGGTCGAGTACAACAACGACGACTACATGGTGATGATTCCGCTGGACGATGAAGAAATTGAGGATGACGACGAGCAGGACGAAGTGGTGATTCTCAAGGTCATTCGCGAAGGCGACGAAGAAACCTACTCCGGTGTGGAGGATGAGGACGTGCTGAACGCCGTCTTTGAAATTTTCCAAGAACAGAATGCTGAAGAGGACGAGGACTAATCGTCTCTCAAACGCAAAAAAGGCGTTGGAATGTACGTTCCAGCGCTTTTTTCGTATGCAAAAAGCCGGGACAGCGTTCTGGTTGCCCCGGCTTTTGGTGATTATTTCTTTTCCGCGAGTTTTTCCTGCATGACCTCCAGCGCTTTTGCCAGCTGTGCGTCGGTCAGGTCACCCAACTCGTACATGCCGTTGTCTCCGTCCACTTCCACGTCCGGCGTGATGCCCTGCTTGTGCACCGCATAGCCGTTGGGCGTGTAGTACTGCGCAACGGTAATCTGCATTCCAGAACCGTCGGAGAGCGGCACAACCGACTGCACAATGCCCTTGCCATAGGTCTTTTTGCCGACAACGGTCGCGTTCGCGCGGTCACGCAGTGCACCGGTGAGGATTTCGGAGGACGATGCGCTGTTCTCGTTGACAAGGATCACCAGCTGCATCTCCACCTTGCCGTCTTTTGTGCGGTAGTAGTAGCGTTCACCGTTCTTGTACTGCAAATAGCACAGCGTCCCCTTGTCAAGGAAGATATCGGCGATGCTCTGCGCGTCGTTCACCCAGCCGCCGGGATTGTCGCGCAGGTCGATAATCAAGCCCTTCGTGCCGTTCTCCACCATTTTATTAACGGTTGTTTCAAACTTTTCAGCGCAGTCGCCTGCAAAGTCGTAGAGATAAATGTAGCCGATTTCGTCGGTCAGCATCATGGAATCAATGCGGTTGACGTTAATGTTCGCGCGCGTGAGCGTGTATGCCATTTCCTCCGTACCACGCAGGAACGTGACGTGCACATCCGTGCCCGGCGTGCCGCGCATGATATCTACCGCATCGTTAATGGTGCTGGAATTGACATACAAATCCTCCACCTTATAGAGGATATCGCCCTTGCGGACGCCTGCCTCATGCGCCGGGCCGTTGTCGAACACGCGGCTGATGGTGCAGATTCCCGTCAGATAGGACGTGGAAATCTGGATGCCGACACCCGCGTATTCACCTTCGTCATCCTCCCAGAGCTTGGCGTACTCTTCGGGTGTGTAGTAGAAGGTGTACGGATCACCCAGCCCGGAGAGCAGGCCGTCCGCCGCGCCGTCAAGCAAACTCTGCTTGTCGTAGTCCTCGAAGTACCCTTCGTCTACGATGTCCATCAGTTCCAGCAGCTTGTCGAACTGCTTGTATTTCTCATACTCCTCGCGGGAAATTGTGACGGTGTCGCCACTGGTATCGTCGGTGGCGGCATTCGCCATCTGCTTTCCCATCAGAGCGGTGAGCGTCGTGCAGCCGCTGAGCATCGCGCAGCACAGGACAAGAGACAGCACGAGCGCAAGTTTCTTTTTCATGGGAAAAATCCTCCTTATCGTTTATTTCCGGGGCGCTTTGTCGCCGCTGACTTTTTTCAACTCCATCAGGATTTTGAAGGTGATGGCATCGTCGAAGGAGCGCAAATCCAGCCCTGTCTGCCGCTGCACCTTGTCCAGCCGATACACCAGCGTATTGCGGTGAATATAGAGCTGACGCGCCGTGTCGGACAGATTCAAGTCCTTCTTGAAGAACATTTCGATCGTGTAGAGCATTTCCTCGTTGAACAGGCGCTGATTCTTGCGGTTGAAGAGCAGCCCGTGATAATAAGCGCTGATGTCCTGCGGCAGCTCCATCAGGAAGCGCTCCAGAATCAGGCGGCTGTAAATATAAATGCTTTCTTCCGGCTTGAAGATGCGTCCGACTTCAATAGCACGGCGCGCTTCGTTGTAGCTGTCGCGCAATTCGTCGATGGTGCGGCGCATTTTGCCGATGCCGACGGTCATCTGGTGCGCCGTCTCGCCCATCAGCGTCTCTTGCAGCGCCTGCGCAAACTGGTGCAGGTCGTCAATCGTCTCCACATCCGTCATTTCCTTAATCAGCACAACGGTGTGACGATCCATGTTCAGCAGCACGTCCTTGTCCTGCACCGGCGTAATGTCCCGCAGCAGGTCATAGGCGCACTCGTTTTCGGTTTGCACGATGTGGAAGAGCATGACCGTGCGATCCATCTCCTGCGGCAGCTGATGCTCGTGGCTGAGCGCCTCCAGTTCGCTGCCCATCAGGTCGCCCCGGAGCGCGCGGCAATACACGTCGCTGCTGCTCTCGGTGCGATTTTCGCCGGAGTGGTCGAGCGCGGCAATCAGCATCGTCGCCAGCTGCAGCACATCGCGCGCACCGGGCTGCTGCTCGGCGCAAGTCAGCACGATATGCAGCGACGGCACCGCCATATACAGGCTGCCCAGCATGGCGCGCGCTTCGCCCTCAGTCAGTCGAAGCGTAGATAGCGGCATCCCGTCCGGCAGTCTGTCCGAATCCGCATCCAGAATCGTGATGGGTACACTCAGGCGATTCAGCACGTTGTCAACCTGTTCCTGCAAACGTTTGTTCATCAAAGGTATACGCCCCTTTCGCGCCGCCATCCCACGCGGCGCTTGTGTCCGAATATCCTATTTCAGTATAGCACACTTTCGCGCGGGAGGAAAGCGGATTTTGCCGAAAATCGAAACTTTTTTGTGAATTTAGCACAAAAACAAACGTTCTGCCGATGAAAAAGAAGGAAGCACCTTCCCCAATCGCGGAGAAAGTGCTTCCTGAAAATTCTGTGTGAAGTGAATTACTTCGTCAGATTGGTCTTGGTCGGCGCGGGAACAGCATCGGACACCAGAATGGTGCGGGCGGTTTCCTTGTCGAAGAAGTGCAGGTGGTTCACGTCGAACGCCACCTTGATTTCAGCGCCAGCGACGGACGTCGTGCGCGGGTTGACGCGAGCGATGATGTTGCCTTCCTTGCCGGTGGTGGTCAGGTACAGATAGGTTTCGGAGCCCATCTTTTCAGTCACTTCGACCTTCACGTCGATGGCCGCATCGGCAGCGTTGGCGAGGAACATTTCATCGTCGTGGATGTTTTCCGGACGGATGCCCATGACAACTTCGCGGCCCACATAGGACTCATCCACAAACTTGGAAACCTTGCCCTGCGGCACAACGATCTTGTTGTCGCCAAAGTACGCAACAACTTCGTTGTTTTCGCGCTTGAGGCGCACATCGAAGAAGTTCATCTGCGGAGAGCCGATGAAGCCTGCGACGAACTCGTTCGCCGGGAAGTCGTACAGGTTCTGGGGCGTATCCACCTGCTGCACAACGCCGTCCTTCATGACCACGATACGGGAAGCCATCGTCATAGCTTCGGTCTGGTCATGGGTAACGTAGATGAAGGTGGTCTGCAGGCGCTGATGCAGCTTGGTGATTTCGGTACGCATCTGCACGCGCAGCTTAGCGTCCAGGTTGGACAGCGGTTCGTCGAACAGGAAGACCTTCGGCTCACGGACGATAGCACGGCCCAGAGCAACACGCTGACGCTGGCCGCCGGACAGAGCCTTCGGCTTACGGTTCAGCAGGTGGTCAATGCCCAGAACGCGGGCAGCTTCTTCCACGCGGCGCTTGATTTCGTCCTTGGGGGTCTTGCGCAGCTTCAGGCCGAACGCCATGTTGTCGAACACGGTCATGTGCGGATACAGCGCGTAGTTCTGGAACACCATCGCGATATCGCGATCCTTCGGAGCAACGTCGTTAACCAGCTTGTCGCCGATATACAGTTCGCCGTCGGAGATTTCTTCCAAGCCGGCAACCATGCGCAGGGTGGTGGACTTGCCGCAGCCGGACGGGCCGACCAGAACGATAAATTCCTTGTCCTTGATGTCGAGGTTGAAGTCGCTGACAGCCGTCACGCCGCCGGCGTACACCTTGTAGATGTGCTGCAGGGATACACTTGCCATAATGAATTCCTCCTCACGAAAATTCGTAATCCGGTTGGCCAGCACCACGCTTGCGAATGGTTCCTCTTGCTTGGCCACTGTCGATATTATACCTGTTTTTCGCCAAATCGTAAATAGGCCGGATTGCCAATTCTTTGCGCAATTCCTTGTGCAGAATGTCTCTCATGGTTGAAAAGAAACGCTTTTTGTAGACAAATTGCCCAAAAAATCACTCGGTTCTAAGTGCCTGTGCTGGAGGAAGTCCTGCCGCTTTTGCCGCGGGAATCACGCCAAAGCTCAGCCCCAGCACCGCCGCACCCGCCAGCAGCAGTCCCATGTGCAGTAACTTCACCTGCGGCATTAAGCCAATCAGCGCGCCGAAGAGCGCCGTCATCCCCAAGCCGAGGAGAATCCCCAGCAGCCCGCCCAGCGCTGCATACGCCGCCGCTTCCAGTAGAAACAGCAGCGCCACCTGCCGCGACGTTGCGCCAATTGCCTTGAGGAGTCCGATTTCACGCCGCCGCTCCCGTACGGAAATCAGCAGCACGTTCATCACGCCGATGGCGCCTGTCGCAACACACACGAACGCCACGCACGCCAGTACCATCACGAAAATCCGCACGACCGACTTTGCAGCGTCAACCTCGTTTTCCAGCGTCACGGAGAGATATTTTCCCGGCAGATTGTGCAGCTTCACCAAAACTTCCTCAGCCAGTTCCCCCGCCTTTTCGCCCTTCGGGACGGCCAGCGCCAGTTCTGTTGGGGCCAGCGCATAGGCATCCTGCCACGTTTGCAGCGGCAGAAGGAGCATTCCACTGCCCAGCGATGCACTCTGTGCGGGCATCCCCGCGACGACACCGACGATGCAGTAGCGCCGCCCGCCGCAGTTGATGAAATCCCCCACCGCCGCGTTCAAGCGCCCCGCCAGCGTCTCGTCAAGCAGGGCGACCCTTTCACCGCTGTACTCGCGCGCGGTGAACATGCGTCCCTGCACGCTGCTGGGGTGATGCACCGTTTCTAAGCCATCGTCATATCCGGCAATTTGCGCATAGACGGTTTGCCCGCCGAGCGACACCGCGTCCATCGTCGATGCGCCAAGGCAAACATCCGCGCCCGTGGAAGCAGCGATAGCGCGGCAATCCTCCGTCAGAGGATACGCTGGATTTTCCGCGCAGAACCATACTTTGTCCACACCCAAGCGTGCGATTTCTTCCTCCACGCGGATTTCGCCCGCGTCTCCCAGCGAAAGCACTGTCAGCACCGCGCCGACGCCGACACCCAGCCCCAGCACCGTCAGCAGTGATTTCGCCAGATTTCCGCGCAGGCTGGTCAGCGCAAAATCCAGCGCGTCCCGCAGCGTCACGGCGTACCCTCCGCAATCCGGACGCGAACGCCTTGCTGACAGCGGTCAAATTCGCCGTTCACCACGCTGATTCCTTCCGGCAGACTGACCCACGCGCTATTTTCGTCCGTCTGCACGATTTGCGCGGGAATTTCTGTGCAAATGCCATCAGCAATCCACCAGACTGTTTCGTCAGGGGTAATGGCACTGAGCGGCAGCGTTGTGACTTGCGCGTGATATTCGGCGGTAATCTGCGCTTCCACCTCTATGCCGGGGCTGAGGGTCAGCCCGTCCTGCGGCGTCAAAATCAGGCGATAGGCGGAAGAGCTTTCCGCAATCATCGGCTTGATGCTCGCGACCGTCGCGTAGCCGCAATGCTTGCCATTTGTGCTGATGTCTGCCAGCTGCCCAACACGCACATCTTCCGCATCCGCCGGAACGCACAGACAGACGATTTCCGGCGCGCCCGCTGCAATCGTCATGGGGATGCTCCCCGCCTGCACGGGCGCATACGCTGCCGTCGCCACGCGCTGCACAATCCCGCTGACAGGCGCGCGCAGGACACTGCTCTCTGCCAGCGTCTGCATCAGGGCACTGCGCCCGTCGTCATCCAAATGCGTCATCAGCGCCAGCACCGCCTGTTCCTGCGCCGTACCGCCGCTGATCCGCGCCAGCGCCTGCCCCTGCGTCACGCGCTCCCCCTCGATTACATACAGCGCGTCCACCATGCCGCTGACCATTGCCGTGACGGGCGTTTCCTGCGTGTAGCAGACCGTCCCTGCGACACCGACCGTGCGGCAAATGTTCCCCTTCTCCACGCGCACTGCCGCCACTTCCATTGGCTGATGGCGCAGAAAGAGTACCGCGCACACGGCGGCGGTCGCCGTCAGCATTGTCAGCAGCTGCAGCACCTGCTTTTTCCGCATCGCTTCACGCCTCCCTATGCGGAGAAGCATTTCCGTGCCTCGGAAAATTTATGCGCCCAATCACAAAGCCCGCCGACGCTTCACAGCATTGGCGGGCTTTGCTTCGTATGGAGGATAGGGAGGTTCGGCATTTCCCTTTGGGGAAAATGCCTGGAAAAAGGAGATTGCAATCGGTGGATGGTGGCTTTCCGCCGCTTGCAAGAGTATCTTAGTGCAGGAATATGAAGTCTGCATGAATTTCTGGTGAATTGATTGTAACACCTGCAAGAAAATTTGCTTTCCATGAAAAACCGTTACTGTCCGCGCACCTGACTGCGCGCATTGCGAACGTTTTGCAGCATCTGCGTCATGTAGCTGTCCAGATTCGCAAGCTGACCCGCAATGTACTGCTGGCAGTCTGCCTGCCGCTTGGCAATATCCTCGCTCGCCTGCGAACGGAGCGTTTCAGCTTCCTTCTCCGCCTGCTGACGGATGGCATCCGCCTGCACAAGTCGATTGGCGTCCTGCTGCGCCTTGTAGATGATATTTCGCGCTTCATTATTTGCTTTGTCGATAATCGCGCGGGCATCCGCATTCGCCTGAGACGCTGCGCCGGCGCGAATCCGCTCGGCCTCCTGCTTGGCGGCGTCGGCATCCTTCTGCGCATCGGCGCGTGCCTTTTCGCCCTCGGCGCGCGCGGTGGCGGCTTCTTTCTCCGCCTGTGCCTTCAGACGCTGCGCATCATCAGCCGCGGTCTGCCGCTGCATCTCCGCTTCTTGCTGCGCACGGGACAGGGTGGCTTCCTTCTCCTTCAGCACCGCCTGTGCCTGATGCACGGCGGCAGGCAGACTGTTCTGCAAAGCACTGAGTTGGTTGTTGAGCCAGTTTTTGTCGATAACGATTGTCCGCCCAACTCCACGCGCCTTGCTGATCTGGTCAATCAGGATGGCAATTGCGTTCTGGGCGGTTTGAAGGTCATTGTTTCCCTGAGAACCCTGCGAGTTGTTCAGCATATCGTCTGCTCCTCTCCTGCTTTCGCTCAAGCGGGTGTATTGGATCACTTCTGTGCGCGATGAAAGTGCGTGGTCACATCCTCGGCAATGCACGCCGGGACAAAATCGCGGATATCCGCGCCGAACGCGGCGGCTTCCCGGACGGCAGAGGATGAAATGCACGAATGTTCCGGGCGCGTCATCAGGAAAATTGTCTCCATGCCCGGAAGAAGATGGCTGTTGATCTGCGCCATCGTCAGCTCGGACTCGAAGTCGCTGACGGCACGAAGCCCGCGGACAACAACGCTCGCCTGATGCGTGCGCACATAATCCACCAGCAGCCCATCCCAGCAGTCGATGGTCACGTTCGGCAAATCACGCGTGAGCTTCTCCAGCAGCGCCATTCGCTCCTGCACAGGGAAGCAGCCTGTTTTCTGCGGATTGTGCATCACGGCGACAATCAGGCGGTCGAACAGCTTCGCGGCACGGCGGATAACATCCTCGTGACCCAGCGTAACCGGGTCAAAGCTGCCGGGATAAACGCAAATGCGTTCCATTTACAATTCCTCCGTGTGAATCAGGCGGAAAAAGCTCACGCCCGCAATGCCGTACTTGCGGCTGTCGTACAGATCAAAGCCATCCGGGGTGGATGGGAACGTCTTTGCCTCATGCTCGACCAGAATGATGGCATCTTCCGCCAGCAGCGGCTTGAGCGCATTCATCACGCCGCAGAGGTCGTGCATGGCATACGGCGGATCAAGAAACACAAGGTTAAAACGGTCGTCCGCGCGCTGGAGCTGCGATACGGCGGCTTGCCAATCCATCAGCAACAGGCGGCAGCGGTCGCCCATCCGCAGCTTGCGGCAATTCGCTTCCTCCACCTGATGCGCCTTTTTGTCCACATCCACCAGCACGGCGGATGCAGCTCCCCGGCTGACCGCCTCAAACGCCATTGCGCCGCTGCCTGAGAACAAATCCAGCACCCGCGTACCCCGCACCTGCTGCTGAAGGATATTGAACACATTTTCACGAACACGGTCGAGCGTTGGACGTGTATCTCTCCCCAGCGGCGCGTCAATGACTGTGCCGCGGGCTGTTCCGGCGATGATTCGCATGTGGGTTTCCTCCACTTAATTCAGCTGCTCCGGGCCGTTCTGTGCGGCGCGCTGCTTGCGCTCCTTATTCGCCTTCTTGCGCGCCTTGCGCTTGCCGGCAGCAATGTCCGCCTGCACCTGCGTGCGGATGCGGACGCCCTGCGGATAGCCCAGCCCGTAGGCAATCATCGGCAGGCAGCACAGCAGCGGGCTGAACTGCTCCAAGCGCAGCATTGCGTCGCTGTTCGTCGCACCGACAATGTTAACGGCGGGCAGGATGCAGGTGCGAATCACTATGCGCAGAATCGTCATGCCCGCGACGCCGCCGTCCTGCGCGTACACTGCCAGCGCCGCGCCATTATCGACATTGTCCATCATGCTGCTGACCCACGTCGGCAGCGCGCCGATGCTCGTCATTTGGCGCTGCGCCGTGCAAGCCAGCACGGTCGCGGCAATCAGCAGCGGAAGCGAGCCAATCAGCGCCGTCAGGAAGCCTTTGAGCGGATGATAGCACGCGCGGATTTCCGCGTCATTGAGCATTCGGTTCGACTCCTTGCGCTGATACGCCAGTTCACCCGCGTTGACCGCAACGCTGCCTGCCGCTGCGCCAGACTGGAACATGACCGTCAGCAGCAGCAGAACGACCGCCAGATTGATGATGAGGCGGAGCGTGAAGCTGTCAAAGCTCAGCACCGCACCCAGAAACAGGAACGCAATCGCCATCATCAGCAGATACAGGAAGAAGCGCAGCGCACCGCCGATGCAGGACGAATCCAACGGCGTGCCCATCAAATACGGCTTTTTGCTGACAGGTTTGGGGGCAGCGGTTTTCTTTTTCGTTTCCGACATGGTATTTCCTCACCTTTCATGATTTCGACGGATTTTTCCCGCCGCTGAAGTACCGAATCTCCTCCCCGTCCACACAGGCATCCAGCGGAATATCCCAGCTTTCGCGCGGAATGTCATCCACCCACTGCCACGGCAGGGCACAGCCCAGTGCAATTCCGTTTTTCAGCGGCAGCAGCCCGTCATAGTAGCCGCCGCCCTTGCCCAGCCGCGTGCCGTCCGGGGCAACGCCTTCCAGCGGCGTCAACAGCAGGTCAATCGCATCCGGCAATAGAATCGGAGCGCTTTCCGGCGGCTCAGGAATACCATAGGCGCCCGGAATCAGCGCTGACAAGTCGCAAATTTGCCGCATGGTCATCTGCCGCCCACCTTCCACCCTCGGCAGCAGCAGCGTTTTGCCCAAATCCAGCGTCAGGCGCAGAAGCGGCATGATATCAGCCTCCCGCGCCATCGGCACATACCCGGCAACGACATTTGCGCGGCGGAACAGGTCGCTTTGCGCAATCACGGCGCAGAGCCTTGCGCTTTCCGCATCCCGCTGATTTTTGCCGGGATACCGCGCGCGAATCGCTTTTCGCAGCGCCGCCTTTTCCGTGCTCATTCGTGCTCGTGCAGCCAGACGCGGCGAACGCGCTCCGTCGCCGCCAGCAGCACCTCGTAGCCAATCGTGTCCGACCAAGATCCGAGTTCATCCGGCGTGATGGTCTCCGCGCCGTCCGAGCCCATCAAGGTCACTTCGTCGCCCGCCTTGACGTTCGGAATATCGGTCACGTCCACCATCATTTGATCCATGCAGATACGCCCGACGACCCGCGCGCGCTGCCCGTGCAGAATCACCTGCGCGCGGCTGGAGGCGTTGCGGTGATAGCCGTCGCCGTAACCGCATGCCACTGTCGCGAGGCGCATCGGCTTTTCCGCCGTAAATGTGCAGCCGTAGCTGATTTTGTCGCCCGGCTGAACGGTCTTGACGAACGTCACCTGCGTCCGCCATGTCATGACCGGGCGGAGGGGCAAATCCGTTTCCACCGGCGGATGACCATACATCGAGATGCCCGCGCGCACCATGTCCAGCGAGGCTTCCGGGCAGCGGTGAATGGCGGCGGAGTTGGCGCAGTGGCGCACGATGCCATCCGGCAGGAGCGTCAACAGCTGCTGAAAGCGCTCAAACTGCATCCGCGTATATGCCATATCGCTGCCATCGGCATCCGCAAAGTGCGTGAATGCCCCCGTCAGGCGGACATGCGGGCTGACTTGCAGACGGGCGAGAATCGCGCGGATTTCCTCTTCCGTGCGCACGCCAATGCGCCCCATGCCCGTGTCGATTTTCAGGTGCATCAGCCCCGTCAAGCCGCTGTCCTTCGCGCAGGATTCGAGCGTATCAACCATTTCCGGCGTACAGACCGTCAGCGTCAGTTCGTTGCGGACGCCCTCGGCAATTTCTTCATCAGAGGATGCGCCCAGCACCAGCACCGGCGCGGTTACGCCCGCCTGACGCAGCGCCGCGCCTTCATCCGTGCGGGCAACCGCCAAGGCACTTGCACCCGCTTCCAGCGCGGCACGGGCGACCTTTGCAATGCCATGCCCATAAGCATCCGCCTTGACAACGGCCATCAGCTTCGTTTTTTCCGGCAGCGTGGAGCGCAATAGACGCACATTCTCCCGCAGCGCTTCCAAATCAATTGTCCGAACAGGATACTGCTGCATGTGCAGCTCACCTTCCTTAAACACAGCAAAATGCTCCCGCTTTAGGCGGCAGACTGCCTTTTATTATAGCATAGGAACACGATAAAGAAAAGGGGCAAACCGGAATTTGCGCCGTTTTGCCGCTGATTTATGGGCTTATCGTCCGCTTTTCTCATGCTGCTCAATCTGCTCGTTCAGCAGATTGACATCGCCGCAGCCCATCGTAATTGCCAAATCGCCCGGCTTTAAGTGTGCGCGCAGGTACGCCTCGGTATCGTCGAACGACGGTGTCCATACAGCGTTCAGCCCGTGCGCCTGCATTCCGGCAACCAGCTTGCCGCTGTCCAAATCGGGGTAATTCTCCCGCTTTTCACGCGCGCTGAAAATATCCATGACAACGGTCACGTCCGCCGCTTCGGTGCACGTCAGGTAGTCATTGAAGAGGTGCTTCACGCGGTCAAACGTGTGCGGCTGCATAACAGCATAAAGCGTCCCCTTGCAGCGCTTCCGGGCAATGGCGACGGCATTGCGCATTTCCGCCGGATTATGCCCGTAGTCGTGGAACATCTCCGCGCCGTTGAGCAGCCCCGTCAGTTCAAATCGCCGATGCGCCCCGGTGAAGCGCGCCAAACTCTCCGCCGCCTTCGCCATATCCGCGCCCAGTACCCACGCCGCAGTGAGCGCCGCCAGCCCATTTTCGACATTGAAGCGCCCCGGCACGCCCATCTTGACGTGCGCCAAGATGTTCCCCTGCGCGCAGAGGTCAAACGTATAATAGCCGTTGTCATCCTCCGTCAGCGCGGCGGGATGCACGTCGCAATCCGCCGTCAGTCCGAAAGTAATCGTCCGGCAGTTGAGGCGCGAAAGCTGGCGAACCACGCGCTCATCCGTCCCCTTGCCGATGGCGACGCCGTTTTCCGGCAGCAAGTGCAGAAACTGCCCGAACGTCTTCTCAATCTCGTCGATGTCCTTGTAGCAGTCCAAGTGATCCGCGTCGATATTCAGCACAACCGCCATCGTCGGATGCATATGCAGGAACGAGCGGTTGAATTCACACGCTTCGGCAGCAAAAATATCGCTGTGACCGATGCGGGTTGACCCGCCGATGGCATCGAGCTTGCCGCCGATATGCACTGACGGGTCAAGCCCGCACTCGACGAGAATTTCCGAAAGCATGGAGGTCGTCGTCGTCTTGCCGTGCGCACCGCAGATGCCGATGGCGCGCGCATAGTGGCGCATCAGCTGGCCCAGCAGCTCCGCGCGTTCCATCGACGGAATATGCAGCCGCTCCGCCTCGGCACGTTCGGGGTTCGTCGGCGGAATTGCCGCGGTATAGACCACCAAATCCGCACCATGGACATTCTCCGCGCGGTGGCCGATGGTTACTTTCGCGCCCGCCTGCCGCACATCGTTCATCAGATACCCGTCATTCTGATCCGAGCCTGTCACCTGATACCCCAAATGCTGAAGCATTTGAGCCAAACCGGACATACTGGAGCCACCGATGCCAATCATATGGATGCGTTTACCCGCAAAATCCTGAATCTGCGGCGTGTTCATAATCACTCATCTCTCCTAAGAATCCAATTCCGCGTCTATTATACGCTATCTGCCCCCGAATAATCAAGTCATCCCGCCTAATTTCTGCGAAAAAAGGCGGATTTGCGCGTGATTTCATCATGTTTTGCTTGACATTCGGGCGGTTTCCTGCTATTGTTATGCGTGGGTATGCCTGCGCACACCCGCTGTTTTTCGTATGGACGAACGCGCACCGGCTGCATAGAAGCCGCTGAAAGGGAGGATACTACGCATGACCAAGGCCTTGATTTCTGTCACCGGACAGGATACTACCGGTATTATCGCCCGCGTCGCGACCAAACTGTCTGAACTCAACATCAACATTCTGGACATCACGCAGACCATCCTGTCGGGATGCTTCACGATGATGATGGTCGTTGACCTTGACGGCGCTCAGATGGAGTTTGCCGCCGTGGATGAGGCGTTCCAGCCCATCCGCGAAGAAATGCACCTGAATATCCACCTCCAGCGCATGGATATTTTCGACGCGATGCACCGCATTTAAGGCAGGAGGACTTGAGGGATGATTGAAACGGGCGAAATCCTCCAAACGATGGCGATGATTCAGGAGCAGAACTTTGATATCCGCACCATTACGCTGGGCATCAATCTGCTGGACTGCTCTCATCCGTCCCCGGAAGCCTGCGCACAGCGCGTGTACGATAAAATCTGCCGTGTCGCCAAAGACCTTGTGCGCACGGGCGAAGCCATTGAGCGTGAACTGGGCATTCCGATTGTCAACAAGCGCATTTCCGTAACCCCGGTGAGCCTGATCTGTCAGGGCGACCCGCGCCCGATTGCCAAGGCGCTTGACCGCGCGGCGAAGGAAATGGGCGTGAACTTCCTGGGCGGCTACTCTGCCCTGATGCACAAGGGCGCAACGCTGGCGGACGAGCGGCTGCTGGTTTCTATCCCCGAAGTGCTCTCCACGACCGAGCGGCTTTGCTCCTCTGTCAACGTCGGCAGCACCCGCGCGGGCATCAATATGAACGCCGTACGCGAAATGGGCGAAATTATCAAAAAGACGGCGGCGCTGACGGCGGACACGGACGGGCTGGGCTGTGCGAAGCTGGTCGTTTTCTGCAACGCAGTGGAGGACAACCCGTTTATGGCGGGTGCTTTCTGCGGCGTGGGCGAGCCGGAATGCGCCATCAACGTCGGCGTGTCCGGGCCGGGCGTGGTCAAGCGCGCGTTGGAAAGCGTCAAGGGGCAGCCTTTTGACGTGGTAGCGGAAACCATCAAGAAGACGGCATTCAAGATTACCCGCGTGGGTCAGCTGGTTGCACAGGAAGCGTCGCAGCGGCTGAATATTCCCTTCGGCATTGTTGATCTGTCCCTTGCCCCGACCCCCGCGCGCGGTGACTCCGTGGCGCATGTGCTGACGGAAATGGGACTGGAAATGGCGGGCGCTCCCGGCACGACGGCGGCGCTGGCGCTGCTCAACGACGCTGTGAAGAAGGGCGGCGTGATGGCGTCGAACCACGTCGGCGGGCTGAGCGGCGCGTTTATCCCGGTCAGCGAGGATATTGGCATGATTGAAGCGGCGTCGGCGGGCGCGCTGACGCTGGAAAAGCTCGAAGCCATGACGTGCGTCTGTTCCGTGGGGCTTGACATGATTGCCATTCCGGGCGACACCAGTGCGGCGGCAATTTCCGGCATTATTGCGGACGAAGCCGCCATCGGCATGGTCAACAACAAGACCACGGCAGTGCGCGTGATTCCGGCCGTTGGCAAGAAAGCGGGCGACACGGTGGAATTCGGCGGACTGCTGGGCTTCGCGCCGGTGATGCCGGTCAACCCCTACGGCAATGAAGAATTCGTTGCGCGCGGCGGACGCATCCCTGCCCCGCTGCACTCTCTGCGCAATTAAGGCACCACCGCACAATTCGGCGGCGCGTCTGACGATGTCTTTTCCGCCATCTGCGGCATGCAAATTTCTCGATTTACCGCCAGTAAACCTTCGAAATTTGCATTTGCATCTGACGAAAAATCCATTCGCCAGCCGACCACCTCATTTGTGCGGTGTTACCTTAAGTAATCAATGGGAATCCTAAACTTGGAGGAACTATGGGCAATTTCGTAGACCATGTAAAAATCACCTGCAAGGCAGGTAACGGCGGCAACGGCAGCATGTCGTTCCACCGGGAAAAATTCGTCCTGAACGGCGGGCCGGACGGCGGAGACGGCGGCAACGGCGGCAATGTCTGCTTTTACGCTGACTTGAACATGCACACGCTGCTGGATTTCCGCTTCAAGAGCAAATACACGGCAGAAAACGGCGTGGACGGCGCGGCGGGCAACTGCACGGGCAAGCGCGGCGAAGACCTCATTATCAAAGTACCGGTCGGGACGGTCATCCGCGAGGCAGAATCCGGCGCGGTGGTTGCGGATATGGACACGGCGGGCGAAACGCGCACGATTCTGCACGGCGGCCGCGGCGGCTGGGGCAACCGTCATTTCGCGACCCCGACCCGGCAAGCGCCGAACTTCGCCAAGCCCGGCATCAAGACGGAAGTCCACACCTTCCTGCTGGAACTCAAAACGATTGCGGACGTGGGTCTTGTGGGCTATCCGAACGTCGGCAAATCGACGATTCTGTCCGTCGTAACGAGCGCAAAGCCGAAAATCGGCAACTACCACTTCACGACCCTGACGCCGAATCTGGGCATTGTCCGCCGCCACGGCAAGGACATTGTGCTGGCGGATATTCCGGGCCTGATTGAGGGCGCGGCGGACGGCGCAGGTCTGGGGCATGATTTTCTGCGTCACGTTGAGCGCACCCGTCTGCTGCTGCATGTGCTGGACATTGCGGGCAGCGAAGGCCGCGACCCGGTTGAGGATTTCGACCAGATTAACCACGAGCTGGCGAACTACGGCGAGCTGGCGGAGCGTCCGCAGATTGTGGTGTGCAACAAGTCCGACCTGCCGGATTCGGAAGAAAATGTCGCCCGCTTGAAGGCGCACTTAGCAGAACTCGGCTTGGACTACCCCGTGTTTGTCGTGTCCGCGGCGACGCATCAGGGCTTTGACGCGCTGCTGGACAAAACGGGCGACATGCTGGAAGCACTCCCCCCGATTGTACATTTCGAGGAGGAAGTCAGCTACGACGACTCCGTCAAGCCCGGCACGTTCGAGGTTGTCCGCGACGGTGCGGTGTTCGAGGTCGTCGGCTCGTCCATGCAGCGCCTGATTGACTCGGTGAACTTCGATGACGAGGAATCCATGAGCTGGTTCCACCGCACGCTGCGCAAGTGGGGCGTCATTGACGCGCTGCGCAAGGCGGGCGCACAGGAAGGCGACACGGTTCGCATCATCGACATGGAATTTGACTTTGTGGAATAACAGGAGAAAGCAAACAATATGAACAGCAAACAGCGCGCTATGCTTCGCGGCATGGCGAACACGATGGAAACCATTCTCTACATCGGCAAGGACGGTGTCGTCCCCGGTACGATTAAGCAGGCCAGTGATGCGCTGGAAGCCCGCGAACTCATCAAGTGCGCCGTGCAGCAGGGCTGCCCGCTGACCGCGCGTGAGGCAGTGACGGAACTGTGCGCCGCGCTGGAAGCCGAACCGGTGCAGTGCATCGGCCGCCGCTTCGTGATGTACCGTCCGAGCAAGGACAATCCCCGTATTGTGCTGGAAGACTGATGGTCACGCATCCCTTTGCCCCGGTGGTAGATGAAAACTGCCGGACGCTGATTCTGGGCAGCTTTCCGTCCGTCAAGAGCCGCGAAAACGGCTTCTATTACGGGCATCCGCAGAACCGGTTCTGGCGGATGCTGGCGGCCGTGTATGCGGAGGATGCGCCGGAGAGCATCGCAGAGAAGACTTCCCTGCTGCTCCGGCACCATCTGGCGCTGTGGGATGTGATCGCGAACTGCGAAATCGACGGTTCGGCGGATTCATCCGTGCGTGAGGCGGTGCCGGTGGACATTGTGCGGATTACCGACCAGGCGCACATCACGCGCGTCCTGTGCAACGGCAAGCTGGCGGGAACGCTCTACGCGCGGCACTTGCAGCCGATAATGGGCATTCCGGCGCTCGTCCTGCCCTCCACCAGCCCGGCGAACGCGATTTGGACGCTGCCGAAGCTGACAGACGCGTGGCGCAAAGCCTTGACAGACGAAAACGCGACTTTCTGCGAATAACAGGAAGCCGCGTTTTTTATACCCTATGCAGATTTATGCCGCTGGTTCACTGCGAACCTCCACCGTCCAGCGGAGATTTTGCAGCCGCGCCGGGAAATCGCTGTTACGCCAGTCCGACATGCTCCATGCTGACCAGATGGCTTTGCGCCCTAAGCCGAGCGCGTCACAGCCAGCCGCTTGCAGGCGGTTCAGCACATCCAAACACGCTTGTGCGGTTTCGGCGGACACGGCCTGCGAAGTCATGTCAGCACGGTCGTAGCGCAGGTTCACGCGGCAGATGGCGGTATCCTCCATTAGGCGAATACTCGTGCTTGTTTCCGTCAGGTGAATCGCGTGTTCGGGCAGAAGCAGCTGCGTCCGGGTCAGTTTGCCCTGCATCAGCAGCAGAATCTGCGTTTCCTCCGGCGTCAGGAAGTCGCGGACAAGCCCGTCCGCATCCGTCAGCCACGCGCCGCTGAGCAGGAGGCCTTCCGCCGTGCTTTCTGCGCCGCAAAGTACGGGTGATTGACGGCTGCCGAAGCGAAGCAGCATCGACGCGGCGCACGTCGGGATGACGCCCTGCTCGTGCCGCGCCTGCACCATCACATCGATGGACTTGCTGAGGCGCGTGCCGTTCTCCGGAACGAGCTTTTCCGCCAGCGCCGTCGTATCCTCCTCGGTCACGGCGACGGAAGCGTGCAGGCGCAGATTCTCCACGCCGGACAAGTCGCTGAGCGTCCGCACAATCGGAATTTCCGCTGCCCACGCGCGCGAGAGCACAATCAGACGCAGCTGCCCCCAGTGCAGGCGCATCGGCGCGGCGGATTCAAGTGTTCGGAGCGCGTCGGTCAGCGTAGCGCCAGTTGCGGAAAGTGTCTGATAGCCGCCGTTCTGCTGGTATGTCGGGATGCGCACGCGGACGGTGCATTCCTGCGCGCCGCCATCAACCAGCAGGACGACGCAGAAGGCGCGTTCCTCCGGCGGCAGCGCCGAACAGCCCGTGCAGAAAAGGCAGATCAGCAGCAGACAAAGCGCGCGTTTCATGCTTTTTCCCTCCTGCAAAGCCGGGCGATAGTCAATAGCAGAAGCAAAAGAAATGCCGGAACAAGCGACCATGCCGTGAGAGCCGTCAGAATGCGCCAAAGGCTGCTAATGTCCAGCAGCTGCGTCAGCGTCAGCAAGCCAATCAGCGCATAAGGCACCCACTTTTTCGGCTTCTGGCACGATGATGTCAGGAAGCGCGCCGCCAGCTGCGCACTGCCCGCAATGCTCAAAAAGAGCGTCATCATCAACAGACACTGCGCAAGCGTTCGGACGGCGGGCTGCAAAAACAGCGTCGGCAGCGCAAGTCTGCTGGCAAGACTGCGCCCCGGCACGGTCAGTTCTGACGGAATTGCGAGGGACAGCAGGAGCAGAATCACGGGGCAGGGCAGCAGCCCGGCGAGCATGGCAGGTGTGCGCCTTGTCCCCTCCTCCGCCGGAAATTCCAGCAGCAGGAGCAGCACCCAGCTCATGCCCCACGCGCTGCGAAATCCGTTCTTCAGCGGCGGCACGCCTTCGCCCAAGAGCGGCACGATGCCGTCCGGGTGCGCGTCGAGCAGCGCGTTGATGGCGATAATCCCGGCAGCGACAAGCAGCACATGCCGGAGCAGATAAACGCCGTGCGGCAGTCCGTCGCGGTTCAGGGCAATCAGCATCACTGACGCCGTCAGCAGCGTCAGCGTGAACTGCGAGCCACGCGCACCGATGCCCTCGGTGAAAAATGTGATGACCCCCGTGAGGGACGCAATGCCGTCCAGCAGGAGCGGGAGGGTCAGCGTGAGCATAATCAGGATGCCGCCGAAATTCCCCAGCAGCTTTCGGGCACAGTCGGTCAGCGTCCGCGTGTGCGTGTGGCGCAGGAGCAGCCGCAAAGCGCCGTAGACGCACAACCCCGGCAGCATACACGCGGCAGAAAGCCACCACGCGGCGCTCCCGCAAAGGGGCAGCAGCTGCGTCAGGCCAATGCGCGTCATCGACACGGCGGACAGCAGCCCAATCAGCGCATTCTGCGTCTGCCGCTGCCCGGCGCGGCGCTTCTGGATTCGCTGCATTATTGTCCTCTCCTGTCCCAGCCACGCATTCTGCCGCGTGAGCGCATATTGTTCTCGGCACTGCCCAGCCATGTCCGCCAGCGCTGCTGCCAAAGCGGATGGCGCGTCAGCAAATCGGGATTATGCGCACGCGGCGGCGAAAGCGGGGCGGCGAAGGGTGCGCCAAGGCTCGTCAGGCTGCACAGACGGACGCAGAGCGCTGTCATGAACAGGACGATGCCGTAGACGCCGAAGATGCTGCCCGCCGCAAGCAGAAGCAGCTGCCCGATGCGCACCGCCAGCCCAAGCGAATAATCCGGCACGGCATATGATCCGAGGCTGGATACCGCAACGACAATAATCAGCAGCGGATGCACAAGTTTCGCTTCGACCGCGGCTTGTCCCAGGATCAAGCCGCTGACCGTGCCGAGCGTTGAACCTGTTAGCGACGGCACGCGGATGCTGGCTTCCCCGACGAGGTTGAACATGATGAGCATCAACAGCATTTCCAACGGCACAGACAGCGGCACTTCCGCCTGACTTTCCAGAATCGATGTGAGCAGCGCTGCCGGAAGCGCCTGCGGATGGAACGTGACGAACGCCACGAACAGCGCGGGCAGCATCAGCGCGCAGAGCAGTCCCAGCAGGCGAATCAGCCGCATAAACGTGCCGTACAGCCAGCGCGAGGAAGTGTCATCCGGCGTATGCAGCAGATGGAGGAGACTTGCGGGCAGCACCAGCACCTGCGGCGAACCATCCAACAGCAGCACAATCTGCCCTTCCAGCAGCATTGACGCGGCACGGTCGGGGCGCTCGGTCATCACGCACTGCGGCAGGAGCGAAAACGGGTGATCCTCCAGCAATTGCTCCAGCGCGCCGATGGACAGCACATGGTCAATATGTACCTCCTCCAGCCGTGCCTTCAGGCGGGACAGACTGCTTTCATCCACCGCGTTTTGCAGGTACATCACGCACAGGCTGACCGGAATCGCATCGCCAATCTGCCGCATTTCGCCAATCAGCTCCGGCGTAGGCAGAATGCGGCGAAGCAGGGTAATGCTGTCGCGGATGGACTCGTTGAACCCCTGATGCGGTCCCCTCACGACGCTTTCGGTCAGCGGCGGCGAAATCCCGCGGCGGACCGCCCCGCGCACATCGAAGCTCAGCGCGCCGTCCATACCGTCCGTCAATACGACCGCGTGACCCGACACCAGCTGTGCGACGATTTCCCGCACATCAAAAAACGCTTCGACTTCGCACAAGGCGACGCGCTGCCGGATGCAGCCAGCGATTTCGCCGGAGGATGCCGTTTCCGCCGCATTTTGCAGGGGTGAAAGCAGATAATGCTGCATGAAGTCGGTGGAAATCAGCCCGTCCACATAGTACACCGCCGCATCGCGTGAAAACGTGCGGAAGAAGCGGACGTGCATGTCCGGATTGACCGCCCGATGCAGCTTTTCATCCAGCAGACGGCAGTTTTCCCGTAAATCACCGTTCATGCGCCATTCCCCCTTCTTTGAATACGCCAAAGGAGACCGCGCCGCCTTGTGCGCGACACGATCCCCCTCGGAAGATTTCCCGCCTGTCCGTTACCAGCGGCACTTGTACGACGAGCACAAGCTTTCGTCCGCTTTCCCGTTGCAGCAGCATTCCTTCGGCGCAATCTGAACGTCCATCAGACCGCAGACACCGTCCTGCTCATGATGCTGGCAGCTTTCGACGGAACAATGGATGCACTGGTTGTTCTTATGGGACATATCAGTCAACCTCCCTGAAAATTTGTCACCCGCACCGGCGGGCGCAGAGTACATTCTGCCCGATTTTCTACTTGCGATTCAGGAAAAAATATGATATAGTATTTTCTTGCGCGGAAACCGCGCACCGGAGCGCATCGGACTTCCTTTCCGACAGCGCCGGGACAGGGATTTTGCCGCACGATTGTGCCGCTGACCCTGCAAAGAAAGGAGTGCTTCTATGTTTAAGAAGCTGCTGACCACCCGTTCCCTCTGTCTCTCTGCCATCATCGCCGCGCTCTACGCCGCGCTGACGCTGCTGCTCGCGCATATCTCGTATGGGCCTGTTCAGCTCCGTCTCTCCGAAGCGTTCACGGTGCTGCCGATGGTGCTGCCGCAGTCGATTCCCGGCCTGTTCGTGGGCTGCCTGATTGCAAACATCTTCAACCCGTCGCCGTCGATTTTCGACATTGTATTCGGTTCTCTGACGACGCTGCTGGCGGCTTACGGCACTTACAAGCTGCGCAACAAGCCCATTCTGGCGGCAACCTGCCCCGTTGTGGCGAACGGCCTGATCGTCGGCACGATGGTTTGGGCGCTTTCGCACGAGTTCCCGCTGCTGATTCAGATTGGTCTGATTGCCTTGGGCGAGTTCGGCTCTGTTTTCGTCGGCATGGTGCTGCTGACGGTCTTGAAGTCGCGCGTGGACTTTAACAAAATCAGCAAGATGTAATTTTCTTCATCCTTTCCGGCGGAATCCGGCATTCGTGCCGCGCATTCCGCCTTTTTATTTTGCGCATTTGCCCGAGAAATATGAAAAGACGATGAAAATTGCGAAAATCCTTTCATTATAGGCGGAAATGTGCTATAATACAGGATGGATTGTTTTAAGCACTCGTGAAACCCTTCGCTGATGCTTTGAAATTTCAGGAGGACTGATGGTATGAATCATGCCGCGCTTATTCTGGCGTCGGGGTCGCCGCGCCGCCGGGAACTGCTTTCGCTGACGGGGCTGCCGTATGTGGTGGATGCGCCGGAGGTGGATGAAAGCTGCGCCTTGCCGCCGGAAGAAGCGGTGCAGGAAATCAGCCGCCGCAAGGGGCTTGCGGGCGCTGCGGCGCATCCGGGCTGCGTGGTGCTGTCGGCGGATACGCTGGTGGCGGTGGACGGGAAAGCGCTGGGCAAGCCGCACTCCGAGGAGGAAGCGTTCCAGATGCTGTCCCTGCTGTCCGGGCGGTGGCATCAGGTGTACACAGGCGTGTGCGCCGTGGATGCGCAGGGCATGGTTCATCAGCGGGTCGTGGGGACGCAGGTGCATTTCTGCCCGATGACGGAGGAGGAAATCCGCCGCTATATCGCCACGGGCGAACCGATGGACAAGGCGGGCGCGTATGCGGTGCAGGGCATTGCCGGGCTGTGGATTGACAAGCTCGAAGGCTCGTACAGCAACGTGATTGGCCTGCCGATGCACACCGTGCGCGAACTGCTGGACGAATGCGGACTGCACTGCTGGCGCGCCTGACGCCGGATGATGAATTTGATTGAGGGATGGTACAGATATGCACTTCAAAGCGCCAGACATTGGGCTTGACCTTGGAACCTGCAATACAGTTGTCTATGTGAAGAACGAGGGCATCGTCATCAGCGAACCGACGCTGGTGATTTCGCGGCGCGGCGACAAGAAGCCGATTGCCGTCGGCGAGGATGCACAGCGCATGTATGGGCGCACCAGCGACGCGGAAATCGCCATTCACCCCATCCGCAACGGCATGATTGCCAATTACGACGCAACGGTGCTGCTGCTGCGTGCTTTCATCAGCAAGGCAGTTGGCGAAAGCAACCTCGTCAAGCCGCGGCTGGTCATGTCCATTCCGTCGGAAATTGACGAAGTGAACCGTAAAGCGCTGACGGCGGCGGTTCGCGCGTGCGGCTTGAAGAAGGTCTACCTGATTGAAAAGCCCTTGGCGGCGGCGATTGGCGCAGGCTTGTCCGTCTTTGAGCCGGAAGGCTGCATGGTGGTGGATGTCGGCGGTGGAACGACGGAGGTTGCGGTCGTATCGCTGGGCGGTCTGGTCGTCAGCCAGTCGATTCCCGTCGGCGGCGTGAAAATGGATGAAGCCATCGTCAACCATATTAAACATGAGTTTAAGATGCTGATTGGCGCAAAGACGGCTGAGGATGTAAAACTTGACCTTGCTTCCGCCCTGCCGCAGGAGAACGGGTCGAGTGTGCGCATCCGCGGGCGCGACCTGCTCTCCCCCAGCGCGCTGGAAATCGACTATACCGCGCAGCAGGCGTACGGCGCGGTTCGCGAGCCATGCCGGGCGATTCTGACCGCTATCAAGTGGGTCTTGGAGCGCACCCCGCCGGAGCTGGCATCCGATATCATGAAGAACGGCATTTATCTCACCGGCCGCGCCGCGCAGCTGTATGCGTTGGATCAGTACATCGCCAATGAATTGAACATACAGGTCATTCTGGCGAAAGACCCCGGTGACTGCACGGTGCTGGGGCTGGGCTACATCGTCGAGAATCTTGCGCTGCTCGCCCAGCAGGGACGCATGCCGCAATTGAACTGATGAGCGGATTCCCCTATTCTTTGAAGGAACTGAGGTGATCGATTCGTCATGGCGAATCAGAAGAACGGCAAAAATCGCGGTGAAACCCCTGCCAGCCGCGACGGATTCTATTTTGATGACGATTTGGACAGCGTGACAGCGGGACTTCCCACGGGTGACGAGCCGGAGGAAGACGACGTGCCCGACCTGCCGCCAGAGGAGGACAACGCGCCGCCGACGGAGGGCTACAATTCCACGGGTATCCGCATGATTGGGCTGAACAGCGCCCACAGCGAGCAGGATGATGAGGGCATTGACCGCGGCCGCCGTCCGGCACGTCCGACCATGGAGTTTTACATGGAGGATAATCTGGAAGCTGAGTACGCGCCGGAAAAGGAGACGCCGCCGGAAGAAGCACCCGAAGCGGGCAGCGACGCGCAAATCGACCGCGGCTACGGGCAGAAGCCCCGCACGGCAGACGAGAAAAAGCGCGGCAAGAAGAAAAAAGGTCATCCCGTCCTGCGCACGATTCTGGTGTGGACGGTCAGCGTGATACTGCTGGGCATTATTGGCATCATGGCGTTGTCCCGCACGATGTACCAAGATTCTTCCCTGCTGACGCTGCCGGAAAACGCCATTTCCTCTGCCGTCACCCCGGTGCAGACGTGGTTCTCCGGCATCGTGCAAAGCATTTCGGATTACTTCTACATGGTGCGCCTGCGCTCGAACTGGGAGGCGGAGTATAACCGCGTCGTAGCGGAAAACATGGAGCTGGCCTCCGTCGTCGCCCGCAACGCAGAGCTGGAAAAGCAGCTGTCGCAGTTCACGAATATGCAGGAGGAAATTGTCACTAACGCGAACATGAATCCACTGACGGCGCAGGTGATTGCCCGCGAACAGGGCACCTATTTCTCCGTGTTCACGGTCAACAAGGGCAGCCGCGACGGAGTTGAGCCGTACATGGCGGTCACAATTTCCGGCGCACTCGTCGGTTTCACCGAAACCGTGTATGACACGTCCTGCACCGTCCGCACGATTATCGACTCCGACGCTTCGATCGCCGGCATGATTCAGTCCAGCCGCGATCAGGGCATCGTCAGCGGTACGCTCGGCGTGGACGGCACGGCGCTCTGCCGCATGTACTATCTGCCGGATGATTCCCTGCCGCGTCCGGGTGATCAAGTGGTCACTTCCGGCGTGGGCTTCTCCTTCCCCAAAGGCATCCCGATTGGCACGGTGCGCGAATCCACCCGCGGCATGGAAGGCAACAAACAGTACGTCGTCATTGAACCGCAGGCGGACTTCCAGCACTTGGAGTACGTCATCATCCTGCGTTACAAGCCGGAAGCGGAAGCCATCGAAGGACGCGACTCCACGGCAGTATACAACGAGTACGTTCCGCTGGTGACAGCTCGCCCCTATCCGACGCTGAAAATCGGCTCGACGCTCATGTTCGGCGCAACGGCGACCCCGACGGAAGTGCCGTCCGTGACACCAAGCCCGACCGCCAGCCCGACGCCGTCGCCCTCGCCTACGCCGTCGCCTGTGCCCACGCCGCGCGGAACGGTCTATGAGTACAACTCGACGCTGCTCAACCCGACGGCAACCCCGTCGCCGACACCCACGCCAAGCCCGACGCCTGTCCGGACGCTCAATCCGGGCGACCTTGACTGGGAGGAATAAGCCGTGCGCAACGTGTTTTGGCGGCAAATCCGCCTGCTTCTGGTTGTTTTCATCGGCTACCTTTTCCATGTCACGGTGATGACGCAGCTGGACACGACGGTCAGCATCAATCTGCCGCTGGTGATTTTATCGGTAGTGATTGTCGGCTATCCGCGCTATAAGGCGTTCTGGGTCGGCGCGGTGTACGGCATTCTGCTGGAAACGATGGTGCCGGGTGTGAAGCTGCTCAACCTCGTGTTCTACCCAATCTGCGCGATGCTGATGTCGCTGTTCTTCACCGACAAGAGTGCCGCCAGATTGCAGTACGACATGTCGAACCACCGCCGGGGGCGCAACCGCAGTGTTTATCTGCGCACGCCCCTGTGCGCCCTGTGCGCGGCGCTGCTGTATGAGGCCGTAAGCATCATCTATATCGCAATGAGCAGCGCGGAACTGACAAGCGCTTTCTTCACCCGTGCGCTCACCGATGCGCTGATGACGACGCTGACCGCGGTTGTGCTGATGTGGCCGCTGCGTCGGCTGCTCGGCTTCGGCGCGCCGGTATCCAAAGCAATGGCGAAAGGCTGATTTCGGGTCAGCCGGGTGAATTATGTTATTTTTCCCTGTGAAAGGAGGCTGAATTGTGAACCAATATCAGCAAGATCACGGCAACGCGCCGGAACAGGTGAAGGGTCGCTTTCTGGTCTTTGTGATTATCCTTATCCTGATGTTTGCCTATCTGTTTGTCGGTCTGGTGAATTTGCAGCTGAAGAGCAGCGAGGGATATTCCACAAAAACGGAATCCACCCGCTTAAAGACGATTCCTCTGACCGGCAAGCGCGGGAATATCACCGACGCGAACTCCGTGATTCTCGCCACGGACGAAATGGTCTACAATGTTACCTTCTATAAAGACGCCAGCGAAAGCTCCTCCAGCGTTTATAAGACGTATACGCAGTCAATTATTGACACGTTGGAAATTATCGAACGCAACGGCGGCAAGCTGGCATTCAGCTATGTCATTCAGCGCAGCGAAGAGACAGGAGAATGGGAGTTCAATTTCGGTTCTGGCGTGTCCGATGCGACGCTGCAGACACGCGAAAGCCAATGGCGCTCCAACAACTATGTGACCGCGAAGAGCTACCCCACGCCGGAGGACTGCCTGGTGACGCTCAAGCACCGCTACCGCATGGTCAACTCCGCCGAAGAGGAAGAGGAAGTCCGCGCGGCGTACATCGAAAAGCGCGGCGACGACAGCGGCTATGTACCCTGCATCATCGTTGATGAGGACACGATGCTCAAAGTCATGGCTGTCTTTTCCGAAATGCAGATGAACCTGTACAACTCCCTGCCGATTACGATTGCGAAGAACGTTCCCTTCGAGACGGTGACGGAGATTGAAACGAAGTCGATGATGCTGCCGGGCATGGACATCTCCGAAAGCACACAGCGTGTCTACCCCAAGCAGACGCTGGCAGCGCAGGTCATCGGCTATATCGGCAAGATTCCTTCGCGCACGATGTGGCTGACACTGCAGGCAAAAGGGTACAGCTACAACGACACCATCGGCCGCGACGGCATTGAATCGTCGATGGAGGATTGGCTGACGCAGAACAGCTCCCTGCGCAAGGGCAGCCGCGTCGTCGAACGCAACAACTGGTCGAAAATCGTGCGTGAAATCTCCTACACAGAGCCGTCGGACGGCAACAACGTCAAGCTGACGCTGGATGTGAACTACCAGACCGTGGCGGAGCGCGCGATTGCCTCCAATGTCGCCCGCATCCGCGACAAACAGGAGGATTTGATGGTCTCCAGCAAGTGGCTGGAAGATAATCGCACGCTGATTGCCACCTACGACTGGGAGCATTACCCGCTGGAACTGGCAGAACACGGCGTGATGCTTGTGCTGGACATGCAGGCGCGTGTGCTGGCCATGGCGAACTACCCCACCTACGACCTGAACGCGCTGGTTGCAGGCGGCGACGAGGCGCGTGCAATTCTGTCCGATGACCGTAACCTGATGCTGAACTACGCCATCGGCTCGCGCGCAACCCCCGGCTCGATTTTCAAGATGGTAACGGGCTTCGGCGCGCTGGACTCCGGCGTGTTGAAGCCGGACGAGATGATTTCGGACATGGGCTACTACACCGCCTACAACTCCGACTTGTCCACCGCTCCGAAATGCTGGATTTCCGAGGGCTACCGCAACCAGCACTACTACCAGACGATTGTGCAAGGGCTGGAGCACTCCTGCAACTACTTCTTCTATGAGTGCGGCAGCCGTCTGGGCGAAACACGCCTATATCAGTATGCTGCCGCGTTCGGGCTGACGAGCAAAACCGGCATTGACCTGCCCGGCGAAGTCCGCAGCGTCGTCGGCAGTCAGAACACGCTGTACGACCCGACGAAGCCGGTGGGCGAATCGTCGCAGGACACTTCGCGCCCGATTATCGTTTTCAACTCCATCAAGTCGCACCTGAAGAAATGCGGTGAATCGCGCGGCATGGAATACGACGATGAGCGCCTGTCCTCCTGCGCCAAGCGCCTGATGGACATGGCGGTGGCATACCCTGAATCCTCGTGGGTGGAGAACATGCGCACCATCCTGATGGAAGAGCTGAACATGCCCCGCTCGATGGTGTATTCCAACTCCGTCATTACGGACACCTACAACTACATCAACGATATTAAGTGGGGCGGTTCGCAGACGATTCTGACTGCCATCGGGCAGTCGGTCACGACGGTGACGCCAATTGCCGTCGCGCGCTACGTCACGGCAGTTGCCAACGGCGGCAAGGTCTACAACGTTTCCATCGTCGATTCCATCATCTCTCCGGAAGGCGAAGTGCTTTCCCGCCGCGACCCGGTGCTGATCAACGACCTGAACGACACAAACGGATACTTCAACCTCATCCACAAAGGGATGAAGGGCGTTACGGACGATACTGGTACTGCTAAACGCTACTGGAGCGACTTCAAATGGCAGAAAAAGATGGGTGCAAAAACAGGAACGGCGCAGGTCAACCAGATTGACCTTGAAAACAACGGCTGGTTCGTCTGCTTTGCTCCGCTGGACAACCCGAAGGTCGCCATCGTCGTCTATGTGCCGCACGGGTATTCCGGCGCCATGTGTTCCTACGCCGCGAAGGACTTCCTGAACTGGATTTTCCCGGAATGGGACAAGAGTGATGTGGACTATGACCTGCCGATTGGCAACAGCCTTGCGCCATAAGGAGGGCTTGCACAAATACATGGGTACAGCTTGGATTATTGCTTCCGGCAAGGGCGGAGTGGGCAAAAGCACCCTCTCCGCCTGCCTCGGCATGGAAATTGCGCGAAACGGCCAGCGCGTCTGCATTGTGGATGCGGATATCGGCCTGCGCGATCAGGACGTGCTGCTGGGCGTGCAGGATTGCATTGTATATGATATTCTGGATGTCGCGAACGGCATTTGCCCGGTGGATGATGCGCTTGTCGTGCCGAAGCCGGACGCGCTGCCGAATCTGTCTCTCCTGCCCGCCAGCCAGTTCGCCCGCGCGAAGGAGCTGGAAGCCAAGGCGTTCCGCAAAATTCTGCGGACGCTCAAAAGCAATTTCGACCATGTGCTCATTGATGCGCCGGCGGGCATTGAGCGCAGCCTGCGCGGTCTGCTGAGCAATGAAATCAACGAATGCGTGCTGGTCTGCACGCCGGACGATGTATGCATCCGCAACGCGGAGCGAACAGCGAGCGTCCTGCGCAAAAAGGGGCTGACGGCGCAGCGCGTGATTGTCAACCGCCTGAATCCCGACTACATCCGCCGGGGCGAAATGTACGCCGCACAGACTGTCGCGCTGACGCTGGACATGCCGCTGCTTGGCGAAATTCCGGAGGATGCGGAAATTTACCGCGCGCTGCTGCATCATCAGAGCGTGATGGAGGGCGAAAGCGAGGGGCGTAATGCCATTGCCCGCATCGCCCTGCGCATGACGACGGACGAGGACGTGCCGCTGCCGGAATACGGGCAGAAGCGGACACTCTTCCAGCGCCTGTTCCAGCGCCGCAAAAAAGGAGATGAGAAGCATGTTCGCTAATGCCAGCCGCCGTTCGCGCGCGCATGTGGATGTGCCGCTAATTCTGATGGTGTTTGCGATGTGCTTCTTTGGCATCTACGCCGTCTGTGTGGCGACGTACTCCATCAACTCCACTGCCACGAACCTCTTGGAACACATCTTGGAATCCTCCTCGACACTCCGCCAGTGCTTCTTCGTGCTGGTGCTTGCGCCGCTGGTCATGACGCTGATTATCCTCTGCCCCTACCACCTGATTCGCCGCTTCACGCGCGCCATGTACATCGGCACAACCGTGCTGGTACTTGTCGTGTGGGTTTTCAACCGCGCTGAAGGCGTGAAGGCATGGCTGGACATCATCTGGGACATGACGATTCAGCCGTCCGAGTTCATCAAACTGGCAATGATTCTGATGCTGGCGCAGCGCCTGAGCCAATCGGAGCATCCAATGAGCACCTTCCGCGACTTCATCGAAATCATGGCAATGCTCCTCGTGCCGTGCGCAATCGTTCTCTTCTCCGGCGAAACAGGTTCCGCTATCGTTGTGGTATTCGCGTTCGCGTGTATGCTGCTGTTTGCCAACGTCCGCTGGCGGCTGCTGATTACGATGGCTGTCGTCGCGATTCTGCTCGTTCTGGCACTGTACGGCTTCATGGTCGCCACGGGCAGCGATGACTACCGTCTGGCGCGCATCGTCGCATTCCTGAATCCTGATTTGTCCCCGCAGGGTGACGCGTACCAGATGCGCCAGTCGCAGATGACCATCGGCGCGGGCGGCTTGACGGGCATCGGCACGTTTGTCGATGGCTCGATGAGTCAGCTGAACTACGTCCCCGCCGACTGGACGGACTTCATTTTCGCCACCATCGGGGAAGCGTTCGGCTTTGCCGGCTGCAGCATCATCATGCTGTGGTACCTGGCGATTATTCTGCGTATGCTCTACCTCGCGCGCTACACCTACGATCGGCAGGGTATGCTCATCATCATCGGCGTGATTGGCATGCTGCTCTTCCACGTTTTCGAGAACATCGGCATGACGCTGGGGCGGCTGCCGATTACCGGCATTCCCCTGCCGTTCCTCTCCTATGGCGGTTCAAACATGGTCACGAACATCGGCGGCATTGCGCTGGTGCTGAATGTGACGAAGAACCGTCAGCTGACGCAGATTGATTCCAGCCGGAGATTTTACAGTTCCTATGCCAAATATACCAAATAATCAAGGAGATTGACGATTATGCCGCCTACAGTTCGATTCACCCGTGATGCTGTTCTCCATGCTGCCTGCCAGCTTATGCGACGCGAAGGCATGGAAGCCCTCAACGCCCGCGCGATTGCCAAGGAACTCGGCGGCTCAACACAGCCGATTTTCCGCCTGTTCACCAACATGGAGGATTTGCACCGGGAGCTGATTCTCTACGTCGCGCGCCAGTTTCAGGCACACGCGGAGGCGGATATGGCGCAGTCCGATTCGCCATATATCCAGCTCTGCACGACGTATCTGCTCTACGGCCGCGACGAACCGGAGCTGTTCAAGCTGCTGTTCATGCGCGACCGCGTCAGCGAGGGAGAGTACAGCGACCAGACGAATTTTGACCTTGTGTTTAACATCATCAAGAAGGAAACGCCGCTGGACGACGAAACCGCCCTGCGCTTCTTTGAGCGCACATGGCTGTTCATTCATGGGCTGGCGGTCTGCATTGCGACGAAGTACATTCCCTGTCAGGATGAAAGATACCTCATCAGCATGGTCAAGGAAGCCTACAACGCCGCCGTTAAGATGATGAACCTTGAGGGCGTGCTGAAATTGCAGGAAATCTGATTCGCGGAGGGTGAGCGCATGACCGACGAGATGATTCACGCGAAGCTGTCCGGCATCCGCTGCTTTCTGCTGGACATGGATGGTACATTCTATCTGGGCGACCGCATCATCCCCGGCGGACTGGAATTTCTGGACGCGCTGGAGAAAACGGGGCGCACCGCGCGCTTCCTGACGAACAACTCCAGCCGCTCTGCCTCGACGTATGCCGAAAAGTTGGCGCGGATGGGCGTTCCGGCGGCGTATCGCGACGTGATTACATCCGGACAAGCGGCGGCGCGGTACTGCCTGACACACTTTCCGGGCAAAACCGGCTATCTGCTGGGGAATCCCGTGCTTCGGGCGGAATTGACGGCGATGGGGCTGCGCTTCTGCGATTCGGACGACGCGGATTATGTGCTGGCGGCGTTTGACACGACGCTGGATTACGGCAAACTCTGCCGCGTCTGCGACCTCATCCGCGCGGGCAAGCCGTATATCGCGACGCATCCTGATTTCAACTGCCCGACCGAGCATGGGTTCATCCCCGACCTTGGCGCGTTTATGGCACTGATTCACGCCAGCACCGGACGCTGGGCAGATGTGGTGATTGGCAAGCCGAACCGCGGTATTGTGGATGAAGCCCTTGCGCGCACCGGCTTTGCGCTGCATGAGATGGCGATGGTGGGCGACCGGCTCTACACAGATGTTGCGACCGGCGTGAATCACGGCATGACGGGCATTCTCGTCCTCTCTGGCGAAGCAAAACGCAGCGATGTAGACACATCGGATGTAAAGCCTGACCTGATTTTCGGCAGGCTTTCGGATATAATACCATATCTCTAAGTAAGGGAGCGAAAACACGTGCTGAACACCATGTTTCCGACCATCAACCGGGAAAGCTCCATGCTCGGCTTCGGCTGTATGCGCTTTCCAACAACACCGGACGGCAAAATTGACGAATCCGAAACGATTCGCATGATTCGCCACGCCATCGACAACGGCGTCCGCTACATCGACACAGCATACCCGTATCACGGCGGCGAAAGCGAGATTGTCATCGGTAAGGCGCTCAAGGACGGCTACCGCGAGAAGGTCATCCTGACGACAAAGCTGCCCGTCTGGCTCGTCAAGACGCATGAGGACATGATGAAGTTCCTCGACGAGCAGCTGAAAAAGCTTGACACGCCGTATGTGGACTTTTACATTCTCCACGCAATGAACAATGAACGTATGGACTTGATGCAGAAGCTGGATTACAAGCGTTTCTATGCCGAAGCCATTGCGCAGGGCAAGGTGCGCTATCCCGGCTTCTCCTTCCATGACGACGCAAAGGCGTTCCTGCGCATCCTGCACGACTGGGATCAGTGGGGCATGTGTCAGGTGCAGATGAACATCCTCGACGATGAGAATCAGGCGACGCTTGAGGGTATCCGCGAAGCGGGCCGGCGCGGCGTGGGTGTCGTCGTCATGGAACCCCTGCGCGGTGGTCTGCTTGCGAATCCCCCGGTGGATGTGAAAGCAGTTTACGACGCGTATGCCGTGCAGCGCAGTCCGGTCGAATGGGGCTTCCGCTACCTGTACGCCATGCCTGAAGTCATCACAATTCTCAGCGGCATGAGCACATGGGAGCAGGTGACGGATAATCTGCGCATTTTCGACATGGCGAAGCGCCCGAAACTGACCGACGAGGAACTTGCGCTCTACCAGACGGTCAAAGCAACGTACCTTGCGCGGACGAAAACGCGCTGCACGGGCTGCAAGTACTGCCAGCCCTGCCCGATGGGCGTGCAGATTCCGCGCATTTTCCAAGGCTACGATGCCGCCATGCTCCGCGCGGACAGCTCCTTCAAGGCTGGATACGCCCAGATTCAGGCGGATCATGCGGATGCGTCGCAGTGCATCCACTGCCGCAAGTGCGAACGTGTATGCCCGCAGCACCTGCCGATTACCCGCTTCCTGGAGGAGATTCACGCCGCGTCGGCGGCAGAATAAATCGCCATATTTAAGGTAACACCGCACAAATGAGGTAGTCAGCTGGCGAATGGATTTTTCGTCAGATGTAAATACAAATTCCGAAGGTTTACTGGATGCAAATTGAGGAAATTGCATGCGCAGATAGCGGAAAAGACATCGCCAGCCGCGCCGCCGAGCTGTGCGGTGCTGCCTTAGCAAAACGCTCCTGAACACGCGTCAGGAGCGTTTTATGTTGCGCGAATCGCGGTTGACAACGGGAATTTGCAGCAGTAAAATAGAAATAATGGGATTTTGCCAGAAAACAAGAAAAGAGGCGAACCATCCGATGAAACACCAACTTCTTGCGCTGCTGCTTGGCAGTTTGCTGCTGCTTGGACTTCCGGCGGCGTGCGCGGACACCCCCACGATGACTGTCCTGATGTACATGTGCGGCACGGATTTGCAGAGTGACTGTGTGAACGACCTGTACGAGATGTGCGCGGCGGACATTCCGGACAACGTGACAGTCGTCGTGCAGGCAGGCGGCGCGAGCCAGTGGGACGACAGCCGCCTGCGTGCGAACCACATCAACCGCTTTACGATTGCGGACTACGATTTTTCCGACGTTGAAGTCTGCGCATGGCAAAGCATGGGCGCGCAGAACACGCTGGAGGATTACCTGACTTGGGCGACTTCCACCTACCCCGCCGATCGCTATATGCTGATCTTCTGGAATCACGGCGGCGGATCGACGAGCGGCGTCTGCTTCGACGAAACAGCGGATTACGATGGGTTGACAATTCACGAAATCAACGACGCGCTGTACAACTTTACAGAAGCCAATCCCGATTTTCATCTGGATCTCATCGGCTTCGACGCCTGCTTGATGGCAACATACGAAGCGGCTGCGCACATGCAGTATTACGCTGATTTCATGGTCGCCAGCGAAGAACTGGAGCCGTCGCTCGGCTGGAATTATGCGTGGCTGAATGCGCTGGGCGAAAATCCGGCGCTTGACGCGCAGGGCATCGGCGTTGCGATTGCGGATGCGTACATGGAAGCCTGCCTGGACGAAAACCCTGATGATTATCTCAGCATGAGCGTCCTCTACTTGCCGGCAATGGATTATCTGGTCAGCACAATGGAGACATACGCATCGTATCTCTCGCAGGCGCTGGACGCTGGGCAATTGTCTACCTTCAGCCGTGCCCGCCAGCGCATGTATGCCTTTGGCGATTTTGACAGTGCAACATCCGACATGGTGGATATGATGGCGCTGATTGACGGCACGCGTACCATTGCGCCGCAGACCGCAGACGTCCTGCAAACCGCCTACGAGCGCGTCGTGCGCTACAACGTCGGCACGCAGAAATTCGACTACCTGACGGGCATGAGCGTCTATTTCCCGTCCGGAAGCTACGAGGGCGACGGCTGTCAGGAGACAATTCCGCGCATGACGGAGTTCACGCGCGGCTATGCGGAGCTTCGCAGCGGCGGCAATTACGTCTTCAGCGCGCAGGTTCCGCAGCAGGTCACGACCAGCAGCGTGTTCACCGGCAACCTGACAGACGCGTTTTTCTCCCCCGCCAGTACGTTCACCACAAGCGAAACGCCTCTTGCGGTGGAAACAGATGCGGTGGATTTACCTGACGTTGTGCCAACGTTCACATCCATGAACGACGCGTTCTTCACCGGCAGCCTCATACCGGACGATTCTGCCATGGACGATTGGCTGGACATGGACGATGATTCCGCTTATATGTGCAGCATGATGCTCAGTCAGGACGAGCTGAACAACTTGAGCATGGTCGAGGGCTTGCTGTACTTGGATGGCAGCGACGACGAGGATACGTTCTACATCGAAATGGGCGCAATGCAGAACGCCGCCATTGACTGGGAAAGCGGCGAAATCATCAGCCAATTCGACGGTACTTGGCCAATGCTGGATGACCAAATTGTGATGATGTACGACCAGCTTGTCAATGGCGGAATGCGCCGAAGTGTGATTCCCGTCCGCTGCAACGATGTCGAGGGGTATCTGCTGGTGATACGGCGGAGCTACAGCAGTGGCTGGACGATTGTCGGCTTCACGCAAGGGTACGATGATGCCGGACTCCCCGTTCGCGGCAGCACTCCCCTGACCGAGGGTGACGTGGTGACACCGATTTACAACGTGCTATATGAGGATGAGGACGGCGAATTGCAGGAAATGACAATGGATGGCGACCCGATTGTGGCAGGCAAAGACGGTTCCATCGACTTCGGTTTCTACTCGCTCGAAGGCAGCGACGCGACCTACCTCTACTGCTTCTGCCTGACCGACATTTACGGTGAAATTCAACTGTCTGATTTCATCAACTTTGAATTATAAAAGGAGGTTCATTTCATGAAACGACTGATTTCCTTGCTCTGCGCGCTTTGCCTGCTCTTTTCCCTCTCTGTTGCGGAGGCATACGAAGCGACGAACCCGTACACCATCGAAAACATAGGGATGACGATTGACCTGCCCGAAGCGCTGAACGTCACGAGCTGTGAGGTCGGCGAAACGACGATTGACCTGCGCCTCGCTTACAATGGGCGTAATGATGTCAGCTACGCCGTCGCCATCAACTACGACGAAACGCTGGAGGATTATGTAACCATCAGCCTGCCGGAAGAGAACCTGCAAGCCATGATTGACTACTATCAGTCCATGTACACAGGCGGCAACCCGGGTTTGGTGGCGTATGACGAGGACGATGATTACGCCGCATTGACCCCGTTCTGCGCGGGCGGCAAAGGGCAGGACGGCAACATGTACTGCATTTTCGTCTGCGTGCTGTACGGATACACCATCACGGTTGTCGGCGGCACATCGGCGGATAGCTTCGATGATGACACCTACGGCGCAGCATTCAACCTGTACTGGTCAACCGTGACGAGTTTTGTGGACTGCATGACGGAAGAATAAGCGGATTTGGGCGCGCTGGATGAGAGCAAATCTCTCCGGCGCGCCTTTTGTTGTACGCAAAAAAAGGTGGCTTCCGTCCCCTTTGACAGGGACAGAAGCCACCGAGATGCGTATTGTCAGCCGTTATGCGTTTTGCAGCGCCAAACGTCTTACTTGCCCATCTTTTCGAGGATTGCGGCATGAGCAGCAGCCAGACGCGCAATCGGCACACGGAAAGGCGAGCAGGAGACGTAGTTCAGGCCAACCTTGTGGCAGAACATCACGGAGCTCGGATCGCCGCCATGTTCGCCGCAGATGCCCAGCTTCAGGTTCGGGCGGGTCTGACGGCCCAGCTTCGCAGCCATCTGCACCAGCTTGCCAACGCCGTCCGTGTCCAGACGAGCGAAGGGATCGCTCTCGAAGATCTTGTTGTCGTAGTAGGCGCCGAGGAACTTGCCAGCGTCGTCACGGGAGAAGCCGAACGTCATCTGGGTCAGGTCGTTCGTGCCGAAGGAGAAGAATTCCGCTTCTTCAGCAATCTCGTCAGCGGTGACAGCCGCGCGCGGGATTTCGATCATGGTGCCGACGTGGTATTCCAGCGTCATGCCCTGTTCCTCAAAGACCTTCTTGGCGGTTTCGTCGACGATGGACTTGACAAACGCCAGTTCCTTCTTGGAACCGACCAGCGGAATCATGATTTCGGGCACAATGTTGTAGCCGCATTCGCGGGTCACATCGATAGCCGCCTGCAGAACCGCACGGGTCTGCATTTCCGCGATTTCCGGATAGGTGACGGCCAGACGGCAGCCACGGTGACCCATCATCGGGTTGGATTCATGCAGCGCGTTGATCTTGTGGATGACTTCCTCGGAGGTGATGCCAAGGTTCTTGGCCAGCTCGTCGATTTCTTCCTTCATGTCAACATGCGGCACGAACTCATGCAGCGGCGGATCGAGGTAACGAACCGTCATGGGCTTGCCTTCCAGCGCCTTGTACATCGCTTCGAAGTCACCCTGCTGCATCGGCAGAATCTTCGCCAGCGCCTTTTCGCGCTGTTCCTTCGTGTCGGCCAGGATCATTTCACGGACAGCCGCGATACGATCCGCCTCGAAGAACATGTGCTCGGTACGGCACAGGCCGATGCCTTCCGCACCGAACTTGACAGCCTGCTTGGTGTCGCGCGGGGTATCCGCATTGGTGCGGACGCGCAGACGGCGGGCAGCGTCAGCCCAGCCCATGAAGCGAGCAAACTCGCCGGAGATGGACGCTTCAACCGTCGCAATCTGGCCATCGTAGACGTTGCCGGTAGAGCCGTCGAGGGAGATGAAGTCACCCTCGTGGTACACCTTGTCGCCAACGGTCAGGGTCTTTGCTTCTTCGTCAATCTTCAGCGCGCCGCAGCCGACGACAGCCGCACGGCCCATGCCGCGAGCGACAACCGCCGCGTGAGAGGTCATGCCGCCGAAGACGGTCAGGATGCCCTGAGAGAAGTCCATGCCTTCGATGTCCTCAGGCGTGGTTTCGCGGCGAACGAGGATAACCTTTTCCTTGTTCTTGCCGTGTTCAGCCGCTTCGTCAGCGGTGAAGTAGATGCCGCCGGTGGCAGCGCCAGGGGAAGCCGGCAGACCCTTCGCAATGACGGGCGCCTTCTTCACAGCCGCAGCGTCGAAGTTCGGGTGCAGCAGGGTGTCGAGCTGCTTGGGCTCCACCTTCAGCACGGCTTCTTCTTCGCTCAGCACGCCTTCATCCACCAGATCAACAGCAATCTTCAGCGCAGCCGCCGCGGTACGCTTGCCGTTACGGGTCTGCAGCATGTACAGCTTGCCGCGTTCAATGGTGTATTCCATGTCCTGCATGTCGCGATAGTGCGCTTCCAGCTTGGTGGCGATGTCCACAAACTGCTGGTACACATCGGGCATCTGCTCCTGCAGGTGGGAGATGGGTTCGGGGGTACGGATACCAGCCACAACGTCCTCGCCCTGAGCGTTCAGCAGGTACTCACCGTACAGCTTCTTTTCGCCCGTGGAGGGGTTGCGCGTGAAGGCAACGCCCGTGCCGGAGGTTTCGCCCATGTTGCCGAAGACCATGGACTGCACGTTGACGGCAGTGCCCCAGTCGCCCGGAATATCGTTCATACGGCGATAGTAGATGGCACGCGGGTTGTCCCAAGAACGGAACACGGCCTTGACGGCTTCCATCAGCTGAACCTTGGGGTCCTGCGGGAAGTCCACGCCCATGTGCTTCTTGTAGATTTCCTTGAAACGAACGACGACTTCCTTCAGGTCATCCGCGGAGAGGTCGCGGTCGTACTTGACGCCCTTCTTCTCCTTGAATTCGTCCAGAACCGCCTCGAATTCGTTCTTCGGGATTTCCATAACCACGTCAGAGAACATGGCGATGAAACGGCGATACGCGTCATAGGCGAAATGCGGGTTGTTGGTCAGGTTCGCCAGACCCACAACAGACACGTCCGTCAGGCCCAGATTCAGAATGGTATCCATCATGCCGGGCATGGAGGCACGAGCGCCGGAGCGGACAGAAACAAGGAAAGGATCCTTGTCGTCGCCGAACTTCTTGCCGGCCACCTTTTCGGTCTCCGCCAGAGCAGCATAAATCTGCTCGACGATATCGTCACCAATCACCTTGCCGTCGGTATAATACCGGGTGCAGGCTTCGGTGGTGACGGTGAAGCCCTGAGGCACGGGCATACCGAGATTGGTCATCTCAGCGAGGTTCGCGCCCTTGCCGCCCAGCAGCTCACGCATGTTGGCGTTGCCTTCCTTGAAGAGGTACACATACTTCTTCGCCATTGGAAACACTCCTTTTTTACATACTGCGGAAGAAACTTCCGCGCAGAAAACATTTGCCTGAAATTAGTCACGGAAAACACCGTGCCCTTCCTCCATCGCAAACGCATTCTGCTGGCTATCCTATTTGATTATACTATTTTTCGTTGCTTTTTGCAAGATGCTGTTCACATTTTCAGCGGGAATTTGGGCATTTTCGAGCATGATAGTATTTACATGCCGCTTCCAAAAATCAATGTTTTTCTATTTTCTTGACGCAAGACGCCCTTTTTGATATAATGAAGGCATCACTTCGTCGTGAATTTGCTGTTTTTGTTCGTGAGAAGGAGGCGTTCGTGTGAAAAGAATACTTGCTTGTTTACTGTCAATTGCCCTGTTTTTGCCATATTTGGCGTTCGCGGAGGATGATGTCTTCCCTGCATCTTTCAAATTCGGTGCGGATGTTTCCACCGTGCTGAGTGAGGAGAACAGCGGCGTTGTGTACCGCAACCGCGACGGCGAGCCGACAGACTTGTTCGTCCTGCTGAAGGAAACAGGCTGGGACACCGTGCGCGTCCGCGTTTGGAACGACCCATTCGACGAGGACGGCAGAGGCTACGGCGGCGGCAACTGCGGCGTGGCGAACGCGGTGGAAATCGCCCGCCGATGCAAGGAAGCCGGGCTTTCGCTCATCGTTGACTTCCATTACAGTGACTTCTGGGCTGACCCCGCGAAGCAAATGTCCCCGAAGGCATGGGTCACGATGGATTTAACGCAGAAGTGCAGCGCGCTCTACGCCTTCACGACGGATGCGCTGACGCAGATTGCCGCAACGGGCGTGGACATCTGGATGGTGCAGGTCGGCAACGAGATTAACGGCGGCATGGCGGGCGAATGGAGCACAAATGGGCGCAATCAGCTGATGAACGCCGGAAGCGCCGCTGTCCGCGCAACCCTGCCCGATGCGTTGGTGGCAGTGCATTTCACCAACGTCAGTCAATCGGACGCAAAGAAGTACATCCGCGAGGTCTGCGAGGGCGATACGCCGGTTGATTTCGACGTGATGGCATACAGTTATTACAGCTATTGGCACGGTTCGCTGGAGAATTTGTCAGAACTGATGGCGGATGTGCGCGAGAATTTCGGCAAAGATGTGTTCATCGCTGAAACAGCCTATCCGTTTACGACGAATAACCTCGATACACACCCGAACAGCGTCCCGAATGAGTGGTGCGACATGAAGCAGGATATTTCCCGCGACGGTCAGGCGGCGGATTTCCGCGAGACGGTGGAAACGGCTGTGCAGTCAGGCGCACTCGGCGTCTGCTATTGGGAACCCGCGTGGATTCCGGTGCCGGGCAATAGCTGGGAAGAGCAGAGCAAGCTGTGGGAACAGTTCGGTTCGGGCTGGGCGAGCAGCTGTGCCGGTGGGTATGACCCGCAGGACGCGGGTGCATGGTTCGGTGGATGCGCATGGGAAAATCAGGCGCTGTTTGAGGTGGATGGGACGCCAGCATGGACGCTTTCACTCCCCAACCTCCTGCGCGGCGAATAAAAAGAGTAACACGCGGAAGAAGTATGATAACGAAGTCAACTCAATCGCGCGAAAGGGTCAAGGGACAATGTCCCTTGCAGGGTTAAGGGGCAGCGCCCCTTATGGGGCTTGGGGCAACGCCCCAACTGCTGCTCCGTTAAATCAATTGTGATAGCGAAGTCAACTCCGCCGCCCGACGCTGAACAGCGAAGCGCTTTCAGCGCAGCGGTTGTAACTTTGCGCTCCCGCTGGAGCGCCCCCAAGCTGCAATCTCGGCCAGCCGGGCTTGCAACCATAGCCACACTCCCCTGCAATCCCCTCTTTAGGCGCATTGCAACACATCAAAAAGGACGTGCCAGCCTTTCACAGCCGCACGTCCTTTTCTAATCCCAAATTACGCGGAAACCTTCCGCTTGTCGAAGCTCGCCCACATTGCCTTCGTCGGGCAAGCATCCGCACACGCCATGCAGTGCTGGCACTTGCTCTGATCGATGACCGGCAGACCGTTCGTCATCATAATCGCACCATGCGGGCAGGAGCGGAAGCACTTGCCGCAGTGAATACAGCCAGTCGAGCAGGCAGACAGCACCTTCTTGGCGGGCTCAGTGTTGCGGCAGCGAACCGTCACATCCTCCGTCACCGGACGCAGACTCAGCACACCCTTAGGGCAAATCGCCACGCACTTGCCGCACGCGACACACTTCTCGTCGTCCACCACGGCAATCTTCTTCACCGGGTCAACATGAATCGCGTCGAACGGGCAGACGCGCGCGCAGGTACCCAGACCAAGGCACGCGAACTTGCAAGCCTTGTTGCCGTCATTGACGACAGACGCCGCCACGCAGTCCTGAATGCCGCGGTACTCAAACTTCTCCTTGCAATGCTCGGAATCACCTTGGCAGATTACGTTGGCGACCTTGCGAACGGCGTCTGCTGCTTCCGCATTGCCCATAATCGCGGAAATCTTGTCCGCAACGGGCTTGCCGCCAACCGGGCAGGCATTCACGGGCGCTTTGCCGCAAGCAATCGCATCAGCACAGCCATCGCAGCCGGGATAGCCGCAGGCGCCGCAGTTCGCGCCCGGAAGCGCAGCGCGCACAGCGTCACGCTTTTCATCCGCCGGAATGGCAAAGACCTTCTCCGTGCCCATCAGCAGCAGACCGAAGAGCAACCCCATCAGGCCCAGCGCAACCGCCGCAATGAGGATATTCACAACCGTCATCCGCCTTCCCTCCTCAGCCGATTAAGCCGCCGAAGCCCATGAACGCAATCGCCATCAGACCCGCCGTAATCAGCGCGCCGGGGAAGCCGTTCATCCACTTGGGCATGTTCGCCAGCGCCAGACGCTCGCGGATGCAGGAGAAGAGAACCATCGCCAGACCGAAGCCCGCCGCCGCGCAGAAGCCGTTGAACGTGCTTTCGAGCAGGTTGTAGCCATTATCCACGTTCAGAATCGCCACGCCCAGCACCGCGCAGTTGGTGGTGATGAGCGGCAGATACACGCCCAGCGACTGATACAGCGAGGGGGAAATCTTCTTCAGCGCCATTTCCACAATGCCGACCAGCACGGCAATGACGAGGATGAACGCAATCGTCTGCATGTATTCCAGATGCAGCGGCACCAGAATCAGGTGCTGCACGAACCAAGTGATGAAGCTGGCGAGTGTCATCACGAAGATGACCGCCATCGACATGCCCTTTGCCGTGTCGTACTGCTTGGAAACGCCGAGGAACGGGCAGCAGCCGAGGAAGCGGTTCATGACAAAGTTATTGACCAGCAGACCGCCGACAAGAATCGTCAGCAGATTCGCCCAAATGTTGCTCATGCTGCCGCCCCCTTCTTTTTCGACTTATTCGACAGTGCATTGACCAGAATCAGCAGCAGACCCAGCGTGATGAAGCCGCCGGGAACCTGCGTCATGATGCCCATCGGCTGATAGCTGGCGGGCATCACCTGCAGACCAAAGAACGTACCGTTGCCCAGCAGCTCACGAATGACGGACAGCAGCGTGATGGCGAAGGTGAAGCCCAGCCCCATGCCCAGGCCGTCCGCAATGCTCAGCACCGGCGGATTCTTAGACGCGAAGGACTCCGCACGGGCAAAGATGATGCAGTTGACAACAATCAGCGGGATAAACATGCCCAGCGCCTGCGACAAATCCGGCAGGAACGCCTTAAGCAGCATGTCAATCATCGTCACGAAGGACGCGATGATGATGATATACGCCGGAATGCGCACGCTGTCCGGGATGATGTTGCGCAGCAGGCTGATGAACAGATTCGAGAAAATCAGCACAGCCGTAACCGCCAGACCCATGCCGATACCGTTCATGCCGGACGTGGTGATGGCCAGCGTCGGGCACATGCCCAGCATCAGCACAAACGTCGGATTCTCCCAAATCAGGCCGTTCAGCAGGACACTCATGAAGGTTTTCTTCTGATTAGCCATGCTTTTTCACCTCCCCAAACGGATGCGGCGCGGTAAAGCGGTCAATCAGGGGCGTGCAGACGTTCATGAACAGAATCGCGAAGGAGCAGCCTTCGGGGTAGTTCGCGTAGGCACGGATGATGAACAGCAGCAGACCGCAGCCAATGCCCATGATCACGCGGCCGGGCACCGTCACCGGGCTGGTCGCATAGTCAGTCGCCATGAAGAACGCGCCGAGCATCAAGCCGCCCGCAAATACCTGATAAATCGCCATTTCAGCGCCATCCTTAATCAGGTAGCAGAGGAACACGGTCGCGATGAAGGACACCGGGATGCGCCAGTCAGCAATCTTGCGGACGCACAGGTAAATGCCGCCGACGAGAATCGCCAGCTTGCAGGTTTCGCCCAGCACACCGCCGCAGTTGCCCAGCAGCAGATCCATAAAGTTCACGCCGGAAACGCCCTTGCTCAGCAAGCCGAGGGGCGTTGCGGAGGTCGTCGCATCCACGACGAAGTTGGACTGCGGATAGCTGCTCATCAGCGCAGACCAGCTGACGAACAGAATCGCGCGCGCGGTCAGCGCCGGGTTCATGAAGTTGCTGCCGATGCCGCCGAACATTTGCTTGACGAGGACGATGGCAATCACGCCGCCGACCACTGCCAGCCACCACGGCGCGTTCGCCGGGAGGTTGTACGCCAGCAGCAGACCCGTCACGACGGCGCTCCAGTCGCCAATCGTCACCGTCTGCTTCGTCAGCTTTTCCCACACAAATTCAGATAGAACACAGGTTGCCACGGACACGCAGATGAGCATCAGCGCGCTCCAGCCGAAGATGATAACGCCCGCAATGCCAGCCGGCAGCAGCGCCAGACAAACCTCCTGCATGATGCGCTGCGTGCTGCTATGGTCGCGCAGGTGGGGCGAGGAGGTCATCACAAGATTATTCTGCATGGTGTTATGCCTCCTTCTTGGACTGCTCTTCAGCAGCCTTCTTTGCAGCTTCCGCCGCGGCCTTCTTCGCGGCTTCCGCCTTCTTGCGGGTCGTAATCACCTTTTTGCCCTGACGGCAGGACTGCGTAAGCAGGCGCTTGGCGGGGCAGACGAAGGTGCACGCACCGCATTCGATACAGTTCATGATGCCGTACTTTTCGGCTTCGTCATAGCGGTCGGCGCGGACGCAGCGGTCAAGCAGCGTCGGCATCAGCTGCATCGGGCAGGCGCGCAGGCAGCGGCCGCAGTTGATACAGGCGGATTCCACCGGGTCAACGGCTTCTTCGCCCAACACAAGCACGCCGGACGTGCCCTTCGTGACCGGGATATCCGTGCGGGTAATCGCCATACCCATCATCGGACCGCCGCTGATGAGCATCCGTGCGCCGGACTGCATTCCACCGCAGGCTTCCAGCAGCGTGTCAATCGGCGTACCGACGCTAACGAGGAAGTTGCCGGGGTTGTTGACCAGCCCGCCAACCGTCGTCACGCGCTGCACGAGCGGGCGACCCTCGCGAATCGCCTGCTGAATGGCATACACTGTGCCGACGTTGCTGACCACGCAGCCGACATCCAGCGGCAGACCGCCGGTCGGCACCTTGCGGCGCGTCAGGGCATACACCAGCTGCTTTTCACCGCCCTGCGGATAGCGGACAGGCAAATCATGAATCGTGATGCCTTCGACGTTCTTCGCCGCGGCACGGAGCGCTTCCACCGCGTCCATTTTGTTGTTCTCCACGCCGACGTGCGCTTCCTTCACGTCCAGCGCAAGCATCATCAGGTGGATGCCATCAATGATTTCCGCGGGTTTTTCCAGCATCAGGCGATGGTCAGCCGTCAGGTACGGTTCACACTCCGCGCCGTTAATGACGAGCTTCTCAATCGTCTTGCCCTTCGGGGGCGTTATCTTGACCTGCGTGGGGAACGTCGCGCCGCCCATGCCGACGATGCCGGCTTCGCGGACGATGGTCTGCAATTCCTGCGCGGTCAGCGTTTCCGGATGCTCCGCCGGATGCAGCTCCACCCAGTTGTTCTGGAAGTCATTCTCGATGACGACGGCGGACACCGTCGAACCATTCGCCAGCTCGACCGGCTCAATGCCGACGACCTTGCCGGAGACGGACGAATGCACCGGTGCGGACACAAAGCCGCCCGCTTCGCCAATCTTCTGACCCGCCAGCACCAAATCACCCTTCTGCACGATGGGCTTGCAGGGCGCACCGATATGCTGCGAGAGCGGAATCACCACGCGCGCAGGCGCGGGCAGCTCACGAATGGCGTTGCCGCTGTTGACGGCCTTGCCGTTTACGCCCTCATGCGGATGCGTTCCGCCGGGAAACATGTGTTTGACAAACACAGAGAAAACCCCTTTCCAAATCCTTTCGCATCCCCTGCCGTGACAGCAGAAAACACATATTCAGACGGAATCCGTCTGAACAGGACACAATCACACGAAATCTATTATATCATATAACAAGGCATTTGGTACAGTGAAAAGTTTGACAAATGTCAGCCAAAGTTTTTTAGTCAATTTCACCATTAGCTATGACTAATATCTTCTTCCGGCAGATTTCCCGCCACATAGAGCATGTGCGCTGCGTGACTCATGGCACTGCCCTCGCTGCCGTCCGCGCCGCCGAGCATCCGCGCGACTTCGCTGATTCGTTCCTTGGGTGAAAGCAGGCGAACACTCGTATTCGTCCGCTCCCCTTCCACACGCTTCTCCACAAGAAACTGGTGCGCCGCCATCGCCGCAATCTGCGGCAGATGCGTCACGCAGATAACCTGCCGCTTGCGCGCGATCAGCGCCATCTTCTCCGCGACGACCTGCGCCATCCGCCCGCTGATGCCCGTGTCGATTTCGTCGAACACCATCGTGCCGACGCCGCCTTTTTCAGCTTCGAGGCTCTTAATCGCCAGCATCAGGCGCGACAATTCGCCGCCAGACGCGATTTTTGACAGCGGCTTCAGCGGCTCGCCGGGGTTCGGGGAAATCATAAACTCAATCACGTCGTCGCCGACCGACTGCGGCATGAAAATCTTCCCTTCCGGGCGAATCGCGAACGACACTTGGAAGATGGTGTTGCCCATGCCGAGGTCTTTCAGCTGCGCCATCATGTTCTTCTCAAACTCATTCGCCAGCCCGTGCCGCGCCTCCGTCAGCTGACGCGCGAGCTGCCGATACTGCGCCAGCAAGCGCTTGTGTTCCGCGCCGGTTTTGGCAACCTGCTCATCCAGCGAGACGTAATTGTCGTATTCCTCCTGCATCTTCTTCTGCTGCGAAAGGACTTCCGCCACCGTTTCGCCGTACTTGCGTTCCATGCGCCGAATCAAATCCAGCCGTGTCTCAACTTTCTCCGCCCGAACGGGGTCGAACTCCCCTTTTTCGGTCAAATCCGCCAGTTCGTAGCCGATTTCCTCCAGCTCATAGTACGCTGAATCGCACCGCTGCGCCAGACTGACGTAGTTTTCGCCGAACGCCGCCAGCGACCGAAGCGCATCCGCCGCTTCCTTCACGCGCGAAAGTACCGTCTCGCTGTCATCGTTCGCTGAAATCGCCCGATGCGCCGCCGCAACCGCTGTCGCAATCTTCTCCGAATGCCGGAATCGCTCTTTTTCCGCTGCCAGCGTTTCTTCCTCGCCCAGCTTCAGCCGTGCTTTTTCCAATTCCTCCAGCGACTTTTTCAGCGATTCCATGCGGTACTGCTTCTTCTCATTCTCCTTGACCAAGCGCGCGTACTGCCGATGGTTGGTGATGAACGCCTGATACGCCGCGTCCACGCGGCTGAGCAGCGCCTGATAATCGTCGCCGCCCGCAGCATCCAGAAACAGTAGGTGATACTGCGAGTTCATCAGGAACTGCGCCTCGTGCTGCCCATGCACGTCCATCAGCAGTACGGCGATGTCTTTGAGCGCGGACAGCGGCATCACCACCCCGCAGACGCGGCAGAGGTTGCGCCCGGAGCGTGTGATTTCGCGGTAGAGCGTTACCGTGCCGTCAAAATCATCAAGTGCCTGCGCTTGCGCCCATTTTGCGACTTCCTCATTGCCGCTGGCATCGAACACCGCTTCGACCCACGCCTTGTCTGTTCCCGTGCGGATGAGTTCCCGCGCGGCGCGTCCGCCCAGCACCAGATTGACCGCGTCCACGACGATGGATTTGCCCGCGCCGGTTTCGCCGGTCATAGCGTGCAGCCCTTCGCCGAATTCCAGACTCAGTTCCTCAATCAGCGCGATATTCCGCATTCGCATGGATAGAATCATGATGGATACTCCTTTTCCGTGCCGGGGATAACCATTGCCGTTATTTCATCATTTCCCGGATGCGGCTGGTGACGGTGATCGTCTCCTCGTTCGAGCGGATAATCAGCAGCACCGTGTTGTCGCCTGCCAGCGTCCCCAGCACCTCCGGCCAGTGCATACTGTCCAGTGCTTCCGCCGCGACGTTCGCCGAACCCGACAAGGTTTTCACCACAATCAGGTTGTTCGCCGATGAGACAGACAGCAGCGATTCCGCCAGCATCCGAATGAAACGGTCGGTCAGATTGTTGTCCGCCTGATCGCCCGTTGCGTATTTGTACTTGCCGGAGGGGGTCAGCACTTTCAGCAGCCGCAATTCCTTAATGTCGCGGGATACGGTCGCCTGCGTCACGCGGATGCCCCGCGCATTCAGGGCGCTGGCGAGTTCCTCCTGCGTTTCAATTTCCTGTTTTTCGATGATATCGAGGATTGCCACTTGTCGAACGGTTTTCATATTTCCGCAGCACCTGCCTTTACATTTTGTGTTATCGGGTCCATTCCGTCAGCTTTTCGCGGACAAGGTTGAAGAACGGCTGGTCACTCGTGCGGATGAGCTGCAGCGTTCGATCGGCACGACTGATTTCGACCACCGCACCGTCATCCAGCTGCGCGTACGTCTGCCCATCGACTTGCAGGCAGGCGCTCTGCGGCGCATCCGACCCCAACAGAAGGCGAATCTGTGCGCTGCCCTGCACAACGGTCGGACGATGCTGCAAACTGTGGGCACAAATCGGCGTGAGCACCATGCAATCCACTTTCGGGGAAATAATCGGACCGCCAGCGGAGAGCGAATAGCCGGTTGACCCCGTCGGCGTGGCGACAACAAGCCCATCGGCAATGTAATGCCCGGCGAGTGCGCCATCCACCAGCGCCGTAACCGTAATCAGCCGCGCATAGCCGCCGCGGCTCATCACCACGTCGTTGATGGCGTACCAGCTTTGCCCATTCATCTGCACGGACAGCACTGCGCGGCGCTCTGTCTCGTAGTCGCCGCGGATGACCTTGTCCAACAGCTTCGGCAGGGCGTCTGCCTCACCTTCCGCCAAAAATCCGACGCGCCCCAGGTTCACGCCGAGCAGCGCCGCATCCCACGAAAGCGCATACTGTGCGCCGCGAAGCAGCGTGCCGTCGCCGCCCAGTGACAGAATCACGTCCGCCCGCGCATCCGGCGCATTCAGCGAAGTCACGCTGCCCGACGCAAACGCTGCCAGCACCTCATCTTCCACCAGCACCTGCGCGCCGCAGGACGCAAGCTGTGCCACTACATGATGCGCCGCTGCCATTGCATCCGGCCGATGACCATGAATGACGATGCCAAGTCGCACGCCGTTCCCTCCATCCTGATTCAGTCTGCCGTTTTTTTCACAAACAGCACCCGAAGTATCCCCATTATAACACAAGATGAATATTCATGCAAGCATATACAGAAATTTTGATGCCATTTCCAAATGAGAATGCGCACGCAGATGGCGCAGGTGAATGCAGGGAATCGTATTACTTGTGTGAAGACCCCTTTAGCTCCTGATGCGCCTTTTTTACCAGCTCGTGGATGATTTCCGGCGTCATCGGCTCAGCTTCCTGCGTCCGGACGGTGATTTTGCCCAAGAACTCAATGTTGCCCTCCGGTCCCTTAATCGGCGAATAATCAAGCTGCTGCACCTGCCAGCCGATGCTCGGCGCGAATTCCACAATCTCCCGCAGCACGTCCTCATGCACCTTCGGGTCGTGGATGACGCCTTTCTTGCCGATGCGGTCGCGTCCCGCCTCGAACTGCGGCTTAATCAGCGTATAGAACACGCCCTCCTCGCCCATCAGCTGCGCCGCAACAGGCAAAATCAGGCGAATGCTGATGAAGGACACATCCATCACCGTAACGGTCGGGTGCAGCGGCAGCATGTCCGGCGTCAGCAGACGCGCATTCGTCCGCTCATAGAGCGTCACGCGCGGGTCGTTGCGCAGTTTCCACGAGAACTGCCCGTAGCCGACGTCAATCGCATAGACATGCGCCGCGCCGTTTTGGAGGCAGACGTCCGTGAAGCCGCCGGTCGCCGCGCCGATGTCCATGCACACCTTGCCGCGCAGATCCGCCTGAAAGGACGTAATTGCCTTTTCCAGCTTCAATCCGCCGCGGCTGGCATAGGGGTTCGACTTGCCGCGGATTTCCAGCTCGTCCTCCGGCTTAATCAGCTCCGATGCCTTGTCGATGCGGCGCGTGCCGACGTACACCTCGCCCGCCATGATGCTGACCTGCGCCTTCGTGCGGCTTTCGCAAAGCCCGCGTTCCACCAGCGCTACATCAGCCCGTTGCTTTTCGCTCATTGATGCTTTTCTCCATTCTTCAGCGCGATGACGATGCGCTGGGTCATCAGTTCCGGCGTCAATCCCAAGTATTTCAGCAGCTGATCACGCCGCCCATGCTGCACGAAGGTATCCGGGATGCCGAAGGACAGCATCGGCGCGGGCAGCCCTTCGCCGGACAGGAACGCGCAGACCACGCTGCCGAAGCCGCCCGTCAGCACATGCTCCTCCATCGTGACGATTGGGCGATTCGCCAGCTGACACAGCATTTTCTCGTCCATCGGCTTCACGCTCCGGCAGTTCACCAGCGATGCGTGAATGCCGCGCTTTTCCAGCAGGTCGCGGACTTCAATCGCTTCCGCCACCATCGAGCCGACAGCCAGCAGCGCCACATCCTCCCCCTGCTCCATCAGCTCCCATTCGCCGATGCGGAACGGCTTATCCTGCGCCGGGTAGCGCACCGACAAATCGACGGATTCACGCCCATAGCGGATGGCGCAGGGGGATTCGTTCTCCTGCGTCCAGCGCATCATGACGCGCAGCTCATTCAGGTCGCGCGGCGCCAGAATCACCATGTTCGGCACGGGCAGCATTGACGCCAAATCCCACACGCCGTGGTGCGTCGCGCCATCCTCGCCGACCAGCCCCGCGCGGTCAAGCAGCAGTGTCACGTTCAGCTTCGGCATACAAACGTCATGTATCATCTGGTCAAACGACCGTTGGAAGAACGACGCATAGACCGCGAAGTACGGCTTCATGCCGCCCGCCGCCAGCCCAGCTGCCATCGTAACGGCATGTTCCTCCGCAATGCCGACATCCATCATGCGGCGCGGAAAGCGCTCCGCAAAGTACGACAAGCCCGTACCCGACGGCATAGCAGCGGTAATCGCAACAATTTTTTCATCCGTTTTCGCCATTTCGGACAGCGTTTCCGCCATCACCTGCCCATAGGACGGCAGCGTTCCCTTCTTGCGCGCCGTACCGGTTTCCACATAGAACGGCGGCGTGCCATGGAAGCGCTCCGGCTTGTCCTCCGCCGCGCTGTATCCATATCCTTTTTTTGTGAGCACATGCACGACAACCGGCTCATCCAACTGTTTGACGGCCTCCAATGTGTGCTCCAGTGCCTTGAGGTCATGCCCGTTAATCGGGCCGAAATAATGGAAGCCAAGGCTATTGAAGAATCCCTCTTGGTTTTCGCGCACGAACATGGACTTGACGCTCTTTTTTGCCCACGATAAAAAACACTGAAGCGGTTTTCCGACTACGGGCAGGCAGGACAAGCCTTTGCGGATGACCTGCTTCGTGCTTGTCCACCCGCTGGAGACGCGCAGATCCGTCAGGTGCTGCGAAAGCGCCCCCACGTTCGGCGCAATCGACATTTCGTTGTCATTCAGAATGACAATCATACGCGTATGACTGTCACCCGCGTCGTTGAGCGCCTCATAACACATGCCGCCGGTCATTGCGCCATCGCCCACCAGCGCCAGCACATGGTGATGCTGCCCCTGCAAATCGCGGGCGCGCGCCAGCCCCAGCGCTGCGGACAGCGCGGTAGAGGCATGACCCGTCTCGAACACATCATATTCGCTTTCGGAGCGCTTCGGAAAGCCGGACATGCCGCCGAAGGAACGCAGGGTGCAGAACGTGCGGTAGCGCCCCGTCAGCAGCTTATGGACATAACTTTGATGCCCCACATCGAAGACGATTTTGTCCTCTGGCATGTTGAACACGCGGTGAATCGCCATCGTTAATTCTACCACGCCCAGATTGCTCGCCAAATGCCCGCCGCGCTTGGAAATAGTCGTGACCAGTTCTGTGCGAATCTGCGCGGCGAGATCGTTCATCTCCGCATAGGACAAACCTTTAATGTCCTGCGGCGACTTGATATCCTCCAATCGCAAGCATTTTCCCTCCTTCATGGATTTTGCATTTGTGTTGATTGATGCTATTTTTCAGATAAGAATGCGCAAGCGGATGGCGCAGGTGAATGCAGGAAATAGTATTAGAATTTACTGCCCTTGCTCCCCTTTGCGCCCTTCGCGCCGCCGAGCGAAACACCCTTCAAAATGTCGGAGGAATAAGCATAATTGCGCATGTTGCGGTCTTCGTTCGCCTTGCGCGCGCAGTCCACCATGCGGTCAATCAGCTGCGAATACTTCACGCCCTTGTTCTCCCACAGGTAAAATGCCAGCGAGCCGGGAATCGTGTTGATTTCGGTGATGTACACCTGCTCGGACGCGCGGTCAAACATGTAATCGATGCGCACAACGCCCTTGCAGTCCAGCATCCGGAAAATATCGCAGGACATGGCCTGAATCTTATCGCGCAGGCTGTCCTCAATCGGCGCGGGCAGCACGCGGTGCAGGCTCGCCATGCCCTTCGAGCCACCATTGGCAAGATACTTCTCCTTGAAATCAAGGAACTGCTGACCCGACAGCGGCATCTCAATCGGGCTGGCCTCCACGTCGCCATCATAGCCCAGTACGGAGCAGTTCAGCTCAATCGGGTGATCCAGCCCCTTCTCAACCAGCACGCGGCGGTCGTACTCAAATGCCAGTTCAAGACTGTCCATCAGCCCTTCGCGGTCATCCGCACGGCTGACACCGATAGACGAGCCGAGGTTCGCGGGCTTGACGAACACAGGATAGCCCAGTTCCTTCTCCACCTTGTCCAGCACGGCGTTTTTGTCCTGCTGATACATGGCGCGCGTGAACCAGCAATCCGGCAGACACGGCAGCGTCCCCGCGCCGCGGAAGAACTGCTTCATCATGATTTTGTCCATGCCGATGGCGCTGCCTGCCACGCCCGTGGACGTGTACGGCAGATTCGCCAGTTCCAGCATCCCTTGCAGCGTGCCGTCCTCGCCGTTCAGCCCGTGCATGACGATGACGCAGACTTCCAGCCGCGCCACCACGACCTGCGTGGGATGCCCGAACAGCCCCTTGCCGGGACGGTTCGCCAGCAGCGCGCCCGAACCCGCCGTCACGTCCAGCGCAACGGCTTCGATGCCCGCTTTGTTCGGGTCAAAGGGCGTGTACGTCTCAATGCGGCGGAGCGCATTCCCCGTATACCAGACGCCGTTTTCGCCGATATACACCGGGATGACGTCGTACTTCTCGCTGTCCACATGGTTCATCAGCTGCACCGCGCTGATGATGGACACCTCGCGCTCACAGCTGCGGGAACCGAAAATCACACCAAGCTGAACCTTTGCCATAACAAAAATCTCCTTGCCTTTACGGAATCTCTGATTGATTCGCCAGAGCTTCCTTACGTTTCAGAATAGTGATCCGGAAGATCGTTTTCAAACATTGCAATGTCGCCGGGACGCCCAATCTGCCGCAGGAGCACCGTCGCTTCGTCGAGGCTGGCGACGACGTGCAGATTTCCCTGCGGGAAGCCCGCTGCGAGCAGCCCTTCGGCAATCGGCTGCGTGTGTTTCTTGCCCACGAGAATGGCGATATCCGCGTTGCCGCAGATTTTCCGCCCAAATTCGCGGTTGAACGCCGCTTCCTGTCCGCCCAATTCGACCATACCGGGGGTAATGATGATGCGCCGCGCTTGGAACGCCCCCAGTACCTTCACCGCCGCTTCCGCGCCCTTCGGGTTGGAATTGAACGCATCGTCAATGATGGTGATGCCTGGCGACGGAATCAGCTGCAAGCGGTGCTCCACCGGCTGCAGTTTGCTGATGCCGCGCGCCACCTGCCGCATGGTCAGCCCCAGATGGAGCGCAACCGTCGCGGCAAGCAGGATGTTCTGGATGTTGTGTTCCCCCAGCAGGCGCGTTTCGCACGCGATTTCCTCCGCCGACGTATGCAGGACGAATCGGCTGCCCATCGTGGAAACCGTCACATCCGTTGCCCACACGTCCGCGTCCGGGCTGTAATGCAGGCAGCAGAGGCGCTTTTCTTTCTCCGTTCGGTCATAGAGTTCGCGGCAGATTGCACCGTCATCCGGGAAAAAGCAGCAGCCATCCGCCGGAACAGCGTCCATCAATTCATATTTCGTATTTTTGATGCGCTCCAAGGTATGGAAGGTGTCCAAATGCTGCGGACCGACGCTCGTCAGCACGCCGTAACGCGGATGCACCAGTCGACACAGTTCCTTGATATCCCCGACGTGCCGAGCGCCCATTTCCGCCACAAACACCTGCGTCGCAGGCGTCAGGCGCTCACGGATGATTTTCGTCACGCCCATTGGCGTATTGAAGCTGCTCGGGGTAATCAGCGTCTGATACTTCTCCTGCAAAATTGTGCCGAGAATGAACTTGACGCTCGTCTTGCCGTAGCTGCCGGTAATGCCGATTTTGATGATGTCCGGGCGCGCCGCCAGTTTCTTCTGCGCGTCGCGGAAATACATTTCGCTCACGAGCTTTTCAATCGGCCACGCCAGCAATCCGCCCAGCGCCACCCAGAGCGGCAGCAGCAGCGGCAGCAGCCCGCAGAAGTACACCTTCGTCAGCAGCGCAATCGGCGTGCAGAGCAGCGTATAGACAACGCCCATGACAATGTACGTCCGCTTGACGCGCATCGTGACGACAAACGGCTTTTTCGCCTTCTTCTGCTGGAAAATCGACCGGCACCACCAGCCGCCCGCGACCGCCAGCGCTGCATTCACCAGCGCCAGCAGAATTTTGCCGACGCTCATGTCCAGCATCCGGTCAACGCTCCGGTACGCCAAATACAGCAGCGTCAAGTACGCCGCCAGCGTGACGCCGGGCAGCAGCGCGCGCTTCCAATTGCGCCGCAGCGTCCGGAAATAGCCGGGAAATTGGTAGCTTTCCAGCTGGAAATCATGCATCAGGCTCCGTTGTGCCAGCAGCATCGCCAAGGCAGTCGCCAGCGCCGGAAGCCATTTCAGTAAGTTAATCACCTGATTCACTCCTGCCCCATCCAAATCAGTTCAGAAGAAACTGACGCACAATCGTCTGAAAGCGCGTCGCCTGCTCCAGATATGCGAAATGCGTGCCGCCTTCCAGCACCACCAGACCGCTGTCGGCAATTTCCTTTTCCATCTGCTGCCCCATCCACAGCGGCGTTTCCGTGTCGCGGTCGCCCCAGATGAGCAGCGTCGGGTTCTTGATATGCGAAAGCAGCGCACTCTGGTCATAACCCACGACCTTGACGAACGTCTTGCGCATTTCTGGCGACAGGGCGGCATAATCCCGCGAGCCGTACTTCTGCACGAGATTCTCCTGCCACTTGTCCGGCAGACTGCCGAAGAGGTGCGTCTTTTTCGCTACACCGACGAGCTTCTTCAGCCGCTGATACCGCTGCGACTTCTTGCTCTTTTCGCTGGATAGCTTGGGCCGTATGCCCGCCGCGCCTGTCAGAATCAGCTTCTCAAAACGCTCCGGATGGTCGGCGGCAAGCTCAATCGTCACGCGTCCGCCGAAGGAATGCGCAATCACGCTGCACGGCAGGAAGTCCAGCTTCGTCAGCAGTTCCAGCAGATTCGCGGCGAAATCCGGCACACCCCACGGCTGCGGCGGAAATCCGCTTTCGCCATGCGCCGGAAAATCCACCCGAAGCACGGTCATGTCCGGCGTGAGCGCATCGCTAATCCCCGCCATCAGCTTTTCCGAGCAGCCCCAGCCATGCAGCAGCACCACTTTTCTTTCGCCGTGGCCGCTGATTTCATAATGGACGCGGACGCCCTGAAGCGTCATTTCCACAAAACGCATCTCCTTTTCAGCCGTCGATTCGCCAGATGTATCGGCACTTGACGGCGCTGATTTCCCAGCGGTCGCGAATCTCCTGCGGCACAGCCACGGTTCTTTCCAGCGTGCAGCCCAGCCCCAGGCACGTCTTGCGGCTCGCCCAGTTGTCCGGGTCAGTCGTGATGACGACGCTGCTCTTGCCGTGCAGGGCAATCAGCGGACGCAAGAGTGCACAGGCGCGGCGCGCGTAGTGATTGCCGCGATACGGCGGGTCAACATGATAGCCAATATGCCCGAAATAGTACACACAGGGGCTTTCCCCCATCCGCAGGGAAATGCGTCCAACTTCCCGGTGCGTCCCGTGCGGCACAATCATATAGTCATACACGCGGCCGAATCCCATTTCTTTTTCCGGCGGATAGAGCCGCAAGGGCAGCAAGTCAATCACGCCATCGGAAAACTCAGCACGCACTCTGCGAAACAGCATCCTTACACATCCTGTATCTGCACCTGCGGAAGCAGGGCAGCAAAATCATCGGGGCGAATCAGCTGCGTCCCCTCGGTCATTACCGACGCACAGCCCGCCGCCGCGCCATACGCCAGCGCACGGCGAACGTCCCCTGTTTTCTCCAAGCCAGCCATCACACCGCCGACCATTGCGTCGCCCGCGCCAACGGTGGACTGCACCCGCACCGGAACTGCCGGGGCAAACATGGCGCCGCGTTCCGACACCCACAACGCACCCTCTCCGCCGAGGCTCACGAGCACATTCTGCGCGCCCATCTCAAGCAGTTCCAGCGCTGCCTGATGCACATCCGCCATCATCGGCAGCGGACGGTTCATGGCGGCTTGCAGTTCACTTCGGTTAGGCTTGACGAGGAACGGACGCGCCGCCAGCCCCGCCATCAACGCCGCGCCGCTCACATCCAGCACAAACAGGCGCTCCGGCAGGGAGAGCATCAGGTCGCGGTAATACTCCGGCGGACATTCCGGCGGCAGCGACCCCGTCAGGACGACATACTGCCCCGCAACTGTCTTTTCCGCCAGCAAGTCCGAAAACGCCCGCTGATTCTCCGCATTGACCGGCGCGCCGGGTTCGTTCAGCTCCGTCACAGCCGTGCCGTCCTGCGGGACAATCTTCATGTTCGTGCGCACGTCGCCGTCCACGGGCAGGAAAACATGCGCCACCTGCTCGCCGTCCAGCTTGCGGCGAACCGCGTCAATGCCGTTTTTGCCCGCACAGCCGAGGACGCAGGACGCAATGCCCAGCCGACGCGCAGTAATGGCGACATTGATGCCCTTGCCGCCCACATCCTGCCGCGCGGACAGGACGCGGTTCACATCGCCCGCCGTGAAAGAACGGAGCGACACCGTGCGGTCAAACGAAGGATTCAGGCACACACAAGCCAGCATGGGCAAACCTCCCCATCATCAGCAGTCCATCCCATTATATCATGATTCCCCGCATGATGCAACCTGACGCGGAAAGAAAAAGGCTGCCCCGTATTCGCTCGGAGCAGCCAAATGGACTCATTCCTTAATGCTGTAGGCATTCAGCGCGTTCTGCATCGTGATCTGTGCAAACGCTTCCAGCGGAATTTCGCGCAGCGCGGCAATTTTCTCCGCCACATAGCGCACGTTCGTCGGCTCATTTCGGCGGCCGCGGACGGGTTCGGGCGAAAGGTACGGGCTGTCCGTCTCAATCAGGATGCGGTCAAGCGGCACATTCACCGCGGCTTCCTGCAATTTCGGCGCTTTCTTGAAGGTCACAGGCCCCGCAAAGCTGATGAAGTACCCCAGTTTCAGGTACTCCTTCGCAATCTCCCAGCTGCCGGAAAAGCAGTGGATGATGCCGCCGGTTAAATGCTTCTTGTGGCGCTTCATGATGTCCAGCATGTCCTGATGCGCGTCCCGGATGTGATATGCCACGGGCATCGATAATTCCCACGCCAGCTCCATCTGCGCCTCGCAAACCGTCATCTGCGTTTCGCGTGGCGACAGGTCATAGTAGTAATCCAGCCCGATTTCGCCAATGGCGACGACTTTCTCTTCCTTCGACCAGTCTGCCAAGCGCGGCAAATCATCCTCCACGAAGCCTTTCGCCTCATGCGGATGGATGCCGATGGCGGCATAGCAGCCCGGATGTGCCGCTGCGAAATCCGCGCTGTGCCGGGAGGTCGCCATGTCCGAGCCAATCACGGCGTACCGGGTGACACCTGCTTCCGCCATGCGGGTCAGGACGTCCTCCCGGTCGTCGTCGAACTTCGGCTCATCGACATGGCAATGAGAGTCAAACAGCGCCATCATCCGATGATTGCACCGTCCTCCACGCCCTCGCCGACGCTCATCAGGCGCAGATTGTCCTCGTCATCGACAGCGGAGAGAATCATGCCCTGACTTTCGATGCCCGCAATCTTGCGCGGCGCGAGATTCACGACCGCCACGACCTGCTTGCCGACGAGGTCTTCGGGCTTGTAATACTTCGCGATGCCGGAGAGAATCGTGCGTTCGCCGTCCTTGCCGAAGGAGAGGCGGAATTGCAGGAGCTTGTTGCTCTTCTCCACCTTCTCGCAGGACAGCACGCGCGCCACCTGCATCTTGCACTTGCAGAAATCATCGAAAGCGATTTCCGCCGGAAAATCAGGCGTTTCGTGCTTCTTCTCCGCCTTCTTTTCAGGCTTGGCGGCAGGCTTCTTTTCTTCCTTCTTCGGCTCTTCGGCGGGTGCGTCGCGTTCGATTTCCTTCTGGATGTCCAGACGCGGGAACAGCGCCGCGCCCTTATGCACCGTCAAGCCTTCCGGCAGCACGGCAAACGGCTTGCAGACGGAATCCCACGTCTTGAGCGCGTCGTCGGTCACGCCAAGCTGCTCGAAAATGCGTTCCGGCGTGCGCGGCATGACGAAGCCAATCATCACGGCGACGCGGCGGACGCACTCTGCCAGCGTGTACAGCACCGTCTTCAGCCGCGGCTGACCTTCTCCGCTGCGGCCCAGCACCCACGGCTGCGTCATGTCGATATACTTGTTGCAATCGCTGATGAGCTTCCATGTTTCCACCAGCGCGTTGGAGAACTGGAAGGCGTTGACGTAGTTCTCCACCTTGCCGGAAAGCTGCTCCGCCTCGTCCCAGATGGGCTTGTCAACAGCTTCATCCACCGCATCGATGGCGGGAATCGTGCCGCCAAAGTACTTCTCAATCATCGCAACCGTACGGGAGACGAGGTTGCCAAGATCATTCGCAAGGTCGGAATTGATGCGCGTCAGCATGGCTTTGAGCGTGAATTCGCCGTCCGAGCCGAAGGGCATTTCGCGCATGAGGAAATAGCGCACCGCGTCGGAGGAATAGCGGTTGCACAGCACGACCGGGTCAACGACGTTGCCGACGCTCTTGCCCATCTTCTTGCCATTGATGACCAGCCAGCCGTGGCCAAACACCTGCTTGGGCAGCGGCAGCCCCAGCGCGTGGAGCATAATCGGCCAGATAATGGTATGGAAGCGGACAATTTCCTTGCCGACCAGGTGGACATCCGCCGGCCAGTACTTCTGGAACAGCGCGTCATTGTCCGTGCCGTAGCCCAGCGCGGAAATGTAGTTGCTCAGCGCGTCAATCCAGACATACACCGTGTGCTTCTCGTCGAACGTGACCGGGATGCCCCACTTGATGGACGTGCGGCTGACGCACAGGTCTTCCAGACCCGGGCGGAGGAAATTGTTCAGCATCTCGTTGGCGCGGCTGGCGGGCTGGATGAAGTCCGGATGCTCCTCGATGTACTGAATCAGCCATTCGGCGTACTTCTGCAGACGGAAGAAGTAGGATTCTTCACGCGTCTTTTCCACCGGGCGGCCGCAGTCCGGGCAGCAGCCGTCTTTGAGCTGCAATTCCGTCCAGAAAGATTCGCAGGGCGTGCAGTACCAGCCCTCGTATTCAGACTTGTAGATGTCGCCCTGATCGTACAGCTGCTTGAAAATCTTCTGCACGCACTTGACGTGGCGGTCATCGGTCGTGCGGATGAAGTCGCTGTAATCAATGTCCATCAGCTTCCACAGATCCTTGATGCCCGCGACAATCTTGTCCACATACTCCTTCGGCATGACGCCCTGTTCCTTCGCCTTGCGCTCAATCTTCTGGCCATGCTCGTCCGTGCCGGTCAGGAAATAGACGTCATAGCCCGTCAGCTTCTTGAAGCGCGCCATCGAGTCCGCCGCCGTGGAGCAGTAGGCGTGACCGATGTGCAGGTTGCTGCTGGGGTAGTAAATGGGTGTAGTGATGTAAAACGGCTTCTTGCACGATTCACACATGAGTTCATTCCTCCAATTTCTTTTGAGGGAGACGTATAGGAAATTTCGACTCATTCGGCAGCCATCTGGCGAATGCCTTTTCCGCCATCTGCGGCTTGAAAAAATCTCGATTTACGCCCAGTAAACCTTCGATTTTTTCAATTGCATCTGACGAAAAATTCATCCACCATCTGACTACCTCATTTCATCAAAATTCCCTAAAAAAACCGCCCCTCCCGCATTTTTTGCCGAGGGGCGGAGAATTTTCCGCGTTGCCACCCTGATTTATCACTCATCCTGCGGATAACGGCGCGACCCGCCGCACCCTACTTCACCCCAAAGGCGTTCAGGCGCGTGATGCTCCGGAGCCATGTTCCCGCGGATGTCCCGGCTGCTTCTCACCTGCCGCAGCTCTCTTTGCGCATCCATCCACGGTACTCTTTCCATCATTGCAGAGGATATTATAGCGTCATTTGGGCATGGTTGTCAAGGGCAAATTTCAGCTGTGCTGCTGATACCAAGTGTAGTCGTAGCCATAATCGCCCTGCTGATTTCTGGCGGACAGCGTAAAGCGCACGACGGCATTCTGCCGCAAGGTCATTTGCAGCGTGCATTCGCCGTTTTCCGCCGCAAGCACCGCCGTATTCGCCGCCGGCTGACCCGCCTGACGCAAAAGACGCAGCTGATTTGCCGACAGCGAACGCGGTTCGCCTAAATCGTGCCATACCTTCAGTGGATTGCACGTCACTTCATCCACCGTCTCTGTCGTCAACGTCTGTTCGCCGCCCGCAGGCAGGGCAATCGTCACGGTCAGCTCGTCGCGGTCGGTGCGGCAGAGATTCCACAGCACGCCTTCATACGAGCCGTCGTCCTTGTGGACAATCACGCTGTGTTCGTCGCGGTGCACCGGCGTTCCGCGCAGATGGGAGAAGAACGCAAAGCTCCACAGTGTCGGCTTGGCAATCTGCCCGTTGGCAATCAAGCCGAATCCACCATGGAAGGGCATCGGCGGCACACCCTGCTCCTCGAACACATCCCCGAACGTCCAGTAGGAATACGACGCCGCTACATCGCCCATCCGCGCCAGCACACCCGCCATGTACGCCGCATTCAGGTTCGTGTCATGAATCGGGCAGAACGGGTTGTACGACGTGTTGAACTCGGTGATGTGCATCTCCATCCCGCGGTATTCCGGGAAGCTGTCGATAATGTCGCGCGTCTCCTGCATTTCAGCGAGAAGGCTGTCCACCGTGCGCATTGTGTGATAGAGATAGCGCCCGCGGTGTTCCGGCGTTTCGCCCATGTAGGCGTGGCGCGACACGAAATCCAGCGGCAGCTGATTCTCCTTGCAGAATCGCAGGAAGTTGCGCACCCAGTCCTGCGACGTCGCGCCGCCGCAGATTGCCGGGCCGCCGACGCGCATGTCCGGCAGCACTTCCTTAACTGCCTTCGCCGTCACCGCATACAGGTGATGATACTTCTCTTCATCCGCATTTTCCCAGAAACCCGACAGGTTCGGCTCGTTCCACACTTCACACGGCCAAGTGGACACTTCGTCTTTCCCGTAGCGCTCCGCCAAATGTTCAAGCGTCGCCTGAACCATTGCCGTCCACTTTGCGTCGTCCTGCGGCGGCGTAACGTTGCCCTTCCAATAGAAGATGGTCTGCGTGCCGCTTGCCATCTTTTCCGGCATGAAGCCCAATTCAAGGAACGGCTTCAAGCCCTGTGCGCGGTAATCATCCATCACGCGATCAAGGTAGGTGAAATTGTAGCCCTCGTGCCAATTTCCTTCCGCATCCTGATACGGCTGGTAAATCGCCATATCGTCGCTGAACAGCCCGTGACCGCGGATGTGCGTGAACGCGCATTCCGCCTGCGCCATCGCCAGCTGCTGCTGATACTCCTGCTGGAGCGCCAGCCCCATGCGACCTGTGCCGATGCAGAACGCGGTGTTGTTGTTGAACTTCGCCTGACTATCCGCCGCTATGCGGATGGAATCCTGTTTCATGGCATTTTTTCTCCTTACAGTCCTGATTTTGCCCAGTCGAATACGAGCACTTGATCATGCGGCAGCGTCGCCTGACAGGTATCAATCTGCTCATACGGCGCGATATTGACCGGTTCCGCCGCGCGGAGGTTGCCGTCCGTCAAGGCGTTGAAGAAGTCGTCGAACATCCAGCGGTCATAGAGCGCCTCACGGTGCGGACAGAGGACTTTCTCAAACGGCAGCTGCTGGATGCCGCGCATGTTGCTGCGGTACTCCCGCAGCCCCAGCGCCTGCGGGAAGAAGAGCCATGTGCAGGGGTTCCAGTCGTCGCCAGACAGCAGCAGCTTCCGCTCCGGCACATACACCACCGCCGAACCGGGCGTGTGTCCCGGCGCTTCGATGATTTCCGCTGTTAATCCGCCCAAGTCAATCACACCGGGCTTCATCACCTTCGGCAGTGGAATTTCGCCCGCGAGAAACGTTTTTTCATCCACCGGCAGGTTCTTCCCGATTGCCTGCGTCAGCACCCGGCGGCGCATCTCGTCGTTCGTGAACATGCGCCAGTCCGCCATATCCGCTTCCAGCATGTACGTTTCCGGGAAGCATCGTGCCCCCATCGCGTGGTCATGGTGGTTGTGCGTCAGGAACACCGTCAGCGGTAAATCCGTCATGTGGCGCATGAAGTCCGCCACATCCTCAATGCCATAGCCCGTGTCAACCAGCATGGCGGCGTTTTCGCCCTCCAGCAGCGTCATGCAGACGCCCATGCAGTCCACAATATGCCACACTCCCGGCATCACCGCGTGAACCGTAAAGGCCATTTTCGGCTCATCCTTTCCATCTTGCCGCCTGAAAAAACGGCGTTTTTTGCACAATTCGACGCACAGTTGTGTTTTTCCTGTCACCCAGTCAACTTTTCGCCAAATTTCTTCCCCTTTTCTGGTTTTGGGTTGTGCAAGTCGGCGAAATATGCTATACTTTTTGTAAAATACGTTACAGGAGGTATCCTGTCTATGGCAAATCAATGGCTTTCGTGGCTTCCGTTTTTACCGGCTGATGTTCCCGCCGATTTTGCGTCCCCACGCGAAGTCGCCGCGTTCGAGCTTGCGCAGGCACTGCCGGCGCTCTCCCCGAACCTGCACGTTTCGCTTGCCGAGGATGATTCGCTGGGCGAAGGGTTCCATGCCGTGCGCAAAGGCGACGACGTGACGATTTTCGGTGGCAAAACCGGGCTGCTGTATGGCGCTTACTGGCTGCTGATGGCGCTCGCGTCGGGTTCGGCATTGCCGGAGGATCATTCCTCTGCGCCGCAGTACGCGCTGCGCATGATTAACTGCTGGGACAACGCCGACGGCAACGTTGAGCGCGGATATTCCGGGCGCAGTCTGTTCTTCCAAGGCGGCAAGCTGACCTACGACCCCGCGCGGATGCGGCAGCTGGGGCGTATGATGGCGTCCGTCGGGCTGAACGTGCTGTGTATCAACAACGTCAACGTGCACGACCCGGCACAGCTGCTGATTGAGGACGATCTGCCGGATCTGGCGAAGCTGGCGGCGATTTTCCGCCCGTTCGGCGTGCGGCTGATGGTTTCCATCGACTATTCACAGCCGATGCGCCACGGCATCCCGACGGCTGATCCGCTGGATGAACGCGTGCAGGCGTGGTGGAAGCATCAGGCGGAAGTGGTGTACGCTGCGATTCCCGATTTGGCGGGCTTCCTCGTCAAAGCGGACAGCGAACATCGTCCGGGGCCGTTCACCTACGGGCGCAACCATGCGGAGGGCGCAAACATGCTGGCGCGGGCGCTCAAACCGTTCGGCGGAATGCTGGTCTGGCGCTGTTTCGTCTACAACTGTCAGCAGGACTGGCGCGACGAAAAGACCGACCGTCCGAAGGCAGCATATGAGCATTACGTCTATCTGGATGGGCAGTTCGACGACAACGTGATTCTGCAGGTCAAGAACGGGCCGTTCGACTTCCAAGTCCGCGAGCCGATTTCCCCGACCCTGCTGGCAATGCCCAAAACGAATCTGGCGCTGGAATGGCAGCTGGCGCAGGAGTACACGGGTCAGCAGATTGACATTTTCGCCATGCCGGTAATGTGGCAGGAGCTCTTTGCGGACATGCCGCGCAACAGCATCATGGCGATGGCAGCGGTGTCGAACCTCGGCAATGACGCGTGCATGACCGGGCATCCCTTCGCGGCGCTGAATTTCTTTGCATATGGCGCGCTGGCGTGGGATCCCGATGCCTGCCAGCCGGACGATATCATCCACCGCTGGATTCGTCTCACCTATCGTTTTGCGCCGGATGATGAGAACGCGCTGGCGGATGTGCTGCTCGGCAGCCGCCACGCCTATGAGCAGTATACCGCACCGCTTGGCATCTGCTGGATGGTCACGCCGAACCAGCATTACGGGCCGAGTCCCGACGGCTACGAGTATCAGGCGTGGGGCACTTACCACAAGGCCGACCGCAACGCCATCGGCATCGACCGCACGGCGGACGGCACGGGCTATGTCCTGCAATACCCGGAAGCACTGCGCCGCCGCTTTGAATCGACGCAGACCTGCCCGGACGAGCTGCTGCTCTTCTTCCACCGCTTGCCGTACACCTTCAAGATGCGCGACGGGCGGACGCTGATCCAGCGAATTTACGACGACCATTTTGAGGGCTATGAATGGGTGGAGCGCGCCGCGAGCATCCTGAAAGCGCTGCCGCTGCCCGATTTTGACCGTGCTTTAGTAGATGAGCGCATCGGGCGGCAGCTGCACAACGCCCGTGAATGGCGCGACATCATCAACACGTTCTTCCACCGTCTTTCCGGCATTGAGGACGTTCACGAGCGGAAAATCTATCGCTGAGGAGGCTTTTCATGGCGGACACAAGCCAGCCGCATTCATCCCGCTGCCCGGCTTGGCTGCGCGAGGGCGGGCTGTACCTGATTGTTTCCGGCGTCGTGACAGTGCTGAAATATGTGCTGCTGCTCTTTCTGCCGCGCGCATTCGCCTTTCTGCCAATGCGCGACTTCGGCTGGCCCGGCATCGAAATGACGCTGCTGGGCGAAACCTTCCGCTGGAATATCTTCGGCTACGACACGGCGCACGGCGGGCTGCCGTACCTGTGCGCGTACATGACGGCGATGGTGCTTGGCGAATGCGTGAACTTTCCGCTTCAGCGCAGGTACGTTTTCCGCGCCAAAGGGCATCTTGCGCGGCAAGTGCTGCTGTATGCGCTTGCGTTCATCGTGATTACCTGCTTGGTGAACTCGATTAACTGCATCTGGGTCGCGGTGGCGGCGAAGTTCGTGCCGGATTGGGTGTACACGCTCGGCACGCTCTTCTTCAACGGCACAATTTCCGCGGTGGTGTTTTTCTTCGTTAACAAACGCATTTTCCCACAGGCATAAAAATGGGGGCTGTCCATCGCGGGCAGTCCCCTTTCTTTATGGCGTTTGTTCAATGCGGATAACCTGCTGATGCCCGAAATAGTTTGCCAGCGCCTGATTCATCCAGTAACCCGACTGCCCCTCGTCCGCCAGCCCCAGCGGGTTCAGGAACGCCGGGCAGACCGCAACATCCGGGATTTCGCAAATCTCGCCGGGCTGACGCAGCGTTTGGAGGATTTCGGTGTACTGCTGATGGTACGTCTGCGCCTCGCCGCTGATGAGCGCTTTTGCCGCTGCAACGCTCGTCGGTACTGCCCCCGATGTCGGATGCGCGGACGGCAGCGTCAGCACCAGCGCGAGCGACAATATGGCGACGATTCCGGCGGAATGGCGCGTCAGATGCGAAAGCGCCGCGTCGATTTTCGTGCCGATGCGGCTGTTCCGCAGCCAGCCGACCCAGAGGAACGTCCAGCAAAGCAGCAGCCAGCCATACGCATAGTAGTAGATGTCGATTTGCCGCCCCGGCCCTACATTCGCCATTGCAAAAAGCGACGGTGTCATTTGCGCTGAAAAGATAGCATACGCCAGCGCGCTTTTCAGCAGCGGAAAGCGGAATTTCAGCCCACACTGCCCGACGAAATCCCACATCAGCAGGGCAAAAAGCGCAATGGCAATTCCCTGCGGCCAGCCAAACCAGCCCGACACGCGCACCCACGCCCGGTCGAAGGAGTAGAGAATCGCGGGAACCGCATCCATCGAGCGCGGGATGGTCGCTGCACGGACGCGGTTGCCGGGTGCGGCGGTGTTGATAGCGAACGCAGTCAGCAGCGCGACCATGACGAGCAATATCTGCCGCCAAGCGGTTTTTTCCCGCACAAGTAGCGCAAGAAGCAGGAGCATCAGCAGAATCAGCGTAACGAGGATGGTCGTGTAGTTGCCGCCGCCGATAAAGAACGCGAGCGCCATGCACAGCACAGTCCGCCCGGCGCGGCACTTTCCGTCGGTGCAAATCCGCAGGGTGCCCGTCAGCAGCATCAGCGAAAGCGCATAATAGAACGTGTAGTAGCATCCGCCGTTGAACCAGTAAAACGTCTGGTTCAAATCCGGCACAAGCTGGATGCTCAGCGTCATGAGTGACAAGAAAATCAGCACAACCGTTGCGCGCGGCGCATGGAGTATCTTCCCCAGCTGACGCAGGAGCATCCCCGTGCCAAGCAGCAGCGGCAGGAGCGTCAGGGCGGTCGTCAGCCAATAGCCATTTTCGGAAAACACGCCCGGCTGAAGCGTGAACAGCACCACCGCGCTGAACGACCCCTGCCAGCGCGCGTAGGTGCTCCGGACGTAGGCGGCAATAGCTGCGACAGCCTCCGGCAGCCCCTGTCCTGCGTCAATGACCTTGCGCAGCACCGCGCCGTAGGTGTAGTCGTCCGCGCGCGGGTGATTATAGAACGCGACCGCCATCACCGGCAGCAGCGACAGCGCAAACAAAACCGCGAGGATGATGGCAATCCGCTGAAGTGCGCGCGCATTCCGCATGAGCATTTCTCCTTTTCCGACAAAAATCGCCGCAGTTTGTGATGCACTGCGGCGATTTTGCTGATTATTCTCCCGTCAGCGATGGGACGGGTGTCGTGTTCGGTTCAGGTGTGGGCAGTTCCGGTGCGGTCGTAGCTGCCGGCGCACTGCCGCCTGCAATCAGCCGCGTCAGGTTGTCCGATGCCGTCGTCAGCAGCTGCACAGCGCGCATGGTATCCATGCTCATCACGTCCTCCGCGCCCTGCGTCGGCAGGGTCAGCGCGTTCCAGCGGCTCGTTGTGCGCAGTGCCATCTTCACGCCGACGTCCGCTTCCGCCATGTGCAGCGCGGCAATCACGCGCAGCTGAATCGGCGCGCCTTCTCTGCTTTCGGTGCTGTACTGGAGGGAAAGTTCCGCCGTAATCGGCTCAAACGTCACCAAATCCGCTGCTTCCGCGCCGTCGGTGTCCGGCTCGATGGTCAGCGTCCACGCGCTGTCATCATGGCGTGTGCCGTCGCTGTCCTGCGTTTCGGAATGCTGGCTGGTCAGGGCAAATTTCGCCTGCAGCGTCTTTGCGTCCGTTACGAACGCGGCGGGTACACTGCTGATGCTGCCCGTAATTGCGTTCTGGTTGCCGTCCGCCGACGCCATGCTGAATGTCAGCGTCTGCGTCGCGCTGTTCAGCACAAGCGCAGTCGTGCTGCCCTCCTGCCGGAAGGTCAGCGTCGTGTAGCCCCACGCATTCTGCGGCAGGGGCAGCGCCACCGCCACGGACAGCGTATCGCCACGCGCGGAGAACTTGCGTGACAGGCGCAAATCGCCCGACAGCGGCAGGGCGTCAATGCAGGCATCGTAGAAGTAGCCCAGCGCGGGATTGAGGTAGGCCGCCTGCTGCTCCTCCGTCATCATCGGGCGCAAAAGCGTCAGCAGCGTCTCGTCATAGAGCGCTTGCTTCCACATCAGCTTCGTTTGCTCTTTCACGTCGTCCGCTGGAATCACATAGCTGACGCGCATGACAAGCTCGCCGTTTTCAGTCATCGTGTCAGGTTCAGCGGCGTAATCCGCCAGCCACAGCTCCAGTTCGTTCAGATATTCCTCCAGCGCCGGCTGCCACATGCTTTCCCAGAGGATGTCAGGCTGCGCCATCATCTCCGCCAGCACAGAGTAGAACGATGGATTGCTTTTTCCCGATTCCGCCAGCGGCATGGACAGCAGCACATCCGGCAGCACATCCGTGCGCAGGTAGAGCGTGTCGCCCACGCGGTACAGCTGCGTCAAGCCTTGCTGACTGCCGCTGTCATCCTGCGAAAACACCTGATACTGGAAATCGTCGCTGTCCTCCAGATTCAGCAGGCGCACATGCAGCGTCGAAGCCGTCAACGGCAGCAGGAAATCCAGCCACGACGCCGTGCCGGACGCCGTAACCGCAACTGAGCCTCGAATGGGGTAATCCTGCACAGCAAACTGCTGGTAGAGCAGTTCCGGGAGCGTATAGTCATCCTCTTTGGCAGCAAGCGCCGTGCCGCCAAGCAGCAGCGCCGCGCAGAGCAGGACAGACAGGATTCGTTTCAGCATGGGTTTACCCTCCTTATCGGGTGTCATTCGATTTCGACGGCGGATTCTGCCGCCTGCCGAATGGTCTGAACGTCTTCATCCGACATTTCGTAGAAGAAGAACGCCGCGTCCTCCGCGCTGAGAACCTGAATCAGCGGGCGGACGATAGCAGTCGCAATTGCGCCGCTGAGCTGGCTGCGCAGGTTTTGCAGCGTCTCCGCGCTGAGCGTGGACAGTTCCATCGTCGCCGCGGTGTCCTTCCACAGGGATTCGCTTGCGCGTGCCGCACGCAGCGTAATCACGCATTCTTCAGTCGTGCCGTAGCGCTTTTCTTCCTGATAGCCGATTGTCCCGCTGATTTCCGGCGCTTCTGCGTTTCCGGACAGGACGACATTCGGCGTGATGGTGCGCTTCGTGGCGTAATCTTCGTCCGGCAGCTGCTGCTTGATAGCCACGCTGCCGCTCACGTTGTCGCTGTCATTCTCCAAGCGGTTCGTCAAGTCAAACGTGACCTCGGTCTGCGTCGTCTGTTTGCTCGCCGTCACCTTGTAGGAGCAGGTGCCCTGCATGGTGATTTTGCCGCTGGAAAAGGTCATAATACGCTCAAAATCCAGCGTGTTCTTGTCCGTGCCGCTCTTTGCGGGGGACGTCAGCGTGATTTCATCGCGCGTCTCGCCACTCTCTCGCTTTGTGCGCCAGACGAGCTTGACCGTGCGCAGCTTGCCATCCACGCCGCATACGCCGTTGTACTCCACACGCAGCGGTACTTCGTCCTCTGTGCGATAGACGCGCAGCTTTTGCGTGCCGGAGAAGGTCAGCGACGCAATCAGGTCATGCAAATCGCCTTCCGGGCAGAGGGACAAAAGCGTCTGCTGCATTTCCTCCAGCTTCGACTTGGAAAAGGTATAATCCGTGCAGGAGCGCGCCAGCCCCATGTCCTTGATGGTCGTCTTGACGCTCTTGCGTTTGCCGTACTCCGCGAAAGGCTCTAAAATCGCGTTTGACAGCACCCAGCCGTCGTCAATCCACTTCTCGAACGTACCGTCAACAGCGCGCAGGTCGATGGAATTTGAAGACGTGCCAAGCAGCAGTTCCAGCGCATTCCCATCCAGCGACGCATAGGAAACGTTCGGCATACAGGAGAACTGCACTGCGTCGCCCTTCTGCGCCATCGTCAGCAGTTCGTTGCCGTTCATCAGCACGGAAACGCCGCTTTCGCCATCCGCCGCATACAAATTCAGCGACAGCGGCGCAAGTACACGGTCAAGCATCGCCGTGCGCGTCTCATCAAAAGGCGCATGTGCTTGAAGGCTGATGGACAGCGTAACCGACAGGGGCGTATCCGCCAAATTCCAGTCCGACGCGGCTTGCAGCAGCGGCGCATCTGCCAGCGCACAGGGTGCAAGCATCAGCAACACCAGCAGGAGCGATATCAGCGAGTGCAGTTTCCGCATGAATCTTCACGTTCCTTTCATTACGGCGGGTGATTATTCCGCGCTTTCCGCGAAGGCGCGGAGCATATCTTTTGCTTCGTTCGGGTCTTCAACCAGATTGATGGATGCCCGCAGCTGTGCCGCGCCGCGCATTCCACTGACATACCAGCCGACATGCTTGCGCATTTCGTTCACCGCCACGCGCTCCGGCTTCCATTGCAGCAGCATGTCATAGTGGCGCAGGGCGGTTTCCACGCGCTCCTGAACGGTCGGCTCGGTCACATTTTCGCCGGAAAGCCGCTGCTTCACCTGACGGAACAGCCACGGATTGCCCAGCGCGCCGCGCCCAATCAGCAGTCCGTCCACACCGCTTTCCTCCAAGTGGCGGGCAGCATCGTCCGCCGTGAAGATGTCGCCGTTGCCAATCACCGGCACATGCACGGCTTCCTTTACTTTGCGCACATACGTCCAGTCCGCGTGACCGCTGTACTGCTGCATCCGCGTCCGACCGTGCACGGCAATCTCGCACACGCCGCAGTCCTCCGCCATTTTCGCCATGTCCACGACGTTGATATGCTCATCGTCCCAGCCAAGGCGCATCTTCACCGACACGGGTAGGTGGCTCGCCTTGCAGACCGCACGGAGGATTTTCTCTGCGTTTTCCGGCGTGCGCATCAGCCCGCTTCCCTCGCCGGATGCAGCGACCTTATGCGCCGGACAGCCCATGTTCACGTCCACGCCGTCGAAGCGCCCCATGGCAGACAGTTCTTCCGCCGCGCGCGCCATGAGGTCAGCCTCTTTGCCGAAAATCTGCACAAGCAGCTTGCCCTCGCTGTCCCGGCGCTCAATCAGGGAAACGGTCGCAGGATGGTTGCGCGGCGCGTATAGGTAGCCCATCGCGCTGACCATCTCCGTCGTCGCGACGTCGCAGCCCTGCTCAAAGCACAGGACGCGGAACGGCCAGTCTGTAATGCCTGCCATCGGGGCAAGGCGGATGCTCGTCATGCCTTATCCCCCCGCGGGAAGAGCGCAATGCGCACCGGCGTATCCGCATACGGCGTCAGCGGCAGCGTACGAATGTCGCCCGTCAGTTCCGGCAGCACCGGCACATCCACGGGGGCATTGTTTCCTTTTTTCCACGCAATCGGCGCAAACGGGGCTGTCACGCCGTTTTCGGTCACTTTGCCGTTGCCGCACAGCGCATATGCCCAGTCACCGTCCGCCGAGAGCGCCAACACCTGCGGGCCGCGTGTGAGGTACGTCGCCTGATGATAAGCGCTGTTGTGCCGCATGACGGGCTGTTCCAGCACGGCGACGATTTCGTCCCCGTCGTGCCAAACGCGCTCGATGCCGATGCAGCCATCCACCAAGCGGTATTCCGCCGTCGGCGCACCGTTGACGAGGATTTCGGACGACGAGGCCCACGCCGGAAGCCGCATGTGGAAAAACGCTTTCTGATCATTCTTCATGTGCATCTTGATGGCGTAGCGCTCGCCCTGCGCGTCAATAGTCAGCACCATCTTATTGTCGCAGACGGCGTATTTGCCGGGAATGAGCATATTGACCGCGAAGCCGTCCACCCATGCGGTCACGGCGGACTGAATCGCCAGCGCATAGCCGCGCGCAAGGCGTCCGAGTGTCAGGGCGAAACTTCCCTGCTGAGTTTCCTGCTCCGCCAGCGAGTTGACGCGCTGCACCAGCTGCACGCGTGTTCCCTCCACGCACGCCGGCAGCGCATTGAATACCAGCCGTTCCAGCTCATCCCACGCCCAAACCGCGTGCGCGCCCATGCCTGCGCACACAAACGCTTCCGCCCATGCGCCCAAGGTATCATTGAAAATGCCCGTGCTGGGATTGCCGCCCGCAAGCATCGGATTTGCGGTCAATCCACCGCAAATTGCGCCGTGATAGCGGCTGATTTTCTCCCAGCCCGTTTTTGCGGCGTTCATCTCCGTCGCCGAGCCGTTGAGCCAGCCGCGCGCCAGTGCCGCACGAGCGCCGTCCGCCAGAGCCGCCGCATTCGTCGTCAGCGCCAGACGGGTGTAGTAGCCCTCCAAATCGCCATTTTCCTTCTTCAGACCGGTATCCAGTTCTTCAGCCGAAACAGCTTTGCTCACGGGCGTCTGAATCGGCGTCGCGGTCAGGACGCCGCTCCAGTTCATCGTGCTGGCGGACAGAGTGCGGGCAAGTTTGAGCATGGCAGGAATGCCCGTGATGCGGTAGACCTTTTCCAGCAGTTCGAGCAGATCCGCCGGGAACGCGCGGACGTACTCGTCCGCCGCAATGTCGTCCCACTGCTTCGCCGCCCACTGGAACCAGCGCAGCAGCACTGTCAAATCTTCCTTCTTCGCTTCCGCTTCATACAGCGCCCACACCGCGCGCAGGACATACACCGAGTCCTCAATCGTCAGCGCAAAAGAGCCATCCTCCCGCTGAGCGGCGGCGGCTTCCCGAATCGCCGTGACGGCGGGCGACTGCATGGCATCCGCCTTCACAAGGCACGCCAGACGGAACGCGCCTTCCAGCAGCAGCGGCTCACGGCGATTTTCCACTTGCGCATACAGGCGCGCCAAAGCAGGCAGGTTCACGCGCACCTGACCGGCGCGCAGGGGCTGACTGGTCAGCATCGTCAGCGGCGCTTTATCAAAAACAGGCTTGAGTGGCACAGTTCGTTCCTCCAAATACTTTCCTCATTATTATTTACCATCAAACATTATACAGCATTTTCGCGCAAACTGCAATCACTGAATTGTAAAAAAACACGCATCAGCCGTGTTTTCATCATGCTGATGCGCATTTTTTCTACAATCAGGTTTCCTCCGCATCCTTCGCGAAAATCCAGATGCTTTCTTCCTTATTCAGTCCGTCGCACGCCATAATCCGCAGGTGAATCGGCATACCGTCGCTGCGCTTGTAATGTTCGTCAATTGTGCCTTCCCTCGCAAGGCGCTCCCGCACAATCTGCGCGCATGTCAGCGACTCAAACTCTTCCTGATCCTCCGGGGCTATATAGAGCCGGATATATTCCAGAATCGCGCGGCGGAACGAGCCGTTGCACTTGTCCAGCATGTCGCGGAAGAAATCTGGAATCAGGATTTTACGGAAGGAATCCTGCGCAAAGTTGATGAGGTACACCGCAATGTACTCCGGCGCAATGACGCGGATGAACTGGTCTGCATCCTGCTTCTCCTGCATCAGGCGATCCAGCTTTTCGTTCAGCGAGCGCATCCGGCGCTCCTGACCGTTCTGCTGATAGTACGCTTCTTTGTCGCGGCGCATAGCATCCTCGGCACGGTTGACGATGTTCTGCACATTCTCTTGCCCCGTGCCTTGCTGCACACCGACGGATATTTCGTACTCCGCGCCTCGAAGCGTCATGCGCAGTTTTTCCACTGCCAGCAGCACTTCGTCATGCTTGCGGTTGCAGCAGAGAATGACGAACTCGTCGCCGCCGATACGGTAAAGCCGGTCGTTCGGGAAGAAGCTCCGCGCTGTGCCTGCCACCATGCACAGCATACTGTCGCCTGTCTGATGCCCCAAGTGGTTGTTGATTTCGTGCAGCCCAACGACGTCGATGTAAACGCATTCGATGGTGTCCGGATGTTCCTCGTTCAGCAGCGAAACATCCTTCTCAAACTTCATGCGGTTGAACAGTCCCGTCAGCGCGTCGCAGTTGCAGTAGTATTCCAGTTCACGCTGATAGTGGCGGTCGGCTTCCATGTTCACCATGTCGTCCGTCCGGCGGATGCACAGCAGTGTCCACGGCTCCTGCTGCGTGTAGCCGCGGCTGGTCAGGACAGACAGCTCCACCCAGTTGAAGCGCTTGCCATCAGACAAGCGGAAGCGGAAGTCCATGTGCCGCCGCCCGCTGAATATCTCCGTCTGCAGGTGTGCCAGCGCCATAAACCGCTGGTAGTCGTCCAAATCCTCCGGGTGAATCAGCTGATGACGCACCAAATCGTTGCTGAAGCGCGAAAACGGCATCTGCGCATCCGGCAGCGGCGGCGTACGCTTGAGCGGCTGGCATTCGCCCGTGTTGAGATTCAGCCGAGCAAGCAGCAGATACGCGCTGTCCAGCGTCGCAATCACATCGCGCTCAATCTCCGGCGTTGTATTCCACTGTTGGCTGGGCGCAGCAGGTATCGGCGATACGCCGGAGAAACGCTGAATATCTCGGTAATCCTCCGGCACAATGATGCTCAGCAGGCGCTCGGCATCTTTCACCGGGAGCGGGCGATAGAAATAGTAGCCCTGCCCGTAGATGCAGTTCATCGTTTTGAGCATATCGACCTGTTCCTTCGTCTCCACGCCCTCGGCGATAATCGTCATATTCAGCTTGTGCGCCATATTGACAACGGAATCCACAATTTGGATGCCCTTCTGCCGGTTCTCCACGTTCATCTCGATGAACTTCATGTCCAGCTTCAGCACATCTACGTTCGTATCTTTGAGCATATTGAGCGACGAATAGCCGCTGCCGAAGTCGTCCATCAGCACAGTAAATCCGTACTGGTGGAGGCGGTCGATGGCTTCGCGCACGAGATTGCTGTTCTCCGCGAACGCCGTCTCGGTGATTTCCACGCGAATCAGCTCCGATTTGAGGTCATAGCGTCTGACCATCTCGCGGAAGTGCGCAGGAACGTCCATTGCCTTCATATCCGTGATGGACACGTTGACCGAAATCGGCACGATATGCTTTCCGCCGCGAATCCAGCCGCTCATTGTGCGGCAGACGCTCTCCCAAATGTAGCGGTCTAAATCCGTCACCAGTCCGGTTTCTTCCAGCAATGGGATGAAGCGGCTTGGCGACACAAGCCCCATTTCCGGGTGATGCCAGCGGACAAGCGCCTCCATGCTGACGATGTTGCCCGTCAAGCTGTTGCACTTCGGCTGCAGATAAAACGTAAACTCGCCGCGCTGGATGCCGATGCGCACGTCGCTGAGCAGGCGCTGATGCATTTCCAGCTGCTGCATAATCTGCTCGGAAAAGCGGCAGATGCGGTGATTCAGCTTGCCCCTGACCGCCCCGGATGCAATCTGCGCATTGTTGCACAGCACGCTGATATCGTCGGAATGCTCATCCACCGGGCAGATGCCCAGCAGCGGCAGAAAGCTATCAAGCTGCTGATAATCCTCGATGCAGTGGAAAATCAGGTCATATACCGCCTGCGCCCGCTTGTCATCATCCGGCATACACAGGAAAAAGTCATCGCCGCCAAAATACCCGGCAATATAGTCGTTCTCCTTCGCAAGCTGCGCCAGCTGATGCCCGATTGTGTGCAGCAGCTCGTCCCCCTGCACCTGCCCATACCAGTTATTGAACAGTTTGAAATGTTCTATGTCGATGGACAGCACGCACCAGCCGTTCAGCTTCTTTTCCGTCAGCAGCTGCTGCACCTGACGCAGGAAGTCCAGCCTCTCTGGCAGTCCCGTCAAGGAATTCAGGTTCGACGTCCGACGCACGGAGGTCAGCTGCCGTGCCGACGGCAGGAGCTTTTGTTCGCGATTCGTCATACCTGCAAGCCCTCTTCTCTGTATTGTCATAAAAGGCGGCGCCGCACCCTTGCCGGTGAATTTTCGTCACACATTGTTCAATTTATTCTATCATCTTTCGTAAATTTTCGCAATAGCCAGAAACGAGAACGGCGAATATTTTATACTATTTCCAAATGAAAATGCGCCAAGATGCGCGGCGAATTTTTCGTTCTGGCTAACGGGAACGAAATGCAGCGTAGCAGCGCTACGCTAAATGGAGTGAGCGGACGCCAGAACGAAAAAGGCGCAAGCAGATGGCGCAGTTGAATCTGGAAATAGTATTAGGTGTTTTCCACACTACTTTTCGCCGAATCTTCCATTTTTGATGCTTCTTCCGTGCGTGCGACGTTCTCTGTCACGGAAACGTGGATGTGCCCTTCCGCGATTGCCTTCGCCATGTCGAAATGGATGTTGTCTTTCTTCTCTTCGGCGTTTTCGGGGCGATCCATATAAATCACGCGGACGTCTTCTTTCTCCGCGGCAGTCTTGCTCCACGAGCGAACGGTCCACGCCGCCAGCAGAATCAGGAACGGAATCATGTTGTAATGATAGCGCACCTGCGTTTCCAGCAGCATATGGCTCAGCGCCGTGCCAAGGAAGAAGAGCATACAAATGAGAATCATGGCGTTCGGGGCAAGCCGCCGCCGCCACGCTTCCATTGCGCCCAGCGCTGCAAACAAGAGCACCGCCATGTACATCACGCGCCCAACGGGACGGATGCTTTCCAGCAGGCTGCGCAGTTCAGGCGTCAGCGTCCCCTGCTGCTCCGTCCAGAGCAGATTCCAGTCAATGCCGAAATCATCCGTTCGCCACAGGTCGCGGAACTTGTAGACCATCAGGTTCAGCACGTTTTCCGGCTCCGACTGAATGCGCTGCGCCGCCACTTCCATACACGCCTGATGCGCCCCCGTTGCGGACTTCGTTGCGTCATACGCCTGCGCGAAGAATTCGCTGTCCGTCTCGTTCCACAAGCCATTCGACTGCGTGTTCAAGCCGACCATGAGGTTGTAGCCGGACGCATACAGCCCCGACGCGGGCTGCTCGCCGATGATGTCAGAAATTGCGCGGTTGATGACGCTGCCCGTGACGAGGTAGCACACCAGCACCAGCACAATGCATACGATTGGCTGGCTCGTGGCGTAGCGCGCGCCCTCCACACGGATTTCGTTCATCGGGTCGCCCGTGACGCACAGCTGCGCCACGCAGTACGCCGCAAGCAGGATGACCGCCATCGGGCGAATTGCGCCCGCAATCGCCAGCACGATGCCCAGCAGCGCCATCACGCCCAGCATCCGAGAAGGAGCGACGTCGTAGAGGCTGCCCTTGCGGCGGTCAAGAATACTCGTCATCATGTCCGCCGCGAGCAGAATCAGCATCGTGAAGGACGGTTCGGTGGCAACCATGTTGCTGAACAGGATGTGCGACGGCCACAGGCTCATCAGCGCCACCGCCACCAGCGCGCCCGTGCGCCCCGCGATTCGCCGAGCGATATGCCCCGCCAAGAGGATGGAAATCACACTGCACACAAGGTTTGCGTACAGCGCGTTGCGCACCGACGCGCCGAAAATAGCAAACGTCGGCCACAGAATGAGCATCGGGAAGCCGATGGTGTGCGGGTAGAGCGCGATATAGCGGCGGTCGACCGCTCCTTCGGCGGACATCAGCGTATCATTCAGCAGGTGATTCGCCATGCGGTAGTACGTCTCAAAGTCCGAATCCGGCTCAACAGGGATGTTCCAAATCACCCACAGGCGCAGATACACGCCAACGCCCACCAGCACCGCGCCGAGCGCAATCATTACGATGTTTTTGGGAAGCGGCTGCATCTTCTGCCCGCACTTGCGCGAAATCCGCCCCAGCAGCAGCGCAAGGAGCGACAGCCCCGCCATACTCAGCACCCAGATTCCCTGTCCGAGATATTCCCGTTCCGTCGCGCGCGTCACATATTCGAGGCTGGCGCTGAGCGCCAAGCCCATGCACATGATAAACAGCGTCAGCGCGAGATAATCAAGCAGATTCTTCTTGCGGCTCATGGTCTGCTTCCTCCCTGAATGCATTTTCCGCTGTGCGCCGCGCCGAAATCAGCCGCCGCACAAGCACCACGCCTGCCGCCACAACAAGCAGGTCGTGGCAGAGCATAAAGGTATACATTTGTTTGTTGTTGTCCGCAAAGCCGTTGCCGATGACCGACAGCGGATATTGCATTACACCCACGAACATCACGCACAGGAACAGCATCGCCAGCAGCTTTGTCCGCTTCTGCGTCTTTTTGCGGCAAATCAGCGTCAGGCAGAACACGCCCGCCGTGCCGTAGAGCAGCACATACACCCAGAACGCGCGCGCCGCGAAGATGCTGCGCAGATTACACCAGAGGTTCATGCGGTGCAGCGGACGATTGTCGCTGTACAGCGCGTCCGTGTAGGTCATGAACGACGTGCTCAATGTGACGGATTCCTGTGCCGCGCGGTTCATCATTGTCAGCATGTCCTTCGGATGGCGCAGATAGTAGCGCACAAGCGTCATCGTCGTCACATGGTCATAGAATTTCTCCTGTAATTCGTCCGACTCAATGGGATAAACGTACTCGCTGTTCGGATAGTACGCGTGTTTGCCGATGTCCGCCTTCATTTCCGCCGGAATGCCCAGCTCTTCCATGGCTGCGTCCGGGTCGTCAGCAATCATCAGCGCACCGTAAAACACGCTCTGCCAGATGGTCTGCTTTTCAGACACCCCCTGATTTTTGCGGTACACGCCGAGCGTGTCGTAGCTGACCAGCCCGCACAGCAGCGCGCCCATCAGCGAAAACGCAATCAGCGGCCTTTTCGTCTGCGGATGATGATAGACGGTAAAGACAATCAGCAGAACAATCGCCGCCGGGAGTGCCAGCGCCATCTGCGCCTTGGCAGTGCAGAGAAATCGCACGCTGATGGCAAGCAGAATCATCCACAGCCAGCTTTTCCGGCTGCCGCGCGGCATCAGCGCCAGATGCACCGTACAGGCAATCGTCAGCATCAAGCCGACGGGAATCATCGTTTCGCCGAAGAGCGAGTTGTACCATGCGAGGTAATTTTCGCCCAGCAGCATACACGCAACAATCAGCCCCGCCGGGAGCGTCAGCTTGCCCAGCAGCGGATACAGGTCGTGCACGAGCAGCAGCAGCGCCGCCATCACCAGCGCCAGCAGGATGAACGCCTGCACCTGCGTGGAGTAATTGCCGCCCGTCAGCAGGGTGATGAAGCGCACGAGCATCGACGGGAAAATCAGCGAATAGGTGGGGTCTATGGAGGTCAAGCGCGCCGGATGGAACGGCTCACGGTAGGAGTAATCCTCGACGACACCCCACTCAAGCTGCGTCGATTCATCATCGAGCTGCGGCTGTGCCCAGTACAGGTCGATTTGTTCCATCATGCGCCCGAAGTCGCCGTTGTTCACGCCGCCAATGTGCTCTGCCGGAAGCAGCTGCCAGCAGCAGAGCACCACGCAAACCAATGCAACAATGGCGACCGTCCCCTTTTGCGTCACGCGGATTTTACGGAGATACGCCAGCAGTCCGCCGGACGCGCCCGCCGAGCAGGGCGGCAGCGCCAATTTCGCGTCCTTCACGCTCAGCCACGCCATCAGACGGCGAAGGAGCACCGCGCCGGACACAAGGCTCATCAGCACCGCCAAACCGCCCAGCAGGAACGCCAGCGGCTTCACGGTCAGCAGGTCAATGCCGCCCGTCAGCACGAGGGTCAGCGGCAGATAGCCAATCGTGCCAAGCAGTACCATCAGCAGAAACGCGCAGAGCATCACGGATGCGCTCTGCCGCCGTACAATGGGCAGCAGCAGCACGAGGAGCGCCGCGCAAATCAAGCACCAGCGGGAAATGGCGTGATGGTCACGCCCGAAAATGGTTTCCAGCACGGTATGCAGCGGTGAACGTGACGAAACGGCATTCCCAGCATCGTCCGCCAAATACCAGCTGTCCGCGTTCCGCAAAGCGCTTTCGTTTTTGTCCATCATGGTGCGAACGACTGCCGGATGCTGAATCGCAAATTTCACCCGTTTCCCCAGCGAAATATTTTCGTTCAGCAGGGCGGCATTCTCCGCATCCCGCGGATCGTTCACAAAGTTTTCGGAAGGTTCATAGTAGCTTTTGCCGATGTCCGCGAGGTAGCTTTCGGGCAAGCCGAGGGCTTCCAGCGTCTCCTCCGGCTTCTCCGATGCGGGCAGATAGCCTTGAAAGACCGCCAAGTAGTTCGCGGCGGCGGAATGCACCGTATCGTCCGCCTGCCAGCCTGTGACCAGGCCGCTCACGCACATCAGGCTTGCAATCAGCACACACGCCGCATGAAGCGGACGTTCTGCCCGTCCGGGGCAGCTATGCACGGCGCACAGCACAACCGCCAGCACCGCCGCGGGCAGCAGCACCATCATCTGCGCCATGGTACGCAGCATCAGCTGCGCCGCAAAAAGCACCAGCAGCGTCCATTGAACGCCGCATCCCTTTTCCCGGCACAGGCAATAAACCGTCGCGCCGAGGAAAAGAAGCAAATATGCCATGGAAGCGCCGACCGCATACAGGCTGTTCAAATAGCCGATGACGGCGGGATTCGCCAGCGCAAGCGGCAGTCCGAGCGTCGCAAGAATCGCCGCCGTGCGCGACCGCCGCGCCAGCCCGTTCGCCAGCAGGTACGCGCCCCAGCCCATCAGCAGCGCATACACGACCGCCAAATAGCGTGTGCTGAAACCCAGACCGAGCGGGTGTGTCGCCAGCCGGACGAGCGCAACCGCCGCGCCGACGGAGGTTCGGGAAGCGAATAACAGCGTGGAATACGCCGTGTCCTCATAGGCGAAGTCCTCCACGCGCTGCCCGGTCGGGATGCTCTCTTCCGCATAGCGCAGCGCAAGCCCTTCCGCCGCCGAAGCATAGCTGCCGTCCGCCACCACCCCGATGGACGGCGACGCAAACAGCGTCCACAGAATCGCCGCTACGGTCAGTAGAGCTGCCATCAATCCGGTCAGCCTCGCCCGTCGTGTCTGTTCCATGCGCAAGATTCCTCTCTTTCGATATGGGTTAGAATCGGCTGTTGTCCTTCACAGGGGCGGAAAGCGCCGCCGCGTCTGTGTCAGACAGCGCGCCGTCCGTAATGTTCAGCGTCCGGATGCCCGCGTTCGAGAAGCGGAACAGGTTTCCGTCCGCATCACGCTGTGCGCCAAGGAGGAGCGTCGCGTCGTAGTTATCGCAGGCGCTTTCGACGCGCTGGACAAGCTCGCCGTCCTGCCAAATCGTGTACTGACTGCCGGATTTGACGACCACGAGGTGCATCAGCGACGTGCCCTGCGGCAAATCCACCGTGACGCCGACGCTATTGCCGACATAGGCTGTGAGCGTATCGGCATTGTCTTGCCGGAGCATGAAGCCGCGGTAATGCCCGGTTTCCTCGCTGAAGCAGGACATGTAGACGCCGTTATTCACGCCCTTGCGCACGTCGATGACGGTGTCGAGCGTCCAGTCCTTCGTCGCGACGTCGTAGAGCTTCACGCCCGTGTCGAGCGCACGGTCACTGCCGTTGCCGACGAACGCGCCGGGCATGGTGTACGCGGCGGATTCCGCAACCAGTTCCGGCGGCAGCGGCGCGTCGGCGAAGTCGTAGGCCGCAATGTCCGCTTCTGCCATCACGCCCGCGTAGACAGACAGGTGATTCACCCGCGTCTTGCTGATGCGGAAGATATCGCCGTCCGCGTCGCGCTGGGCGCCGATGAGCAGCGTGCCGTCATAGCTATCCGCAGGCGATTCGGCTTCGGCGACCAGCTGACCGTCCGCATAGATGCGGTAATTCGTGCCGTCCTTGACGATGGCAAGGTGCGTTTCGCGGTCAAATTCGCCCGGCACAGTCACGCCGACGTTCTGACCGAAAACGATGTTGATCTGCGCGTTGTCCAGCTGGCGGATCAGCAGACCGCGATAGTTCTTGGCATTCTCGTCGAAGCAGGACAGGAACACGCCATTGCCGGGATTTTCACTCGGCGTGACGCTGGTCAGCAGGGTGAAGCGCGTCGCAGTGGAGGCGAACAGCTGTGTCTGCGTATCGAGATACGACGCCTGACGATACGTTTCGTCGCCGCCGACGAACTGCTCCGGAAGCGTGTAGACTTCCGCCGCGTCCTTCACGCCGATGCCGAGCGGCTTGGGCGCTTCGGGCAGGTCTTCCGGCTGCCACGCAAGGATTTCGCTGTCCGTCAGCACGCTGTCATAGACTTCGAGGTTCAGCACGCGCGTGGGCGAGAAGCGGAACTTCTCCCCGCCGGGGGAAAGCTCTTCGCAGCCGAGGAGGAGCGTGCCGGAATAGGCGTCGCAGGGAAGCTGCTCATTCTCATAGAGTTTTTCACCATTTAGATAAATAGAATATCGTTCATTGTCCTTGGTGATGGCAAGCGTAGCGGAATCACCATGCAAAAGTGGCAGCATGAATGTACGATTGTTCCCCAATATCACTTGGAGCGCATTGCCTTCACCGCGAATCAGCAACCCACGATAATTCTCGCCATTTTGCTCATCAAAGCAAGCCATAACGACCTGCCCTTCATCCGTGTCTGGCAAGGGCAGACCAATTTGGGTCAATATTGTCCATGAACTATAACGATTTTCATAGAGTTTAATCTTTGTATCATAGTATTCAGAAACACCATCACCAGAGAACTGATTGCTTAAGATAAACTCTGCTTTGTTTTTATCAGCAGTTGTCTGCGAAGCATTCCATATAAATCCTTCAATTTTTCTACAATCACGCAAAGAATAATTCTGTGATAAATACTGTCCCACAATGCGGGAAAACTTAACAATACCTTGATTATTGAAGTGACCGCCATCATAAAAGTCAGTGTTTGCGTCCATCCCAAGGCTATCCCATTCCTTCACATAGTTGAGGAACGGTACGCCTTCTTCTTTGGCAATTTCTGCAACAGTGTTCAGCCGCATAGCAGCTTCTTCTGTCGCTTCAAACGGCGCAGCCATCAATATTAGCGTAATGTTCTTTTGCTTGCACAAATCAATAATTTTTCGCAAATACTGTTCGTTTTTTTCAGTAATCGGAAGTTTATCTGTAATGGAAGCATAATCCAGCATTTTTAGGATAGCCACGCCACCCTCCGGGCGTCTCGGCGCAGGAAGCGACAAATCATTTTCCTGCACAAAATCCGCAATAGTTAAATCATCATACCGTTCATGATAGTACGGCAATCCCCACAAGGCTTCTACGGCATCCGTCCACTTTTCATAAGATGCAAAAGCAGCTTGAACTTTGTTGATACCCAAATTCAGCAATTCAACATTTTTTATTGCCGTTTCTTTCGGCGAATAGTCCATTGTTGTCGTGCTTAAGTACACTTCAGCAATCACAATCTGCGGGCTTTGTGCTGACAGCGCTTCTTTCAAGCAATAGTAAGTATTCCAGATCGGTTGCATGCCAACCCACAAATTGTAACTTGAAATACCATATTCATCGAAAATCTGCTGATTATCAACATTTGTCCCGATATGCGACGACCCAACAAGCAGCACATCCACCGTGTCCGACGGCAGCTGACGCAGCTTGACCATCGACACCATGTCGTCCGTCTTGATTTTCAGCACCTGATCCATCAGTCCATAGCACAGCGCCAGCACCAGAAGGAAGGCGAGAACCTTGACGGCTTTTTGAATCAGCTTTTTCATTCTTTCCGCGCTCCCTTCGTCAGAATTGGAAGTAGATGAACGACGATGCCGCGAAGCCGGGGCCGTAGATGCCCGTCAGCAGAACGACGAAAATCGCCGCGAGGTAAATCAGCCAGCGGAACCAGAGCTGCTGCCGCTTGACTGCTTCCAGCACGGACACGCCCTTCTCCTGCATCAGGCTGACCGCCAGCAGAATCAGCAGCGCGCCCAGCAGCACAAGCCACTCCGTCTGGTCAAGCCCCAGTTTCAGCAGGCTGCCGTCGAAGAAGATATTGGTGTTCCAGCCGCGGAAGAGGCTCGACAGGAGGTGCATGGCGTCACCGAGGCTGTTCGCGCGGAAGAAAATCCATGACAGGTCAATCAGCACAAACGTCGTCAGAACCTGCCCGATGCGCCAGCTCAGCGTCTTCGTGCGCGCGCCGGTTTTCTGCTGGATGCGGCGGCGGAAGGGCTTCGTGATGCCGCCCGCCACCTGATACAGCCCATTGATACCCCCCCAGATGACGTAATTCCACGCCGCGCCGTGCCACAAGCCCGACACAAGCATGACAATCATCTGGTTGATGTACTTGCGCACCGTCCCCTTGCGGTTGCCGCCCAGCGGAATGTATAAGTAATCGCGGAACCATGTGCTGAGCGAGATATGCCAGCGCCGCCAGAAGTCCGATACGGACACAGCGAGATACGGGCGCTCAAAGTTCTTCATCAGCTTAAAGCCCATGACCTGCGCCGCACCGATGGCGATATTGGAATAGCCCGCGAAGTCACCGTAAACCTGAAACGCGAAGAGAACCGCCGCAATCAGCACGGTCGGGCCTTCGTAGTAATTGCAGTAATTGAACACCTGATTGACCAGAATCGCGGCGCGGTCAGCGATGACAATTTTGAGGAAGAAGCCCCACACCATCCGAAGCAGACCGTCGCGGACGTTATCGTATTCCAGCTTATGCGGCGTGTCGAACTGCGTCAGGAGGTTAGTCGAACGTTCAATCGGCCCGGCGACCAGCTGCGGGAAGAAGCTGACAAACGCCGCGTACTTGATGAAATTCGTCTCCATGCGCACGTCACCGCGGTAAACATCAACGACATACGACAGCGCCTGAAAGATGTAGAACGAGATGCCGACGGGCAGCAGCACGTCAAAACCGGGTGTGACAGGCGCAAGACCCATCCACCCGCGAATAACGTTGAGGTTATCAACGGTAAAGTCGAAATACTTGTAGAAGAAGAGAATCGCGAGGTTGACAGCGAAGGACACGCCGACCCAGACCTTGGAAATCTGGCGAATCGGGCGTCCTGCCTCTGCCGCTGCTTTCTCCTTGGTACGCCTTTTCCCGATCAGCAAGCCGAAAAGGAACGTGACCGCCGTGGAGAAAAGCAGCAGCAGCGCATACGCCGGATTCCAGTTCATGTAGAACAGGTAAGACGTCAGAAGAATCCAAAAGACGCGCAGTTTGCCCGGAATCGCGTAGTACAAGAGCACGACTGCCGGGAAAAACAGCAGAAATTCAATGGAGTTGAACAGCATGAGCCTTTGTCTCCTTCCTCCGCCTCGCCGAAAATCAGGTTACTTATCGTCGTACTTTCTGCGGTGGTGAATACGCACGAGCAGCAGCACCGTAGCAAGCAGCAGCACCAACATGCAGCCCATGCCGACCAGCAGCAGCGTCATCGGCTCACGATTCTGCACGATAACATCCGCGAACGACGGCTTTTCCGCGTTCTGCGTCAGCGCTGTGGACACGGTGAACTGATAGCTGGATGCGCCGCCATAGCCATCCACCACCAGCGCTTCCTTGCCCAGCGACCAGCGGTTCTTTTCCGTGCTCAAGCGCGCCATCAGGTTCTGCAAGCCTGCTTCGGTCACGGCGGAAGCAGTCAGCAGCGCCATCGTCTCGTTGTAGGGGGATTTCATCAGCTGGAGCACGCTGGCTTCGTGGGCATAATCCGTCGTCATCACCAGCTTCGTGCTTTCGGCAAGGCTGGTCATATCGTCCGTGTACTGGAAATGCAGGTAAGGATTGATCTGCTTGAGGACGCTGTTTCGGTCGGACAGACCGACGACAATCAGGTTGCTGTTGCCGTGGGCGGCTGCTTGGAAATTCTCCGCTCGGATGACTTTCAGCAAGCCATAGGGCGTGCTGCCCGCGCCGAGCATCGCCATGATGCGCCCTGCGAGCGTCAGTTCCGTCTGCGTCGCGTCATCGCTGAGGATCATCACGACATTGTTCATGCGGCTTGCGCGCTGGAACGGCGCCGGCAGATTTGCCAGATTCAGCGTTGTGTTTTCGCCCGCCGGCAGGTACAGTGACGAGTTTGCCGCGATATACGCCCACGGCGTGTTCATCGACCGCACGGTGCAGTCCAAATCCTTGATTTCGAGGTCAAACACAACGGTAATGCTGCTGCCCGCCTCCCCGATGGCATCTGCCGGGACGGAGAAGGTCAGCGTTTCGCCCGTTGCGCCCTCTTTGGTCAGCTTGTGGGAATACAGCGGGATGCTCGTGCCCCAGTAGAACGTGACGAGGCTGCGGTCGAAGTCCAGATTCTCACTGTACCGGATGTCGAAGGAGAAGCGGCTTTCGCTCGACAGCACATAGTCCTTCGCGACAGGCAGATAAATCGTCATCTTCTGCGTGAAGGGGCCGGAGAAGCTGATGCCGTTGCCGGAAATGTCCTTAATGGTGTACTGCCCCGCCAGCGTCAGCCCGGACGTTTCCGACGCGAGGGCATACTGCTGCGCTTCGCCGACGGAAACGTAGGTCTGCGACGTGTGGAGCTGCGCCACGCGGGATGTGTCGCTGAGCAGCGCGGCGGCTTCGCTGAGCGCGGCTTCTTCCTCCGCGACAATCAGCAGATACGATGTGTCGCCATCCGTCACGCGCTGCACCAGTGCGCCCGTCGCAGGAACGCTTTGCGTCAGCAGGGACAGCAGATGCTCCGGCGTGTTCTTCTTCAGACCCACGTACAGCACGTTTTGACGATTCGCATCCGACAGGCGGCACAGCGTCATGGCGTTCTCAGCGGACAGGCTGTTGCCCATGCCCGCCATCAGCATCATGGCGGCGGTCAGCTCGGCTTCGTCCGCCGCGTCGCTGACGGCAACGGCACTTTCCGCGCCATTGGGATTCATCAGCGAAATGAAGGGGTACGGGTACATGTACAGCTCATCCGCATCGTCGGAAATCTCGTAGTAGATACGCAGGCAGGTCGTATCGGCGATCTTGACCCAATTCGCGCCGTTGTAGTCGTCGCGGCAGCCTTCGTCGTCCGTCAGGCGGACATACGAGAGAATTTCGAGCAGATTATAGCCCGTCGTGAGCAGTTCCACCGGGACGTTGACGTACACGACGGTCTGTGCGCCGTCGGAACGCGCGACAATCTTCGACGAGCCGAACGGCGTGCCGTTCATATAGTACGTCAGGGAGGAAATGTCCGTCAGAATCAGGTCGGATGCGGTGTAGCTCAGGCGCAGCACAGCGCTGACGGGCTTGGCGTACTTCGGCAGATTTGCGTACAGGCTCAGCGTCGTCGTAATGCCGCTGAGTGTCTGCACGCCGCCAAAGGTGAAATCTGCATAATACTCCCCTGCCGCCGCGCCTGCCTCAAAGGCCGTTGCGTCGCCGGCGGATTGCTGCTTTTCAATTTCACCCTGGACAAAATTGTCCACCACACCACTGGGAATTTCGGTTTCCTCCGCCGCAGCGCAGGAGAAAACCAGCAGCGCTGCGAGCATCAAAGCCAGCAGACGGCTTGTGAAATAGCGTGTGTTCATCGTTCTCAGTCCATCCCTTCTGATTAGTCTGCTTAGTCTGCGGAACGTTCGGTCTTATACCAAGTGTAATCCGTTTTGCTGACGATTTTCTTCACCGTCATCCACATGGCGCGGAGGACGACAACCACCCACAGTTTCGAGTAGGTAAACAGCATCAGCAGAACCAGCGCCGCCGATTGCAGATTGAACTCATTCTTCTCCTGTGCCAGCGTCAGCATGACGTTGCACTCGAACAGCGCGCACGCCATCACCCACACCATCGTGGACAAGCCGCCCAGCGACACATGGCTGTACCCCAGCACACCCAGAACGAACATGGTGTCCGAGCAGACGAGCGTGAACGCCATCAGGATATAAACCAGCGCGTAGTACAGCACATCCATGCGCATTTTGCCGCCGGACGGATCAAAGATATACTTGAAATTGTTCATCAGCACATACAAGTTGCCCATCGCCCAGCGGGTGCGCTGCTTGAACCAAATCCCCAGGCGGAATGGCTCCTGCTCCCACGTCACCGCCTGCGGCACAAGTTTGATTTTGTAGCCCATGCGGTAGATGCGGAAGCTGATTTCCGTGTCCTCCGACAGCGCGTCCGGATCCCAGCCGCCAATTTCCTCAATGATGTGGCGGTGCATGACGAAGTTCGTGCCCGGAATGGTGCACAGTCCGAAGTAGAACCAGCGCCCCGCCTGATTCATGCACTGGTGCGCCAGCGTCTCGATGTTGACAAAGCGCGTGAGCAGCGAAGCGTTTCGATTGCGGGTGCGGAATTTGCCGATGACCGCGCCCAGCGACGAATCGCTCATCAGATTCTCCACCAGAATGCGCAGCGCCTGCGGTTCGGGCGTGTTGTCCGCATCGTAAATCGCAAACACGCTGCCTTTTGCTACCGAATAGCCGATGTTCAGCGCGTTAGACTTCCCTTTCCCGCCGACAACGTTATCCGTATTGACGACAATCAGGTTGCGGCCGGGATTCGCCGCCTGAATCTGCTTGAGCACATTTGCGGTGTCATCGGTAGAGTTGTCGTTGATGACGATGATTTCGTAGCGGTCGTGCGGGTAGTCGAAGTTGAGCAGGGCGCGGACGGTGCGCCGGATGACGACGCTCTCGTTGTGCGCCGGCACCATTATCGACACGAATGGGTACTCGTCAATCGGCACATGCCCGTCCGTTTTGCTGCATTGATGGTAATACAGGAATCCGCCGACGGACAGAAAGACGTTAATCGCCATCAGCGCCCAGATGCAGACCATCGAAATCAGCATCAAATAATCAGCCGCCGTCATGCAGATTCACCCCCTCCTGCTCGTCTTTCGCGTGCGGATGGTTGCCCAGCAGCTGCCGCCGCGTCGTCCGCCGGGAAATAATCATCCCGGCAATGAAAATCGTGCACGCCACAGCCACGAACACCAGAATCAGCTTGTTGCTCGCCTGAATCTGCTCTGTCATATACTGCACAAAGCCACGGTCGTAGACGTAGTCCTCATCGTAATTGAAGCGCTGATAGACAAGCGACGCTGCCTTTCCGTTGACATACAGCCCATCCGCCGGATAAAAATGCACATACAGGTCGCCCGCATAGACGATGCCTTCCACATCTGAAAGCTTCTTGAGCGCTGTGCGGGAGTTCTTCAGCCGATTGACCTGCGTCCGGAGCGTCTCGATATCCTCTGACGGGTCAAGGTAAATCGCCTGTGCGTAGGCGTTGGTGAAGGCGGTCGTGTCAGCGTAGGCAGGCGCGACGATTTGGTGGCCATCGCGCAACGCCGTGTTCTCCGCCTGCTTCTCGCCGAAAAGCGCTTCATCCGAGCGGAAGAGGAACACCGTTCGCCAGCCGCGCAGGACATCCTGGCCTTTTTCGCTCATCAGCCACACATCCGGCGCTTCAATCGCCAGCGGGTAGACGCCGTAGCGCGAATAGGCGGAATACGCATTGGCGATATTCTTCTGCAAGTCCTCCACCGTCACGTTCACCAGCGTTACCTGCGGAACGTGCATCACAATGCCCGCGCCGCGGCTCTGCGCATACCGCAGCACCTCGCAGAAACGCTTCATTGCCGGATAATCGGCATTGGCGTAAATCGGCATGACACACAGGACGTACGGCACATTTTCCGTCTCAAGCATCTCCACCAGCGACAGCAGCCGCTCCGGGTCGGCAAACGGATAAATGCGGTCAAGCACGAGATACTGCCCGTACGCGGTCGGAGAATTCTTGTAGGGCCACAGCCATGTTTGCAGCAGCGTTGAGAGGAACGCGCACTGCGCTTCCTGCGACGGGTCAAAATACGCCAAATGGGTGATGTTTCCCGCCGTTTGGCAAAGCGGGAATGCCTGCGCACCGACGAAAATCTGTCTGCCGAGCGATTCGCCGCTTTTCTTCATCAGCAGAAGCGAATTGCCGGAAAGCAGCATATCGTTCGCGGCGTTTGCCTGCGTCTGCAAGCGCAATGTCAGCGAACCTTCATATACCTGCGTTTTCGTCAGCTCCGCCAAGCCGCCCGCGCCGATGACAAACACAGGCAGTTTGCTCTCTTGAATCGCCAGCGCCACCGACGCATTCAGCGCCCGATTCGGGTCAGTGCAGATGATGACGGCGGTGTACCCGTCGGTGTCCGGCACATCCTCGCTGCTGACAAACGTACATGTCCAGCTGGAATAGAGTGCGAATCGCCGCAGGACGTCCGTCGCCGCTGCGCTCGTCTCACTTGTCTGCTCGTCGTTCAAAATCAGCAGACGGGTCACATCCGCGCGCGCCTGTGCGGGTATCAGCAGAAGCAGCAGCCCCGCCGTCAGCGCCAGTACCCACGCTTTCGCCTTACACATCATACGCCAGCTCGCTCTCAACAGCTTTCTTGAACGCCATCATGTCCTTGCCGAAATGCTCGTCGTACTCCTTGCAGGCAAAGCGCAGATCCATGTGCGTCCCGCGCTCCAGAATGCCGTCAAAAGCATCCTCCTCCGTCACCGCTGCAATAATACGGCTGCGGACATAGGCGCTGTTTGCTTCATTGGAGGTCAGCAAAATCGCCATCGTGCCATGCTCGTCAATGCAGTAGACCTTATCCTCTACGCGCACGCTGTCCATCACCAGCTCCGCCAGCCGCTTGCGCAGTTGGATATAGCGGCTGTGGGACAGCATCCCGTGCAGTTCACTTTCGTAGCGCATCTGGATAATCATCAGGGAAATCGGCAGATGGTTGCGGACGCAGTAGCCCGTCATCATCTGCGCATCGCGGTACATGGCGCGCAGGTTATACAGTTCCATCACATCGTCCACCAGCACCTGTTCATCCACCTGACGGCGCAGCAGCTTGTTCTCAGCATTGACGTGGCGCATACTGCGGGAGAAGAGCGCCGCCGCGCCCGATCCCAGCAGCGGCAGTACAGTCACAAAATAGTCGGTCAAGTGCACCGTTTCGCCCACGGCATAAAAAGAATACAGCTTATATGCCACCCAGCCGCAGGTAATCGTCGCTGCAAGCGCCGTGCCGGTGTTGACGCGATCCATAAAGCCGCACAGCACGGCAATATCCATCAGGAACAACAGCAGCAAATACATCGTCTGCGTATCCGCAGGTGCCCAAATCATCAGCAGCGCCTGCATAAACGCCCAGATCAGCAGCAAAATGATAGCCGCGTCCCGCGCTACCAGTGCCGATTGCGTTTCGTTTTTCATGGCAGCCTCCTTCATTGCCCGTCCGTTTCAATAATTTTCAGTCGGTGGAGTCCCTCAGTGCACGCCATAATCGCCAGCAGGTCAATCAGGCAGCCCATCAGGAAGCTCTGGCGCAGCAGCAGACTATCGCCGCTGAGGATGACAACCGTCATCAGCTCGACAGTGACCGCCGCGAAAAGCAGCACGCTGAGCATGGTGTAGACACTGGCGGCTTCCCTGCCGGATTCCAGCTTTTCGTCCGCTTTACGGCGGAAGAAGAGGAAGGCGACGACCAGCAGGAGCAGCGACGCCGCCGTTTGCGGGGCGGAACGCTCCTTGAACGTTGACCAGATAGAAAGGAACAGTGCCTTTGCCCGCGCAGGCATTCCGCTGGACTGCTCGTAGTTGCCGGAATAATCCGTTCGCGTGAAGAACGCGTTGCGCACGCCGACCTCAAACAGCCCCAGCAATTGAATCGGATGGCGCAGGTAATACAGCGTCACGTCCGACGTCGTGTACTGATCAAGGAAGCCCTCATCCAGCGCGCCGCTTTCCGGCAGCACAACGGGGTAGCTCTGCGTGGAATACGTGTCCGTCAGCACGGAATACCGCGCCTCAATGCCGAACTGCGCCAGTGCTTTTTCCGGGTCAGTCGCCTCAAAGAGAACGCCGCGCGTCATTTGGTCGTACTTCTCGTTAACCGTCTGATTGTTGAGCATATCGCCCGTCTGCATGACGCTGACGACGCACAGCAGCACTGCAAGGAGCGAATACAGCCCCTTATGAAGCGCATCCGCTTTGTGACGCATGAGCATCCAGTACGCAACAGAAAAGACGACGCCCATCAGCGCGCAGTACTGGTTGACCGCCATCATCAGGATGACCGTGACGGCAAGCCCAATCTGCGGCAAAAAGCGGTTCAGGCTATCCGGAATCTGCAGGACGCAGTTCGCCAAGGCAACCATCAAAATCAGCTCAATGGGCTGCGTGTAAAAAGAGGCAAAGCGGGTTATCATGGCGGTATCGCCGAAAATTAGCACAGCAAAAACCGCGATAAACAGCCCCTCGGAGTAGACTTTGAGGCGTCCCAGCAGCTTGGAGAGCATCGGGATGAGAAGCAGGATGTAAATCAGCAGATAGATTGCTGCGAGGAAGCGCATGTCAAACAGTCCGTCGTGCGTCACCAGTTCGTCGATGACGACCGCCGTGCGCACCAGTATCCGCTGAATTAGCGGCGTTGTACCGGTCGGAAGCGCGGACGAGCCGACGTTATAGACGCGCTCATAATAGTTGAAGAAAGCGCTTGTATCAGACGGATCGAGCCGGGACAGCCCGGTATCCGCCAGCACAGCGGCAAAGCTGCCGTCGTTGGACAGCCCCAGATACGGCGGGACAAAAAGTGTAATCGACGCTGTAATCGCGATCACCAGCACCACCATCAGGGCAAGGTGCTTGGGGCGGTAGCGCTTGCGCATCGCGCGGTCAAACCGGCGGATGGCGTTCAAAATCAGGTGGTACAGCTTGACAAACAAGCCGCTGAGCTTCACAATCAGCCACGCAATCGCGCGCACACTGCACTCTCCTTTCCTGCGTTACGGCTTCATGGCCATGAGCGCAAAAAGAGCTTCCAATTCATCAAATGTATAGGATGTTTCGCCTTTGACGCTGCCATAAGCGCCCGCGAATGTCCCCGTCGCAGTGCGGCGGTTCTCCAGTTTCGCCAGCGACAGCCGCGCAAGCTCCGTGTGCCCGCTGACGGCACCGACCTGTGCCAGGACGGCATACGATCCAATCGCTTCATAGCGGAATCCATAGCCGACCTGCCCGTTTGACGCGTACTGCGCATAAATCGCGCCTGCGCCAAGCTGCGCATCCAGCCAATCCAGCGTCTGCTCCCCTGCCGCGCTGATTTGCGCCGCGTGCAGGATTGTCAGCGCCGCTTCGGTCATCTGCGCCGCCGCATTGCTGAACATATCCTTTGCCGGGGTATAGGAAGCACGGTAGAGCGGGAGTTCGCTGCTCATGAGCGCGCGCGAATCAGTCAATATGGCTTCGCTGCGGTTCGCGATGGCTGTCCATCGGACATCATAGGCGGATAAGGCGCGCATTGTCTGCACGTCCAGGTAGCACAGGGTGACACCATCGCCGCGCCCCGAACCATCGACGTTCGCGAAGCTGACCAGCGCATCATCCACCACGCAGGCAGCGTACAGCGCCGCCGCCCGTTCGCGGATTTCACGCTCATAGCCGCCCCATACCGCATCCGCTTCCATCAGCGCGCGGAGAATGCGCAAATCATCCAGCGACGCATTAGCCGCCGCTTTTTCGCCTGCCTGAATCCGCCAGACAGTTAAGCCGCCGACGGTCATTTTGTCACGGACATAACGCCAGGCATCGGAGAAGAGCGCCGCATCCTCCGTTTGCGCCGCATAAAGCATGGTCTGCCCCATCGTCTCGGAAAGCACAGTATCGCCCGGATGAACCGCGCCGCCGGACAGCGTATAGGTGGATGGAATCGCCCCATCCGCCTGCATCAGCTGTTTCAAAAACGCGAGCGTCTGCTGTGCCGGACGCTGCGCCGCGTCCAGCAGCTGCGCCATTTCATCCGCATTCGGCATATCCGCCGTTGCGCGGAGCAGCTGCCCCTGCGAATCGAAAACCGCCAGAGACGGCACGCTCCGCAGTCCCAGCGTGTGAAAGAGCGCCGCGTCCGCATCCATGTACAGTGGAATGCCTGTAATGCCGCATTCCGTCAATTCTGCTTCCGCCTTCTCGCGCGTGTCGCCGCGAATCCCCTCTCGGCAGACAAGGATGACTTGCGCTCCCGCCGCTTGTGCGGCCTGTACCGCCGCCCCAAAGTCGCCCGCCAAGTACACCTGGCAGTCCGGACACCAGCTTGACCAGAACAGCAGGATGGTCGTTTGTCCGCGCAGGGCGGATAGGCGCACCGGATTTCCGTCCGCGTCGGTCAAATCTCCGTCATAGGGCAGAAACCACTTTGCCGGGTCGGGCGCAAGGTCGGACGCCATCAGCAACTCATCCGAATCTGCGGTATCCGTCGCTTCCGGCAGAATGTCCGGCGAATCCTCTCGGGTTTGCAGCAGTCCGGCGCCGACGATGCACATGCCCGCCGTCAGCAGAATCATCAGGCTGATCAGCACAGCGAGGATGCGTTGGTATGACTGTTTTTTCATGCGGAACGCTCCTCCCCATGTTTCGACGATGATTGTATGTGCGCCCAGCGCGGTTTATTCACACAGAATATCCGCAATCCGTTCGCAGGCGTGTCCATCGCCGTAGGGATTGCTGGCGTGCGCCATCGCCGCGTAAGCCGCCGGGTCATCCAGCAGACGCGTAAACTCGCGGTAAATCGTCTCTTCCGACGTGCCGACGAGCTTGAGCGTGCCCGCCGCAACGCCCTCCGGGCGCTCGGTCGTGTCGCGCATGACCAAAACAGGCTTGCCCAGACCGGGCGCCTCCTCCTGAATACCGCCGGAATCGGTCAGAATCAACGTGCTGTGCGCCATGAGATTGTGGAAATCCAGCACATCCAGCGGCTCGATAATGTGCAGACGTTCCAGCCCGGACAGTTCTTCCGCCGCTTCCTGCCGAACAACTGGATTCAAGTGAATCGGGTAGAGCGCCTTGACATCGGGGTGCTCTGTCAATACGCGGCGAATCGCGCGGAACATATGGTGCATGGCTTCGCCAAGGTTCTCCCGCCGATGCGCGGTGATGAGAATCAGGCGGCTGCCCTGCGCCCACGTCAGTTCCGGGTGCGTGTAATCCGCGCGAACGGTGGTTTTCAGCGCGTCGATGGAGGTGTTGCCCGTCACGAAGATAGACGATTCGTCTTTGCCCTCGCGCAGCAGGTTCTGCTTTGCCTTTTCCGTCGGCGCAAAATGATACCGGCAAATCAGTGAAACTGCTTGCCGGTTGAACTCTTCCGGGAAAGGGCTTTCGAGGTTGTAGGTACGAAGCCCAGCCTCCACATGTCCAACCGGAATATGCAGATAGAAGCACGCCAGTGCGGTAACAAATGCCGTGCTGGTATCACCATGCACGAGCGTCAAATCAGGCTTTTCCTGATTGAGGACTGCCTGAATGCGCGTCAGGATAGCGGTAGTAACATCGAAAAGCGTCTGGTTCGGCTGCATAATCGCCAAATCGTAATCCGGCACGACCGAAAACGCATCCAGCACCTGCTGAAGCATCTGCTTGTGCTGCCCCGTGACGCAGACAACTGTCTGCACCTGCGGGCGGCGCTTCAGCTCATTGACCAGCGGACACATCTTGATGCCCTCCGGTCGAGTTCCGAAAACAAGCATGATTTTCTTCATCTTGCGAAGATTCTCCTTTCGCGGATAAGCCGATTCTCATCCGTTGCTGCCTTGAAATGCCATTTGCAGTACAATTCCATTATAGTCTGTTTTGGTTCAAAAATCAACACTCCATTCGCACATGAAAATGGCTATTTCACGCTAATTCGCGCTTTTTTGCCATGTTTTCCTTGCGAATGTGAAGCGGCATGTCCAAAGCGGTGATAGGGACAGACACGTTTTTCATCCTACCATCACATTCCGCGCATACCAAATAGCGGATGCCTCCCGTAAGCAGCAGGAAAGCATCCGCAAAAGAAGCTATGGGCAAAAAGTCGCTACAGCATCTTACGCCATGCGCGACGCGATAGCTTCGAGGAACGTGCGGCTGTTGACCGCCTGCGCAGGCGTCCCCTCCCACAGCAGCGCAAGGTCTTTGGTCATTACGCCGCTTTCGATGGTGTCGATGGTCGCCTTTTCCAGCTTGTCGGCAAACGTCATCAAGTCCGGCAGATGATCCAGTTCGCCGCGCTTGCGGAGCGCGCCAGACCACGCGAAAATCGTCGCGACGGGGTTGGTCGACGTCTCCTCGCCCTTCAGATACTTGTAGTAGTGGCGCGTGACTGTACCGTGCGCGGCTTCGTACTCAAACTTGCCGTCCGGCGAAACGAGCACGGAGGTCATCATCGCCAGGGAGCCGAACGCCGTCGCCACCATGTCGGACATCACGTCGCCATCGTAGTTCTTGCACGCCCAGATAAACCCGCCCTTGCTGCGCACGACGCGCGCCACGGCATCATCAATCAGCGTATAGAAATAGGTAATACCCGCCTGCTCAAACTTTTCCTTATACTGCGCATCGAAAATTTCTTGGAAAATGTCCTTGAAGCGGTGATCGTAGGTCTTGCTGATGGTATCCTTCGTGGAGAACCACAAGTCCTGCTTGACCGACAGCGCGTACTGGAAGCAGGCATGGGCAAAGGACGTAATCGACGCATCCAGATTATGAATGCCCTGCACGACACCCGGCCCCTTGAAATCGAAAATCGTCTGGCGAATCTCCTGCCCATCCGCACCCATGAACACCAGCTCCGCCTTGCCCGCGCCGGGGATGCGGATTTCCGAATTGCGGTAGACGTCGCCATAGGCATGACGGGCGATGGTAATCGGCTGCTGCCAAGTACGCACCGTCGGACGAACGCCGCTGACGAGAATCGGCGCGCGGAAGACCGTGCCGTCGAGCATAGCGCGAATGGTGCCGTTGGGCGACTTCCACATCTCGTGCAGGTTGTACTCCGTCACGCGCTGGGCATTCGGAGTGATGGTCGCGCACTTGACCGCGACGCCGTATTTTTTCGTCGCGTTGGCGCTGTCAATCGTCACCTGATCACGCGTTTCGTCGCGGTGCGGCAGGCCGAGATCGTAATACTCCGTCTTCAAGTCCACGAACGGCTCAATCAGCAGCTGCTTAATGTCTGCCCACAGGATGCGGGTCATTTCGTCGCCATCCATCTCCACCAGCGGCGTTTTCATCTGAATCTTTTCCATAATAATACGCTCTCCTTGCCTTTCCGCTGATGCTTCCTTGCACCGCAGATTTTTTACGCTTCCATTGTACCCCACGCCTTCCCTTTTCGCAAGGGTGAAACAGCAAAAGAACAGGAGCGGCTGCGGCTTGCAAAAAAACAAAATAATTCTCGCAAGATACCTTGACAGACGAAGTATATTGTGATATAGTAATACTCGTCAAGGCGAGATACCAAGACAAGGGATGAATCATAGGAGGTGAAGCATATGGCATTGTCCGCAGATATTCTTCGCGGCTATACCGACACCATTATTCTGCACCAGCTTTCCCACGGCGACAGCTACGGCTACCAAATCAACAAGACCATTGCGACGCTCAGCGGCGGCGAGGTGGAGTTGAAGGAAGCGACGCTGTACACCGCTTTCCGCCGGCTGGAGGCAGCCGGGCTGATTCAGTCCTACTGGGGCAGCGAGACGTCCGGCGCGCGCCGCCGCTACTACGCCATCACGGTGCTGGGGCAGGAAAAGCTCATCAGCGATTTGGCGGCGTGGGAGGACACGAAACGCCAGCTTGACCAGCTGTTGGAGGGATAACATTATGTGCAAAGAAATTTTCGCATTCCGCCGGGTAACGCCGTTTTCGGACTTTTCTCTGGCGGAGCGTTTAATTGGCGATACCATCTCGTGGGAGGAAATCAGCCGGCAGCGGCTGCAGAACGCAAATCAGGAGAATCAGGAGGAACAGCACTATGCGTAACGAAACGGTCGAGCGGATTGTGAATCTGCTCTTTCAGGATGTGGAAATGACGGACGAGGTGCAGGCGCTCTACGACGAGACGATGAGCAACTGCCAAGAGCGCTATCAGGACATGACGTCCCGCGGGCTGAGCGACGATGACGCGATTGCCGCCGTCGTCGAGAGCTTGAAGGGCATGGAGGATGTCATCAGCCAGTACCCGAAGAAGTCTGAATCGCCCGAAGCGGAAGAAGCGCCGAAGAGCGCAGAAGTGCCGGTCGATGACGATGGGGATGGCGAGCAGACGGATTTCACTTTCCATCCGGCGGATATTGGGCGCATCGAAATGACAATGGTGTGCGACGATGTGCATTTGGAGGAATCGCCGGACGACGACCTACACGTTCTCTTTGAGGACGCTGAAGGCGCAAAAGCGTCCATCTGCCGCATCGAGGACGGCGTTCTGCGCGTCTGCCGCGACCCCGATGCCCCGAAGCGCAACCGAAGCAGCTTCACCGTCAGCGGCAGTTTCGCCAACGGACGGCTGTATGTGAAGAAGCCGAACGGCGAATATTTCTTCTTCGGCGACAAGAAGAGCGACAAGCAGGTGGAAGCGGAAGCCGAGCGGCACGCCAAGGAATTCGAGCAGCACGCTAAAGAATTCTCGGACAACATGTCGAAGATGGGGTTCAAGCAGGAAAGCACGGGTGACGGCAAGAACCCGAACAGCATCGAAAGCATGATTGACAGCTTCGCCAGCACCGCTTCCCGCTTCGGGCAGGAACTGGGCAAGCTGTTCTCCAGCATCAAGCCGAACATCACCGTTTCCCGCAGCATTGGCGACGTGACGCTGTGCATCCCGCGCATCTTCGACAAGCCCATTAGCGTCCTGACGACCTCCGGCGACATCGAGGCGCGCGACATCCACGTCACCGACCTGAACTTTACCAGCACATCCGGCGACATCAGCATCGAACTGTTCGCCCCGCTGAATCGCGGCGCATTCACCACCACCAGCGGCGATATCAACATTGAAGCCGATGCAAACGATGCGCAGATTTCCACCGTCAGCGGCGACGTGGAGATTCACGGCGATTACGACCATCTGAAATTTGCCAGCACCAGCGGCGACGTGGAACTGGAAGCGAAGGTGCGGCAGTGTGACTTTAGCAGCGTTTCGGGCGACTTAGACCTGCGCTTCACGGGCGCGCTGTCGCTCATCAACGGCAGCACGACCTCCGGCGACATTGACGTGGAACTGCCGGACGACACAGGGATGAACAACATCGACGTCCACAGCCGTTCGGGTGACATTTCGATGCGCCGTTCCGGGCGCAGGGGCAGCAGAACCGTGACGGGCAGTATCCGGAGCGTTTCGGGGGATATTGAGATTCGCTGATAATACTATTTCCAAATTCACCTGCGCCATCTGCTCGCGCCTTTTCCGCGCTTGCGTCCGCTCATTCCACTTAGCGTAGCGCTGCTACGCTGCGTTTCATTCGCGTTAGCCAGCGCGAAAAATTCGCTTCGCATCTTGGCGCATTCTCATTTGGAAATAGTATAAAGTTCCGACGCGCCGCCGAATTGTGCGGTGTTGCCCCAATCCCAAAAAACACACGCGGCGGCTGACAGCAATGCCAGTCGCCGCGATTTGCATGCGGATTATTCGTCCTCATCTTCCGATTCTTCGTCCTCGTCCGCGAAGTCTGCATCCGCCGCGTGGTCGTCCGGCGCAAGCAGAGCTTCCAGCTGTTCCTGCGCGCGGGCGTAATCGCGGTACGCCACGAAGAACACGAATTTCTCCAGCGTTACGCCGAGTGCCGCGCTGATTCCCGCGCCCATCATCGGGCGGGCAATATACGGCACATTCGCCTCTTTGAGCAGACTTTCCATCACCGAGGCGTTCAGCGCATCCAGCTCCGTCAAGCGGCACTCGTCCGCTTCCTCTGCCGGACGCAGACGGTCGAATTTATCGCAGTACGGGCAGCTTTCCGCTCTCTCCGGCGTCACCCGATGGCAGTTCGTGCAGTAGTACATTTTCCCTCCGCTCCTTTCGCGCGTTCTTCTGCCTGTATGATAGCATAACGCACACTTTCCGTCAAGGTTTGCGGCAAAATCAGCGAATCGGCGAATTTCTTTGCAAAATGAATTGCATTTCTGCTGGAATGCGTTTATAATAAAGAACGCTATCACAGCATCACAGAAGGAGAATCCGGATTATGAAATTAGGCGTTGTCGGTTTGCCCAATGTCGGCAAAAGCACCCTGTTTAATGCCATCACGCAGGCTGGCGCACAGGCGGCCAACTATCCTTTCTGCACCATCGAGCCGAACACGGGCGTTGTCATGGTGCCTGACCACCGTTTGGACGTGCTGGGCGAAATGTATCACCCGAAGAAGATTACCCCTACGACCATCGAGTTTGTGGACATTGCCGGTCTGGTGAAGGGCGCGAGCCACGGCGAAGGGCTGGGCAACAAGTTTTTGAGCCACATCCGCGAGGTGGACGCGATTGTCCACGTCGTGCGCTGCTTTGAGGATGAGAACATCATCCACGTTGATGGCTCGATCGACCCCGCCCGCGACATTGAGACGATCAACCTCGAGCTGATTTTCGCGGACATGGACACCGTGCAGCGCCGCAAGGACAAGGCGATGAAGAACTTCCGCGGCGGCGACAAGAAAGCGGGCATCGAGGTTGAACTGGCGGACAAGATTTACGCCCATCTGGAAGCCGGCAAGCCCGCGCGCACCTGCCCCGTGACCGACGAGGAGAAAGAAGTGCTGGACGGCTGGTTCCTGCTGACGACCAAGCCGGTCATCTACGCGGCAAACATCGCCGAAGAAGACCTCGGTAAGCCGGAGAGCGAAATCAAGGGTCTTGACCGCGTGGAAGCCATCGCGAAGAGCGAGAATGCCGAAATCATCGTCATTTCCGCCGCGATTGAAGAGGAAATTGCGCAGATGAGTCCCGACGAAAAGGCGGAATTCATCGAAGGACTGGGCATCGGGCAGTCGGGTCTGGATCGGCTGATTACGGCGTGCTATCGGCTGCTGGGGCTGATTTCCTTCCTGACGGCGGGCGAAGACGAATGCCGCGCATGGACGATTGTCAACGGCACGAAAGCACCGCAAGCCGCGGGCAAGATTCACACCGACTTCGAGAAGGGCTTCATCCGCGCGGAAATCGTGCCTTTCGACACGCTGGTGGAACTCGGCTCGATGGCGGCATGCAAGGAAAAGGGGCTGGTTCGCTCCGAAGGCAAGGACTATGTGATGAAGGACGGCGACATCGTGCTGTTCCGTTTCAACGTCTGATTGTGTCTGATTCTGCAAGCAAGAAAGGGGCATCAGCATGAGCCGTCTTTCGTATTTCTTCAAGCGTCTGTTCAAGATGGACTGGAAAGCCATGTGGAAAACCGCCGGGCTGCTGCATGAGCGCTCCGGCAAATCCCGCATCTGGCTGCTGTGCGACATGCTCCGCTGTGCTGTGAAGTACAACGCGGGCTATGTGGACTACAAAATCGCACAGATGTACAAACTCAACGATGCGCAGCGCAAGACTGTCATCACGCGCGGCATTTCCAACAGCATTGTCCGCCGGATGAACGACAAGGCATACTGGCATTTCTTCGATGACAAGACGCAGTTCAACGAGCTGTTCAAGGAGTGGATTCCGCGCAAGTGGCTGCTGATTAACGCGGATACGCCGCTTGACAAGCTGGAGGACATGATGACGCTCCCCGCCCTCATCGGCAAGCCGTTGGAGGGGTCGAGCGGTCAGGGCATCCTGAAGTTCACGCCGGAGGACTGGAAGGGGGGCGCAAAGGCGTTCCACCAGCTGCTGATGGACAAGAACATCGGCATTCTGGAAGAAATCGTCGTGCAGCATCCGGAGATGGCGCGCATGTGCCCGACATCGGTCAACACCTGCCGCATCGCGACGCTGCTGGGTGACAAGAAGCAGGGCATCGTCTATGCGTTCCTGCGCATCGGCAACGGCAAGGTGATGGACAATGTGGACTGCGGCGGCATGGCTGCGCGCATTGATTTGGAAAGCGGCAAGCTGCTGACTGTCGGCGCGGACAAGGCGGGCAACACCTACACCAAGCACCCCATCACCGGTACGGACATTATCGGCTTTACGATTCCTTACTGGGAAGAGGCGAAGAAGATGTGCCTTGACGCCGCGCAGAAAGTACCGCAAATGCGCTTTGTCGCGTGGGACGTCGCCATCACGCCGAACGGCCCGACGTTCATTGAGGGCAACAGCTTCCCCAGCCATGCTGTACCTCAGTTTGCCGCGCATTACCCGGACGGCATCGGTATCCTGCCGGAATTCCGCAAATTCATCGACGTGTGACTTACTTGCAGGCGGAGCGGATGCTTCACCTGCATTTTTGCACCTATTTGATGACTTTTTGCGCAGTTCAAGCCTTTTTCAGCAGGACTTTTCTGATGAAAAGGCGAATTTCTACATCGGATATTTGGGCGGACTTTTGCGCCGCCTTGACTTCATACGATGGAGGGATAACCGTGGAACAGCTGCTCAACGATGGCTGGCAATTCTGCAAGCTGCCGCTCGGCTCGACGCTGGAAGACGTGAGCAATGCGGCACTTCAGGCAGTCGATTTACCCCATGATTTTCTGATTGAAAACGAAAACGACCTGTACGAGACGACGGATGCGTGGTATCTGCGCACGCTGGACGTTCCGGAAAGCTGGTGCGCGTCATGCGTCCTCGTGCGGTTCGACGGCGTGTATATGGACTGCGACGTGCTGCTCAACGGGCACATCGTCTGCACGCATCATTACGGCTACACGGCGTTCGATGTGGACTTGACCAGCCGGCTGCTCGTCGGCAGAAACACGCTGGCGGTGCATGTCCGCCATCAAAGCCCGAACAGCCGCTGGTATTCCGGCGCGGGCATCTACCGCGATGTGACGCTGCATGTGCTGCCCAAGCGCCATATCCCGCTGGACGGCGTGTACGTCACGACCACGCACGAGCTGGAAAGCTGGACGATGACCATTGACACGGAGCTTTGCGGCGTAAAGGACAACAGCGTGCTGACACATGTGCTGCTCGACGGCGACGTACCGGTGTGCGATGTGACGGTGGAAGCCGCGGGCGACCACGCCAAGGCGGTCATGCAGGTGCTTTCGCCGAAGCTCTGGTCGCCGGACGCGCCGAATGTTTACACGCTGCAAACCATGCTGGGCAATCAGGTTATCCGGCAGAACGTCGGCTTCCGCGACCTGACATTCACCACGGATTGCGGACTGCTGGTCAACGGCGCACCCGTCAAGCTGCACGGCGTCTGCCTGCACCACGACTTAGGCTGTCTGGGGTCGGCGTTCCACGAAAAGGCGATGCGCCGTCAGCTGCGCGCCATGCGGCAAATGGGCATCAATGCCCTGCGCACAAGCCACAATCCGCCCGCGAAGCAGGTGATGGACTTATGCGACGAGCTCGGCATTTTCGTGGTAGACGAAGCGTTTGATATGTGGCTGCGTGCCAAAACGCCGTTTGACTACGCGCGCTTCTTCCCCACCGACATGCCGTCGGATGTCGCCGCATGGGTTCGCCGCGACCGCAATCATCCGTCGCTGCTGATGTGGTCAATCGGCAACGAGATTCTGGACACGCATCTGGATGAATCCGCTCAGCAGGTGACGTGCGACCTATGCGAGAACGTCCGCCTGCACGACCCGCGCGGCAATGCCGTCATCACCATCGGCAGCAACTTCATGCCGTGGGAAGGTGCGCGGAAATGCGCTGATTTGGTAGACGCGCAAGGCTACAACTACGGCGAAAAGTATTACGAGGCGCACCACGCCGAGCATCCTGACTGGGTGATTTACGGCAGTGAGACAGCTTCGGCGCTGTCCAGCCGCGGCATTTACCACTTCCCGATGGCAGCGTCGATTCTCTCCGACGAGGATCTGCAATGCTCCGCGCTGGGCAATTCCACGTCCAGCTGGGGCACGAAGGACATGCGCAAGTGCATCGTGGAAGATTTGAACACGCCGTATTCGCTGGGGCAATTCCTGTGGAGCGGCATTGACTACATCGGCGAACCCACGCCGTACCACACCCGGTCGTGCTATTTCGGCATGATGGACACGGCGGTGTTCCCGAAAGACTACTGGTACTTATTCAAATCCCTGTGGACGAACGCGCCGATGGCGCACATTGGCGTATACTGGGATTGGAATCCGGGACAAATGATTGATGTGCCGGTCATGACGAACGGCGTGAAAGCCGAACTGCTGCTCAACGGGCGTTCGCTGGGTGTCCAGGAAGTCAGCCGCACGGACTGGACACGCTGCCGTCCGGCGTGGCAAGTGCCGTTTGAGGCGGGCGAGCTGGTCGCGCGCGCGTATGACGCGGACGGGCATCTGATTGCCGAGGACATCCAGCGCACACCCGGCGAAAGCCACCATATTGTGCTGTCCGCGGAGGACGCTTTCCTGCTGGGCGACGGCGAGGACATGACGTTTGTGACCATCACCGCGGCGGACGAAAACGGCAGCCCCGTTGAAAACGCGGTGGATCGCGTGCTGGTGGATGTTGACGGCTGTGGGCGGCTGCTGGGGCTGGACAATGGCGACTCCACCGACCGAGACGGCTACAAGACGAACACGCGCCGCCTGTTCAGCGGCAAGCTGCTGGCGATTGTCGGCGCGCTGGCAGGCGAAGGCAGCATTCACATCCGCGTGTCGGGCGTTGGGCTGGTCGGCGCTGAATTAACGCTGCCCGTCCGCGCGGCGCGCAAAACGCCGGGGCGCAGCTGCTCCGCCGTGCTGTGCCGTCAGGAAGAAATGCCCGCGGACAAGCCGGTTCGCCGCATTGAGCTGCTGCCGCTGGGCGACAAGCGTCTGGGCAGCGAGCATCCGACGGTCTCCTTCCGCGTGGCGGTTCACCCGGCGGATGCGGACAAGCAGCCGATTGCCTTCCGCGTCACCAATGGTCAGGGCATCGACTCCCCCTGCGCGTCGTGTTCGGTGGACGGCGACGTGGTGACGGTGGCGGCGCTGGGCGACGACACGGTGTACCTGCGCGCCTCCTGCACAAACGGGTATGACCATCCGCGCATTATCAGCCAGCAGGATATTGTCATCACCGGGCTGGGGCAGCCGTTCCTTGATCCCTACGGCTTTATCTCCGGCGGGCTGTACTCGCTTTCCTCCGGCGAAATCGGCAATGGCAACGAGCAGGGCATATCCTTCGCGCGCGACGGCGAAAGCATGGCGGGCTACACCAAAATCGACTTCGGCGATGTCGGTTCGGACGTTATCACGCTTCCGGTTTTCGCGCTGGACAGCAACCTGTACGAAATCAAGCTCTGGGACGGCGACCCGGCGGACGGCGGACGGCTGATTGCTGTTCTGCCGTACCAGAAGCCGAGCATCTGGAACGTCTACCAGAGCGAAACGTACCACCTGCCAGAGCGCCTGACGGGCGTGCACACGCTGTGCTTCTCGCTGACGAGCAAGATTCACCTGAAAGGCTTCTCGTTCGAGAAGCAGAGCCGCGCGTGGCTGCCACAGACGGCGCAAGACGCCGACACAGTCTACGGCGACAGCTTCACCCGCAGCGGCAGTGCCGTCACGGGCATCGGCAACAACGTGTCGCTTGTCTGGGAGAACATGGATTTCGGCACATCCACCCATGCGGAACTCCGCTTGGACGGACAGACGCCGCTTTCGACGAACCCCGTCACGATTCGCTTCACCAATCAGGAGGGCGAACAGCTGACCTCGCTGGCGCAGTTCAGCGGAACGGAACGCGGCGTGCAGTGCTTCGACGTGAACGTGCTGCCGGGCGTGTGTTCAGTCGCGTTCGTGTTCCTCCCCGGCAGTCAATTTGATTTCTACGGCTTCACCTTTGTAAAGCAGGAAGAAGCTGCACAGTAAAAGGAGTGGAATCTGATGATTCTGTATAATTCGCTCACCCACCGCAAAGAGCCGTTTGTGCCGCGCTTCGGCAACAAGGTGTCCATGTACACCTGCGGCCCGACGGTCTATCATTTCGCGCATATCGGCAACCTGCGCACCTATATTATGGAGGACATGCTCGAAAAGGCGCTGCGCTATGAGGGCTACGACGTCAAGCGCGTAATGAACATCACCGACGTCGGCCATCTTTCCAGCGACGCCGACACGGGCGAGGACAAGATGCTCAAGGGCGCGCGCCGTGAGCACAAAACGGTCATGGAAATTGCGAAGTTCTACACCGATGCGTTTTTCTCTGACTGCCAGAAGCTCAACATCAAGCGCCCCGACGTGGTTGAGCCCGCAACGAACTGCATCCCCGACTACATCGACATGATTACCGTGCTGCTGGAGAAAGGCTATGCCTACCACGCAGGCGGCAACATCTACTTTGACACCAGCAAGCTGGAAAAGTACTACGTCTTTAACGACCACAACGAGGAAGACCTCGAAGTCGGCGTGCGCGACGACGTAGATGAGGACACGAACAAGCGCAACAAGGCGGACTTCGTGCTGTGGTTCACAAAGTCGAAGTTCGAGGATCAGGCGCTGAAGTGGGATTCGCCGTGGGGCGTGGGCTATCCCGGCTGGCACATCGAGTGCTCGTGCATCAGCAAAAAGCACCTCGGTGAATACCTTGACCTGCACTGCGGCGGCATCGACAACGCCTTCCCCCACCACACCAACGAAATCGCCCAGAGCGAAAGCTACCTCGGCCACGAGTGGTGCAAAACGTGGTTCCATGTGCATCACCTGAACACCACGGGCGGCAAGATGAGCAAATCGAAGGGCGAATTCCTGACCGTGTCTCTTTTGCAGGACAAGGGCTATGACCCGCTGGTGTACCGCCTGTTCTGCCTGCAGAGCCACTATCGGCAGAGCCAGATGTTCACTTGGGAGAACATGGACAACGCTGCCGCCGCGTACACGAAGCTGCTGGGACGCATTGCGTCGCTGATTCCCGCGGGTACGCCGGTGGATGCGGAGAAAATGAAGCCATATCAGGAGAAGTTCCGTCAGGCGCTGGATGCCGACCTGAATACCTCGCTGGCCGTGACGCGCCTGTATGACGTGCTGAAGGCGAAAGACCTGTCCGATGATGAGAAGCTGGCGCTGGTGGGCGACTTTGACGCGGTGCTGTCACTCAGCCTGTTGGAAAAGGCGGCTGTCATCCGCGACGCGCAGAAGGCGACGAGCGAAGTGCACGGCGACGGCGAATACGTCATCATTGCCCCGGCAGACGCCACCGACGAAGAGCAGAGCACCGTCCGTGAACTGCTGCTGAGCCGCTATCAGGCGCGGAAGGACAAGAACTGGGCGGAATCCGACCGCATCCGCGACATTTTGAAGGATATGGGCATTGCCGTCAAGGACAACAAAGAAGGCGTGCAGTGGATGCGGGTGTAATTCGCCTGCCTTCCCTGTAAAATTTCCTGCAAAAGGCTGACAAATGGCGGTAAGTATGATATACTGATTCGTGGACGATAATTTCGGTCATCCGAAAGGAGTGCTTCCCCGATGAATATTCTGCAAGCCGCCATTCTCGGCCTCGTGCAGGGGCTTGGCGAGTTTCTTCCGATTTCCTCCAGTGGGCATCTGCTGCTCAGCCGAATTCTGATGGGCTTCACGATTGATGAAACAGGCGCCTACCATATGCTGGACATCCTCCTGCATGTTGGCACGCTGATTCCGGTTCTCATCGTGTTCTGGAAGGACTGGTGGGCGATTCTGAAGAACCCCTTCAAGTCCAAGACACTGCTGCTGCTCTTCATCGCTTCCCTGCCGACGCTGCTGTTCAAGGTTGTGTTTGATGATTTCATCACCTCCTGCGAGACAGGCTGGTTCCTCGGTGCGAGCTTCCTGCTGACGGGATTCTTCCTCCTGCTGGCGGAAACGCTGAGCGCACACCGCAAGCAGTACGCCGACCAGCCGAACTTCAAGCACGCCATCATCATGGGCTGTATGCAGGGTGTGGCGCTGCTGCCGGGCGTTTCCCGCAGCGGCTCGACGCTGGCGGGCGGTCTGCTCTCCGGTCTGAACCGCAAGAGCGCGGCGAAGTTCTCCTTCATGATGAGCGCCCCCGCGATTGTCGGCGCACTCATCATCGACGGCAAAACCGCAATCGAAGAGGGCTGGGTGCAGGATTTGACACTCGTGCCGACGCTGGTGGGCATCCTCGTGGCGGCAATCAGCGGCTATATCGCTATCCGTTTCATGCTCAGCCTCATCAGCCGTGTCAGCCTGAACTGGTTCGCGCTGTATGTGGCGATTCTGGGTGTGCTGATTCTGGTACTTCAGCTGATTGGCTATCCGGGAACGGTGCCGTTCGCCATTCCGGACATGTCTGGTGCGGTGACGAGCACGCTTCGGTTCTGGAATGTGTAACAATTGCATGGGCTGTCCGTCTTTGGGGCGGGCAGCCTTTTTTGCCCCTTGCCATCCGGGGCGCAAAATGCTATAATAGAATAGATATTTGTACTCTCGCATGGCTTTGCTGTGCAGAAAGGACGATTGCGCCTGATGCTAACGTTTCGCCGGCTGATTTGTCTCCTGCTCGCACTTGGGCTGTTGACCATCAGCGCCGTGGCAGAAATGCCGAACCCCACCCTCGACCCCAACGCGAACCCGTATGATGAGACGCACCCGGAGCTGCTCGAAGCCGACCAGCTGTACTGCACATCCGCTATTCTCATCGAGCAGAGCACGGGGGAAGTCATCTTCGAGAAAAATGCCGATTTGACCATGTACCCCGCTTCGACGACAAAGATTATGACCGTGCTGCTGGGCATCCTCAACAGCAACCCTGACGACAAGGTGACGGTCAGCTACAACGGTTCTGCCGCCGCCATGCGCGCCATTGACTCGGAAGCGACCGTCATCAGCCTGCAGGAAGGTGAAGAGCTGACGATGCAGGATTTGCTCTTCGGCACGCTGATTCGTTCGGGCAACGACGGTGCCGTGGCGATTGCGGAGGCCGTCGCCGGGAATGAAAGTACGTTCGTCGCGCTGATGAACCAGACCGCGCACGACCTCGGCATGAACAGCACGCACTTCATGAACCCGCACGGCCTGCACGACGACAACCATTACACGACTGCGCGCGACTTGGCAACGCTGGCGCGCTACGCCATGCAGAACGACACCTTCCGCACGATTGCGAAAACGACCGAGTACAAGATGGCGACGACGAACAAGCAGCGTTCGCGCACGCTGACGACCCGCCACCGCATCATGCTGCCGCAGTACAACAAGACGGACAACCGCTACTATTACGCGCCGATGACGGGCATTAAGTCCGGTTCCACGTCACTGGCGGGCTACTGCTACGTCGGTTCGGCGTCACTGAACGGCGTTGACCTGATTTCCGTGGTCATGTACTCCAGCCAGTACGGTGTCTGGACGGACACGAAGAAGCTGATGGCGTACGGCTTCAGCCAGTATCAGCACGTCACGATTTCCGAGCTGTACAACCTGAACCCCATCAGCATTTACACCAGCGCGTATGAGATTGACGACCCGAATCAGGGGCAGCTGACGCTCCTGTGCCAGCCGCAGGATGCCACGCAGGCCGCCCTTGCGGAACTCAGTACGACGAAGAAGCGCATCGACTACCTGTCCGAAAACCTTCGCGACCTCGTGACTGTCTCCTACACGCGCGATTTTGCCGCACCTGTCAGCGCGGGCGAAATTATGGGCACGATGACCTACGTCAGCGACGATGGCACGCCGATTACATTCAACCTTGTCGCCAGCCGCAGCGTCGCGCGCCGCTCGAACATGCCGCTGACATATGAGGAGATTGTCGCGATGACGCAGGGGCAAACCGGCATTCCGATTGTGCCGGAAACGGTGATTCCCGTCGTCGTGATTCTTCTGATTCCAACCATTGCGCTGTTCATCATCTTCCGCGTGCATCGCCGCAGGAAGCGCCGCGAGGATTTCTCCGACGGGATTCCGCGCAGCTGACCGCACTCAAAAACGCCCCTTTCCGAAGCATCTCTGCCGGAAAGGGGCGTTCTGTTTGGTGGATTTATACTGTTTCCAGATGAATTATTATACTATTTCCAGATAAGAATGCGCCAAGATGCGCCGCGAATTTTTCATTCTGGCTAACGTGAATGAAACGCAGCGTAGCAGCGCTACGCTAAGTGGAATGAACGGACGCCAGAATGGAAAAGGCGCAAGCAGATGGCGCAGTTGAATCTGGAAATAGTATTATTTGGCTGCCGTCACCGCAGCGGGCTTTGCGCCGCCTTCCTTGATTTCGCCGGCTTTCGTCAGCGCAATCTTGGTGATGACCGGGCCAGTCAGTTCGTAGATGAGCGTACCTGCCAGCACGACGGCGTTAATCGTCGGGCCGTAGGCGGGCAAATCCGTCAGGCACATGCGCGCCATGCCGATGGCAACACCCGCCTGCGGAATCAGCGTCATACCAAGGTAGCGGATGATGTTCTTATCACACTTCTCGATGGCAGCGCCGATGGTTGCACCGAGCGACTTGCCAATTGCGCGGCTCAAAACATACGCAATGCCCACCACGCCGACCGTCGGCAGCACGGACAAGTCAAGGCTTGCGCCGCTCAAGACGAAGAAGAGCAGGAACAGCGGCGGCGTGAAGCGGTCGCACTGCTCAAGGAGCGCGGGCGAATCGTTACTGACGTTAATCATCGTCGCGCCAATCATCATGCAGACCAGCAGGCTGCTCAAATCGAGCATGGTACTCAAGCCAACGGCGAGGAACACGATGAGAATCGTCATCGTCAGCTTATTGCCGCGCGAATGGAAGAAGCGCAGGCAGAAAACCATCACCGTGCCAATGAGAACGCCCATCGCCAGCGAGCCGACAATTTCAATCAGCGGCTTCACCAGCAGCGTCATCACGCTTAACGCCGCGCCGCTGTCAAGCGTGCGGGCGATTGCCATCATGATGGCGTAGAGCATCAGCCCCAGCGCATCGTCCATAGCGACAACGGGCAGCAGCATCCGCGTCACCGGGCCGTTCGCCTTGTACTGGCGGACGACCATCAGCGTCGCCGCCGGAGCGGTCGCCGCGGCAATCGCCCCCAGCGCCAGACACATCGGCAGCGGCTGACCCAGCACCAGCAGCGTCAGGAACACCAGCAGTGATGCCACGCAGCCCTCAAACGCCGTGATGACCATCGGCTTCGCGCCGATTTCCTTGATGTAGGAGAACTTGAACTCACTGCCGATGGAATAAGCAATGAAACCCAGCGCGACATCGGAGATAATCGACAGCTTGCTGTTCATTTCCGGCGTCAGAACCTTGAGCACATACGGCCCGACCAGCAGACCCGCAATCAGGTACGCCGTCACGTTCGGCAGATGAATCAGCCTAATCAGGCGCGTCATGGCCATGCCAACCGCCATTGCAATGGCAAGCGCAAACAGGATATTCATTTGTTCTTGTTGACCCCTTCCACAAACGTCGTGGGCAGGGCGAAGCAAATACCCGTGTCGGGCTTGTCCAGTCCACCGGTTACTTTGTTGATGATTTCAATCATCTGCGGAATCTGTTCGGATTTCAGCAGCGTGAAAATCGTCTTGGAGCGTTTCCGTTCCGGATTGCACAGGTGGCGCAGCACCCCCAGCACCGGCAGATCGTCGATGTTATGGTCGCCATCCAGCACGCGCATCATGCCCGTCGATTCCAAAATGGTCGCGCCGCCGATGTTCTGCTTGAGCATTTCTTCCAGCAGCGGCTCCAGAAATTCTTCCCGATTCAGCACGAGAACAAACATCTGCATTGTGGTTTCCCTCCCTCATTCTTTGCAGCACCCAATGCCATGAAACATCCTATATTGTAGCACTTTCGTCCTGTTTGTCAATCGAATTTGCCCCCAAATCCCCACGTTTTCTCATGAAATTCTCATCATTTCTTCTCATCTTTCACAAGCATTTCGGAGGAATCTGTGTTATCATATAGGTGTCAGGGAAAAAAGCCCGCTCAGCGGGAAAGGAGATTGATTTTATGGCAAGCTACACGATTGAAGATATTGAACTGATTCGGCGCAAGAGCGGCATCAGCTATCAGGAGGCGGTTTCGCTGCTGGATTACCACAACGGCAATGTCGCCCGCGCGCTGGTTGATTTGGAGCGCAACGGCCGCTTAAAGCCCGATGCCGCCGCACAGGATGCGCCGAAATCCGCCGAAAAGAAAGCGTCCACCGCTGCTGCCAGCAAGAGCAAGGGCGGCTTCATGCACTTCATCAACAAGCTTTACCGCGCCCGTGTGAAGGTTGCGCGGCAGTCGATTCCGATTCTCAACATTTCGCTGCTGTTCACCCTCGTCGCGGCGCTCATCAGCCCGCATTTGCTGATTCTCAGCGCGATTCTGATTCTGCTGCTGGGCTATCGTGTGTCGTTTGACAAGGACGACGCGGATTTCGCGGGTGAAAACATGGATCGCATGGTCAAGAACGCCGCCAGCAACGTCCGCAGCACGGTGGATGAGTTCGCGCGCGGCTTTCAGGCGGGCATGAACGGTCAGAGCGAATCCGCCGAAAAGAAGGCGGAGGTGGATTCTGCGGACAACCGCAGTTACTACGCTGCAAGCGCGGCAAAGCCAGAATACCACTCCTGCCCTACCATCAACGTGCCGGTGCAAGTGCCAAGCCAAGACGGCAATGTGACCGTGGAGGACGACACGGACGGCTTCAACTCCGCAACGATTAAGTAAGGAAGGTGCATCCATATGCTGCCGCTGATGCTGAGCTTGCTGCTATTTGCCAATGTTCTTGTTTTTGCCTCGCTGATGCTCTTCTTCGGGCTGTTCGGCGGCTGCAGGCAGCATTGACTACCCTTCGCGGGACGCATTCAAGCGTTCCGCTTTTGCCCGTATATGGAGAATGGAGGATAACCATGAGCCGCATCTTGATTGTGGAGGATGAAAAGAAGATCGCTCGCTTTCTGGAACTCGAACTGACGCACGAGGGTTACGAGGTACAGACGGCAGGCGACGGGCGCAGCGGGCTGGAACAGGCGCAAAGCTGGCAGCCGGATCTGCTGATTCTTGACCTGATGCTGCCGGAATTGTCCGGCATCGAGGTCTGCCGCCGCCTGCGCCACGACAGCGACGTGCCGATTATTATGCTGACCGCGAAAGACGACGTATCCGACAAGGTAATGGGACTGGACATGGGTGCAGACGACTACATGACGAAGCCGTTCGCCATCGAGGAGCTGCTGGCGCGCATTCGCGTCGGGCTGAAGAAGCGCCGGAGTTCCGCCGCTGAAACGCCTGTGCCCGCGTCCAACGTGCTGCGTGCGGGCGGTCTGGTGTTAGAGCCCTCCAGTTACACCGTGACGATGAACAATCAGCCCATCAACTTGACAAAAAAGGAATTTGACCTGCTGAAGTACCTCATGTCCCACAAGGGAGAAGCCGTGACGCGGGACGCGCTGCTGACTGACGTGTGGGGCTACGATTACGCGGGCGACACGAACGTGGTGGACGTGTACATCCGCTATCTGCGCCACAAAATTGACGAGCCGTTCGGCGTCAAGACGCTGCACACCATCCGTGCCGTCGGCTACATGTTCCGCGTCGATGACTGACCGTCCGAAGGCACGGCGCATCCGCCGCAAGAAGGATGTTTCCCCTGCCGCGCCCAAGCCACACGGGCTGCCTTCCACCCTCTCCCGCATTCGCTTGTCCCTCTCCTTCCGCATCGCCGCCCACTTTTCCTTCCAGCTGGTGCGGACGTTTCTCCCCGCGCTGCTCATCCTGACGCTGGCGTTCGCGGGCGGCACGCTGTACCTCGCTGAACGCGACATTTCGCGGCTGCAATGCGCGCCGCTGTCCGCAGACGGCACCATTGCCCTCTCCGTGCTGGATGACGCGGAAGTGACGCTGCTGCCCGAAGCGCGCACGGACGGCATCATCGTGGGACAAAGCGCCTACCGCCTGCTTGACCCGGAGGCGATTTTCACCGAAGGGCGCTACATCGTGCAGGCGCAGCACATTTCGGGGCAGTCGCTGCTGATTTCGCTCAGCCTCTCTCGCCCGCTTGCGCTGTACTGCGGAGCTGCCGCGGCGCTGGTCATCACTGACCTGTTCCGCATGTTCTACTTCGTCTTGCATCGGAAGCGGCTGCAAAAGAGCGTCCTCGCGCCGATTCGCGATATCACCGACATGGCAGCGACGCTCTCCGCGAACAACCTCTCCAACCGCATCAACATCGCCGGGACAAAAAATGAGCTGAAAGACCTTGCAACGGTCATCAACTCCATGCTCGACCGCATCGAAACATCCTACAACAGCCAGAAGCAGTTCGTTTCCGACGCTTCGCACGAGCTTCGGACACCGATTGCCGTCATTCAGGGGTATGCCAGCATGTTGTCCCGCTGGGGCAAGAGCGACCCGGATGTGCTGAACGAGGGCATCAACGCCATCGCGCAGGAGACGGAAAGCATGAAGGAGCTTGTCGAAAGTCTGCTGTTCCTCGCTCGCCACGACAAGAAAACGCTGATGATGGAGATGGTGCGGTTTGACGCATACGACGTTGCCGCGGAGGTGCAGCGCGAAGCCGCAATGGTCACGCCGGAGGACACGTTCGCACTTGACCCTGCTGACCATGTGCTGATTGAGGCTGACCGCGGGATGTTGAAGCAGGTCATGCGCATCCTGTGCGACAACGCGGTGAAGTACTCCCCCAAGGGCAGCACGATCACCCTCGGCGTACAAAAAACCGAGAACGGCTGCACGCTGTCCATGAGCGACCACGGGCCGGGCATCCCCAAGGAAGAGCTTTCGAGAATATTCGAACGCTTCTACCGCTGTGACAGTGCCCGCAAAACCGAAAGCAGCGGTCACGGGCTTGGGCTGTCCATTGCGCGCATCATTGTCATGGGGCACAGCGGGCAGCTCCGCGTTCGCAGCAAGGTCGGCGCGGGCACGACGTTCTATGTTGATTTGCCGCTGACGCAGGACAAGGTACGACACGGCGGCGAAGTCAATCTGCCGCCAGAGAAGGAGCACCGCTACCGGCTTCGTTCGAAGAAGGATAAAAGCGGCTACGCAGAAGCAAAAGTATCATAATGAAGACCGCACCCGGTTTGACCCGGATGCGGCTTTTTTCGTTAGGCGATTTTCATATGGCGCAGTTGAATTTGGAAATCGTATTAGCTGTTGCTGTTGGCGCAGTTGCAGCTGCCGCTGCACGAGCCGGAGCATCCGCGTCCGCAATTGCAGTTGGAACGCACCGTGCTGCTGACGTTGCCCGTCGCGACCGTGCCGCTGTTGCAGACGGACTGCGGCGGGAAGAGCGGCAGGGCGAAGAACTCATCGCAGACGCTTTCCGCGAACTCCTCGGCGGGCGGAATCGGGCAGTAGCCGTAGCTGGGAATCAGGATTTCGGCTTCCGCGAGCACCTTCAAAATCGTCGTGACGCAGATGGTCATCTTGAACTGGTTGTTGCCCAGATACGTCCCGCTGACGCAAATCGCGCTGACCATGCTTTCCAGCGTATACGGCACAATGGACTCGTCAGGAATGCTCAGCAGCACATCGCGGTTGACGCTGATGGTCGCCTTGCCGATGTACTCCACGCAGCGGCTATCCACAAACAGGATGTCAATCGGGATGTCGATCGTTGCGCGCACACGGGCGAAGCAGGGGCGGTCGCACAGGCGATCAACGGTCAGGTTGCGGATGTTGCCCTCGGTCGTGGTGCTGCGGCAGCTTTCGAAGGTAATCGGCGGCACGGGTGCGGACGTCGGCGGGATGGTCTCCTGCGTCTCCTGGCAGCCGCAGGCGTTGCAGGTGCAGGTGTTGTTGACCTGCGCGTAGCTGGTGATGGTGACGGTCTGCTTGGTAAGCTGCTCCTGCGTCATCGCGCTGTCATACACGCGCTTGACCTGCACGCAGACCTTCTCCTGCAAGCCGTCCAGCGCACTGCCGGAAATCGTACCGGGGCAGCAGTTGGGGTTCGCGTTCTTATACGAGTAGAATGACATGGATCGCGCCTCCTTGTCTTTTCCGGCTCCGGTCGCCTTGGTGGAGCCTTCACCAGCAGACTATGAAGCGCGCGGGAAAGTGTGCGGCGCGAAAAGAATCTTGCCATGAAAAAAAGCCACCCGATGTGGATGGCATTGGAATTCAGTCGTCGTCAATTTCGTTGCCGCAGTACGGGCAATAGTCGGTGAGCATTCGGATGGGAACGCCGCAGCACGGACAGCGCATTTTGACGAGGTGGAAAACCGCCCAGCCCGCCATGGACAGCCAGCCGATGACCTCCATCACTTTGGAATGCGTCCCAAAGAGCATCAAAATAATCGTCAGGATAAACCAGCCGATAATAATCAGCCGAATCTTGTCCATTTTCGTCAGCGGCGCGCGTGGTATTCTCGTCAGCTCCACCCGGCAGCAGTCGCCCGGCAGCAGGTCGGAATACGGCACGAACCAGACGTGATTCGGGAGAAAACCGTCGGCGGCACGCTCCATCCTGCAGAAGATGCGGCTGTATTCGCGAATCCCGTAAGCGGCGAACATCTCAACGTACATGCACCGATGCACCTGATAGGTGACGCACTCGTCATCTGCCTCGAAGCTGTCAAACACCATGCTGCCGTCGCCCGCGTGCTTCTTGTGCGCTGCGATTTTCCGCTTCCGCACGATGCGCCATGCACCCGGATACAGGTCAAGCAGTTTCGTCCGGCGGCGGATGTGCTTCTGCGCCTTACAGAATGCTTCCTCCACCATCGCTTCAATTTCCGCCTGCTCCACGCCCGCGCTTTGCAGCGAAAGAATCATAGCAATGATGGCGTACACGCGCGGCGGGTTCATCGAGCGGCAGGCGCTGTGCTGGCGGTACAGTTCCGATGCGTACAGTTCCGTCAGCTTGTCACGGTACGCCCGCGTCTTGCCCGATACATCGTAGAGCTTTCGGCGGCGAATCGCCCGCTGATACAGCCGCGTGTACTTCCGAACAGTCCTCTCCACCGTATTCGCCCCCTCTTTTGCCTTTCCGAGACTTACCCCATTTTCACCGGCGTGAACCCCTTCTTCGCAACCGCGTCCATCAGCACATCGTCCGCAACATCCGCGTTCAGCGTGATTTTCGCACACTTCGCCGCGAGGTCAACCTCCGCGTTTTCTACGCCCGGCACGGCTTTGATCGCCTTTTCCACCGTCATCTTGCAATGATTGCACATCATGCCGTTAATCTGCATCGTCTTTTCCATCATCATGTCCTCCTACTTATGGAATCAATTCCGGCACGTCGTCGGTCATTTCCGCGTCGTCCGAATCGTCCTTGGGCTTTTCCGGCATCGGCGGCAGCTCTTTGAGCGACGAAATGCCGAAATGCGCCAGAAAATTGTCCGTCGTGCCATAGAGAATCGGGCGACCCAGCGCTTCCTTGCGCCCGACCTCGGCAATCAGCTCCTTATTCATCAGCGATTGCAGCGAGTAGTCGCACTTCACGCCGCGAATCTGTTCTACCTCGGCGCGCGTAACCGGCTGACGGTACGCCACGACCGCGAGCGTCTCCATGGCCGCCTGCGAAAGCGACTGCTTCTGCACGGGCTGGAGAAGCCGCACCACATCCTGCGAATACAATGCGCGCGTCGCCAGCTGCACCTGATGCCCGTAGCGTTTGAGCGAAAAGCCGCGCTGATTGAAGTCATACTCGTCGCGCAGGTGAATCAGCGCATCCTCTACCTCGCGAATCGGCACATCCAGCGCCTTGGACAAGTCCTCTACGCGCACCGCCTCGCCCGCGACGAAGAGAATCGCCTCGATGCGCCCGGCAAGATTGCCGCCCTCCTCCATGATATCGTCGGGAAAGCGCAATTGCTCCTCGTTCTGTGTCTCGTTCATTCCGTTTCCTCCGTTGCGCTTTCACCGTATTCGTCAACATCCTTGCCGCGGCCGGGATAGAGGACGATTTCGCCCCATGTTCCCTCCTGCTCGGCGTGGATTTCGCCCAGCTTGAGCAGCTCCAGCAGCGCCAGAAACAGCGTCACGACCTCTTCCTTCGACGGCGCAGCGCTGAACGTTTCCTCAAAGCGCAGGCAGCCGCGGCTGGACACGCCCTTGAGCAGCGTCAACATGCACTCCTGCACATTGTGCTCGTCGCGGTGAATATCGCGCGGCGCGTAGTGGTTCGTCTCCGGGGAATCATCCGTAGCGGGTTTGCGCGCCCAGATGCGCAGGAACGCCTCCGTCAGCCCCTGCAGCGTCAAGCCGACAAGCTCCGTTTCCTGCGGCGGCAGCGGGTATTCCTCCGGCAGCTTCGTGAACAGGTTCGCCGCCGCCCGCTCGAACTGCTTCATGGCGGATGCGGTTTCGCGGAAGCGCTTGTATTCCTCCAAACGGCGAATCAGCGCTTCCTCCGGATCCTCCTCGCCCTCCTCGATGCGCGGCGGACGCGGCAGCATCGCGCGGGATTTGATTTCCAGCAGCGTTGCCGCCATGACCAGAAAATCCGTCGCGTCGTCCATATCAAGGTCAGGCGCATTGCGAACCGAATCAATATACTGGTCGGTAATCTGGCTGACGAAAATATCCTTGATGTCGATTTTTTCCTTGTTAATCAGGAACAGCAGCAAATCCAGCGGGCCGTCAAAATCCTTGAGCTGAAACGTCATTGCCATGTTTTATGCCCTCACGACAGCCCGAAAACCGCCAAGAATCCCTTGAGGAAGAACTCATAGACGGCGAAGATTGCCTTGCTCAGGAACTGATTCAGCGCGCCGGTCATGAAGATGACAATCAGCACAATCTGCGCAATCATGAACGCCTGCCGCTTGAGCTGCAATTTGCCCTTGAACAGCAAATCGTTGACGAGATGGTAGCCATCCAGCGGCGGGATGGGCAGAATGTTGAACAGCGCAAGCCCCAGATTCGTCTGCGCCATCATCAGCAGGAAGCGCTCGACGTACCGCAGCCACGGCACAGCGAAATCCGCCAGCGCGCTTTCGGCGAATATGCCGTTGGTAATGCTCAGAATCACGTTGTCCCTGCCATCCGTGAACTGGTAGAACGGGCTGAACAGGTGCGGGAGGGCGCTCGACGAGAATTCCCCCAGCATTTCCGAGCCGAACATGATTTTGCCGACGACGACGCTCAGGAACATGCAAATCAGGCACAGGCAGAGATTCGTCGCAATGCCGGCAATGGAAACGAAGAAATCGTCGCGCCGCCCATGCCGGAAGTTGCGCGGATTGACCGGAACAGGTTTCGCCCAGCCCACGCCAATCAGAAACATGCTCAGCGTACCGATCAGGTCAAGGTGCGCCTTTGGGTTCAGGGAGAGCCGCCCCATCATTTTCGCCGTCGGGTCGCCGCAGCGGTATGCCACATAACCGTGCGCGCACTCGTGCAGAATCAGGCTGATAAGAATAACAGCGACAGCGTATACCAGCGTCAGCAGAAATTCCAGCGGGCTGGTACGGAGCGCTTCCAGATAAGTGTCCAAATTGGAAAGCATTTTTTTCCCTCTTTTCATCATGAAGTACGTCCCTGACGCATAGAGTGAAGCAGCAATTTCAAGGAGGTGCTTGTTCTATGAGCGAGCAGGGAACGAATCAGATCCAGCAGCTGCAGGTTCCGCCGGCACAGAATTTCGACACAGCGAACTTTCAGGGATCGATGCAGGAGGTCTTGCATGAGAACATCGGAAAGTATGTACTGGTGGATTTTCTCATTGGTACGTCGAATCTCGTCACCCGTCAAGGCTTCCTGTACTACGTCGGCACGCAGTTCATCGTCCTCTATGACAGCCTGAATCTGCGTTATGTCGTCTGCGATATCTTCTCCATCAAGTTCGTCACGTTCCTGCTGCCCGGCTATCAGCCCGGTCAGATTCAGACGACGGCGGAATTCGAGATGCACCCCGGCACGCCGAACACGCAGGTCGTTTCCGAAATGACACAGGCGAGCGAAGGCACGTCTGACAGCACGGCACGCGATGCTGACGCAGTCGAGTCATTCGCCGCGCGCCCCGCCATGACGCCCGCGCAGGCTGCCCTCGCCCATGCCATCCGCCGGAAGAATCCGACCGTGCGATAACAATTTTACCGCACTGCCATATTTCAATCCACACTTCCCATGAGTGGAAAGTGAAAATTCTCAGCAAATTGCTAAAAAATTAATGCAAATTGCTAAAAAATTAATTATGAAGAAACCCGGCGCAGCAGCTCCGCTTCGTCAATCACTTCGATACCCAGCGTCTGCGCCTTGGTCAGTTTGCTTCCTGCCGCCTCGCCTGCAACGACGAAGGCGGTTTTTTTGCTGACCGAAGACGCGGGTTTGCCGCCGCTGCGGGCAATCAGGTCTTCCGCTTCCTTCCGGGAGAGCGTCGGCAGCGTCCCCGTGACGACGATGCTCATGCCGGCAAACACACCGCCCTCCACCTTCTGCTTTTCCGCCGGGGTCACACCTGCCGCCAGCAGACGGCGAATCATCTCGCGGTTCTCGTCGAAGGAGAAGAATTCTGTGATGTTCTGGGCAACAATGTCTCCCACATCATCGAGGGCGACCAGCTCCGCCTGTGTCGCATTGGACACCTTCTCCAACGTCCCGAAGGCATTCGCCAAGTCACGCGCGGTCTTGCGCCCGATATTCGGGATGCCGACCGCAAAGAGAAACGCATCCAGCTCACAGTGCTTGCTCTTTTCCAGCGCGGACAGCAGATTATCCGCCTTCTTGTCCTTGAAGCCGTCCAGCGACAGTACCTGCTCACGCGTGAGGGTGTATAAATCCGCCGGATCGCGGACGTTCATCTGATCGTAGAGCTGCCCCGCCGTCTTTTCTGACAAGCCCTCGATGTCCATCGCATCACGGCTGGCGAAGTGACTGATGCGCGCAACCGCCTGCGGGCGGCAGGAGACGCGGTTCATGCAGAAAATGTGTGCGCCGCGCTCAATCAGCTTTTCACCGCAAGCCGGGCAGACCTCCGGGCGGACAATCGGTGTTTCGCCCTCTTCGCTGTCCCCCACATGCCCCATGATTTCGGGAATCACGTCATTCGAGCGGCGAATCCACACGCGCGCGCCAATGGCAACCCGCTTGCGCTGGATATCGCCCCAGTTGTTCAGCGTCGCCTTGCGCACGGTCACGCCGTAAAAATCAACAGGTTCGACATGCGCAACGGGCGTCAGCTTGCCCGTGCGGCCCACATCCCACGTCACGTCGCGGATGACGGTCGTCGTCTCCTCCGCCTCAAACTTGAACGCAATCGCCCAGCGCGGGAAACGGTCGGTGTAGCCCATCATCTCGCGGGTGGAAAGGTCGCTGACCTTGATGAGCACGCCGTCAATCAGGAAGTCGAGGCTGCTGCGTTCCTCCTCGATGTGGTGGATGCAGTCCTCGATTTCGCGGATGCTCCGGCACTGCCCCAGATATGGGCTGACCTGAAAGCCGTTTGCGCGCAGGAAATCAAGCATCCCCTGCTGCGTGGTGTACGGCGGATTGTCAATCGTGCCAATCTGATAGAAGAACGCATCGAGATGGCGGGAGGCGGTCACGGCGGGGTCAAGATTGCGGAGCGCTCCGGCGGCTGCGTTTCGGGCGTTTTTCAGCGGTTCTTTCGCCGTCTTGTTGTAGGTATCCAGTGCGGACAGGCGCATGATGCATTCGCCCTGCACTTCCAGCAGCCCCTGATACGGTATCGTCAGCGGCACGGTGCGGATGGTCTTTGCCTGCGGCAGAATCGCTTCACCGGTGATGCCGTTGCCGCGCGTCGCCGCCTGAATCAGCCTGCCCTCGTTGTAGGTCAGGTTCAGCGTCAAGCCGTCGAATTTGTACTCAACACAGTATTGCAGGTCGTCCTGCCCGCTGAGCTTCTCGGTGCGGCGAATCCAATCCTCCACCGCGCCGATGGACTGTGCCTTATCCATGCTCCACAGGCGGTGGATGTGCGTATGCGGCGCAAACGCCGTCATCACTTCGCCGCCGACCCGGTGCGTCGGGGAATCCGGCAGGACGATGCCCGTCTCCTTTTCCAGCGCCGACAATTCGTCATAGAGCTTGTCCCAATCCATGTCGGACATAATCGGCTCGCTGCCGAAATAGTACGCCTGCGACGCCTGATTGAGCGTGTCCGCAAGCTGACGCATCCGCGCCGTCTGGTCTGTCATGCTTAATCCTCCAGCTTGACAATCGGCGCCGTCGCCAAGGCAAATTCCTTGGTGCCGTATGCCGTAAACTCAATCTTGATGCGGCTCATGCTGCCCGAACCCGTGACCTCCACCACCGTACCCTCGCCAAACTTCAGGTGGCGGACGCGATCGCCGGGGCGATACAGGTTCTGCATGGCGCTTGTGGCCATATTGCGCGCCGGGGACTGCACGAAGCCCTTCTGCACGCCGGGGATATTCAGCCCGCGCAGGCCGGTATTGCCGCTGCCGGGGCGGATGGGCGCACTGCCGGACGGCGCCGGGCGGTTCGTGCCGCCGCGGTTGTACGCGCTGCGAGAGCGCATCTGCGGCTGGACGCGGTCGCCGAAACGCTCCTTCATGCCCGCCATTTCGTCAGACAGCAGGCGTTCCGGGATTTCCGCCAAAAAGCGGCTGGGCGCGTTGTGATTCACCTGATTATACAGCATTCGCTGATTCGCGCGGGAGATGAACAGGCGCTTCTGGGCGCGCGTGATGCCGACATAGCACAGGCGGCGCTCCTCCTCCATCTTCGTCTCGTCCATGAGGCTGCGCGCGGACGGGAAAATGCCCTCTTCCAGACCGGTCATGAACACATCGGGGAATTCCAGACCCTTGGCGGAGTGCAGCGTCATCAGCGTCACATAGCCGCGCTCGTCCTCCTGCTGGTCAAGGTCAGTCACCAGCGACACGTTTTCCAAGTAGTCTTCGAGCGTCGCGTTTTCTGTTGCTTTCGCGTATTCGCTGACCGCACCCATGAATTCCTGAATGTTCTCCACGCGCGAGCGGGCTTCCTCGGTATCTTCCTTCTGGTACTGCGCCAGCAAGCCCGTTTTTTCCACCAAAGTAGATACGAACTCCTCCAGCGGCATGGTTTCCTTGAGCGCCAGCAGCATCGTCATGAGCATAAAGAAGTCGCTGACACACTTTTTCGGGCGCGCAGAAAGCGAATCCGGAACGTCGGACAGGGCGCTGTACAGCGGCATATTGTTCTGCTGCGCGTGATTCATCAGCTCCTGCACGGTGCTGTCGCCGATTGCGCGCTTGGGCACGTTGATGATGCGGCGCAGGGACACATCGTCCGCCGGATTAACCACAACGCGCAGATACGCAATCACGTCGCGCACTTCCTTGCGGTCATAGAACTTCTGCCCGCCGAAAACCTTGTAGGGAATCGCCGAGCGCATCAGCATTTCTTCCAGCACACGGCTCTGCGCGTTCGTGCGGTAGAGAATCGCCATATTGCCGTATGGTTCGCCGTGGCGGTTGAGCTGGCGGATGCGGTCGGCAACCCACGCGGCTTCCTCGCGCTCATCGCCCGCATCGAAGAGGCGAATCGGGTCGCCCTCGCCCTGCTCTGTCCACAGCTTTTTCTCCTTGCGCCCGGAATTGTGCGCAATCACCTGATTCGCCGCGTCGAGAATGTTGGCGGTCGAGCGGTAATTCTGCTCTAACTTGATGACGGTCGCGTCGGGATAATCCTTCTCAAAATCAAGGATATTGCGGATATCCGCGCCGCGCCAGCCGTAAATCGACTGGTCGTCATCGCCCACAACGCAGAGATTCCGACTCTGATCAGTCAGCAGTTTGACGAGCATATACTGCGCATAGTTCGTATCCTGATATTCGTCCACCATGACATATTGGAAGCGCTTGCGGTACACATCCAGCACAGGCGGATGGTCGGCGAGCAGTTCCAGCGTTTTGACGAGAAGGTCGTCAAAATCCAAGGCATTGAGCGTTTTCAGGCGCGCTTCGTACTCGACGAAGACCGTGTGAATCTGCTGGCAGCGGAAATCGCGGTCGGAATGGTCGAACCACTCGTCCGGACCCATCAGCTTGTTCTTCGCATCGGAAATTTTTGCCTTCAGTTCGCGAATCGGCAGAAGCTTATCGTCAATATTCTGGCGCTTCAAAATTTCCTTCAGCACCGCGCCCTGATCGTCGTCATCATAAATGACGAAAGAACGGGTATAACCGCCGAGTTTCTCAATATCGCGGCGGAGGATTTTGGCGCAGGTGGAGTGGAATGTGGAAATCCACGCATCGTTCGCCTGATCGCCCACCAGCGCGGCGATTCGCTCCTTCATTTCCTTCGCCGCCTTGTTGGTGAACGTCAGCGCCAGAATATGGTACGCCGCCACGCCATGCGCCATCAGGTTCGCCACGCGGCAGGTCAGGGCGCGGGTCTTGCCGGAGCCTGCGCCAGCCAGAATCAGCACCGGGCCTTCCAGCGTTTCCGCTGCCAAGCGCTGCTGCGGGTTGAGCATACTTAAATCCATTTTTGTTTCCTCAATCTTTCTTTTCCTTTTCCGCGGCATTTTCCATGGCATCCAGCACCGCCGTATAGCCGTTCGCGCCATAAAGCAGCGCCCGGTTGACGCGGCTGATGGTTGCGGAGGATGCACCCGTCTGACGGGCAATTTCCTGATAGGTGGCATGTTCGCGGAGCATCTTCGCCACCTCGATGCGCTGCGCCATGCTCTTGATTTCCGCAATGGTACACAAATCCTCGAAGAAGCGATACGCCTCGTCCGTTGATTCCAGCGACAAAAGCGCCTTCATCAGCAAGTCCGTCTGTCCGTTCTTCACGCGGGGCTCAAACATATTTCGCACTCCTTCACCGCAAGGGGTCAGCCCCCCTGCGCATAGGTACATTATAGCACATTTCTGCCCAAATGAACAGGGCAAAAGCAGGGCAGAAAACGCGGAAAATTACGTCTTTCCACGCAAAAAAGGGGGAAAGCCTGTTTCTTTCTCCCCTTTTGCTTTGGGCAGATTAGCCTTCCAGTGGAACGGTCAACACGTCTTCGAGTTCATACGGATGACCGTAAATCGTCACGCTGATCGGTTCACCGGAAATCAGTGTCAGCGTCACGCCTTTGGGCTTCACGCGCAATTCGATGATGCGCCCGCGGTAATTGAATTTGTAGCTGTATCCATTCCAGCAATCCGGCAGAAACGGTTTGAAGCGCAGTCCGCCGAGCGTGCGCATTCCCGCAAAGCCCTTCGCAATCGCCAGCCACGAGCCGGACATGCTGGTGATATGCAGCCCGTCCTGCGAATCCTGATTGATGTTGTCCAAATCATAGCGTGCCGTCCGCTTGTACATCGCCACGGCGAGGTCTTTTTCACCGAGCTGCGCCGCCATAATCGAATGGATGCAGGGCGACAGACCCGATTCGTGCAGCGTCAGCGGCGCATAGAAGTCGAAATTCCGCCGGAGCGTTTCGGTGTCGTAGACGTGGTTGAGGAAGTACAAGCCCATCAGCACATCCGGCTGCTTGATGTACCCCGAACGCAGGATGCGATCCCACGACCAGTGCATATAGATAGGGCGCTCCTCCGCCGGGATGTCGGACGCAGGGCGCAAATCCTTGTCCAGAAAGGCATCATGCTGCGGGAAAATGCCCAGACCGCGATCGTCAGGATAATACATGCGGTCGGCAATGTCCTGCATGTGCTTCAGATCATCCGGCGTAATCTGCAAGGCTTCCAAGCGGTCGTCATCCAGCTTGGCGCATGTCTCCACAAAATACTCCAGACACCACGCCGCCATGCGGTTGGTGTACCAGTTGTTGTTGACGTTGTTCTCGTACTCATTCGGGCCGGTCACGCCGAAAATCATGTACTTCTGCGTCCGCTGATTGAAATGCACGCGCCCGACCCAGAATTTCGCGATTTCCGCCATCACCTCGACGCCCTCGCCAAGCAGGTACGTTTCGTCCCCCGTGTACATCGTGTACTCAAAGATAGCGTGGACAATCGCGGCATTGCGGTGGATGCCCTCGAACGCGACTTCCCACTCGTTGTGGCATTCGCTGCCGTTGATGGTCGAAACGGGATAGAGCGCGCCGGGCATACCGAGGTTTGCCGCGTTGCGCTTCGCCGCTTCGAGATGGTGATAGCGGTAAAGCAGCAGCTGGCGCGCCGTGTCCGCCCCGCGAATCGCCAGAAACACCGGCAGGCAGTAGGCTTCCGTATCCCAGTACGTCGATCCGCCGAAGCGTTCGCCCGTGTAGCCCTTCGGCCCGATGTTGAGGCGTGCATCGCTGCCCGTGTAGGTGCTGAGCAGCTGGAAGAGGTTGAAGTGGATGCCCTGCTGCGCGCTGTCGTCGCCCTCAATCTGCACATCCGCCATTTCCCAGCGCTCGTGCCACGCTGCCTGATGCGCTTTGAGTGCCTTCTGCCATCCCTCGTCGCACGCCTGCTGCGCCGCCGCCATCGCCAAGTCCATCAGCTGGTCTTTGTCGTGGTCACGGCTGGTGAACACGGCGACGTACTTTTCCACCGAGACAGTCGTGCCGGAGTGAATATCGCCCGCATAGAGCGCAGCGCAGTAGCCGGCTTTGGACGCCATATCAATATAGTCGATGCCCTCAACGCGGTTCGTCATTGCCGCCGCGACGGTGAAGCGCTGCACGCCGTAGGGATTCGGCTTCGTCTGCACCAGCACGCCGCCGCGCTCATCCCAGCCCTCGCCATCCACCATGTTCCAGAAGGACTGGTCGTAGTTCGCATCAACATTGCGGACGTTGCCATCCAGATAGGGCGAGACTTCCATCCGGCAGTCAAACGACGGCGTCACCTGATAGCGAATCGCCAGCAGCTCCTTCGTATCCATCGACACAAAGCGCCATGTGTCCAGCGTCAGGCTGCCCTTGTCCATGTCCACGCAGGCGTGGCGGTACAGCACGGCCGTGCGCATATCCACCTCGCGCTCATATTCCCAGACCGTCGCGCGGCTGAGGTCGAGCGGATGCTGGTCGATGATGACATGAATGCCGATGAGGTTGATGGCGTTGATAACCTTCGCATAATACTCCGGATAGCCTTTTTTCCACCATCCGACGCGTGTCTTATCGGGATACCACACGCCGCCCAGATACGTTCCCTGAAAGCTGTCGCCGGAATAATCTTCCTCAAAATTGCCGCGCAGACCCATATAGCCGTTCGCCAGCGACATCAGCGACTCGGCGAAGCGCTGGGTATTGGGCTGCCAGCCGCGTTCAACTACTTTCCACGGATGCACGGGAAAGCTCATTGTTTTTCCCCTCCCTTGTCGGCTCGAATGCATTTCCAGCCGGTGCAGAACTCTTCCTAATACAATAATGCTTTTCCGCTTTTTTGTCAAGGGAAACCGTGTTCTTCTGTGTTTGTCCGTTTCGCCACATTTTCGTCCCGTTTCCTGCATTTTTAGTCTCATCCTGCACTTTTTCGCTTCATCGGCTTCGGGCTGCGAACAGCAAGATTCACACCAGCGCCCATTTTTTCCGCATTCGGGGCGTTTGCAGCTTTTTGCGAACGTTCGGCATTTTCGTTTTTTTTGCCGTTTTTGAAGGGAAAAAACAGAATCAATGCAAAAAAAGCCCTTGACAAATCCTTTCCAAGCCGCTATACTTGTTGTCAACAGCAAGGGCGCTGTGAGATGAATTTCATTCGTTCTCGCAGTTGCCCTTTTCTTCGTAAATGCGAAAAAAACGCGTTTTACGAGGAGCGCGACGGAAAGCAGAGCCGCTTTCCCCCGCCGCTGGAATGCTTTCAAGAGCGAAATGACTTTGGAGGAGGAATCCCGGATGGCCAACATCGAAGAGCTTTTCGGCAGCAGCGTTTTCAATGACGCCGTCATGCAGAAGCGTCTGCCCAAGGATATTTACAAGGCGCTGCACAAAACCATCACTGATGGTACGCCCCTTGACCCGCAGGTGGCCAACGTCGTGGCAAATGCCATGAAGGACTGGGCGGTGGAACGCGGCGTTACGCATTATACGCACTGGTTCCAGCCCCTGACCGGCATCACCGCTGAAAAGCACGACAGCTTCATTTCGCCCAAGGACGGCGGCAAGATTATCCTCGAATTCAGCGGCAAGGAACTCGTCCGCGGCGAGCCGGACGCTTCCTCGTTCCCTTCCGGCGGTCTGCGCTCCACGTTTGAGGCGCGCGGCTATACGGCGTGGGATCCCACCAGCTACGCCTTCATCAAGGATGGCGTGCTGTGCATCCCGACGGCGTTCTGCTCCTACGGCGGCGAAGCGCTCGACCAGAAGACGCCGCTGCTGCGCTCGATGGAGGCGCTGTCCACGCAGGCAGTTCGCGTGCTGAAGCTCTTCGGCCGTGACGCAACGCGCGTGACCTCCACCGTCGGCCCGGAGCAGGAGTATTTCCTTGTTGACAAGGCGCTCTACGACCAGCGCAAGGACTTGATTTTCACCGGCCGCACCCTGTTCGGCAACAAGCCGCCGAAGGGGCAGGAGCTGGAAGACCACTATTTCGGTTCGATTAAGCCGCGCGTTCAGGCGTTCATGACCGACCTGAACGAAGAGCTGTGGAAGCTGGGCATCCTTGCCAAGACTGAGCACAATGAAGTTGCCCCCGCACAGCACGAACTTGCCCCGATTTTTTCCATCACCTCCGTCGCAACCGACCACAATCAGCTGACGATGGAAATGATGAAGAAAATTGCCCAGCGTCACGGTCTGGTGTGCCTGCTGCACGAGAAGCCTTTTGCGGGCGTCAACGGCTCCGGCAAGCACAACAACTGGTCGATGTCCACCAACACCGGCTACAACCTGCTTGATCCCGGCGACGACCCGGCGACCTCTGCGCAGTTTATGCTGATTCTGACGGCGGTTATCAAGGCAGTTGATGAATATGCCGATTTGCTGCGCATCTCCGTCGCGTCCGCCGGCAATGACCATCGTCTGGGCGCGAACGAAGCGCCGCCCGCGATTATCTCCATGTTCCTCGGCGACGAGCTGTCCGCGATTGTCAACGCCTTCGAGGAAGAGAAGGAATACTGCGCAAGCGAAAAGCACGACCTCGAAATCGGCGTGAGCGTGCTGCCGAAGTTCCCCAAGGACAACACTGACCGCAACCGCACCTCCCCGTTTGCCTTCACGGGCAACAAGTTCGAGTTCCGCTCGCTGGGGTCGTCCGAGTCCATTGCGGAAGCGAACGTGGTCATCAACACCATCGTCGCGCAGTCCTTGAAGGAATTTGCGGATGAACTGGAAAGCGCGGAGAACTTCCGTGAGACGCTTCACAACCTGATTGTGAGCAACCTGCGCAAGCACAACCGCATCATCTTCAACGGCAACGGCTATGCTCCCGAATGGGTGGAGGAAGCCGCCCGCCGCGGTCTGCCGAACTACGTTTCGACCGTCGATGCGCTGCCGCACATGCTGGACGAGAAGAACATCAAGCTCTTCACCACCTTCGGCGTGTTCACCGAGGCGGAAATCCGCTCCCGCTACGAAATCAAGCTGGAGAACTACGCCAAGGTGCTCAACATCGAGGCGGAAACCTGCCTGATGATGGCAGAGAAGGAAATTCTCCCGGCATGTATGAAGTTCGCCGGCGCGACTGCCAAGGCTGTCAACGCCATGAAGACGGCAGGCGTCGAACCCTATGCGGAAGCGCATGTGCTGGCGGATGTTGCTGAGCGCAACGCCAAGCTGTACAAGGCGCTGGAAGGGCTGCGCGGCGCGGTCAAGGCGACCTGCCACGGCGACGCACTGGAGTGCGCCAAGTACGAACACAACGTCATCATTCCGGCGATGGCGGCTGTCCGCGAACAGGCGGATGAGCTGGAAACGCTGGTCGGCAAGGAGTACTGGCCCTTCCCGACGTATGACGACCTGCTCTTCAACGTGTAATAACCTTCTGCACAAGGACGTGCAGGTGGAACGGTTCTGCCGTTCGCCTGCACGTTTTTTGTATTCATCCACGGTGGCAACTCACCCCACAAAAGGATTAGGAGGCGCATGGAAATGGATCTTTCCAGCATCATGACATCAGTTGACAGCGAAATCTTCGGCGTATGGTTCTTAATCGGCGCGGCGCTCGTTTTCTGGATGCAGGCAGGCTTCGCAATGGTCGAAACCGGCTTCACCCGCGCGAAGAACACGGGCAACATCCTGATGAAGAACTTGATGGACTTCTGCATCGGCACGGTGATGTTCATCCTGATTGGCTTCTCGCTCCTGCTGGGTGAAGACCTGATGGGCTTTATCGGCAAGCCCGGTTTTGACATTTTCACCGCGTACCCGAATTTCGATTTCTCAAACTTCGTCTTTAACCTCGTTTTCTGCGCGACGACGGCGACCATCGTCTCCGGCGCAATGGCAGAACGCACGAAGTTCCTCTCCTACTGCGTGTATTCCGCTATCATCTCCGCGCTGATTTACCCCATTGAGGCGCACTGGATCTGGGGCGGCGGCTGGCTGGCACAGCTGGGCTTCCATGACTACGCCGGTTCGTGCGCGATTCACATGGTCGGCGGTCTGTGCGCGCTGATTGGCGCAAAGATGGTTGGCCCGCGCATCGGCAAGTTCTCCAAGGACAAGAGCGGCAAGATTATCGGCGTGAATGCGTTCCCCGGTCATAACATTCCGCTGGGCTGCCTCGGCGTGTTCATCCTGTGGCTCGGCTGGTACGGCTTCAACGGCGCGGCGGCGAAGAGCATCGAATCCCTCGGCTCGATTTTCCTGACGACGACGGTTGCGCCGTCCGTGGCGACAGTTGTCTGCATGATTTTCACCTGGGTACACTACGGCAAGCCCGATGTGTCGATGTGCCTGAACGCCTCTCTGGCGGGTCTGGTCGGCATCACGGCGGGCTGCGACGTGCTGGACTGCACGGGTGCGATTATCGTCGGCGTTGTCTCCGGTCTGATTGTCAACTTCGGCGTGTGGTTCTTGGACAACAAGCTGCATGTGGATGATCCGGTCGGGGCGGTTGCGGTGCATTTCCTCAACGGCATTTGGGGCACGCTGGCGGTTGGTCTGCTGGCGACGGGCACAACGCCTGATTATCCCGAAGGGATGCTGACTGGTCTGTTCTACGGCGGCGGCTTCGAGCTGCTGGGTCTGCAGCTGCTGGGTGTGCTGAGCGTCTGCGCATGGACGGCGGTCACGATTACGCTTGCGTTCCTCCTCATCAAGGCGATTTTCGGTCTGCGTGTGAGCCGCGAGGAAGAAATCGCGGGTCTGGACATCATGGAGCACGGTCTTGCGTCTGGCTATGCGGACTTCATGCCCGCGACCTCTCTGCTGACGTCGGTGGAAGCTGTGCCGACCGTTGCGGTCGAAACGCCAAAGGTCTCGGTGGATGACGCTGTGCCGGTGGTGGTACGCAGCGACAAGGCGCCTGCTTCTGACGTGAAGATGACGAAAGTCTCCATCCTCTGCAAGCAGAGCAGCTTCGAGGTGCTGAAAACGGCAATGGAGGAAATCGGCGTAACTGGCATGACCGTTTCGCAGGTGCTGGGCTGCGGGATGCAGAAGGGCCGTCCGGAATACTATCGCGGCGTCGCGGTGGAAATGAACCTTTTGCCGAAGGTGCAGGTGGACATCGTGGTGTGCAAGATTCCGGTTCGCACGGTTATCGACACGGCGAAGAAGGTGCTGTACTCCGGGCACATTGGCGACGGCAAGATCTTCGTGTACGACGTGGAGAACGTCATCAAGGTGCGCACGGGCGAAGAGGGCTACGACGCGCTGCAGGACGTGGAATAAATCCAATAAAACATGGGGAGGAAGCGCGAAACTTCCTCCCCTTTTCATATGAAATTGTTTATGCCAGATGCTTCTTCAGCGTCGCGCGGACAGCGCCCGGCCCTGCCAGCAGTTCCTTGACATCCGCCGTCACCTTGTCCGCCAGACCCGCCGTATACAGGCTGACCCCGAAGATGCTTGCGTTGCCGAGGATGCCCTCCAGCTTGCCGTCCACCGAATCCGGCTGACCGAGCGTCACGCCTGCCAGCGCCGCCTGCAAGGTAGCAAGCATCGGGTCGGAGGAGACGTTCATCGGCGCGCCGTTGTCATCCACGCCGATGAGGTAGCGAATCCAGCCTGCCAGTGCCAGCGGAATTGCGGTCAGATCAGCGGGATTGAGCGTATCGGACATCATGTAGCTCTTGATGGTCTCGCCGAAGCGGATGCCAACCTTCTGGGACGTGTCGGTCGCGATGCGCTGGGGCGTATCGGGAATGAAGGGGTTCGGCAGACGCTGCTCCACCACTTCGTCGATGAATGCCTTCGGGCTGATGATGCCGGGGTCGGTCACGACGGGCAGACCTTCCTTGTAGCCAATCGTCTTGACCAGCTTGACCAGTTCCGCGTCCTTCATCTCCGCCGCAATGGAGGTGTAGCCCAGCAGGCAGCCGTACACCGCCAGCGCGGTATGCAGCGGGTTCAGGCAGGTCGTCACCTTCATGCGCTCGGTGTCATTGACGGTCTTGCGGTCGCAGAGGTACACGCCCGCCTTGTCCAGCGCCGGACGGCCGTTCGGGAAGCGATCCTCCACAACAAGATACTGCGGCACCTCGGCATTGACGAACGGCGCAATGTAGGTATTGCGGCTGGTGATGACGGGCTGCATGTCCTCAAAGCCCGCGTCCATCAGCTGCTTCTCGATGATTTCCGCCGGACGGGGGGTAATCTTGTCAATCATGCTCCACGGGAAGGAGACACGCGCTTCGTCGTTCACATACGCCTCGAAATCCGCCGGAACAAGCCCGTTCTTCACCCACGCCGCGACGATTTCCATCACGCTCGCACGCAGCTTCTCGCCGTTGTGGGAACAGTTGTCCATGCTGACCATGGCAATCGGCATAGCGCCCGCCTGATAGCGCGCGTAGAGCATCGCCGCCACGACCGCCATCGCGTGATGCGCCTGCTTCGGGCCGTTTTCCATGTCGGACACGACCACGGGCATCAGTTCGCCCTTCATGTTGCGCAGCGCATAGCCCTTCTCGGTGATGGTGAAGGACGCCATTTGCAGCGACGGCGCGGTGAACACATCCGTCAGCTGCTGCCACTGCGCTTCATCGGCACAGTTTGCCTTGATGCCCTTTGCAATCGACGCGATGACTTCCTTCTGCGTCGAGCCGTCGGCTTTGAGCGACACCATGAGCGTCATGCTGTCATGCGGCACATAAATCTTGTCGATAATGTCATAGTCGAACGTTTCCGCCGCGACGATGCCGGATTCCGCCAGCCCCGCGTTCAGCAGGCGCTGCTGAAGTCCCGCGATAAAGCCGCGGAAGATGTTGCCCGCGCCGAAATGCACCCACACGGGCTTCTCGGCGGTCTTCTCCGCCATCTTCGCCCAGTCGTACTGCGGCAGCGCCACCTGCGCGGCGGCATAGCCCTGCTTGTCCTGAATGCCCTGATAGGACAGTTTCATATTGCTTCTCCCCTTTGTTATCCGTTGATTATACTATTTCCAAATGAGAATGCGCCGCGAATGCAGGAAATAGTATCACTTCTTTTCGCCCTTCATGCGGCAGATGGCTTCCCACAGGCCGTTCAGGTACGTCGCGCCCAGCGCGCGGTCATACAGACCGTAGCCGGGGCGGCCCTTTTCGTCCCAGATCATACGGCCATGGTCGGGACGGATGTAGGTGTCCGGGCAGGTGTCGTAGATGGCTTCCATGATGTCGAACATGTTCAGGTCGCCCGCTTCGGACAGGTGCGCGGCTTCGCGGAAGTGATGGTAGCCCAAGAACTTGATGTTGCGAACGTGCATCGCGCCGATGCGGTTCATCTCGCCGAAGTGGCGGATGATGGACGGAATGTCGTTGTCCGGCGAGCAGCCCAGAGAGCCGGTGCAGAGGCAGACGGTGTTCGCGGGGCTGTCATGGAGCTTGATAATCTTGTCGAAATCCTCCTGACTATGCGCAATGCGCGGCAGCCCGAAAATCGGCCATGCCGGGTCATCGGGATGGCACGCCATGCGGATGCCAACTTCCTCGCAGACAGGAATCACAGCGTCAAGGAAATACTTGTAGTTCGCGCGCAGGTCGTCGGGCGTAAGCTTTTCGTACTGGCGCAGGGTCGTTTCCAGCAGCGCCAGACGCTCCGGCTCCCAGCCGGGCAGCGTGAAGCCCTGCGAATCGGCGGCGGTACGGCGGACAATTTCCATCGGGCCCATTTCGCCCAAATCCTTCTCGTCGAAGTACAGGGAGTTCGAGCCGTCCTCCGGGATGACACGCGCCAAGTCGGTGCGCAGCCAGTCAAAGACGGGCATGAAGTTGTAGATGATGACCTTCACGCCGTACTTCGCCAGCGTGCGAATGGTCGAGATGTAGTTGGCAATATATTCGTCGCGCGTGGGCAGACCCATCTTGATGTCCTCGTGGACATTGACGGACTCGACCACTTCCAGCTCCAGTCCAGCGGCGTGGACTTCCTCCACCAGCGCCTTGACCTCCTCTTCAGGCCAATCGACACCGGCGGGCTTATCCAGCAGACCCATCAAGCCGGACATGCCGGGAATCTGCTTCACATACTTCAGCGGAATCGGGTCGGACTCGCGGCCATACCAGCGGAATGTCATTTTCATGGGGACGTCTCCTCCTTCTGCTTTGCAGAGCCGCCTGATTTTGCGGCAATGCGTCAAGTATATTTTACTATCAATTTTCGCAAAATGCAATCGTTTTTGACAGATTCGTGCGAAATCAGCGCACTTTTTTGCTAAATTTGCATGACAAAACCTTGTCAATTCGGTTTTCCTGCGGTATAATGCAAGCAAATCCACTTTGGGAGGATGCTGACCATGTTCGATATCACTGCCATTGGCGAAGCGCTGATTGACCTGACGCAGACTGGGCTTTCCGCGTCCGGCGTGGCGGAATATGCCGCGAATCCCGGCGGCGCTCCAGCGAATTTGGCGGTTGCCGCCGCGAAACTGGGGGCTTCCACCGCGTTCATCGGGCGCGTCGGGACGGATGCTTTCGGGACGCAGCTCCGCGAATGCCTCCGCGCAAACGGTGTGGATGTGTCGCGAATGCTGACCGACGCGCAGCGCCCGACGACGCTGGCAGTCGTTTCGCTGGACAGCCGCGGTGAGCGGTCGTTCTCCTTCTATCGCCAGCATAGCGCGGATTTGGCGCTTTCGCCGGACGATGTGCCGGATGACGCCCTGCGCAGCACGCACTTTTTCCATTTCGGCGGTGTCAGCCTAACAGCGAATCCCGCGCGCGATACGGTACTGGATGCTGTCCGGCGCGCGCGAAATCTCGGCGCATGCATCACCTACGACCCAAACTACCGCCCGGCCCTCTGGGGCAGCCGCGCGGATGCCATCAAGCAATTGGCGCGTCCCCTGCCGCTGGTAGACATCTTGAAGGTGTCGGACGAAGAAATGGCGCTGCTGACTGGAACGGACAATTTGCGGGACGGTTCGGCAGCGCTGGCGGATGCCGGGATTCCGCTCGTACTGGTGACGCTCGGCGCGAAAGGCGCTTTCTACCGTTTCCGGGGCGAAACGGGTATCATCGACGGCGTTCCGTGCGTTGTAGCGGACACAAACGGCGCGGGCGACACGTTCTTCGGTGCGTTTTTGAGCCAAATGCGGGCGTTCACGCTGGATAGCCTGACGATTCCGCAGCTTCGGAACATGCTGGGCTACGCAAACCGCGCCGCCAGCTGGACGACCAGCCGGTCTGGGGCGATTCCGGCAATGCCGACAGCGGAAGAGATGCGGTAAGCGCAAAAATCCCCTCTGATGCGCCAATTTCGGGCATCAGAGGGGATTTCCTTTATTCACCTGTGGTATTTTCCGGCTCATGACCGGGACGATAGACGATGTCATCGCGCAGACGGTAGAGCGTCGCGCCGCGTGTTTTCTTGCAGAATGTACTCGCCCACCACTCTACGCTCTTCACCTCGTCAAACTGCACCAAGCCATAACGAATGCCTTTCTTCTTGCCGCCGCGCATGTTGCTGTCCATCCAGTGGATTTCGTCCGTCTCCGGGTCGTAACCGAGCATGATGGCGCTGTGTGCGCCCGTACCGTACTCGTACTTCGCGGACATTTGAAAGTAGTCGCCGCGCTGCGCCTGCCGCATGAAGTCGCACGCCAGCGCCATATTTTCCTCCTCGGACAGATTCTTGTCGTACTTGAACTGCGCCGCAATGTAGAACGGATTCCCCTTCTCCGGCGAAATGTCCTCCCACTCGATGCCATAGCTGTACGGCTTGCTCTTTGCCGCGGACAGATTGTTCGGCACAAGCAGCTGAACGTCCGGGTATTCCGCCATGCAGAAATCGTCGCGATTCTGGCGGAAAAGGTACGTTGTAAAGTTCTTGCAGACGTAGATATCGCGCTTGTAGTGTGCGCGCTGACTCTTGCCGTTCGCCTTAATATACAGTTCCTGCCCCAGCGCGATAATGCGGTTAATCAGGTCATCACGCGCAGTCAACGTGTCGTCCGCCGTCTCTTCCGCCGCTTCGGGCGTCGGCTCGTCGAGGTACACATCTTCCGCCAGTGCGCAGGAAAAGAGCATCAGCAGTGCCGTCAAAAACGCTGCTCCCCGCTTCCACATAAAAATCACCTCATCCGTTTTCAAGCCGCCTGTCACACTTCCATTGTACTCTAAGGAGCGCGTTTTTTCAAGGCTTGATGCGAAGTTTTATACTATTTCCAGATAAGAATGCGCCAAGATGCGCCGCGAATTTTTCATTCTGGCTAACGTGAATGAAACGCAGCGTAGCAGCGCTACGCTAAGTGGAATGAGCGGACGCCAGAAGGGAAAAGGCGCAAGCAGATGGCGCAGGTGAATCTGGAAATAGTATTACATTCGCCGGATGAGGTGCTTTCTTTACGGCTCGATGGCGCTGAAGCGCTTTTCACCGACCTTGTGCAAAATTAGAATAGATACGCCCGCTTCCGCCGCCATCAGCAGCGCCGCAACCGCACTGCGCAGCCCGACCGCGTGTTCCGCGGCGAAGCGCATGAGCATCGACGGGGCTTCCATGTCCTGTGCGGCGCTGGACAGCACCATCATGCCGACCACGCCTGCCACCGGAATCAACGCCACCAGCAGCACGACGAGCATACAAATCATCTGATTCATGTTCTGCTTCATCACCTGCTGCTCGGTCTGCCAGTGCAGAATCGGGCGCGATGCGTCGATAGTCAGCGCAATGCAGCCCGTCGCGAGGCTGAACAGGTTCGCCAGCACAACCGCGCCCAGCACAGCGCCCAGATAATGCGTCCCCAGCAGTGCGGCGACGGCAATGCCCATCAGCAGAATCGCCGCGCCGTTAATCGTCAGGCTGACGGAGAGCTTCGCCCAGAGCTGCGTGCGCGGCGAAACAGGGATGTACTTGGCAATCGGCATCCGCCCGCCCTCGCGGGAAATCGCGGTGGCGATAATCGGGTTGACCCAGCTGATGAACATCAGCAGCGCCGTCAGGATAAGCATGACGTCCATCGGGCTGACCGAATCCTGCATCAGCCGCAGCAGGAAATTCCACGACACTTCGCTGTCCTGCTCGGAAGACATGCCGACGCTCATGCCGATGAGCATAATCGGCAGCATCATCGCGCCCAGAACGCCATTGAGCAGATACACCGGGACTTTGAGGATTTCGTTCCATTCGCGGCGGTAAATCGCCATGAAGGGGCTGTACGCGCGGAACGTCTTATCCGTCACGCGAACGCGCCGCGCCTTGCGGCTGCCCTCATTCTGCCGGAGCGTCGTATCCAGATAGCTGCCGCCGACCAGCGCAATCACCAGCGCCGCGCCGCCGATGGACACCGCCAGAAATGCCAGCCATTGCAGCCAGTCGCCCGCAATGCCATCCACAGCCCACGCAACCGGCGGGAACGCATGGATGAAGGCGCGCAGCATCGGCTGAACGCCAGTCAGCATCTGTGCGAAGAACGCAGCATCAGCATCCTCCGGGATTTTGGGGAGAATCGACCATTCCAGCCCCAGCACGACGACGAGCATCAGCACCGTCCCCAGCACGACCCAGACTTCCTTATGCCGGGTCAGCGACGTGAAGCGCCCCAGAATGCTTGCCAGCAGGAGCGAAATCGTCAGCGGGATACAGTTGACCGCCAGCAGCACGGGCACCATCCGCAGATAGTACGTCCAATCCGCCGCGTAGTGAATCCCGTAGAGAACGACGGCGGGCGCGGCAATCAGGAGCGAAAAGAGCAGTTCGCTGACGTAGACTTCCGTCCACTTTGCCGCCAGCACAGTTCGGCTCGTCAGCGGCAGATACGCCATGGACGCTGTGTCGCGCGAAAAGTACAGCGCTGCAAGCATTTGAAAGACGCTGAACAGCAGCGCTGTCACCATTGCCAGCAGAATCGCCAGCCCCGGCAGCATTTCGGGCGCATTCAGCATTTCAAAGGCACTGAACATGCTGAACTCCATGAAAATCACGAAGCCGGCCAGCGTCAGCATCCCCAGCAGCGCCAGCGGATAGAGAATCAACCGGGAAATGTCGATTTTCCCGTTTGGCTTGCGCATGGCGCCGCGGAAGCCGGCCAGCAGATTCCGCAGGTTCAGGCGCAGCAGCAGAAAGTACGATTTCATGCCTGTTTCTCCTCCGATTCGGTCAGTTCGAGGAAGAGCTGCTCCAGCGACGCGCCCTTTTCACCCGATCGCAGCGCCTCCAGCGTCCCCTGCGCAACCAGACGTCCCTTGTCGATAATGGCAATCTCGTCGCAGAGCTTTTCCGCCACCTCCAGCACATGCGTGGAGAAGAAAACGGTGTTGCCCTTCTCGCAGTGCTTGCGCATTTCTTCCTTGAGGATGTGCGCCGCGCGCGGGTCAAGCCCCACCATCGGCTCATCCAGCACCCAGACTGGCGGCTGATGCACCAAAGCGCCGATAATCGTCAGCTTCTGCTTCATGCCGCGCGAATAGGACTTAATCTGCTCACCCGCCGCGTTTTCCAGCTCAAACAGCGCCAGATACTTCTCGATATGCGCCTTGCGCTCCTGCGCGCTGACGCCGTAAACATCCGCCATAAAGTTCAGGTACTCCATCCCCGTCAGACGGTCATACAATTCGTGGCTGTCCGGAACGAAACCAATCATCCGCTTAGCGGCAATCGGATCGTCCTTCATCGACACGCCGCCGATGGTCACGCTGCCGCTCGTGGGCTGCAAAATACCCGTCAGCAGACGAATCGTGGTCGTTTTGCCTGCCCCATTCGGCCCGATAAAGCCGAACAGCTGCCCCTTGCCAACGTGCAGCGTCAGGTCATCCACCGCGCGAACATTACTCTTGCCGTATTGCTTCACCACATGATCAAAATCAATCATTTTCTCAAACCTCCTTGTTTAATAAGTCTATTATATCGCCGAACTTTTCACAATGCAAGACATTTTGTCTGAAAACCGACATTCTGCGTCTGAATTGTCATACTATTTCCAGATGAAAGGGCGCAAGCAGATGGCGCAGGTGAATCTGGAAATAGCAACATGTACGGCACACAAAAAAGCGCCCCGACACTCTTCCAAGCATCAGGGCGCTTTTTCTGCATCAGCAATCCAGACAGGGAATTACGCCTGCGCGGGCGCACCAACGGGGCAGACTTCGGCGCAAGCACCGCATTCCACGCACACGTCGGGATCAATCTGGTACTGGGTGTCGCCCTCGGAGATCGCGTTCACCGGGCAGCCCTCAGCGCAAGCGCCACACATGATGCAAGCATCAGAAATCTTGTAAGCCATGCGGAATGTCCTCCTTGTGAATCTTCTACTTGGTTTATCAACGCACTGGTTGATGGCAATATCATATCACGAATTGCCGCGAATTGCAAGCCCCAGCAGCTTCCTTTGGGGCAAAATCGTTCGTAGGATTTAGATGGTGTCGTCATCCTCGTCCAGCGGAATCAAAGGCATTTCCATGGCATCCTCGACGGCTTCTTCCACTGCTTCGGTGCTTGCTGAAAGGGGCGTTTCAGCACCCTCTGCGGATTCTTCCACGACCGTCTCCACGGCTTCGCACGCTGCCGCCGGTGCCGCTTCCGGCATGGCGACGGTTTCCTCGCTTACGGGCGCTTCCTGCACGGGCTGCTCAATGACCTCATCCGCCGTATCCACACTGTTCTGCGCAGCGCGGAGCGCCTGCTCGACCGCCATCTTCCACGGGCTGACGGCGGGTTTGGGCGCTTCAGCGGGCTTTTCCGGCTTCGGGGCTTCCGGCTGCTTCTCCGCCTTCGTCGGCTTTTCAGGACGCATCGGACGCTCTGCGCGCGGCGGACGTTCCGGGCGGGCGGGGCATTCCTTGATTTCCGCAGCTTCAGGAGTATCCTGCTTCTGCTCCGGCTTCTCCGCACGCTGTGCTTCCGGGCGCGGCGCATTCTGCGGGGTCAAGCGCTGCACGTCTGTCGCAGGGTACTCCTTGATTTCAAAGCTGTCGCCCTTCTTGATGCGCACCTTGACCGATTCCGTGATGATTTTCAATTCGCACACGACGCCCACGCCGTCCGGCGTCATGACTTCCTTGCCCTCTTTGGGCATGGACTTGCGGATTTCCTCATAAGTATCCTGCTCGTACTTCAGGCAGCACATGAGACGACCGCAGACGCCGCTGATTTTGATGGGGTTGAGCGACAGGTTCTGTTCCTTCGCCATCTTGATGGACACGGGCTGGAAGTCGCCAAGGAACGTGCCGCAGCAAATCGGGCGGCCGCAGGGGCCGAGTCCGCCGAGCATCTTCGCTTCGTCGCGGACGCCAATCTGCCGCAGCTCAATGCGCGTCTTGAACACACCCGCCAAGTCCTTGACCAGACTGCGGAAGTCCACACGCCCGTTCGCCGTAAAGTAGAACAGAATCGTCTTGTTGTCAAACGTATATTCGACGCTGACCAGCTTCATATCCAGCTTGTGGTCGGCAATCTTTTTCTGGCAGATGGTAAAGGCTTCCTTCTCCGCCGCCTTATTCTCCTTGTCGTGGAGGATGTCCTCTTCCGTCGCGATGCGGACAACCTGCTTGAGCGGCGAGGTCAGCTTCGTGTCGTCAATTTCGCGCACTTCTGTGACGACCTCACCAAACTCAATGCCTCGCGTCGTCTCAACAATCACAAAATCACCCGGCGTGGGCCAGAGCGCACCGGGCGTGAAAAAATACAGCTTCCCTGCGTTCTCGAATCGAACGCCAATTACGTTGACCATTTGCTTTTTTCCTCCATCAGGCTCAGCAGCAGCCGTTCGACCACTGCCTGCCATGTCACCTGATTCGCCCGCATCTGCCGTGCCTGTGCAACGGCATCCAGCAGACGCATCATGGCGGATAATTCTCCCTCGCGGCTGAACCGCTGCCACGCCGCCGGATAAGGCGTCACGGCGCTTTCGCTCCGCTGCCCCAAATGGCACAGCAGCAGCGTCCGCAGCATGTCCTCCACATCGTCGAGCAGCTCTTCCGCGTCGTCCTTGCGGTCTTTCCATGTGCTGGATATGCGCAGAATATCGCTCCGCCGCTCCAAGGCGAAGAAATCGCGCATAACCTCGCTCCGCCGCTGCCAATACTGCTCATCGCCCGCGACCGCCAGCGCTTTGCCGATTGATCCGCCGCTGACATGCAGTGCCTCCTGCGCGCGCTGACCCGTCACGCCGTGCTTTTCCAATACGGACAGCACCGTTCGGTCATCCCACGGATGCAGCTTCAGTTCGCGGCAGCGGCTGACAATCGTCGGCAGCAGCAGCGACGGCGATTCCGTCATCAGCAGAAAAATCGTGCCCGGCACAGGCTCTTCCAGCGTTTTGAGCAGGGCGTTCTGCGCGGGCGGATTCATCTTGTCTGCCTGTTCAATCAGCACAACACGCCGTCCGCCCTCGAATGTGTGGCGGGCCGTAATCGCAATCAGCGCACGGATTTCATCCACCGGGATGGACTTCATGTCCGGGCGCACGTCCGGGCTAATCGGTTTGCCGGGCGCAATGATGACCAAGTCCGCGTGCGTCCCATCCCGCACCTGCTGGCACGCCCGACACACACCACAGGGACGTTTCTCTCCCTCCGGCGCCTGACAGAGCCAATACTGCGCCAGCAGCCGCGCCAGCGTCCGCTTGCCCATGCCTTCCAGCCCGGTGATGAGGTACGCGTGAACGAACGTGCCGTCGTGCAGCGTGCGCATCAAGCCATCATAAACAGCGCCCTGTCCCTGAAAATCGCTCAGAACGGGCGCTGCATTCCCTGTCTGTGCCGCCATTTGACGCTCCCTCAAAGTTTCATAAACTGATCGACTGTCAGGACGAACACTGTCGCACCGCCAACCGTCACTTCCATCGGAAAAGACGTGTAGACATTGCTCGCGCCGCCCATCGGTGTCGGAGATGCCGCCATCTGCTTCCGCGACTTGCAGACTTTCTCGATAATATCCAGCGTTCCCTGCAGTTTCGCGTCATCCACGCCGATGAGCAGTGTCGTGTTTCCCGCACGCAGAAAGCCGCCGGTCGTTGCCAGCTTCGTCACGCCGATTCCGGCTTTCATCAGCTGATTCACCAGCCGGGAGGCATCTTCATCCTGCACGATTGCAATAATCAGTTTCATTTGCCGGTCTCCTTTCGGGCGCATAAGCCCCTTTGATAGTATACAGCATCCCCGCGCAAATTTCAAGGGTTCGCGGGGACAAATGCGCCATCATGCCGCAGAAAAAGGGGCGGCGCGTACCGTCCCTTCTTACAGCGCATGATTCATCAGCGCTTTCATGGCGTTGAGCGTATCCTGATTTTCCGGTTTATTCATCCCGAAACGCGTCACATACGGGTTTGCCGTACTGAAAGACATCAGGTTGTTGACGTAGAGCAGCGCCACGCGGTCGTCACCGAAATAATCCGAAATGCGGAACGGCTTGCCGAAGGTGAACGGCGATTCAATGCGCCGCGGTGTCAGGCGGTGCACCTCCTCCGTGCTGCGGAAGAAGGTGAAGAACTCGCGGTAGACGTGCACCTGATCCCACTGGCTGTCCGGGTCAAGGTCTTCGGAGCAGAAATAATCCACCTGCGCCCAATCGCCGTCCACCGTCACGGTCACATAGCCAAGATGCCAGGTATCGTTCGCAATCATGTCGAACACCTGCGTGCCCTGCTGGCTCAAATCAACGACAGAGAAGCGGTACCACTCGTCCGTCAGTTCGTCGCAAGCCTCCTTGAACTGCGGGCCGAACGAGCAAACCTCCGCCTTGTTGTACCACGCGTACCGCGCTGCCTTCAAGTCCTCTTCCGTCTTCCAGTCGCGCAGGGAAATGTAGTCCAGCCCCAGTTCCGGCACATAGGTCACATCGAAATCCACCTGCGTGACCGTTTCGCCGTTGACCTTGACGTCCAGCCGATGCGTCACGCCGCCGTCATGTCCGGTGTTGTCGCCGTAATTCTTGAAATTCCACCAGATGCGCTGCTGACCGTCGTCCGCGCCGATTTCGCCCTGCAGCGGCGTTGACTGATCCCACGAAACGGTCGCGTCTTCCCATTCGTCGCCGTTCTTTCGGCTGATTGACCATGTTACGTCGTCGCCCTGCGGCGTGATGGTGAAAAGCGTGCGCGGCAGGAAGAACGGCACAAGCACATCGTGCTCCTGCAGGATGCTGTCCACCTTCGGGGATGCCGCAATCGCCACGGTGCAAAACGTCACCAGCAGCACCAATGCCAATACCAGTCGCTTGCCTTTGCTCACGGGTGTCCCCTCCTATCTCTTGCTACTTCCATTATACACCTATTTTTCTGATTTGTCGAGCGCAAAAAAAGACGCCCGCCGCAAGCACGGTCAGGCGTCTTGATTGGTTTATTCTTCCTTCGCGGCGTCTTCCAGAATGGCCTGCGCCGCCTTTTTGCCAGCGCCCATTGCCAGAATAACCGTCGCAGCGCCCGTCACGGCGTCGCCGCCCGCATAGACATGCTTCTTGCCCGTGCGGCCGTGTTCGTCCGTCGTGATGCCGCCCCACGTTTCGGTCGGCAGGTCAGGCGTGGTTTTCTTAATCAGCGGATTCGGGCTGTTGCCGATAGCGACAACGACCGTCTCCACGGGCAGTTCAAACTCGCTGCCGGGCTTCGGCACGGGACGGCGGCGTCCGCGCTCGTCCGGCTCGCCCAGTTCCATTTCCACGCACGTCATGGCGCGGACAAAGCCGTTTTCGTCGCCCAGAATCGCCTTGGGGTTCGTCAGCATCCGGAAGTGGATGCCCTCCTCCTTGGCATGGTGGACTTCCTCTTTGCGGGCGGGCATTTCCGCCTCGCTGCGGCGGTAGACGATCGACACGTCTGCCCCCAGACGGCGCGCACAGCGGGCAGCGTCCATCGCGACGTTGCCGCCGCCAATGACCGCCACACGCTGACCAACCTTCACGGGCGTATCATGCTCCGGGAAGGTGTAGGCGCGCATGAGGTTGATGCGGGTCAGGAACTCATTGGCGGAATACACGCCGCAGAGGCTTTCGCCGGGAATCTTCTGGAAGTTCGGCAGACCCGCGCCAGAGCCGACGAACACCGCGTCATTGCCCTCTTCGAGCAGTTCTTCCACCGTCATGGCACGGCCGACAACCGCGTTCGTGACGATTTTCACGCCCAGCTTGCGGATATTGTCGATTTCCTTCTGCACGAGCGCTTTCGGCAGACGGAACTCCGGGATGCCGTACATCAGCACGCCGCCGGGGGTATGGAGCGCTTCGTAGACGGTCACGTCCCAGCCCGCGCGCGCCAAATCCGCCGCGCAGGTCAGACCCGCGGGGCCAGAACCGACGACTGCCGCTTTCTTGCCCGTCGGCGCTGCCGTTTCCGCGGACACCGTGCCCTCGGTCATGGCATAATCCGCCGCAAAGCGTTCCAGACGGCCGATGGCGACCGGTTCGCCCTTGATACCGCGGACGCACTTGCTTTCGCACTGCGTTTCCTGCGGGCAGACGCGGCCGCAGATCGCCGGAAGGCCGTTCTGCAGGCGAATCGTCTCGTATGCTTCCTGGAACTCGCCCTTCTTGATATGCGCGATGAAGTCCGGAATCGGCACATTCACCGGGCAGCCCTTGACGCAGGGCGCATTCTTGCAATGCAGGCAGCGGTCAGCTTCCTCCATGGCGATTTCGCGGGTATAGCCCAGCGCGACTTCCTTGAAATTCGTCGCGCGAATGTCCGGCTGCTGCTCCGGCATCGGATGCTTCTGAAGACTCATGTTCGGCATTATCGAACACCTCCCGTCAGGCGGCACTTGTGGAGCTTTTCCATCGCCCGCTGCTCTTCCGGGCGGAACATGCGGCTGCGGGAAATTGCTTCCGCCCAGTCCACCTGATGCCCATCAAAGTCCGGGCCGTCCACGCACGCGAATTTCGTCACGCCGCCAACCGTCACGCGGCAGCCGCCGCACATGCCCGTGCCATCAATCATAATCGGGTTCATGGACACGATGGTCTTGATGTCCTTGGGCTTGGTCAGGTCGCATACGGCTTTCATCATCGGCAGCGGGCCGATGGCAATCACTTCGTCGTACGCCTTGCCTGCATCAAGCTTCGCCTGAAGCGCCTGCGTCACAAAGCCCTTGTTGCCGTTCGAACCGTCGTCGGTCATGATGGTCAGGTCGGTGCACGCCGCCGCCAGTTCATCCTTCAGGATGATGAGGTGTTCGTTGCGGAAGCCGACAATCAAGTCCACCTCGCAGCCCGCCTCGTGCAGCGCCTTTGCCTGCGGATAGGCAATCGCCACGCCCAGACCGCCGCCGATGACCGCCGCGCGCTTGACGCCTTCGGTATGGCTCGGCTCACCCAGCGGGCCGACGAAATCCAGCAGCGCGTCGCCCTCGTTCAGCGTATCGAGCTTCATGGTCGTGTAGCCGACTTTCTGGAAGATGATGGTGACGGTGCCCTTCTCGCGGTCGTAACCGGCAATGGTCAGCGGGATGCGTTCGCCTTCCTCATCAATGCGGAAGATGATGAACTGGCCCGGCAGCGCCTTACGCGCCACCAGCGGCGCTTCGATTTCCATGAGCGTGACTGTTTCATTCAGCACACGCTTTTTGACAATGGGAAACATATTGTGCCTTCCTCCCTCTTGTGAAAAGGATATCAGTTTATTCTATCGCAAAGGCGGCGGAATTGCAAGCAAGAAATGTTCTTTCTGCGTATTTCTGCAACCAGCGGCGGCATTTTCAGGGATTCATGCGGAACCAGCAGAAGGATGTCGCGTTCGGCAGATCCCAAATCGTCAGCTTGTAGCCGTCGGGCATATCGAACCACGCAAAGTCGTTGACCCCGTATGAGCCGTGATTGGGCGCATCCGCGAACGGCACGCCGATGATGGAAATCGCCACGCCGCCATCAGTCGTCTTAACTCCCTTGTAATAAGAATCATCCTGATGGGCATCAAGGAACGCCTGAATACGGTCTGTATAAGCGAAATTCGGCCCGCAATGAATCACCAGCGCGTAATCCAGATATGGCGCAAGCTCCGGCAGTTCCTCCTCCGTGTAGCCAAAATCGCGCAGCGTGCCGATGAACATCATGATATGGCGCGCGCGCTTCTTCGCCACCAGCAGATCGCCCACCTGCAAATTCTCCGCCAGCTTGTCATACGACGGCATTCCCTTGCCCTTGCGGTGGCTGTACACATGGTTCTTGCCGTACTTGCCATACTGCAGAATCATGTTGGACAGGCTGTCATGCTTCGGCAGCCCCGCCTCGGCGTACACCCACTGCGTGAAGCCGGAACAGTCCAGCCCATAGAGATAGTACGAACCCTTGTCATAGAAGCGCGTCTGCTCCCAGATTTCGCGCTTGCTGTACAGCGGCGCGCGGGAGAACAGGCGCGTCAATGTCGTTTCGTCATCTGCCTTGCCGCCGAAGAAATACGGACAGCCGTCCACAAACGTCGCTGTCACCTCAGCGCCGGTCATTTCGTTGTAGCGGCGCACAAAGTCGTTCCCCTCTTCCAGCATGGAAAAGGCAGCATCCAGCAGCTTCGAGCGCTCCACCTCCGCCTGCGCCGGCAGAATGGACAGCACCATCGTCAGCATCAGCACCAGCAATGCTGTCAGTTTTTTCATCGTGTTTCTTCCTTTCTTCCTCCGGCGTTTGTGCCGAATATCGACATTATAGCACATCCGCCATCATATGACAAGTACACCCGTGCAGGCTTTCCATTCCGAAGTCGGTCTGCCTGACAGAAAAAAAACACCGTCCAGCATAAAAAGTCAGCGTGTTGATTTTTCCCGCGAATTTTATCGTTTTCCCTGTTGACATATTTAATAGGAAGATATAGAATAGACGGCGGACTGATTTTTTACCGCGTCTCCCGCGTGCGGTACAAGGAGGTTACGGGATGTTTTTTCTGCTTTTTGGTTTCTGGGTGCTGCTCAACGGCAGCTGGACGCTCGAAATTGCGCTGATTGGGCTGGTTGTCTCGGCGGCGCTGTACGCGTTCATCGTCAAGTTCATGGGTTACTCGCCAAAGAAGGAATGGGCGATTGTGCGCCGTCTGCCGCGCATCATCGGGTACTTTCTGTATCTGGTGAAGGAGGTTTTCCTCTCGGCGTGGGCGACGATCAAGCTCGTCTGGTCGCCGAAGCTCGTTGTTGAGCCGGAAATCACCTCATTCCACACCCATGTGCGGACACTGCCCGGCAAAGTGGTGCTGGCAAACTCCATCACCATGACGCCCGGCACGATTACCGTGGACATGCACGACGATTTGTTCCTCATCCACTGCCTTGACACGTCCTTTGACGTGGGCAAGGAGGGGTTTGAGATGGAGCGCCGCGTGATGGCGGTGGAAGGAACGCCGAAAGCCAAGAAATCCAAGAAGGGAGCGAAAAAAGCATGACGGACGCCTACGCATTTCTCTACAATGGGACGCTGATTGTCATCGGCGTACTGCTGCTGTTCTGCCTGATTCGCGCCATCCGCGGGCCACGCATTGCCGACCGCGTGATTTCCATCAACATGATGGGTACGCTGATTGTCATCGCCATCTGCGTGCTGGCATTCCTGATGAACGAGGGGTATCTGGTGGACATCGCGATGATTTACACGATGCTGTCCTTCCTCGCGGTTGTTCTGCTGACGAAGATTTACATGGGCGTCTACCGCGAAAAACGCCGCCGCCGGGAAGCGACGGAAAATCAGGCGAAAGAGGGTGAATCGCATGAGTGACTTCTGGCAGATTTTCCGTTTTGTGATTGCCGCCCTGCTGACGCTTGCCGGTGTATTCTGCATGATTTCCAGCGTCTTGGGGCTGTACCGCTTTCGCTATGCCCTCACGCGCATTCACGCTGCTTCGCTGATGGACACGGTCAGCATTTTTCTGATGCTCTCCGGTCTGTCCGTCGCGACCGGCTTTACCGTGGCGACGGCAAAAATGGTCGTCGTGATTCTGTTTTTGTGGATTACCAGCCCCGTCGCGTCGCACCTGATTGGGCGGCTGGAAGTGACCATCAACGACGAGTTGGAAAAGGACATGGCCGTCATGGACGAAACGGCGGTTCAGCACGAAAAGGAGGGTGACTGACCATGCAGGTGCTGCACATTCTGCTGCTGGTATTCATCATCGGCTGCGCTGTCTCCGTCTCGCTGACGAAGAACCTGCTGACGGCGCTGGTCATCTTCATGGGGCAGTCGCTGGCGATGAGCGTTATCTGGATTCTGCTGGAATCGCCCGACCTTGCAATTACCGAAGCGGCTGTCGGCGCAGGCATCACAAGCCTGCTTCTGTTCGTGACGCTGAAGAAAATCCACGCCATCGACATCCAAAAGGGCACGGACAAGACCACAAACAACGTTCAGGAAGGGGTGACGCGGCATGGCGAAGATCAGGAATAATTATGAAAAAAGCTGGTTTCCGCGGCTGCTGAAGTGGCTGGACGGCGGTTCGGGTCTGCTCGATGATGCCATGGCGCACGAACTGGACGAAGGCAGTGAAGAGCACCTGCTGCCCGACTCGCAGGACGCCCTCACCCGCGAAACGAAATTCGAGCAGCACCGTCAGGAGAGTTTGGACAAGGACGAGACGCTGTACGAGCGCTATCATCAATGGGCGCACACGCGCGGCAAGAAGCTGCTGACGTGGCTGTACCGTCTGCTGGCGGTGGTTGTGTGCTTCTCCATCATCTGGGTGCTGCTGCAGACGGCCAGCTACCTGCCGCCGTTCGGCAATCCCGACAACCCGGTCAACAACGAAGTCAGCCAGCGCTACATTGAGAAGGGCATGGAGGAAACTGGCGCGGTCAACATCGTTGCGGGCATGATTCTGGACTACCGCGCATTTGACACCTTGGGCGAATCGAACGTGCTGTTCATTGCCGCCTGCTCGGTGCTGATTCTGCTGCGCGTATCCGGCAGCAAGGACGGCAAGCCCTCCACCGAACAGCTGGAAGCCGAAGCCGACGACCGCATGTATGAGCCGAAGAACGACGCCATCCTGCAGCACGCGGCGAATTTTCTTGTGCCGCTGATTCTTATGTTCGGCGTGTACGTCATTTTGAACGGACATATTTCCCCCGGCGGCGGCTTCTCCGGCGGCGCGATTATGGGCGCAGGGCTGATTCTGTACCTGAACGCGTTCGGCTTCAAGCGCACGGAGCGTTTCTTCACTTTTACGACGTTCAAGATTGTGTCCTGCGTCGCGCTGTCGTTCTATGCGCTGAGCAAGGCGTACAGCTTCTTCACCGGCGCGAACCATCTGCCGTCCATCATCACAACGGGTACGCCCGGCATGATTTTCTCCGCAGGGCTGATTCCGTACCTGAACATCGCCGTCGGACTGGTCGTCTGCTGCACGATGTACGCCTTCTATACGCTTTTCAGAAAGGGGGACATGTAAGCCATGAATTTTACAAACTACGAAGAAATGGCTGCCATGATTCTCTTCGGCATCGGCTTCACAACGCTGCTGCTGCACAAGAACATGATTAAGAAAATTATCGGTTTCTCGATGATGGACAGCGCCATTTACCTCTTTCTGGCTGTCAAGGGCTACATTGCAGGGCGGAAAGCGCCGATTGTGGTGGACGGCATTACGTCCATGGAAGCCTACATCAACCCCATTCCGGCAGGTCTGGTGCTGACGGGCATCGTCGTCTCCGTGTCGGTGACGGCGCTGATGCTCGCGCTGACCGTCCGGCTCTATCGGCAGTATCACACGCTGGATATTGACGAGATTACCGCACTCTGCCGGAAGGAGGAGGAAACCTGATGTCGCAGCCGCTCTGGCATTCCATCCCCTATCTGTGCATCCTGCTGCCGCTGGGTTCGGCGGCAGTGACCAGCGTACTCAAGCCCCGGTGGGCGCGGTATTGGACGATGTTCGCGCTGCTGGTGGTCACGTCGCTCTCCGGCGTGATTTCCGCCATTTTCGCATCCGGCGCGGAGAGCTACACCTACATGATGGGTCACTTTCCCGCGCCGTGGGGCAACGAAATCCGCGCGGGTCAGCTGGAGGCCGTGACTGCCCTGTTCTTCAGCCTGATTATGCTGCTGAGTCTGCTCGGCGGCTTGAAAAAGATTGACGAACACATCGACCAGAACAAGGTCAGCCTGTACTACGTCGTGCTGCTGCTGCTGACGGCGGCGCTGATGGCGCAGGTGTACACGAACGATATTTTCACCGCCTACGTCTTCCTTGAAATCATGACGCTGGCGGCGTGTGCGCTGATTGCCATCCGCAAGCGCGGGCGCACGCTCGTCGCCGCGACGCGCTACATGATCATGAACCTGATCGGCTCAGGTCTTTTCCTGCTGGGCATCATCCTGCTGTATGACCTGACGGGTCACCTGCTGATGAGCAACATGAAGGAAGCAGTTGCGGCACTGGCGAAGTCCGGGCAGTATCAAGTGCCGCTGACGGTTGTCGTCGCGCTGATTTCCATCGGTCTGTCCATCAAGAGCGCCCTCTTCCCGTTCCACACATGGGTGCCGGATGCCTACGCCTATTCTACCCCGACGTCCGCTGCGGTGCTGTCCTCCTTAGTCAGCAAGGGCTATATCTTCCTGCTGATGAAGATTATGTACCGCGTAATTGGGCTGGACGTCATTGTCTCCACCGGGATTCAGGATGTGCTGTTTGTTTTCGCGCTTGTCGGCATGGTGATGGGCAGCATTTCCGCCATTCGTCAGACCGACATTCGCCGGATGATTGCGTTCTCCTCCGTCGCGCAGATTGGCTATGTTTTCATGGGCATCGGCTTGGGCACGGATGAAGGCATGATGGCGGCAACGTTCCACATCTTCAGCCACGCGGTGTGCAAGAGTATGCTCTTCCTTGCCGCGGGCGGCTTAGCGGACGCTTCCAACAACTCCAAGAAGTTCCGTGACTTGCGCGGTGCGGGCTTCCGCAGCCCGATTGCAGGCGTGGCTTTCACCATCGGCGCGCTGAGCATGGTCGGCTTCCCGTTCCTCGGCGGATTTGCATCGAAGCTGAATTTCGCCCTTGCCGCGATGGATGTCGGCGGTGCGCGGACGATGCTGGTGCTGATTACGCTGGCAATTTCGACGTGGCTGAACACGCTGTACTTCCTGCGCACAGTGATTACGCTCTACCGCAAGCCTGTGCCGGGGGCGGTGTATTCCGTCGCCCGCGGTCAGCGCGGCTTCTGCTTCAACGCCTCTCTGGTGGCTTTCTCCATCGTCAATGTGGCGCTGGGGCTTTTCGCACAGACCTTCGTCAGCGCCATCACCGCGGGTTTGGCGACATTTGGGTAAGGGAGGAAACGAATGATGAATCTATGGTTGCTTCTTCCTCTGCTGCTGCCCATGCTGGCGGGGCTGCTTCTGCTGACAAAGCCGTTCGCGGAAGGGAAAATCCGCCGCCTGACGGTGCAAATCGGGTTGATTTTGACGCTCGTGTCGCTGCTTCCGGCGTTTCTGACGTCTGGGCGCGACCTGACGCTCTTCACGCTGTCGGACAACGTGGAAATTGCGCTGCATGTGGACGGCATCGGCATGTGCTTCTGTGTGCTGATGGCGTTCGTCTGGGCGGCGGCGGGGTTCTACTCGTTTGACTACATGGCACACGAGGGGCATGAAAAGCGTTTCTACTGCCTGTATCTGCTGACGCTGGGCGTGCTGATGGGGCTGTGCATGTCCGGGAGTCTGGTCACCTTCTACATGTTCTACGAAGCCATGACGCTGCTGACCATGCCGCTGGTGATGCACTCCGGCAGCAAGGAAGCGGTCGCGGCAGGCATTAAGTACCTGATTTACTCCGTCGTCGGTGCGTCGCTGGTGCTGCTGGGCATTTTCGCGATTGCCCCGTACGCGCAGTCGCTGTCCTTCGCGCCCGGCGGTGCGCTGAACATGGCGAAAGTCGCGGGGCACGAGGGCTTTGTGCTGGCGATTGGCGGCGTGATGCTGCTGGGCTTCGGCGCGAAGGCGGGTCTGTATCCGCTGCACGGCTGGCTGCCCACGGCGCACCCAGCCGCGCCTTCCCCGGCGTCGGCGGTGCTGTCCGGCGTCATTACGAAAGCGGGCGTGCTGGGTCTTTTGCGCGTCATTTACTGCTTCCTCGGCGCACAGAATCTGCGCAGAACGTGGGTGCAGACGGTGCTGATGGCGCTCTCGTTCTTGACGGTTTTCATCGGTTCGCTGCTGGCGTACCGGGAGCATCACCTCAAAAAGCGGCTGGCATGGTCTACGGTCAGTCAGGTGAGCTACGTCGTGTTCGGGTTGAGCACGCTGCATCCGCTGGGGCTGCTCGGCGCCATGCTGCACGTCGTGTGCCACTCGCTGGTCAAGGACGTGCTGTTCATGGGTGCTGGCGCAGTCATCTTGAAAACAGGCGAAACGCAGGTGGATGCCCTCCGTGGTATCGGCAAGCGGATGCCGGTCACGATGTGGTGCTTCGCAATCGGAAGCCTTGGGCTGATTGGCATTCCGCCGTGTCTGGGCTTTTTCAGCAAGTGGGAGCTGGCGCAGGGCAGCCTTGCCATGACGGGCGTGGCTTCATGGCTGAACTGGTTTGGGCCCGTTGTGCTGCTGCTCTCCGCCCTGTTGACGGCTGGCTACCTGATGCCGATTGTCCTGCGCGGCTTCTTCCCCGGAAAAGACGCGCAAGTCGGCGAAAAGTGCGAAGCGTCCGCGTCGATGCTCATTCCGATGCTGGTGCTGACGGTGCTGTCAGTGGCGCTGGGCATGTTCCCGTCGCTGCTGACCGGCCTTCTTTCCCCCATTTTGACCGCACTGCTGTAAGGAGGAAGCGCATATGCTGTTATTCCTGACCATCGCGCTGCCCATGCTTGGCGGCGCGGCAATGGGACTGATGCGCTTTTCCAGCGCGAAATCCCGCGGAATCTACGTTGAAACCATCGTGCTGGCGACAAGCATCCTGACGTGGGTGCTGCTGCTCACCCGCACGGATACCACCTACGTCCTCTGCCACATGAACAGCGAGCTGGCGCTTGCGTTCCGTGTGGACGGCATGAGCTGCATTTTCGCAGGGCTGGTATCCATCCTCTGGCCGCTGGCGTCGCTGTACAGCTTTGAGTACATGCAGCACGAGGAGCGTCCGAACACGTTCTTTAGCTACTACACGATGAGCTACGCCGTCACGCTGGCCGTCGCGTTCTCGGCAAACCTGTTCTCGCTCTACGTCTTTTATGAGTGCCTGACGCTGATTACCCTGCCGCTTGTCATCCACAAGAAGGACACCATGTCCATCCGCGCGGGGCGCAAGTACCTCACCTTCTCCATCTCCGGCGCGGCGCTGGCGTTCATTGCGCTGGTGTTCATCATCTACTACGGCACGACAACGGACTTTGTCCTCGGCGGCGTGCTGGACGCGGAAAAAATCAGCGGGATGGAAGAACTGCTGAAATTCGTGTTCCTGCTGGCGTTCGTCGGTTTCGGCACGAAAGCGGCTGTTTTCCCGATGTACGCATGGCTGCCGGCGGCTTCTGTCGCCCCGACGCCCGTGACAGCGCTGCTGCACGCGGTGGCGGTCGTCAACGCGGGCGCGTATGCTGTCCTGCGCGTGATTTACTACTCCTTCGGCGCGTCGTTCCTCTACGGGACGTGGGCGCAGACGGTTGCTTTGCTGCTTAGCTGCTTCACGATTCTCTTCGGTTCGACAATGGCGGTTCGCGAGCAGCACTTCAAGCGCCGTCTGGCGTACTCGACCATCTCCAACCTATCCTACATGCTCATGGGCGCGGCGCTGATGACCCCCGACGGCATGACGGGCAGCTTGAGCCATCTGGTGATTCACGGCGTGATCAAGATTACGCTGTTCTACTGCGCGGGCGCGATTCTCATCAAGACCGGCAAGGAGTATGTGCAGGATCTGCGCGGTTACAGCAGGATTATGCCTGCGACGTGCGGCATCTTCCTGCTGGGCAGCATCGCGCTGGTCGGCACGCCGCCGCTGGCAGGCTTCGTCAGCAAGTGGAATCTGCTGACCGCCGCGTCCGCCACGGGGCTGCCAATGGGAACCGTCGCGATTGTCTGTCTCATCATCTCCGCCATCCTGACGGCAATCTACCTCTTTACTGCCGCACTGCCGATGTACTTCCGCCCGCTCAACGCGGATCAGGCGCAATTGGCGGGGCAGAAGCTCGATCCCAGCTGGATGATGCTCGTGCCAATGGGGATTTTGTGCGCGCTGATGATAGGTCTGGGGCTGTGGTCGCAGCCGCTGGTGACATTCCTGCGGAATATTTCCGCCGGTGTGATTTTCTAAGGACAGGAGGAAAGAAAGATGACATCGTGGATTCTGATTTTGCTGACCTTCCTGCCCTTCCTTGCCGCCATCATCGCCTATATGCTTGGCCGCTGGGATGAACGCGCCATGAACGGGTTCGTGAGCATCACGGGCATTGTGATTTTCGCACTGAGCGTGGTGCTGCTGTTCCTGCCGGAGGGCGAAGTCGCCGTGCCGGGCTTCTGCGGGCTGGGGCTGTACCTGCGTGCGGACGGCTTCCGCGGGCTGTACAGCTGCGTCGCCGCCTTCATGTGGATGATGACGGGGCTGTTTGCGCCGGAATACTTCCAGCATCACGGCAACAAAGCGCGATACAGCTTCTTCACGCTGATGACGCTCGGTGCGACGCTGGGCGTGTTCCTCTCGGACAACCTCGGCACGACGTTCCTGTTCTTCGAAATCATGTCGTTTGCCAGCTATGCATGGGTCGCGCAGGAGGAAACGCCGGGCGCGCTCCGGGCGGCGGCGACGTACCTTGCGGTGGCGGTCATCGGCGGTCTGACGACGCTGATGGGCTTGTTCCTCTTGCAGCATCAGCTGGGGACACTCGACTTTGCGTCCCTGCGCGCCGCCATGGGGCAGCAGGATGTAACCGTCGCGGTGTGGCTGACGCTGGTCGGCTTTGGCGCAAAAGCCGGTCTGTTCCCGCTGCATATCTGGCTGCCGAAAGCGCACCCGGTTGCGCCCGCGCCCGCGTCAGCGCTTTTGTCGGGCATCCTGACCAAATCCGGCGTGTTCGGGCTGATTGTGCTGTGTGCGAACCTGATGCAAGGCAATGCCGCGTTCGGCAACGCGCTGATGATTTTCGCCGCGATTACGATGTTCCTCGGTGCACTGCTGGCGCTGTTCTCCACCGACCTCAAGCGGACGCTCGCCTGCTCGTCGATGAGCCAAATCGGCTTCATCACGCTGGGGCTGTCGGTGATGGTGCTGCTGGGCGACGAAGGCGCGCTGGCGGCGTATGGCAGCGTGATGCACATGCTGAATCACTCGCTCATCAAGCTGACGCTGTTCATCGCGGCGGGCGTGGTGTACATGAACCTGCACGCGCTGAATCTTGATGATATCCGCGGCTTCGGGCGCAAAAAGCCGCTGCTGCACATTGCGTTCCTGCTGGGGGCGCTGAGCATTGCGTGCATCCCGCCGCTGGGCAGCGGGTACAACAGCAAGAGCCTGCTGCACGAAGGGCTGCTGGAGCTGATTGGCGAAATGCAGGCGGCAGGCAGCGCGTGGATGGGCTACAAGGCGATTGAGGTGCTCTTCCTCATCAGCGGCGGACTGACCGTCGCGTACATGGCGAAGCTGTACATCTGCATTTTCTGGCAGAAGCACCCGACCCGTCAGGCGGAATTCGACGGCATGACGCACTACATGAACGGCACAACCGCGTTTGCGCTGCTGGGCAGTGCGGCGGCGCTCCCCTTCCTTGGCGCACTGCCGGGGCTGCTGCTCACACCGTTCGGGGCAAAAAGCGCGGCGTTCTTCGGCGTACCCGCGCTGAAGGAAGCGATTGCGTACTTCTCGGCGGAGAACCTGCAGGGTGCGGCGATTTCCATCATCATCGGCGCGGCGGTGTATCTGCTGATTGTCCTGCCGCTCCTAACGCGCAAGGACGAAAGCGGCGTGCGCCTATACGTCAACCGTTGGAATGAGAAGCTCGACTTGGAGAACGCTGTCTACCGTCCGCTGCTGCTGACGCTGCTGCCGCAGGTGCTGACACTGGTGTTCCGCTTCATTGCGGAGCTGCCGGAAAACCTCGTGATGGCAAGCCGCGCGACCATCTTCCGGATGCGCAAGACGCGCAAGCCCGTGCCAGTCGGCAACCGCTTCACCTACACGCTGGGGCGCGCGCTGAATGCACTGGCGCGGCTGCTTAACCGCACGATTCTGCACCGCCACCCGATGCGCACGGACTTCGAGTATGTGCTGGACGCTTCCTTCCGTGAAGTTTCCAGCGGCATCCGCAGCATGAGCGTGAGCATTTCCTTCGGGCTGCTGCTGCTGTGCATTGGGCTGTATGTAACCTGTTTGTATCTGCTGCAATAATCGGCATAATTATTTGCGGAGGCATTTCCGGGCTGCGAACCCTTGTGCAGCCCGGTTTTTGCTGCTAAAACAATGGGTTTTCGCTGTTTTCGATACTTTTCGTCAGCGTTCTTTGGCGGATTTGGGTGTTTTTAGACAAATTGTCGTGGAAGCTGGCGGGAAGCATACTTGTCATTTTCCCATTTCTGTGGTATGATACACAACGGCAATGCAAACAATGATTTTGCATCGCAATGTTTGATTCCGGAGCAGGGCATTCAACGGCATTCCACGAAAGCCCCTTTGCAAATAAAAAGGAGGATTCCCATGCCTACGACATCTTTTGACAAGGATTCCATCAAGGCATCCATTATCGGCAAGCTGCAGCGCTATAACGGCCGCACCATCGAGGAAGCATCGAATGGGCAGATTTATCGCGCACTGGCTTCCACCGTCCGCGACCAGATCATGCAGAAATGGATGATTTCCCGCGAAGAACGCAAGACGAACAACAACAAGCGTCTATTTTACCTCTCCGTGGAATTTCTGATGGGCCGCAGCCTATACACCAACATCCTGAACCTCGTCTCGCTCGATGCCTACAAGCAAGCGCTGGACGAACTGCACATCGACGTGGACAAGGTGCTTCAGGAAGAGCCTGAACCCGCGCTGGGCAACGGCGGTCTGGGCCGTCTGGCAGCGTGCTTCATGGACTCGCTGGCGTCCCTTGACCTGCCCGCGATGGGCTGCTCCATCCGCTATGAATACGGTCTGTTCCGCCAGAAGATTGTGGACGGTCAGCAGGTCGAGCTGCCAGACTACTGGCTGGGCAACGGCAACGTGTGGGAAATGCCCGTAATGGAGGACGCCTGCGAGGTGCACTTCAACGGTCACGTCGAAATGGGCAACGAGAACGGCCGCACGGTGTTCCGTCACGTCGGCTACAACACGGTCGAGGCTGTTCCCTACGACATGCCGCTGGTGGGCTATGACACCTCCACCGTCAACAGTCTGCGCCTGTGGAGCGCCCGCGCCCCGAAGCGCATTGACCTGAGCGACTTCAACCACGGCCACTATGTGCAGGCGTCGGAGGAAAAGGAACTGGCGGAAGCTATCTCCAACATCCTCTACCCCGAAGACAACCACTACGAAGGCAAACTCCTCCGCTTGAAGCAGCAGTATTTCTTCACCTCCGCCACTCTCCAGTACATCCTCAAGGACTTCAAGAAGCTCAACGGCACGAACTGGAGCAAGCTGCCGGAGAAGGTCGTCATCCACATCAACGACACGCATCCGGGTCTGGCGATTCCGGAACTGATGCGCCTGCTGATGGACGAAGAAGGCTTGGGCTGGGACGAAGCGCAGCAGATTGTCAGCCGCACGATGGCGTACACCAACCACACCATCATGGCGGAAGCGCTCGAAAAGTGGCCGGAAGACATGGTGAAGAGCCTGCTGCCGCGCATCTATCAGATTCTGGTGGAAATGAACAAGCGTCTCTGCGCGCGCCTGTGGAACTTCTTCCCCGGCGAAGCGGAGCGCGTGGGTCGCATGGCGATTATTGCCTACGGTTACATCCACATGGCGAACCTGTGCGTTGCCATGACGTTCTCCACCAACGGCGTGAGCAAGCTGCACGGCGATATCCTCAAGCAGGAGACGTTCCACGACTTCTACCTCGTTATGCCGGAGAAGTTCAGCGCAATTACCAACGGCATCACGCATCGCCGCTGGCTGATGGCGTGCAACCCGGAACTGACCAAGCTTATCTGCGACACCATCGGCACAGACTGGGTGAAAGATCCGGAACTGCTGCATGACCTTGCGCCCTATGCTGACGACGCGGCGTTCCGCGAGCAGTTTGAGAAGATTAAGCACAACAACAAGGTTCGCCTGTCGAATTTCCTGAAAGAACATCAGGGCGCAATCGTTGACCCGAACTTCATCTTCGACGCACAGTCCAAGCGGCTGCACGAATACAAGCGTCAGATGCTCAACGCTTTGCACATCCTTGTGCTGTACAACCGCATCGTCAATGACCCGAACTTCACCATGCGGCCGCGTGTGTTCATCTTCGGCTCGAAGGCAGCGCCGGGCTACAACCGCGCCAAGCTGATTATCCGCTTCATCAACGGTCTGTCCGCGCTGATTGCCAAGCACCCGCGCGCCAGCAAGATGCTGCAGGTCGTCTTCCTCGAAAACTACGACGTGTCCAGCGCGCAGCTGCTGATTCCGGCAACCGAAATCTCCGAGCAGATTTCCACCGCGTCCAAGGAAGCCAGCGGCACGGGCAACATGAAGTACATGATGAACGGCGCCATCACGATCGGCACGATGGACGGCGCAAACGTCGAGATTTCCGAGCAGGTCGGCATGGATAACATCTACATCTTCGGTATGCGTTCCGACACGGTGCTGGATATGTACCGTGAGCGCAACTACAACCCGATGACCATCTTTGAGACGAATCAGGAACTGCGTCTGGCGTTGACCCAGATGATCGACGGCACCGTGCTGCCGGACGCGCCGAGCGCCCTGCAGGATTTGTATCACAGCCTGCTGATTGGCGACTGGGGCAACATGGCCGATCCGTTCTTCGTCCTGAAAGACTTCGGCTCGTACTCGATGGCGCAGCGCCGCATCGACGCGGATTATGCCGACCGCGACAAGTGGAACCGCATGGCGGTCATCAATACCGCAATGTCCGGTGTTTTCTGCTCCGACCGCACAATTCGCGAGTACAACGACACCATTTGGCATCTTGACCCGCTCAAGCGCAAGGTATAAACTGCATATTTTTGAGAGCACTGCGGAAAAATATCCATCCGCAGTGCTCCCGGTTCAAAAGTCCGGAGCATTTCGGGCTTTTTTGCCGTGTTTCCGCAATTATTGATGATTGGATGGATGGATATCATGCTACTGCACGATTCCCACAACGAATTTTATCGCACGCCGTCCGGCCCTGCTCCGGCTGGCAGCAATGTTCTGATTCGCCTGCACTGCGACGAAGCGACGAGCGTCGTCCTGCGCACTTGGATGACAGAAGAACTTTGCTACACCATGCTGCCGACCGCTGAGCATGTCTGGGAAGTTGCCATTCCCCTGCCGACCACGCCGGGGCTTTTCTGGTATTACTTCCTGATTTACCGTAAGGACGGCCGCACCATCCGCTATGGCAACCAGCCGGACAAACTTGGCGGCGTCGGTGTCGCGTATGACCACGGCGAGCCGGAATCCTTCCAGATTACGCTCTATGACCCGGCTTACAAGACGCCGGAAGCCTTCCACGGGGCGAATATCTACCAGATTTTCCCCGACCGTTTCCGCCATGCGCCAACAAAAGCCGTTGATGACCGCAAAGACCGCTATGTCCACCAGAATTGGGATGAAGAGCTGTTGGGCGTGGGCGACCTGCGCGGCGGCAAGTATCAGGAACTGGATTTCTACGGCGGCACGCTGACCGGCATTCAGGAGAAGCTGCCCTACCTGAAGGACATGGGCATCGACATTATCTACCTGAACCCGATTTTCCGCGCACGGTCGAATCACCGCTACGACACGGGCGACTACACGCAGGTTGACCCGCTGTGCGGCACGAACACGGAGTTCACCGAACTGTGCGAAGCGGCGAAGAAAGTCGGCATCCGCGTGATGCTCGACGGCGTGTTTTCCCACACGGGCGAAGACAGCGTGTACTTCAACCACTTCGGGCATTATCCGACGCTCGGCGCCTATCAGGGGCAATCCTCCCCCTACTACGACTGGTACACCTTCAACCACTATCCGGAAGACTACAAGGCATGGTGGGGCATTCTCTCCCTGCCGGAGCTGCGCAAGGACAATCCGGAATACCAGAAGTTCATGTTCCAGCCGCACGAGGGTGTTGTGCCGCGTTGGATTGAGGCGGGCAGCTGCGGCTGGCGGCTGGATGTGGCGGACGAATTGCCGGTGGACTTCCTGCGCAAGCTGCGCGCCGCCGCAAAGGCCGCTGACCCGGAAGCCGTTGTCTTGGGCGAAGTGTGGGAGGACGCGAGCAACAAGGTTGCTTACGGCGAAACGCGCTGCTACTGCACAGGCGACACGCTCGACAGCGTGATGAACTACCCCGTGCGCGAGGCGATTCTCAATTTTGTGATGGGCAAAACGTCCGCCAGCACCTTTGTGCGCCTGATCCACCATCAGGAGGAAGTTTACCCGGCGCAGTTCCGTTACGCGCTGATGAACCTCGTCGGCAGCCACGACCGCTGCCGTGCGCTGAACATCCTCGCTGGACGCGAATGTCAGGAACTGAGCAAGGCAGATCAGCAGCATGTCCACCTGAACGTGGAAGAGTACGAGTTAGCTGTGAGGCGCTACAAGCTTTGCATCGACCTGCTGTGCGCGCTGCCGGGCTGCGCAACGGTGTACTATGGGGACGAAGTTGGGCTGACCGGCTGCCACGACCCGTGGAATCGCCGCGCCTTCCCGTGGGGGCGCGAAGACAAGTCGCTGCAGAAATACGTCGCGAACAAGCTGCGCCATCGGCAGGAATCCGACCTGCTGCGCCTCGGCTACTGCGACATCGAAGCGCCCGATGATGACACGCTGCTCATTACACGCCGCATGAAGGACGGTCACGACGCGCTTGGGCAGGAAACGACCGTCACGGGCAAGGAAATCATCAAGGTGTGCCGGAAACTGCACTAAAAGGTACAATTGCATAGCAATAGCGCCGCTTGGTTTCATTGCGAAATCAGGCGGCGCCTTTCGTTACTCAATCCCCGCCGGGCGCACAGTCGTCCGCCCTGTCGGCTCCTGCCACACGTCATAGAAGCCAATCAGATTGCCCGGATTCGTCGCCCGATACACCTGCACGGCGCGGCGCAAATCCTCCCGCTCGATGCGGACGCTCAGCCCGCACCCCATCGCCACCGCGCGCGGCGTAATCATCACCGACGCACGAACCCCGTGCTGGCGCAAATCGCGTTCAAACGCCATCACCTGTTGACGCGAACGGAACGCCGCAATGCAAAACTCCTCCCTCATCGGTTCTACCGCCTCCTTTTCGCCATTAGAATAATATGAAAAAACGCCCGCCGAGGTTCGCGGACGATGGAGGAAATGCGTCGATGATTTATCTGGACAATGCCGCGACGAGCTTCCCGAAGCCGCCGGAGGTCATTCGGGCGATGGCGGGCGTAGAGGAGAAGATGGGCACGAATCCCGGACGCGGCGGGCATCGGCTGGCACTGCGCGCGGGTCGGGTGGTTGAGCACTGCCGGGAGGAAGCCGCACGGCTGCTGGGTGTGCATCATCCGGAGCGGATTCTGTTCACCGCAAACTGCACCGAAGCGCTGAATCTCGCCATTTCCGGCACGCTGCGGCGCGGCGACGAGGTCATCTGCTCCTACGCGGAACACAACGCAGTCATGCGGCTGCTCGACCGCTACGTTTCACGCGGGGAAATCACGGTGCATATGCTTGCGCCGGATGAACGCGGTATCCTGTCCCCTGCTTCTCTACGCCGCATCATCAGCCGCAAAACCGCACTGGTGATCATCGCCCACGCCAGCAACGTCACGGGGCTGATTCAGCCGATTGCACAGCTGGGCGCGGTCTGCCGGGAGCGCGGCGTTCCCCTGCTGGTGGATGCGGCGCAGACGGCCGGGATGGCGGACGTTTCGCCAGACGTGCTGTGCGCAGACATGGTGGCAATGCCGGGGCACAAAGGGCTGCTGGGGCCACAGGGCACGGGACTGCTTGTGCTGGGCTACGGCATGAACCCTGAACCGCTGCTGCTTGGCGGAACCGGCTCGATGAGCGAGAGCGTCCGTCAGCCGGACATGCTGCCCGACCGCTACGAGAGCGGCACGGTGAACCTGCCCGGCATAGCGGGGCTGTACGCGGGGGTGAAATTCGTGCGGACGCACCGGGCGGAAATCGAGGAATACGAGCTGGCGCTGTGCGACCGCCTGCGCGCGCGGCTGCGGGAGATTCCCGGCGTGCGCATCCTCTGCGATGATGGGCAGGCGCATATGGCGATTACAAGCATCGTCGTGCCGGGGCATGACGGCGGAGCGCTGGCGGATGCGCTGGATGCGGCAGATATTGCCGTGCGCGCGGGGCTGCACTGCGCACCGGCCGTCCATGCGTGGTTGGGGACGCTGCAAAGCGGCGCGATTCGCTTCTCGCCGGGGCTTTACAACACGGCGCAGGAGATGGACGACACGGCGCTGCTGCTGGCGCGATTATTGCAAGCATAAGAAAATCCCTGCATCGTTTGCGTGATGCAGGGATTTTCTGAAAATGCGGTGAAGCCGCTTACCAAGACAGCACTTCGTGACCCGTATCTGTCACCAGGACCATGATTTCCCACTGCGCCGACGGTTTGCCGTCCGCCGTGAAGATTTCCCAGGTGTTGCCCGGATGCGTCCCAACCTCGTCCGTACCCATATTGACCATCGGCTCGATGGTGAAAATCATGCCGGGAGCAAGCGCCATTTCCGTGCCGCGCTTCGTAACATAGCTGACCCACGGGTCTTCGTGGAACTCCAGCCCGCAGCCGTGGCCGCCGATTTCGCGCACGACGCGGTAGCCGTTCGCGCGGGCATGGTCGTTGACCGCCTGCCCAACGTCACCCAAGAAGCCCCACGGCTTTACCTGCGCCAAGCCCAGTTCGACGCACTCCTTCGTCACTTGCACGAGCTTGCGGTTTTCGTCGCTGACGTCGCCGATGCAGTACATGCGGGAGGAATCGGAAAAATAGCCATTCAGGATGGTCGAGCAGTCCACATTGATGATGTCGCCGGATTTCAGCACAACGTGCTTCGACGGGAAGCCATGGCAGACCTGATCATTCACTGACGTGCAGACACTGTACGGGTAGCCCTCGTAGTTCAGCGGCGCGGGAATGCCGCCCATGTCGCGCGTCATGGTGGACACGATGTCGTCGATTTCTGCCGTCGTCATGCCCTCATGAATTTGCTTTCCTATTTCGTCCAGCACGGCAATATTGATTTTGCAGCTTTCCTTGATTTTTTCAATCTGCTCCGGCGTTTTAATCATCTTATGCGTCGGAACGATGTGCCCCTGTGCCGCCAGCGACGCAATCTGCTGGTCAAACGCACAGTGGCAGCTCTTGTACTTGCGGCCGCTCCCGCACCAGCAGGGGTCGTTGCGTCCCGGCAGATGTGGAAACGAGAAAGCAGGGAAATTCATACACTTTCCTTTCTACGATGGCACTCAGCGGTGGTCGCCGAGGAAGAAAATCGCCAGCGTACCGGGGCCGGAGTGGGAGCCAATGACTGGGCCGACATACGTCACCAGAACGCCCGCAATGCCGGGGATTTCCGCCTTGATGATGTCCGCCAGCGCGTTCGCCTCATCCTCGCAATCGCCATGGCTGATGAAAATCATCTGCCCTTCCGGGTTGACGATATGCTCCTTGACGCGGTTGGCAAGGATGCGGATGCTGCGGCGGCGACCCGTCACCTTCTCCACAACTGCCAAATGACCTTCCTCATCAACGTGCATAATCGGCTTGATACGCACGAGCGAACCGACAACCGCGCTGGTTGCAGACAGGCGGCCGCCGCGATAGAGGAACATCAGGTCGTCGACGGTGAACCAGTGAATCAGGTGCTGAATATGCTCCTTGACCCACTTTGCGTTCTCCTCGATGGACATGCCCTGTTCGCGGTTCTGCAGCGCATAATGCACCAGCAGGCCCTCGCCTGCCGACGCGCATCGGCTGTCAATCACGATGATTTTCTGATTCGGGTACTTCGGCGCAAGTTCCTTCGCCGCGTCCGCTGCGGCGGCATAAGTGCCGGACAGTCCGCTGGAGAACGTAATGCAAAGGACATCTTGACCCTCGTCCAGCAGCTTCTGGAAGCATTCCTCCCACGTCGCGGTATTGACGGCGGAGGTCTTAATCACCACGCCGCTGCGGAGCTGACGATAAGTCTCCTTTTTCGCCACTTCTGACGTTCCCGGAACGGAGGAAACGCCATTGATCGTGCAGGAAAGCGACACGATGTGGAAATCATGCTGTGCCTCCACCCAAGACTGCGGCATGTCAGTGGAAGAATCCGTAACAATATAGTACATTTTTGTCCTCCTGATGTGCTTTGGGGGAGCAGCGCCGCCTGCAGGCAGCGTCCACCTTCGCTTGTCTCCGAATCAGGATGTGCAGATTTGGAAACAAGGCAGCTCTGCGGTCGCGCAAAAAAGGAGACAGAGGCTCTCACCTCTGCCTCCTGCGCAGACACATCAAATAGAAAAGATGCTCCCAGAGTGACGATGCACTGCATGTTTTTCACCCGCTATTAAAGCAGGTAGGTGTCCTGCCGTCTGCATCTGCCTTCCCCTGGCGTTTTGCAACGGGGGCATGACATAGCCGAACATAGACCCGGACTCCATTTGTAGAAATGTGGGGAAAACCAGCGTGCTGTCAGACACCCCAGGAGCATCTCCCCCTGCCTTTCATTATATGCAGGAGGAATCGCCGTGTCAAGAGGATTTTGAAATCAAATCAAACGAAATCGCAAACTTCCACGTTTAGAAAGGGAATGTTTGAAAATCAACAGCTTTCTAATGCGGATGCCGTTCCTTCGTTCCTCGCCCACCGCCGCTTAGCGCTGCACGCGGCCCGTGCCAGAACCCTTCATCAGGCTCTCGACCTCGGAGACGGAGACGCGGTTGTAGTCGCCCAGAATCGTGTGCTTCAGGCAGGATGCCGCCACAGCGAACTCCAGCGCGGTCTTTTCGTCCGCGTAGGTGTTCAGGCCGTAAATCAGGCCGCCGCCGAAGGAGTCGCCGCCGCCCACGCGGTCAACGATATCGGTGATGGCGTACTTACGGGAGAGGAAGAAGTCCTTGCCGTTGTACAGGCAGGCAGACCAGTCGTTGTGGTTGGCAGACTTCGACTCACGCAGGGTAATCGCCACGCGCTTGATGTTCGGGTAGGTCTGCATTGCCAGAGACGCAATCGCCTTGTAGTTCTCGATGTTCAGCGCGCCGTCTTCCACGTCGCCCTGAGATTCCGCCTTCAGGCCCAGAGACTTCTGGAAGTCCTCTTCGTTGGCGATAACGGTGTCAACGTACTTGACCAGCTCGGTCATGACTTTCTTGGCATCCTTGCCGTACTTCCAGAGGTTCTTGCGGTAGTTCAAGTCGCAGGACACATGGATGCCCTTCGCCTTCGCCGCCTTCACCGCTTCCAGAGACAAATCCGCCGCGCCCTGAGAGATGGCAGGCGTGATGCCGGTCAGGTGGAACCACGTCGCACCCTCAAACGCCTTGTCCCAGTCGATGTCGCCGGGCTTGGCTTCCGCGATGGCAGAACCCGCGCGGTCATAGATGACCTTGGAGGGACGCTGCACAGCGCCGGTTTCCAGATAGTAGATGCCCATGCGGCCGTCCTTGCGGACAATCTTGGTGGTATCAACGCCGAAGCCGCGCAGTTCGCGGATGCAGGCATTGCCGACATCGTTGGTGGGCAGCACGGTCACGAACGCGGTTTCCATGCCGTAGTTCGCCAGAGAAACAGACACGTTCGCCTCGCCGCCGCCGAAGGTCGCTTCAAGGGAGGGAGACTGGAACAGGCGCTCATACGCCGGGGACTTGAGGCGAAGCATGATTTCGCCGAACGTTACAACCTTAGCCATTGGATTTTTCCTCCTATTTTATACTCAGAAATTTCTGTTTGTAGATTACTTCTGCACGAGATGGAACGCGAAGCCGCCGATTTCGTCTTCCAGATAGATGGCGATCAGCTTGCCGTTCTTCACCACAGCGCTGTCCTCAATGAACTTGAAGCCACGCTGTTCCAGATGCCACTTCGCGCGCGGAACGCTGTTCGTACCGATAGCGATGTGACCGTTCGTGCCGCGGCCCTGCTTCTTCATCAGCTCGTAGCCCGTGCCGACAAAGTTGGAGGAGTTACCTTCCTTGATGGGCCAGCCCATGAGCGCGGCAATCTTCTTCGCCGTCTCCATGGAGCTTTCCGCGTCGGGGCAGTTCAGGCCGATGTGGCGCACTTCAAAGCCGAGCATCTTGTCCACCGCAGAGCGGGTCATGTCAGTGATGCGCTGCCAGTCCTTCGCAGCCACCGCGTCCTTCGGCACCATCCAAGAGCCGCCGCAGCAGAGAATCTTGTCGAACGCGAGGTAATCGAGCATGTTGTTCTCGTTGATGCCGCCCGTGGGCATGAACTTCATGTCCGGATACACCGGCGCCATCGACTTGATGAGCTTCAAGCCGCCGACCGCTTCCGCCGGGAACAGCTTGACAGCCTTCAGGCCGTACTGAATCGCAATCTGCACATCAGACGGATTCGCCGTGCCAGGGCAGACAGGGATGCCCTTCTCCACGCAGTACTTCACCACGTCAGGAGACAGACCGGGGGACACAATCGCCGCCGCGCCAGCATTCACCGCACGGTCGACCTGCTCCGTCGTCAGCACCGTGCCCGCGCACAGCAGCACATCGGGCATGGCTTCATGCACGCGGCGGATGGCTTCCTCCGCAGCCGCCGTACGGAAAGTGATTTCCGCCACCGGCAGACCGCCGTCAGACAGCGCCTTGCACAGCGGCACAGCGTCGTCCGCATCATTAACAGCAATGACCGGCACGAGGCCAGCCAAAGACAGCTTCTCCAAAAATTCCATGACACATCGTCCTTTCTCTGTGGTCTTACGCGTGCTTGTAAGCGTTTACAAGCAGTCATGCGGATGAAGGAAGGCTCGCTCCCTATCCACTTGACGCACACGAACTGAACCAGTATCATCATACAACGTTTTCTGTCTTCCGTCAAGGGAAAATGCAGCATTTTGCACATTTTTCGCGGAAAAAACGCGCAGACGGGGCGAAAGGGCGCGTCAGGAGCATCTTGCGAAATAACGCCAAGCATGGTATAATAAAATCAGCATGAAAAGAGCGTTCATGCTCTTTCACAGAGAGAGGGATGAGGGATGAGCCAAGTCATTTCGTTCAAATGTCCGTCGTGCGGCGGCTATTTGGTTTTCGACCCGGTCAAGCAGCGTTTCCAGTGCCCTTATTGCGGCGGCAGCTTTGCTGAAAATGAGCTGAAGGAACAGTCCGAGCAGCGGCAGCAGGCGGCGGAACAGGCCCGCAGTGCGGAGCCCAATTCGGAGCTGCGTTCCTATCACTGCCAAATGTGCGGCGCGGAAATCGTGACCGATGCGACGACCGCCGCAACCCGATGCTACTACTGCCACTCCCCCGTTGTGTTGAATGACCGTCTGACCGACGAGTTCCGCCCCGACGGCGTAATTCCTTTCAAGCTGGACAAAAAGGCGGCAGAGGCGGAGTTCAAATCGTTCATCAGCAAAAAGCGCTTCGTACAGCCGGATTTCTTCTCGCAGGCGCAGATGGAGGATTTTTCCGGTGTCTACTATCCATACTGGTCGTGCGATATTTCCGGCGAAGGCTCGTTTGATGGCGAAGGCACAAACGTCTCTATCCGCAACGGCGCGAAGGAGACCGTCACCATCACGCGGATTTTCGCCGTCCACCGCGAAGGACGGCTGACGTTCCGGCAGATGATTCGCAAGGCGCTGACCAAGGCGGATGGCAAACTGTCCGACGGCATCCACCCCTATCAAATGGAGGACGTGAAGCCCTACGAATCGGGCTATTTGAGCGGCTTTCTGGCGGAAAAGCGCGATATTGAGCAGGATGCGGCGAAGCAGTCGATGGTGACGGAGGCGAAGGGATACGCCGAGCGCATGTTCACCAGCGTGGAGAACCCCTACAACACGCTGACAGGCCGCGCGAAGTTCGAGCCGGATTCTGTCAAGACGAAATACCTGCTGCTGCCCGCATGGGTGCTGACCTACAAACACCGCGCGGACGGCGAACCCTACTACTACATGATGAACGGGCAGACGGGGCGCATCTGCGGCAAACTGCCGATTAACAAGGGCAAGCTGTACGCGGTCGGCGCGCTGATTGGCGGCATCGTGTTCGGGCTGCTGTGTCTGGGAGGTGCGATTCTGTGGTAAAGAAGCTGACAGCGTTTCTCCTTTTGATGATGCTCACGCTGACCGTCGCCTTAGCGGACACGCAGGTGCAGGACGACGCGGGGTTGTTCACGGCGGACGAAATCGCCGAAATCAGCGCCATTTGCGACCGCATTGAAAGCGCGTATCAGGTGGATATGTTCGTGCTGACAAGCCAGGACGTGCCGAGTGGGCAGACGACGGCGTACGCGGACGACTACTTCGATTACAACGGTCTGGGGATGGGCGACGACCGCGCCGGGATGCTGTACCTCATCGACATGCACAACCGGCAGTGCTGGATCAGCACGCGCGGCGTGATGATTGACTACATCACGGATGAGCGCGAAGAGGGCATCCTCGACGCAGGCTGGGACGAGATGCTGGATAAGGAATACGGCCAGTCCGTCATCAAGGTGCTGAAGCAGACCGAGAAGTACCTGAAGCAAGGTCGCACAAGCGGTCAGTTCCGCTACGATGAAGTCACCCGCAGACGTCTGACCGAGCTCTATGAGCCGGAAAACATGCTGACTGGCATGGAAATCCTCATTGCGGTGATTGCGGGCCTGGCGGTCACGGGCATCTTCATTGCGTCCGTGAGCGGGAAATACAGCCTCAAGGGCAGCACCTATTCCTACGACCTGAACGGGCTGGCGAACGTCAAACTCAGCCGGAATGACAGCCACTTCGTGCGCGAGCACGTCACGCGCGTCAAGCACCCTGACCCGCCGTCGTCCAGCCATGGCGGCAGCAGCCATGGCAGCGGCACGCACGTTTCATCCAGCGGCGCAACCCACGGCGGCGGAGGACGCAGCTTCTGATGCGCACCGCTCGAAAACAGCAATACAGCAGGGTTCTGCGCAATACCTTCGGCGTCAGCGGCTTTCGCCCCGGTCAGGAGCAGGCGGCTGACGCCTTGCTTGACGGGCGGGATTTGCTCTGCATCCTGCCCACTGGCGCAGGCAAAAGCCTCTGCTGGCAGCTTCCAGCGCTAATGATGGATGGGTTGACCATCGTCATTTCGCCGCTGATTGTCCTCATGCACGACCAAGTGCGCCACCTGCGGGAGAGGGGTATCCCCAGCGTCCATCTCGACAGCCTGATGACCCCCGCCGAACGCGCCGACGCGCTGAATCAGCTCACGCGCGGTCAGGCAAAGATTGCTTTTCTTGCGCCGGAGCGGCTGAATCACCCGGAGATTCACGCGCTCTGCCGGCAGCATCCGCCCACAATGGTCGTCGTGGACGAAGCGCACTGCGTGGTGCAATGGGGCGACGCGTTCCGCCCGTCATATCAGCAGATTGGGCAGTTCGTCTCGTCGCTCCCCCGCCGCCCGGTGCTGTGCGCCATGACCGCAACCGCCGACAAGCAGTTGCAGCGCGGCATTGTGCAGTCGCTGGGGCTGCGGCATCCGAAGCGCATCGTCATGCCCGTAGAACGCCCAAATCTGCATTACAGCGTCCTGCCGACGATGCACGTCACAGACGCAGTTCTCCGCGCGCTGCAAAAAATTCCGGGCAAGGCAGTTGTGTTCTGCCGACTGCGCGCGCGGACGGAATCACTGGCAGAGCGGCTGAACCGCGCTGGAATCCCCGCTGCGGCGTATCATGCGGGGCTAAATCGCGAAGAGCGAAGCCGCGTAGTACAGGCATACTTGTCCGGGCGCATCCGCGTCGTGACGGCGACATCCGCATTCGGCATGGGCGTGGATATTCCTGACATTCGGCTGATTCTGCACGATCACCTGCCGACGAACATGATCGACTATGTGCAGCAGTCAGGCCGAGCGGGGCGCGACGGGGGAACTGCCTATGCGCTGCTGCTCTTCTCCCCGGCGGATTTGCTCCGCTTTCACACGCGCTGCCAGCAGATTCGCTTGCAGCACAAACACCGCCCATTCACGCAGTACGCCTTGATTCAGCGCGAATGGCGACCGTACCGCCGCGTGCTGCGCTTCTGTCTGCAAGCACCGTGCCTATCACAGGGAATCTCCGCCGCATTCGGTCAGAAAAGCGCGCCCTGCGGGAACTGCTCAGCGTGCCGGAGCGGCGCAATCGACAAGGAAATCCCGAATATCCCGCGGATGACAGTGCAGGAACTGTACTGCTGGATTTTGCAGCTGCATCGGGATGAATTGCATCGGCGAAATCCGCATCAAGAGCAGGCGACAAACGCACAGCTTCGCGAAATTGCGGAGACGATGCAGCTTCCGAAGAATCTGCCCGGACGCGAGACGTATTTCCCCTATCTGCGCGCGTTTCAGTCTCATCCATAAAAGAACCCCGGTATCGTGTGCCTAATCAGGTTGATACCGGGGACTTTTCGTATTATTCCGCGGCTTTCACGGCTTCAAACGCCTGCTCCAAGTCCGCAATAATGTCGTCGATGTGTTCCGTACCGATGGACAGGCGAATCGTGTTCTGCGCAATGCCCTGATCCGCCAGCTCTTCGTCCGTCAGCTGAGAATGGGTCGTCGTTGCCGGGTGAATGACAAGGCTCTTCACGTCCGCGACGTTCGCCAGCAAGGAGAAGATTTTCAGGCTGTCGATGAACTTGTGCGCTTCCTTCTGCCCGCCCTTGATGTTGAAAGTGAAGATGGACGCGCCGCCGTTCGGGAAATACTTCTCGTACAGCGCATGGTCAGGGTGTTTCGGCAGCGACGGATGGTTCACATGCTCCACCTGCGGATGATGCGCAAGGTACGCCACAACTTTCTTCGTGTTCTCCGCGTGGCGTTCCAGACGCAAGGACAGCGTCTCCACGCCCTGCAGGAGCAGGAAGGCATTGAAGGGCGAAATCGTCGCGCCGGTGTCGCGCAGGAGAATCGCGCGGATATAGGTGACGAACGCCGCCGGGCCGACCGCGTCTGCGAAGGACACGCCATGGTAGCTCGGATTCGGATCAGCAATCGCCGGATAATGCCCGCTCGCCTTCCAGTCGAACTTGCCGGAATCGACGATGATGCCGCCGAGCGTCGTGCCGTGACCGCCGATGAACTTCGTCGCGGAATGCACAACGATGTCCGCGCCGTGCTCAATCGGGCGAATCAGGTAGGGCGTGCCGAACGTGTTGTCAATCACCAGCGGAAGGCTGTGACGATGGGCGATTTCCGCAATTGCGTCGATGTCGGGAATATCGCTGTTCGGGTTGCCGAGGGTTTCCAGATAAATCGCGCGGGTGTTGCCCTGAATGGCGTTCTCGACCTCGGCGAGGTTGTGTGCATCCACGAACGTCGCGGTGATGCCGAAATGCGGCAGGGTATGCTCCAGCAGGTTGTAGCTGCCGCCGTAAATCGTCTTTTGCGCGACGATGTGACCGCCATCCTGCGCCAGCGCCTGAATCGTGTAGTTAATCGCCGCCGCACCGGATGCCAGCGCAAGCGCCGCAACGCCGCCCTCCAGCGCCGCAATGCGCTTTTCCAGCACATCCTGCGTGGAGTTGGTCAGTCGGCCGTAGGTATTGCCCGCATCCGCCAGACCGAAACGTGCGGCGGCATGGGCGGAGTTCTTAAAGACGTAGGATGTAGTCTGATAAATCGGGACAGCGCGGGAATCGGTCGCGGGATCAGGCTGTTCCTGGCCAACATGCAGCTGAAGGGTTTCAAACTTGTAATTGCTCATCGTGATGTCCTCTTTTCTTTCTATGTCGATTTATGTCGACAAGTTTTGAGAAACTGAGGATTTGACCAAAAAAATAACCGGGGCTTGTTCTTCGCAAACTCCCGGACAAATGGTCGATGTCAACGACGATGTGCTTCGGCTGAGCGGTACGCAAAACGAAGCACCCGACCATACTGCTTTGTCCGGGAGCGTCGCATTCGATTGCCGCACAGTTCTCTCTGATAATTCCGGTTCAGCATCCTGCGCCACCTCCTTGCTTCGTGTTTGCTCAAATCCAACAACATCATCATACACGATATTCACTACTATGTCAATAGGTTTTCTGTATTTTGCGTGTATTTTGGAATACAAGAAAAGCCGAAGCATTTCTGCCTCGGCTGATACGATTAGTCCAGATTCTCCGAATGGTGCTTGACGCGCAGACGGGTCAGCGCGCGCGCCAACTGCGCCTGCGTTTCCAGATACTCGCGGCGGCTCTGCTTTTGCAGCAGGGCTTCGCGCGCCGCGTCCGCCTTCTGCTGATTGCGGATGCGGTCGATGTCCTCCGGCTTTTCCGCCGTCTCCACCAGCACCAGCACATGGTTGTCCTCAATCTTGATCATCCCATGCGACACGGCAGCCAGACGCGGCTTTTCGCCGGGAACGGTGTAGCTGAGTTCGCCGGGGCTGATGGCGGCAATGGCGTTGCTGTGGTGCGCCAGCACACCGCACTTGCCATCGGGCGTCGGCACAACCAGCGATTCGCATTCGCCCTCATAGAAGGCGGACGACGCGGAGAGGATATTGAGCTGAAACGTATCCATCGCTTACTGCTCCTTCGCGGCTTTGGCTTTGACATCCTCAATCGTGCCGACGTTGAAGAAGGCGGATTCAGGATATTCATCCATTTCGCCGGACAGAATCGCCTTGAAGCTGCGGATGGTGTCCTTCAGCGGGACATACACGCCCTTGATGCCCGTGAACTTCTCCGCAACGTGGAACGGCTGGGACAGGAAGCGCTGCACCTTGCGGGCGCGCGCAACCGTCAGACGGTCCTCTTCGCTGAGTTCCTCGATGCCCAGGATGGCAATAATGTCCTGCAAGTCGGCGTACTTTTGCAGAATCTCCTGCACCGCGCGCGCCGTTTCGTAGTGCTCCTGACCGACGATATCCGCCTCCAGAATACGGGAGGTGGATGCCAGCGGGTCAACCGCCGGGTAAATGCCCTGCTCGGAAATCTTACGGCTCAAAACAGTCGTAGCGTCCAGATGGGTGAACGTCTGTGCAGGGGCAGGGTCAGTCAAGTCATCCGCAGGGACGTAAACCGCCTGCACGGACGTGACAGAGCCGTTGCGCGTGGAGGTGATGCGCTCCTGCAGCTGCCCCATTTCGGTCGCCAGCGTCGGCTGATAGCCAACGGCGGACGGCATACGCCCCAGCAGGGTCGAAACCTCCGAACCTGCCTGCACGAAACGGAAGATGTTGTCGATGAACAGCAGCACGTCCTTATGCTCCACGTCGCGGAAGTACTCCGACATCGTCAGCCCGGACAGCGCCACGCGCATACGCACGCCCGGCGCTTCGTTCATCTGCCCAAAGACCAGCGCCGTCTTGGAAATGACGCCGCTTTCCATCATCTCGTTCCACAGGTCGTTGCCCTCGCGGCTGCGCTCGCCAACGCCGGTGAAGATGGAATAGCCGCCATGTTCGGACGCGACGTTGGTAATCAGCTCCTGAATCAGAACCGTTTTGCCGACGCCAGCGCCGCCGAACAGGCCGATTTTGCCGCCCTTGGCATACGGCTCCAGCAGGTCAATGACCTTGATGCCGGTTTCCAGAATGCTCACGACCGGGCTTTGCTCGGCAAAGGACGGCGCTTGGCGGTGGATGTTCCATTTTTCAGTGGATGCCGGAAGCGCCTCGCCGCCGTCAATCGGGTCGCCCAGGACGTTGAACATACGCCCCAAGGTCGCGTCGCCGACGGGAACACTGATGCCGCGCCCAGTCGCCTCCACCGTCATGCCGCGCGAAAGCCCTTCGCTGGGCGCCAGCATGATGCAGCGGACAGTATGTTCATCCATGTGCTGCGCCACTTCCATGGTGCGCACTTCGTCTTCCACTTGGACGCGCAGTGCTTCGCGAATCTTCGGCAGCTGTCCCTCCTGAAACTCACAGTCCACCACAGGGCCGGACACCTGCACGATTTTGCCATAGCTCAGCATGACTGCACCTTCTTTCTTTTCTGTGCCTTTGCGCCGGAGGATACCTCGGTAATCTCCTGCGTAATCGACGCCTGACGCACGCGGTTATACTGCACCGAGAGCGACGCAAGCATCTTGTCGGCATTTTCCCCGGCGGAGGACATAGCGGTCATGCGGGCGTTCTGTTCCGCACAGAAGCTGTCCACCAGCGCGCTGTACACGAAACCCGTGATATAACTGCGGATGACGTTGTCCAGCACCGCCTCAACGCCGGGCGTAAACTCAAAGTGAACACTGCCCGGCGCGGCGACGGACGCGAAATCGCCCCGGTGAAAGGGCAGAAGGCGCGTGCTGGTCGCTTCGGCGCTCAGGCTGTTCTTCATATCGGTATAGACAATGAACAATTTCTGGAACTCGCCATTGTCGTAGCGTTCCAACAGGATATCGCAGATTTCGCGTGCGCGGTGCAGCGTCGGATTCTGCGCGGGATAGAGGAAGGACTTCTCAATCGGGATGCCCGCCTGCGCGAAATGCTGGCGGCCATATTCACCCACGACGAACAGCTCCGTCTCCGGATGCTCATGCAGCATTTCCCGCGCAATTTTCAGCACATTGTGGTTATACGCGCCCGCCATGCCCTTATCCGCCGTGATGACAAGGCAGGCGTACTCCCCTTCCAGCTTCGGCGCACCCGCCGGCGGATAGAAATAACGGCTGTCCACGTCCGGGACGGTACGGAAGATGCGCTTGATTTCGCCTTTGAGCGCGTCGAAGTACGGGCGGGTACGGTTCAGCTCGTTCTTCGCCTTACGCAGCTTCGTGGAGGAAATCAGGTACATGGCGTTGGTGATTTTCTGCGTATCCTTGATGCTGGCGATGCGGCTTTTGATTTCCTTTGCGCTCGGCATGGATTACTCCTTCCTGAAGCGCTCAGCGTTCGCGGCGAGATATTCCTCCGCGATGCGCAGAATCTCCTGCTTCATATCGTCCGTCAGCACCTTTTCGTCTTCCAGCGAACGGCAGAGGTCGGAATGTTCCTGCTCGAAGTGGTCAAGCAGCACATCGCGGAAGTCCGTCACGTCCTTCACTGCCACCTTCGACAGCACATGCCCCATCGCACACACCAGCACAATGACCTGCTGGTGCATACTCAGCGGATGATACTGCTTCTGGCGGAGGATGCGCATCAGGCCCTGCCCATAGTGCAGCTGTTCCTTCGTGCTGTCATCCAAATCGCTGGAGAACTGCGTAAATACTTCCATCTCGCGGTACTGCGCCAAGTCCAGGCGCAGGCTGCCGGTCGCTTTCTTCGTCGCCTTCGTCTGCGCCGCGCCGCCGACACGGGACACGGACAGACCGACATTGACTGCCGGGCGCTGGCCCGCAAAGAACAGGTCGCTTTCGAGGAAAATCTGGCCGTCAGTGATGGAAATGATGTTCGTCGGGATATACGCGGACACGTCGCCCGCCTGCGTCTCGACAATCGGGAGTGCGGTCATGCTGCCGCCGCCGAGCTTGTCGCTCAGGTGCGCTGAGCGCTCCAGCAGACGGGAATGCAGGTAGAACACGTCGCCCGGATACGCCTCACGCCCCGGCGCGCGCTCCAGCAGCAGACTCATGGCACGGTAGGCAATGGCGTGCTTGGAGAGGTCGTCATAGACAATCAGCACGTCGCGACCCTTGTGCATGAAATATTCCGCCATCGCGCAGCCCGCGTAAGGCGCAATGTACTGCATGGTGTCCGCTTCGCCCGCCGTTGCGCTGACGACGACGCAGTAGTCCATTGCGTCGCGTTTGCGCAGATTCTCCACCAGCTGGGCAACGCTCGACGCCTTCTGACCGATGGCAACGTACACGCAGATAACGTTCTTGCCCTTCTGATTCAGCATGGCATCCAGCGCAATCGCCGTTTTGCCCGTCTGACGGTCGCCGATAATCAGTTCGCGCTGACCGCGGCCAATCGGGAACATGGCGTCGATGGACAGCAGCCCTGTTTCCATCGGCGTATCAACACTTTGACGGTCGATGATGCCGGGCGCGGGTTCTTCCACCGGGCGATAGCCGTCCGCCGGAATCGCTTCTCCCCCGTCAATCGGGCGTCCGAGCGCATCCACGACACGCCCCAAGAACGCGTCGCCCACGGGAACACCCGCGGTCTTGCCCGTGCGCGCAACCTTGCTGCCCGCGGAAATATCATCGGCATTGTCAAACAGGATGCAGCCCGTCTCGTTGCGGCGCAGATCCTGCACCATGCCTTTGATACCGTTGTCGAACATGAGGATTTCGCCATACGCGGCATGTTCCAGCCCCTCGACAACCGCAATGCCGTCGCCAATGGACTTGACTGTCCCGACTTCGCTGCTCTTGGCAAGCAGACGGAACTCGTCGATGCTGCTGCGCAGAAGCGGAATGATGTCCTTGCGCGTGTTCTTCGCCACAAGCTGCTCCACCTGCTGGCGGAACTGCTCCATGCGGCCCTTCGCGCTCCAGTCGTAGACCTCGCTCCCCACATGCAGCTGGAAGCCGCTCTTCAGCGACGAATCCTGCTGGATGGTCAGCGCAACATCTTCGCCATACTTTTTCTGGAGGAAGGCGCGGATGCCCTGCTCCTGATGCTCATCCGGCGGCGTGACGCAAAGCAGCGTGGCCGTCAGACGGCTCTGCTTCGTATCAGTCATGGTCATTCTCCTCCTGCGCAGCCTTCAGGAAGCTGTCATAGAGTGCCTTGTCGAACGCGGGGTCGTTTTCCTTGTCCATCAGTTTGCCCGTAGCGGACACAACCATCTGGGCAATGTCCTTCTTCGCGCCTTCGAGCATGGCATTGCGCTCCTGCTCGGCGGCACCGCGGGCATTCTTGAGCAGCTTGTCCGCGTCTGCCTGTGCGCGCTGCATCCGCTCCTGACGCTGACGGTCAGCTTCCTGCGCGGCAGCGGCGTTCTTCTGGCGGATTTCTTCATCCGCACCCGCCAGCTTCGCGTTATACTCCGCCAGCGTCGCTTCCGCCTGCGACTTCGCCTCCTGCGCCTGCTTCTCCAAATCAGCAAAGTGATCCTCGCGCTTCTTCATGAAGGCGACAACCGGCTTATACAGCAGCATGTACAGCCCGAACGCCAGAATCACGAAATTGAACATGTGCAGCAGAATCTGCTGGAAATTGATATTCAGCGGCATATCTTCACCTGACTGAACAGACGTTTATAGCCGTCTGTTCCCTTTCCTGCTCAAAGAAATTACAGAACGAAAACGACCAGAATCGCAACAATCAGAGCGTAAATGATAGCCGTTTCGATGAAGACCAGACCAATCATCAGGCTGCCGCGGATGCTGTCGGTCGCTTCTGGCTGACGGGAAATTGCCTCCGTCGCCTTGCCGATGGAAATGCCCATTGCAATAGCGCCTGCGCCAGCAGCCGCCGCAATCGCAATCGCGGCCGCAATCGCCTTCGCGGGAATCGCACTATCAGTCGCTGGCGCAGCCGCTTCTTCAGCCAGCGCGGGGGCAAACACAGAGAGCATCAGCACAGCCATCAGAGCCAGAACGAGAACGCTTGCAAACTTCTTCATAATCAAAATCCTCCTCAAATCAATTCACCGCCGGAACAGCACCGGCGGGCTTCTTTTCCTTCTTCGCCTTTTTCTTCGGCGGTTCGCTGACCTCGCCGTAGTAGTTGGCGGTCAGCATGGTGAGAACGTAGGTCTGGATGAGCGCGTGCAGAATCGTGAACAGAACGCCCACAAGCACCGGCAGCACGAAGCTCAGAGAAATCGTGTAGTACACCAGTTCCGACACCAGCAGACCGCTCAGCAGCGCGCCGAAAAGTCGGAAGCTCATGGAGATGGGCAGGGAAAATTCTTTCAGCGTGAGCAGGATGCCGCGTCCGCCATTGCTGGCAATGCCGCCGGACATGATGACGCCGTAGGACATCAGACCCATCGCAATTGCCGCATTGATGTCAGACAGCGGCGCAGGCAGGGACATCGACAGTCCCTCAGTCGTCACGCCTTGAATGCCCAGCAGTTCAAAGAGCGTACCGACAGCGATGTACATCCCCGCGCTGAATATGTACACGCCGAGGAACCCGTTGCGGTGCGGGCTGTACGACTTCGCCATATCCCGGAAGAACGAAACCAGCGCTTCCAGTGCGCTTTGCAGCTTGCCGGGAACGAGCTTGAAGTGCGGAATTGCGAAAATTCGCAGCAGCGCCGCCACCACCAGCAGCAGTCCCGTAACCACCCAGTCGGAAATGACCGACGGGTTCACTTGCATTCCCAGAAAAGCCATCTGGTTGTCTTCATGCAGCACGGCATCCTTCATGACCGCCTGAATGGACTCGGTTTTCTCTCCGCCGGGGTCAGTCAGAAAGATGGCTGCAAGCAAGGCCGCCAGCAGTACGATCATCACAAGGATGAGCCGTACACGGCTGTTTTTCTTCTCTTGCTTCATATTATACCTCGCTTCCGTGAGTTACTTTTGGGGAAACCATGCACATTATAGCACCGAGATTCGGAATTTGCAATACGGGAAAAACGATTTCTTAACATAGCCAGATTGGACAAATTCATCGCAGAAAAATCCGCCGCGGCAAAGCTGTTTGCGGCGGCGGATTTCCTATTTATATTATCGTTTGTGAGCCGCGTTTTCCTTCAGTTCCTGCTGCTCCTCTTTCAGCTCCTGCTTGAGCGTCCGGTCGATTTCCGCCGTTTCCTTGCGGATTGCGCTGATGTCCTTTTCGATGAGCGGATTCTGCTCCAGATCCTCGCGGATGAACATCAGTGCAAAGGCTGCCAGCAGCAGCAGGCACGAAATCCAGATGGCATGTGCGCCGATGCGCCCTGCACTGACGCTGCCAATGCCCGCGCCCAGCGCAAAGAGCAGGATGATGCCGAAATAACGAAGCATCCGATCTTTCGCGTGCGGTTCGTGCGTTTTACTCCAAATGCAGAACGCCTCGACACCGCTGCGCAGGTCGCCAATGCACATCGTGCTGGCAAACGCATAGCCGTCCACCTTGCGGAACGCCTGCACCTGCATCGCGCAGGAGAACGACACGATGGCGTTCGCCAGCAGATTGCAGCTTTCGGGCAGGAAGCCGACAATCAGCAGCAGGAGCATTTCTCCCAGCACGACCAGTTGCCGCCAGTGCAGCCGCTGCATGGAGCGGAAGCGCTCGCGCATTCTCTCCGCCACCAGCACACCAAAGGCAAACGCACACAGCGGGATGAAGTAGTGCAGTACCATCCCCCACTGCCCGTCCATGATATGCGCGCTGAGCAGGACGATGTTGCCCGTCTGCGCGTTGGCGAACACTTTGCCGCGAAACAAGTAGGTATACGCATCCTGCAAGCCGCCGGACAAGGACAAAAAGACGGCTGTCAGGAAAGATTCCGACATTTGACCGTGATGCATTGTTTTCATACTGATTTCCTCTTTTCGGATGAAGGTGTGGCGCTTCATCACGCCTATTATAGCACCACTGTCAAGCGGCGGAACAAAAAAGCCGCCACAAAAGTACGGCAGTTTGATGTTATTTGTTGCCTGATGTGACGAACGAAATCGCCTGCAGATACCCCTGCATGACCGCCTCAAACTCGAATTGCGGAATATACTGGCGGCAGTTCTGCGAATAGCGCCGCTGAATTTCCTCGCTGCTCAGAATGCTGTCGATGGCTTCCGCCAGCGCGTCGGCATCCTCCGGGTCAACAATCAGCCCGTTTTCACCCGGATGCACGGTGTCATACGCGCCGTCGGCATACTTCGACGCGACAATCGGCGTACCGGAGCAGAGCGCTTCCAGCAGCACAAGTCCGAAGCAGTCCTCGCGGGTCGGCAGAACAAACACGCTCGCCCGGCGATAGGCATCCGCCAGCGGCTCGCCAGACTGGAATCCCAGCCAGCGAATGTGCTGCGCAACGTGCGTTTCTTCCGCCATCGCCATCAATTTCGCCTTCTCCTCCGCCTCGCCGTCGCCGACAATCAGCAGTTCAAACGGCTGATGCAGCTTCGGCAGCGCGCGCAGGAGCAAATCCAGCCCTTTCAGGGGGATAATTCTGCCCACAAACAGCAGCGTATGCTGATTTTCGCGCTTTTCGGCATAGCGGAAGCGGGAAATATCCACCGTCAGCAGGCTAAGGAAGATTTTCCGCTCCGGCACGCCCCAGTGCAGCAGCTTTTCCTTCGCTTTGGTGCTGCTGGCAATGCACGCATCGGCATGATGGATGATGATATGCCGCATGAGCTTCTGCACGCGCCCGATGTTCCGCTCCGAACGCAGCGTGCCGTCCGTGAGGTGGATGAACTTCCTGCCGTGGCGCTTGCACCAGAGCAATGCTTTCAGCGCGGACGGGTTGTACTCCCACGCAATCACCACATCCGGGTTGATGCGCGTGATTTCCCTCGTCAGGTGCTGCGGAATATGCAGGTAGTGCACATCCCCTTCGCCCTTGTGCTTGATGATTTTGGATTCCAGAATCGTCGATTGCAGGAGTTTGCGCTCGTCAATCGTCCACTGGCGGTTGTCCTCATTGCGATTCGTGTAAATGACGAAAAACTCGTGCGTCTGCTGATGCGTCTGCATATAGTAGAACAAATCCACCCGATACGGCGCAGGGATATTCGTAATCAGAAGCACTTTACTCATCCGGCATCCTCCGCCTCCAGTAGTTTTGGCATTGCTTCCGTTTCGAGAGACAGCATATACCAATTTATGCGTTCACCATCCAGAAGCCGCACTGCCTCGCCACCGTGTAGGGGCTGTACGGATGGAACGGCGTGGTTTCGCGCTGCAGAATCTCCTCCAGCTTGCAGCTTTTCGTCAGTCATCCTTGAAAATAGATACACTGCCATTATAAAGAAGTAACTTTCAAAAAGTAAGGGAGGATAGAAACCATTGTCAGTGTAATCTTGGGTTTCATATCATTTGCAATGCTGCCGAATGACACCTTTCTTCAGCAGGATGTTTGCGTACTGCGCGCTTTCGCCTGTCGCGACAATGCAGTACGCTTTTTTCGCGCGCTCGTAGTAGGCAAAGCGGTCGATTGTCTGGATTTTCGCGTCCGGCTCATAAGTCGTCAGCGTCTCGCGGTATTCGTCCCAAATCACGGGTTTTATTGGGTCGCCCGGCACAACCGACATCAGCACAAAATTGCTTTCATCATATTGATCCAGCGGGAACAGCGGCAGAATCGCGCGCAGCAGTTCCGCCGCGCCGATGCCATCCGCACGAACGACGCGCTGCCCCATGCTTTCTGCGGGGAAATTCGCGTCCGCCAGCACAATCTCGTCCCCATGCCCCATCTCGCACAGCACTTTCAGCAGTTCCGGCGAAATCAGCGGGGAAATGCCCTTTAGCATGATCGTACCTCCTTAAACCAATGTGCAGTCCCACACGTACACGCCGCAGTCCTGAAATGTATCATGCAGGCGCGCGTTCAGCTGCTCTCTCGTCACGCCGCGCTTGAGCAGCACCTGCAGGAATCCGCCGCCTCCCGCTCCGCAAATCATGCGCCCGTCAATCAGGTCGTCAATCGCAAGAAAAATCTGGTCTATGCAGGTGTTGGTGCTGCCCGCGTCAATCGTCTTGGAAAGCTCCCAGTGGCGATTCAGCAGCTTCGCGAAGTCATCCACATGCCCACGCTCCAGTTCAAACGCCATCATCACGGCGATTCGCTGAATTTCCTCCAGCGCGTACAGGCTGTCCGGCGTATTGCTGATGTAGCGGCCCACCACATCGCGCAGGAGATTCCGCGCAAGGCGGCGCTGGCCGGTATAAATCAGGGTGAAACGCGCGTTCAGTTCCGCCTTGGTGTCCTCCGACAGAGCGATATGGCGGACGTTCAGCTTCTGCTGAATGCCCGCGGGCGCGGTGATGAGCTTCAGTCCCGGCGTCATGCCGCCGACTTGATCCTGCCAGCCACCGCCGGTGGACATAATCTGCTCGACGCACATGGCGTGCTCATACAAATCGTCCTCCGTGTGCGCCACGCCGAAATACTGGAAAAGCGCTTTGACGCACGCGCCTGCAAGAATGCTGCTCGTGCCCAGACCGCTACCCTTCGGCACGCCGTGCATCTGCGTAGAGACGTACAGTCCGCCGATTTTCGCCGTAATATCCGTCAATTCGCCGCCCTCGCGCGGAATCACGCCGCAGGCAATCAGCGCTGCCTTGTGCAGCACAAACGGGTCGTAGGGATTGTGGCACTCCTGCAAGTCCGAAATTGCCGTGAATTCCCCGCGCGCGCCCATATCCGCGCTTTCCAGCACGACCATCGGCTTCGGCAGACGGCGCACATGCACCTCCACGGGACACTCGCCGCCCAGCAGAATCGCGGCATTGAGCACCGTTCCGCCCTTTTCGTTGCAGTACGGCGGCGTATCGCTCCAGCCGCCGCCCCAGTTGACCCGCAGCGGCAGACGCGCCGCTGCTTCTTCTTCCACTGGCTGATGATGTGCGCAAAGCCCCGTGCCGTGCGCTGCCGCGCCCGCAAGCACCATGCGCTGAATCTCCTCAAAAGCCCGCTTGATGTACGCCTCCCCTTCCTGCGAATCACCCAGTACTTTACCGAGGCAGTAGAAGATGCGCATCCGTGTGAACACGTCTGCCGATGCCGCCTTTTCCGCAATCAGGCGGCGCTGATAGGCGCTGATGGCAGCATCTTGAAAAATTTTCTTTGCTTCCTCGATTGTGCCGCCGCGGCGAATCACAGACAAGAAGCGCTCGACCTTCACGGCCTTGCGCAGGTGCGTCTCCCATTCCAGAATCGCCGCCGTGTCCGCGCTGTTGAACGAGCTGCACAGGCTGACGCGCTCCGCCGATACCCACGCATCATAATCCCCCGCGCCCATTGCCAGCGCGTAGACATTCAGCGCCGCATCCACCGATTCCGCCATAGAATCGCAGACTGGGTAGATTTTCGCCTGCCACAGCGAATGGTCATCCCCATCCCACACGTTCCCGAACGCAGCCATTGAGCCGCCCAAGAACGTGCCTTCCTTCGGATTGTCCGCCACGCCGTAAATCCGCGTCACAAAGCGCCCGTCCGCCAGCTTCAGGCTGTGCAGGACGACATTCGCCGGAATGTTCTTTCCGCTGACTGTAACATGCGAAAGCACCGTACCGCTGCCGATAATCGCGCTGCCCATCACATGACTGTCCTCCAGATAGCAATCGTCATGGATGCAGCATCCCTCCTCCACCATCGCGTTATTCAGCGCATAATTCGCCGATGAGCAGCAGCCGGACACACACTTTTTCCAGTCCAAGAAGCTGTACGCCGACACGCCATCTGTCATCAGCGCGCGCAGTTCATGCGTCGTGCCAAAGTGAATGAACGACGCGGGCGCCAGCCGCAGCAGACGCATCCGATACTTCCGCAGCACCTGCCAGATGGCGGTGCGGCAGGCGTGCAGCTCCTCAGTGAACGAGCCATCCGGCTTTTCGCGGTAGAACTGCTCCAAGGTCGAACGGCTTGCCAGCGGATAGAGGAAATCACCATAGAAGGACAGCCGCGCGCGGTCATTCACAAAAGCCGCAAACTTTGCGGGCGTATCCACCAGCGTATACAAATCCGCCAGCAAATCTGCGCTGAACAGCACCGCGCCGGTGTCAATATCCACCTTGCCCTGCGCATTGACCGCCCCTCGGCTCGTCAGCGTCTCCACCGTCTGTTTATGCAGGAACTCGCCAACGTTACCCTGTTCATCCATCTGGAACACGCCATGGTTCTTGCCCGTTTCCACGTCCTCTTTGAAGGAAATCGCCGCCGCGCCGGATGCGGGCGCATCAATCTGCAGCGGATTGAATAGCAGCAGCACATCTCCCGACAGCACAAGCATCCCGTCCCGAATCCGCGATGGCACGCCGCTCATGCCAATGATGAACTCGTCAAACAGCGTCGAGCGCCTGCCGTTGGGCAGCTCACGCGGGACAGGCGAAAACAGCTTGCCGCACGCGCTGTACTGCGGCACGCGCTTGCTGTCCCCGCCTGAATGGATGCACAGAATGCGCTTGCCCGCAAATGTGCCTTCCTGCGTGCAGACATAACGAAGCGCATTGAGCGTCGCGCCGCCGCTGCCCACGCGCAGCCCATCCGGGTCGGGCAGAACGGCATAGTGCGTCCGCGCAGGCAGGAGGTTTTTCGCCCGGCGAATGGCAATCTGCTGACGATACGCATTCGCCTGCGCCTCATTGGACGCGGTGAGTATGATATAATCCCAGACCGGGAAATCAGCCCTGTGCAGCGAGCGGCGGTAGTCCTCCCACGCGTCGAGATACGACTGACGCAGGAACAACGAATACGAATTGCCCATGGCGACTCCTTTTGCATTGCAGCAGCTTTGGGGGCAGGGTTGCGCCCCTGTAAATTATTGTACAACGCAGCACTGCAAAAATCAAGGGGTATTTTGGCGAATGTTGGGTAATGTTATGGAATGCTGGACGCAAAAAAAGGGAGACTGCGCAGGGCAATCTCCCAACAGGGTTTACTTCGCGTATACGTAATGGTAATAATTCTTCTTGGCGTACGTTTCCGCATACGAACCGGGCGTGACCACCCACACCAGTTTGTCCTTCTTGCAGCCGTCAAACGCTGTCGAATCAATTTTCGTGACCGAAGCCGGAATCGTGATGCGCGTCAAGGAAGTGCAATCCCAGAAAGCACGGAAATCAATGGTAGTCACCGTATCCGGAATCACGATTTCTTTCAGCGAAATGCAGCCGTAGAAGAAGTAATTGCTGATAGATTTCACGTTCTCTGGGAATACAAATTCCACCATATAGTTGCAGAAGCTCACACCATAGCCAGGCAGGTACGTGAGGTATTTCGGGAATACAATCCGCGTTGCGCTTCGGCATCCGCCAAACACATGATTGCCCATTTTTACCACAGAATCCGGCACTATGATTTCCTTCAGCGAGGTGCAGCCGCTAAACGCTTCTTCCTCGATGGTCGTCACGCTGTCTGGAATCACAATTTCAGGCAGACCATAGCAATGTTTGAAAGCCGCTGTGCCAATCGTCTCCATCGTATTCGGCAGGGTGACATTTGCAAGGGCTTTGCATTCCCTAAATACTTCGTTTGGCAGCCGCGTCAGATTGCCGATTTTGCCGACCGTCACCAGCGATCTGCATTCCTCAAACGCATTTTTGCCAAGGCTGGTGATGGATTCGAGGCTGACCACCGTTTCCAGCGTGCCGCAGTAGCTGAACGCCTTCTCCCCGATGCTGGTGACATTCGACAAATCAAGCGACTTCAGCGAAGTGCAGGCGATGAACGCTTCTCTTCCGATTTCTGCCGCAACACCATCCAAACCAAGCGTCTCCAGTTTGCGGCATTCTTCAAAGGCATTCGCGCCAATGTACGTCACTTTCGGTGCTGCGCCGAACGTGGTCAGTGAAGTTGCATTCCGGAACGCTGAGTCGCCGATATACTCCAAGCTGGGCAGGTCGCCCACCGTCACCAGCGACCGATTGGACAGACCGGATGCGCCAATCCTCCGCAAGCGCGGCAGATTTGCAACTTCCGGGATGTTCGCGCTGTCCAGTGCGCTCGCGCCGATTTCTTCCAGCGCCGGCAAATCACGCAATCCCGTCACTTTCGGGCAGCCGCCGAACGCGTAGCCGCCGATAATGCGCAGGTGCTGCAAGCCATCCAGCGAAAGCACTAACTTCTGGTCGGATATAAACGCGCCGCCGCCGATTTCCTCTATCGCGTCCAGCGTGCCGATATTCACCAGCTCATCGCAGTTTGAAAACGCGCAGGCGCCGATGCGCTTCATCCGCTCAAACGTGCCAATGTCCGTCAAATAGCCGCAGGAATAGAACGAGTACTCGCCGATTTCCGTCACTGTTTCCGGCAGCTTCACGGTTTCAATATAGTAGCAGGATTGGAACACGCGGTCGGGAATGCGCGTCACTTTCGCCTGCCAGTCCACTTTCTTGATGCCGTCGCAGTCATAGAACGCGCCTTCACCGACATTCAGCAGCTTTTCGCCAATCGTCACTTCTGTCAGTTTCTTGCACTGGCGGAAGGCGTACTCGCCGATTTCCGTCAGCGTATCCGGCAGCAGCTCGGCGTTCCAGAGCGTACACTTGTCGAACGCGTAGCTGCCGACGCGCGTCAGGTTCGGCGGCAGGGGGCAGTTTTCCAGCTTCTTGCAGCCTGCAAAGGCAGAATTGCCGATTTCCAGCAGCCCTTCCGGCACCGTGACCGTCACCAGTTTTTCGCAGTTCTCGAACATATGCGCCGAAATGCCCGTCAGCGACGCGGGCAGGGTGATTTCCGTCAGGCTGAGGCAGCGATAAAAAGCACTCTCCCCCATTTCGGTGATGTTGTCTGACAGCTGCACCGTTTTCAAGCTCACGCAGCTGTCAAAGGCATGTGCGCCAATCTTGGTCACGCTCTCCGGAATCGTGATTTCCGTCAGATACCAGCAATTTGCAAAAGCATAATCGCCGATTTCCGTCACGCCATCCGGAATGCGGATTTCCCGCAGCTCCCCGTCGCCGTAAAATGCGTACTCTTCGATGCGGGAGACATTCGCCGGCAGGGTATACACCGTGCTTTCGGAGGATTGCACCGTCTCGGCAGCCGCCGCAGCGCCGCCCAGCACCAGCAGCGTCAGCGCACCCGCCATTAGTTTCGTCGTTCTCATGGATTTCCACTCCTTCCTTCCATGATTATACGCCTTTTCACGAAAAAGTCAATTCTTTGGCGCAATTATTTACAATTGGCAAAAGTGAAAGAAGTACAATTGTACTTATGGAGTGTGTGCCTGTCAGTTTTCTTTCTATTCTATAACGGCGTATTCGCCATCCTGCCCCACTCGCTGTTGAAAATCCCCCGCAATTTTGCTATAATCATTCTCGGTATTTTTGCTGATTCAGGAGGACGCGGCATTGAGGCACGGCGGCAATGTTTGGGAAGGTCAGCCCGCGGATTGGCTGGACTTTTCCGCAAATCTGCGACCAGAGGGAACGCCCGCGTGGGTGATGGACACCATGCGCGCGGCGCTTTCGCAGGCGTGCTATTATCCTGACCGCGCAATGCGGGCGGCGCGCGCGGGGCTGGCGCTGTATCTCGGCGTGGACGAAAACTGCGTGCTGCCGACGGCGGGCGGTGCAGCGGCGATTGACCTGACGCTTGGCGTTCGGCGCGGCGCGGTGCATGTGCAGCCGCCGACGTTCGGGGAATATGCGGAGCGGGCGAAGGCGCATGGGCGGCGGGTTGCGGCGAATCAGGCGATTCAGGCGGATGACACGGTCGTTGTGTGTAATCCGAACAATCCGACAGGCACGCTGCTTTCGCCGAATGACGTGCTGCGGATGCATCGGGACGTGCGGAACAGCGGCGGTGAGCTGATTGTGGACGAGGCGTTCATCGACTATTGCCCGGATGCGACGGTTCGCCACCATGTGCAGGATGGTTTGACGGTGGTTGGGTCGTTGACGAAGATTCTGTGCATTCCGGGCGTGCGGTTAGGGTACATCTGCGCCGCGCCGGAACAGATTGCACGCTTGCAGGAGCGGGCAGTCACATGGTCGCTGAACGTGCTGGCGTCGGCGGTTGCGGCGGAGCTGCCCCGTCATCAGGCGGAAATTGCGGCGGATGCACAGGCGAATCAGGCGCGGGCGGAGCGATTCGCGCGGTGCTTGCAGGAGATGGGCGTGCGTGTGACAGCGGGGCGCGTGCCGTTCCTGCTGGCTGATTTCGGGCACGACATGACCACGGCTGTGCAGCACCTGCGGGCGCAGCACATTTTGGTGCGAACGTGCGATTCGTTCGGCTTGCCCGCGAATTATCTGCGCTTGGCAGTGAAAACGGACGCGGAAAACGATTTACTGATGGCGGCACTTGATAAGGAGAATTTCGATGCGCGGTAAGAGTTTGATGGTGATGGGAACGGCGTCGTCCGTGGGCAAAAGCGTGCTGTGCAGCGCGTTTTTGCGCATCATGAAGCAGGATGGATACAAGGTTGCGCCGTTCAAAGCGCAAAACATGGCGTTAAATTCGTTCGTCACTAAGGACGGCTTGGAAATGGGGCGTGCGCAGGTGACGCAGGCGCAGGCGGCAGGCGTTGAACCGGATGTGCGCATGAATCCCGTGCTGCTCAAACCTACGAGCGATCGCCGCAGTCAGGTAATTGTGGACGGCAAAGCCATCGGCACAATGACTGCGATGGAGTATCACCGCTACAAGCCTGCCCTGCGCGAACGCATCAAGGCGACGTACGACGCGCTGGAATCCACCGTGGACTGCGTGGTCATCGAGGGTGCGGGCAGTCCGGCGGAAATCAACTTGCGCGCCGGGGACATCGTGAATATGTCAATGGCAGAATCCGCCGATGCGCCGGTGCTGCTGGTGGGCGACATCAACTTGGGCGGCGTGTTCGCGTCGCTGCTGGGCACCGTGATGCTGCTGACGGACGAGGAACGTGCCCGTGTGAAGGGCGTCATCATCAACAAATTCCGTGGCGATGTGAAGATTCTTGAACCGGGACTCAAGATGCTGGAGGAGCGCATTCACATTCCCGTATTGGGCGTTGTGCCGTGGATGGACGTGGGGCTGGAGGATGAGGACAGCGTAACCGAACGTTTCAGCCGCATGATGGGTCAGGGTGATTTGGACGTTGCCGTGGTGAAGCTGAAGCACATCTCCAACTTCACGGATTTCCAGTCTCTATCGCTTCAGCCCGGCGTGAAGGTGCGCTATGCCCAGACCTCGAAGGAGGTTGAAAATGCCGACCTGATTGTCCTCCCCGGCACGAAAAACACCATCGAGGATTTGATTGACCTGCGCAACCGCGGCTTGGATGCCGCCATCATCCGCCACGCGCGCAAGGGCGGCATGGTTATCGGCGTGTGCGGCGGATATCAAATGCTGGGCAGAATGCTGTACGACCCTGACCATGTGGAATCGCGCGTGCCGGTGCTGGCGGGTCTGGACTTGCTGGACATGGAGGTCACCTTCGCGAAGGAGAAGGAAACCGCGCAGGCCAGCGGCGTCGTCGATGCGTCCGGCTGGCTGGCATCATCGAACGGCATTCTGGTGGACGGCTACGAGATTCACGCTGGGCAAAATCAGTTCGGCGAAAAGGCGCTGCCGTGGTTGCGCATCGGCAATCGCGTGGACGGCGTGATGAACGAGCGCGGCAACGTGCTGGGCAGCTATCTGCACGGCTTGTTTGATGACGGGCAGCTGTTCGCCGCCATCGCCGCGCACATCCGCAAAGAAAAGGGCATCGACACCGAAACGCAGGTCCCGATGACCCTCGATGAATACCGCGAGCGCGAGTTCGACCGCATTGCTGATATTGTCCGCGCGAGCGTCGATATGGACGCCATCTACCGTATTGTACGGGGCGAGGTGTAAGCAATGAGCGATTGGATTTGGGCGCTGATAATCGGCTTTGTGCTGGATTTGCTGCTGGGCGACCCGTCATGGCTGTATCACCCGGTGTGCCTCATCGGCAAGTACATCAGCTGGATGGAGAAAAAGCTGCGGCGGCGCGGCGGCAATCTGCGGAAAAGCGCCGTGTTCCTGACCGCCTCCACCGTACTGCTGACAATGGCGGTCGTCGCGCTAATTATGATGCTTTGCGGGCTGCTGGGGCGCATTCCCCTGCTAATTGCCATGGCTCTGTTGGACTGGATGGGCATTGCCATCACGAGTATGGCGAAGGAAGCGCGCGGCGTGGAAAAAGCGCTGGGGCGGGGCGTTGCCGCTGGGCGGACGCAGGTGGCGCGGATTGTCGGGCGCGACACGCAGGAATTAAGTGAGGAAGAAATCATCAAAGCAACCGTCGAAACAGTGTCGGAGAACACGACGGACGGCGTAATTTCTCCCCTGCTGTACGCTGCCATCGGCGGGCCAATCCTCCTGTGGGGATTCAAAGCCGCCAGCACATTGGATTCAATGGTTGGATACTTGGACGAGAAATACCGCGACATTGGCTGGTCGAGCGCAAGGTTAGATGACGTGCTGAACTACATTCCGGCGCGTTTGACGGCGCTGCTGATGGTGATTGCTTCCTATTTGATAGGCTTGGACGGCAAAAATGCCTTCCGCATCGTCCGCCGCGACCACGCCAATCACAAAAGCCCCAACTGCGCGTGGAGCGAATCCGCGGCGGCGGGGGCGCTGCACATACAACTCGGCGGGACGCACAATTACTTCGGCAAACCCGTCGAAAAACCAACCATCGGCGACGCGGATCGGCCTGCTGAACGCGCGGATATCCGCCGTGCAAACCGTTTGTTGTATACAAGCAGTCTGCTGATGATGGTTTTGATTGTACTGATTGCCATTGTGCGATGAGGTGAGCATATGCCGGAGCAAAACAAACATTACAACTTTTTTCAGAACAAGGAATGTGAATATTTTCCCTGCCACAAGGGCGTGAAGGAAGAGGATTTCAACTGCCTTTTCTGTTACTGCCCGTTGTACACGCTGGGCAAGCACTGCGGCGGCCACTGCACCTACACGGAATCAGGCATCAAAAGCTGCCAGCACTGTACTTTTCCGCACCAGAAGAAGAATTATGATGCGATTATCGCGCGCTTCCGCGAAATTGCCGCCGTCGCCGCGCGCTCGGACAGGGAGGACAAATGAACGCACAGGAACAGGCGCAATTTCGGTGGAATCACGTCGCGAAGCCGCTGAATTCGCTGGGAAAGCTGGAACAGCTTGTCGTGCAGATCGCGGGGATTCAGCAGACGGTGGACGTTTGCATCAGCAAGCGTTGCGTGCTGATTTGCTGCGGCGACCACGGCGTAGTGGCGGAGGGCGTGAGCCAATCCGGCAGCGAGGTAACGGCACTCGTGGCGCAATCCATCGTCGCGGGCACGGCGAACATCAACCTGATGGCATCCGTCTCCGGAACGGACGTGTACGCGCTGGATTTCGGCATGGTGACGCCCGTCATGGGGACGGTAGACTGCCGAATCGCCGCCGGAACACGCAATATGGCGCGTGAATCCGCGATGACCCGCGCGCAAGCGGAACAGGCGGTTCAAGCGGGTATCGACGCGGTCGCCCGCATGAAAGCGCGTGGGTATCAGCTGATTGCCACGGGCGAAATGGGCATTGGGAACACAACCGCCTCCACTGCCATGGCATGCGCGCTCCTGTGCTGTTCGCCGGAGGATATCACCGGGCGCGGCGCGGGTTTGTCGGACGCGGGCTTGCAGCGCAAAAAGGCTGCCATTCAGCGCGCCCTGAGCATCCATCGCCCGAATGCGGATGATGCGCTGGACGTGCTGGCGAAAGTCGGCGGATTCGAGATTGCCGGGATGGTCGGCATCTTTCTGGGCGGACTGCGCCATCATCTGCCGATTGTCATCGACGGCGTGATTTCGGCAGTCGCGGCACTCACGGCAGTGCGCATCGACCCGGCGTCAAAATCCGCCATGCTCCCCTCGCACATGAGCCACGAGCCAGCCGTGGTGCGCATCATGTCGGAATTGGGCATGTCCCCCATCATCTACGCCGATATGGCGCTGGGCGAAGGCACAGGCGCGGTGTCGCTGATTCCCCTGCTGGATATGGCGCTCAAGGTTTACCACGGGCCGCACACCTTCGACGAATTGGGCATTTCGGCCTACGAGCCACAGGAGGGTAAAGCATGATTGTGCTGGTCACGGGCGGCAGCGGCTGCGGCAAATCCACATGGGCGGAGAAGCTGGTCAGCGCGCTTCCAGCGAAAAAGCGCGTGTATATCGCGACCATGCAGGTGTACGACGAAGAATCCGTGCAGCGAGTGGCGCGGCATCGGGCACAGCGCGCGGACAAGGGCTTCACGACCATCGAGTGTGAAAAGAACCTTGCGTCGGCGGATGTACCCGAAGGCAGCGTCGTTTTGCTGGAAGATTTGGTCAACCTGATGGCGAACGAGATGTTTGGCGGCGGCGATACGTCCCGCATCCTCCCAGCGCTAAACGTCCTCGCGTGCAAGTGCCAGCACCTGATTTTGGTCACGAACGACGTTTTTTCCGACGGCATCCATTATCCCGACTCGACGCGGGAATACCTGCGGCAGTTGGCAAAAATCAACGCTGAAGCCGCAAAAATGGCGGACTGCGTGGTCGAAGTCGTCTATTCCATCCCCGTCTGTGTGAAAGGAGCGCTCCCATGCGTGTAATCCGCTCGCTGTGCATTGCGTTTTCCACCTATTCGCGCATTCCTGTGCCGCAGGTGGCTTGGACAGACGAAAACCGCAAGTATTCGATGTGCTTTTTCCCGCTCATCGGCGCGGTGATCGGACTGCTGTTGTGGGGCTGGCTGGCGCTGTGTGACGTGCTGGGCTTCGGAGCCTTGCTGCGCGGCGCGGTCGGGGCGCTGCTGCCGATTCTCGTCACCGGCGGCATCCACATGGACGGTTTCATGGACACCAGCGACGCACTGGCATCATGGCAATCGCCGGAAAAACGGCTGGAAATCCTCAAGGACAGCCACGTCGGGGCGTTCGCCGTGCTGGGCTGCGCGGGCTATCTGCTGCTGGATGCGGCGCTGCTCAGCGAACTGCCGACGACCCTTGCGCCGATGATGATTGGCTGCTTCATGCTGTCGCGGGCGTGCAGCGCGTGGGCAATGTCCGCGTTTAGGAACGCCCGACCCAAGGGGATGCTCGATGCTTTTGCGCAGGCGGCACAGCAGCGGATGCTGACCATCAGCTGCGCGGTGTACACCGCTCTCTGCGCAGTGGTATGGGCGATTGTCGGCGGATGGCTGGCGATTCCGTGCCTGTTAGCCGCGATTCTGTGCGCATGGTACTATCGGCACATGTCGTACAAGCAGTTCGGCGGCATCACCGGCGACCTTGCGGGCTGGTTTCTGCAAATCACAGAACTCACACTGACGGCAGTCATTGTCATCGGAGGAAAGCTATTATGAAGCTGTACATTGGCGGCGTTTATCAAGGGCAGGAAGAACTCGCCCGCGCGGAGAATCCCGGACTTCCCTGCTATCCTGATTTTCACGAAGCCATCCGCCGCGCCGTCTTGGAGGCGCATCAAGACCCGCGCGAATTTGCCCGGCAGTTCTGCGCCGCGCACCCGGACGCCATCGTCGTCGCGAACGAAGTCGGCGCGGGCGTCGTGCCGATTGTAAAGGAGGAACGCCTCTTCCGCGAGGCGGTCGGGCGCGCGCTGTGTATCGTCGCGCAGGAATCGGAAAGCGTCACGCGCTGCGTCTGCGGAATCGGGGTGCGCATCAAATGAAGTGGATTCTCATCCGCCACGGGCAGACGCAGGGCAACCGTGAGCACCGCTACATCGGCTGCCGCACGGACGAGCCGCTGTGCGCCGAAGGAATTGCGCAATTGCAGAATCGGCACTATCCGCCCGTGTCGCGCGTGTTTGTCAGCCCCATGCGCCGCTGCGTGGAAACGGCGAATCTCCTCTACCCTGGCGTTCCGCAGACCATCATCGGCGGCTTCCGCGAGTGCGATTTCGGCGACTTTGAGAATAAAAATTACGCAGAATTGAACGGCCGCGCCGACTATCAGGCGTGGATTGACTCCGGCGGCGAGCTGCCCTTCCCGCATGGCGAAAGCAGGGCGCAGTTTGCCGCACGGTGTGTGACCGCATTCGAGCAGATTCGCCAGCAGGACGAGGACTGTGCGGTGGTGGCGCACGGCGGGACGCTCATGGCGATTATGGAAAAGTTTGCTGTGCCGGAGGGCGGGTATTTTGACTTTCAAGTCGGGAATGGAGAGGGGTTTGTGATGGAGGAGGATGGCACATACAGACGGATTGCAATCAAATAGAGGGGCAGCACACGCTCCCCTCTTTCGGCATCACAAGATAGAAAGGCTGTCAGTTATCATGCATGAATGAAGCAAAAGCAACGAGCAAAAGCATGACTGAGCAATGTTTCTTCGATCTTCTCAAGCAAATCAGGGATTACGCAGAAGAATGCAACGACTTCGCAAAAAATCATAAAAAAAGACATTTTCCCTCTTGACAGGGCGCTGGAAACATGCTATAATTAGTTCTGTTCGCAAGGTTGACCCCTTCGGCGAGAGCCGAGGCCTTCGGAACATGACTGGGTGTAGCGCAGTTTGGTAGCGTGCTTGAATGGGGTTCAAGAGGCCGGAAGTTCGAATCTTCTCACCCAGACATCGAAGCGATTGAAAAATCGCTTCTTTTTTTGTACTTTCGGGCGGATATTCGTCTATTATGGTTGAAATTTATGCCGTATAGCACATGATTTTGCAAGTAGCACAGATTCCGTTGCTTCCGAGCTTCTGCGCCTTTTCCTCCCCGAAAACCGCATTTTCGCCTATTTTCACGCCGTTTCAGGGGGCAATGGGGTTATAACGGGGTTATAAAATTTGCCCGGAATCCCTTGAAATTAGCCGCTTTCAGGGACATGCCGCTGTACCGGCGGGGTTATAAAATTGCGGGAATTCGTCGGCGCTCTCTCATTCGGAAGCCGAATCTACCTCCAAGCGGCTCAGATAGCCAATCATCTTCGCGGCATCCGTCCGCTCCTGCTCCTTGTCCAGCTTCGTGTAGATGGCAAGAATCATGTCGGCATCGGCGTGACCCATCCAGCTTTGCAGCGTTTTGAGCGGCACTTGCGCGTAGTAGGCTCTTGTGCAGAACTCCACGCGGAAATCGTGGCAGCGGATGTTGATTTCCTTCCACGGCGGCAGCTTGCCCTCCGCCAAGAGCTGCTTCTGCTCGTTGGTTTTGCCGTACCAGCGCTTGTGGATGCCGTTGAGCTTCGTCTCCAAGAAGGTGATGTACGACTCGTACTTGCACGCGAAGGCGGACTGCGACATGATGCCGCCGTTCTCCTTGTGGCAAACCAGCCCGTGCCGCCCCTTCAGCGCCTCTTCCAGCGGAGGAAGCAGCGGCACAGTGCGGATGGCGGAAGCGGTTTTTCCCTTCGTGAGCTTCGGGCGATTGCCTTCGCTGAACGACACAGCGCCGCGAACGGCAATGGTCTTTTTCTCGAAATCCACATCGCGGTCGATGTTCAGGTGGAGCATTTCTCCCCTGCGGAAGCCGGTGTAGAGCATCACCATCGCCGCCAGACCGAAGTCGTGCTCCTGCCATGTAGCGCGAATCAGCGCGCGTTCCCACGGCTCCAAACAGCGGTGTCCGCCCGTTTTCTTGCATTTGGGACGCTGTACGCCCGCCATCGGATTGCGAATCAGCGCACCGTTGGACACGGCGTTGCGGAAGATGCCGTTCATGAGCGAGGCAAACTTGCTCACATAGGACGAGGAATAGCAGCTCAGCTTGTTGAAGATGGCCTGCAAATCGTTCGCGTTGATGTCGCAGATGAACCGCTTCCGCGTATGGTCGGCGGCAAAGCGGATCATGTTGGCGTACTGCTTCTGCAATGGCACGCTGCAATCGGAGCGGTAAATTTCCAGCCAGTTCAGCGCATAATCCAAAAAGGTAATACCTTCGAGGTCGTGGCTAAGCCCCATTTGCTCTTTCTGCTTGTACGCATCGCGGGCTTTCATGGCCTCCGCCTGCGTTTTGCCGTAAAACTGCTTGTCGTGGTACTTCACCTTGAAGTAGCCGTCGGTACGTTGGGTTAATTTCTGACGAGGCATTGATGTTCCTCCTTCTCAATTGCCCCGTGCTGTGTATGCTGATTCAATTGTCAAGGTGCTACGATGATCATAGCACACATCACAGCACGGGGCAAGTACATTTTGCGAAAAAATTCAGGTGGCGGCAATCGGCGGCTGACCATCCAGCCAACGCTGAAGCCCTTCCCGGTTGATGAGAATCCTGCTGCCGATGCTGAACGCGGGAAAGCCTGATTTTCGCACCAGCTTCCGCGCCGTGGGCAGGGAAATGTGCAGCTCGTCTGCCAGCTCCGCCATCGTCAGCGTCATTTTGGGGACTTTGTGCGCGGACTCTGCTTGATTTTCGTCCGCCCGATCGTCCGCCGGAACGCGATTGAACATAGATTCACCTCCGAAATGGAGACGCAGCGCGGTTGACACATCCGACATGCTGACACGCGGATGGTGAACCTTTTTCTGCGTCTCTTCTTTATTGAAACAATTTGTTTTGCTTAATTGGATATGTCCGGCATGTCAAGCCGCGAAACACCTTGCCGCAGCGTGGATTCCGCGACATATCCCCTGACATTCGGATGATAGGCGGCGTGTCAGACAGGCTGGATTCGTTCCCAGCCATACTGCCGCCCGTACTTGGCAAACTTGCGGGCATTGCGGAACTTCTGCCACCCGCTGATTTCGCCGCTGGCAATCCCGCTGTCCACAATTTCGCGGATTTCGCGCGTCTCGTAATTCTTCGGTTCATCAAGCGGATGCGCCAGGCATTCCCGGTAAATCTGCAAAGTACAGACCTTGTCCTGCTCGAACGTCTCGAACCATGCGTAGATGCGCCCCGCCAGCGTATCCTCCTGACAATAATCCTGCTGCTGTTTGCGCAAGGCATCTTCATCCTCCTTGGACAAGTGCGTGCTGTACGCGCCGGACTTGTACTGTACCATGATTTCCGCCCACAGCTGCTCAAAATAGTGCCGGGACTCCGCCGGATTGTCGAGAATATGACAATCGGCTTTCGACGCATCCACCGTCACCGGGAGAAAGCGCCGATTGCCGCTTCTGTCCAAAGGCAGGAAATCCATTCGGTTGGTCGTGCCGGCGAACACGCTTTGCCGGGGATGATCGCCGCCGTAGCGGTCGTATGCCATCCGCAGAAAATCCTTGTCGCGGCTGAGAAAAGACTTGATTTCCTCGATGCTTTTGGCGTTCGCCGTCGCGACCATCTCCGAAAGCTCGCAAATCCAATGCCCGTTCAGCCGATGATAAATCTCCTTGTCGTCCAGTTTGCTGACATCGTCCGTGAACCATTCCGGCTCCAGCGCAAGGAAGCGGATGAAGGTGGTTTTGCCCGCGCCCTGCCCGCCCACCAGCACCAGCATCAGCTCAAACTTGCAGCCGGGATGAAACACCCGGTTCACCGCGCCGAGCATGAATGTGCGCAGATACTTTTCGTTCGTGTCGCTCGCTTCCGCGCCAAGAAAATGGTGCAGCGCCACCCGGACGCGCGGCACGCCATCCCAGACGAGGCTGTTCAGCCTGTCCCGCACCGGATGGAACGCCTGCGCGGTGGACACGATGTTCAGCGCCGGATAAATCAGCTTTTCCGACCGCAGCCCGTAGTGTTCTTCCAGATACAGCCGCAGGAACGCAACATCCATGTCGTCAATCATGTCGCTTTTCCGCGTCCACCAGACGGGGCAGGTCATCGACATGCGTTCCTTGAACAGATTTCTGCGGATGTTTCCGGCAAAAACCGGATCATGGGTCAGCGCCGTGACGAAGTTTTGCAGCGTATTGCGCACCTCGCCGCCAGCGGTGTGGGTCAACTTGGCTTGTACAGATTGGTAGGCGGCGGCCATCTGGTCGTCCGGCATCGGCGGCGACCAGTCGATTTTCGTCTCATCACACATATTTTTCCCTCCTGCAATGCTTATCGCGCCCACGCATCGGGGCGCTTCTTCGGATAGGCATCATCCCGCAGTTTAGGGCGCAGCTTTTCCACCACGGCTGGGCGCGCCGTCTCCGCGATGCTGCATTTCATGATTTCGTTCATCGCGGGCGACAGCAGCCGTCGCCGCATGTCGTCCGCCATAGAAAGCAGCGCGCTGAACACATCCTCCCTCGCTTTGCCCAGCCACGTTTCCACTATGCTGATGAAGGGCACGCCCAGTCTGCTGCCGGGTGACTTTGCTTCCCGGATGGTGCGGTCAACGCCCGCCGCCGCTTTGTCCAGCGCCGTTTGGCTCACGCTCTCGCTGACGGCAGTCACGGCTTTTTCGTAGCAAATGTCCGTGACCTGCTCAATCAGCAAATCCACATCGGACAGGCGGAACAGCTTCGTATCCAGCTCGGCATCCTTCTCGGCAATCTGCGCGGTCAATGTCTGAATCTGCTGTGCTTGCACAGTCAGCTGCTTCTGCTGATTCCGGATGGTTTCCAGCTGCTTGGCAATGATGTAATCCAGCTTTTCCAGATGATTTCTGCCGCCGTACTTCACTTGCTCCTCGATGTCCAGCCCGTGCGCCTTCGCGATTTCAATCAGCATCAGCCGATTCATGGCATCGAAGGTGATTTTGCGGTTGTTGTAGCGTCCCGGCGGCTTGTCCGGCTGCGGCAGCGGAATGCCCATGACCGCCAGCGCCTTTTCCTGCTTCGGCTCGACTTCGCCATACTTGTTCACATAGTCGAAGCAGTGGCGCTCTTGAATGTGTACCGTCGTTTCGTCGCAGTGCATTGCCCAGTCCAGCATGTGGACGTGTTTGCCGTAGCGCTCCTCGAACTGCTGCTTGAACGCTGTGAAAATGGTCAGCAGCTGCTCCGGCGTTGCGCCGATTCCCTCTTTGCCGAACTGGAAGATGGTTTCTTCCGGGCAGGTGCGCTTATCGCGGCGAATCTGCTCCACGGTTCGGTTGCGCTCCGTGTGGCGGCGCTGGGCGTTGCGCGCACATTGCCCGGCGACATAATCGGAATAATGCCGCTCGTAAAAGATTCGCTCGACCTCCTCAAAGGAAGGAACGTCTGCGCTTCTTTCGCCTGTGCGCATTCCATTCAGCCAGTCCCAATAGACATTCTCCTGCGTTTTGGCCGGATGGATGTGTTCGGCGTGAGTTACGTCAAAATTGCGGTCATTGTGCTTGGTGGTGAACACACCGTTCTTTCCGGCACGACCGTTGTGCCGGGTTGCTCTGATTTTGCTCGTATAGTACCTCCTTGCTTGCGGGCGGCGGGAGCGCAGCGACCGATTCCCTCTGTTTGCGGCAGAGACTACCCACTACAAAGTGACGCACAGCATCACTTTTTCGGTCGGCACGCCTCCCTGTGGGTCAAAGGCTTCGCCTCTGAACACTGACCAAAGCGCTCCACCTCTGGACTCCGGCGGGTTTTCCGCCCGCTGAATATTCATGCCCGCTGGTGCGCATTTGATGCTGTTTGATGCCATCCAAGTCTCTCCGCGCATCAGCAGAAAGAAATTTGGTGCGCTTTCGCATCAACTGCCCATCATGTCCAGCAGATTGTCGAGATCGGTCTCGTCCGGCGTGTTCTCGTCCTTCAATGTCTCTGCCGGTGTTTGCTCAGCGCATCGAAGCAGCGATGCTGCCAGCTCCTCGCGGACAATGCTGCGGATTTCCTCCCGCTGCTGATGATCGAAGCCGCCTTGCCGCGCTTGCCCATAGTGCGCATTGACCGCCGTCACGATAGCATCCGCATAGCGCAAGTGCTGTTCTTCCCGCACCTGACGCAACAGCCGCAGCGCCTCCCGGTCGGCGGGTTTCTCCGCGTAGAGGCGAATCGTCGTGCGCAGAATCTCTTTCACCGCGCCCTCGCCTCACGCTGCAAACGCCGCTCTGCCAGATACTCGTACCCCTTGGCGGAGGCGTGAATATCACCGATGATGGTCACGCGATTGGGGTCATACTGCCCGAAGTTGCGAATCAGGCAACCGCCGCCGCCCACAATCCACAGCCGCATCGTTTTGGGGTCATATTCATGCTCGCGCAGCTTGCGCATGATTTCCGCCGCATAATCCGCCGCGGCTTCGCGGATGACCTGCACATATTCAGGCGCAACATCAGCCGTGCCCTCGCGCATCACCTGCTCGATGGTCACGTCCGGCACTGTCCTCCCGCAGAGCCGCGTCAAGGCTTCCCGCGCCTTCAGCACGCACTGGTAAGTGCCGTACTTCTCCGTGAAGCACTGCTCCAGCACCGGCTTGCGGTCGTTAATCGCCATGACAATCATGGTGCCGTTGCCGATGTCGCACAGCATGTTCGCCCCGGTGAATTTCCGCAGTTCGGGAATGACGGCGGAATATCCCTGCGCGTACACGTCCACGCCGACCAAATCGACATGGTAGTCGATGCCGCGCCAGTTGAAATCTACATGCCGATTTTGCGACAGATAGGCACGGAACTGCTCACGCTGGTCGCCGACCCACGTCAGCGGCAATCCGACCGCCAGATGAACAGCCGCCGTGGTCAGCTGATTGCACCACAGCTCCTGCCCGATGCCCGCCAGCGTCAGCAGGTAATGATCCTGATTGCCGACCTTATCGAGCGTGAACTCCCGATGCCCCGCGCCGATGACGTAATACTTGCCATCGTACACCAGCACGTCCTGCGCGTGCGCCGGTTCAGCCTCGCAGCGAGTGACGCTCGCCGGAAAAATGCCGTTCGCCGTCTTGATGTTCCCGTAGCCGTTATCCAGCCCGATGATGTTGACTTTGCCGAATACCCTCATATACTCCTCACTTTCTCCGCATTTGCGGCAACAAAATAGACAGGCTGCGAGTGCAGTCTGCCTGCGAAAACCTGGGTCAGTCTGTGGCAATCAAGGCGACCACCTCCTTTCAAAAATGCGCAGCGGGATGCAAAAAAGGCAGTCAGCATGACGCTGATTGCCTTGGCCGGTGACTGCGAACTTCCGACGATACTATCATAGCACAGATTTGTTTGCTAAAGCGTGCTATTTTGTGTGAATGTCAACGAATATTTGAGCCAAGTGGGAACCAATATTTGAGCCACTAA